>ERZ1673746.7-NODE-7-length-413199-cov-36.305729_pt1 | contig 413199 bp, 379 predicted proteins | sample MGYA00580205_ERZ1673746 | MGnify/ENA primary metagenome ERZ1673746 (study PRJEB41218, sample SAMN15661771) | gut metagenome | host: Homo sapiens | place: Canada: London | collected 2015-08-20/2019-03-30 | study: EMG produced TPA metagenomics assembly of...
ACTGATTGAATTGTGTAGACATATCCAAGAAGAAAGGGGAACAGTAAAATGTAACTGGGTGAATAAATATGGCAAAAAGACCAGTAGAAAAATATGACTTCAAAGCCTTTGGAGAAGCGATAAAAGCTGCGCGGACAGGACGCAAGGAAAGCCGCAAACAGGTAAGTGATGAAATGTATATTTCCCCTCGCTACCTTGCGAATATTGAGAATAAAGGACAGCACCCCAGTCTGCAAATCTTTTTTGAGCTTATGCTCCGTTACAATATATCCGTAGACCAGTTTCTTTTAGATACGCCCGTCGGAAAAGATACAAAGCGGCGGCAGCTCGACGCTCTGCTTGATGATATGAGCGATAACGGCATACGGATTGTAACAGCAACCGCAAAGGAAATTTCAGAAGTCGAAAAAGAGGACAAATAGAAACGTCCGGCAAAATTGAATATGGATTTTCGGAAGCGTTGTAATCTTTTTTGAGATTGCAGCGTTTTTCTTTTGCATAAGTTCGGCAAAATGGTTTTTTCTCCGTAGAGGGAAATAAGGACATAAAAGATAAAAAACTTTCTTAGCAAGCATAGGAAAAGAGTACCCTTTTCCGTATTTTCGCCCTCCCGTCCTGCGGTGCGTCGGTTGAAAATTGCTTGTTGGGAAGTGTCCCAAACCCTCGGAATGGAAAGGAACGATTGCATGAACGGACGCAAAAGAAAAGTACAAATCAAATTCTATGTAACAGAGGAAGAACGGGCATTGATTGAACAGAAAATGAAGCTCGTCCCTACCCAAAACATGGCGGCGTATCTTCGCAAGATTGCCATTGACGGGTATATCATTCAGACAGACCATAGCGACATAAAAGCCATGACAGCGGAGATACAGAAAATCGGGGTCAACGTCAATCAGATTGCAAAGCGTGTCAATGCGACAGGCAGCGTCTACCAAGAGGACATAGAGGAAATAAAGGGGGTGCTTGCGGAGATATGGCGGTTACAAAGATTAAGCCTATTAAAAGCACGTTGAGCAAAGCCCTTGATTATATCCAAAACCCGGATAAGACAGACGGGAAAACGCTTGTGTTCTCCTTTGGGTGCAGCTATGAAACGGCAGATATTGAGTTTGAATATACTTTGTCGCAGGCTCGGCAGAAAGGGAACAACTTAGCCTTTCATCTGATACAATCGTTTGAACCGGGAGAGGTGGACTGTGAGAAAGCCCACACAATCGGAAAACAGCTTGCCGACGCGGTAACAAAGGGACAGCATGAATACGTCTTGACTACCCACATAGACAAAGGGCATATCCATAACCATATCATTTTTTGTGCGGTCAACTTTGTTGACTACCATAAGTACAATTCCAATAAGCGCAGTTACTACGGCATACGGAACATGAGCGATAAGCTGTGCAGGGAAAACGGGCTGTCCGTTGTCATTCCGGGTAAAGGCAGTAAGGGAAAAAGCTATGCAGAATATCAAGCGGAAAAGACGGGAACAAGTTGGAAAGGCAAGCTAAAAATTGCCGTTGATATACTTATCCCCCAAGTAGCAAGTTTTGAAGAATTATTGCAGCGGTTACAGGAGGCTGGCTATGAGATAAAGCCGGGAAAATATATCTCCTGCCGCGCTCCCGGACAGGAACGCTTTACCCGCTTAAAAACCCTCGGTGCAGATTATACAGAGGAAGCAATCAAAGAACGGATTGAGGGCAAGCGCACAAAGGCGGCGAAAGCTCCCAAAGAGCAGCGCGGCGTATCGCTGCTTATCGACATTGAAAACAGTATCAAGGCAGCGCAGAGCCGGGGCTATGAACAGTGGGCGAAAATCCATAATCTGAAACTGGCTGCAAAAACTATGAATTTCTTGACGGAACATCAGATTGAGCAGTACGCGGATTTAATCAGCCGGATTGAAGAAATAAACGCGGAAAATGAAAAGACAGCAGACGCATTAAAGAGTGTGGAGAAACGTCTTGCAGATATGGCGGTGCTGATGAAGCACGTTGCCACCTACCAAAAGACAAAACCCACCTATGAAGCATACCGCAGGGCAAAGGATAAAAACGCATACCGGGCAAAAAATGAAAGCAGTCTAATACTTTATGAAGCGGCGGCAAAGGCACTGAAAGCGTCGGGCATTACCAAACTCCCCAATCTCACCGCTATGCAGGAAGAATACAGGAAGCTCCAAGCGCAGAAAGAAGCCCTTTACGCTGATTATGGAAAACTGAAAAAACAGGTCAAGGAATACGACGTTATCAAGCAGAACATAGACCGTATTTTAAGACTGGAAAAAGAGCCGGAACGGGGCAGGGAAACCGAACGCTTACAGTAGAAATATTCATAAAAGCGTGGTAGGATAAAGGTATTCCAATACAGACAGGAGTGTGAAAACATGGCAGACCAAACGATACCCGATTATGAAACCATACGCGCCGCCGTTGCCGGGGAAACATGGGCGGTGGAAAAGGTGCTTATGTGCTACAAGGACGAAATCGACAGGCAGGCAACTGTAAAGAAACGCCAGCCGGACGGAACATTCAAACTGGAAATTGATGAAGATATGCGCCAGTATATCACAATGAAGCTGATAGAAGCCCTCCCCCAATTTCCCTTTGAAGAAATGGAAAGAGAGGAAAAAAGAAATCGGGACAAAAAATCATAAAAAGGTAGACGGGAAGCTGCTGCGGACAGATAAGCAGTTCCGACATTTGAAGCAACGGCAGAAAGAAACTATTAGTACATGGCTTTATGAGGAATACCGCCGTCTTTGGATAGAAAAGGGACAGGAGCCGCATAAGCACAACAACTGGAAAATCGTTGCCGCTGTTATGGAACGGATAGAAGCTGCGGGGATATGGCTGCCGGAACAGGAAGTAACAAAATATTTTTACCGCAGGAAAACCCATTACCGGAACCGGATAGAAAAAGAATTACAGCCGAAGCCGGAAATGCAGGATAAAGACAGTCAGACACAAAAAGAACAGGGCGCAGGAAGCCAGTAATGACCTCCCGCACCCTGTTCTTTTATAGGTACTGATTTTAAAATGTTACGCAGTAGAACCCCCATTTTAAGGGAAAAGGTATTCTGTATCGCCTATGCCAGTTTCACGTCATTTATGCCCTGTAAATCAAGGCTTTTTTTGCCCTTATCGCGTAACCGCCGCACGCCGTTTCCTCATGCGCTCGGCTGCCTGTCTGCGGGTAATCCGCTTCCGGCAGTCCGGGCAGTATTTGACGCTGTTCGATTTTGATACAAAGAACGTGCCGCACTCGGTACAACGCTTTTTGTCCTCTGTCTTGAAAAGCTCTGCATACAGTAGCTTATCAAGAGGAAGTACGGCAATTTGAAACCACTTGCATAAAAGCGAACAGGAAATAAGCTGCGGGCAGACACATTCCTCCCCGTCGTCCAGTAAGATACAGTGTCCGCGCTCGCAGTTGCAGCACTCCTTTTTTACAAGGCTGTTGACTTTTCGGCTCTGTGGCGGCGTAAGCCGCTTACCCCCGGTCATACTTCATCAGCGGCGAAAATGGCAAGCTCCGCATACTCGTTTTCTGTTAGCGGGGAAATTTTCTGTAAGGTGCGTTCTGCAAAGGGGCGCATATCCTCGTCCATGAACGGCAGCGCAGCCGTCATATTTTCCATAAGCTGTGCTTTGCTTCCCTCATGGTAAATACTCAACAGGTTCATTTCTTCAACGGTCAGTCTAATCATGCTCATACCTCCAATTCGTGATGTTTTGATTTTGCTGTCTTTTTCGGGACTTTTGGGGATTTTTCTGTTTGTAACTGCGCCCGGACAGAGGGAGGGGACTGTTTCATCTCTTTATTCCTCTCGCTTTTATCTATCAGCGCATAAACTCCATGCCTGCCCTCCAACGTAGATAAGGAAAGGCTTTTGTAAGGGAGCATGGAAAGCAGCCGTTCCATATCCTTATCCGTTGCCAGTGGAACAAAGTAGGGAGAAAGTTCTACCGCACAATGGGTCTTTTCGGGGCTGTCCGGTTCTCCAAGCCCTTTTACATTTTCCACAATCCGGCGGGCTTCTGTTTCAATCTGTCTATCATGCAGGGCGGCGATATGTAACTGAAAATCCCTCTGCGTATGCGGTGTTCGTTTTTTTTGCTGTTCCCTCAAAAGGCTTTTTAAGGCTTCCGGGTCGTTTGGCTGTGCTTCAAAACGTATAAACTTTCCAAGTTGCGGGTCAGTGTCCCCGTCAAAATATTGTCCGGCAGGCTTTGTCAGCTCCCCATGCTCATAAATCAGCGTGTAGTTGTCGGCAGGGATTGATTTTTCGATTACTTCCCGGAAATGCTGCAAATAATCCAGTTCATAAAGATTGCCCTTGATTTTTTCCTGCTCTGTGCCTGTCAGTTCCACCGCATAGGCAAGGATAGTATCGCGGGTCTGTTCCCCGTAAAACCGCCATGTATTATGCTGCCTTGTGTCCTTTAGAAAAACGTCCCGTTCCCGGAAGCAGCACGTCCCGGACGGGCGGGAAAACCACAAAAGCCGTTTGTCCTCCGGGATAAGGCTTACCGCCGCTTTCCGCAAAATCTGTTTGTCTATGTCAAAATCGCTCTGATAAAAAGCGGTGTTCTGTTTCATTATGGCTTCAAGGGAAGCAATAACGTCCACATTTTCAAATTTTTGTAACTTCATAGGTCAGCTCCTTTCCAAATCCTGTGTTTTCTGTCTTGCCTGTTTCTTCGGTGCCTGTTCTTTCGCTGCTTTAAGCTGCGCCCGGATAGAGGACTTTTTCTCCGGCTCTGCCTGTTTCTTTTCTGCTTTGAGGGCTTCGGCGTATTCTGCAAGGGAAATCTGTCCTCCGGCTTTTGCTTTTTCTTCCAGTTCCGTAGCGGTCGGGGTGTTGTTTATCTGCCCGTCAATCATGTTGTAATTCTGCTCGGTGGTCTGTTCGGCAGCTTTCAGATAATTTTCCGGCTGCAAAAACTCCGGCACGTCCTTATAACCGAAGCTGTCTACATAGTGGGCGGTGTCCTGCCCGTTCTGATGAAGTACCACCACGTCGGAAACGGAAAGGCTGTGTCCCTTAAAATCTTTCGGGTGGTCGATATTGAAGCGGGTGTAAATATCTTCAAGGGAAGTCCCCTCCGTAAGCTCTGCGGAATAGACAAGGGCATAGTTTTTCGGGTCTACCCGGTGTCCTGTGGCAGTCAGACGGTCGTAAGGTTCAAAGCGCAAGTCCCTTGTTTCGTTCCCGCCTTTTATCTGATAAATGGAAAAGGTGTCTTTGTCCTGTGGGGCTTCCTGTTCCGGCTGCTCCTGTACTGGTTGTTCCTGTGCAGCTACCTTTTGTTGCCGGATATGCGCCCGCTGTAACTCGGTAGGCTTTTCCCCGGTAAGGGGTGCAATCGCTTTCACATAATCAGCCGCATAGTAGGCGTTACTGGTAAGCTGCCGCTGCCATGCCCCTGCTTTTGGCGACCAACGGAAGCCATTACTTTTTAGGGCTTCCCGCGTGGCTTCGTCCGGCTTATCCTCAAAGAAGATTTGCAGTCGGTTCGCTTCGGTGTTTGCTTCCACCTTGCCGCCGTCAAACTCCCAACCCACAAAACCAATTTCTTTTTGCTGTGAAAGGGATTTGATACGGTCTTTTACACGCCGGATTTCTGCGCTGTTGTTGGATAACGCCCAAGTCGCAAAGGGCTTGTCCTCCAAATGCCAACTGCTCGCCATGTCCGCTTTCAGTTTTTCCAGTTCCTCCGGCGGTAAATGCGGGCAGCCGTCAAGGGTCTTATGCTTACGGTAATAAGCGTTTACGGCTTTCATGGTTTCCTGTGATTTTTCAAGGCTTTCCAGTTTCTTTTCTAACTTCTGTACTGCCTGCGGGTCGTCTGCGCTGATACCGCCCATGCCGGTACTGCGGATTTTATCAAGAAGCCCTTGTATGTCCTGCCATTCCCGGTAATTGCTGTCGCGGGCTGCGTTCTGCTTTTCTTTCTTCCTTGTGGGAAAGTTAGAGCCGCCCGCAATCAGGATAGAGGGAACACGAGCGTCAATCTCATAGCCTTTGTTCATGTTCGCCGCCAGTTTCCGGGCGTAGGTGTCAAGCAGGCTGTCGATTTTCTCATGGTACATCGGGTCTACCCGCTGTTTCTGCCTTTCTGCAAGCTGTATGGCTTCATCAACGTAATGCCTGTATTCAGCCGTCGCGCTGCCTTGCTTATAATCGGAAAAGCTGTTCATATCCTTTGCACGTTTGGCGGCAGCTTCATTGATAGTGTAATAAGGGGCGACGGGGGCTACCTGTTCCGGCTGTGTGGTCTGCGGTGTTTCGCTGCTTACGCCTGTATCAGCTTCCGGCTCGGTCTGTGCTTCTTTTTCCTGTACCGGGGTTGTTTCTTCGGAAAGCTCCGGCGCGGCTGTTTCTGCTTCGGGCTGTTTGGTAGCTTCCTGTGCGGGTTGTGCCTGTTCGGTGGTCTGTTCTTTATCCTGTGCCTTTTGGATTTCTGCAAAATGCCCGTCTATGGTATCAATCAGACTTGCGGCGGTACTGCGGATTGTTTCAAGAGAGCCTTTCAGTTCTGCAAGTTCTTTTCCGCTGCTCCACCCGGCGATATATCCAAAAGAATAGTCCGACGTATCAAGCCCGTAATGTTGGCAGACAGCATAGGCGACGCTTTCTGCCTGTACCTCGCGGGTGCGGCGGTCGGGGCGTTCCGGCATAGCAAGGGCGGTATCATGCAGCGTGGCGTGGGCGATTTCATGGATTGCGGTCTTGATATTCTGCAATTCGTCCATGCCCTCGTTGATGAAGATACGCTTTTCCTCATAATTGCAGCGTCCTTTTACGCCGCCGCTTAGTGCTTCAAATCCCATAGCAAAGGGAGAAGTCTTTTCAAGGGCAGCGAAAAAATCCTTGTATTGTTCCACGTTGCCCGTCAGCTCATAGGTAAGGGCAGGAAGCTCCTTTCCCTCGGTCTGTGAAATATCAAAGACAGATACCACACGAAAGGCGGGTATCTTGATTTCCTTTTCCTCGGTAACAGGTTTCCCGTCCTTATCGAAAACAGGCTTTTGGGTGTCTGGGTCGATTTTTTCCACCTGTTTCTTAACGGTAAACGGGGACGGCGCAAGTATCTTGATAGCTTTTTCTCCGGGCTTTACATGGCGGTCAAATTCCTTTTCCCATTGTTTATAGCCTTTCACAAGATTGCCGCCCTGCATGGCGATAAGGATTGTATTGTTAAGGCTGTAATCATGGAATTTTGACATAGTACGCAAATAATCGGCGTAACGGTCGCTTTCATACAGTCCTAAAATCCCTTGTTCCAGTCGGTCGGTAATCTCTTTCATTTTGTCAGCAGGCTTTTCAGAAGATAGGATAATTGGGAGAACCGGGGGCTGCTTTGTGGCGGCGGTCGGTATGGCTGCGGAAGCGTCAAGGTCTGCCTGTTCCTTTTCCTGTACTGGCGGCTGCGGCGTTACCCGGTATTCCTCCGGCACGTCGCGCCCGTCGTACCATTCTGTAAAGGTGTTGCGGTTATTGTAGATATAGCCCTGCTCGGTAAATCTGCCCCCGTCATTGATAACAGCGTCCCGCCCGTATTCCTCATACATGAAATATTTTTTTGCTTCTTCGGGCAGCTCCAACTCGTCCAGTTCTTCAATCAGATAATGCCCGTAATCTTCCTCACTCTGTACGGACGGATAAAGCCAGTAACAATCAAGGTTTTGTGCAAGGTTGATAATGTCCTGCAAGTCCCTTGTATGGTCGCCGTATTCCATAGCTGCAACAAATTTTTCCCGGTCGTCGTCAAACTGCATTTTCAAAAGTTCGCTCAAATAGTTCAGTTCGTCAAGGCTTTCAAGCTCGGTCAATTTTCCTGCCAGTCCTGCAATATAGGACTGGTATTCTGTGATATGCAACTCCCCGTAGTTTTTGCCGTCTATCCCGATACGGTCAAAGACTTCTTTCAAATGCTCGGCAGTCGTGGGGAATGATACCCATTCGCCCGCAGGTCTGCCCTCGATGTACTTTCCAAGATTAGAAAGATACCCGCTTAAAATCGTTTCTTCCATGCGCTCGCTCCTTTCTTTCTCAATCATGCGGTGCATAAGTTCGTAGTCCTCCATGCTCATGCTCCCGTCAAGTAGATAGGGGTCGGGTTCTTCGCCGTCCCGGTAGGCTTTTTCAGAGAAAGGCAGCCCCGCAGCGTGGGCGGCGGCTCTTGCTTCCTCGATAAGCTCCGGCGGCAGCCTGTCGTCGTGGGCTTCGATAAATTCCCCGATATTTCTATATCCGTTTTCGTAGTGGTGGCGCACTCCGGCGGTCAGCTCGTCAAGGCTCATATCCTCGCCAAGATAGCCGGAATAATAACCGTTTACCACAACGGCGGCAGGGTCAGCCTGTTTGATTTCTTCCATGCGGCTTCTGTCCTCCGGGTAGAGAATATCGCTCATTTCAAGGTGGAAATATTCGGCGTTCCAAGAACGTCCCGTTTTCCAAAACGCCACCCAAGCGATACCGTCCCTTAATTCTTCTTGATAGTCCTTTACGGTGTCCCGTAAACTTGCCATGTGTAACCTCCTTTCTTCGGTTTCAGAGGGTAAAACCCTCCATAAAACAGAGGGTTTGGGAAACTTCCCAACAAGCAAAAATCCCCGCCATTCTCGGTAGAGAAAGCAGGGATTTTACGGAAAAGGGTACTCTTTTCCTATGCTTGCTATTCAGTTATTTTTTCTTCGGAAGTTCCACCCGGTAGTTGACATATTTCCCGCCCGTATCAGCCAATACGATAGTTCCGTCGTAGGTTTTGCCCGTCTTTGGGGAATAGAGCTTTTTCACATTTACCTTGCCGGATTGTAAGAGTGCAGCGGCAATCTTCGTGGTAAAGGTTACTTTTCGTTCTTCAAAGAAACGGTCATTTTTCCACATGGTAAAGATACATTCTTTGTTGCTGCAATAGTAATTCTTCTTGCCCTCATAAACGGGAGAACCGCAGCGGGGGCAGCTTCCCAATGCTTCCCGTTCCGGTTTGAACATCTGCGATTTATCATCAGAAAGAAACGGATAGGTCTTTACCAGTTCCCGCGCCATATCCTCAATACCCTCCATAAATACGGCGGGGTCTGCCTTGCCTTTGGCTATCTGCGTCAGATTGTTTTCCCATTCTGCGGTAAGCTGCGGGCTTGTCAGAGTGTCCGGCAGGACGCACACAAGGTTGATACCGTCCTTTGTGGGAAGTAGCTGCTTGCCTTTTCGCTCCACAAAGCCGCCCTTTACCAGTTTTTCAATGACGGCGGCGCGGGTGGCGGGAGTGCCAAGCCCTTTGCGTTCTGCGTCCGGGTCGGTGTCCTCACTTCCGGTGCGCTCCATAGCAGAGAGCAGCGACGCTTCGTTGTGAGGTTTTGGCGGTGTTGTGTCATGCTCCGTTACCGTTGCCGTCGGATTTTCAAAGGTCTGTCCCTCGGTAAATGGCGGCAGGGTCTTTTCTGTGTCGCTGTCTGCGTCGTCCGTTTCGGGCTTGTTCTTTAAGGCTGCCCTGTATTTTCGGTCAATCTCTTTCCAACCCTCATAAAGAATGGTCTTGCCCCTTGCGGTAAAGGACTGTCCGGCACATTCAAAAACTGCTGTAACCGCTTCAAAGGTATGCGGTGCAACGGTCGCCATAAGTAGACGCGCTCCGGCAAGGGTAAGGATATTCCTTTCGCTTTCCGGCAGCGCGGCAAGGTCGGTCTTTGCAAGCTCCATAGTCGGGATAATAGCATGGTGGTCTGATACCTTTTTACTGTTCAGCACCTTTCCAAGCTCCGGCGTGAAGTCTTTTCCCGCCATAAAAGAAAACTTCCCACAAAGCAGCTTGATAATGCCCGCCGCTGTGTCGCCCATGTCGTCGGTCAGAAATGCGCTGTCGGTTCTCGGATAAGTAAGCAAACGCTTTTCATACAGGGCTTGTGCAAGGTCAAGGGTCTGCTTTGCGGTATATCCGAACAGGCGGTTTGCTTCCCTCTGTAAAGAAGTAAGGTCAAAGAGCTTCGGCGGGGCTGCGGTCTTTTTCTCTTTCACAAGGGAAGTACAGACTGCTTTTGACGCTTCACAAGCAGCTTTCAGCCTGTCAGCTTCGGAACGGTCAGACAGTTTTTCGCTTGCAGCTTCCGCGCCGGATAAGGACAGGCGCACATGATAGTATTTTTCTTTCTTGAACGTGGTAATCGCCGCGTCCCGGTCAACAAGCATTTTTAAGGTCGGGGTCTGTACGCGTCCCACATTCAAGGTATGGTTGTAAAGGACAGAAAAAAGACGGGTGGCGTTGATACCGATTAGCCAGTCAGCCTTTGCCCTGCATAATGCGGAAGCAAAGAGCGCGTCGTATGCTTCGCCGTTCTTCAGATGAGAAAAGCCCTCTTTGATAGCAGCTTCTTCCATTGAGGAAATCCACAAGCGGCGCGTGGGCTTCCTGCACCCGGCAACTTCGTAGACAAAACGGAAAATGAGTTCTCCCTCGCGCCCCGCGTCGCAGGCATTGACGACTTCGGAAACGTCTGCCCGGTGCATAAGTTCCTTTAAGGTCTTGAATTGCTTTTCCTTGTCAGAAGCAACGGTGTACTTCCATTTCTGCGGCAAAATCGGTAAGCTGTCATAGCTCCACTTTTTATACTGCTCCCCGTAGGCGGCAGTTTCGGAAAGCCCTACCAAATGTCCCACGCACCAAGAAACGATATAGCCGCTTCCTGTGAGAAATCCGTCTTTCTTTTCCTTTGCCCCAAGTACGGCAGCGATTGTCTGTGCCACACTGGGCTTTTCTGCGATAACTAAAATCAATGATAATTCCTCCTTTTATCGTTCGGTCTGTCGTTTGTTTTCCAGTTTTCTCATACAGTACCCCACACAAGGGGACTGCCCCTTGTAAGGGCAGCCCGCGCAGCGTGGGGAAGAAAGCTCCGGCGGGGATTTTTCCCGTTTGCCATAGTCCGGCTTCTGTATCATCATCTTTTCAAAGGGATTGTCGGTAAACAGGGTCATACTTCCTCGTCCTCCGTTTCTTCCTCTTTGGAAACTTCCCCGGTATCTGCTTCCGGCTCGTCCTCGTCGTAATCCTCAAAGTCAAAATCTTCAAAGTCGGTGCTTCCTTTCACGTTATGCTTCGGTTTTACAAACTTAAAGTAGTAGAACGCCGCGCCGCCACCAAGCAGCACAAAGAGGACTAAGGCAAGCACCGCGCCGGGATTGCCGTTTTTTTCTTTGGGTTCTTCCGGCTGCCCGGTGGGTGTTGGCGTGGGTTCCTTGCCTGTGCAGCCTGTCAGAGTAGTTGCACATACCGGGCAGGACGTATTTACCTTTCCGACTTCGCATTTTTCCGTACAGTTGCAGACTTCCGGCTTTTTCGTGGCTTCCCCGGTTTCGGTCAGTGCCATAAGGTCGGCTTCGTCCACTTGATTAAGGAAATGTACGGTCTGTTCCCCCTCGGCTGCCCGGTCAATGAGGATATAAAAGTAGTTGCCGCCTTTGGTGGTAACAGTGATAAGCTGCTTATTGCCGCCGAAATCGTCCACCAGTGTTGCGTTGCCCTTTGGGGTAAGGGGCGGCGTTTCCGGTTCTTCCACCACTACATTGCTGTCGTTGGTCGCGTCCTCTGTGGGTGGCTCTGCGGCTGTTCCCTGTGCATAGGCAGGGACAGAAAAACCGCCCATAAGGATAAGGGCGGCACAAAGGGCAGTCATGGTCTTTTTCAGTTTATTCTTCATCTGCATTTTCCTCCTGTTCTTCGTAGTCTGCCGCTTCGGTAGCGGGTGCGGCGTTCATGCCGGGAATACCGCCGCCGGACAGCATAGCGTTCAGTTCCTGCGGGGTCAGACGCATAGCTCGTACAAGCTGCACGATTTCAAGGTTTTCCGCTTCGGTTTTCTGTGCTTCCAGTCCTTTTAACTTGTTCTGATACTCTGTGATTTTCTCGCGGGTCTTTGCGATTTCCTTATTGATACGGTCGATTTTATTGTTTGCCATAGGTCATTTCTCCTTTCTTTTTGGGGCTGCTTTACCAGTTCATCAGCCCGTAGCCTTTGATACATTGATAGTTGAGGTCATAGCTCTTTATCTTGCAGGCGTCGCCGGAATTGCCCTCAACGGTATAGACGCGGCTGCCGTCCCTGCCAAGCACAAGCCCCACATGGTCGGCAACGCCGTCTAAATCCCAATCGAAAAAGATAGCGTCGCCCGGTGCGATATTCTCATAGCCGCGTGCGCCCCATTGTCCCCTTGACTGAAACCAAGGGACACCCTGCCATTCGCAGCCCGCAAAGCGCGGTTCGCTTTTTCCGGCTTGATTGTAGCACCATGATACAAAACAGGCGCACCATTCCACGCGGCTGTTAAAGCCGTACCAAGACCAGTAAGGGTAGCCGCCCACGTTTCCGACCTGCTGTTTTGCAAGCTCCATAAGCTCCGGGTTTCCGGGACGTGTGCCGTTTACAAACTCCACGCCGCTTAAATCCTCGGACGGGCTTCCGTCGGGAGAGCCGCCGCCAAAAATCAACGGTTTGTTGCCCTGTGTCTGTAAGTACACCTTGAACATTTCAAACTGCTGTGGGTTCAGCAGTTCTTCCGCAAGGGAAGCAATCGGCTTGTTTGTCAGTTTCACATTTAAGATACGGTATTCGTATTCTTCCTCGTTGCCCTCCTCGTCGGTGGTGGTGCGTATCTCGATTTCTTCCGTCAGCGTCAAGGTGTACTGTAAGCCGAACAGCCGTTTTAGCTCTGCCTGTGCGCTCTGCGGGGTGTAACTCTGCAAAAGGGCAGTCAAGTACGACGCTAATTCGTGGGGGTTATGCCCGGTAGTATCAAGGTCATAGCGGTATTCATCATAGCCGCTGTGGGTGCTTTCGATATTGTCAATTTCCTGTTGCAGCTCATTTTCCATTGCAGCATAGCTCTGTTCCGTTGCCACAAGGTCGCTGTCCTCGGACGTGTAGGAAGTCCCTAACACGCTGTTCATGCTGCCGGAAAACATTGCCCCACAAGAGGAAAGCCCTACGGATACCATGATGAACAGAAGCAGCGCGGCGATAGCGATTATCACGCCTGCCGGGTGTCGTCCTGCAAAGGCAGCCGCTTTCTTTGCTGCTGTTTGGGACGCTCCGGCGGCAGCTTTGGCGGTGGCTGCGCCGCTTTTCTTTACGGTTTTTGCATACTGGCGTTTGATTTTCTGTTTCTGCATGAACCGGGAAAAGGGATTGCTTGTAAGCTGCGGGTTCTCCTGCAAGGCTTTGTGATACTGAAAATTGACGTTTGCCTTAAACGCTGCCTGTTCTGCCTTTGCCGCTTCCCGGTAGGGTTTCAGCTTATGGCTGCGGTAGCCCTGTTTTAATTTTCTTGTCCCGTACCTTGCGCCGCGCTCGGCAAGTTCCTCCGATTTGTGCGCGCCCTCCACACCGGAATTATCTTTCTCGACGCTATGGATTTTGTTGTGAACAAAAATACCCGCTTCCTGCGCGGGGTGGGATAACGGGTTACTGTGGGCTTTGCCGCCGGGTATCGGCTTTTCCTGTTCTTCAAAGCGTAAACGGGTCTTTGCCTTTCCGGTGGTTTCCTCAAAGGTGCGCTCTTTTACAAGTTTCTTCTGCTTCGGGAGAGCTGCCTTTGCTGCGTCCAGTTTGTCGGCTGCTTTTTCCGATTTTTTGATGTAGGGTTGCAGTTTTGGCGTTTCCCGTTCCTCGTCGGTAAACTGCAAGCGTGAAGTGGAAGTACGCAAAACAGCCGCTTCCTGTGCTTTCTTGACTGCCTTTTTGCTTGCCTTTCGGGTATGGGCTGCGTCAAGGTGTTCCATGACACGCTCTGCGGTAGCGGTGTCCGGCTGTGAAAAGTCGCTGTCTGCTTCCCGGCTGCTGATACGCTCGGCAGTCTGCTGTGTTTCATTGATTTCCACCGCACCGTCGCGGGTCATTTTCTGCGTGATTTTATCGCGTGGTTTTAACTGTTTCATAGGCTGCTCACTTCCTCCGGCTTCGTCGTCATAATGCGGTAAAGCTCGGTATCTTTCGGGAAATGGTCTACAAAGGGAAGCACCACATTCCCATAAAAGATAAGTCCCTCGCCTGCTTCGGTGTGGGTTACATACTTCATCTGCTGTGGGCTGATATTTAACTGCTTTGCAAGGATAGCCCGGTCGCCCTGTGCCTGATTGAGCATGAGGACAAAATCAGAGTTTTCAAAGATATTTTCCACCTCGCGGGAAGCAAGCAAGTCCTTAATGTTCTGCGTGATAGCTGTGGGTATGCCTCCCCATTTTCTAAAACGCTTCCAAATCTCCACACTGTAAGCGGCGGTCTGTTCCTCTTTTAAGAGCAAGTGAAATTCGTCCATATAGTAGCGGGTGGACTTTTTCTCTGCCCGGTTAATGGTAACGCGGTTCCATATCTGGTCTTGCACAATGAGCATACCTAACTTTTTAAGCTGCTTCCCAAGCTGCTTTATATCAAAGCAGACAAGGCGGTTAGAAAGCTCCACGTTGGTTCTGTGGTTGAATACGTTAAGGCTGCCGGAAACATACAGCTCCAACGCCGCCGCGATACGGGCAGCTTCCGGCTCCGGCTGTCTTAACAGCTCGTCGTAAAGGTCGCCCAAGATAGGCATTTTTGCCGGGTCGGGGTCAGCAAGGTAGTCCCGGTACACATTCCTTACGGCGCGGTCAATGACGGTCTTATCAACGGGCTGCAAGCCCTCCTTGCCGCCAATGACAAGCTCGCAGAGAGACAGGATAAAATCACTTTTCAGTGCAAGGGGGCTGTCGTCCTCGCTGTAATTAAGGTTCATATCCATAGGGTTCACATACTGGGGCTTGCCGTCCATGCCTTTCCCGGTCGGGGATAAGCGTATCACTTGCCCGCCAAGCCGCTTGACAAGGGCAAAATACTCGGCTTCCGGGTCGCAGATAAAAATATCATCGTCAGTAATGAGAAAGGCGTTTGTGATTTCCCGCTTTGCCGCAAAGGATTTTCCGCTGCCCGGTGTTCCCAAGATAAGCCCATTCGGGTTTTTAAGCTGCTTGCGGTCGCAGAGTATCATGTTGTTGCTTAAAGCGTTCAGCCCATAATACAGGGCAGACCCGGTCTGAAATAGCTCCTGCGTGATGAACGGGATAAAAATAGCGGTGCTTGATGTGGTAAGTCCCCGTTGTATCGGGATAAGGTTCTCCCCCAAAGGGATAGAGGACATCAGCCCCGCTTCCTGCTGATAGTCAAGACGGGTCAGGGCGCAGTTGTATTTCTGTGCAATGCCCGCCGCCGCGAAAATGTCATTTTCCAGTTTCCGCTTCGTGTCTGCCATGTTTACCACAAGGAACGTGAGAAGAAACATTCGCTCGTTGCGGCTCTGTAAATCCTGCAACAGGTTCTTTGCTTCATTTCCAAAGGTGGCAAGGTCGGACGGAATTATATCCATATCGTAACCGCTTCTAACCGCTTTTTTCTGTTCCTCAATCTTCATCTTGTCAAGGTCTGTGATTTTGCGCTTAATGGTCTTGATTGCTTCCGACTGGTCGATACTGCGGATATGCAAGTTGACGATTACACCAGTTTCCAAGTCCAGTATGTCGGCAAGCATACGGTCGTTGAGTTCCGGCGCAAGGATTTCAAGGAAGCTCGCCGCGCCGATTTTCTTCCCCATGCGGAAATATCTGCCCTCGCCAAAACGGAAAGAGGACGGGGCGATAAAGTCCTTTGTAGACAGCCCCGACGGGGTAAGCCAGTCAAAGGAAAAGGAGAACGGCTCGCCCTCCGGGTGGAATACCCCATGCAGCACCTTTAAGCGTTCATAGCCGGATAAGGGGCGGGCAGTTACGCCAAGCACCTTGAAATTGTTAAGCACGTCGGTTTCGATACGGGAAAGCCTTGACTTTGCAGCCGCCTTGTTATCGGCTTCAACGGTAAAGGTAATGTATTTGTGCTTCACAAGCCCGTTGTTGCCTTTACTAAGCTGATTTTTCAGCATATCCGAATACTCGGTGCGGATAGAGTTAAAAGCGTCCTCCTGTGCGGGGATAGAGATAGCTTTTTCTGCCTGTTCCCGCTGCGTCCCTTGATTGATGAAAGAAAGCTGCACGCTCACGCTTGCGTCAAAGTAGTTGAGGAAATCGCACCAGTTTTCAAAAATGGCGGTCTTATCGTCAGCCTGTGCAAGCTGATAATTGATGTCCTCGAACACGACGCACTTTGAATATCTCTTTTCCGTAACCTTGCAGATACCGTCCGGGTACATGGCAAGGTAGGGAATGGTCTGCTGTGCGGTGTGGGCTTTGCCGTCCCCCTTTGCCTGCCGGATAACCGCCGCTATCTGTTTCTTTTCCGCGCGGGTCAGCTTACGCCTGTTTCCTGCGGCTTCCCGCGTCTTTTTTGTCTGTCCTTTTGACAATCGCTGATACCTCCTTTTCTAATGCCCGCTGTTTCTCCAAGAGTGCATACAGGTTTTCCGTCTGATACGGTCGCACTTTGGGGCGGGTCAATTTTGTCTGAATGATGTTCTTTACAACCACTTCAAGGGGCTGCCCATGCTTTTCATACATGGCAACCAAGAAGCAGGGAAGCATGACGACAATCATTGCCATTGCCGCAAGGCTCGTCCCTGCGCTGTCTTTGAACAAAAAGAAAAGTGGCAGTCCCATAAGAAGTGCCACTGAAAAACAAAGGATTTGCCGCTTTGTCAGATTGAAAGCGACTTTTGTTTTGACTTTGGATAGGTCTTTGGGTACAGGTACATACGCCAAGAAAAAACCTCCTTTCTGCCCTTAGTGGGCGTTGAATATGGATTTTGCCAGTGCGCCGGATTTGAACAGGGAGAAACAGAGGATAACGGTATAGGCTGCAAGGGAAAAAATCGCGCTGTGCAGGTTGTCCGCTAAGACCATTTCGCCTACCAAAACCGCATAAATGCCGACGCATATCATAATGAGGAAGCCTTGAAAACCAAGTGCAAACAGCCCCTTTAGGTAGTTGTTCCCAATCTGTCCCCATTCCCGGTTTGTCATGGTGGCAAAAGGGATAGGGGAAACGGAACAGTAGGCGTATATCTCAATCATTCTGCCGTAGAGGATAACGGTTATCAGTACGGACATGATTTTCATACAAAGGCTTACAAGGCTCGTTTCCATGACAAGTAACAGTAGTTCGGGGATTTCCATATCTTTTAGTCCCTCCTGCATGGCGGCAAGGGCTTCGGTTACGTCGATATTCGTATCGCCGCCGATTACCCCCGCCGCGCCGGACACAATATGCTGCGCCATATCAAACACCGCCATAGTAATATCAAAGGTGTGCGTTACCAAGAAAACGGCAACAAAGGCTTTGAAAAACCACTTAAAGAACATGAACGTGTCAACGTCGTGCATATTGTTTTTTTCCGTTACCATGCTGATAAGCTCATAACAGAGGACATAGGTAATGACAAGCCCCGCAATGGGTACAATCACATTTTCCGACAGATTTTGTATCATGTTGAAAATGTTCGCGTTCCACCCCTGTGGGGTCTTGCCTACCTCCGCTGCAATGGTGCCTACTTTTTCGTTTACGTCCCCGAACATAGTGGAAAGGTTGCCGTTAATGGCTCCGATAAGGATTTCCTTTATCCATTCGTTAATCGCTTCCAGTATGCTCTCCATAGGCTACCCTCCGTAAACTTATCCGAACAGACCGGAAAGAAGCGGTACAAGGATAGTGCCGATAAGGGCAACACCGCCGCCCGCCATAAGCTGCTTAATGCCCTGTGATTTTGCACCCGGATTGTCGTTTCCATATCCCTCTAAGAGATTGATGACGCCCCAAATGCCTAAGCCTGCGCCCAGTGCGATAACAAGGGTCTGTAATACGTCGATAGCAGAGTTAAAAAATTCCATAAAGCTCCTTTCTGCCGTAAATGCGGCTTGCCCCGTAAAAGGGCATAAAAAACGGCGGTCAGTTTTCAAACTGCCGCGGTCATAAGCCCGCCGGATTTCGGCGGTTTCCCCGCGCTGCCTATGTGTCTGCCGCGCGGCGGTATTCAGTTGTTGGGGTGAGCGATAGGAATTTTTGTAGGGGCGCGTATCCTGTAAGTTGTATTTTTCTTTGTTACTGCGTCAATTCCTCCTTTCGTTGCTGCTCATACAGGGCTTCACACCGTTTTACAAACTGCTGGATAGCTGCCTGCCGCTGTCTTTCCTGCCACTCGGCAATGGAAATAAGCCCGTTTATGGCTTCTGTGATTTTCTTGTCCTTTTTCTTTCGGATACGTCTATTCATGGGCGGTGTCCTCCTGCAAATCTGCTTCGCTGATTTCGTAATAGTCAAAGGGTTCGTCCGACTTTACAAGGGCAGGTCTGCGCCGTAGGTGCTTTTCCATATCAAAGGTATTTTTCTTGTCATAGTCGGACAGGTATTTGTAGTTGGGGTGCTTTGTAATGTCGTACTTATCAGAGAAGAACGGGCGCACCCCTCGTAGCTGCAAAATACATTTCCCGCCGTCCATGACTGCAATTTCATCTTCGGTCATAAGCTGCTTGCCTAACTTCTGATAATTCAGCCCATGCGATACCTCGCGCCCCCGGTTCTCGGAAGTATTGAAGCTGTCAATGGTTTCTTTCCCCAAGATTTCCGACATTTCTTTGAGGGTGGTTTTCTCCTTGCCGCCCAAGAAAAGGGTGGTGTCGCAGTTGCCGACTATGGTATCGGCGTTGTCCTTATAGATTGCTTTTAACTGGCTTTGCGACTGCAAGATAATCGACGCGGAGATTTCCCGGCTTCGGATAGTGGCTATGAGCTTTTCAAACTTCGGTATCTGCCCGATATTTGCAAACTCGTCTAACAGACAGCGCACATGGACGGGCAGCCTGCCGCCGTATTCATCATCTGCCTTGTCGCAAAGGAGATTGAAAAGCTGCGTGTAAAGAATACTTACGACAAAGTTAAAGGTATCGTCGGTGTCGCTGATGATAACAAACAGGGCGGTCTTGCGGTCGCCTATGGTGTCAAGCTCCATTTCGTCGGTTTCCATAAGGTCGCGCAGCTCCTTAAGGTCAAAAGGGGCAAGCCGCGCACCGCAGGAAATCAGGATAGAGCTTCGTGTTTTTCCCGCAGATAACAGAAATTTCTTATACTGCCGGACAGCAAAGTGTTCCGGGTCTTTTTCCTCCAACCGTTCAAACATGAGGTCAACGGGGGACTGAAATTCCGGGTCGTCCTCGCGGGCTTCCGACGCATTTATCATTTCAAGCAGCGTCGTGAAGTTCTTTTCTTCCTCCGGGGCTTCATACCAAATGTAGCCGATAAGGGCGCAGTAAAAGAGCCGTTCCGATTTTACCCAAAAATCCTCCCCGGCTTTTTCCCCGTCCCCTTTGGTGTTGGCAATCAAGGTATTTACCAGTTTCAAAATGTCTTTTTCGCTGCGGATATAGGCAAAGGGATTGTATTTCATACTTTTCTTGAAATTTATCGTGTTCAGCACCTTTATCCGATACCCGCCGCGCTGTAAGAGCTTCCCGCACTCGACTAAAACCGTACCTTTCGGGTCGGTTACAACGTAGCTTGAGTGCATTTGCATTAAGTTGGGCTTCACAAAAAATCTCGTCTTGCCGCTGCCGCTTCCCCCGATAACAAGGATATTTTTATTCCTTGCATACTTCGGCTGCTTTGGGCGGCTGTTCATGGTAAGTCGTTCTGTCTGTGTCAGCAGCACGTTATTTTGAAATACCGGGTCGGTGTAAGGCTTTATATCTTCGGCAGTTCCCCAACGGGCAGAGCCGTATTCCACACCTTTGCGGTATTTCTTCGCGTTCTTGCCTTTGACATAGACAATCAGCCGGATAAACACCGCGCCGAAAATCCCTATCAGTAAATCCATAGGGGCAAGGCTCGGAAGTGGATTTGCAAAAGCCATAGAAAAGCCCTCCCCAAGCGACAGTACCTTGCCGGACAGGTCAGTCCCCGGCGTAAGGCGTACCGCCTGCCCGACTTTATCAAAGAGATACACAAAGAGCAGATAGGGAATGTTGGGAAGTAGCAATTTTTTCCAGTTGATAGCGTTCATCTTGCAATCCCCCTATCTTTGTTTTTGACTTTCTCCCGCTGTGCGTTTAGAGCCGCCGCCTTTTCTTTGAGGGAAACAATCAGCTTACGGATAGAGGGCTTTTGTTCCTGCGTCAGCTTCTTTGCGGAAAACTCCTTGAAAGCTGCGGTCAGTGCGTCCGCGTCCCGTCCCTTAAAGAACACAAGATAGCGGGGCGGGGTTTCAGTGCTGTCTTTCTTTAGGGCAAAGTCAATCCCGTATTTCTTCGCCGTACTCTCAAAGGCTTTGATATTGTCCTTTGTGATTTCAATGTTGGAAACGCCCGCGTTCTGCTTCATAAGCTGCTTTAGGGTCTGCTTGCCATGCGGGATTTTCTGTCTGTCATGCTGCTTTTTCATCTGTGCAAGCAGGGCTTTCATAGCCTTTTGGAGCTGCTGTGCCGTCAGTTTCCCGGTTTTGATGTAAAGGGCTATGGTCTTTTCGTTGGTTTCCTCCTGCAATGGGTGTCCTCCTTTCATGTTCTATGGGTGGTATGCCCGCCGCCGGGAAGCGGGGCGGGCATGAAAAAAGAGCGTCCGTTTTCACGCCGCCCTGTTAAATCCGTACCCGCAGCCCGGAAAGGTCTGCCGCCCGAATACCCACAAGATACCAGTTGTCCCCGTACTCCATACGGGTAGGCTTCCATTTGCCCCGCACAAAGACCTCCATGCAGTCGCCGCAATGTAAGCCCCCGTAGTAGTCGTTTACGTCAAAGCGAATGTCGTAGCGGTCAGCGGTTTCATCAAAAATCAAAGCTCCTGTTTTCTGTGTCATAATCAAATCCTCCTTTGGGTTGGTTTACAGGCTTTCGCCCTCGTTGCAGGTGTAATCGGGTATGCCCTTGCTTCTTGCCGACTGGATAGTGCGCCCGCCGTACATATCGTGAGATACAAGGGACGTGTAATAGCTGCCAATCGTAGACGGGGCATTGAAAAGGGCAGCTTTCATGTACTGCTTGATGTTGCGGATTTTGGTGGTGTTTTCCTGCATACAGTCAAGTACAAAGCGGATATGTTCGCTGTTCAGTTTCATAAACCTTGCTTTTACAAGCTCTGCCGGGTAGTCGTCCCCGGCGATACGGATTGTTTTTCGTTTGGTGCAGACGGTTTCAAGAATAAGGGCAAGGATTTCCTCTATCCTGTCCCGGTCAAGGTATCTGTCCTGTATCAGATAGTCGTACTCAATATTGTCCTTGATGATTTCCTCATACACGCTGTATGCGTCTGTCGCTTCCTTTCGCTTCCGTTCCGGCGGCTGTGCCGCGTCCTCTAAGGGAGAGGGATTTAGGGAATGGAAAGGAATGGAATGGGTACTTGATATATCTGTATTTAATTTTTCTTTTTTTGGTAAGTTAGTTTTTTGTATTTCTTTATTTAATTGCGTTGGATTTTCCGACGTCGGGTTATCCGGTGTCGGATTTTCCAATATCGGCTTATCCGCTGTTGGATTTTCCAATACCGGACAATCCAATGCCGGGGGCTGTGGCTGTTCGTAAATGGTGTACTCGATAGCGGTCATTTTGCCTTTCTCGTCGCGTCCCTGCCGCCTTGTGATATATCCGGCTTTTTCAAGCTCCCATACAGCGGTGCGGATAGCGTCGATACTTTCCCGGTTGATAAGGGACAGCCCTGCAAGGGTGTAGTCCCAATCTTCGGGAAGTGAGAGCATTTGCGACAACAAGCCCTTTGCCTTTAGGGAAAGTTCCTTGTTGCGTAAATGGTGGTTGCTCATAACCGTATAACCTTTGTTCTTTTCCACGCGGAAAACTGCCATAGCTTCATCACTCCTTTGGTTGGATTTGTTACGCAGTAGAAACGCGGTTTTGAGGGAAAAGGTATCAACCCTTGCATTTCTCATTTCCGCGCTCTAAGAGCCGCATAAATCAAGGCTTCATTTGCCCTTACTGCGTAACATGAGGGCATAAAAAAGCAGCGTTCCTGTTCTCCAGTGTAGGAGTGAGAAACGCCGCCTTATAGGTGGTGTTATTTTATTTTTTCTTTTCGACGTGCCGCGTAAGGTGGTGTAGCGGTCTATCCGGCAGCCCGCAGGTGCTTTTTGCATATCAAGGCTCAATCCGTTAAAAGTAGTAAATGAGTAGTAAAATCAATTTGCAAACCTGCGAATATGCCCGTAAATCAAGCATTTTTCAAGACAATCAACTAATTTACTTTAAAGCATAAAACATTTTTCTCTAAACGCATTGCCGCGGCAATAGGTCTGGATAACATCATAATCCCTGTTCAGCACCACCAGGTCTGCATCATATCCGGCGCAGATCCTGCCTTTCCGGTCGTCTACCCCCAAACATCGTGCCGGATTCAATGTACAGGCATTGATTGCCGCATCCACAGGAACGCCTGCTTCCTCAATGAGAATCCGAAGCCCCCTGTTCATCTGCAGTGTACTTCCCGCAATGGTATCCGTTCCTTTGAGTCTGGCCAGACCATCTTCACCGATTTCAATATCATGACCGCCAAGCTGGTAATCTCCTCCCGGCGGGCAATGTTTCGCCCGCAAGGAATCCGTGATCAGGATTCCCCGTTCCCGGCCTTTCGTCTGAAAGAATATATTCAAAGCCCCAACATGGGAATGGTGCCCGTCACCGATAATCTCTCCGTAAATATCCCGGATACGGAAGGCAGCGCCAACCAATCCCGGGTTTCGATGGTGCAGTGGCGTCATTCCATTATAAACATGGGTCATAGATGTTGCGCCATTAGCCACTCCCATTAAAGCTTCCTCGTAAGTTGCCGAGGAATGGCCCATGCTGACAACAACGCCGTGAGACGCACAATAACGAATCAATTCAAAATCTTCATCGTGCTCCGGGCTGACCGTAATATACTTAATCCATCCTTTGGCAGCCGCCTGATACATTTTAAACTGCTCCACCACAGGCTTCGCAATCGCTTCCGGCGGCTGAGCGCCTTTATACTCCATGTCCAGATAAGGCCCCTCAAAATGAATACCGAGAATTTCAGCGCCCTTATATCCTTCTTCAATAACATTAGCTACATTGGCTACAGCCTTAGTAAGAACATCCGGCATTTGCGTCACCGTTGTCGGCAGAATGGCCGTTACCCCTTCTTCCGGAATCCGTTCCATCCAATCCCGGAGTCCGGGCGGTTCACCATCATTTGTATCAAAGCCATAGGCGCCGTGGGTATGAATATCTATAAAGCCCGGAAGTATGGCCAGATTTTCATAATCCACATCCACAGGTTTTGTTCCCCAGGTATAAATTCTTTCAATCTTACCTTGTGAAATTTCTATCTGAGCCGGCAGAAACTGGCCGCCAATCCAGACTCTTTTGCTCTGAATAATCATTAAAATCCCTCGTTTTCCATATCGGCGCCTTCCCAGAGGCGATGCCCATCCAGGCAGATATCTCCCTGTACTGCCCAGATTTTCAGATTTTTAAATTTCAATTTTATACAGCCGCTTGTTCCGGCAAGACTTTCCAGTCCCTGCGTCCACTCGATTCGTTTCCATCCGCCCTCCAGTTCCGATACCCTGCTCTCCTCATAGGAAAAGCCTGAAATCGGTGCTTCTGTCCACACTCGGTGAATCTGGGCTTCCAGATAAATCGGCATAGAAGGTTCGACCGCTTCTGCCAGAATTTCCAAAGATGGTCCCTGAAATTTTAATTTGCAGGAAGTCAACAGGCTGTTTTCCTCCTCACGTTTAGGCACCATAGATGCAAAACAATCTGCTTTCCACCGGGCCCTTGCCAGTGATGACTCACGGAAATTCGTATGTCGTCCATTGCCTCCCATATAATAGATCCACAAACTGCCATCAGGCCCCTTGACCGGCTGCGACGCATAAATACAGCCACAATCAAAATCTCCCGTCGGATAAGCTCCCGCTCCCCTCGGAATGACTGTCTGTCCCGGCGCCACAAAGTCAAAATGATCCGGAGACACGGCCCAGGTCAGTTCACAGTCTACTGTATCAAAATCCGCATCCGTCCGATCCCCTTCGTGGATGATCGATGCCAGTCCGAGATAAAGGTTGTTCCAAAAAAATACAGGCATGGAATAAATCTGATTTTCAAATCCACGCCCCCGAAGTGTCTCTTTCGGCTCACTCCAATGGATAAAATCATCGCTCCGGCTCAACGTCGTCATGCGGATACCGTCTTTCCATACTCTGGATAACAGCATATAGCACCCTTCCTCTTCATTCCAAAAAGGAAGATTATGACTGTCTGCCGGCGGATTATATTCCGGCCATGGAATCAGATCAGACCAGTTAACGCCATCCGGCGAAAAGGCCACCGCCATATAAGCTCCATGCCCCGGAATATCCACTTTTGTAACCATTTTGTATCTTGCGGCAGAATCAGAGCCATGGTGATCCACCATGACTCCGGTTCCATGTGCAAATAGAAAAAGAATGTTGTTTTCTTTATTACCGCGCCATTCGACCCGGCCTAAAGCCGGCTTCTCCCAATGAATGCCGTCTTTGCTCTCGGCATAGGCCAGAGAAGTTACCCGGTCCATTCTCGGAAGATAGTCTCTGGATGTCCGTTCCTCAAGAGTTGTCCCTTCCGTATCCAGATCGTCTGTAAACAATGTATAATAACAACGGAAAATCTGAGCCTGTTCATCATAAATAACGTTCGGATAGCCATTATCAATGCGTATCTCCCACGGCTGATCCTGTATAAACAGCGGATTATTTGCCTGATCCTTTTCCGGTGGCGTTATCCGAAGTATGACATTTTCCATTGCCTGCGGATTCAGAAACCTTCGGTCAAGCATTAGATACTTTGCCAAAGAATCATCTCCATTTCCCGACACAGGCTTAGCAGTAAGCCTTGATTGCCTCGTCAATCATTGCAGCACATTTCTTTACCTGTTCCATATCCTCAGGAATCAGTTCCGGCAGAGGTTTACGAACCCCACCGACATCCAGACCTTCACGTATTCTTAAAATCTCTTTCATAACCGCATAGAGATTTCCATGACATTCACACATCGCATAAATGACAGCATCTGCCGCGTACTGAATCTTCTGAGCCTCTGCAATATTTCCGGCTTCAACTAATTCTTTGATCTTTAAATAAAGTTCCGGCATTACCGCATAAGTTCCGCCGATACCGCCATCGGCGCCCATAGCCAGACCGGAGACAAGTTGTTCATCCGGACCGTTGAATACCACAAATCCTTCGCCGCCTTCCATCTTGAACATCTGAATGTCCTGAACAGGCATGGAACTGTTCTTTACAGCAGCCACCTGCGGATTTTTACGCATCTCTTTAAATAATGACATTGTCAATGCGACTCCGGCTAACTGAGGAATATTATAAATCACAAAGTCTGTATTCGGCGCTGCGGAAGAAATATCATTCCAATACTGGGCAATGGCATGCTCCGGTAAGTGGAAATAAATCGGAGGAATGGCAGCAATGGCATCTACACCAAGGCTTTCCGCATGTGCCGCCAGTTCCATACTGTCTGCCGTATTATTGCAGGCAACATGAGCGATGACTGTCAGTTTTCCTTCAGCTGCTTTCATCACATGCTCCAGGACCAATTTACGTTCCTCAACACTCTGGTAGATACATTCGCCGGAAGAACCGCCGACATAAACACCTTTAACACCTTTTTTGATCATATACTTTGTAAGTGCTTCCACCCGCTCCGGGCTGACAGCTCCCTGATCATCATAACATGCGTAAAATGCCGGGATAATTCCCTGATACTTCGAAATATTTTTCATAATTCTCGCTTTCCTTTCAATTCTGTCTTAATTATTTCATCTGTACTTTTACTACTGCCTTCTCGACACGTTCCGGACCATCTACGGCAATCTTAACCTTATGCGCATCCTCTGGAAGGACAATCAGCACCTTCCCCGGAGCCATATAAAGCCGATTCTCCACCGGACCGTCGCAGTCCACCGAATCTGTCACTTTATCTATTGCAGTGACGGTCATCTTCTCCATGTCCGTTACACCGATCCACTCCTGTCCGGATAATACCAGATGTATATCTGCATAAAATTCATGGGCCTCAAAAGCAGCCGCTTCCTCAGCCATCGTCTCGTAACCAAAACGATTAATAAACACATTCTCGCCGTCCACATCATTTCTTCCGGCTTTAAGCTGGGTAAGCGCATGACTTTTTAAAAAATCAATAGCCGTATCCAGATGTGGTGCCATTCCGCGATAATGCTCCAAATTATTCATGTCCGTATAAATCATTCGCTGTCTCCACTTTCTTTTCCATCATATAAGTGACATGCCACCATATGGCCCTCTTTTCCATGATACCGGAGTGCCGGGTCCTGTTCTTTGCATATATCCATGCAATGTGGACATCTGTTACGAAATGCGCATCCGCTCGGTTTATGGATCGGGCTTGGAACTTCACCCTCAAGAATCTGACGCTGTTTTTTATTATGTATATCCGCTACAGGAATTGCTGAAAGCAATGCTTTTGTATACGGATGAAACGGTTCTTCGTAAAGTGCTCTGGAATCGGCAACCTCCACAATCTTTCCAAGGTACATGACCATGATACGGTCGGACATATACTGAACAACCGAAAGGTCATGGGCAATGAAAAGGTAAGTCAGATTCAGTTCCTGCTGAATCTCTTTCATAAGGTTCAACACCTGAGCCTGGATAGATACATCCAGTGCAGATACCGGTTCGTCACAGATCAGCACTTCCGGCATAACCTCCAACGCTCTGGCAATACAAAGACGCTGACGCTGTCCACCGGAAAATTCATGCGGATAACGCAGCAGATAATCCGGCTGGATATTTACCATTTTTAATACCCTCTGCATCATCTTTTCCCGTTCTTCCTGAGAATTAATGCCGTGAGTTTTTAACGGTTCTTCAAAGGAAGAATAGATTTTCTTCTGAGGGTTTAACGCAGAATACGGATCCTGGAAAACCATCTGAACCTTTTTACGAAATTCAAACATTTCCTCTTTATTAAATTGGGTAATATCTTTATATTCACCGTCATAGTTAAACATAACCTGTCCGCCTGTCGGTTTTTCAAGCATCATGACTGTTTTTCCAAAGGTTGATTTACCACAGCCGGATTCCCCAACGATTCCCAAAGTTTCACCCTTATAAACATCCAGACTGACGTCATCCACCGCTTTAACGTGGCCGACTACTTTTTTCATAAAACCTTTTGTAATCGGAAACCATGTCTGCAAATTCCGGATCTTAAAGATAATTTCTTTATTTTCTGTACTCATATCAGTCCACCTCCGGATAAGAATCAAATTTCAGGCAACGTACCCGGTGTCCCGGGGCAATTTCAAACATTGGTATCGTTTTTTCACGGCACCGATCCATACATTCGGAACAACGGTCTGCAAATTCACAGCCGCCTTTCAAATCGGCCGGGTTCGGTGTAGCTCCAGGAATTGTCTCCAGCTTCTGTCCGTCAGCCAGACCGAGTACAGGAACGCTTCGAAGCAATGCCCGTGTATATGGATGACTTGTGCGGTCAAAAAGATCTTCCAGACTTCCGAACTCAACCACACGACCCATATACATAACACAGACTTCATCAGCCATTTCGGCCACCAGCCCCATATTATGGGTGATCAGAATAATAGACTTCCCTTCCTTCAACTGAAGTTCTTTTAACAAGTCCATGATCTGGGCCTGAATCGTAACATCCAGCGCCGTTGTCGGCTCATCACAGATGATCAGCTCCGGATTACAGATCATAGCGATGGCGATGACCACCCGCTGTTTCATACCGCCGGAAAACTGATGCGGATAACAATCGATACGCTCTTCCGGATCCGGAATGCCAAGTTTCCTGAACATCTCAAGAACCAGTTTGCGGGCCTCATCCTTTTTCATGCCCTTATTATGCTGAAGCAGTCCCTCAGCCACCTGATCGCCAACCTTATATACCGGATTCAAACTGGACATTGGGTCCTGGAATACCATAGACATATCCGGTCCGCGCAATGCACGCATCTCGGGACCGTTCGGTTCCTTGATACTTTCCAGATGATATTCGGTGACTTTCCCATCCCGAAGTGCATTATACTGGATATTTTCCGCTTTGACAATGGCATTCTTTCCGGTAAACCGCATAATAGAATTCATGGTAACACTCTTACCGCAGCCGGATTCTCCAACAACAGCCAATGTTTTTCCACGGCGCACCTGGAAGGATACGTCTTTAACAATCTTAATTTCTTTTCTATCAGAGATAAATGTAGTATTTAATTTCTCAACATTTAAAATAATTTCTTTATTATCCATGAGGCCCCTCCTTACTGCTGTTTAGCATCCAGCACATCACGCAGACCGTCGCCGAAGAAGTTGATTGCCAGGACAAAAAGACTGATGGCAAGACCCGGGAATACCCAAATCCACCACTGGTTAGTAACAACGGATACGGATTTCGCCGCATTTAAAATATTGCCCCAGGTCGGTGTACTGTCAGCGACGCCAAGACCGATAAAGGAAAGTGCTGCTTCCTGAAGAATGAAGAAAGCAACGTTTGTCGTTGTGGAAACGATGATCGGGCTCATAACATTCGGAAGAATCTGCTTAAACATAATATTGCTCTTCTTCATACCAAAGGCTTCACATACCTTAACGTAAGTCTCATTTTTCAAGCTCATAAATTCGTTGCGGACCATACGGAAAGTCGTCATCCATCCGGTAAATACGAAGATAAACAACAGGTTGCCAAGGCCTCGTTTATTTACGATAGCCACAAGCATCATAACAAGTACCAGCTGTGGGAATGCCTGGAATATTTCGGAGATACGAATAAGGATCATATCGACTTTTCCACCGAAATAACCGGCCATAGCGCCCAAGATGGCGCCGATCACGGAACTCATGATCGCACAAAAAGCACCGATCAGGATGGAATAACATCCGCCGACAAGAACACGGGCGAACAAGTCACGTCCAATAGTGTCCGTCCCAAAAAAATGTCCATTTCCCGGTGCCTGTTTCATATCAGTTAAGACCGGCGTGCCATAATCCACACCAACGATCATGCCGATCACACAGGCGATCGTAATAACCACAATAATAACCAAACCAAGAACGGCCAGCTTATTATTCATAAACTTTCGTACATTTCGTTTAAATAAAGAAGAAGATGCACTTTTATTCGAATCTTTAATACTCGTTGTTTCACCCATAACTTCTTCCTCCTTCTTCATTCACCAAGACGTACACGCGGATCTAACAATGCATTGAATACATCGACCATGAAAGAACAGATCAACATGGTAGCCGCAATAATTAACGTTGTTACAAGAACGACCGGATAATCTCCGGATACGATAGCATTTGTCATCGTGAGACCGATTCCAGGATAAGAGAATACAGTCTCGATTACAACGGAACCGCCGATCAGCGCCGGAATACGGAACACCAGAATGACGAGAACCGGTTTCATGGCATTTCTGAATCCATGTTTTAAATAAACCTTCCACTCCGGAATGCCTTTCGAGCGTGCCGTTTTAATATAATCACTGTTCAGCACATCCAGCATGGTATTTCGCGCATAACGCATTAATACGGCTACCATACCGATAGTCAATGTGAGGACCGGAAGAAACAGATGGAAAAAGGCATCTGCAAAAGCGCTTGTTGCATCCGGACTGACACGGTTGCTGGCCGGAAACCAGCCAAGCTTGATCGAAAAAACCTGAATCAGTATAATACCAACAAGGAACTGAGGAACAGCCTGTCCAAGAACAGCAAGAACACGTCCTACATAATCAATGATACCATTCTGACGTACAGCAGAAATGATACCAATGCCAATACCAATGATAGTAGAAAAAAGAAGTGAATATCCAGCCAGTTCAAAAGTATACGGAAGTCTTACTGCAATAACAGAAGCGATGGATGAACCGTCAAAGGAATATCCAAGGTCACCGTGGAGAATATTTCCCAACCAGCGGAAATATTGAACGATCAACGGGTCATTTAATCCAAGGGATTCTCTCAGAGCCTCTACATTTTCTTTATTTGAAGAAAGCATTTCCGGGCTGACCATAAAGTTGATCGGGTCGATACCTGTCAGCTGCAGACCATAATACACAATAAAACTGATAATCAAAAGCATCGGAATCATCATGAGCAGCTTTTTAATGATGAATTTTAACATTCTATCACCCCATTCTTAAGGAAACATCAAACAAAAGACTCTCAACCTCCAAAAATCAAGGGGAGACCTTCGAAAAAATCTCTCCCGTCTCCCCCTTTGATCACTGAATCAATGTTTGATTTCTAAACAACTGTCTTACTGAGCCATTTCCCAGTTAGCGAAATCCAGATCGCACATATACAGTGGATTACAGAATGTTACGCCTTCCGGAATGACAACTTTGTCACTTGTGAATACATATGTACCAACAGTGAATACCGGAACTTTATAAACAACTTCCTGTTCTTTTTCCTGAAGAGCTTTCAGAGCTTCGTTTCTTGCTGCGGAGTCTGTAGCTTTGAACAGATTGTTGACCAGTTCGTCAAATTCGTCTGTTCCGCCGAATACGTTAGCGAACAGAGCATCTGAACTCTGATATTCGGTATACCACTCATCGATAGAGAATGCACTCTTACCTTTGAAACCGATATCGTAGTTACGTGTTGTAAACAGATCTGTTGTACCGTCGTTGGACAATGTAGCTTCAACTGTCAGACCTGTCTGTTCAAGGTAATGAACAACTGTCTGGATCAGGTCAATAGATGTCTGATCGTTGTTGTAGTAACAGATCTTCAATGTACGGCTCATATCATAGCCGGCTGCAACGAGGTCTGCTTTTGCTTTTTCAGCATCGAAAGTATATTCAAAGCCATTATAAGCTTCATTGCTGTTTGGAACACCACTGTTCAGAACAGTTGCTGTTGGGTAAAGTGTTGCCAGAGTTGCACGGTCAATAGCTTCGATCAAAGCTTTACGAACTTCTACATTCTGCATAGCTTCGTTTTCGTTGCCGTCGGCGCCCTTCATGTTGAACAGGAAGTATTTGTAGAATAATACATCAACTTCGTGTTCTGTATAGTTCGGCATTCCTTCAAGTGCTTCCACAAGGTCTGCTGCATTACCAAATACATAGTCAGCCTGTCCAGCCTGTGCTGCTGTAATGTAATCCTGTACAAAATAGCAGATAATAGACTGAATCTTTGGTGCTGTACCTTCATAGTTTTCATTTACTTTCAATGTAAAGTAGTTACCAACATTCAATTCATCCAGTGTATACATGCCGGAGCAAACCGGATTTGTCCAGAACGCATCAGATTCCAGAGTCAGAGGATCTGCGTTTTCAAGACTATGTTTCGGTAAGATTGCAAACTGAGCAAGTACATCTTTCATTGATGCATATGGCTCTGTCAGAGTCATTGTGATCGTACTGCCATCAACAGCCATATTGTCAATCTTTTTGAAAGCAGATGTATAAATGGAGTTACATGTTGCTGCTTTTAATGCTGTTTCAATAGACCACTGAACATCTTCTACTGTCAGGGCTTCTCCATCAGACCATTTGAGGCCTTCTTTCATCTTAATGGTGTATACAAGACCATCTTCACTGACTTCTACAGATTCGGCCAGATCCGGCTCTGGATTTGTCAGATCACTGTCTGCGATAAGCAGGGCGCGGAACATCAGATTGGTTGCCATGATGCGGTTATACCATGGGGTTGGAATCTTGTCATCTGTTGTAGAACCATCACCTGTCGTTACAGACAATTTTAAAGTTCCGCCGTCAACGTTTGCTGCTTCTGCAGTACTCTCTGCCGTTGTTTCGCCGGACTTTGCTGCTGTTGTCTCTTTATTACCGGAACCACATCCTGCTAAAGAAGCGACAACCAGCGTTGTTGCCAATAAGGCGGCCAACATTTTTTTCATAGTAACATCCTCCTTTTTGCACAAGCATTTTCAATGCTTATCGTTATATCTATCATACTATTCCTGAAAATAATTTTCAATATCTCATTTACATGAAAATTGCTTGTTTTTTTGTGCAAAATGCACAATATGATTTTGCTTTTTCCTTTCTCAATTAAGCAAAAAGAATACCATTTGTGTCGCATTTTAAAATTATATTCATTAAAATGTAAATTTTTGTCATCAATTTTGAAATGTTTTTGAAACTTTCCTTGCGTTAGAAATCAAATTGTATTATAATGTAATAGATTTTGAATATATACAAGGAGGCGGTTTTTTTGGCTGAAAATATACTGGATTCGATTACAAAGCAATATAATTCGTTGACCCGTTCCGGGAAAAAGCTGGCAGACTACATTTTTGCCAATACAGCCAGCACACAATATATGTCGATCACCTCCCTGGCGGAAAACTGCGGTGTATCTGAAGCCACAATTACCCGTTTTTGCCGTGGGCTTGGCCTTTCCGGATATAATGACTTTAAACTGGCTCTGGCCAAATGCGAACGCATCAGCAATCTGGGAGACCCATCGGATATACCTCAGACGATCAATGCTGAAGACGACTTTGACACCATGTGTCATAAGCTGCACGCTTCCAATATTGTCTCTTTAAATGAAACATTGGAACATTTGAATGAAAAAACACTGAATCAAGCTATTGATCTGTTATCTGCTGCCCGCCACGTATACTGCTTCGGTCAGGGAGGCAGTATGGTCATGGCAATGGAAGCATGGGCGCGCTTTTCCACAACTACTTCAAATTTTATCCACATTGAAGATTCTCATATGCAGACAATGGCTGCTGCTCTGGCTTCTCCACAGGATGTGATTCTCTTTTTCTCTTACTCAGGTTCCACAAAGGATATGGAAGAGGTTTTAGAGCTGGCCGAAGAACAGAAAACGCCGATCATCCTGGTGACTCACTTTCCAAAATCACGGGCCGCCGAGATTGCCGATGTTGTTCTTCAGTGTGGTTACAGCGAAAGTCCGCTTCAATCCGGATCCATTGCCGCTAAAGTCGGACAATTATTTCTGATCGAGTGTTTGTTCTACGGCTACTGTCGGAAAAATCCTGAAATCCGCGCTGCTGCCCGTTCAGCAACGGCCCAGGCTATTGCAAAAAAATTGCTCTAAAAAAAACAGCCGTTTTCCTGCCGCTATATGGCAGATAAAACAGCTGTTTTTATTCTCTTACTTTTCTAAAAGTTCGCGGGCCAGCCAGGCTGCTCCCAAAAGCCCTGCCTGATTGCCAAGACCTGTCTGTCGGATATGCGTTCCCCGAAATCCTTCTGAGATTCCCGCATCTACTCTCCGGCGTACTTCTTCAATAATATATTTCTGAGCGAGAATTCCACCGCCCAACAGAATATCCGAAGGATTAAAAATGTGAATCAGCGTAATCAGTCCATAGACAATTTCATCAATCCAGCCATCAATCTCCGCCCGTATTTCCGGGCGTTCAAAAGCCTCAAAAATCTTTCGGCCATTATCCAGCGAAGCATCTATCGCCTTCACTCGTTTAACAAGGGCCGTTGTAGACGCATATTTCTCATAACAACCACTGAATTCCACATCTTTTCTGATGGCCTCCGGATGAACGACAATGCCGCCGAAACTGGCGCCCGAAAATGTATTGCCGGTATAAATGCTTCCATTCAACACGATAGCTCCGCCAACGCCGGTGCCATAAGTAAGGCAAAGAAAATTTTTACTGCCCTTAGCCGCTCCAAAATAAAGTTCTCCAAGCGCTGCCGCATTGACATCATTTTCCACAGCAACAGGGACACGGAATTCCTTTTCCAGAACAGCACGGATTTCCATCCCTGTATAATTCGGAATATTGTCATTGGCATAATGAATTTTTCCTTTTTCAGAATCTACCTGTCCGGCCGTACTGATACCAATAGCGTCAAAAGCCCCATACGTATGTAAAATCTCTTTTACACGCTCCATCAGATATTCGCCGCCCCGGCTCGCATTTGTATCCCATTCTTTTAATTCACTGGCCTGACATCCATCCCAGATACCCGATTTTATCGACGTACCCCCAATATCCAGTGCTGCTATTCTCATTATTTCACGCCCTCATCAATCGCTTTCATAAACCGCTGAGCAATTTCCAGCGGACGAGTGATCGCTCCGCCGACAACAATAGACCAAATACCTGTCTGAAGAGCTTTTACAGCCTGATCCGGATAGTGGATTTTTCCTTCGCCAATAACAGGAATATCAATATCCGCCGCCAGACGAGTCATCAACTCATAATCCGGCTCATCCTTTTTGGATGTATAGTCCGTATAACCGCTCATGGTCGTACCTACGATATCCACACCGCATTTCCATGCATTGATACCTTCTTCATAGTTGGAAATATCCGCCATCAGGATAATATCCGGATATTTTTGGCGAATCTGAGCGATAAACTCATTGATGGTCGTACCATCGCCACGTTTACGAAGTGTACAATCCAGTGCAACCACATCCGAGCCAACAGCTACCAGATCATCCACTTCTTTCATCGTTGGTGTGATATAGCTGTCATATCCCGGATAATTAATCTTTACCAGCCCAATGACCGGAAGACCGGTTTCTTTTTTAATAGCTGCTACATCCCGGATGCTGCTTGTCCGGATTGCCGGTGTACCTGCTCTTTTGGCAGCCCGTGCCATCAGATACATAATAGAATCATCTTCCAGATATAATGGCTCTCCCGGAATTGCCTGACATGAAATGATCATTTTACCATGAATTGCATCTAAAATTTCCTGCTTTGTCACAATCGCCACACTCCTTTTATTTAATCAAACTCAATGCCGCTTCATCGGCCACAACCGTCACATCATTATGCATCTGAAGAATAGAAGCCGGTACATTGGATGTCACAGGGCCAAATAAGGAATCTCTCAAAATCTGTGCCTTATCTTCTCCACTGACAACAAGAAGAATCTTTTTGGCCTGCATGATCGTCTTAATCCCCATTGTATAAGCCTGGCGCGGCACATCATCGACAGACGCAAAGAAACGCTTATTTGCTTCAATCGTACTCTCTGTCAAATTCACACAGTGGGTCATCTTTTCAAAAACTTCTCCCGGCTCGTTGAATCCGATATGTCCATTATGTCCAAGCCCTAAAAGCTGCATATCAATACCGCCGACTTTCTCGATCACATGATTATAACGTTCACATTCCTTCTCACTGTCCATCTCCATACCGTTTGGAATATTTGTGTTCGCCATATCAATATTGATATCTTTAAAGAAATTTGTGTACATAAAATAATAATAACTCTGATCGTGATCCTTTGGAAGTCCCTTATATTCATCAAGGTTTACGGATTTTACTTCAGAAAAATCCAAATCCCCTTTCCGATACCATTCAATCAGCTGTTTGTAAACGCCGATCGGTGTAGAACCTGTAGCCAGCCCCAGGACACAGTTTGGTTTCATGATGACCTGTGCGGATAAAATATTCGCTGCTTTCCGGCTCATGTCCTGATAATCTTTTGCTTTGTAAATACGCATATATAACTCCCCCTTTTATTATGATCATTCACTATCTATCCTCATTATAACATAGTGAAAATTATTTTCAATATTTCTTTCAAATTAAAATGCTCAACATTACAGAAAAAGCAACTCTTTATTCTGCCGATATTTTACAGGCGTCACTCCATAAAATTTTTTGAAATATTTAATATAGGAACTGACCGAATGAAATCCCACATTCATAGCAATCTCTGTGACTGTCTCGTCGGAATCTCTGAGCATCACCGCACTTCTGTCCAGACGATACCGCATCAGATATTGATAGGGCGAGCACTGAACATATGCCCGGAAACATCGCTGACATTCTGTGGCGCTGATATTTGCCGCCCCTGCAATATCGTTCAGGGAAATATCTTTTCCATAGTTTTCATGAACAAAAGAGAGCAATGTCCGAATCCGTTTATGACTTCGCGCATTTTCGTACCATTCAGGTGACAATGTATTGGAAAACTGTTCAAGGAATGCCAGCCATACCTTCACCAATTGTATAGAAATCCGATACTCAAAATGGTCTGTATACTCAGATTCATTAAAATAGATCTGATCCAGCTCCCGGACTTCTTCCAGGATCCTCCCGCACTTTTCGTCCTCCCTCCGCATTGCAAAATGGGTCAAAAAAGGGTGATTGACCACTGCCCCTACATCTCGTTCTTCCATAATACTTCCCTTAAAAAATGAAAGCAGTCTCAACGGAATAATATAGCTGTGATAATGGCAGTCTTCCTTTTCCATGATCTGATGCAACGCTGCCTGATTAATAAACATACAGTCCCCAGCTCTTAAATCCACTTCCTTATCATAAATATGAAAATGTACGATTCCCTGTAAAATATAGACAAACTGTATCTCATCATGCCAGTGAAATACCCGAAAGCCTTCATTATAAGGTTTGCATACCTGCCGTTTCACGTCCAGAACAAGAAGCGGAAACCGGGTGGCATCATAAGGGTTATGGGAATAAACAGGAATCACATCTTTTTCAATCATTATCCAGGCACTACCTTTCCGTGATATTTGGTTATTTATTTATAAATAATAGGTAAAAATCGACTATTATTCAAGGCTTTTATGCCATATAATTCTATTTGTTTAAAGCAAAGGAGGAATTCCCGATGATGATTGAAGAAAATCCAATTGAAAAACAGGCCATGAAAGCTTTTCACGCCGGCCGTCGGAAGGAAGGCCTGGAAATTCAGGAAAAATTTGTTTCCAGATTTCGGCTGGAATACGACAAAAAGGATCACTGTCCATGTAAAAAGTCCTGCCGCTATCATGGCAACTGCAAAGAATGTGTGGCAATCCACAGGGCCCATGGTGAACATGTCCCGAATTGTATGCGCCCTCTCATCAATAAGAAACTCAAAATTTTGTCGGAATTAACAGAACATACGCTGGCTTATGAAATCGAACCATCAAAAGAATTTATTCGCAAGAAATAGAAAAGTGCGTGATCTCAACCCCACACAACGCCAAACTGCCGGATATCATCTGATCCGGCAGTTTTACGTTATAAAATTTATTCTTTTTTCTCATCTACTTCCCATATCATCAACAATTCGGTCTCTCCGGGCATGACATGTACGCCGCCGCCAATCCAAACATTGTCCCCAACAGAAATCGGACGGGCATATTCCAGCCCCTGATTTCTCCGCTCCGCATCCATCGGATGGCCCGCCGTATAAAATCCACAACCCGGTGCAATAAAAACATTATCTCCAAAGGTAACCTTTGCGCAATCCAGAATAACACAATTGTGATTCATAAAAAAGTTTTCCCCAATCTCGATATTATATCCGTAATCACACCAGAAGGGTGACAATACATAGAAGGATTCTTTCGTCTTTCCAAATATTTCTCGAATTAACCGTGTTTGTTCCTCAATCCGGGACGGGCGCAGCTGATTGAACTCATAACACAAATCTTTACATTTAAGCCGTTCCTGCATCAAATCCTTATCATAATTAGCATCATAAATCATTCCGGCCAGCATCTTCTCTTTTTCTGTCATTGAGTCATCTCCAATTTTCATACTTTTTCATAAATAGTTATCCCTTATTCCTGTATCTTTATTTTTCTCCTTTAAAAAGCCAAACATGTCACATCAACGCCTCCACCTGGGACAAAGGTAACTGGGTCTTTTTTGCCGTCTGCTCTGCTGTCATCCCCTGTCTTAAAAATCTCCGTGCAACATATTCCATTTCCTCACCTATTTCGATGATATGCCTGTCCGGATCATAAAGTCGAATCACCCTCTGACCCCAATCATGCTCTTTCAGACGATTCACATATTCGATATCGAAGGAACTGTCATCCAGTTTTTTCAAAAATCCATCAATATCATTTTCCTCAAAATAAAGTTCCGCATCATTGCCGCCTTCTATCGATTTTTTCCCAATAAATGTCTCCCACAGTCTCTTCTCCTGAAGAGCAAGTCCTTCGGTAAGTACAACGTTCTCGCCAAAATCGGCCACTATTTCCAGACCAAACAATTCTTTATAAAATTTTTTTGACTTTTCAATGTCCTTTACAACGATCAATATATTTTTTAGACGCATAAATTTCATTCCTTTCCAGAACTCTGATTCCGAATCTTATTTACTGCTTCTATTATATCAAAAAATCATTCAAAATAACGCAGATAATGTCTCCATTACCTGCGCTATTTTTCATTATTATTTCTGCACAATATTTACGATTTTACCCGGCACATAGATTTCTTTCACGATGTTGCCGCTTAAGCGGTCTCCAAGAACTTCTTTTGCTTTGGCAATGACCGCATCTTTCGCTTCATCGGCTGAAATGCTGATGACAGCCTTCGTTTTCCCGTTAATCTGAACCGGAATTTCCACTTCGTCATCTTTCATGGCTTCTTCATCGGCGGATGGCCACGTATTCTTAAATACGGAGGTATCATGGCCTAACTGCTGCCACAATTCCTCTGCCAGATGCGGAGCAAACGGAGCCATCAGGATAACGGCTGTTTCCAGTGTTTCTTTATCTACGCCGCCTTTTTTGGTCATCTCAATTAATTTATTGTTATATTCCATGAAACCGGAAATAACCGTATTTAAACTAAAGGCCTCAAGACGGCTTGTAATATCGTAAACCATCTTATGACGGAGCTTCACAAGTTCTTTTGTCTCTTTAACGTCCTTATCTTTATTCTGAAGAACCATATTCCAGAAACGATTGAGGAAACGATATACACCGTCGATTCCCCGGTCATCCCATTCGGAATCCAGTTCCGGCGGACCCACAAACAGCTCGTACATTCTCAGAGAATCACAGCCGTAATCGCGTACCAGATCATCCGGTGAAATAACATTGCCTTTAGATTTACTCATCTTAATACCGTTTTTACCTGTGATCATACCCTGGTTGAACAGTTTATGGAACGGCTCGTCAAAATCGATCACGCCGATATCATAGAGGAATTTTGTATAGAAACGGGAGTAGAGCAAATGCAGTACCGCATGTTCTACGCCGCCGATATACATATCTACCGGCAGATATTTATCCGCTTTTTCTCTGGAGACGAGTTCATCCTTATTATGTGAATCCACATAACGAAGGAAATACCAGGAAGAACCGGCCCACTGAGGCATGGTATTTGTCTCTCTCTTCGCCGGAGCACCACACTTCGGACAGGTTGTATTTACCCAGGAGTCGATGGCCGCCAATGGAGACTCACCGGTGCCTGTCGGCTGATAGGATTCAACCTCCGGAAGCAATAATGGAAGTTCTTCTTCCGGTACAGGAACACAGCCACATTTCGGGCAATGGACGATTGGAATCGGTTCCCCCCAGTAACGCTGACGGCTGAATACCCAGTCACGCAATTTGTAATTAACGGTCTTGCGTCCAAAGCCTTTTTCTTCGATAATCATCGGAGCTTCTTTTTTCAGAACCGCCGATTCCATACCGTTCCACTCACCGGAATTGATCATCGTTCCTGATGCTTCCGTATACGCTTCAGTCATATTTTCAATCGCTTTTCCGTCTTTGGCAATAACCTGAATGATCGGAATATTGAATTTGGTAGCAAATTCGAAGTCGCGGTCATCATGGGCCGGAACGCACATGATCGCACCGGTACCATAATCGGCCAGGACATAATCAGAAATCCAGATTGGTGTCTTTGCACCATTCAGCGGATTAATCGCATAGCTTCCGGTAAATACGCCGGTCTTTTCTTTATCCTGCAGACGATCCACGTTCGATTTCATGGAAGCTTCATAAATATACTTATCCACAGCTTCTTTATTCTCCGGTGTTGCCAGAGATGCTGCCAAAGCATGTTCCGGCGCAAGTACCATAAATGTCGCACCGTGAAGCGTATCCGGACGGGTCGTATAAACTGTAATCTTTTCGTCTCTTCCGTCAATCGGGAAATCTACCTCTGCGCCATAGGATTTGCCAATCCAGTCGGTCTGCATCTTTTTAACCTTTTCCGGCCAGTCCAGCTTATTCAGATCTTCCAGCAGACGATCCGCATATTTTGTAATCCGGAGCATCCACTGTTTTAAGTTTTTCTTTGTTACAGGGGAACCGCAGCGCTCGCAATTACCATTGACAACTTCCTCATTTGCCAGACCTGTCTTACAGGAAGGACACCAGTTGATCGGCATCTCTTTTTCATAAGCCAGACCTTCTTTGAACATCTTTACAAAAATCCACTGAGTCCATTTATAAAAATTGGGATCAGTTGTATTTACTTCCATATCCCAGTCATAAACAGCAGCAATTTCATTAATCTGACGTTTAATGTTTGCCACATTCTCTGCGGTGGATTTTGCCGGATGAACGCCCATCTTGATGGCATAGTTTTCAGCCGGAAGACCAAAAGCATCCCATCCCATCGGATGAATCAGATAGTATCCCTGAAGCATTTTATAACGGCTCCATACATCAGAAATAACATATCCTCTCCAATGTCCGACGTGCAGGCCATTTCCTGACGGATATGGGAACATATCCAGACAGTAATATTTCGGTTTCTTACCGTCATTGACGTTTACCGGATTCTTTTCCCAGTTCTGACGCCATTTTTTTTCAATCTCCTTATGATTATAAGGTGTTGCCATAATATAAACATCCTCTCTGTATCTCAATTTTGAACTTTCATTCTATCGTTCACAGTATACCATATTCCGGCCAAAATTCAACGTTTATTTTGAACGCTGATTCCCTTTTCATGGTGTCCTCCCCGAACGCACAAAGCGACGGGGCAGATGTGATTGGTTCATTTGCCCCGCCGCCAGACTTATTTATCTTTTACGCCGTTTTCCTTTGTGCCGCATTTTAAACATAGCTAAAACAACAATTATTCCAATGCCGGACCCCCCCATCAGCGCCAGCCACAAGGTCAGATCAGCGTCATCCCCTGTTGCCGGTACATCATCGGTTGGTGTGGATTTCGAAGGCTTTGTATTTGGTTCTGTTGGCTTTGTGCCCGGCTCTGTCGGTTCTGTACCTGGTTCTGTTGGCTTTGTGCCCGGCTCTGTCGGTTCATCAGATTCGCCCCCGGTGGTTCTCTCATATGTCAGAACAAATTCCTGAGAATCACTGTCCGTCTGCCCAGCCACGAGGGTGATCTCATCCGGACTGGTACTTTTATAGGTATATGTCACCTCCTGGTATGTAGGACGCAGTTCAATCAAATCCTTGGATATCTTCTCGCCCACCATACCGCTCCTGACTTCCTCATAGGTTCCCGTCAGACTGCCGTCAGTGTAATACTCATGCCGAACGGTATAGGCTGCAGATATCGGCTCGTCGGGACCAGTCCCGGTGGTCCTCTCATATTTCACAACGAATCCCTGAGAGTTGCTGCGCGCCTGATCGGCTACGAGAGTAATCTCATCTGGACTGGTACTTTTATAGGTATATGTCACCTCCTGGTATGTAGGACGCAGTTCAATTGAATCCTTGGATATCTTCTCGCCCACCATACCGCTCTTGACTTCCTCATAGGTTCCCGTCAGACTGCCGTCGGTGTAATACTCATGCCGCACGGTATAGGTTACAGATGGAATCTGCCTGAATTTGACGACCACAAGGACATCCTCTCCGGGCATGACGCCTTTGATCATAGCCTGGGTCTCATCTGACAACTCATAGCCGGGGATAGTCGGGGATTTCACACTATACACATCATCCTTTTTCAGATTTGTCTGGCTGTATGTAGTTGCCAGTTCATGACTCAAATCGGCTTCATCCACATATCGGATTGTCAGAGTATGATTCTTGTCTTCCACTGGCGGCGTTTTCTGCACAAAATAAAGCTTTAACGCCAGCGTCCCATCGGCCGTGGCTGTCCCATTCTTTATATTGCCTTTATAGTTTTCCAAGAACGTGTACGTCGTATATTCATTGATGTCCGCAATGTCCCGCTCTGTCACTGACACTTCAGAATCCACACGTGCCATTCTTGTATCAGGGTTCGGACGACGGGCGATACGTTCGGCGGTGTCCGGCTCGGCATCCTCACTCTCCAGCTTAAACCAGCTGACGGTATAGGATGTCACCGGTATCTCTTCCCAGCGGCCAACAAACAGAATGTTCTGCGCGGGCATGGTAAAGTAGCTGTACTCATCAAATTCAAGATTCAATGGCTGGTCTGTACCATTTCCCGTGTAACTGTCCTTATCATAAGCGGTCCATCCGGAAAAGCGATAATATGTATACTTCTGGTCATATGTATAAGTGTTATAATCAAACTTGCTCCAAGTTACTCTCAATGCATTTTCCACACCATCCTGATCTGCCAGAATATAGCGATTGTGATTATTGTTTCGATAAACCTTCGCCCCCGCCTTATACGGACTGTAATCATCCCCAGGTACATCTTCGATTCCAGAGCATTCATACCCTTCTGTGTCCTTTTCTTGATTTTTCGGCAGCCCGTCCCACTGATAGGTAACCGTATAGGAAGGCACTTTTTTCCATTCTCCCTTGAACAGAACATTCTGCTCAGGCATGGTAAAGTAGCCATACTCATCAAATTCAAGGTCCGATAGCTGAGTCGTACCCTGCTCGTTATAAGCGGTCCATCCGGAAAATTCGTACATCTGGCCATTCACAACACATGTAGAACCATCTATATAGTCAGTATTCCTTCCGCAGCGCTTTTGGCCGGCATAGTACGGAGAAGAAGGCTGAGACAGGTACGGCGAAGACGGCGGCGTGCTTAAGTCCTCAAATGTCCATTCATATTTGACTGTGTAAGTCGGCACCTTCTTCCAGACCCCATAGAGCGTCGTGTCCGCAGCAGGCATTGAAAAGGTCTCTGCCATTTCCTCTGCAGCGTTAAAATCATCCTGCTCATTGTAGCTTACATTTTTCCATCCGGAAAACAGATACAGTTGATATGTCGGTCCAGAACCACTATAACGAGAATAACCTTTAGAATAGTAGTCTCTTGAGACCTCAGCGCCTGCGGCGTATTTCCTTGGCTCCCTCGGGGAACCCCAATAAATACCGGCAGGGCTGGTTTCACTTAATTTACCGTCGTCATCAATCCACGCCCATTTATAGTTGAGCTGATAGACGTCGGTCACCTCTTCCCATATGCCCTCAAAGACTACATCCCGGGCCGGCATACGAAAGCTGCTATAACTATCCCAGCCATCCCATTCGGTACTCCAGCCGGAAAAACGGTACGTTTTACCACTTTCTGTGACATAGGCGCCCTCCTGATATTGCCCGTCCAGATAGACCCAGTTACCCTCCATATATGTTTCTCCAGCCGGAGGCTGCACTGTCGCATTCTCAGGGAGCCCGGTCCACTCATAGCTGACCTTATATTCTTTGGCTCTCTTCCACTGGCCATTGACGGTAACCGCTTCCGCCGGCATAGTAAACTCGGCGGGATCCCATCCCTCAAAAATATACGTAACGCCATCTTGCGTCGCTGTACTGCCCGGATAATATTTGTGAGTATACGGAGCGTTGTTAGAAATGACATCCTCCCCCGCTGCATATTGCTCATCACCAGGCAGATATTGCCCGGCAAATAAACCCTGCGACTGATAATTTCCATCCTCATCTTCCCATTCCCACGTATAGCTCACGGGATAAAGCAGCCCATTGACCAACGTCAGAAGATATCCGCCGTCCCTCTCCTCAACAGCATCGTATTTAAGCCTGTAGTTCGACGGAAGACCTATTTCCTGGTCGATAGCGACTTCCCACTCTCCGGGGAAAGTGTAGCTCCAGCCATTTTCTTGTGAAAGCGTGACCGTCTCAAACTGTTTGACGCCATTATAGTCCAGGTAAGCCACCTTAACATCAAGCGTCTCCGGACGCGTACCTGAAACATTGTCATTATCTTCCCAAATCTTTTGGAGCACCGCATTAGGATAATACGTGCTATGCGCCCTCTCACCTGGAAGAATCTCGTCGGCAAAGGCCGTAGTACCGGCAAGAACCAGGAGCATTGCCATCAGGCAAAAGCCAAACCATTTTCTCATTATCTATACTACCTCCCTCGTTTGGATACTGTAAAATTCTACAGTCCTCCTTTAAAAAATTTATATTATCAGGATACTACTGTAGCCGCTCATTCACAGCAGCAGCTATGTCCTCCATCCTGCTCTCCAAATATGGCCCCGGACACTCCGTTTCGCTATTGAACATCTTGTGAATGGTCAGATTTCCACTCTCGTCTCCGGTATAGACCAGTTTCTCGATGTCATTTCGCCGGCAAATGTCGGCGCACAGCTCCACGAGCTGTTCAAAGGCCGCGTCGCTGACATGCCAGTCTCCGCCAATCTCGTCATTGGCCACCTCAATGGTCACTGCCTGATGGTCGTTCTCCGGACTGCTGGAGGTCCATGCACGGTTTTCCTCCTCCACATACAGCCCCACCCGCCCCTGGCTGTCCACAGCGTAATTGGCAGAGGCATCCCGATCATCATCGGAGAATAGCGCCCCCACCGCCTCCAACGTCAGATTACCGGCCATGTGATGAACTGTAATCTTTTGAATCTTGTCCTCCCGCGGAAAGCTCGCATTCGGACTGAGATAAACATATTCGGTCAGCGGACTGTTGCGTCCAATGACTTCCTGCATTTCCGCCTGCGTCAGGCTCCGTCCTACGCCATCGGGAAGGCTGCTGTCTGAAACATACCATAGGGTCAGAACTACTCCGCATGCCAGGCAGAAAACAGCCAGCAGAACCCATATGCAGAGGAACTCCTTATTTTTCGTTCCGATTTTCTTCTTGCGTTGCTTCACCATGTCGTCCTCCTTTATGCCGGCCACAGACTCAAGTATAATTCCCATGCAAAAAACATGGCAAAAGCTCCGAACAAAAGCCGGGAAACAACGGTGGACAATTTCACGCCGCCCTCTTTGGGTCTTCCCACTGTCAGAAGGGTCAGAGCTGTAACGCCCATGTAGAAAAAACTGGTGTCCATCAGGTTGTGCAGCAAGAATGCGGTAAAACCACCCCTTTCAATAGATTGACGAGACTTTCGATAATATCGGACGGCTACCACGACCAGCATGACCATCGCGACCAGTCCCAACTCTACGCCAACGTGGATCAATACATTATGAATATGCCATGTGTTAAAATATTTGTCCCCATCGGCCAGATTCAGCAGCCGCCATTGATATGGTCCAACGCCTAAAAGGGGATTTTCCGCAAGATACCCCATTCCATTACGCATCATTTCCAGTCGTTCGGCAAAGGTTGCCAGAGAACTTGGCCGAACGGTCACCGCTGCAGCCGCCACGAGAAAACCCGTAGCAGAGATCGACGCAGCCACTCTGGGACAGGCCCTTAAAAAGCGATCGAAGGTGCTCCAGCACATCGCCAGCGCCGCCGCATAAACCGCCAGGAATATACATATCCAGGGCATACCGGTACGGTCTGCCGCCAGATAGAGAAGTATCCCGGTCCCCATGCCCAAAGCAGCCCTGGCCAGCAGCCGGCAGGCATATTGAAGCGTCTGACGGAAAGACATCCTTTTACTTATCAGGATGACCAGTATTCCGCCCGCCATGGCTGCAAAACTCCCCATCGACAGCGTAAGCGCCAGGGCGATCATGATCATCGGCTCCAGACCAGACAAAAGCAGAATGCACTTGTCTGTTTGTCTGTCCTTCGCCTTTCCTTCCGTCTCTGCCTCCAGCACTGCCATCAACATGAACCAGCCAATCACGAGAAAAATGCCTAAAGCATTGGGATTCCCCAAAATAACCGATAGCCGTCTCGCTCCCTGCGTCACAGACTGAAGAACAAACTGAACAACGCCGATGATCGCTATGGCTCCCACCCAGCCGACACACAGCCGTTTGAGTAGCTTCTTTTCCTCCTCGTCCAGACATGCCATCAAAAGATAGAGCAATGGATAAATCATTTGTGTGGAAATGTACCCCTCGGCAATATTGCCATATACCATATAGGAAGAAACCGCACTGAAGAGATTGTAAACGATCAACGGCACAAGAACCCACAGATCCACCTCAACTTCCTTCCGGACAAACCCCTCCGCACAGAGAATTATCCCGAGAACACCGACCGTGAACGCATTGCCCGCACCGATCATCGTCAGGATAAACAAGGCCAGAAACAAGTAGACGGCAGTATAGGATTTTGATATATTACAGGCTTTGCGCCCTGCCGCCGCAGGAGTGTATCCACTTTTTTTTCGTTTTATCATAGTCCACTCCTTTCTACCCGTATATACAATGTACGATATGGCAAAAATATCGTATGCCGTAAACAGGAAAAAGCAGACTTTTTCGGGCGTATGTGTTATCCTATCGTTGAACGTTTTTTACACTAGTCTGTACAAAAAACAGGTTATAAAACAGATAAAAACACACAAAATGCATGTAAAATATGCGCACGATATTTCCTACTTTTTTCAGGCGTATTTCAATTATTGTCCGTGTACCCACCGTAAGAATGTGTCCTGTGCGATAGAGAGTTGTCTGGCCGCCTCCCGTGAGGCGATTTTTTTATTTTCCCAATCCTCTTTGAGTTTCCAAAACTGCTCTGGTACAGCCTTTCTGGGCCGTCCGAACTGTACCCCGCGCAATTTGGCCGCCGCAATTCCTTCCATCTGTCTTTGGTGAATGTTTTCCCGTTCTGTCTGCGCCACATAAGATAAAATCTGCAAAACCAGATCGGCTACAAATGTGCCGGTCAAATCGCTGCCCGATTTTCTGGTGTCCAGAAGCGGCATATCCAAAACCACCACATCCACCCGTTTTTCCTTGGTAATCATCCGCCATTGCAGAAGAATTTCCTCATAATTGCGTCCCAGACGGTCAATGGACTTCACAACCAGAAGATCGCCGGGTTTCAGCTTCCGCAAAAGCCTTTTGTATTGCGGTCTGTTAAAATTCTTTCCGCTGAGTTTATCCATATAGATGTTTTTCTCCAAAACAGGAAACTCCTGCAGGGCAATCATCTGTCGGTCTTCGTTCTGTTCCTTCGTGGATACGCGCACATATCCGTAAATATTGCTTTCCATAAAAAAAGCCTCCTTTATAATTGTACTAAGAGTAGTATCTGCTCTTAACACAATTTTAAAAGAAACCTTTTTCTGTCATATTTACTATAAAAACCCTGGACAGAAGCCAAGTGACGGAGCATGCTTGCATGCGCAGGCACACGGATATTTGACGGGCTGACTCTTATACACCCATTTAATGACATTGACTTTAGAAGTATCCCATCACTATCGCGCGGTTTTCTTAATAGAAAAAGACAATCAACCTATTTATTTTACAGGCTGACTGTCTTTTAAAGAATTAGATTCCAGATTCAATTACTATTCTGCTTTTGCATTATCCGCAATAACTTTCTCCTGAACATCACTCGGAGCCTGTTCATATCTGCTGAAGGAGTATGCATAGCTTCCCCGTCCGCCGGTCATAGAACGAAGGTTTGTGGAATATCCGTAAAGCTCAGACAATGGAATATCTGCAATGACTTCTGTCTTTCCGCCTTCGGTTGGATTCATACCAAGTACACGGCCGCGTTTCTTATTCAAATCCCCCATGATATCGCCGGTATAGCTGTCCGGAACGATAACGCTCAGGGAAACGATCGGCTCAAGGATAACAGGATTTGCCTGCATAAATGCGCTCTTGAAGGCCTGACGTGCAGCGGTCTTAAATGCCATTTCGGAGGAGTCTACCGGATGGTAGGAACCATCGAACAATGTGGCCTTTACGCCGACAACCGGATATCCGGCCATAGGTCCTTTGAGAACGGAATCCTGAATACCTTTTTCAACAGCCGGGAAGTAATTCTTCGGTACAGCGCCGCCGACTACCCGCTCTGCGAATACATATGGTGTTTCCAGATCGCCGGATGGCTCAAATTCCATAGCAACATCGCCATACTGGCCATGTCCGCCGGACTGTTTTTTATATTTTTCACGTACGGAAACTTTTTTACGAATGGTTTCACGGTACGGAACTCTCGGTTTGGAAAGGTTGATCTTAACTTTATATTTTGCCTCCAGTTTGCTCACAACAACATCCAGATGCTGGTCGCCCATACCATAAAGGAGGGACTGACGGTTTTCTTTGTCGTTGAAAGCTCTCAGCGTCAGATCTTCTTCCATCATCTTCTGAAGAGCCTGAGAAACCTTATCTTCATCACCCTTATTCTCAGCTTCATAACGCATATATGTATATGGAGATTCCACTTCAAATTTCTCAAATACCAGCGGATCCGCTTTTAAGGACAATGTATCACCGGTAGATGTATTGGATAATTTAGCAATGGCACCGATATCACCGGCTTTTAATTCCGGCATTTCGATCGCTTCCTTACCTCTTAAAACATAAATTCTGGAAAGCTTTTCTTCCGTTTCTTTTTCATAATTGTAGATAACAGAATCGGATTTCAATTCACCGGAGCAAACCTTGATCAATGAATAACGGCCGATGAACGGGTCAACGATGGTCTTAAATACATAAGCGGAGAATGGACGACGGGAGTCATAGTCCACGTTATACTCTTTATCTGTCCGAGGATCTTTACCAAAAATCTTAATGTTATCACGGATTGGTGATGGAAGGAATTCGACACACGTTTCGATCAAACCTTCAATGCCATAAGCCAGTGTACCGGAACCACACTGTACCGGAACCACAGAGCCTTCATTAACATTCACACGAAGAGCATCAATGATCTCATCTACCGTAAATTCGCCGCCATCAAAATAGCGTTCCATATATTCTTCACTTGTTTCAGCAACTGCTTCCATCAATGCTTCACGACATGGTTCAAGATCATCCTGTACATCATCCGGAACATCTCTCTCTTCCCATTTGCCGCCACCGGTAAAACGACGTCCTTTTAAGGTGACCACATTGACAACACCGGTAAATTTGTGATCTTCACGAATTGGCAGATGGAACGGTGCAATTCGTTTGCCATAGAGATCACGAAGCTGGTCAACAACTTTCATGTAATCTGCGTGTTCATCATCCATGTTTGTTACAAAGAAAACTCTTGGAATACCATATTTCTCACAGTAAGCCCATGCTTTCTCTGTACCGGCTTCCACACCGGCTTTTCCGTTGATCACGATGATCGCACCATCGGCTGCTGCCAGAGCTTCATCGACTTCACCGGCAAAATCCAGATATCCCGGTGTATCTAAAAGGTTAATCTTCCAGAATTTCCATTCAATCGGTACAACAGATGTACTGATTGAAAATTTACGACGGATTTCTTCTTTATCATAATCGCTGATGGTATTTCCATCCTCAATGCGTCCCTGACGTGTTGTAACTCCCGTAACATGGGCCATTGCTTCTACAAGTGATGTTTTTCCACAGCCACCATGGCCTAAAATTGCAACGTTACGTATGTCCTGTGTTTTATAAACCTTCATGTCCTATTCCTCCAATACGTTTTTAACTACTATGGATATATTTTACTAAAAAATCTGTCCATCTTCAAGAGTTTTATAGAAATTATACAACTTTTTCCGGTTTTTTCTCAATTTTCTTTCGAAAAAAGCCCTGTAGAAAAAAAGCTTGATTTTTTTTTTTAATAATGCTATCATTAGGACGAATGAAAAAAGCTATGATGGGAACGAGTAAGGATTCTTTGGTTTATACAGAAAGTTACCGGTTGATGAGAGGTGCATAAAACAGATTTCTGAATACATCCCTGAGCTGCAGGCTGAACCCGTTGTCAGTAGGCTGTGCCGGTTGCAACCGTTATATTGCGAGAGTATAATCAGCAGACTGACGTACTCTATAAGATTTGTACAGCGATGTGCAGATGAATAAAGGTGGTACCACGGAAGATTTGGCTTTCGTCCTTTACAGCAGGGACGGAAGCTTTTTTTGCGCAAAGGCACGAGTCAGGCGAAAGTGTTTACACTTTCATTTGACGACGCCCGCGAACCGGGGTGAAAGACGTTTTGAAATTTCTCCCGGTATACGCGAAGGCACGAGTCAAGCGAAAGTCTGTCCCACAATCATCATGAACATTTCAGGAGGACACTGCAATGAGTAAACAAACTATTGGATTTATCGGACTGGGCCTGATCGGCGGTTCCATTGCCAAAGCCCTGCGTGCAAAGCACCCGGACCTTACTTTAATCGCTTACAATCGAAGCAAAGACAGTCTGATCGAGGCTATGGCCGACGGAACGATCAATCAGGCCATGGATACCATCGGCCCGGGATTTTCTGACTGCGATATTATCTTTTTGTGCGCGCCGGTCAGCGTAAATATCCGCTGTCTGGAGCAATTAAAGCCTATCATCAGACCCGACTGTATCCTGACCGATGTGGGAAGCGTGAAAACGACCATTCATGAAGCCGTTGCCAGACTGGGTATGACGAAACATTTTATTGGAGGTCATCCGATGGCCGGTTCGGAAAAGACAAAATACAGCAGCGCCAAAGTGCATCTGCTTGAAAATGCCTATTACATTTTAACTCCGGGAGAAGGAACCACCGATGAAATGATTTCTGAAATGGTCTGCATTGTCAAGGATATTAATGCGATTCCTGTGACCCTGGATTATCACGAACACGATCGGGTCACCGCTGCTATATCACATCTGCCCCACATTATCGCCTATACTCTGGTCAATCTGGTCAGAGAATCGGATAACCCGGACGGTATGATGCGCATGCTGGCCGCCGGTGGATTTAAAGACATCACCCGAATCGCCTCCTCATCACCGGAAATGTGGCAGCAAATCTGTGATGAAAACCAGACACAGATTCTGAATATGCTCCACCTTTACATAGACCGGATGACAGAAGTCGGAGAAGCAATCCAGGATAACAACACCGGGAAGCTCCTGGATACTTTTGCATCAGCCAAAGAATACAGAGATGATATTCCTCAGAGTCATGCAAAAAGCCTTCTTCCGCCAACCTATGAAATTTTCGTTGATCTGGTCGACGAATCCGGTGCCATTGCCACAATTGCAACGATTCTGGCAACCAACGGAATCAGCATTCGAAACATTGGCATTGTTCATAACCGGGAATTTCAGGAAGGTGTCCTTCACATCGAATTTTATGATGGTGAATCCGCCGAAAAAGCAACAGAACTTTTAAATCGTTTCCACTATGTTATACATCTGCGCAAATAATACACAGGAGATATAATTATGAAAATAAAACGCCTCAAAGGATTAAAGGGGACCATTTCGGTTCCTGGAGACAAATCCATTTCCCATCGAAGTATCATGCTTGGCTCTATCGCCGAAGGCACAACGGAAGTTCACAACTTCCTTCAGGGAGCAGACTGCCTCTCTTCCATCGCATGCTTTCGGCAAATGGGCATTGATATTGAAAACAACGGAGATATCGTCCACATCCATGGACAGGGACTTCACGGATTGAAACGCCCTGAAAACACCCTCGACACAGGCAACAGCGGAACAACGACCCGACTCATGTCAGGCATCCTCGCCGGACAAAATTTTGATTGTACGATCAATGGCGATATCTCGATTCAGTCCCGCCCAATGCGCCGTATTATGACGCCCCTGTCTATGATGGGCGCCTCCATTGAAAGTATCCGGAGCAATGACTGCGCCCCGTTAAAAATCACAGGACAGAAGCTTCACGGCATCCATTACGATTCACCGGTATCTTCTGCTCAGGTAAAATCCGCTATCCTTCTGGCGGGTCTTTATGCCGATGGCGAGACCAGTGTGACCGAACCGGTCCTCTCAAGGAATCATACGGAACTGATGCTCGGCGCCTGCGGCGGTGATGTTCATTCTCAGGGAACAACCGCTACTCTCCGGCCGGTCAAACGACTGGAAGCTCAGAAGATCATTGTTCCCGGCGATATTTCCTCCGCCGCCTACTTTATGGCTGCCGGCCTTATCGTTCCCGGCTCAGAAATTTATATCGAAAATGTGGGTATCAATCCGACCCGGGACGGTATGGTCAAAGTATGTCAGGCGATGGGCGGAAATATTTCTCTTGAAAATGTTCGGGATGTCTGCGGTGAACCGGTAGCAGATATGGTTGTCCGGTATTCTTCACTGCACGGAACTGTCGTCGAAGGTGATATTATTCCAACCCTTATCGATGAACTGCCGATCATCGCTGTCATGGCCGCCTTTGCTGAAGGTCAGACCATCATTCGGGATGCCGCCGAGCTGAAGGTTAAAGAATCTGACCGTATCGCTGTCATGGCTGAAAACCTCAGCGCCATGGGCGTGGACATCACCCCGACGGCTGACGGCATGATCATCAATGGCGGCGGAGCGCCTCACGGTGCCCGGATTCAAAGCCATCTGGACCACCGGATTGCCATGTCCTTTGCCGTGGCTGCTCTTGCCAGCGATGGCGAAACAGAAATCATTGGCAGCGACTGTGTCAATATCTCCTATCCGACATTCTATCAGGATTTATTCAAACTGGCTGAATAATGCAATAAAAAAGTATTCTCCTTTGGAGCCTTCAAACGGCGCCTTTGGAGAATACTTTTTTATTCTTCCTGAAAATCACTTGCAAATTTTGTCGAATCATTTATATTGACTTCATTCTCACTTTATAATAAACTATGTACACATCTTTTCTTCATATCTCAGAAATCAACTCACAAAACACTATTTTTTTACCCAAATTGAAAGGAAGTAGAATCATGTCACTGACAAACAAAGATTTATTATCTATTTCCCAATTACTTGATTCAAAGTTAAAACCTGTAAATACCAAAACATCGAACATAGAATTATTACTTGAAAATGATACATTCTGTGGAATTACAACAATTATCCTAAATCTCATCCTGCAATCATCATACAGAGAGGAATGGTCACGATTGATAAAAGGGTTGTCATACCGAAAAGTTCTGTCGCATAGTAATCATCCCGGCCATAGAGAATCGCCATGGTGATGGTCATAGCTCCTGACGGACAGGCCGCTGTCACCGCTGCAACAACCCGCATCTGTTCATCAATCGGAATAAATCGGATCATCAGGGCAAAGATTGCCGATGAAACGATCAGCCGGAGGGCCACAACGAAAAACATCCGTCCTTTTTTGAACGTTTCCTTAAAGTTTAACTGAGCCATGATAGCGCCGGACAAGAGCATGGCCAGCGGCGTATTCATATCGGCAATGGAATTCATGGCAAATGCGATGTTTGTCGGAATCTTCAGTTGAAAGATAAAGCAAATAATTCCGCCGCAGACAGCGATCAGACATGGATTGATCAGCTTCTTCGGCTGAAATCCGCTGTTATCCAGCAAAAGGATGCCGTGCGTCCAACAGAAAATATGAAAGGTAGCTACGAATACGGTCGCATAAATGACGCCAATGCTCCCAAAAAGAGCATAGCCCAACGGAACACCGATAAAGCCACAGTTCGTATAGGTCACGGCAAATTTTTCCACAGCCAGGTCATAACCTTCCTTTTTATGAAGCAAAAAATGACCCAGCACGATTGAAATTACATAGCTGATGACCGCCAGTATAAACAAAATTCCCATATTCTTTAAAAGCGCTGTATCATATTCCATCTGGAAAGACATAAAGATCAATATGGGATTTACGATCAGGGTGCTCAATCTTGAAAGTTTTTCTTTCGTGTTGTTATCAATGATGCCAACTTTATAACAGATGACTCCGACCACCATAATAATGAATATGGATATAATCTTGCCCAATACTGTGGATACAATCATCTCTGCTAATCTCCTTTTCTTTTGAATATGATTCTGACAATTATAACACTATCTTGCCATTTGGTAAATACGAATCATATCTGCTTTTTCCAGCTTTTTAAAACCGCCAATATACCGGGTTTCCATAAAACTGCATTTATAAGCCAGTGTTTCAATCTGTTCATCTGTCAAATCAATTCCCATCTCATGAACAGACGTCGGCATTCCGATATCTCTGAAAAAGCCTTCTACAGCCCGGATACCTTCCAACGCTGTCTTCTCCGGGTGGTTAAAGTCCTGGGGGATTCCCATAACATTCACTGCGAACTGGGCAAATCTTTTTGGATTTTCCATATAGACATATCTGGCCCAACTCCCCCAAACAGCCGCCAGACCGGCACCATGAGCTACATCAAACATACCACTGAGTTCGTGTTCCAGCTGGTGACTTGCCCAGTCGGAGGAAAGGCCGCAGCCGGTCAAATTGTTATGAGACAGGCTGCTCGCCCACATCAGTGACGCCCGGGCATTATAATCTTCCGGTTCTTCCATGAGAATCCGGGCATTATGGATGACAGAAACCATCAGTCCCTCAGCAATCCGGTCTGTAATTTCAAAATCCGTCTCCGGATTAAAATATCGCTCCATCGTATGCATCAGAATATCCACGGCACCACACTGGGTCTGGTACATTGGCAATGTATAGGTCAGTTCCGGATTCATAATGGCAAACCGACAGCGGCTCAGATCATTACTGTATCCCCGTTTGATCCAACCATCCTCGTTCGTAATGACCGACGACCAGCTCATTTCACTGCCGGCTGCGGCGATCGTCAGCACAGCGCCGATTGGAAGACAAGCTTTTGCTTCCCGCTTTCTGCTATAGATATCCCATACATCGCCTTCATTGGCAACGCCGTAGCCGATCCCCTTTGCTGAATCAATGACACTGCCACCGCCGACCGCCAGGATAAAGTCTACGCCGGCCTCTTTACACATACGGATGCCCTCATACACAAGTGATAATCTCGGATTCGGTACCACACCGCCCAGAGAAATATACTCAATGCCGGCTTCTTTTAAGGACGCTTCAATTCGACCTAAAAGGCCGGATTTCTTTGCACTCTGTCCGCCGTAATGAAGCAATACCTTCCGGCATCCCTGCTCCCTGATAAGTCTCCCCGTTTCCTTCTCTGTGTCTTTTCCAAAGATTACCCGCGTTGGCGTGTAATATTCAAAATTAATCATTTTCTTACCCCTTCCCCATAGTATTATAAAAAAGCCCAGATATCTCTTCCGATATCTGAGCCCCTTATTCACTGTCTGACCTGATGACTATCTCCCACAGCAGAATTTGTATTTTTTACCGCTGCCACAAGGGCACGGTTCGTTTCTGCCGATCTTTTTGCCTTTTACCACAATCATGGAACGTTTCTGCGCCTTGTAAAGTTCTTTTCTCTTCTCTTCATCAAGAAGTTTATCCCACTGAGGCAGTTCATACAGCCACTCAGCCTTTGCTGCCACCATATTATAATAAAGTTTTTCCAGATCAATATCAATTGTTACCTGGCTGTCCGCCTCAATCGTATCCACCGGATTCGGCTCTTTTAAGCTCTCGTTGATACCATCCAGAAAACCGCCGAAAAGAACAACATCCATTTCGAATTTATCGGCCAATTCCTGAACTGTTCCTGAAATAGCTTCTACAGGCTCCTCCAATAATTTTTCATAAACACCTTTTTCCTGAAGATAATAGTCTGTCCAGAATTTCTGCTGAGCCTGAGCATTATTATTAAATACAGACACCATATCTTCCCATTGCTGCATTAAACTCATTGTATTCACCTTATCCTTTGATTTTTTTAAGTCGTATTCAATTTTCTATTATATAGAATCCGGTGATTAATGTCAAATATTGATTTTATATTCGAATCCGAAATGTCTTTGGAGCAAACCGGTAGACCAGGATACAGGCCGCAATACTATACGCCACACAGAACAGAATCGTCATGATCCCAAATACCGGAATAGGCATGCGAAACTGCATTAAAAACAGGCAGATAAAATAGGTCGCCAGCATTATGATACGATAAGTACCGCTCTTTAATTCTGTCCCTGCATTATAAGGCTGCAGCAAATAATAAATCGTAAGGTAATGAATAGAGAAGAACAGACTCATACAAACAATCGAAACAACCAGGATGATATAGTTCATCCAATGATCTGTTCCTCCGGTAACAAAAAGAATCAGCGCCAGACCACTGCCGATGACGAAGGCCGGAACCGCATTGATTTTCATGATTTCACGAAGGCGTATCTGGAACAATCGCAGTACAAAATTTGGCTTCTTATAAAACGAATATGTCAACAGACTATGATCACAGTTCATGAAAAGCGCCTGTGTGAAGTTTGTACCGCGGTTGATCGCATACATAATGAATACAAAATAGGGAAGCCATGTCATCACCATTTTATTGATCTCCGGTTTCAACTCGGGTCTCAAAAAAACTGCCGCCAATATTCCAATCACTAAAAAAGTACAGACATAAGAAATTTTTTTCGTCGAATTCCATAATATTTTTTTATGTCTTTTGATAAACAGTTCATTCAGATATTCAAAGCCTCTGCGGCTGCTGGTAATCGAAATATCCCCGGATATTTTCTTCTCATTTAACTGCTTTACAAGCTGCGCCTTTGCTGTCGAATCCATCTGATTCGTTAAACCGGACAACAGTTCTTTATTGACTGCCCGATAGTCACGGAAGTTCAGTATTTTTACCAACCCGGCAAAGCCCAGAGGAATACAAAACAAGAAAACCGTCATAGAAATCCCTATCGGCAAAACCAGGCCGAGTACCGGCAAGGCGTAGGCCGCCGCTAAAAGCAGAGCAATACCGCCCCATACATATTTAGAAAGCTTATTTTCGTTATATCCAAAGCCCCGTTTCTCATAATCCCACAGAGAAATTGACACAACAAATAGTTTCATACCTGCTATACAAAACGGAAGAATCAGGCAAAACCACAAAGGCACGCCCCGGTCCACTCCAAAGAAAATGGCAAAGGGCATAAAACCGACAATAACTTTGAAAATAGAATAAAGATAATTGACCAGTGTATATTCCCTTGCATCCATCCTCATAAGGAACATGGCGTAATATTTATCCTTCGATGGATTAAAAAGGCTGGTGTTCGTAAAACTGCCAATTACTGTCAGAAACAACAAAACATGGAGAAATACCTGGTTTTCAGGTAATTCCGCATAGAGCATCCCCATTCCCCATACCATCGTGATCAGATAAAGGAATTTTCCGATAAACGCGGAAATAATTTCCCAAAGTACTGACAGAACATTCGCAAATATTTTAAGTCCCTGTACTTTATACAAAGATTCCGGAAACATATTTTTCAAAAGTGGAATCTGTTTTAAAGAAAACAAAATACCGTTGACACGGTATGTATTTTTCAGAGAGAAAGAAATTTTCAAAGTTTTATTCATAGTCTTCCTCCCGCAAAGCCGCGATAATTTTATCCTTAAATTCCCTGCTGTCCAAATCGGTTTTTTCTACAACTTCCAGTTCGCCATGATTGAGCAGAACGATTTCATCACAAAGATCCAAAGCCAGATCCATAATGTGCGTAGAAAAAATCGTAATACGGTTCCGTTTTAATGAACGGAGCAGCTGCTTCATCTCCTCAGCAACAACCACATCCAGGGATGTCAGCGGCTCATCCATCAGCAAAATATTCGGCTCAGCAATAATATTGATCAGCATCTGCATCTTATTTTTCATTCCGTGGGAATAATCCTTCAGCAGCTTATCACGATCTTCCTCTGCAATACTCATGTAATCAAAATACTCGTCAATACTTTTTGGGTTCTCAATGGATTTTTCATTGATATCCATAAAAAACCTCAAAAACTCTCTGCCCGTAAGGAATTCCGGCACCGTAGGCGTCGAGAGTACATAACCGATATCTTCGGCCACCACCTCACGGCGGGAACCCTTTTCCTCCAGATAAAAGCTGCCGCCGTCCGTCTTTATGTCGCGGTTCAGGCAATTAAACAATGTGGTTTTGCCCGCGCCGTTTCTGCCGAGCAGCCCGTAAATCTTACCCTCTTCAAACGTAAAATTAATGTCTCTTAAGACTTCCTTTTTCTCAAACCTTTTCGACAAATGCTCAATTACAAATTCCATGTCGTTTCCTCCGCCACATTCTTTTTTTCTACATTATAACATGGTATTTCAGATTTTCGGCGGTGCCTGGCAAATGTAAGGTAAATGTAAGATGTGAAGGAGGTTCGCCTAAGATTGAAAACCTATACTGGCAGAAAGTCATTTGATAGTCTCCTGAAATATTCTCTCGCAAAACACCACATACCGCTGATAGTTATGGCGATAGGGATGGCAGGTAATCAGCGTCACCAGGTCCCGTCCCTCCTGGATGAGCAGCTGATCGATATCCGTCGGGTCGATGACCCGTATCTCCGCCACCTCATAGGTCAATGTCTCCCGGAAATTCTCAATGTGGATCTCATCCCCAATCTCCAGCACTTCGATATCCCGGAACATCGCCGTCTCACTGTAGCCCCGGTGGGCCGCTATGACGCAGTTGGTGTTCTCTCCGCCAATGGGGTAGGAAGTCTCCGTCAGATGGACAGCTCCAAGGGCCATGTTTTCCTGGTTAGCCCCCAGGAGGATTGGCAGTTCAATCTCCATCTTCGGGATTGAAAGAAAACCTATCGTATTTCCCTCCAGGCCGTATTCTGTCAGATTGATGTCCGGCTGTTCATAAGCCCAGGGGTCGGTCAGGTTTTTCTGTTTTTCCAGATAGAGGGCCTCATTTCTTTGTTTCAATTCCTGATAGAGTTCTTCAAAGGGCAGCGCTTCCTTCCCGGGGACCTCTGGCTGCAGCTGCCGGTCAAACTGTCCCTTCTGCTCCCGAACGTCCTCCCGGTACAGCCAGTCCGTATAAAAGGGGTAAATGAGGACGGCCAACCCGCACAGGAACATCAGGACAGGGATCAGTAGATATCCTTTTCCTCTTTTTTGTTCTTGCTTATTTTTCATGTCGCCTTCTCTTCCTCCGCACCATCAAAAAGATTGCCAGCAATACCAGCAGGCAGAGCCCCAGAATCATCCCAACTCCACTCAACTTCAAAGTCAGCCCGGTCTCCTGTTTTTCCATGGTCCTCACTGCTTCTTCCTCCTGCGGCACATATGCTGTCCGGCTCCCACGGACCAGCAGCCGATGAGTATTGACACCATAAGGGGTGCATGTAAGGAGCGTCACCAGATCTTTTTCCGGTATGGCCTGGATGTCCCCAAGTTCTGTAGGGAGTACCGTCTTGATCTGGTCCACCTCATAGGCCAGTGTCTGGTCCAGCACATGGATCAGGAAAATGTCTCCGGTCTCCATCTCATCCAGCCGGGTGAAAAGCTTCGCACTGGGAAGGCCCCGGTGGCCGGTGAGAACGCTGTGACGGAAACTCCCGCCGATAGGCAGAGCGGTGGATTCGATATGCCCCACGCCTTTTTCCAGCACCTCCTCCGATGTTCCATGATAAATGGGCAGCAATACGTCAATCTTCGGTATCTCCACATAGCCCATGACGCCGCCCACATTCAGGACTTCCTCATAGTTCCCCGGCAGTGCATAGCCGCTGCCCGGCACGAAGGGGTCCTTTACCGGATCGCCCGCCAGATTTTCATTGTAGGCTTCGGCCTTCTCCCATTCTGCCTCCAGATCTTCTGTACTTCCCGTCTCCATCTGAGCCTGATACTCCCGGATGACCGATATCTGCTCCCGCTCTGCGAAGTAGTTGCTGACGGTAGGATAAAAAAATACGCCGGCTCCTGTAAAAAACAGCAGGGCGGCCAGAAGGGGGGCAAAAAGCTTGCCTCTCAGTTTTCCCTTATTCTCCGTTCTTTTTCCTCGTTTCATCTGCATGTCCTCTCTGCATTTTCCTGACGGAACCAGTAAAGGGGCGGGGTCTCAGCCCCGCCCCTCTTTCTGGGTCCATCCTTTCTGGTTGCCTCTTATCTGTTGGATACGCCCTTTCTCCTGCGGAGGACAACGAACAAAAGTACCGCTGCGCCCATGATAGCTACGCCGCCTGCTGTGAACAGGATCGTTCCCATACCGCCGGTAGTCGGAAGTACAAAGCCCTGGGTATTGATCACATCCAGCGCCACATATCCGTCGGCGAACTCACTGCTATTGCCGCTGGTCGGTTTGCCATCAAGGTTGTCATCTTTGATCTCAATAGTCACCGGAGTATTCGGTTTGTTGTATCCACCCGGTGCTTTTGTTTCAGTCAGGTAATACGTTCCTGTGGACAGACCGGAGATCGTAAGCTTACCTTTGGCATCTCCGTTTTCTCCTGTCACAAGCGTAGTCGTTTCCTGCTCGCCGGTCAGTGCCAGACGGTATGCACCATCATCAGTTTTAACAAGCGTCAACGGATTGCTTCCGTCCGAATTCTTGGAAAGGGTAAACTCGGCGCCGGTCAGCAGTTCGTCCTGCTTGTTAACTTTCCTTATTTTCAGGCCATAGGTGTATACCTTGACATCGTCCGGTGTATCTTTCCATGAAGAACTATCATACGGGTTATTATTGTAATCCAGTATGGCTTTATTCGTGTTTGCGCCTGTACCTACTACTGCATTTCCGCTGATGACTGCGTCATAATCTACATGAATCTGCGTATAAGCGGCAATCTCATCATAAACAAAGTTCAGTGTGAAGCTGGTGGTTTCACTGGCTGCGGCCGGATTTGGTCTTTTCGTGTCTATGCTATATGCCGTATCTTTTGTCAGCAAAGTTTCACCGTCTGCATTAACGCCATATACCTTGATTGAATCACCCGTCAGGCTCAGTCCTGCGGACAGGATATCGCTGATGGCATAGTTTTTAGCACTCGCATTTGCCGGATATTTAGGCACGTCGGCGCGCAAATCGAAGTTTACTGTATCGCCGATGGCACCCTTGTCGGATACATCCGGGTCATGCCCATCCTCCTTATCTTCATTGACTTTTTTTTCAATGTCCATACTGCTGGATTTCACTTCCAGAGAAGGTGTACTCATCTTCCATTCCTGGGCAGTCTCATCATACTCCGGTACGATGTTGACTGCGGATGGACGATATACTTTCATACCGTTTTCAATCAGGAGCAGGTAGCCGCCCATAGGCAGGCTGCTGATCGTTCCATTCCCGGTGCAGGTACCACGGGCAGTAAGAGTAATGGTATTATTTTTAATCGCAGCCGCCAGCGCATCATAAAAGCCAGCTTTCTGACCCGCATTTAGCTGATCCTCTGTAAATGTTTCCGTCACGCTGTCATCTGTGCCTATGTAACTTGAGTAGTTATCTCTTACCCATGTTTTGACTTCGTCGCTCCAGACATATACCGGGTCGACCGGCTGCTGTTCACCATAATTAAAGTTCACGTCCAGCACCTTGTAGGCGCTCACGGTAACCCCATCCTCCACACCAGTTACCTTGATACTGCCTGTGCTCTCGGCAATCGGAGCCGCAAAAGCGGTCGCTGAGAATATCCCCACTGCCAGGAGCAGGGACAGACATAAGGCTGTCAGCCTTTTCCATGTGTTTGATCGTTTGTTCATACTCTTGTCTCCTTTACATGTTTCTGAATTTTTATATATGATAACAGTCCGGGAGGCCCGCCGCTAAGCGGCAGGGCGTCCCCGCCGGCTGTTCCTGCGTTTTAAGACGGCCGCGCCAAGTAAGAGGCCGCCGCCCATAAGCAGAACCCCAAACAGGATAAACAGCGTCGTACCGCTGTCTCCGGAGGACGGGATGTCCGCCGGTCTCATATTTGGAAGAAGCCATTCTCCTTCGCTTCCCACCGCAAAAGCCGGCGGCAATGTATCCCCAAGGGCTGTGATGGTGATCTGCAGGTCGGTCCCTACAACAACCTGCCACTGCCCCGCCGGGAGTACCCGACCATTCGGGGCCTTAGTTTCTGCCAGACGGTATTCGCCGGGAAGAAGGTCCGTAAAGGTCACCTGTGGATTGCTGGCCTGTGTATCTACAAGTTTCCAACAGCTTCCCGAATTCTTCACATCTACAAGGGCGTTGTGGTCATGGGATGTGTCTGTGCAGACAAGCTGATACAGTTTGAACTCCGCACCAGTCAACTCCGCTGTGGTATCCTCCGCTTTTACCTTTGTGAAGGTAAAATTCACAGAATTCATCTTATTAACGATTTCATAGTGCTCTTCATCGCCGGGTGTCAGTTGGCTGCCGTCTGGTTCGTAAAGCTGAACTGATCCATCCTTATCAAATACAAGCCGCCAAGGCTGTGCAGGTTTTTGATAGCCCGGCAGCGTCCCGGTCTCATACAGCAGATACGTTCCCGGCGAGCGCTTTTCCTGAAAAGAAAGTATTCCATCCGTGTCCGTTTTTGCTGTAAGCGCTTCGATTTCACTTTCTTCATCAATCACCCAGTTTCCAGTTCCATCCTCTTTTGCAGCACTGAGTGTAAACTCCACGCCTTCAAGACTTTCTCCGCTCTCATTGACCTTGTGAATTCTGCAAGAGAGCGGAACCGGCGGCTGATAATAATTGACCTTAACAATATTGCTGGCCTCTGTGGATTCATTCCAGACAGTTCCATCGGTCGTCGTGCTGACGGTGCATGCTGCATCGTTGTAGGCGTACACAGTGCCGTCAGCAGGAATTTCCCCCTTTGGGGAAGCCTGCATAAAAATCTCCACATAGACGGACTGAGCGTTCTGCATCACAAATTCGCCGCCGCCCGTACTTTGCCGCAAGTCAAACGCCAACGCCGTCACCTGGCTCAGATCTTCCGGAGGCGTCAGCGACCACAAGTCAATATCTGACAAATCCCCCTGGGCTGTAACGCCCTTTGAATCGTATGGCCGGATACCCTGCGTGGTGGAATAATAGACCTTCACATCCGCCCCCTTTACACTCACCTGGTGAACACTTACGCCTGTAAGCACCCCTTGCCAACGATTCTTTTCGCCATCAGCTGTTTCCAGCGTGTCGTAAAAGACAAGGTTTTTTGCCTTAAGGTTGTCTATCCGGGCAGTTTCATACCGCAACTGATAAGAGTATCCACCGTCTGCTTCTGCGGTGGCTGACTGCCCGTAAAGGCCGCCCGGTACTTTAACAAATTTTTTAAACCCGGATTCCGTTGCCATAGGTACAGTGACAGTCGTAACAGCATCACCATACAGTGTCGTTTTACGATCCACTCCGTCCGGATTTTCGTTGCCATTTAAGTCGGTGAAATAGCTCTTTATCGGCTCCTGAAAGCTTCCGCCGTCGTCATTCTTTCCTTGCCATAGCGTGCCCACCTCTGTTTGCCAGGCCGCGTAGTTGTGAAATGTACTTCCGTTGTCCAGGATATTTGCAAAGGTACTGATGAGGTCATACCTAAGACCGTAACCAACACCCAGATAACTTCCCTTCTGCGCCGGCCCTTGCACAGAAACAATCATCATCGTCTGACCGGAATCTCTCCAGTTATCCACAAACTCCGTCTCCCAGGAAATATCACCCGTGTCCTTGCCGGAAGCTAGCACCTCTACATTCTCTACTGAAGTACCTGGCGGCAGAAGATCGTAAAACTTTCCTTTTTCAAAAGAATTATAATAATAATCGCAATTAGGTCCTCCTTCTTCTTCTTTCGCCCACACAAGCCAATGAATAACGACTCTGCTGTTTTGATAATCTATTTTAGAAGTACTACGCTTCACTAAGCTACTCTTAACATTTACGGGCACAAGATCTACAGAAGCCTCATCTTCTATATTGACACCATTATTATTGTCATTTTCGACCTGAAAAGAAGCCCAGTTCCAAAATTTAAATCTGTACTTGTCACGGGAAGACAGAATCTCCCGGACGATTTCCTGCATATGTTCTGTAGGATTTAAACGGACGATAGGCTTGCACTGCATCTTGACATTATCAGAAGTCGGGGCATAGGATATCCGGAAAGCGCAGGTTCCCTCCGGCAATTTAAAACCTTGGGCAACGGGCGAACTGTCTGTATAATCTTCACTCAGAATTCCATCTTCATAAAGTCGAAGACGAAGCACAGAAGCAGAAACTGGCGTTACCTGCCCCCAATGATACCAATCATCCTCTCCATCGGCTTGCAGATAAATCTCCAAAGGCGCATACTTGTCATACTCTGTACCCTTCCCCGTCCATCCACGTTCCGGGTCCAGGACCATACTGTATTCTCGTACATTGAATCCAAGATAATCAAAATTAAAATCTCCCTTTTCAAGTGAAATTTTATTTTTATCACCTATTTTACCAATCGCCATTTGATAATTCTTATTTTGTGATGAATGAAGAATTCCATCTGTGATTTCTATAGGAACAGGTGTGCCGCTCCCCAACTGGTCCTGCGGTCTTCTAAACTCTGCCTCCATAACAAATGTAGACACGGTACTCGCAGTAGTGCTGTGACCATATAAAATATCATCAATATTGTCAATTGAATCTCCGAGGCTTTTAGAAAAATTATATAATTCTCCAGGGTAAGTTGTATCTACAGGCTTATATATGTAACTGGCCGTGGCCTCTTTTTCTTTCAGCACATCGTCATACCCTTCCAACTTATATTTCACGGTATTGGTGAGTTTGAGTTCTTTTCCCTCTTCAATCAAAGTCCTGGGATACTTCACAACTACATAACCTCTTGGGTCATTACCCGAACTTCTGGGGTAGTCCCATATGACTGTTATTTCACCGTCTTGTATTTCCGTGCTTGTTCGATAGTATTCACTAGTACCATTAATAGGATTATCATAGTAATATATAACCTGGCCCATATCACCGCCATCATCGGTCATCGTGACTTTATAGGGTTGCGTAGAACCATACTCTATATCTGACTCTACCCTCCACAATACGTAGAAGTAGTCCTCCGCATCTTCCGGCTTTTCTCCCCATGCATTCTGCCAAGTCTCATACTTCGAGGAAGAAGATTTTATCACAGAGTTAAGCACCACAAAAGTATGGTTTATTACTGTCAGGATGTCCGTCGACAGTTCTTCCTGGCGCTGTCCGCTCTCTCCCGGATATTTAAAAGAAGCCGAAATATCGCCCTTTGTATATCCGTTCGCCACTTCAGGAGCTTCGTAACGATACACAATATCGCAGGTAAAATAATAAGCGCTGCTGACCTCTCTATAGTTCGTGATCACGATTTCATCATCGCTCCTGTCATCGGGCGTACCCTGATCATCGATCCGATACCAAAAGCCGGTATCGCCCTGTGCCGTACCCTCTTGAGACAGCGGAACCGTTACGGTATCCGCAGCGCTGCCGTCGCGTTTATAAAAGATATGGGCCGGAACTCTTATCTCAATTTCTCCTGTCTTTGCCGTATAATCGCCGCCGCAGGTAAACTGAACCTGATAGCAGACGGAATTTCCATAGATACTATCCGGTGTAACATCCATCTGATTCCCATTGATTTCAGCATCGTCCCCTCGCACCCAAACGATGGTATGTTTTGCGCTGGAAGCATTATTTCTATAATCATTGTCAGACATAGCGGGAGTCTGTTCCGATGCACCGTTTTCCTTTCCACAAGTTTCACACACAAACGTACAGGGGCTGCCCACGCTCCCCTGGGCATAACCGCAGGCTTCGTCATGGATATGCTGGCAAGGCTGCCCCTCGATACCCGGCGCATAGGCGCAGTCCTCTGCGTGATCGATCACGCCATCACCGTCCGTATCGGTACATCCTTTATCGCAAGGAGTTTCCGGTACAGCTTCTATGTATCCACAACTTTCATCGTGGACATGAGTGCAGGGGCTTGCCTCCACCGCTGCCGCATAACCGCACTCTGCCGTATGCTCCGGATGATGCTCACATAACCCGGTATCCTCCGTTTTCGCCGCAAATGCAAAATTCGCCCTCATCGGGAGCAGCATACACAGGCACAGGAACAGAGCCATCAGCTTTTTTGCCCAATGCTTACGTTTCTTTCTCGTCATAACTCATCTTACCTCTCTTTGCCTTGATCGTTTTGCACCATAGAATGTTCCATCCGTGGTAACATTCCATCGGCAGAGACAAAAAAGGAAAAGAAAAAGAAAAATGCCGGCCTTATCACCGGGGAAACACAGTCTTTTTGACACAACAAGGAAGCCTGCAACACGAAAAATCGTTTCAGGTTTTCTTGGTATGCTCAGATTAAATTTGTTTCTGCTTTTTTACACAGGATTATTGAAAAAAACATTTTCATAGGTTATACTGTATGTAGTTTTATTTCTCAAAACGATGTTGAGGGAAAAAAGCGATACCACGGATGGAACACTCTGTGGTCTTTTTCTTTTAAGACCTATATGACCAACCCCATCCGGTTCAAAATCCTCTCATGGGCCGCTGCACTCACCGCCACATAGATCCGTGTGGTCTCAATCCGACTGTGGCCAAGGACGTCGGCCAGGTGGGCCAGATTCTTCTCAACGGCATAAAAGGTACGGGCAAAGAGATGGCGCAGGTTATGGGGAAAGACTTTGCTGGCATCTACCTTTGCTTCGGCGCACAGCTTTTTCATATCGTGACAGATATTGGAGCGGTCGAGGGGGTTTCCGCTTCTTGTCCGGAAGATATGTCCGCTCTCGATACTTTGTTCTTTTGCATACTGTAACAGCTTCCGGCAAAGCTCCTTTTGCAGAATGATCGTCCTGTTTTTCCCTTTCATACGAATCTCTGCCCGGCCTGACCGGACTGCTTCCACCGTAATATAGGGCAGCTCTCCTACCCGAATGCCGGTGCCGCAGATCGTCATCATCAAAAGATAGAGGCGCTCGTTTCCTTTGGCTTCGGCGGCTAAAAGAAGACGCTTATATTCTGCCTCGGACAACTCCCTGCTCTCATCCACAAAAGCCTGTCTCTGCACTTTCAAAAACTTTACCTTGCAATCCTGCAGACCCAGGAAATCCAAAAAGGCATGGAGGGCGGATAAGACGCCGTTGACCGTCTGGGCTTTCATCTGCCCCATGAGCAATTCCCGGTATTCCAGCAGACGGCGCTTTGTCAGTTCCTCGTCCTGTAAAAACTCTGTAAGCCTGCGCACTGCCCGGATATATTTCACTGTAGTTGCCCTGGATTTTTCATTGAGGTAGAGATAAGTTTCAAATGCCTGTATATCGTTTTCTCTGATCATGTTCATGTTTCATTCCTCCTGTCATCTTATTCTTCCCCAATACCTTATCTGATGACACAACATAAGAAAATTTTTATCTAACTGGTGCAAATTCATATATAGATATAAAAAAACACCAATGCTCAGCTACATTGTTATACTGAACATCGGTGTTTTGTCGTTATACTATTTGAATTTTTTGCACTTACTCAATAAACATTGCATCTCCGAAACTAAAGAAACGATAACCTTCCTTCACGGCGGTCTCATAGGCGTTCAGAATAGCCTCTTTTCCCGCCAGAGCAGACACGAGCATGAGCAGAGTGGATTCCGGCAGATGGAAATTGGTGATCAGAGCGTCGATACATTTAAATCGATAGCCCGGATAAATAAATATTTCTGTCCATCCGCTTGTCTCCCGGACAAAGCCCTGTTCATCGGCCACTGATTCCAGCGTCCGCGTACTTGTCGTTCCTACAGAAATGACCCGTCCGCCCCGGCGCTTCGTATCATTGATGATATCCGCCGCTTCCTGACCGATCATATAAAACTCGGAATGCATATGATGGTCATTCACGTCTTCCACCTTCACCGGACGGAAAGTTCCCAGGCCCACATGAAGCGTCACTCTGGCAATCCTCACGCCCTTTTTCTGGATAGCATCCAGAAGCTCTTCGGTAAAATGAAGACCTGCCGTCGGCGCCGCTGCACTGCCTTCATGTTTCGCGTAAACCGTCTGATAACGATTCTTATCCTGAAGCTTATGGCTGATATAAGGCGGCAGGGGCATTTCCCCAAGCTGATCGAGAATTTCTTCAAAAATCCCATCATATTCAAAACGAATAAGGCGGTTTCCTTCCTCCACCACTTCCATAACTTCACCCACGAGCAGACCGTCGCCGAAGGAAATCCGGGCGCCCGGCCGGGCCTTTTTGCCCGGCTTGACCAGAGTTTCCCAGACCGAATCACTCTTTCGTTTCAAAAGAAGGACTTCAATATGGGCGCCCGTATCTTCTTTCACGCCGTGAAGTCTGGCCGGAATAACCTTTGTATCGTTAATCACAAGGCAGTCCTCCGGATTCAGCTCATCGATAATATCTTTAAATATTTTATGCCGGATATCACCGGTCTCCTTGTCCAGGATCATGAGACGGGAACTGGAACGGTCCGTCAGAGGGTCCTGGGCAATAAGTTCTTCCGGTAAATCATAATAAAAATCTGATGTTTTCATAATCTGTTACTTTCTCAGTTCAATGCCCATCTTTTCAAGTTCGGCAAGAATCTTATCCATAACCGCATTGACATCCTTATCTTCCAGAGTTCTTGTCTTATCACGGAACACAATAGAGTAAGCCACGGATTTAAAGCCTTCTTTGATCTGAGCTCCTTCGTAAATATCGAATAATTCAAAGCTTTCCAGAAGCTTTCCGCCCCGTTTGCGGATAACTTCTTCTACTTCACCGACCATGATATCTTTGCTCATGACCATACTGATATCACGGGTGACTGCCGGATATTTGGCAATGCCCTGGAATTTCCGTCCAAAGGATGCACATTCCACCAGATAAGGCATATCCAGAACAGCAATATAAGTTCTTGCACCCAGTTTATAATTATCCGCAACTTCCGGATGAATTTCGCCAAGATAACCGATAACCCGGCCATCATAAATAATGTTGGCCTGACGTCCCGGATGGAGATAATTCTTTCCGGCCTTCGGATCATAATTCACCTGTTTTTTCATGCCAATGCGTTCCAGATATTCTTCCACAACACCTTTCATAGTGAAAAAGTCACCCGAGCCATACATACCCAGAGTAAACTGTACCCGTTCGTCCGGATAATCCTTCAGTGGAAGTTCCTTCGGCAGATAAATGACAGCCAGTTCATAAAGTTTTGCTTCTTTATTCCGATGACTGTAGTTAAAAGCCAGTGAAGTGAGCATGCCGTTTAATGGCGTGGTACGCATAATGCTGAAATCTTCACCCAATGGATTCATAATGGTTACTGTCTGACGCAGCGGGTCATTTTCATCTAATAAAAGTTTATCAAATACCTTCGGACTCTCGAAGGAATAGGTCATGCTCTCGGAAAATCCGCAGAATTCAGCTGTCTCTCTGGCAACCGCTTCCACACGGAGTTTATAGGATAATTTTCCTGTGGTGGCTTCACCGCTCGGCAAAGTTACAGGAATATTATCATAGCCGAAGAAACGGGCAACCTCTTCGGCCAGATCAGCCTGGCCCTCCAGATCCTGACGGAAGGTTGGCACAGTCACTGTCTTTCTTTCCGGATTATATTTTAATTCCAGAGGTCCGAAGTAGGTCAGCATCTCATCTAAGGTCAGATCTGTTCCAAGTAAGTCATTGACTTTCTCAGGGCTGAAAAGAATGTCGTGTTCTTCCCGTTTTTCCGGATAAATGTCAACGACACCGTCAACCACTTCACCGGCGCCCAATTCTTCAATGAGCTGGCAGGCGCGATTCATAGCATCTATGGCATTATTCGGGTCCAGACCCTTTTCAAATTTGCTCTGGGCATCGGTACGCATGCCAAGCTTCTTACCGGAAAGACGGATATTGGTTCCGTCAAAGCAGGCTGCTTCAAAGAGCATCGTCTGAACGCTGTCTGTGATCATGGAGTTTTCGCCACCCATGATGCCTGCGATACCAACCGGCTTCTTGCCGTCACAGATCGCCAGCATAGAATTATCCATCTTATGGCTCTGTCCATCCAATGTCACAAACTCTTCTCCGTCAATGAAACGGCGAACAATGATCTGATGATCTTCGATCGTATCCAGGTCATAGGCATGCATCGGCTGTCCATATTCTTCCATAACATAATTGGTAATATCCACAATATTGTTGATCGGACGAATGCCATTGGCTGCCAGGCGGCGCTGCATCCATTCCGGTGACGGTGCCAGTTTGATATTTTTAACGACTCTTGCTGTATAACGTGGGCATAAATCCACGTCTTCCACACGAACCTTGATGTAATCGTTGACGTCGCCGCCGCAGCCTTTCACTTCGACCACCGGCGGTACAAAAGGCTTCCGGAAAGTTGCTGCCGCTTCTCTGGCGATACCGAGAACACCGAAGCAGTCCACACGGTTGGATGTGATCTCATACTCAAATACCACATCGTGAAGTCCAAGGGCTTCCACCGCATCGTCACCTGGTTTTACACTACCTGCTTTGAAAATGTAAATACCTGCCTCCGGTGCTTCCGGGTAAAACTCCCGGCTGGATCCCAGTTCCTCGATGGAACACATCATACCAAAACTTTCCACACCGCGAAGTTTGCCTTTTTTGATAGCAATGCCATTTTCCGGCAGAGGACCGCCGTCATGCCCTCCGGCTACCCGTCCTCCCACACGGACTACAGGCACCAGATCGCCTTCATGGACGTTTGGCGCTCCGGTAACAATCTGAATATTTTCTTCTTCACCCACATTGACCTGGCAGATGATCAGTTTATCTGCGTCTGGATGTTTTTCAATCTTTTCAATCTGACCGACAACAATCTTGTCCAGATTCTTGTCCATTTCCACAAATCCCTCAACCTTTGTACCGGATAAGGTCATTGCATCTGTGTATTCCTGAGCAGTTACATCAAGGCCAGGAACATAAGCTTTAATCCATGATAATGGTGTATTCATTTTTCCTTTCCCCCTTTAGAACTGTTTTAAGAAACGTGTATCATTTTCGTAAAGCAGCCGCATATCATCAATTTCATATTTCAGCAGGGCAATTCGTTCAAGACCAACGCCGAAGGCAAAACCGGAATATTCATCCGGATCAATGCCGCTCATAGTCAGAACCTTCGGATGAACCATACCACAGCCGAGGATTTCAATCCAGCCGGAACCTTTACACATACGGCAGCCCTTTCCGCCGCATTTGAAGCAGGTCACATCCATCTCGGCGCTTGGCTCTGTGAATGGGAAATGATGCGGACGGAACTTAACCTTTGTCTCTTCACCGAAAAGCTCTCTGGCAAACTCAGCCAGCGTCCCTTTCAGATCCGCAAATGTAATATGCTTATCAATAACGAGACCTTCAATCTGATGGAAACACGGAGAATGGGTCGCATCCACCTCATCCGAACGATATACCCGTCCCGGAGCGATCATGCGAATCGGCAGCTCCTGAGTTTCCATCGTGTGTACCTGAGTACCGGAGGTCTGGGTTCTCAAAACAAATTCTTTATTGATATAGAATGTATCCTGCTCATCCTTTGCCGGATGGTTGTCCGGGATATTTAAAGCTTCAAAATTATAATAATCCTTTTCAACTTCCGGTCCTTCAATCACTTCGTAGCCCATGCCGACGAAAATACGCTCTACCTCTTCAAGAGCGATGGTATTCGGATGGCGATGACCTACATTACTCTTTTTTGCCGGAAGGGTAACGTCGATCACCTCAGCCTTTAACTGGGCTTCTCTGGCTTTTCTGGCCAGTTCGGTCTTCATCTCCTCCATCTTTTTCTCAATTTCGGAACGGGTCTCATTCACCATCTGTCCAAAAGCCGGACGCTCTTCCGGCGCAATTTCTTTCATGGACTTCATGATGGAAGTCAATTCACCTTTCTTACCCAAAAAAGCGACACGGATATCATTCAGCTTTTCCAGCGCACCGGCTGCCTCAATCTGAGCCATCGCATTCTGACGGATTTGCTCTAATCTGTCTTTCATCTCTATCGATTCCTTTCTAAATAATATTCAGGGCATAAAAAAAGCCCCTTTACACAAAGGGACGGATTCTTTCCGCGGTACCACCCTAATTCCAGACGTTAAATGTCTGACACTCGGATATGCGTAACGTGCACCAACGTCATCTCCTACTACCAGAGGATTCAAAGATGCAGCTCCTGTGGGAAATTCAACACATATCCGAACTTAAACCGGCTTCCACCCGATGACCGGTTCTCTCTGTAAGAAAATATGCGTCTACTGACACATTCACAGCCTTTACACTGAGTTTTATTTTAACATATTCATTTTCTTTGTCAAGTGGCGCAGATGGATTTGGTTGCCATTTTTTCTAATCCGTGATATTATCGTTGTTATCTGAAAATGATATCCTCAGGAGGAGATTATGATGCTTAAATTAATTGACTGGGTTCAAAATCTATTAAAAAAAATCCGAAAAGACCGTCTTGCCGCCTACTCCGGCCAGTCGGCCTACTTTATCATACTGTCCTTCCTGCCTTTTCTTCTGTTTCTTTTGACATTGGTACAGCATCTGCCGATCGATATGGAAAATTTGATGGATGCCATTTTCCTGGTGATTCCCCGCTCCTATGAAACGACAGTGGCTGCCATACTCAATGATATTCATGTTGAATCCGGCGCAACTATTCTTTCCGTATCTGTTATTATGACCATATGGACCGCCGGAAAAGGTATTATGGCCCTTTCCGACGGACTGAATTCGGTACAGGAAATTGAAGAAAACCGAAACTATTTTATTCTCCGGTTGAAAGCGGCCCTCTATACACTGCTGTTTGCCATTGTGATCATCTTTACAGTGATCGTACTTGTCTTCGGTAACCGCATTTATTCCTGGCTGCGTACCGCAATACCAAATATGCCGGAATATTCCCAGATTTTAAGTATGCTCCAATCCTTTATTGCCATTGGATTTTATATTTTAATTTTTACTCTGTTTTACAAGTTTCTTCCCGCCAAGCCGATGAAAACCTTGAAGCAGCTTCCCGGCGCTATATTTACAACTGCCGGATGGATGATCGGCTCCTATATTTTTTCTTTATATGTTGAATACTCCAGCAGTTCTTCTTATATGTACGGCAGCCTTACCTACTTGATACTCTTCTTCATCTACCTGTACTTAATGATGTATATTTTCTTTTTGGGGGCAGAACTCAATTATTTCCTCTTTCCTGATAAGAAAGAAGATTTTCATTTACTGTATTAAATTTAAGGGTCGGCAGTTTTTAATTGCCGACCCTTATTTTTACTCCGTGATCAATTCTGAATCTGGAAAAAAGTATTTTAAAATCTCATCATATGTCTTTCCCATCTCGGCCATTTTCATGGCCCCGTTCTGGCTCATTCCGCAGCCATGCCCGTATCCACCGCCGTGAATCAGAACCCCCTCACATATATTATTTTCAACCACCGCATCCATATAGCAATAAGCGCTCGGAAGCATTTCCCATCCCGTCACCGCCTCTCCGCTCTGCGGAATGAGTTCTGCATTGACCGGAGAAAATATCTGTCGGATTTTATATTCGCCATAGACCGTACATGTGTCCAGACCGCCGTCAAGACGGATGGCTTTAAGCAGACCGCTCTCCGCCCGTTCAAGCACCGTGACACTGGTCAGCTCGCCGATATCTGTCTGACAGACATTTAGCACACTGTTCCGGATATCTTCTGCAGATACAAATACCTGCCAGCGAAACCACGGCAGTTCCTGTTCAAAGTAATCCGCACCATCTTCCATATTGATAAAACGCCGGAAATCCTCTTCCTGCATAAGATTTAACGTTACAGAATCGTCACTCAAAAAAACGGACACTGCCTTTTCATCATCCGTACCGCTGCCGCTGTACCAGACATCTTTTGCATCCGAGGTATGACCGCAGGAAGTAGAAAAGAAATAAGTCGCCGTCAGCCCCTCCGGATTCTGGAGTACCTGCCCCCGTGTCTCAGAAGCCGCCTGAATACTTTCCTCACATTCTTCCTGATTATTATATACCTGGCTGGACACCGTATCATCCAGATTCGCCGGATAGTCCCGAAAAGTTGTTCCAAGAGCTCTCCGTCCGAAAGTCCGGGCACACACCGCCTGCACCTTCAGCGCTTCCTGCCCATAGGATACCGGCATTTCACCAGGGATTACACCGGCGACATAATCTTCCATGTTCACCTGATTTATAACGAGCAATCCGCCTGCTGCCTCCTGAATCTGAATTTCGCCATGATAGGAAGGCGCTCCGCTGCTTCGTTCCAGAGAAAGAACTTGTATTTTGCCCCGTTCATTTTCTGCTTTGATCGCCACTTCACCGCCCCCTTCAAAAATACTTTCTCCCTGGGAAAATGTCACTTCCGTACCGGCCTCATACCGTTTTACCTCATCATTTCCCATAACAAGAAACGGCTCTGAAGAGGTCACGGTCACCGAGGATTGTTCATAGACCTGCCCGGTTCCATGAAGCAACACCCGAATCGTCTCCTCGGCATAATCCTGATAAATAATCCCGCAGATTTCATTCCCCTTGAGAACAAACTCATACACTGTGCCGTCTGTTGCCAGTTCATCTTTCGAAATCACCTTCGGCGATGGATAGATTTGATAAACTACCAGATTTTCAGAAATCGGAACCGTACCATAATCTTTGAGTACAGCCGCCCTCTCCTCTATTCCTGTCAATGCGGCCTTTAAACGGCTCGTCTTATAGTCCACACCGGTCAAACGCCCTTCGGTAAAAGTTAAATCTGCCATATTCGGCTCCAGTTTCTGATTAAGTTTTCCTTCCAGCTTGATACTGCGCTCATATCCATCAAAAAAAATCTGTATTTCATCACCTTCTCCTGACTCAATCCAGACATTTTCTATCCGGCACATATCATCTGCTTTTCCTGCAACGCAAAGGATCTCATCTCCGGCCGTATAGACTTCAAGACTGTAATCCATGTAAATATCCATCGCAAGCCCTTCAGCCGAATACAGCCCCCGGCTTGTCAGTGTCTGCCACGCTCCCAGTGCCGATATATTTGACGGCGTCCCGTGAATAGACAATTTTTCCCTCTGAACCCGGGAGCTTTCCGCAGAAAGCAGCTGATAGACCTCACACCACTGTGTCCTCGGAACCATACCATCCCCCTGATGGTATTTCAATGAAAAAGACAGCAAGTCCTCTGAAAGATGAAATTGCTCCATGATATATTTTAAATCACCATAAGTGAATGTATCCCCGGGATGAAATTTCCCGTCCTCCCGCAGGCTCATCCATCCTTCGTTTAACGCCACTGCCGCATATTTTGCATACCACTCTTCTCCGGCAATATCCTCCGGCAGTCCGTCCCCGCTTTTTTTCTGTGTTTCACACGTTTCTCTGTCGTATCGCATCAAGGCCAACATCCTGGCGATCTGGGCACGGTTCATCATTTCATTGGATGTCCACTGTCGATGAATGTTCATAAAGTAAATGAGTAAAACTGTCAAAGCTGCTGAAAAAATGCCTATATGTATCAGGTAACGCCGCAAATACATCCTCTCCTTCCGGAAAATCATCCTAAAACACACCCAAATGGATAAAAAAAAGACGGCAACTATACCGTCTTTTGTTCTTAAAAATAATATACCCAGAGTGCCGTCTCCTGCCTTTTGACGCCTAACCCGACGCCAAGTGGGTTACCTCGTCAAGTTTTCTGTCTTCCACTGCAAACGGAGGCCTGACATATTCTTGATATATGGTATCCCGTATACATAAATGTAGGTTCAAAACAGCAGGATCATCGTACACCCCAGGCTACTTTCTGAATTTATTATATCCTAAATGTTTTTAAAATTCAAGTATCAATAACACAGATACTTTATATGACAAAAATTGTCATTGGTCATCCTTTGTATGGACTTTTTTTCATCCCCGTGCTACTATAAGTATATGCAAATTCACATATAAAATGAGGTTTACAATGAAAAAACTTTCAAAACTTATTCAATCAATCCGACATTTGTTTACGATACTCTGCGGGGCGATTCTTTTTTTCATCCGTCCCCGACTCATGCTGAATCATCAAAAAAAATGGGCGCCATTTGTACAATGGGACTATGCCCACCGGGGTCTTCATGATAATCTCTGGGGTGTTCCGGAAAACTCTCTGCCGGCCTTTCAGGCTGCCGTGGACAAGGGATATGGTATCGAACTGGATGTCCATCTGACAGCAGATAATGAGCTGGTCGTTCACCACGACGACACCCTCTACCGCATGTGCCATGTGGAAAGGGATATCAAAGATATGACCCTGAAAGAAATCCGACAGTATACACTCCTTGGAACAGAAGAAAAGATACCGACACTTCAGGAAGTTCTTGAACTGGTAGGCGGCCGGGTACCGCTTTTAATCGAACTAAAGACCGAATCCCATACCTGCGACCGGCTGTGCCGTATTTTATCCAAAACCATGCGAAGCTACTCCGGCAATTATATCCTGGAATCTTTCAATCCACTGGCCCTTCGGTGGTTCCGCAAAAATGAACCACAGATATTACGCGGCCAGCTTTCCTGTAACTTTTTTAAGGAAAAGCCCCATTGTGATCTGGTGTTATTTATGATCACCGTCCTCGGCTCTAACTTTCTTTCCCGCCCGGACCACATGAATCACCGGCATACTGCTCTCACGCACATGTCTGACCAGTTCTTGTAATTTCGGAAGCACATCATAGCTTCCGGCTATTTCAAAAGGCGCTCCAGGTAAAATACAATCATTTTGATAATCAATGATGATCAATGCGCTATGTGCATAATCCGGCACCAGTAAATCCATGTCTGTATCCTCCTCCGCTTCTCAGAAATCTACTGAATTCCAAGCCACTGCTTTACGGTTGCTTCCATGGCATCCACCGCACATATATTGTTGTGACGTACCGGCGCTGTACGAATCTCTTTCACAGCTTCCGGCTCCGGTGTATTGGAAAGCTTCACCAGTTCATCGACCAGTTCAAATTCATCAAGCGCATCATATTTTTTATCAATAGCTGTCATAACGCTGCGGGCAAATTTATATGGGCTTGCCGTTGATGCAATGACCGTCGGCTTTGCATCTTTTGTATCTGCCACATATTTTTTATAAACAGATGCCGCTACGGCGGTATGGGTATCAATCACATAGCCAGTGTTTTCATAAAGATTTTTGATCGCCTCGGCCGTTTCCTTTTCATCTGCATAGTTGCCGTAGAAATCTGTCAGTCCCGCTTTCATTTCTTCTGTAATTGTATACTCACCTTCACCGGAAAGGGCCTGCATCATCGCTGCATTCTTCTCGGCATCATTTCCGGCGATCCGGTAGATCAGACGTTCCAGATTGCTGGAAATCAAAATATCCATCGATGGAGAAGATGTTACTGTGAACTCACGTTTTTTATCATATGTACCTGTTGTAAAGAAATCAAATAAGACTTTATTTGTGTTCGATGCACAGATTAATTTATCTATCGGAAGACCGATCAACTTAGCATAGTAAGCCGCCAGAATATTTCCGAAGTTTCCGGTCGGTACGGTAATATTGATCAGCTCTCCGTTTTTAATCTGCTCATTTTTTACCAGGGTGGCATAGGCATATACATAGTAAACGATCTGTGGTACCAGACGTCCGATATTGATGGAGTTTGCAGAAGAAAACTGGAAACCGGCCCCGTCCAGTTCTTTCGCCAGTTTCTGGTCGTTGAACATCTTCTTTACACCGGTCTGAGCATCATCAAAGTTTCCTTTAATACCGACAACAAAGGTATTGTCCCCCTTCTGGGTCACCATCTGTTTTTCCTGAACCGGACTGACACCGTCCTTCGGATAAAATACGATGATCCGTGTTCCCGGAACATCGGCAAAACCAGCCATCGCTGCCTTTCCCGTATCTCCGGATGTAGCTGTCAAAATAACGATCTCATTATCCACATGATTCTTCTTTGCAGCCGTTGTCATTAAATGAGGCAAAATAGATAAAGCCATATCTTTAAATGCAATCGTATTACCGTGGAAAAGCTCCAGGAAATAGGCTCCATCTGCCTGTACCAACGGTGCGATCACTTCCGTATCAAACTTGGAATCATAGGCATTTGCAATACATCTTTTCAATTCTTCCTCTGTAAAGTCTGTCAAAAACAGTTTCATAACCTCATAAGCTACTTCCTGATAGCTCATGCCGGCCAGTTTTTCTACCGACACTTCCAATTTTGGTAAAGATGTAGGGACAAATAAACCGCCGTCATCTGCAAGACCTTTTAAAATGGCCTGAGATGCTGTTACTGTTTCACCATGTCCCCGTGTACTGGTATATGTCAAATTCATCTTTTTTCCCTCTTTCTCTATCAAACAAATGTGCACTTTAGTATATCACAGTATCTATCTGGCTTCAAGCCTCTTTCGCCATCTGATTTTCAATTTGAATGTACAATATTTTGAACAAAATCCATAGAACAGCAATAATAATGACCGGAATCCACCACTGGATATCAAACAGGTGGATATCGGATAAAAAGAAAACGCCGCCATAAGCCGCAGCTACGATCACTGCGATGAGGACGATCAATCCGGCCATCTGTGGATTTGTCATACGATTGGTTTTGGTTTTTAAAATTCCGGAAACATAGAGATAGATGAAAACTGTACCCAAAAGAATGGCCGCCGTAGCCGACAAATATCCCAGATTAATTTCCACTGGATTTTTTAAGAAGTTGCCGCCATCAATGAGCGTATCAATCAAACGGACCAGATACATCAGTGCCAACGCATATATAATAGTAACACCCCGCGACAGGACAAGTTCTTTTGCCGACGCATGGCGCATATTTTCACAAAGTTTATTGCAATATTCCCGGTAGTCTCCACCGGACAAAAACTCAAGATTCTTTCTTTTACTATAAGAACGCAGGGTATTTCGGATAATCGTCTTACGAACCCTCTCAACATCATAGTCACATATCTTTTGTGTTTTCATATATCCTGTCATATCTGATAAAAGTTTTTTATCCGATATGTTGAGTCGTCTTTCTCGTTCTTTATTTTCCCTTTTCAGACTGTTTAAGAGATTTTCCATGGACATTCTCTCCTTCAGTATATTACAAATGGCGGCCGAAAAACTCCGGCCGCCCGAGATAAACCAGAAAAAGCGGCAGAGCACACTCCTTCTGGATGCCGCATCAATTATTCAATCGGTAATACAGCGCCTTCATATGTTGTTTCAATGAAGGATTTGATTTCATCACTCTTAAGAACTTCTACTAAAGCCTTAATTTCTGCTCTTTCTTCGTCACCTTCACGAACTGCAATGATGTTTGCATACGTCTGAGCTGCTTCAGAATCGGATTCTTCTTTAGCCAGGGCATCATTTTCAACACTGAAATTTGCCTGAAGCGCATAGTTTCCATTCAAGACAACAAAATCTGCATCTTCTACAGCTCTGGCAATCTGTGCTGCTTCCATCTCAACGATTTTTACGTTATGAGGATTTTCAGCAATATCATTTGCTGTTGCATTTAAACCGGCATCTTCCTTTAATGTGAGAATGCCATTTGCTTCAAGAAGAAGTAAAGCTCTTGCTTCATTTGTTGCATCGTTTGGAACAATAATTTCAGCGCCATCCGGAATGTTTGTTAAATCGTTGGACTTTCCAGGGTAAATTCCCAATGGTTCATAGTGAATAGCACCTGCGGAAACAAGCTTTGTTCCCTGTTCTTCATTGAAGTTTTCAAGATATGGTAAATGCTGGAAATAGTTTGCATCCACATCGCCTGCATCGACAACCTTGTTTGGCTGAACATAATCTGTAAATTCAACAACTTCCAGTTCAATACCTTTTTCAGCCATTAATTCTTTTGCCGCATTTAAAATTTCTGCATGAGGTGTCGGGCTTGCCGCTACTGTTAATTTTGTTCCGGCTTCAGCAGCACCGTTTGTCTCCTTGCCTGTCTCTGCTGTTGTTTCTGCGCTTGTTTCAGCCTTTGTTTCTGCTTTTGTCTCTTTTGAAGAGTTGCCGCATCCTGTCACTGCTGCCACACAAAATGCTGCAGTCAGTACTAAAGCTAATCCTTTTTTCATTTTTATTCTCCCTTTCCTTTTTTCGTCTACTCCCGTATCCTTTTATCTGTTTTCTTGGAAATCTTCATACCGATCACCTGGAAAATCTGTACCAGAATTACAAGCAGGATAACCGTCACCATCAGAATATCAAACTGATATCGGTTATAGCCGTAACGAATGGCAATATCTCCAAGACCGCCGCCGCCAAGTGCTCCGGCCATGGCTGAATAGCCAAGAATCGTTCCGATCACAATGGTACATCCCACGATCAATGAGGTCTTTGCTTCCGGAATAAGAACTTTGAGAATGATCGTTTTTGTAGAAGCTCCCATACTCAGAGCTGCCTCGATCACTCCCGGGTCCACTTCCAACAGCGAAGATTCAATCATACGCGCCACATAAGGCGCCGCAGCGATTACCAACGCCACGATCGTCGCCGTCGGACCGTAGCTTTTTCCGGCAATCAGGCGCATCAGCGGAGTGACCAGAATCATCAGAATTAAAAATGGTACGGAACGTAATATATTTACAACCACATCGGTAACCATATTGACCACCGGCATCGGGTGCAAACCACTTTTTCGTGTAACTACCAACAGGATTGCGATCGGCAGCCCCAGAATATAAGAAAAAACTGTGGAAACCAATACCATATATAAGGAGTCCCGGACACCTTCCGCAATCATCATCCAAATATCTGAACTAAATAACATACTCTTCCAACTCCTCCACTACAAGATTTTTCGAGCGCAGATAGTAAATCGCCCGGTCTCCCTGGAGCCTGTCCTCAGGAAGCTGGAGAATCATATGTCCATAGGCTTTTCCATCAATATCCTTCGTATCTGCGAACATGATATTTACGGCAATCTTACATTCCATGATCAGATTGGAGATCACCGGTTCATACGACGATTTTCCATCAAAGACAACCCGGATGCACCGTTTGCCAAGGGCAGCCTGACCACCTGCTGATTTCTGATAAATAATTCGTTTTGCCGTTCGAGATTCAGGCTGGGTAAAGACCTTCTCAACGGTTCCCACTTCAGCCAACTGGCCGTCATCAATAATAGCCACATGACTGCAGATGCTTTCCACCACCGACATTTCATGGGTGATAATAACGATCGTGATCCCATACTTACGGTTAATATCCTTCAATAATTTCAAAATAGACTGGGTCGTCGCCGGATCCAAGGCACTGGTCGCTTCATCGCAAAGAATGATCTTAGGATTTGTAGCCAAAGCCCTCGCGATCGCCACGCGCTGCTTCTGCCCGCCGGACAACTGGGCCGGATACATCAAAGCACGGTCCTTCAGATCGACAATCTCTAACAGCTCATCGATCCTGGCATCAATATCTGCCTTCTTCATTCCCGCAATCTCCATGGAAAATGCAATGTTTCCGCGAACATTCCTCTGCTGGAGCAAATTAAAATGCTGGAAGATCATCGCCACTTCCTGACGGGTCTTCCGAAGCTCCCTGTCAGATAAAGCCGCCAGGTCTTTACCGTCAATCTTCACTGTTCCGGATGTGGGACGTTCAAGAAAATTCATACAGCGAATCAATGTACTCTTGCCCGCGCCACTCATTCCGATGATTCCAAATATGTCCCCTTTTTGAATATCAAGGTTTATATCCTTCAAAGCGTAAACTGTCTGAGTTTTCCCCCTGAAGGTCTTATCCAGATGTTCAATCTTAATCATTGGTTCCAATTCTATCATCCTTTTCTTTTATATTTGAATTGTAAAAAAAGTACTTCAACCAGGATTGTTAAAGTACTTTTTGTAAGTCCTTAAATATTCTGTCTTCAGGCCACTTTTATATAGCGATGCTGCTGCTGATGCAGCAATGATATCACGGCCTCAAGTACCTGTCGGCACACCTCAACACTGTGCCTGCAGTCAATATCCTGTCCATCGGCTGTCATTTTAATATATTCTACATGACAGTTCTTAATAAAATTGCAAATATCATCTACTGAAGACATGGACATTCGAATCAAAGGCTGATTCTCAATGTTCTTCTGGCCGACATAATGACGCATGGCATGCTTGAGAACCTCTTCATAGCTCACATGATCTTTCAGATTCCCCTTAAATTTCTTATTATGAGGTAATGTAAAGTAATCCGCGATATAATGGGTAATCACCCCCAGGTCCTTACATCTGGACATAGAAAGACCATCTTCTCCGCTGTACTCTTCAATCACTTTACGCAATTTTTTCTCTAAAATGTCAAAAGTGGTATCCATTTGATGTTTTTTCGTCAAAAACGACGGAACCAGATCCGGCAAAAGGCTGCCAAACTGAAACATATAAGTATGAGCCATCAATGTTTCATCTTTAAATTCATTCAGCATATGATTTGCAAGTGAAATATGTGATTTCTTACGCATAATGCCTCCTCTTGACAAAATGTAATTTCTAAACCATTCCTATTGTACAATGATTTTTTATGAATGACAAGTGGAAATCTTGGATTTCCTGTTATTTCTTGACAATCACCTCTATATAAGATAGAATCTTTCATTATAATACTAAATTACAGGAGATGATTTTATTTGGATCCCACGAGTGTGGCGCAACTAATCACGCTGATTATTCTCGTACTTTTATCAGCATTTTTCTCTTCCGCAGAAACAGCCTTTACGACTGTAAACAAGATTCGTATCCGAACCTTCGAGGAGGAGGGCCGTCCAAAGGCCGCCCTGATTCGGAAAATTATTGAAGAACCACAAAAAATGCTCAGTGCCATTCTGATTGGTAACAACATTGTTAATCTGTCCGCATCTTCGCTGATGACCACGATGGTCACCCGTATTATGATAAACCTGGGGCTTGTCTCAAAAACAGCAACAGCCATCGGTGTGTCGACCGGTATACTGACTCTTGTCATCCTGGTATTTGGTGAGATCACCCCAAAATCTATAGCGACCCATTCAGCCGAACGCATCTGTTTCATTTATATTAAACCGATCTACTGGCTGACAGTTGTTTTTACACCATTGATTTTTATTGTTAATAAAATTTCCTTTGGTCTTATGAAACTTCTCGGTATGCGTTATACCGGAAAAGAACGGGTTATGACAGAAAATGAACTTCTCACCATTATTGATGTGAGCCATGAAGAAGGTGTTCTTGAAAGCGAAGAAAAAGAAATGATCAATAACGTGGTTGATTTTGGCGATTCTCTCGCGAAGGATGTTATGGTCCCGCGAATCGATATGGTTTCCATTCCTGTGGAGGCATCTTACGATGAACTGCGCAGCGTCTTTAAAAAAGATATGTACAGCCGCCTTCCTGTATATGAAGAAACGAAGGATAACGTGATCGGCATTGTCACTCTGAAAGACTTTTTCAACTACGAAGGCACAAAGGATGCTTTTAAACTTTCAGACTTGCTCCGTGAGCCATATTTTACTTATGAATACCAGAAAACATCGGATTTATTGATCCAGATGCGTGAAAATTCGATCAACATCAGCATTGTTCTGGATGAATACGGCGCTACGGCCGGTATCATTACTTTGGAAGACCTTCTGGAAGAAATCGTCGGTGAAATCCGCGATGAATATGACGATGATGAAGTCGATCCGATACAAAAGCTGAACACCAGCGAATATCTGGTGGATGGCTCCACCCGTCTGGATGATATCAATGAAACTTTTGGCTGTCATATTGAATCCGACGACTACGATTCCATCGCCGGACATATGATCAACGTGCTTGAACATATCCCAACCGAGGGTGAAGAAATTACTGAAGATTATATCCGATTTGTCATCGAAAAAATGGATAAAAACCGAATAGATACGATTCATGTTTACCTTACCGAACCGGAAGAAAACATGGAACCGGAACATAAATAACCGCATTGCCATAAAAAAAACGTTATCTCCATAAAACCTTGTAACGGTTTTCCAGAGATAACGTTTTTATTTCGCTAAGAGCCAGGCTCCATAGAAATATTTACATTAAGGAACGATAAAGTTCAGCGATTTCAGCAACGCTCGTCTCTCTTGGGTTACCTGGTCTGCAGGCATCATCAAAAGCAGACTGGGCCAGGAAATCCACATCTTCCGGTTTTACGATTTCTTTTAAATTCGCCGGAATACCCACATCCTTAGAAAGCTTTCTTACGGCGTCAACAGCAGCTTTACGATACTCTTCCTGAGTCATATTTTCTGTCCCCTCAGCACCCATAGCCTGTGCAATGTATTTGTATTTATCACCGGTAGCCGGAGCATTATATTCCATAACTGTCGGAAGGATAATGGCATTGGCTACTCCATGCGGCGTATCATAAAGTGCTCCCAGAGGATGGGCCATAGAATGGACGATACCGAGACCCACGTTAGAAAAGCCCATCCCGGCAATGTACTGTCCAAGTGCCATGCCTTCCCGTCCATCCGGTGTATTATCCACAGCACCGCGCAGAGATCTGGCGATCACTTCAATGGCTTTCAGATGGAACATATCCGAAAGTTCCCATGCGCCGGCTGTAATATAACCTTCAATTGCATGTGTCAGTGCATCCATACCTGTTGCTGCGGTCAATCCCTTTGGCATGGAAGACATCATATCCGGGTCAACGACTGCAACCACCGGAATATCATGAACATCTACACATACCATTTTACGATGTTTTTCTTCATCTGTAATAACATAATTGATCGTTACCTCAGCGGCTGTACCTGCTGTTGTCGGAACGGCAATAATCGGGACGGCCTTATTCTTTGTCTCAGCAACACCTTCCAGGCTGACCACATCGCCAAATTCCGGATTTGTAATGATAATACCGATGGCTTTTGCCGTATCCATGGAAGAACCGCCGCCAATCGCAACGATACAGTCTGCACCGGAAGCTTTAAAAGCCTCAACGCCTGTTTTTACGTTGGCAACAGAAGGATTTGCCTTAATTTCAGAATAAATTTCATAGTCAATCCCTGCATTTTCAAGAATGTCTGTCACTTTTTTTGTCACATTAAACTTGATCAGATCCGGGTCGGAACATACAAACGCTTTCTTAAATCCCCGCCCCTTAATTTCATCCGGAATACTCTGAATAGCTCCTGCTCCGTGATAAGATGTCTCGTTAAGTACAAATCTGTTTACCATTTTAAACTACCTCCATGATATAATTTTGCATCCTATACATTTGTTAAAATTATAACACTCCGATTTTTTTTCGTCAAGCACTGGCTATAAAAAACATTCCCCGCTGAAACCGTTTAAGGCAAGATTTCCAGGGGGAATGTTTTTGGTTAATTATTTAAAATATTCAACACCAGACTCGAAGATATGCTGATTCTGGTTGCCTGTGATATTCATGGCCACATGATCGCCGATACGTTCGGAGTGAGCCATCTTACCCAGAACGCGTCCATCCGGACTGGTAATACCTTCGATCGCATAATAGGAACCATTTGGATTGAAGTCCTCGTCCATGGTTGGATTACCATTAACATCCACATACTGAGTGGCTACGCATCCGGTCTCAAAGAGTTTCTTAATCCATGCTTCACTGGCAACGAAACGGCCTTCACCGTGGGAAGCCGGAATGGCAAATACATCTCCCGGTGTCACCTTCTGAAGCCATGGAGACTTATTGGTGACAACCTTTGTATAAACCATCTTTGAAATATGACGGCCGATATGGTTCGTCGTCAATGTCGGTGAATCCTCCTTCTGCGGTGTGATCTCACCGTAAGGTACGAGACCGAGCTTAATGAGGGCCTGGAAACCATTACAGATTCCGAGAGCCAGACCGTCTCTCTGATTCAGAAGCTGATTTACCGCCTCTTTGATACGTTCGTTTCGGAATACAGACGCGATAAATTTCGCTGAACCATCCGGTTCGTCACCGGCGCTAAAGCCGCCTGGGAACATCAAAATCTGAGCTTCATTAATTGATTTTACATATTCTTCGACGGAATCCCGAATCATACCTTCGTTCAGATTGCGGAATACGGTCATCTTTACATCGGCTCCGGCCTTTTCAAAGGCTTTCATCGTATCATATTCGCAGTTTGTACCCGGGAATACAGGAATAAATACCTTTGGTCTTGCCACTTTATGTTTACAGATATAAATATCTTTTGTTTCATACAGACCGGTATCAATGGTCTTTTCCTCCACACCGGATTTTGTAGGGAATACAGACTCCAGAGGTTTTGTCCAGGCAGCAACAGCCTCATCCATCGTCACCTTCATATCTTTATAGACAAATTCCGGAGCTTCTGTTACGGTACCGCATACCATGTAATCCCCTGTAAGTTTTTCCATATCTTCCGACGCCACTTCGGCAATAATATCTCCATAATATGGTTTAAAGAGCTCTGCAGCATCCAGACGGTCCTCCAGAATAACGCCGAGTTTATTACCAAAGGCCATTTTGCTGACAGCTTCTGCCAGACCGCCAAATCCGATGGTGTAAGTTGCTTTCAGAACACCGTCATTGACCATTTTGGTAATCTTTCCATATATATCCATAACCTGTTCATAAACCGGCAGGTCATATTCATCTTTTTCAATCTTAAATACAACCAGCTTATCACCAGGATTTTTCAGCTCAGAAGTTACGATATCCTGCTGTTTTGCCACATCCACTGCGAAGGAAACCAGTGTCGGAGGCACATTCAGTTCATTAAAGGAACCGGACATGGAATCCTTACCGCCGATGGCCGGAAGTCCAAAACCAATCTGGGCTTCATAAGCGCCGAGAAGTGCGGATAATGGTTCGCCCCATCCCTTCGGGTCTTCTGTCATTCTGCGGAAATATTCCTGGAATGTGAAATGGATCTTTGTCAGATCACCGCCAGCCGCAACAATTTTTGCCACCGAATGCACAACCGCATAAACAGCGCCATGATATGGACTCCATGCAGACAGATATGGATCAAAGCCGTAACTCATCATCGTTACCGTATCTGTCTTTCCTTTCAGAACAGGCAGTTTGGCGATCATGGACTGAGCCGGTGTCAACTGATATTTCCCGCCGTAAGGCATATATACGGAAGATGCTCCGATGGAACTGTCAAACATTTCCACCAGACCTTTCTGAGAACATACATTCAAATCGGACAGATTTGAAAGCCAGGCCTGTTTCATATCGGAAACATCTTTTTCCTTTCTGAAATAATTCTCTTCCGGGTTTGGAACAGAAACATAGGCGTCATTTTCCTGATGAGCGCCGTTTGTGTCCAGAAATGCTCTGGAAATATCAACGATGACCTTGTCTCTCCAGTACATGACAAGACGTGGTTCCTCTGTAACCTCAGCCACACAGGTAGCTTCCAGGTTCTCTTCCGCCGCATATTTCATAAAGGTTTCCATATCCTTCGGGTCGATAACAACTGCCATACGTTCCTGAGATTCGGAAATTGCCAGTTCGGTTCCGTCCAGACCTGCGTATTTTTTAGGTACTTTATCCAGCTGGATATGAAGACCGACAGCTAATTCGCCGATAGCTACCGATACTCCGCCGGCGCCAAAGTCATTACATTTTTTAATGAGACGGCTGACTTCCGGATTACGGAAAAGACGCTGTAATTTACGTTCGGTCGGTGCATTGCCCTTCTGTACCTCAGCACCGCAGGTATCGATTGACTCTACCGTATGCGCTTTGGAAGAACCGGTCGCACCGCCGCAGCCGTCACGTCCGGTACGTCCGCCCAGAAGAATGATAATATCTCCCGGATCCGATGTGGCACGGGTAACATTACTTCTCGGAGCTGCTGCCATGACCGCACCAATCTCCATACGTTTTGCCGCGTAATTCGGATGATAAATCTCATTAACAAGGCCGGTAGCCAGACCAATCTGGTTGCCATAGGAACTATAGCCGTGGGCCGCCTCTGTAACAAGCTTTCTCTGAGGCAGTTTACCCTTCATCGTATCCTTTACAGACACTCTCGGATCACTGGCTCCCGTAACACGCATCGCCTGATACACATATGTACGGCCGGACAGTGGGTCACGAATAGCGCCGCCAAGACAGGTCGCCGCACCACCAAAAGGCTCTATTTCCGTCGGATGATTATGTGTTTCATTCTTAAAGTTGATCAGCCATTCTTCCGTCTCGCCGTCGATTTCCACCGGCACAATGATACTGCAGGCATTGATCTCGTCCGTATCTTCCTGATCTGTCAGCTTGCCGTCTTTTTTCAGTTTACGCATAGCCATCAGAGCCACATCCATCAGGCATACGAATTTATCTTTACGTCCGGCAAATACCTCTGCCCGATGATTCATATACATATCATAAGTATCTTTCATCGGTTTCTTGTAATAACCATCCTCAAAATCAATATTTTTAAGCTCTGTCTGGAAAGTCGTATGACGGCAGTGGTCAGACCAGTAGGTGTCAAGCACACGGATTTCCGTTACTGTCGGATTCCGTTTTTCCTCAGATGCATAATATTCCTGAATAAATTTAAAATCATTAAATGTCATCGCAAGACCAAGCGAATCATAGAGACTCCGAAGTTCTGCTTCCGGCATGGTCATAAAGTTATCAAATACTGCCACATCGGCCGGTTCTTCAAACTTTGTGATCAACGTCTCCGGTTTTGCTTCCCCTGTTTCTCTTGAGTCTACCGGATTGATACAGAAGGCCTTAATACGTTCCATCTCATCCTCTGTCACAGAACCTTTTAATAAATAGGTCGTTGCGGAACGAATGACCGGTTCTTCTGTTTCATTTAAAAGTTTTACACACTGCTCCGCCGAATCCGCTCTCTGGTCAAACTGACCCGGAAGGTATTCTACAGAGAAAACACGTTCATCCTCTGTCTTGGGAAGCTCTTCCTCATATAATACATCTACCGGCGGCTCCGAAAAGACAATGGCCTTCGCACTTTCATAAGTTTTATCTGTAATATTTTCAATGTCATAACGAATCAGCACCCGGACACCAGTAACAGACTGGATATTCAGGTAACTGTGGATATCATCCAGCAAATCCTTGGCAGCTACGGCATATTCCGGTTTCTTTTCAACATATATACGTTTTACCTGGGTCATTCATTTACCTCCATCTTTTATCACTTCGTTTTGTACAGTATACCATGCCGCCCCCCATAATTAAAGTTAATATATTTAATTTTTTTTATTAGCTTCTCTAATCAGGCCCGCTTTCACACTATCTGGTATTATTATTTTTTTTCAAACTGGCCGTTTTCACAGGGTCAGTTTTCCTGTATAATACGTGAAAAAATATAATTTAGAGACACCAAGGAGTGAACATTATGGAAAAATCTATTACAAAAACAAAATCTCTGGTCTTTGCTGCACTGTTTGCCGCACTGGCCTGCGTTGCTACGATGAGTCTTCATATTCCGACACCCGGCACCAGCGGATATATTCATCCGGGTGATGCGATTGTTGTTCTGTCCGGTATCCTTCTCGGACCGATTTACGGCGGTCTGGCTGCCGGTCTCGGTTCTGCACTGGCAGACCTGCTGGCCGGATACATGGTTTATGTGCCGATCACATTCTTTGTCAAAGCCGTCATCGCTGTCGTATGTTATTTTGTTTATCATAAACTACTCGGCAAAGTCAATCACATCGTTATAAAAGGTATTATTACCGGATGCTTTTCCACAGTGATCGTGGCTGCCGGATACTGCTTCTTTGAATACTTTATGTATGGCAGCGGTGCTTTTGCCAGTGTTCCCGCCAACCTCATCCAGGGACTTTCCGGCCTGATCATTTCCACCATCCTGCTGCCGCTGCTCAAACAGGTACCGGATTTTAAATCTGTCATCTAAAAATGAATTATTACGTACATCAGGAAATCCCTGTCTTTCGAAAGCATTTTAAGCTTTTATAAGGCAGGGATTTTTCTCTATAATTTTACATTTACTATTTTCTCTATATATGTTATTATTTAAATATATTAATATAACTTCTGTATTTTATTAAAGTCATTAATAATTGAGGTAGTCTATGGACATTAACTATGAATTATATAAAGTATTTTATTACGTTGCCAAAACATTAAGCTTCTCTGAAGCATCAAAAAAGCTTTTTATCTCCCAGTCAGCCGTCAGCCAGTCCATCAAAGCTCTGGAAAAGAAGCTGGATCAGACCCTTTTCATTCGAAGCACAAAACGGGTCAAAATGACACCGGAGGGAGAGATTCTTTTTAAACACATTGAACCGGCCATCAACCTGATCATCCGAGGCGAAAATCAGATCATGGATGCGAAAGCATTAAACGGCGGACAACTGCGTATCGGCGCCAGTGACACCATCTGCCGTTACTATCTTGTACCTTATCTGAAAGAATTTCACGAACATTTTCCAAACGTACATATTAAAGTGACAAATGCCACTTCCGCCCGCTGTGTGGATTTACTGGAAAATGAACTGGTAGACCTGATCGTGACCAATTCTCCCAATCCGCGGATGAATGCCATTCACAATGTTCGCAAGGTCCGGGAATTCCATGATGTATTTATCGCCAATGATAATTTCAGTCATTTAAAAAACAAACGGCTGGAACTGGCAGAACTGCTCAGCTATCCAATTCTCATGCTGGATAAAGTGAGCCTGACCAGTGAATTTCTGCACAGTCTTTTCCAACAACATCAGCTGGATCTGGTACCTGAAATTGAATTAAGCAGCAATGATCTGCTCATCGACCTGGCCCGCATCGGCCTCGGTATTGCCTTTATTCCAGATTTTTGTCTGCCCGAAAAGGAATCGGATTTATTTATTATACGCACCCGTGAAATACTCCCATCCCGCCAGATTGTCGTTGGATATAATAATAAGGTGCCTCTCTCTGAAGCTGCCCAGTATTTTATTGATATTCTGGTCTGACTGAGATATTCCGCAAAAAAAAGATGGTTCCGCAGCGTCCTTCGCCTTGCGGAATCATCTTTTTAATTATTCACCGTCAAATAATTCATCAAATTCTTCGCTGTCTAACAATTCATCAAAAGCATCGGATACCATTTCCCATTCTTCATCGGTTTCGATATCTTCCAACTGAACATCTTCTGCATTTTCAGCAGCGATAAACCGGTAAATATAAACTTCGTCTTCGTCCACGCCCTGATCCTCAAAAGGAAGTAAGGCAATGTAATTTTTCTCGCCTACTGGAAATACGGCAATCACCGCACATTCGATTTCAGCGCCATCATCAAAGTTTAATGTCATCGTATCGTCGTCTTCTGGAATAAATGTTCCCATTCTTCTACCTCAACTTTCTTTTCGCGTATTTTTACTCACTCTCACTCTACCAGATTCTTCCCTAAAAAGCAAGAAATTCTCCAACAAAAGGCGACATTTCCGAAGCTTTACCGTACCGCTCCCGGGTAAAATATACCCGAAGATCATTTTTTGCCCGGGTCATAGCTACATAAAACATCCGCCGTTCCTCTTCTTTATCTGATTCTGTCGCTGCCTTTTTATGGGGCATCAATCCATCATTGGCATCCGGAATATAGACTACGTCGTATTCCAGTCCCTTCGCTCCGTGCATCGTCAGGAGCCGTACTCCCTCCGCCGCTTCAAACCGCTGCCTGGACCGGATCTTCAATGTCTCCGAATATTGTTCAATGGCTTTAAACCATTCCTCCCAGGTTTTGTAGGCATGGCTCTTATCCATCAATTCATCCAATACTTCCAGCAGGTCATCACCTTTAATCCCCCGTCCCATGGCATATTCTTTCAAATACTCATCATACCCAATGGAATGACGTATATACTGAATGGCCGGATAAGGTCCCATGGATGCCAGCATATATAAATCATACTCTAACTGCTCAATCCGCTCCATCATCCACTCCCGGTTTTCCAGATAATCTTTTACATTAGACAGATTTACCGGGTCCTCATCCAGATAGGAGCGGGAAATATACCGGTTTGGACGATTGATGATACGCAGATAATCTGCTCTGGAATTGCTCCCGAAAGCAATATTCATATAGGCGAAAATGTCCTTCGCAATCCAGTGTTCATATATATTCGGCACCGAATCCTTCATGACAAAAGGTACATTGTAGACCATGAACTGTTCCACCAGACCGCTCATCTGGATATTGGTCCGGAAAATCACTGCAATCTGCTCCCAGGCTATTCCCTGCTGCTCATGCATATCCACGATTTCCCGTATCATTTTCAAGTACTGGTCCGTCGGTTTCTTAAAGGCCTTTACGAAAACTTCTCTGCCCTTTTCTCTGGACGCCGTCATATGCTTGGCATAGCGATGCTCATTGTGGCGAATCAGCCCTTCCGCCCGGGCCACAATGGAACCTGTGGAACGATAGTTTCGATTCAGCACAGTCATTTCCGCTCCCGGATAATCCTTTGTAAATCCGAGAAGTATCTCCGGCCTGGCGCCGCGGAATCGATAAATCGACTGATCATCGTCGCCCACTACAAAAAGATTATTCTCCGGTCTGGCAAGCATCCGGATAATCTCATACTGAATTCGATTGATATCCTGAAATTCATCAATCAATATGTAGGTATATTTTTTCTGCCAGGCCAGCAGTATGTCCGGCCGCTCCTTAAAAAGCTGCCAGGTCTGAACAAGCATATCGTCATAATCCAAACGGCGCATTCTTCGGAGTTTTTGTTCGTAACCTGCATAAATATCTTCAAACACATCCTTGGAACAATTGGCCGAATAAAAATGCTCCAAAGGCATCATATCTCCCTTAACCCGGCTGATCTCCCCGGCAATATTCATCAGAAAATCTTTCTCATCGTCCATCTCCACATCAATCTGATGCACGATATCCCGAAGAATTCCATATTTTTCATCTTCAGATAAAATATTGTCTACCCGGTAATTATAGGCATATTTTAAAATTGTAAAAAAGACGGCATGAAAAGTTCCAAAGCTTACCGGCAGATGGCGACCGTTCATCAGCCGGTCAAACCGGCTCCGCATTTCTCCCGCCGCTGCCCGGGTGAAAGTCACTACAAGAATATTACCCGGAGCCACACCGGCTTTTTCTATGAGCCACTGCGTTCTCCGGGTAATCACAAGCGTTTTTCCCGAACCGGGACCGGCCAGTACAAGCATCGGTCCCCGGTCATGTTCAATTGCTTTTTTCTGGGCGCTGTCTACTTGCATGCTTCCAGTTTTTCAATGGCGCTGCGGATTCTTGCCAGAGATTCCTCTTTGCCGATGACTTCCATAATTTCGGTCGCTCCGGCCGGTGTCATCTGCTTGCCGGAAACTGCGGTACGGATCGGCCACATCACATATCCGTTTTTATAGCCTTTTTCCTTCACGAATTCTACGAGACAGCCGTAAAGGGCGTCATTGCTGTAATCTTCCTGAGCTTCCAGAACCGGAAGAACCTCTTTTAAAACTGCGAGAGATGTTTCCGCATTTGTCTTCATCTTCTTATGGGTGTACATCGCCACATCATATTCCGGAACAGCTTCAAAGAAATCAATCAATGCCGGGATATCCGGGAAGATTTCAATACGTGTCTTTACCATCTCCCCAATCTTTCTGTAATCCACATCTCTGTGAACGGTTTCCTTAATAAACGGCAGAGCCTTCTCATAAAAAGCATCAAAGTCCATCGCTTTGATATATTCGCCGTTCATCCATTTTAATTTGGTCATATCAAATACCGCCGGAGATTTACTCATATGATGATAATCAAATGCCTGCACCAACTCTTCCAGACTGTAGATCTCCCGGTTTTCTTCCGGGCTCCATCCAAGAAGGGCCACATAGTTGACAACAGCTTCGGTCAAAAAGCCCTGGTCCAGCAAATCTTCAAAAGAAGAATGACCGCTGCGCTTACTCAGCTTTTTATGCTCCTCATCCGTAATCAGCGGACAATGAACATACGTCGGAACTTCCCACCCAAAAGCTTCATAGAGACGGTTATATTTCGGGGAGGAAGATAAGTATTCATTTCCACGGACCACATGGGTAATGCCCATCAGATGGTCATCGACGACATTGGCAAAGTTATAGGTTGGATATCCATCGGATTTAATGAGGACCATATCGTCCAACTCCGAGTTATCTACGCTGATATCTCCATAAATATCATCATGGAAAGTGGTGATTCCTTCCGTCGGGTTATTCTGACGGATAACATATGGAATACCCGATGCCAGTTTTTCCTCAACCTCTTCTTTGGAAAGATGGAGACAATGTTTATCATAAATCATGATCTCCTTACCGGCCACTTCCTGTTTCAGGTTTTCCAGACGTTCTTTGTCACAGAAACAATAATAGGCTTCACCCTTATCGATTAATTTTTTCGCATACTCCATATAAATTCCGGCCGCCTGACGTTCACTTTGAACATATGGACCGCAGCCGCCATCTTTATCCGGTCCCTCATCATGAATCAATCCTGTTTTTTCAAGGGTACGGTTAATAATATCCACGGCACCTTCCACAAAACGTTCCTGGTCTGTGTCTTCGATTCTCAAAAGGAAATCGCCGCCTTCATGTTTGGCGATCAGATAGGCATATAATGCTGTTCTTAAATTTCCTACGTGCATCCGTCCCGTCGGACTCGGTGCAAATCGTGTTCTGACTTTCTTATCCATCTTCAATCGACTCCTCATTTCTGCATATTCAAAACATTCACCCCGTATCATACCACATTCGGACACAGGGTGAAAGCATTTATTTTTCATTTTCTATTTTATCACATGTTTTATTCTCGGTACAACCTGATTTGACACAATTCCGATCAACATTCCGGTCACTGTTCCCGCAACGAGCAGGGGCGGCAGATAGGAAATCAGGTGAATGTTTTCCACCACCGCCATCGCCACAGCCAATTGACCGATATTATGAAGAATACCTCCGGCCACACTCACTCCAACCATGGAAAAGTTCGGTATTTTTTTCAACAGCATCATACCACAAAAACTTAAAATGCCGCCTGCCAGACTGTAGAGCATCGCTGCCAGACTGCCGAAGGTCACCGAAACAAGCAGGATACGAATCATCGATACGGCAAAGGCCATCGGCGCCCCCATTGTATAGAGAGCCACAACAACAACCAGATTGGCCAGTCCCAGTTTCATCCCCGGAACCCCTAAACTTATCGGTATGAGAACTTCCACATAACTCAATATCATCGCCAGGGCTGTAAACATCCCGGCCATCGCAACTTTTTTAGACATAATTCATCCTTTACGCACCCTTATTCTTCACTTTTTATGCATCCACGTCTCTCGGTTCTTCCCCTTCGGTAATCTCAAGAACTACTTTGTGAGGCAGGCAGACAATCGTTTCATTCACTTTGGCAATTGGCGCATGTTCGACGCAATACTGATCCGGACAATCCGCCTCCATCATGGAAACAACGCCGTCTTTAATCCGGAACCGGTTATGCCAGCCGTCAATTTCCAATGATATCTCCTGGTCTTTTGCCAGGTCATAGGTCTCATATATTTCGCCTCTGACCGTCACTGTCAGCGTTCCGCCGGACTTTTTACCGCCCAGATTCATAAAGATCAGACCCGCCCCAGCCAAAATAAGGACCGCACAGATCAACAGGATATCTCCTTTTTTCATAACTGCCCCTACTTCTTTTCAATCTGATTCATCATGACAAAGGTATCTTCCGAATCCACATAATTAATAGTTACTCTGTCTTCCGGTTTCAGCACCGCCAACACGTCATTCAGCTGTATAGAAGCCACAAAGACTTTGTCCGACCCGGAAATCTGAACATAAAAGTAAGTATTTCCGTCTTTGACCGCTGAATCCACCTGAACAACAGATCCTGTAATCTCTGATAAGTCGCCGGTATCGATCATCTGCCCCGACGATAAAAGCTTCACATAAACGGAATAGGCTTCATTCAGCGTATCACCAATGGCAACCTGCTGATACTTTTCTACATTGACAAAAGCAAACTTTTTAACCAGGCCTGCATTATCCTTTAAAGAAACAAGATAGGTCGGCTGACTTCCTATATTCAGAAGCACCGGGAAGGTTGCATTATAAGCAAGATTCTGAACCTGACCTTCCGCCGATTCCATAGCCGAATATTCGGTAGCGCCGGATACAATATAGTAATGAGCTTCCTTTGTCCGCATATTAACAAGAACAAGACCAATATTAGATTCATCATTACCTACCGATGTCAGGCCGGTATAAAGCCACACATCATCATCCAACGCCAGATAATTATAGCCGCCGGAAGTCATGCAGACATCTTTCTGACCAATTAAAGTATTAATATAACCATTCTTATATTGTCCCCAGTAATTAATCTGCTCCACGATAATATCCGCCGAATAAGCTCTGTCCACCCATTCCGGACAGTCCTTGATATCATAATACGTCGAATCGCCATTGCATGCGTCCACGATGACGATACCAACGACATCCCGTCCTCCGAACAGACCAATCGTGTAATTGATCACCGGACAAATCCAGTAAGGTTTTCCCTCATCATCCACTTCAAAGGAATAGTCTTCAAAAATCTTCGTCGGATATTTAAACCGCAAATGTCTGTCCAGGTCTCTGAAAAAATATTCCCCCGGCGAATACTTGATTCCCTGCTCTAACTGAACAAGGTCCACATCCTGGGTTGCCATATTTACCGAAATATAGCCAGGAATACCCTCTGACCGGTTATTAAACCACTTAATGATATTCCCATACCTTAAAGGCGCCACCCGGGTCGGCACATCCTTAAAATTAATCTGAGTATAAGAATAACTGTATTCATCCACCTCAAACTGGGAAATGAGATTGACCAGCTCTCCGATTTTCCGGTTTCCCAGACGGACTGCAGAATCTCTGTCAACAATCGGAACATCATTCATGGAAACCTGAGTGATATCCTCAGAAAACTCCCTGTTTTCAACAGGCATCAATTTCTGATAGGCACCTGCATGGAAAAACTGATGGGATGCAACCTGTCCAATGCCCAGAACCGCTAATGACAGAATAACGACGATCAGGCCGGCTTTGGCATTATTTTTTAAAAATTTAAAATCCACGGTCCGGCTCCGCAGATCTGCAATCGAAAAAGTTCCGATCAGAGATGCTATTATATAGATCACAGCAACCTCAATCAGCCAACTATAAAAAGCCGGTGAGCGAAGATTCAACGCCGGAAGAGTAAAATAGAAAGATACAAGCGCAAAAACCAGTGTAATCCCCACCGTACGCACAATTTTTTTCATATAATTCCTCCATTAAAAAATCATTCATCAATTACTGAATTTACTGCACACGGGAATACTCCGTATCCACCGCTGGTCATCACAAACGTATGGGTCTCAACATTGCCGCTCTTTGTCGTAAATGCAACCGTTACTTCATAACCATTATCCGTTTCTTCAATCTCCATAAATTCCATTGAGCCAAGATGCCCCTCAGCACTATACAGTACATAGCAATCCGTATCCACATCAAACTCAATACCGCCAACCGTCGCCGGAATCTCAGGAATCCCACTGTTTCCCGCAAACATGGCTTCAGCATATTCGGCCATGACTTCTTTCGGCACCATATAGCCACTGCCATCGTCTGACAGACTGATATCCGGATGAATCCAGTTGCTGCCATTAATAGCCGCATAAATACTGTTCCAGAAAAACTCGCTGTCCGCACCATCATAAACCCTGCCGCCGCTCATCGTTTTACAGATTCCCAGAAGAATCGGACGCATGGTGTCCACTTCGTCAGGTACGGAAATCGTCACTTCGGTCTTTGTCTCCTCAAAAGGCGGTTTTGTCTCATCAACTTCCTTCGAAGCTCCTGTTGTACTTTCATTCTGTTCTTTTGTCTGAGTCTCATTAATTACAATATTTCCACTTGTTTCATTTCCGGTTTCTTTTTTTCCACATGCTGCCAGAGATGCCATGAGCAGGCCCATTACGGCGGCTGTACTTATCATTTTTACGAATTTTTTCATGGTATTTACCTCCCATTCTTATTTGAATTTATATATTATACACTATTTTTGCTCAGATTAAAAGACCAGGCAGCATCATCTGCCAATTCATTCATGGAAACATGTCCCTCTCATAGAATATTAAAATCTGCCAAGGCTAACTAAAAAGTACAAAGGAGATATTGAATATGGAAAAAAATTTGTTGATACCTTATAAACAGCTTTTTCTCTTTGTCCTTGGCGGCAGCTTGTATTATATGATTGAAATTCTTTATCGGGGGTATTCTCACTGGACCATGTTCATGGCCGGAGGTATCATTTTTCTCTTTGCCGGATACCAGAGTCACTCCCATTCTTCCGATTATCCATTCTGGAAAGAGACGCTCCATGTCTGGCTTTTCGCCCTGTGTATTGAATTCTCCACCGGCTGTCTTGTAAATCTCCGGCTCGGATGGAATGTCTGGGACTATTCAAACCTGCCTTTTAATCTCTTTGGCCAGGTCTGTCTTCCTTTTGCCCTTATGTTCCTCCCTCTCTGTGCTGCGGCTATCATCCTGGACAATTATATCTGCTATTGGTTATTTCAAGATAAAAAACCAAAATACAAAATTTTTTAAATTTTTCCAAAAAAACACTTGCAATTTTTTTACCCCTATGGTATCATTCATATTGTTGTTGAGCAACACCAAAATTGAAACGCAGTTGTGGCGGAATTGGCATACGCGCTAGACTAAGGATCTAGTCCGGGATAACTGGGTACGGGTTCAAGTCCCGTCAACTGCACTGAGAGAACGAGGCGACGATAAGTTGTTCTCGTTCTTTTTGTTTTAAAATCTTTTAATTTTTTACTCCTCACCGTCTAATATATTCTCATCAAAAGCATCACACAAATATCCTCTTTTCATTGACATTTTCTTCAAATCGCGATATGATTATTTCAAGAGAATCGAACATGTGTTTGTTTATATAAAATGAATGGAGGAAGGTATCATGTCAAAACATCTTACATCTCAAAGATATATATATAAATTACACTCTTCCCGCCTTCGCAGAGCAAAATGGAATCTACATTTAACGATACATCAGGCACGGGAGAACAAAGAACTCATCACATTAAGTGACAGTCAATTGCTGCGCTTCATTGATGATCTGAACGGAGTTACGAAACCTGAACTTCGTATCTCTGACATAAAAGCCCGGATAAACATGTTAAAATCCGAAAAAAACCTGTCCATCTCAAGACCACGCATAAAAAAGCTTTATGAAAAACTGGATGAATATCAGTTCCAGAAGGACTATGTCTGTGTGGTCATTGATTCGATAAAGGATTACAGAAAAATGTATAAAGACGGCTTTCAGATAAATGGCGTCACATACCGTCGTCTTTTGGGAACCACCGGCGGTGTGAAGACTAACACGATTATTTTTGTCAATGAGACGCTGCTGCCGGAATTAAACCGTAGAATCGACAATGGCCGGGATCTATCCAAAGCCTTCACGCCAGCCAAGCTGGAGGCTTATCGTTCACTTGTCTGCAGTTCATCCATACCGGTTTCCATGCCCCGGGGCATCGTGGTCGTCCATGACTGTATCACCCGCTTTCAATCCGATATTATCGAGCTGGACGATACACGTGGGGAACAGCCAAGCATGAAATACATTAAAGATAAAGATATTGAATTAAATGACAGCGACGGCTACGGTCTGGCCATGCCGGAACTAATGCGGCGATGGGGCGAAGATATCGGCGCTGATTATCTTCTCCCTGGCTGTGTCCTTCGGAATTCTTTCTGTAAAGGCGCCGTATTTCCTGTAGATTTTCAAAAATTTGCCAGAGACCACCAGATAGACCAGATTCGCGATGTATGGAATAATGTCTATAAAATTCAGGACATTGAACTGGTGCTGACCGAATCCATGCTCAAACTCTGGGATTCCTATGTTTCAATGGAAGATTATCTGGAAAACTGTAAAGAAAATCATTACACCTTTGCCATCACCAAAGCATCGGAAAAGGAGCTTGAGAATCTCCGAACGATGAACTACCAGTTTTTACAATCCTACGATTTTACCGATGAAGAGATTGATGAATTGATCGCCCCCACCGTAGATGAAATCACAGATATTTTATCTGAAGACTACCGGAAGACAATCCTGTATGCCAAAGGTACCGGACTGAATGATAAAAATGTCCGCCGACTGGATGCTTCCTTTGCCACTGCCCTGATGATCGAACCCAGGATGCTCAAAGACGCCTATGTCCGCGATCAGGTGTCGGCGATGCTCCGTAAGCGGATTGACGCGGCAAAGGTGGGGGTTTTAAATGTTCCCGCCAACTACTCTTTGGTCTCCGGCGATCCCTATTCGCTGTGTCAATCCATGTTCGGCCTGAAAGTCACCGGCTTATTAAAATCCGGCCAGGTCTATTCCAGATATTGGAATGACCGGGGTGTAGACAAGATTGTCAGTTTCCGTGCGCCGATGACCTCCCACAATAACATTCGTGTCCTCGAGGTTGTCCGCTCCGATGAAATGGATACATTCTATCAATATATGACCACACCGACGATTTTTAACAGTTGGGATACTTGTGCCGACGCCATGAACGGTATGGATAAAGACGGCGACTGTGTTATTAATACGTCCTTTCCGCTCCTTGTAAAGCGCACCCGCCCGCTTCCTGCCGTTGTCTGTGTCCAGCGCAAAGCGCCAAAATGTATACCGACAGAAGATGACCTCATGATCTCCAATATAAACAGTTTCGGCAATGCAGTTGGAGAAGTAACCAACAGAATTACCTCTATGTTTGAGGTTCAGGCCCGGTTTCCAAAGGATTCCAGAGAATACCGCATTTTAGACTACCGAATCAAATGCGGCCAGCTTTATCAGCAAAACAGCATCGATAAAACAAAGGGAATTGAAGCAAAACCCATGCCCGAAGCATGGTTCCGCCCTGTCTGCCATCCCACCGGCAAGGAGGTCTGGTCCGACGAGAAGCTCATCGCCGACAAGAAGCCTTATTTTATGCAATATATTTATCCGGCAGAAAAGGCTCAGATGAAAAATTACATCAAAAAGAACGAAGAAAAATGTATCATGCGTTTTCGGATGACACTGGATGAACTCATAGCAAAACCCGATCTTACCCCGGAGGAGGAAAGTTTTCTTTGCTACTACTATGAAAAAATGCCTATGGGAACCGCTCCATGTACCATGAACAAAATCTGCTGGAAGATTGAAAATTTATTTAAGGATGTCAAATCATCTAAAACAGAAAATTTTGATTATTCCATACTAAAAAGCAATGTCACCTATTCCACTCAGTTGTTTTGCAAAATCAAAAAAATCTATGAGCGTTACCAGCGTGAAACAGCCAGTTTCATGCAGTATGCGAAAAGTGAACGTCTGAAATCCGATGAGCGGCAGATGCAAAGGTATATATTTAGAGAAGAATTTAAACGCCAGTGCCTCAGCGAGTGTCCCAACGAAGACTACCTGTGTGACATTGTTCTGGATTTGTGCTATTCCAAATCCAAAGCCAGCAAACAATTTGCCTGGGATATCTGCGGTGATATATTTATCCGCAATCTCCTGAAACGCAACCACTATCAGATCTCCTATCCTGAAGCAGACGCATCCGGAGATATCCTGTTTAATGGTCAGCGTTTTAAAATGAAAACCATCACACTGGACATGAATAAAGAAAGAAGCGAGGAAGAAAATGACACTATTATTAAACGAAGTGAAGGAAGCCAAAAGGCTTCTTGAAACCAGGGATATCGGCAGTAAACCTACTGCCGCCCTTTTCCTTTTAGCCAAATATTACCGTCAGCGAGAAAACCTGAACAAGAACGAGACGATCGGAAAGCTGAATGACTTTATGGCCTCCTGTGATAAACATTATCATCCGGCACTTTGGGAAGATACGATTGAGAATATTGCCAAAAAGGCGGACAAGTATCCGCTCCGTGAAATCGAATCCATCGGCCTGACGATAAAAGAACTGGACCAGATCAAAACGCTGAATCATCTGAAATATGAGAAGCTTGTCTTTGTCATGCTCTGCCATGCCAAGCTTCATAACACACTTTTTCCTGACAACCACGGATGGGTCAACGCCACAATCCCGGAAATCTATCGGACCGCCCGGGTAACAGTCAAATACCGAAAAGATAAATTTCTATATTTAAATGATATCGAAGCCACAGGTCTGATTTCCTTTTCCACCAGAAATGATAACCTGAATCTGCGGGTCAACTTTATTGATATGGAAGGTACGCCGGTTTTTGAAATCAGTGATTTCAGGGAACTGGGCTACGAGTATCTAAACTACTATAAAAAAGGAAAATTTGCCCGATGTACCGAATGTCAAAAACTTTATGTGCGCAAAACTAACAATCAAAAGTACTGCGAGCTTTGTGCCCGGTCTAAAAAGATGGCTTCTGACCGGGCGCGAATGGAAAAGCTTCGAAAAAAATCGAATTCTGAAATCACCGAAAGCCCTTGATTTTTCAAGGGCTTTCGGCATATCTCCCGTTTTTCTTATTGTGTAGAGAAATAACAAAACAAACATGAGGAGGTAACACAATGCTTAAAGAACTCGGCAAATATAAAGATAACCTCAGTTCGATTCTTCTTGGCGATGAATACATCCTACGCTTTCTTTTAAAAGAAACTTCCGGCAAATCGGATGAAGCTATCGCCATTGAGGCCAAAAAATATATTCAGCCCCATCTCTACATGGAGCCGGCAGAGGCCGAACCGGCCTGTTATATTTTTTTGGAAACTGCCGTCACAAAGACGACGTCCACAATGAAAACAATGAAAATTGTTATCCAGCCTGTCTGTCACAAAGATATTCTTACCGTTCAGAACAGCTCCGCCGGCTATTACGGCACACGATACGATTTATTAGCTGAACGAATTGAAGAACTTCTTTATCCGTCAGATAAGGCCCTTTCAAGACAGCGTCAAAAGGAATTCGGCATCGGTCTTCCTGAGCTTCAGAGTGTGGAAACCTTCACAGGCGGCTTATGGATTGGACGGACAATGACTTATCTCGTTCCCGATTTCAGGCAGGTGAGATGATGAAACTGGATTATTCTGACTTAATCTCACCCTTTTCCTTTTATGTGGAACGCATTGGTCATGTCAAGACCCCGACCCTCAGAGACATCTGGAATCCCCGAACCACCTGGCAGGGCTATCAGATGTATCTGGGGCTTCTTTTAATGACGCCTCAGGCCTGCGGACAGGAGAACAACATTTCCATGTTTGACCTCATCCGTTCTGACATCCGGCTTCAGACATCCTATGCCGCAATGTTTGACTTCTTTCTGGAGGAAAATATTCTCTGGGACGAAAACAATCGATTATTCTTTACCTATAAAGAAAAGGATAAAGATAATCAGATTATCCCTGTCGGCATGATCTGTGCTGAAAATTTTTCCGAGCTCTGTGACATCATTTTACAGAAATGCGGTATTGCGCGCAAGGACTATGATGTGGACGCGTCTAAAATCAAAAACAAACGGGCTCTGGAAATACTCACCAAAATCCGTCAGGGAAGACAGCAGGCTTCCGGGAAATCCAAACATGATAAAGATATGGACCTGCCCAATCTGGTCACCGCGGTGGCCGTCAAAAGCAACTCTATTAACTTTACGAATATATGGGATCTGACCATATATCAATTCTATGAGCAGTTTAAAAAAGAACAGGTGGGCATCTATTTTGACATTCAGAAAATGTCCGTCGCTGCTTATGGAAACACCAAAAATACCTTCAAAGGAAATGAATGGTATAAAAACGAAAATTAACCCATAAAGGAGGAAATTAAAATGGGAAACACATTTGCAAACAGAGAAGTATGTGATTTGATCTTTGAGGATTACGCAACAAAAACACCGTTCCTGAACATGGATTATGCCAATGTCAGCACAACAGAAATCACAGGAGAAAGCGTATTTGCCTACGGCGGAAAGGGTCATCCAAAACGCGTGGCATTCTCCGGTGAAAGAGGCGGCACACTGACTATCGAAACACAGATGCAGAGCTTCAAACTGTATCAGTTACTGACTGGCGGCGATATGTCCAAATCCGCTAAATTCATGGTCAGAGAAGAACTTACAGCAGCCGAAGGCGGCACTGTCACACTGACAGATACACCAGCTTCCGGCGCAGCCATTAATGTATTTGCTGCCGACGATGACTGCGGTACAGCAAAAACTGCAACTGTTGCGAATAAAACAGTGACCATTACAGATGCCGCAGCCGGAGACAAAGTCATTGTCTACTATGTCAAAGACATTACAGACAAGGTTCAGAAAATTTCTGTCAAAGGCAGCTCCTTCCCGAAAGCCTTTACGGTTTACGGCGACACAGTTATGAAAACAGAAAACGATGAACTTTTACCATATAAGTTTATCGCTTACAAAGTTACTCCACAGTCCAATATGAGCATCAGCATGTCCAACAATGGCGATCCGGCAACGATCACAATCACCTGCGACCTGATGGTCAATGACAAGGATGAAATGTTAGACCTTATTCTCGAAGAAGAATAAATCATCTGTACCAGAGGGCGGTTTCGGCCGCCCTCTTAATTTCTATGAAAGGAAAATCAACAATGAACAAAATTTCTGTGGGGACCATTTCTCGAACATTTGTTCTGTTCGTGGCTTTGCTTAACCAGTTTTTGACAATCACCGGTAAGAATCCTCTGCCTTTCAGTGAAGATGAGATATACAACGGCATATCAATGCTGCTGACCGCCGCTGCCTCCTTATGGGCCTGGTGGAAAAACAACAGCTTTACAAAAGCCGCCATCGCCGGTGACGCCTATAAAGAAGGCTATAAATATACCAATAGGGGGGGAATTTCATGAAAGGAATTTATACATATAACGGAACCGAATACGAATTTGAATACAAAACGGTACTGACGGCCATGCAGCGATTAATGACCATAATGAATATCGAACAGGTCCTGCTTCAGGACGGTCATTATTATTCATTATTGAAGGACATCGCCATTAAATATTATATTCTGAGAGCCTATGCACCGGATTTTGAATATCCCACAGCAATCACAGACGCTGATGGCGATCTGGATTGGGATGAAATCGAAATCTTTTTCGCCGATACGGATATTTATGCCATTATTGCCGAAAATGCCGATACCATACAGTTTCAGGAAATGCTGGAAAATCTGGACAACGACCTGGCCTACCAGACCGGCATTGACAAAGCCAGCATTACCAACGAACTCATTCAATTGATTCACTCCTACAAAGAAATCCTGGATTTATATAATCAAAATCAACTTACACAGTCCTGACATCTGAACACAAACCTAAATCGTAAAAAAACTTACAGACCAAATTAGGTTTTCATATAAAAAATCTCTTTTTCTTTTCTCAAAGTCCGTTTTATGGGACACTGACTTCTTTATAATGGAGGATATCTTAATTTATGACAAAGGAGGAATCGTCCATGGACAATCTGACAGAAATTCATTTCATCCCTTATAGGATACTTCTCGCTGTCCGAATCGACACATTTGAAGCGGAAATTATCGATGAAATCCATTGCGCACCTCATGAAGAGTTTCGCAAAAAACACTTTGAAAAACTTTATTCCGGATATGACAATGTCGTCATCGTAGAAATCCCGGCATAAAAACGGACAAAAGGGACATCCATCACAATTTTAGAAATTTGGAGATGGATGTCCCTTGCACGTTCTATTAAAAAATGCTAATTATGACGGAATATCGAATATGGACATCAGTTTTCTAAAGGTATCCTGTCCGTCCAGACAGGTGTCTGTCAGATATCCTTTCTCCCGTTCCCATTCAGAGAGCCCCCGGTAATAATACAGCTTCTTGGCATCCTCAATGATAAACGGAATAAGCCCAAAACGCAGGCACTCCTTTAATGCGATCAGCCTGCCGACTCTGCCGTTGCCATCCTGAAACGGATGAAGACGTTCAAATTCATAATGGAAACGGATGATGTCGTTCATCGTGATATCCGTTTTGGCTTCATATTCAGAAAGCAGAATTTTCATGCGTGGAGCAACCTCTTTTGGCTTTGCAGTTTCACGGCCGCCGACTACATTAGCTCTTTTCTTGTAATCCCCAACGGCAAACCATGCAAGCGAAGAGTTCTTTGTACTTTGCTTCAAAATACGGTGCAGTTCTTTGATGATATCCTCGGTAAGAGGTTCTTCCGCCATATCGATACAAAAGTCAATGGCACGAAAATGATTGACGGTCTCAATAATGTCATCAACAGGAATACCCTCTCCCACATCTACGGTGTTTGTTTCAAAAATCAGCCTGGTCTGATCTTCACTAAGCTTGCTTCCCTCTATGTGGTTAGAGTTATAGGTCATCCGCACTTGAAGCTCATGGTACAGACCTCCAGGCATACGGATGTTTTTCTCATCCCTGAGAGTTTGAAGCAAAACGTTATCCGAAATGGTCTGACATAGTTCACCTGCAGAACAACCGAAAAAAACAGCCATTTTTTCAAGAACATGATCGGCGATTTTCTCTCCTCGTCCGATTTTTGCCATGGTGCGAGATGAGATACCAAGCTCCCTTGTCAATGCAGTTTTCGTCAAACCTTTTTCATTCAGTTTTTGCAGCAAAACGGAATATGAAATCATAGTCTTCGCCCCCATCCTTTACTTATTGTACCATAAAGAGCAAAAAAGTAAAGGACGAAACCGTCAGACACTCTGTAAAGAAAGCATTATGTTTAAGTAACAGTGGAAAACTGCAAAATAATTGAATACACTATCTAGAAGCAATCGCAACTACAAACCCTTCCTCTGTTTTTTATTAAGGGGAACTACTTTTATGAAAGGAGAAATCAAATGCCCGACTACAAAGTCAAGATCACACCTGAACTTGATTCAGGAAAATTTCAAAAAGAATTGAAAAACCTAACAAGAGACCGGACCATGAAGATAAAGCTGGATAGCTCCGGTCTTGAAAAAGCGGCCAGATTGGCTGAAAAACTAAACACCAAACTGACCTCAGCTTCCGGCCCGAAAACTCCGAACCTTTCAAACTACAGTCAGGCCGCAAAGGATATCAACGCCCTCGTTGATGCCCAAAACCGACTCCAGAGCGCCATCGTCCGTACAGGAAATATCAGCCCTCCTGCGATCTCCGGTCCTTCCGAAGCTGACCTGAACCGGATGCGTGAAGCCTATGAAGAACTCTGTTCTTCCATCCAGAAATACAACGAAATCTCTTCGGCCGTTTCTACTGATTCTGGAAAAGGCTCTATACCTTCTTCACAGATGCAGACTGATGCTTCAAAAAACGCTAACTCTTCCCAATCCATACTGGATAAGGGAATAACTGCACTGAATACATTATCTGCCGTCACCTCTATAGGTAACGGTTTGCCAACATTATTAAAAAATATCAATTCCAAACTAACAACAAACCTAGATCAGCCAAAATTCCTGGCTGCAACTTTACCATAAGTGGGTCTATCATCGTAAAGATGCTTTCATAATGGCGAAAGTGTTCAATGCGGTGAGATTAGGGTTTTAAAATAAATAGAGGAATAATTCGTCGAACTCACTATTCTGTGACGAAATCCGCAGTGAATCGGATGAAAAAAAGCGCCCTTACAGGCGTTCCGTGACAACGCACGAACCAACCCGGCAGCACACAGCCGTATCATATAATCCGTTAGCAGCGACCACGTTCCTGCGTGGCGGCGGGATAAAGATACTAATGACCGGGAGGCGCAGAGAGAGCACCCTTCCTCGGAGGACATGCAGGCCATAATTGCATGTGCTTTTAATGAATGTTCCAGGGTAAATAAACAATGGTAGTATTCTACTGCGGCAAGCTTCATGCCGCGGCTGCCCTTCCGGCAGCCAGACCAGTGATATCTAAGGAGATATTTTTCTAACCGCAGACTGTCCTGCGGCTGGAGAAGCTGACAGTTTTTGAAAGACTTTATTCACAGTAAAAAGTCCTTAAAAATAGCTTCCACAATCTTTACACACCCACTGTTTCCCTACAGATTGCCATAGACCAAAATCCGACCAAAATGTAGTTTTCCTGACATTGACAGAACCGCAATAGGGACAATGAATTTGCCTTGACTCAATCGCACGTATCTGAGCTAATCGCATTTCTTCTTTTTTCTCCCATTTTTCTTTATGTGCCTCTATTTTGCGCCTGTTTTCTGATTCCTCCGCAGCATTCATAACCGTTGGCGTTAAAGGACATTTACACCAGATACATACATTTGCGTGTTTACTTATATTTTGTCCACAAGAAGGACATTTTATTGATGACATAACTCTTTCTCCTTCCATACACAGAATGCTATACATTAAAAATCACTTCGGCATTTTTTACAGTGCCATTGCTTCTGAGCAAAGCCACCAAAAAAAATTTTTTTTACATCAATAGAGCCGCAATATGGACACTTTATTATGACATGGTTCTGAGTACTTTTCTTCACCTGCTCGTTCCACTCTTCCACCGTCATAGCATTATATTCAGATGGTAGCATTCCTGTTTCTACTGCTTCTATGCAAAAACTACTTGTTCCCCTTACCTGAGTTAAATCATATACCTCCCAGATAATTTCAAGCATTTCTTCTGAATGCGACCATTCTAAATTGTTTTTATCAATAGCCATCATTTTTTTATATATTTCTGTAAAATCATAATCTACATTATTGATTTTACATATGATTTCCTCTTCGTGCTGCTCCATTGGATTACCACAGTAAGGGCACTGTACTGCTTTACTCAATACTGTTTTTCTACACTTTTTACATAGCCTTAACGCCATATTCCTTCCCCCTTGAAATGAAATAAAAGTAGAAATATTGTTTTCATTATATCATACTGTCACTTAAAGATATAGGTTTATATGGCGACCGGGTAAAATCTTTTAAAGGAATTAACACGACATCAAGTAATCAATACAGAGCTCTAAAATCCGAACTGGAAAATGCAAGTGATTTTACCGAAATCAATAAACTTCTAAAAGTTGGGAATGTACCTAAAGAAATTGCTGAAACCGCTTTAAACGAGATTCCTGAATATGCTAAGTCTTTAAATACTGTTGCAGAAGCCGCTTCCACTTCTGCAGATACTGTAACCAATCTCGGCATAGCACTTGACGGGTTAAAAAGCTTTACAAATACAGGCGATGATCTGGGCCTTATCTTTTCAGGACTTGTAAGCTATTTGCCTTCGATATTACCTGTGGCCGCAGTCCTTGGTGCCTCCGTCGCCGCAATCAGTATCCTATCAAAACAAGCAAATGAATTTAGTGATGCGATATCAAAAACATCAAGCTCACAGTCTTCCTATAGCGAAACTGCTTCGGAACTGAACAACCTGAATTCTGAATTAGCAACTTCCGCACAGCGTATATCTGAATTACAGGCTTTAAAGAACGCCGGAACAATTTCTTTCACAGAACAAAGTGAATTAGAAACTCTGAAACTTCAAAATGAAGAGCTGGAGCGGCAAATAAGTCTTAAACAACAGATGGCAGACACTCAATCTGAAACTACAGTAAATGATGCATTAAATGCATTAAAATTACAAAGAACTACAGATTTCACTCAAGAGGTCCTTTCACCTGCGGAAGACGGTGAACGATATTTCAGCGGTTATGCAGAAACCGATATTATTTCTGCTACTAAAAATGAAATAAACGAACTGTCTGATTTACAAACTGAGCGTTCTGTTTTATTAAATAAACTTAATAGCACCTCCGACAAATCTGAAAAAGATATGCTTACAAAAAAACTTAACGTTTTCGATCTTAAAATATCTGACCGCTTTAATACCGTCTCAGATAAAATTAAAATTCTGAACGGTCTTCGTGAAAGTTTTAAAGACCCATTGACTGGTCTGATGAAAACGGATATGAGTGCTGAAGCTGAGATGTATTATAGTTCCATTACCAAAATCATTGATGACTTCAACAGCCAAAATCTTTCACCAACTGAGCGTTCTTCAAAAAATCTCGATAAATTTTTTGATGATTCTTATTCAAAAAATGTAATAAAAGACACACTGATCGAGGCTGCAAAATCCGGTGAAAACTTAAATATCATATTAAAAAACATGGGTCTGAGTCTCGATGATTTGGGTGTGGAAAATATCAAGGATTTAAAAACATACCTTAATGCTCTGGTCTCTGATGCAGATGCCGCATCCGATTCCATCAAAAGTCTTTCGGATACAGAATCCATAAACAGTGTTGCTTCTGCTTTCAATTCAAGAAATGCCGGTTACAACTATGAACAGGCCATTGCTTATTCACAGAGAGCAGCCGATCTATTTAACCAGGGTCTTGTTGGCACAGATGATTTCAAAGCTTTTGCTGATTACATCTCCTATGGTATGGACGATTCCATCGAAGCCTATCAGGCAGGCATGGAGAAATTCAATCGCTACTTTACCGCCGAAAATGACACCGGGCTCCAAAATTTCATCCAGGATTTCAAAGAAATGCACTCTCTTGGAGAAGATGATGATTGGATCTCGAACATCGGAAATACCGCACAGCTTGCCAAGGATATGGGCATAGGTATCGGCGCCGTCGAAGATATTTTAAGCCGAATGGAGGATTACGGCTACATTACCAGTGACCAGTGGCATTCTTCTCTTGAAGACCTCAATACATATAAAATTTCACTCTCTAATATCAAAGACATTTATGACAAAATGAATGACGGTACTGATAAAGATAGGCTCGGCAGATTAATTTCCGGATGGGATGAGGCTTATGCCGGATTTGAAACCGACTTATCCTCGTTGAGTGAAGAACAAATTGTTCGTATACAATTTGCTTATGATTTATCGAATATTCAATTAGAAATCGATTTTCTCAGAGAAAAACTTAATGGTGGTCTTCAAGGCAGTGCCGCAAACGAAGCCTACTCTGAAATCATTGCTAAAAACAACCAATACATTGCCACCTCAAAAAGTGAATTAAATCTTGATGAAATCCAATTACCTGTCCAATTTCAAAATTTAGAAGAGGAAATTGCACTGGCTAAAAAACAAATGGATGAAGCCAGTGAAGAAGAAAAAATAGAATTTCAAGAATCTCTTTCCAATAAACAGGAACTTGAAAAAGCTCTTCTTAATGATTTTGCCGACCAAAATCCAACAATAACTCCGGACACTGACCCATCTCTGGTTCAAGAAGCTCTGAATAACTATTTTTCTCAGCCTCAATCTCTTATTGTCGATGCTGAATTGAATTCAAATGACGTTGAAAATCAATTGAATCGAATGGCCAAAGGAAGCTCCATTACTTATACGGCGGATGTCAACGGCATAGAACGGCAAATTCGGGCCACAAAAAATGCAGATGGCACTATTTCGTATACCGCTGATGTTAATGGCGTGACTATACCTGCTGAAAAGAAGGAAGAAAACGGTGTTGTCTCTTACTCCATCAATGCAAAAGAGCTATTTGCCTTTACACCTCCTGGAACAGACGGTGTTGCCACTTATACCGATGATTGTAGTGGTATCAGCGAAACAGCACCAACGATTTACGGTACAGCTGTTTATACTGTTGTCAATGCGGCTTCAAATATCGTAGGTGCCCTTTTCGGCGGCCATGCCACCGGCACCCTTCTCTCTCCGGCCCACGCCGACGGTAAGGTCTCCTTACCTCAAAATGAAACGGCCCTGGTCAATGAGTTGGGTACGGAATCGATTATTCGAAACGGCAAGTGGATGCTGATTCCGGGCGGTATGCACCGGGAACATTTGAAGAAAGGCGATATTATCTTAAATGCCAACCAGACAAAGAGCCTTATAAAATATGGAAAAGCCGCCGGAAAAGGCCGTGCCTATGCGGAAGGTACATTAAATTCCGTCCTGTCCAACGCCTACGCCAGCGGTTCAGGGGACGCGCCGGAACCGGAAACCTTTGACTGGATTGAAAACCGAATCAAGCATCTGGAATCTCTGACGGAGGACTGGAAGAACAAATTGGAATCCGTGACCACCTTTAAGGCACAGAATTCCTACATCAGTCAGGTCATTTCAGCTATCCAGAATGAAATATCCAACCTGAACGAATCCTACAATGCCTATATGGCAAAGGCCGCTTCTCTTGGTCTGGGCAGCGACTATGTTGAAAAGATTCAAAGTGGTCAGCTCGTGATCGAAGATATCACCGATGAAGATTTACAGGAAAAGATCAAAGAATATCAGGACTGGTACGATAAGGCCGAGGACTGCCGTAAATCCATTGAAGATCTGAAACTGGATGTGAAAGATTTAAATGAAGAACGGGTCGACAATATCACCGATGACTTCGGCAATCTTTCTTCCCTTTTTAAGACCATCATCAGTCACTACGAAACTTTGAATGAACTGGCCGAAAAGCAGGGAAAATCCCTCGGCCGCAGTGATTACGATGCCCTTATCAAGTATAACAATGAATTGAAGGCCGTCAAATCCGAAGAACTGAAAAATATACAGGCTGAATTTGACCGTCTGATGAAAACTCAGGAAGACTTTGCCGGTTCCGACCTCTATATGGACATGCAGGAGCACATCTTCTCTCTCAAAGATGATATTGCTTCGATCAATATTGAACTGGAAGACATTAAAGACACGATCGTCGAATCGGATTTCAGCGCTTTTAAAAAGAATGAATCCCATCTGAAGAGCTTTGCTGATGAGCTGGACCGTGTCGGTGATTTATTAAATGAAAACAATTTCTTCAACGACAATGGCTCCTTTACAGCCTCTGGATTTACAAAGATTGCCCTGATTTCTGAGCAGATGACCACAGCGAAGCAATTAATGGCCGAATATGAAAATGCCATTGACCAGCTTGGCAAACATCTTTCGATGGGAAATATTTCTCAGGAAGAATACAACGAATCCCTGGAAGAATACCGGGAAGGAGCTCAGAATGCAGCGGCGGATGTGAAACGTTACAAAGAAGCCATTCTGGACTTGGTAAAGGATGGTCTGAAACAGGAACTGGATGCCAACAAAGAACTCATCTCCGCCCGGAAAGAGGCGCTGAAAGGGCTGAAAGACTATGATAATTACCAGAAGAAAATCGAAGATAAGAACAAAGACATTCAGCAGCTTCAGGCCCAATTGGCCGCCCTCGAAGGCCAGACCGGACAAAATGTGGATCGACAGCGCCGTGAGCTCCAGGCCAGATTAAAGGAACTTGAAGCGGATAAACAGGAACTGATGGACGATCGGGCCTACGACCTCCGGATGGAAGGCTATGACAAAGCCCAGGATGATCTTCAGGAAAGGTACGACACCTACATTAAAGACCTGGAATCCAATACCCAGACCCAGGAAAAGATGATTTCCGACACACTGAAAAATGTCCGGGACAATTATGGTTCCGTCGCCGGAGAATTAAATAAAATCGGCGTGAACATGTCAGAGGACATTGCCAGGCCATGGCTCTCAGCCAAAAATGCGGCCAAACAGTATACGGATGCCATGAAGGACGCAGCCGCAAAATCAACGATCATCACTGACAAGATTGACACGTCCAAACGGGAAGATTCATCGGTCATCCAATCCATTGCTCCAAAGCCGTCAGAAAAAGGGCACGAACCCCCTACAGATCAAACGCCTCAGCCCGACGGCCCATCCGGTCCAAAATCTCCAAACGATCTCGGACTGGACCCAAGTCCATCGACCAAAGGATTGAGCTGGCTGGCAAAGGAAGTCTCCATCCATGACAGGCTTCTCTACAACGGTTGGGCAGCCAGTGACAGAAATTATCAATTACTCCACGAATGGGCCGGGGGGCAGGGTAGCTGGACCGGCACCACTGAACAGAATACTCACATTCTAAACGCTCTGAAATCCGCCGGATTCAGCCATGGCGGTATTCTGGAAGCCACCGGCGAAGATGGTATCTTCCTCGGCCGCAACAGAGAAGCGGTGCTTACAGAAACCCAGTGGAACACCATACGGGATCTGGCAGACGCCGCTCCGGTACTTGTTCACCCTCTTCCGCAATTTTCTGCGCCTCAGAACCCGGACACTGTAACCAATGTGTTCGATGCGCCTTTGATTCAGGTTGAAGGCAAAGCCGACGAATACACGGTTCGGGAGCTGCGCCAGCTTGCCAGGAGCATTGCGCCGATGATCGGCAAAGAATTCTATAAAGACGCCCGTAAAATTGGCTTAAAATAAAAAGGAGGTACTTATGGCACTATTTGCACATTCATTTAACTTTAACGGAACATCCTCCGAAACCTTCCAGCTTCGGCTGGTGGGTTTCGACAATGATTCTCCTCTGACGACCCTATATGAGAAGTCTGTCATGAAAGGAGATATTCATATACACCACCCGATTCCTGTACGGAAGGGTATGAAATACAGTGATGTTCTTAAAATCCATATTTCCGTCGTCAAAGAAGACGGTTCTGTCATTACAGATTCCGAACTGCGCCGGATCCGGCGCTGGCTGAACGGCTGTAATGAACCAAAGCGGCTGTATTTTACCGGCTGCGAAAACGAAATCTTTGAATCTGTAGACTATTACGGAAACTTTATTTCCATTGAACGTTTTGAACCAACCTGCGAAACCTACGGTCTGAAACTTGTATTTGAGAATATTGCGCCTTACGCCTTTGCAAAGGAAGAAACCCACGCCTATACTTGTATAGATTCTTTAAATATCCAATTAGAAAACACCTCGGACGAAATCAACGAGGACTACTATCCTGTCGTAAAAATCAAGTCCAATGCCAATCAGACCGTCACCCTCGTCAATCATTCGGATAATGAAAGAGCGCTGACGGTTTATATGTATCGTGACCAGATACTGACCTTTTACAATGAGGATAAATATATTGAAGATAATACCGGCATCTTCAAAATGGATGACTGGAATCTGACCTGGTTCCGTCTGCGGCCCGGGATGAACGATATTTCCATAACGGGAAACGGTATCGTTGACATCTCCTGCGCCTACCCGAGATTGGCAGGTGGTCAGTAATGTATTTTAATCAGGACAGTTTTGAACACAACACACCTCTGGAGCTTTATGTCTGCCGTCCGAATAATCAGACTGTAACCCCTGTCATCGGTTATGAAAATGATTCGATGACTTTAAAACTGCTGGACATTTCCGAATTATCCTTTGAAGTTCCCGAATACATTTACCTGTCTCAGAAAAAGGCCACAATTTTAAATCCATGCTTTCATTATCTGTCCCAATACATGCGGATTAAGGACTCGGAGGGCCGAATCTTCCGAATCAACGCCGAACCGGAAATCCGTGAAACACCGGACGGCCGCATCAAATCGGTTTCCGCCGATTCTCTTGAGTGTGAATTGCAGGATAAGGATATCACAGCCCTGGCTGTCAATATGGGCAATGAACTGAGCCTGGAATGGTATTCGGAAAACTTAAATGCTCTGGGCGCTCCGATCAACTATATTACCTTCATCAATGACAGGGAACCCCGATTAAGTCTGATGCACATTCTTATGGAATACGCTCCGAACTGGAAAATCGGCCATATAGACACAGAGCTTCGGTCCATGCGCCGCTCCTTTGAGATTGACGCCTCCGACCTTTATGCCATCCTCACACAGGACGTGGCCCGTGCCTTTGAATGTGTCTTTCTCTTTGACACGGCCGCACGGACCATCAGCGCCTATAAAGTAGAAAATATCGGTGAAGACACGCACATTTACCTGTCCATTCACAACCTGATCACCAATCAGGTCATCACGCCATCCAGCGACAATATTTATACTCAATTTTCAGTTCTGGCCGATGATGGAAAAGATATTCTCCCCTTCGCCAACTTTGGAAGCCATAGGATATCCAATTATGATTATTTTCTGAATCCCATCTGGTTTGATGAAACGACCATCGCAAAATACAACGCCTATAAAACCAATGTGGATGCAAAACGGAATCGTTACATGGAGCTTACCAAATCCTGGAACTACCTGAATAGTCAGGTGACGGAACTCTACGACCGGGTACCGGACAGCCGCTGTGAGGCCGCCTGGACGGACCTGACGTCGGAACAATTGGAAGCTGAACTGGAAAGCTGTCAGGCTGCCGCCGCCCTGCTCCGGGAACTGCACACCGTCGACGGGGTCCTCCAAATCGAAAATTCCAGCGATTACGGTATCTATGTCAGTTTTACCGAAGTCATTATCCCTAAGCTCATGGCCCAGATTGCAGCGATAAACTCCGGAAAACTCAAACCCGACGAAGAAGTCTCCTGGAAAACCAACTGGGACTTATACGGCATCAATGAATTGAATCATCTGCTGCTGACCTACACAGATGCCGTAACCCTTTATTCGGCTTACGCACAGCCCTATGATTCAGGTATCCACAGTGAAAATGAGGCCCTTTATAAGCTGAATCACCAGCTCTATCTGGAAAATACCGAATATGTCCGTCAGATTCAGGCAGCCATCGGGGCAAGAAAATCCCGGGTTGCTGAACTGCAGGCGGAAATGGAAGAACTTCAGACAGAGCGAAAGCATCTTATCGCCTATGCCCAGATGACCCATCCGGAGCATGGCTTCACCAGTGAGGAATTAAAAACTTTTGAATCTCTGACCGTTCACACGGATTACGAAAATGAAAACATTCTCGTTACGGACTTTGATGACGCGATCGCTCAGGTCGATCTGGCCGGGGAATTGTATGACGCCGCCTGCGAGCAGCTTGCCATCGAATCCCGCCCCCAGTTGAATATGCGAATTGATCTGGATAGTTTTTTATCCATCACCAAGTATAACGGTTTTACCGATGAGCTTGCCGTCGGAAATTTTATCCGTGTAGGGGCGAATTCAGATGAATCTGAAAAGCTTCGTATCGTAAGCATCCAGTTTCAGCCGTCGGACCTGTCCGCCAGACTAAACCTGGAATTCTCCAACATGGTAACGACCTATAACCGCAGGGATGATTACACCTACCTGACAGGAAACAGCTATTCCCGTTCCGGCAAGAATAAAATCACTGCAGGCATATCTTCTGAAGATCTGACAACGGCCCTTTCCACCCTGTTAAACTCCAAATTTGCCGCCTTCACATCCTCTCCAGTTTTTCAGAATGCCACTGCCCAAAATATTCAGGCCGTCCTCGGCACCTTTGACGTGGCTCTGGCCGACTATTTGAAAACGAAGGATTTATCGGCAAAAGTCGCAGATATTTCCCAACTGTCTGCCGACTCGGCATTTATCACCTATCTGCAGACCCAGTTTGCGTCCCTGACCGAATTGGATGCAGCTAAAATCGATGTGGAAGAACTCGTCGCTGACTACGTAGAAATCAAACTTCTCCTCTCCGGCTCGACCACCACCGGTTCCCTTCACACTATCTATCTGAATGCCCAAAACTCGGTCATTGATACGGCCTATATCAAAGACCTTATGGTGCAGAACATTACGGTAAACGATTTAAAAGCCGGAAATATCAACACCGATTATATCGGCCTTACCTCAGAAGACGGCGCACTCAGCATCAATGGCGCCACCATGCAGTTTTCCGACACTTCCGGTGTACGGCTCCAACTCGGCAAAGATGCCGACGGGAACTTTTCTTTCATTCTTCGGGGCTCTGAACAATCTGTCCTTATTGACGAAAAGGGTCTGCATGAAGACGCAATCACCGACGGTCTGATCAAAACCCGTATGGTTGAAGATAATGCCATCGATACAACCAAGGTGGACTGGACTTCTGCCGGAGCTTCCGAGGAAAACGGAAAACCGGTATGGAAATCCACCAATATTACGGTGAACGAAGATGGTACGACCCTGACTGAAAAAATCAACACAATTCAGACGGCTATTGACACCAATGCGTTAGAAATCACCCAGTTGATTTCCGATACAACAATTACCAAAGAGGACGGAACCACCATTTCCATCAAAGATGATTACAATCTGACCAAAGACACGATTGACAGTCATGCCCAGATTCTCTCATCCCATGAGTCGTCGATATCCGGAGTTACATCCAAAACCAATACTTTGGAACAGGATTTGAATTCCACCAAAAATAACATTTCCAGCATTAAGACCAATCTGGAAGGCGATATTAGTTCCCTGGAAGAACGGACCGGAACTCTGGAACTGGGTCTGGACAATTTTAAAATCGGAGTGAAATCCCACCTTGAGGAAACCAATGAAAACGCTGCGATCCTGGCCAATATGGCCGCTGGAGAAATGCTTTATGGAAACCCGACATTTGCACTGGAAAACCCGGAAGGTTTTCTCCCGGAACATTTCAGTGAATATTTTCCGGGAATTTCCCTTTACAAATGCGACCATACCGCTGTTACCGTCACAGCCAATACGGCCACTCCGGTTGAAGACACTCTGGCCCATAGTCTTTCCTTTTCCGCCTCCGAATGGAACACGGAAACGGAACAATTCATCGGCGGTTTTTGTTTTCATACGACTTCCCGCTGTAACGGCAGATATGTGTGTAAGATCATCGCAAAAATCCCGGCAGATTATTCCCTCGAATGTCTGGAGACCACGGCCGGTGCTAACTGTGACGCCCGGTGGATCGGCGAAACAAAGACTTACGGCGATATTTCCGGAAAAAACATCGGCACCGGGCGATGGGCCGAATATGACTTTTATGTCGGCTGCGGCGATACCGGCGATTTCGGAGAAATGTTCCATTTCTGCCTGACCAGCAACTCTTCTGCGCCTTCTGAAGCCTACCCGGTCACATGGGAGCTGTGCTTTGCGACGGTCTATGACATAACCAATACATTTTCCTATGCGCGGAAATTAAATCATATGGAGGCGAGCATTAAGGCCCAGGGAGACCGAATCGATCAGGTCATCAGCAATACAACGATCACTGTGACGGATTATGGAACGGATGGAACTGAAACAGAGAGAGAAATTAACGTCAAAGAAATGTATAACCGAATGAACAGTTCTCTTGAAGGAACGACAGCACAAATCGGTGAAATTTCAAAAACAGTTGAGGAAAATTCTGAAAATGTAATCGCTTTGAAGGGGCAAATGACCTCTATTGAAACAACTGTAAACGGTATCAATACGACCATAACAAACATTCCTGAATCCATTGACGAGCGAGTACAAGCAACCATTGCCAATTATGAAATGACTTCCGAGGCCTGGATGGCTAAATTTAAGGAAGCGCTCAATGCCCCGGATGAAAACGGAGAGATTGTCGGAACAACCGTCGGCGAAGTGACCATCAGTTCCAAAGGAATCCAATTCGATAAAGGAACGAAACGTTCTGTGTTCAATACGGACGAAATCAATGTTTATGAAAATGAAAATCGTGTTTTCGGAATTCAGGAGGATTCCGTTTACACCAACCGTCTTCTGGCTCCAAACGGCGCTGATTTTTACGGAATCAAGGCCGTTCCGATACAAATTTCAGATGACACTAAATTCTTATGCTTTGTTCCATCAGGAGGTGACAGTTAATGGGATATACAGAATTTAACGGCTATCAAAACGGTTCCGGCGGCCAATATACGATTCACCTGAATTGTACCTATACCAGCAACGGCTCCAACGCCAATACGTCCAATGTCTACATGACATTATCCTTCATGCGAAGTGATTACAGTTCTTACTGGTACAATGAAACAGGCAGCGCCTATGTGGAATTCTGGTGCGATGGCCAATACTACAAAGAAAACTTTAATATTGATCTGAACTACAATGCAGGTCAATGGTATCAGATTGGCCCCGGCCATACCTTTGTCGTTCCCCACAATAACAACGGCACAAAATCCTGTGAAGTCCATGCCTACGCATACATCGGTATTGCCCCGGACAATGTCGTTGTCGACGCGCATACGCTGACACTGGATACGATTCCAAGATACGCAAACTTTACAACCGGCGTAGATAACCAAACCATGACCTCCGCAAGGGTCAAATGGTCCGCCGACGCCCACATATCCGAGGGCCAATACTATCTTGACGGCAGCTCGACCGCCGTGGGCATCACGACCAACGCCACATCCGGCTCCTTTACCTTCAAAAACTTATCTCCTAACACTGACCACAATGTACGCATCCGGCTCAAACGTAAAGATTCCGGACTATGGACAGAGAAGACCGCTTCTTTTACAACCATCGCGGGCGCTTCCATCAGCAGCGTTCCCAAATGGACACTGCCGGATACCAGCGGAAATATTACGTTAAACATCTCGAATCCGGGTAAAGGATATATTCGCCTTTTCTTTTACACAGACGTAGGCGGTACGATTTCATCGAATGTGGTGGTTAAAACTCTTTCTGGTATTGTCAGCGGAAACACGACCGTTTCGTTCACCGAAGCGGAAGTAAATCAGTTTTTTGCCAAGGCGCCAAGTTCGACTTCCGGTAAATACTGCGTTTATACCCGTACCTATGCCAATCAAACGAATGCGAACAATAATACCTCTCCGTTGTCGACCATTCAAAGTTCCTGGAACACTTTCAGTATTTCCAACAATGCCGCCACCAGACCATCGGTGGCCGCTTCCCTGCTCAATGTGTACGATAACAATAATGCCTATGGTTATTTTACTACAGCGAATAATACGCTGTTTGTTCAGTCCTTATCTGCTGTTTATGCCAAAATAACTGCTGCAGCCACAGCTAAAAAGAGCGCATCCATCCCGGCCAAAGCTTATAAAATTATCTTTAATGGACGTACTAAATCCCAATTAAACGTCAATGACGTCGTTTCCTTTGGTTCTGCCCCTGCCGCTAATACTTACAGCGTTACTCTGACGGTTACTGACAGTCGGGGCTTTACCAACTCGACTAGCAAAAATATAACCGTATACCAATATTTCCAGCCTACGGGAACTATCACTCTCGAACGTCAAAATGGCTTTGAAGCTCCAACGACTCTGGCTTTCAGCGGCTCATATGCCGTTGTTAATAACCAAAACACAATAAAATCCGTAAAATACAGATACGGTGAAACGACTGCTGCCAAAGACGCAGCTTCCTGGACGGACATTACCGCCAAAGCCACCATTTCCGGCGGCAAAGTCACTGTGGAGAAATTCGATATTGGCAGCTTTGCGATCAACAAAGCCTATGAATTTCAGGTACAGATTGCCGACGGCAATGATACATTCGAATTTTCAAAAACTCTTACTCAGGGTATACCGATTCTTTCCATCGGCAGCAAGGGCCGCGTCGGTGTCAACTGTCTGCCGATCGACAGTGCGACAACCAATGATACTTCTACCCGGCTGCAGGTAGACGGCGCCGTAAAAGCCTACAGTTTTAACGGAATGCGTGGAATTGCCACCTCACTTGCCACGAACAGTGATGAATATGCCGCCAGCAGCAAGCTGACCAATTCGTTAAGCAATGAATTAAAGAATCTGGGCCAAAAACTTTTTCCCAAGGGTTCTATATTTCTTACAACGGAAAATATAAATCCCGGAACCTTTCTCGGCGGAACATGGGTTGCCTGGGGTTCCGGCCGGGTCCCGGTTGGTATCAATACCTCGGATACGAACTTTAATACTCCAGAGAAAACCGGAGGGGCATCCACTCATAACCACACTGTTAATTCACATAACCATACGACGCCTTCCCACAGACATGCTTTTACGATCGGATGGTATGATTGGTACGCTTCCGCCGCAGGCATCACTGCCTATTCCAGTTCCAAGGCCAAATTTCAAACAGCATCCAACTCTGGGATATATGCCAACAGCCTTTATGGCGGTGACATATCCATCAACGGTGCATTAACAAATTGGGCCACTACCAATAATCCTGTAATTTATCAATCTGCCGGCGATACGACTGCCGTAAGCGCAGGTAATACCGGAAATAGTTCTCCGAATACCAATTCTAAATCTAATTTACCGCCATATATTACCTGCTATATGTGGAAAAGAACCGCTTAAATAACTACTCCTATATTACCATTTTATCAAAATACACTTCAGGCTGCCCTTGCCCGGGCAGCCTTTTTCAAACAAAAATTTAAGAAAAGAGGGAAACGCTTTGAAAAATATCATTCGATTCAACGATTTAACAACAATGGAGTGCTCCGGTTTCACTCCGACACTCATTGACAGTGTGGATGCTTTGATCATCGAATTTCATTATGAGAATTTTATTGATATGAACGAGCATTCGGTAACTATTTACAGAAAATTCAAAGATGAATTTGCTTTAAAGAAGCTGGAACTGGTGGATGAACAGGGAAATGCCATCTCGGCCGCTTACACTGGTTTTGGCGACGCCAAACTTTCAACCCAGACACCGGATTCCGGCAGTCACACGAAAGACTATATTGTCTTTGTTCAGTTAAAAAAACTGATGGACATAGAAGCAAAAATAAGCGCATTAAATATTGTAGTGGAACAAATGCGCGAAAAGATAGACCCGGTAACGGATTTCTCTAAGATGACCCTGGAAGAACTTCAGGAATATAAATGCAAAGAAATTCAGGATGAGATCAGTCATTTTATTGAAAAGGGGACGGATGTGGATCTTCCCGGCGGCGCCGAACATTTTTCTCTGTCCACTCTGGACCAGTTAAATATCGATAAACTGACCCGGCGGGCCGAACTGTTCCAGGTTGCCGTTCCTTATCATTCGGACAAAAACTCCTGTCGTGTTTATACGCCAAAAGAAATGTCCCTGATATCTCTTGTGACAGATGCATTTGTGACCCAATTTACAACGCTGATCAACGCCTATAATGTATGGATTCGCAGATGTACTGCTCCGGAAGATGTTCTGGCCATTACAGCCAGCTCCGAACTGCCGGAAGATTTACAGAAAAACATGGAAGATATTTTAACTGCCTTAAATGAAATCGTAGAAGCTTATAAGAAACATGCGGAGGTTGATTCTATTGAAAACATTGAGGTTCATCCTTAAATATTTTTTTCTGTTCTATATCGGCGGCCTTACCTACTGTGGCATCGAAATGCTTTACCGCGGCCGGACCCATTGGTCTATGTTTCTCTGTGCCGGAATCATTTTTATCTACGCTTCCGTCCAGAATGAATTCTTTGAATGGGATTATCCCTTCTGGAAACAGCTTTTAAAAGTGTGGTCATTTGCACTGATAGCCGAATTTATCACCGGCTGTATCGTCAATCTTTGGCTTGGCTGGAATGTCTGGGACTACTCAAATCTCAGATTTAACCTGCTTGGTCAGACGTCCCTTACTTTCGCCCTGCTCTTTCTCCCAATCTGTGCCTTTGCCATCGTGTTCGATGATTACATTCGCTACTTGTTTTTTAATGAAGAACCTCCGCGATATAAATTTCTATAAAATACGAGGTGAACAACATGCATGAAGAAATTACAGCCTTATTCAGTATCGACTGGCGTACATTTGTATTTGCCGTCTGCGCAATTTTTTCTGCCTGGATGGCAGCCAGTAAAGTCATTGACTTTCTCACTGAAAAAATAGGCATCGAAACCAAATTATCGCTTCGTCGAAAAAAGATGGAAAAATCCATTTCTGAAATCGACGAGATTAAAGACTCCATCAACGAATTAAAGGAACTCATGACCAAACACATTGAAAAGGATAAAGAACGTACGATTGTATCTCTGCGCTCAAATATCTGGCAAATGCATGGTGAATTTATGAAACAGGGATTTGTTACCAAAGATGGCCTCGAAGTATTCAGCGAGGCCTGCAAACTTTATGAAAATGACGGCGGCAACGGCGTCGTCAAGCAAAAGATCGAACCGGAAGTCATGCGGCTTCCGGTCAAATAAATGGAGGGAAATATAATGAACCATCCGATTAATAATAAAAAAAACGGCATTGATGTATCCTATTCTCAGGGGCAGATCAACTGGCCGGAAATTAAAAATCACATTGATTTTGCTATTATTCGCTGTGGATACGGCGATAATATCGAATCCCAGGATGATGCTTACTGGAAATATAACGCAGATATGTGTACCCGGCTGGGCATTCCCTTCGGCGTCTATATCTACTCTTACGCCGCGAATGATACGCAAAGCCGCAGCGAGGCAGAACATGTTCTGCGCCTTATCCGTGGATATAAATTATCCTATCCCGTATATCTTGATCTTGAAGAGGAATCTGCGGCCGTTCAGGAGCATGCGGTCCGGGGAGCCCAGATATTCGGTGATATCCTTGAAGCTTCCGGATATAACGTCGGCATCTATGCCAATCTGAACTGGTTTCGGAACATCATCGGCAGTCGTCTCGACCGTTTTTCCAAATGGGTAGCCCAGTATAATACTGCCTGTACTTACGAAGGCCGCTATGACATGTGGCAATATACCTCCGCCGGATATCTCCCGGGTATACTCGGGAACGTCGATATGAATTATGATTTCTCTACACCGACAGTCTCTGCCGCTCCGGATACATTCAATCCGCCGGATATTTACTATGCCGTTAAAACACGAAATTACGGCATTCTTCCGGATGTGAAAAACCGCGACGACTATGCCGGATGGCAGGAAGATGAGATTATTGCCGTAAAAATCGGCGTCAGCTCCGGCGCTGTCCGATACCGCGTACACCTAATTGACGGACAATGGCTTGACTATGTCACAGGCTGCAGCTGGCAGGATTATCATAACGGCTACGCCGGAGACGATCAGACTGCCATTGACGCCATTGAAATTTATTACGAAACTGATATCTCCAAAACCGGCGGTAAGTACTACAAAGCCGTTTACCAGGTCAAAGGTAAAGGAAATTCATCTTATTATCCGAACCAGTACGATAACGAAACCGGCCCGGATATGGATGGCTATGCCGGATGCTTTGGCATACCATTAACCGAATTACTCATTCGTTTAGAATAAAAACAGGATGTCCCAAAATATATGGGGCATCCTGTTTTTTCGCCTGTCTTCTACTGCATCCATTAAAAGAATTTTATCCTCTACTCTCCACCATTGATTTTATAAAGATGTTTCTTACCTTCAAGCGTTTTTTCAAAAGGCTCTCCTTCGGAAGCGGAAATGAGCATATCGTCCACAACGATATCTCCGTCACCTTCCACATCATCATAATCCACATCCAGTCCAAAAAGCAGATCGGACAGCTGTCTCAATGCCTCATCATAGCCTTCATCTTCCATAGAACCAAGTGGAATCGTAATATGATCCACCATCTCTTTTCCCTTTTTATTATACGTCTGTACACTCACCTGATACATAAATATAACCCCCTTTTGCTTACAGTATAACAAAAGAGTCGTTAATTGTAAAATTTTTTTACAATTTATCGTCCTCCTGATTTGACTTTTCCATCCGAAGGTTCTATAATCAATGCAAATCCCCCCTACCTTTTTCCTTTTATTATGTTAAAATAATAATATGACAGGAGGTTTTTTAATGAAAACAAATTTTTGTGTCGTCAGCGACGGTTCCTGCGACTTGCCGGAACAGACTTTAAAAGAGCATAACATCAGCGTTGTTCATTTTCTTGTTTCCTTTGATGGAAAGGAGTATCAACGGGAAGGTATAGATATCGAATTAAAAGACTTTTATCAACGGATGGTAGACCATCCAAATATTATTCCAAAGACAGCCACGCCATCTCCTCAGGACTTCTATGCAGCTTTTGAGGCCCGGGCCAAAGAGGGGCAGGATATTATCTGCATCTGCATTTCCACAAAATTGAGTTCCTCGGTCCAATCCGCCGAAATCGCCGCACAGATGCTGAAAGAAAAATATCCGGATATTCGGGTCGTTGTCCTGGATTCCCTCTGCGCCACCCTCATGCAGGCAGTCTATGTCCTGGAAGTCTGCCGAATGCGGGATGCGGGCTATTCCCTCGATCACACTGTGGAAGTCATTAAAAAACTGGGTAAGACAGCAAGAATTCTTTTTACTGTCGGCGATCTTCATTATCTGCAAAAAGGCGGACGCATCGGCAAAGTAACCAGTATTGCCGGAAACTTATTGAATGTAAAACCATTAATCACACTCCAGGATGGTGAAATCCATTCTTCCGGCATAAGACGAGGCCGCCGCAAATCTTTAAACGGCATTATTGATTTACTTATCAACTATTGTAAAGACTACAACTGCACTCCGACAGACTGTAATATCATCATCGGCTATTGCCATGACTATGAAGAAGCTGTGCGTTTCCAAAAACTGACGGAAGAACGCTTATGTGAAACTTTTGGAAATCAAATTTCTGTTCCGCTCTGTCCGATCGGAGCGACCATCGGCGTCCATGCCGGTCCATACTCTATCGGATATGGTGTCATTCAACGAAGTGATTTTATATCCTGACAGACGGACATTTTCAAATATCATGCAATTCTATTTAAAAACAGGTATAGCCATCAAGCTATACCTGTTCCTGGTAAAATATCCGATCGTGCTGTTATCTGATTACACATGTATAATACCACAGATGTTAAACAGGATGACCACCATGCCAAGAATGATCCGATACCAGCCAAATACCTGAAAATCGTGTTTCTTTATGTAATCCATCAAAAACCGAATGACAAACACAGAAACAATAAATGCAACCAGCATACCAACGATCAATATGGCCGCTTCCATTCCTGTAAAGGACAATCCAAATTTCAATATTTTTAACAGACTGGCCCCAAACATGACGGGAATAGCAAGGCAAAAGGTAAATTCTGAAGCAGCAGTCCGGGACACTCCGACAAGCAGGGCCCCGACAATGGTAGCACCCGACCGGGATGTTCCAGGAAACACGGCGGCAATCAACTGAAACATACCAATGATCAAAGCAGTCTTAAAATCAATATCTTCCATCTCTCGGATTCTCGGCCGTCGTGATTCATTTCCCCGCTCAATAAGGATAAAAGCAATGCCGAAAACAATCAATGCGATTGCTACCGGAAGGGCATGATAAAATAATGCCTCAAATACATCATCAAATAAAATTCCGACCACTGCCGCCGGAATACAGGCCACAATAATCTTGCACCAGAGCACTATTTTCTCCTGCTCGATCACTGGTTTTTGTCGGTCTTTGAACTGGAACGGAAATATTTTATTCCAGAATAACCATACAACAGCTAAAATCGCGCCAAGCTGAATGACGACCAGAAACATCTCCATAAATTCTTCGGTACAATCCAATTTAATAAAATCATCCAGAATGATCATATGCCCCGTGCTGCTGATAGGCAGCCATTCAGTGATACCTTCCACAATGCCAAAAATAATCGCTTTTATAATCTCTAACAATATTTTTCCCTCCATTATTTTTTCGGGTATGCGGTCCATTACACTATTTTCCTAAAAAAAATTGCCACATCACTGTGACAATCTTTTTTAAACTCATTTTCATTAAGTGTTTTCGACCTCCCCGAGCGGGGCTCGAACCTGCAACAACTCGGTTAACAGCCGAGTGCTCTACCATTGAGCTATCGAGGATTAGTATGACATAATCCTAGTCCTTTTTGGCCCATTTGTCAAGACTGAAGATAAAAAATGCCCCCGAAAAATATCGGGGACATTTTACAAATTATGCTAATTTTGCTTTAGCTACTTCGCAAAGTGCTGTAAATCCGGCAGCATCACTGATAGCCATTTCGGAAAGCATCTTACGGTTTACATCAACACCGGCTAATTTCAGACCATGCATTAATTTGCTGTAAGAAAGTCCGTTCATTCTTGCAGCAGCGTTGATTCTTGCGATCCAAAGCTGTCTGAACTGACGTTTTCTTTCTTTACGGCCTGCAAAAGAGCTTGTTAATGCTCTCATTACGGACTGTTTTGCTACTCTATACTGTTTGCTTCTGGCTCCTCTGTAACCTTTAGCCAGCTTTAAAGTTCTGTTATGTTTTTTTCTAGCGTTTAACGCACCTTTAACTCTTGCCATCGTTATATCCTCCGTTTCGTTCTATTACAGATAAGGTAAAATCTTCTTCATTACTTTTGCATTTGTAGCGTCTGTAATGGTTGCTTTTCTAAGATTTCTCTTCGTCTTTGTGGATTTCTTTGTAAGAATATGGCTCTTGTAAGCTTTCATTCTTTTTAATTTACCAGTACCTGTTTTTTTGAAACGCTTTGCGGCTGCTCTGCTTGTTTTAACTTTTGGCATAGTGTGTATCCTCCTTAATATTTACAAATGATTAATTGCGTTTTTCTGATAAGAACATGACCATGCTCCGGCCTTCCAGTTTGGCTGCTTTATCAATTACTGCAACATCCGATAACTTCTCTGCAAATCCTTCCAGAATAACCTTACCTGATGCGGTATGTGCCAGTTCACGTCCACGGAAACGTACAGAAACCTTTACCCGGTTACCGCCTTTCAGGAACTTCCGTGCCTGGTTCATCTTTGTATTCAAGTCGTTGACATCGATATTCGGTGATAAACGAATCTCTTTAATATCAATAACCTTCTGTTTCTTTCTAGCTTCCTTTTCCTTACGAGCCATCTCATAACGATATTTACCGTAATCGATGATTTTACATACCGGCGGCTTTGCCTGAGGGGCGATCTTTACTAAATCTAAATTAGCTTCTTTAGCCAGTTTCATAGCTTCTTTAGCAGACATAACCCCTAACTGTTCTCCGTCTGAACTGATCAGACGTACTTCTCTGTCACGAATCTGCTCGTTAATCATTAAATCGCTGATAATTGACACCTCCATAATCAAAAAATGGTGAGCAGCATACTACTCACCATTCATAAGACACTTGCGTGCCAATCTTTCTGAATATACCCCAAGGGGCATACCGTAATACATGCTCCTGACGGAGCGGGCGAACTCTGTTCGTCAAGGTATTAACCCGAGTCATTTCAAATGCTGAGGTGAGAGTGAGTACTCTGCTTTCTTATCGTGTTCTAAACACCTGAAATAGAATACTACACTTCTCACCGAATGTCAAGCATTTTCAATAACTTTTAGATTTCAATTTTCGCTCCGAGAAGTTTTACAAATTCTCTGATGATCGCTGTATCACCAGGCCAGGCCGGGGCTGTAACCAGATTGCCGTCCACAACAGCTTCGGAAGCGTCAACCTCCACATAGGTTCCGCCGGCCAGAGTCACGTCCGGTCCGACTGCCGGATATGCAGTTGCTTTATATCCTTTCAGAACGCCGGCAGCAGTAAGTACCTGAGGTCCATGGCAGATTGCTGCTACAGGTTTTTTATCTTTGAAGAATTCCTGAACGATCTCGATCACTCTGGCATTCAGACGAATATATTCCGGTGCACGACCGCCAGTGATGAAAAGTCCAACATAGTCTGCTGTATCTACTGCATCAAAATCTGCTGTAATAGCAAAGTTATGACCTGGCTTTTCCGTATAGGTCTGATCGCCTAAAAAGTCATGCACTGCTGTACGTACAACATCACCTGCCTTTTTATCCGGGCAAACTGCATCTACCTGATATCCCAACATAGATAACGCCTGAAATGGCACCATTGTTTCATAATCCTCTGTAAAGTCACCAACAAGCATCAAAATTTTCTTTGCCATACAAATACCTCCTAACATAGATTTTGTCTAAATTATAGCACTATGTCCTAAAAATATCTATCTTTTATTTGTCTGTGATCAAAATAAATTTTACTTCACCCTCCATTTTATCCGAAATGCCTGAAAAATTATTATATTTCTTTGATGCATCCAGAATATCATTCAAATTATCCAACATGCTTTCCACATCACCATCAAAAGCATTGACTAATTTCTGAATACCATCCTGATTAAACCGAATCATACCGCTGTTTAATTCAGCCGCACCATTGTCCAACTGTGTCACTCCGTCTACCAGTTCTCCTGAACCGGACTGTAATGTGCCAAGACCCGAATTCAGAATAACAGCCCCGGCCTGAAGGTTGGAGGCCCCTTCGACTAAAGCTTCAAGGCCAGCCGCCAATGTCCGGGCGCCATCATCCGCCGTTTTCATGTTTTCACTTAATGTATGACTCCCCTCACTGATCTGAGCAGCGCCATCGGCCAGAGTTCCCAATCCGTCATTTAAATCTTCGGTTCCACTCAATAAGGCCCCGGTTCCGGAAGCAAGCTGGGACGTACCGTCTTTTAACTGTCCGGCCATCTGCGTCACACCCGCATCCAACTGGGCGGCTCCGGTGCTCAAATCTTCGTTTAATGCGTTACTCAGTCCATAAGCGCCATTTTTAATATCTCCATTAATAGCGCCGGACAAAGCTTCGGCTCCGGAAACCGCATTATTTAAACCGTCTGTCAGTGCACTGCTTCCGGCAGCGATATTTCCGGCGGCAGCAGCCGCATTGGAAAGTGCCTCGTTGACCCCATCGGCCTGAGCATATAATCCCCCGATAACTGCCTCAATCGTTTGAATCTCTTCATCACTCTTTCCTGCTTCCAGACCTTGCAACGCTCCAATCAAAGCGCTGTTATCAACGCCTGCCGCAGATAAGCTGTCCGCCAGACTCTGAGCTCCGGCCGCAAGTTCTGCTGAAGAAGCCGCCGCATCCGAAATGCCGCTGCTCAAATCCTCCGCACTGGTCCCGACCGTATCGATACCATCAGCTAACCGGGCGGCTCCGGCGGCTGCCTCTTCGATTCCACCCTTTAACTGGCTGGTACCGCCGGAAAGCTGGCCAATGCCGCTTTCAACCTGGGACTGCATCCCTGTCACACCATCATAAAGCTGCTGAACGCCCGGAAGTAATTGTTCTGAAGTACTTTTATGGGCGCTTTCCGCTCCGGCGGCCACCTGGGATGCACCGCCACTTAATTCTTCCGCGCCAGCCGCAAGTTGGGAGGTTCCTCCGGCAAGCGTTTTGCCGCCCTCAGAGAGTTCACCGGCACCGGATACTAAAGTTCCTGTACCTTTTTCAAGTTCATTACCGCCGGCCGCCAGTTGACCAATTCCATCAATCAATGTCCCGGAAGATGAAAGCAGCGTATCCAATCCGGTCTTCAACTGTCCGGAGCCATCGACCAGCTGATCAGCAGCACTCTGGAGCTGGTCCATAGAACCCTCCAAATCTTCCAAGCTTTCAAAACCGTCATTACTCATTGAATTAAAGACTTCATTGGTCGCCACAGTGATTCCTTCCACGGCCTCATAATCTGTCACATCCGCCTCAAGAACAAAATGATCCGGAATATCAATATCCTGCACATTTAATGCATCTTTCATTTTCGGTATGCCCATTCCAATGGCAAAATCTCTGTCACCGTCGGATACAAGCTTTCCATTTTCAATTGTCACATTTGAAAATTTTTCTGTATTTAATATCAGTCCGGTTACCATTAAAAACGGTGTGTAGGCTTCATTTCCATTCCCTGTCGTATTTTCATATTCATAACACATTTCCAGATGGCCGCTTTTTCCCTCCAACTCTTCAGCACCGATTTTCCTGCCATCCAGCGTATAGGTCACTCGAATTCCGACCGGAAGCTTCTTTTCCGTCGTTCCCTGATAGACAATATCTTTACCGTTACCGTTCCATGTAAGTTTTCCGCCATTTTGAGAAAAACTTTCTTCTCCTTTGACATTTTCAATATCTTTCAAATCCGAAACATCTTCGATACTTTCTAATCCGCCCACGTTTTTCAACTGATCCGACACTGTCACTGACGTTATTTTTCCCGAACCATCCAGCTTCACATAAACCGTTTCATCCTTCACAGGTTCTGCTTTCGGATCATCCGCCTTTTCAGCAGCCCCCTGAGTCATCTGCCAGGTCCGACATGGACTTTCCGCGGCCCGGACCGGGATGGCAGAAACACCCATACTGCCGATGGTCAATGAAACCGTCAGCGCCATAACTAACATTTTCTGATATTCTTTATTCTTCATGATGATGACCTCCTATGAACTTGATTTTCCTCATTTCTTTTGTCGTTGTACAAATCACTTTATCAAATACTATCAGCATAGACGGCAAAATAAATATAACAACAAACATACTGATGATGGCTCCCCGTGCCATTAATGTACACAGTGAAGAAATCATGTCGATATCGGAATAGAGACCGACACCAAAGGTTGCTGCAAAAAAACCACAGGCCGAAACAAAAACTGATGTAATCGATGTAGAAAGGGCAATTTCAATCGCTTCTTTTTTCTCCCTGCCGGCACATCGCTCTTTCTTATATCTGGTCGTCATCAGGATAGCATAATCTACCGTAGCGCCAAGCTGTATAGTACCAATGACAATGGATGCGATAAACGGCAATTGTGTTCCCGTATAATACGGAATACCTAAATTAATAAAGATAGCAAATTCAATCACCGCGACCAGAATCACCGGAAGGGAAATCGATTTAAATACAAATAAAATAATCAGGAAAACGGCTGCGATCGATACAGCGCTGACCACCTTAAAGTCCTTATCTGTAATCGTGATCAAATCCTTTGTACACGGTGCCTCACCGATCAACATAGCCTCCGGATCATATTTCTTAATAATCCCTTTCAGTTGTTCGCATTGCTGATTCACCTCATCTGAGGCTACCTTATACTCAGACTGAACCAATATCAGCTGCCAGTTATCTTTTTTCAGATTCTCCGTCAGCTCTTCCGGTATCATTTCCCGTGGAATGGCCGAACCAAGCACGCTGTCCAGCCCCAATGCGAACCGCACGCCCTCTACGTCCGACATTTCATTCAGCATGGCTTTCCCATCCTTTGAGGACAAATCCGAACCGGCCAATACCATGTGGGTCGCATTCATATCAAATTGATCGGACAACTTATCATTGGCCTGAATGCTTTCAAGATATTTCGGCAAAGTAGCATCCAGATTATAATAGACCTTCGTATTCTGATATCCATACAAAGCCGGAATCAATACAACAATAAACACGAGGATAAAAACTTTATAATGTTTTGTTATAAAACCGGATAATTTATCCATTTTCGGTATCCATGCCCGATGGGTCGTTTTTTCAATCACTTTATCAAAGATCAAAATATAGGCCGGAAGAATCGTCACGCAGCTAATGACGCCGAACACAACCCCCTTCGCCATAACAATACCCATATCTCTTCCAAGGGTGAAACTCATAAAACAAAGGGCTATGAACCCGGCCACTGTCGTTACCGAACTACCCACAACGGAAGAAAACGTATTGGATATGGCATGGGCCATGGCCCGCTCTTTATCTCCCGGAAAACGCTCCTGATTTTCTTTGTAGCTGTGCCACAGGAAAATGGAATAATCCAGCGTTACCCCAAGCTGAAGCACTGCACTTAACGCTTTTGTTATGTAAGAAATCTCTCCAAGGAACACATTCGTCCCAAGATTGTAAATAACCGCCATGCCGATACTCAGCATGAAAAATAGCGGGATGATCCAGGAATCCATGGAAACCGCCAAAACAATACAGGTCAGCAGTACGGCGATCAACACGTAAATCGGCATTTCCTTATCGGAGAGATTTTTTATATCGGTGACCACCGCCGACATACCGCTGAGATAACATTGGTCATTCGTAATTCTGCGGATTTCGGCAATGGCATCCATCGTACTGTACGCCGATGTCGTATCATCGAAGAAAATCGCCATCAGCGTTGCATCATCTGTGTTAAAAACGTCTTTTAATTCTTCCGGAAGCACTTCCATGGGAACGGAAATATCCATCAATGTATCATACCAAATGACCTCAGCCACACCATCTACAGCTTCAATCTCCTTCTTAATTCCGGCCACATCCTTCGCGGACATTCCTTCCACGATTTCCATGGCAAAAGCCCCTTTTCCGAATTCATCCATCAGTATATCCTGACCAACCATTGTCTCGATATCATCCGGCAGATAATACAAAATATCGTAATTTACCTTTGTTTTAAAATAGCCCATAGCTGAAGGAATCAACAGTAAAAATCCAATGATGAGAATTGCAACTCGGTATTTTACAATTTTTTTCCTTAATTTCTCCATGCCGTATCCTCCCTTTCATTTTTATGACCTTTGGTCATTTTTAGTCTTTCACTACTATACCGCAAAAATGACCATCAGTCAATATTGTTTTTATAAAAATTTGACTTCTGGTCATTTTTGTTCTATAATCAAATTATCTACTGAAAAAGAGGGAGAATTATGGGGAAAGCAGAAGAAAATAAACAGCAGAAACTGGAAGCACTCTATAAAAACGCCTATGAATTATTTCTGACTAACGGAATCGAAAAGACTTCCATAAGTGACATTGCTAAAAAGGCTGGTGTTGCCAAAGGAACTTTTTATCTTTATTTCACAGATAAGTATGATATTCGAGATCAGCTCATTGCCAAAACTGCTGACAATCTTTTTCATAAAGCTTTCAAAGCTATGGTGAATGAACAGATTCCGTCCTTTGAAGACCGAATCATATTTATTGTCGATTATGTTCTGGACTCTATGCAGAAAAACAAACCAATGCTCCGGTTCATCTCCAAAAACCTGAGCTGGGGAATCTTTCGTCATGCCATTACGAGCAGTCTTCCGGGAGAAGATATTGACAGCTATGACATTTATCAGAAACTCCTGTTTGAAAATCCGGATGTCCGCCTGCGTGCTCCGAAAACAATGCTGTTTTTGATCATCGAACTTGCAAGCTCCACATCCTTCAGTACAATTCTTGAAAATGACCCGATTCCCTTCGATGAATTAAAACCAGACCTCAATGCCAGTATCCGGGCCATCATACGAAATCATACCTTGTCGCGCGAAGCCTGACGGAGCGCGCCCATGCGAAGCATCTGACATACGGGATGCCCGGATGGGTATACATTGTCGCGCGAAGCTTGACGGAGCGCGCCCATGCAAAAAGAGAATTATTCCGGAAATCTCCTCCGGAATAATTCTCTTTTTTAAATCAGAGGAATACCTTACCTCTTAAATTTGCATTTTAAACCACTGCTCAGGCTTCTTCTTCAACCTGACGAATTTCTTTTGTGCGAATCTCTTCTAAAATATCAGCGATAAAGGCCTGCAGATCCTTCTGTCCCTCGTCACCTTTGAAACGGCTGCGGACAGAAACAACTTTTTCTTCTTCCTCCTTAGCGCCGACAACAAGCATGTAAGGAATCTTCTGAAGTCTTGCTTCACGGATCTTATAACCAATCTTTTCGGCGCGTGTATCAATTTCTGCACGGATACCGGCGTCATTTAACTGAGTCAGCACAGTATTCGCATATTCCATATATTTATCAGAAATCGGCAGAACTTTTACCTGTACCGGAGAGAGCCATGTCGGGAAAGCCCCCGCAAAATGCTCGATCAAAATACCGATAAAACGCTCTACGGAGCCAAAGGCCACACGGTGAATCATAACCGGACGATGTTTCTCACCATCTGCCCCGGTATATTCCAGATCAAAGCGCTGAGGCATCTGCATATCCAGCTGAATTGTACCGCACTGCCATGTTCTTCCGATGGAATCTTCCAGATGGAAGTCAATCTTTGGACCATAGAAAGCGCCGTCGCCTTCATTAACAACGTAATCAAGACCCAGATCTTCAAGTGCACCTCTGAGACCATCTGTTGCGATTTCCCAATCCTCATCGCTTCCCATGGAATCTTCCGGACGAGTGGAAAGTTCTACATGATATTTAAATCCAAAGAGATTATAAACTTCATCGATCAGTTTGGCTACGCCTTTAATCTCCTGACGAATCTGATCCTGCGTCATAAAGATATGCGCATCATCCTGTGTAAAACAGCGCACACGCATCAATCCATGAAGCTGACCAGATTTTTCATGGCGATGTACGAGACCCAATTCACCGACACGAAGCGGCAGGTCTTTATAGGAATGTGGTTCGGATTTATAAACCAGCATGCCGCCCGGACAGTTCATCGGTTTTACCGCAAAGTCCGCATCATCAATGACTGTCGTATACATATTATCTTTATAGTGATCCCAGTGACCGGAATTTTCCCAGAGATGACGGCTCAAAATAATCGGTGTAGATACTTCTACATAACCGTTTTTACGGTGAAGGTCTCTCCAGTAATCCAACAAAGTATTTTTAAGTACCATGCCCTTTGGCAGGAAGAATGGAAATCCCGGACCCTCTTCGCGAATCATGAATAATCCAAGTTCTTTACCAAGTTTACGATGATCACGTTTCTTTGCTTCTTCAATCCGTGCCAGATGTTCTTCCAAATCCGCTTTCTTTGTAAATGCCGTACCGTAAATACGCGTCAGCATCTTATTCTTTTCGCTTCCGCGCCAGTAAGCACCGGCCAGACTGGTCAATTTGAATGCCTTCACAGGTTTGGTCGTCATCAGATGTGGTCCGGCACAAAGGTCCACAAACTCACCTTGCTGATAAAAACTAATTTCCGCATCCTCCGGTAAATCTTCAATCAATTCAACTTTATATGGTTCGTCTTTTTCTTTGAAATACTCAATGGCATCCTGTCTGCTCTTTGTAAACCGGGTGATTGGCAATGCTTCTTTAACAACCTTTTTCATCTCTGCCTCGATCTTTGTCAGATCATCGGCAGTCAGGGGTGTTTCGCTGTCCACATCATAATAGAAACCATCCGCAATCGACGGTCCGATAGCCAGCTTCACATCCGGATAAAGACGTTTCAGCGCCTGAGCCATAATGTGGGATGTTGTATGACGGAAAGCTGCTGCGCCGCCTACGGAATCAAATGTTAAAATGTTTAATTCACAATCATTGTCAATAACGGTACGCAGATCCACTGTTTCACCGTTTAATTCACCGGCGCAGGCCGCCCGTGCCAGTCCTTCGGAAATATCCCTGGCAATGTCGATCACTGACATCGGCTGTGCATATTCTTTTACAGAACCATCTTTTAATGTTACTTTCATCTTGTTTTTCTCCCTTCACCAATTATTTATCTTTAAACCAGACAGAAGATTATTTATTTCTTACCCAACCGGGTTACTCTTTTGGACATAAAAAAAGTCCGCTTTCTATCATCTGTCTGACAGAAAGGGACGAGCTATTCTCGCGGTTCCACCCTTTTTGTTTCATACGTATGCTCTCCGATGCATCGATACAATCAGCCATACACCGCACAACATATGCTAAACCACTTCATTTGGATTGATAACGGAATCACCGGACTTGATTAGAGCCACTCCGAGGTAGTTTTCAGATATTTCCCAACAGGACCCTTTCAGCAGCCGGTCCCTCTCTGCGATGTTCCATATCCTACTCGTCTCATCAACGCGTTGCTTCCATTATAAACAACCGCAAAAACCTTGTCAAGTCATAGTTTTAAAGCTATAATCACCCTGCAACACGATTGTTCCACAATATGATTTTAATGCGTTCTCTTTGTTAACCTTTGCTATTTTTTAGTTGACATTTCTTTTCTATCATGATATCCTTTTCAAAACTTTAACGTGTACGCCGCTCTTCGGCGTCAGAAAGAGAGGATCATTATGACATCATCGACATCAACAAAAATGAAAACACTGGATATGGCTTATATCGGACTTTTTGCCGTGGTTATAGCAATCTGTTCCTGGATTTCCATCCCTACTGTCGTTCCGTTTACTTTGCAGACTTTTGCCGTTTTTCTGGCCGTTGCTGTTCTGGGCGGAAAACGGGGCACTTTATCGGTTATCGTCTATGTACTTCTGGGGGCTGTCGGTCTTCCCGTATTTTCCGGTTTTAAAGGCGGTATCGGCGTTCTTTTAAATACTACTGGAGGTTACATCATCGGCTTTATCTTTTCTGCCCTTCTCATGTGGGCCTTTGAAAAGGCCTTCGGTAGAAAAGCCTGGGCGCTGATTCTTTCCATGATACTGGCCCTCGCCCTATGCTATGCCTTCGGCACGATCTGGTTTATGATTATTTATGCAAATAATGTGGGGGCTGTCGGTCTTTCCGCTGTCCTTGGGTGGTGTGTCATCCCATTTATCATCCCGGATCTGATCAAAATTGCTCTGGCATTTATCCTGAGCCGCCGAATTTCCAGATCAGTGACATTATAATCAAAGGCTGCAGCCCTGCTGATTCTGATGTGGTCTTTATCAGCAAGGGCGGCAGTCTCCCGGTTTTTATCCGCCAATTTGAGACATTCCTCTTATCTCGTCTTCATTTTTTGTCTTCTTTTCATCAAAATGATGAGCCTTTGGCTTTTGTTTGATAGCTGTTTTCATTGTCTCCCACAATATCTCGTCAGAAACCTTTTGCTCCAGCAATGATTTCAAATAAACTCCATGGTCATATTGAAGACAACTCTTTAAAAAGCCATCGGACGTCAGGCGCACTCTATTGCATGTATCACAAAACTTGTGACTCACAGCGCTGATAAATCCGACTTTTCCAATAAATCCGGGAACATCATAATATTTGCATGGCCCATTTCCTCTGGTTTTACCATAAGGTGTCAACTTTCCATACTTTTCTTCGATCATTTTACGGATAACCGCTTCCGATACAAATGAAAATTGCCTGCCAAGCCCAATCGGCATCATTTCAATAAATCGAATATCCACATCGGCACGTTGGGCATAATTCAGAAGCGCCAGAACATTCTGCGTATCTATGTCAGCAACACAAACACAATTGATCTTTAACCGTACCCTGTTCTCCCGGATTGCTTTTTCAATTCCACGCAAGACCCTTTCCAGTTCATCTCTTCGCGTAATCTGCTGATAAACATTCCGTTTCATCGTATCCAGACTGACTGTGATGCTATCGATTCCGGCATCGATCAACTCATCATAGTATTGTTCCAGCAAAACACCATTGGTCGTCAGGGTCACACTGGTAATTCCCGGAACTTTTTTTAACTTCCGGATAAGTACGATCGCGTCTTTTCTTACCAGAGGCTCTCCTCCGGTGATCTTTATTTTTTTCAAACCGTGTCCGGCCAATACACTGCATATCCGGGCAATCTCATCATAAGAAAGGATTTTCTCATGGCAGATGTTCTTTACGCCCTCTTCCGGCATACAATAAATACATCTCAGATTACATCGATCCGTAATTGATATCCGCAGGTAATCAATGACTCTTCCCTCATTGTCTCTCATTCCCTAAACGCTCCGCTGTCATCATTCTCCAATCAACGATAAGATAAATGTTCTGAAATCTTTTTTATCCCATGTCACCGGCGTCGGATACAATGGATTGCCTTCTTTCTCGGCCCATGCCACGATCTGATCCACATCCTCCTCCTGAATCATTTCAGGATATACCGGAATATTCATCTTATCTTTCATTTCTTCAATCCAGTCTATAAATGCCTCCGCTTTTGCTTTATCCGTATCATCCCCGGCTTTTATACCACATACGTCACACAGGTCAGCCAGCTTTCCATAGGCAGCTGGCCCGAAAGCCCGCATAACATGGGGCAGTAAAATAGACATTGCAAGCCCATGCGGCGTCCCATATAAACCGCCCAGCGTGTGGCCGATGGCATGCACATAGCCCACACAACCTCTTGTAAATGCACGTCCCGCCAAAAAAGCGGCCTTTTGCATATTATAGCGCCCCTTCAGGCTGCTGCCGTCCTGATAAACATTATAAAGATTATCATAAATAAGTTTCACAGCCTTTTTACACATATCTTTTTCCAGCTTCGAGTTATAAGTATTATTTGTATAGCATTCCACTGCATGGCTCAAAGCATCCAGACCGGTCGTTGCCGTTACATGAGGCGGCAGCCCCACTGTCAGTTCAGGATCAAGCACTGCATATTTTGGCATCAGGCACAGATCATTCATCGATGCCTTATGATGAGTTTCAGCCTCGGTGATCACTGCTGCAACGGTTGTTTCCGAACCCGTTCCGGCCGTGGTCGGCACAGCAAAAATTGTCGGGATCGGACGTAAAATCGTAAAAAGTCCCTGTAACTTTTCCACACTTTTTCGAGGTCTGGCGATACGCGCTCCGATACCTTTGGCACAATCCATTGGGGACCCTCCGCCAAAAGCGATCATACAATCACATTTGTTTTCTCTGTAGCACTTTACCCCTTCTTCAACGTTGATATCCGTCGGATTCGGTGCGACTCCGTCATAAATTGCATACTCCAGGCCCTGCTTGTCCATAGCTTCGAGCATACCATCCAATAAATGCAGTTCCATCAGAACTTTATCGGTTACAACCAGAACTTTTTTGAATTTTTTGCGTTTGATCGCCTCAGGCAGCTTTTTGACTGCTGCCCGTCCCCTCAAAGTTTTCGGCACTCGCCATGGCAATATGGCCATTCCAACTTTCATAACAGACTGGAAACCCCGGCAGTAGATTTTCTTCACGTTCAGTTTTGCTTTCATATGATATACCACCTCTCCTTTGTTGTGCATTTCAATCGCCTCAATCGGACACACCTTTGCACATATACCGCAGCCGATGCACTTGGTTTCATCCAGACTGGCAATTGTGTGAATATCTCCATGAAATTTTGGCGCTTCAATGCTCAGACAATCCATCGGACAATTTTCCACACAGACCGAACAGCCGGCACATGCTGCTTCATTGATATACGGCGTTTTCTTTTTTTTCATTTTCAACCACCTCCCGCCGGTGAAAGCATCACAACTTCATCCCCATCGTTAAATCTGTACCACCGGCTGACCGCTTTCCCGTTCACAAGTATGACCAAATCCTTTACTTCATTTTTCGTCATCCCCGGAACTGAATTTTTTAATTCATCCATCGTATGCACATCCGCCTCAAACTCGCTGACGCCGGTTTTCAGACGGGCCACACCAAACATTTTTACTTTGACCACAGACACCACCCTTTGATTTAGATAATTTCCAGTTTTTTCAAAAGTTTCTTTGTCGGCAATCCATGACTATCCCATCCCCGGGCATGATAATAAACTTTCTTCAATTTTTCCAACGGCACTTTGGATGTCGGATCTTTCGGGTCCTGCAATGTTTTCACAAGCCGGGACGGCAGAGCATCTTTATTGGCATTCACCCCAAACCTCCGGTTTATTTCTCTTTCCAGATTATATCCCCGTTCACCGCAGCGCATATAATGTCCAAATGTCATTTTCATACCTGTAGCATATTCAAAACCTTTCGTATGATGGAACACAGGCAGATGAAGTTTTAACATTTCCGGATATTTGTTCATCAGCCGGACCACAGCGCCGCAATATGGCAAGACTCCGTTGACCAGCTTTACATACCAGCTGTTCGGATGCTTCAAAAGCGGTGCCGGGAAAAAGGCATAGCTTGTAAACAGACATTGACCGGAAGCTGATATCATTTCCATCAAATCCTGGAACATCATTGTAAGATCGGCTTTTCCATGATAGGTCGTCTGATTGATCGATAGACCGAGACCCTCCAGAATAACAAGATAACCACCATTTAAATGGCATCCGCCCCGGTTGCTGACCGCATATCCAAGCCCCAGACCTACCGCCTTTCTCGGTTCATATGCCGCCAGCTCCATTCCTTTTGCATGGATGGCGAATTCTTTGCCGCCGTACTTTTCAGACAGCCTCTTACTGCCCTCAGCCAGTTCATTTCCGATTCCCCGACGATAGGCAATGTCCTCAAATATTTTGGAAATTCCTTCAATCTCCGAAAACTTCAACCCATTGTCCCACAACCCCTTTTCATTGGCTTCCATAGCATAGGACAGGGTATTCGCCGCTGAAATCGTATCCATTCCCAGTTCGTCCAGCTCATAATTCCATTTCAACACGGCTTCCAGATCATTATTTAATATACCGCCGCCAAGCAACACCAGTGTTTCCAGTTCCGGCCCCTTCACCGGTCTTCCATCAATTTCCACCGTACGTGCACACCGAATGGGACATGTGAGACAGCCTTTATTGACAATATTGTATTTTTCCGCCAAAACCTCGCCGCTGACCTTTTCAAAATCCTCATACTGACCGCGGCTGTAATTTTTTGTAGAGAGCATTCCCCTCATCTGCATCGAACTGACAAGCCCGGCCGTCCCAAGTCTCGGAAGCTGGTCTCCGGTCAACGGGTGCTTTCTCAAATATTTAAACCATTTTTTCGTATGGGCGATCATCTTATCCTTATCATAAATCGGAATTTCCTTTGTGCCGCTGACGCAGACCGCTTTCAGGCGCATCCAGCCCATAACAGCCCCGGTACCGCCCCGTCCCGACACCCGGTCATTGGAAACGATGCTGGAATACAAGACCAGGTTTTCTCCGGCCGGCCCGATACAAATTTTCCCGTTTTTTCGTACACGGCCGTTTTTCATACGAAGCTTATCATCCAAAGTCTCCTGTGTACGGGTCGTTTTCATTCCCCATAAATCATCGGCATTATGGAATTTTACACTGTCATTTTGAATTTCAATCCAGGTCTTTTCCTCACACTGTCCGGTGAGAATCAGTGCGTCCAGCCCCGCCTTTTTCAGATAATAACCAAAATGACCGCCGCAATTTGACGATGTAATATATCCGGTCTGCGGTGACACGGTGGAAATATTAAAGCGACTGGCGCTCGGCGCCCCGGTACCTGTCAGCGGGCCGGTTGTGACCACCAGAAGGTTTTCCGTTGAAAATGCCTTTTCCGTCCCCTTTAAATGATCCCCCAGAATTTTGGCTGCCATGGTTTTGCCGCCGATAAACAGCTCTCTTTCTCTGTCAGAAAAGGGATACTCAGACACTTCCTTTGTCGTCAGATCAATTTTCAAAACTTTCCCCATATAACCCCCATATTGTGTAGCCATACCATCTCACCTCTTTCTCTATTCTATTACATAGCTACCCATGAAAAATCGCTGTTTAACATATCTACAAACAGCACTTTACGGTGCAGCAGTTCTCTGCTCCCTGTAGCAAACTTGATCACTTCACCAACCTGTAGGGCTGCCACAGCGCTGACCGTCGGCATAAGCGCTGTCACTTTCTGTTCTTTTCTGTGCATATACAGTTGTTCCAAAACCCTGTCTCCCGGAAAAATCGTTGTTACCTGACCGTACCAGCCTTCCACAGCTCCATGGACCAGAGGAATGTTTAATTCATCCATTAATTTTTCAAGATAAACCTTAGTCTCCATATCATCGACACAGTCCACCACAATGTCCGCCTCTGACACAAGCTCTTTTCCATTATTTCCATTTAAAAAAGTTTCATATGTTGTTATATCTATTTGTGGATGAATATCCAGAAGCCCGGCTTTCAGTACTTCCACTTTGGAGCGACCCACCGTCGAATCCGTGGCATAGAGCTGACGGTTAAAATTACTGTACTCCAATACATCCTTGTCAACCAAAATCAACTGCTCAAATCCACTGCGCACAAGTTGATGGGCCACCATTTGTCCCAGTGCACCGACACCGATGATGGCAACTTTCGTCTGCCGGATCTGCCCGGCCTGGGGCAATGTAAAGAAGTCCATATTTTTTTCAAACAAAACCTCATCCCCATTTCTATACCAGTCAAATAAAACAAATCTGTCCACATTCTTCACAGCCATAGCCGCCCAACATGTCCAGCCGTTTCTTGAAGGCTTCTCCCTTCAGAACATGAATAAATTCTCGGACAGCCGGAAGCTCCAGATATTTCTCATAAGTCACAAAATCATATTCTTCAAAGCCCACCTCGATGAAATCCAGATCCAGTGCTTTTGCACAGGAATAAATGCCCATGCCCACATCCGCATTATCCTTTTGAACGGCCACGGCCACACTCATGTGTGTCGCTGCTTCATATTCATATCCTGAAATATCTTTTTTAGAAATCCCCTCTTTTTTCAACAGATAGTCGAAGAGCACCCGGGTTCCGGCGCCCCGCTGCCGATTGATATATCGTACTCCGTGCATTATATCATGGATGCTTTGAATATTTAACGGATTCCCCTTTTTTACAATAAATCCCTGACGCCTTCGAACGCCTTTAATAATGACCATCTTCTCATTCGGAAACATCTCGCGGGTAATCGCTGTATTATAACTGCCATCCTTCTCATCCAGCAGATGGGATGGTGCCATATGGGCTTCTTTTTTCTGCAGGGCTATCAGCCCGGCCATTGAACCCACATGGGTTGAAGAAAGACATGTGTCCCGTCCTTCTTCCATCATTAAATCATTGATGACATCCAATATCAAATCATGACTTCCGATAAGTACCAGGGTCTTTCGAATCTGCTCCATGTCCTTCACAAGTTTTACCTGAATATTTTCATGGGCCAGGATTCCCTCTTTATCCTGAGGAATAACGCAAAAGCCATCCGCCCGTACAAGGGACATGGATGCGCCTGCTCCCCGTTCCAAAGGCGAAGCCACCAGCTCATTTTCCACAATTCCAAGCTTCACACGGACATACTCTTCATATTTCAGGCCGGACATCAGTGTCTTTGACAATTTTGCCGTGACCTGTTTTTGCTGCCTGACGAAACCTCCCGTCCTGCAGTACATATTCATGACAGGGAGGACAAACTCGGTAAATGTCAGATAAGAAGATACGGGATATCCCGGCAGACCAATGACCGGCTTATTCTGTATTTTACTTAAAATCACCGGTTTTCCCGGTTTAATAGCCACCCCTTGGGTATATACCTCGCCCAGTTCCTGAATCGCATGAATCGTATAATCATCCCGCCCCGCGCTGGAACCGGCATTAATGATCACCATATCACACTCGCTGACGGCTTCGGTCAGCTTTTGCCGGATCAGTTCCAGATCATCCGGCAAAATCGGATAACGGTGTCCGATACCATCATTTTCCGTGACCAGATTTTCAAACATCCAGGAATTGGTTTCTATAATTTTCCCATCTTCCAATGGTTCCGTATATTCAATCATCTCATCACCGGTCGGAATGATTCCGACCACCGGTTTTTTTATCACTTCAATTTCTGTAATTCCCGCAGATATAAGCACGGAAATGTCAATAGCCCGTATCCTGTGACCGGTTGGGAGTATCATTTCTTTAGCTACAATGTCCTCCCCTATGGCCCGCACATGGGCAAAGGGATGGGTCGGGGCAATAATTGTATATCCCTCGCCGTCTTCCGTTTCGATCAAATCTTCTGCCATGATTACCGCATCATAGGGCGGCATGATCATATCACCTGTGTCCACATCCAGATAGTCTTTTTCATAGATCAGTCTCAGCGGATGGCTTTCCGAAGCCCCCTTTGTATGAGCGCTGATAACGGCGATTCCATCCATGGCACAGGAATTATAGGACGGACTGGAATATCTGGCATATACGGCCTCTGCAGTGATACGTCCAAGACTATGAATAACAGAAATCCGCTCCCTTCCCGGTTGAATATGAGAAAATGCCTCTAAAAAACGGGATAACGCCGTTTCCTTCTCCTGAACATTTAAATACAAATTTCTTTTCATCACAACACCTCTACCCAAACAAGTGCACCTTTATTCAGGCCCTCCTGGTTTCTCGGTATCCGCACATAACCATCGGCTCTGCCAAGAGCCCTGATACTTCCTGATTTGGCATGGATTGGCTTTGCTATCAAACCATCCGCTCTACGGACCAGCTGCACGGGCAAACAGGTTTCCCGTCCCTGATTACTGGAAACATTTTCACTGATTCTCGCCATATAAGGCAGAGGCATCTGCAGCCCGCTTTTTTCGCAGTACCAGTGAATGACCACCAATCGAAACATCAGCATCGCTGCCATCGGATGTCCCGGAAGTCCTGCGATTACTGTGCAGTTTTCCCGGTCATAAGCCAAAATCGTCGGTTTCCCCGGCTTTATGGCAATTCCATGGGTAAATACATTTCCCGTAAGCTCCTCCAATACCTTTTTGGTATAGTCTTTATTGCCCTTCGAGCTTCCACCGGATAAAAGAACGATATCGCTGTCTTTCGTCGACCGAGACACCGCCTGTAATATTTCTTTTTCATCATCTCTCACGAGAAGCCGTCTTCGGACAGTCATACCCATCCGTCGTGCCTCTGCCGTCAGCGCGTAAGAATTAATATCACGGATTTTGGATGCCGTCAGGGGTTCTCCAATATCCGCTAATTCATCTCCGGTAGAGATGATTGTCACCACCGGGGGCACGTAAACTTCAATATCACAAATACCAAGAGCTGCCATCATTCCGACATCTTTCGCATTAATCTCCCGCCCTCTTTGAATCAGGCAATCCCCGACCGCCATATCTTCTCCGATCTGAATAATATTTTCATCCTCACTGACCGCTTTATACCCGATGATTTTTCCGTCAGCATACTGTTCCGTATACTCCAGCATCAGAACAGCCGTTGCTCCGTCAGGCACCATAGAGCCAGTCTGCACCTGAACCGCTTCTCCCGAATCCACTGTCATTAACGCCTGTTCTTCAATATTCACATGGCCTGTCACCTGATAAAATGCCGGATTGGAATCACCGGCACCATAACTGTCTCCGGCTATGATCGCATAGCCATCCACCGTTGAACGTCTGAAAGGTGGTACATTCTCTTCCGCAATGACATCCTTTGCACAAATACATCCCAAAGCCTCCTCACAGGCAACCCTATGTATCTTTAATTCAAAATTCTTTGTTTCTTTATATAATTTTTCTCTGGCCTGAGTTAATGTATCCGTCTGTAAAAGTTCTATATTCAAATTAAAAGTTCCCCCTGAACAAATCTCTTTGTTTCTTCATTTTCCGAATGGGTAAAAAACTGCTCTGAACTGCAACATTCAACCAGTTTCCCTTTTTTTAATAAGATCACTTCTGCTGCCAGCCTTCTGGCCTGAGCCAGATTGTGTGTGACCATGACCATCGTTGTATTTTCGAAATGATTCATTTTCATGAGTATTTTTTCAATCTCACTGGTGGTATAAGGATCGATACTTGCACAGGGCTCATCCAGGAGCAGTAATTCCGGCTTAAATGACAAAGCTCTTGCCAAAGCCACTTTCTGCATTTCTCCCAGAGACAATTGATTTGCCTTTTTATTTAATAATGCTTTCAGGTTCAATTCTTGTGTAAGTTCTTGTGTCCTGGCCTCGATGGTTTCTTTAGAATACTTTCTGAGTTTCATCGGATAAGCTATATTCTTTTTGACAGTGGAACCAATTAAATAGGGCTCCTGAAATACGAGCGTCATATCCTTTTCCGGCACCTTTGTATCCCCATTATACAAAATCCTTCCTTCATCTTTTTGTATCAGATTCCCGATTAGATTTAATAAGGTAGACTTACCTGCACCATTTGGTCCGACGATGGCCGTAATCTTCCCTGTCTTGATGGTCAGTCTCTCAATATCCAGCACCATAACGCCCTCATAGGTCTTTTTCAATTTTTCAATCTCTATTTTCATTGATCATCCGTTCTTTTCTCCCTGAAAATGATAAAGGATTGTATTGACCACAAAGGAGATGAGCAGCAAAATAATTCCTACAGCCAGAGCTCTTTCATATTCACCCATGCCCTTCAGCTGAGAAATATAGGTAGTCATAACCCGGGTCTTGCCATCAATGTTTCCGCCCACGATCATGACCGCTCCAACTTCTGAAATTGCTCTTGAAAATCCGGACACCAGAGCTACCACAAGGCCGCCGCGCAGTTCAAACAGAAACAGCCCCATTGTCTGCACGGAGTTCGCTCCCAGGGTTTTCGCCAGCCGCCGTATCTTGTCCTGCTTTTCTCCGGCCGCATTGATCGTCAGGCCCATAATAATCGGCAAAATCATCAAAATCTGTGCAATAATCATGATTGTCACCGTATAATTCAGCCTTAGACTTCCCAGCGGTCCCCGACGCATAAACAGAATATACACCAGAAGCCCGCAAAGCACTGGCGGCATTCCCATCAATGTGTAAATCAGTCGCATAAGGAAATGTTTCAGCGGAAACTGATATTTTGATGTCAAAATACCAAGAAATATCCCCAACACCCCTGCTACTAGCAGGGATGTCAGCGATACTCTCAAAGATAATAAAACAACTTCAAATACTTCGGCATCTAAAGAAAATATAAGCCGAAAAGCCTCTTTGATGCCTTCAACAATAATGTTCATGCTTACTGAGCATTTGGTGTAAATAACGGAGCGCCATATTTTTCCACTCCATATTCGCCAATCAGCGTCTGTGTTTCTTCGGATACGATCCAATTTTGGAATGCTTTTGCCCCTTCATGATTAATCCCATCATTTTTCTCCGGATTTACACAGATAACACCATACTGATTATACAAAATACCGCTTTCATCTTTTTCACAGACAATCATCAAATCCTCATCCAGTGCAAGATTCAGCCATGTGGCTCTGTCCGATAACGTATAGGCCAGTGTTTCATTGGCCATCTCAAGAACGGCTCCCATGCCCGCACCGGCTTCCACATACCAGTCGCCGTCCGGTTCAATGCCGCATTTTTCCCAAATAGACAGTTCCTTCTTATGTGTACCGGAATCATCGCTTCTGGAAATAAAGGTGGATTCCGTGTCACTTAATATCTGAAATGCTTTAACAGCATCATTCGCTGCCTCCGCATAAATACCCGCGGGATCAGCCTTTGGTCCGATCAAAACAAAATCATTGTACATAACATCTTTTCTTCCGTCTTCGTCTGCATGTCCCGCCTCAACAAAAGCTTTTTCAGCTGCCGGAGAATGAACCAGAAGCACATCAGCCTCACCATTTTCCCCCATCTTCATAGCCTCGCCGGAACCTACGGAAACAACATCCACACTATAGCCTGTGGCTTCCTCAAATACAGGAAGAATCTCATCTAATAAACCGCTGTCCTTCGTACTCGTTGTCGTTGCAAGAATCAATGTACCTTTATCTTCAGCCGCTTCTGCACCAACGCTTTCCGTCTCTGTGCTTTCTGCTGCCGTTGCCTTCGTATCCGCCTCAGTTTCATTTGACCCACCTGTTGTTTTACTGCATGCACAAAGCATCAACGCACATATACACAAAACCAACCATATTTTTTTCATAAATACCCTCCTCATTTTTAATAAGTAATAAACTATTTTAATTTTATCTTATTATATACCACAGTGAAAGTCAATAAAAGTTAATGATTTGACGTTGTGTTTTTTGGTTATTTTGTACTATTTCTTTCCCCCTCAAACCATTTTGTTTTTAATTGCGACAGCTATATTTGTACTGTATAATAAATTTGTACATGAATAGTTTATATGTCAACGTATACAATAACTGGAAAATGGGGTTTTATCCGTGCCACCATCATACATCGCCACCTGCAGATAACTGCGATGAAATGAATTGTAAGTCATCAAAACAAATGCATTTGTAGAATAATGCTTATTTCCCCGCTTTATTAAAAACCTCCAGATTAATAAATTTTTCTTTGCCAGATCACAAGTACACCCAATTCCTTCCTAAGAATTATAATGGCCAACCGTATGCCGATACATCTTGTCACACAAAGAGTTAATTTCAACCTCAGTCACTACCTCTTCTAGCCCTACATAAGTCTTAATCATAGTAACGGTTAGTACCTTCAAGTTTCAATTCTTTTAACACAAATGAATCTGCGGGTCTGACCATCCCTGACACCTAGATATAGGTTTCATTTTCTTTTCCTTTTGTAGTAAGATAATAAGGACGTTGACCTCCTAGTGCTATATTTACAAAAATCACTACTTTTTCTTCGACAGATGCCAGCGTCACAATTGACGTGATTGTCAGAGTACAGCTATCACAAATTGCCGACGGAATTCAATCCATAATAAAAACATCATCCTGAGGAATTCCAGTTACCCTAAGCGTATCATCCTCACCCTCAAATACAATCTTTCCGCTACTCGCATTTGCAAACGCTACTATCTTCTGGTACTGCCCGTTTGAACTCAAAGTAGTGGGATTCTCCAATGTCATAAGATGCAGCTCTCTTTGTCCTTTATTTTTCGAAAAACCTTCTCCGCCTATCGCAAAAAACATTTTTCTAACTTACTTACATATCGTCAAATAAGTCACTTTTTCTTAAGGCAGAATCTAAAATCCGACTTTTCTCCTTTAACGAGAATAACCCTCTTTCCTCGTCTATTCTTTCCTGGCAATAGTCCAACACTTCTCCTTTATAATCTGTAAAATTGCTGATGACGTAAGCAGGCACTCCTTCCCCCAATAACTGTATAATCGCATATTTTGCCACCGCCCCCGCCTGCATATTACCTGTTATTTTCTTTAACATGATAAACATTTTTGTATTGTCCAATTCTTTGTCTACATTAAAATCATCAAAAAACAGCCTATTACTCTTAAGTCCATATTTTTCTAAATACCCTTTTCGGATTTCTCTGTATTTTTTCATCTGCATAGCCAGTCCATCAGGTAAATGTACTCTATAATTGTTAATTACCAAATCATTTAACTGATCGTTATAGTCTTTTATCTTTAACTTCCGAATGGCATCATTTTTCAATCCATAAAACAAAACCAATTTCACAATTAAAGCTGAAATATAATTCGAATAAACTCCTTTTTTCTTTTCTAATAACTTCTCGTTGTCTATGCCATCAATTATTTTATCACATTCTCTTAGAATGCTTTTTGCTACTTCTGCTTTAATCGGTTCCTGCTGATCTGACTCCAACAAATTCAACTCTCGTATTTTCTTTTCATACGCTTTTTTAAATTCCGCCTTTTTTTCAACCGTTTGAAAATAATCATTCGTTTTTCCATATTTATCAAAAAGGAAGCTATAAAAATTACCTATTACTGAATAGTAAATATCTACTGTTGCTCTGCTTTTGACATTTCCAGCTTTTACATAATACTCAACACTTTGTAACAGAACTTCTTTATCTGCTGTATTTAAAAAATAAATATAATTGGCTTTCGTTTCCCTGAGTTTTAAAAGTATAAAATCATAAAAAACACCTATTTTACTCCTATATGTTCTTCTCGTGCGTGGGTCATTCCCAATCTTTTTCATTAGTACATCCATAAATTCTTCAATTTCATCAAATAATTCCATTTTTTTATCCTTTCATTTGTTTTATCTACTCATTTCTTTATTTTCATTGTATCATGTGTTTAAATTTTCTACAATAGAATTTTTAAAAAGTCCGGTAAAGTTAAGTGTCCCCCAAAAATTAGACTAAAAATTTAATGATTATGAAGTAAGTTTTTTCATGGCAAAATATTCACTTGAATAAAAAATCAAATAGTTCTTGAATATTTATCTAGAAAAGAGAGTCCTAATCTTTTGGCAAAAAAAGGTCAGAAGAAATTATTAGATTCAAAAACAAAGAAAAAACACTGCCCAGACGATAAATGAAATAACAATAGACACAAATGGAGAACACGTCAAACAGCTAGAAGAATGAATTGTTGAAACTCAGAATAGAAAATACCTATTTAAAAGAACTATTTCTTTGGACTTTTAAAACAAGAAATGTACTATGGAAATACATGCTACAGTTTTGATGAACTGAACGAAGCTATTGAAAAATACATTGTGTATTACAACTAAAAACGTATTAAAGAGAAACTTGGAAGAGTCCTGTTGAATACATACTCTCAACCTTGCTGTATAAAGGTAGCATAGCAGCCATTAAACTGCTACGCTTTAAAAGTCTAGAGAGTGTGAAACTTTTTCTGTAAAATAGTATTTAGAAGGTTCTTCTATGATAAAATAAAAATCATAGGAGGGCCTTTTATTATGGCAAGACAAAAGAAACCTGTACACAGAGTACAAATGACAGAAGGAAAACGGAATATTATTCATCAGCTCTTGGAGGAATATGATATTCAGACAGCTGAAGATATCCAAGATGCATTAAAAGATCTTCTGGGCGGCACCATCAAAGAAATGATGGAAGCTGAAATGGATGAGCATCTTGGATACGAGAAATCCGAGAGTTCGGACAATGACGATTATCGCAATGGCTACAAGCGGAAACGTGTAAACAGCAGTTATGGAGCTATGGAGATCGAAGTTCCTCAAGACAGAAAATCTACTTTTGAGCCTCAGGTAGTAAAGAAGCGTCAGAAAGATATTTCTGACATTGATCAGAAGATCATCTCCATGTATGCAAAAGGGATGACTACAAGACAGATATCCGAGACGATTGAGGACATCTATGGTTTTGAGACATCAGAAGGATTTATTTCGGATGTTACAGATAAGATACTGCCACAGATCGAAGACTGGCAGAATCGTCCATTAGACGAGGTGTATCCAATCCTGTACATAGATGCAATCCATTATTCTGTTCGTGACAATGGTGTGATCCGCAAGCTGGCAGCCTATGTCATTCTTGGTATCAATACCGAAGGACGGAAAGAGGTATTGACAATCAGCGTAGGAGATAATGAGAGTTCGAAATACTGGCTCTCTGTGTTAAATGAGCTGAAAAATCGCGGTGTAAAAGATATCTTAATCCTCTGTGCAGACGGCCTTACTGGAATAAAAGAAGCAATTGCTGCAGCATTTCCGAAAACAGAATATCAACGATGCATCGTCCATCAGGTCCGAAATACTCTGAAATACGTTCCAGATAAAGACAGGAAAGCCTTTGCAACTGATTTAAAGACGATTTACCAGGCAGCTGATGAGAAAAAAGCGCTGGCTGCCCTTGAGAGAGTGACTGAGAAATGGACTCCTAAATACCCGAATTCAATGAAACGCTGGAAGGATAACTGGGATGCCATTTCTCCGATTTTCAAGTTTTTTGCAACCGTCAGAAAGGTCATTTATACGACCAATGCCATTGAATCGCTGAATTCCACCTATCGGAAACTCAACCGTCAAAGAAGCGTATTTCCGAGTGATACAGCACTGTTAAAAGCCTTGTATCTGGCAACCTTTGAAGCAACCAAAAAGTGGACTTCCACAATCCGAAACTGGGGACAGGTGTATGGAGAACTAAGTATTATGTACGAAGGACGTCTTCCAGAATAGGCAATATCCCAACGTTAAAACAGGCGGCAGAACCGCCTGCTCTTGACATGCGTTTTAGTAACTGTTATATATAAACTAAGGGCGAAAAGCTGATTTTGCAAGCCTTTCGCCCATCATTATCATAGAAGAATCCTATTTACAGACTTTTCTTCATAGTCTCAAAGTCTAACTTTTTGGGGCCAACCCAAATGAGCAATATCTCCCTTCCGGACTTTTAAATATGCGAATTTCCAATTTTCTCATTATCTCTTTCCTCGAGCATATTTTCGATAAATATCCCGTATCCTTTGGTGGAGTCGTTGACGAAGACATGGGTAACGGCACCGATGATCTTGTTGTTTTGGATAATGGGTGAACCGCTCATTCCCTGGACAATACCGTTGGTGGTGTTTAATAATTCTTCATCGGTAATTTTGATGACCATATCCCGGTTTTTACCGGAGCCGCCAAGTTCCAGGCTTTCGATCGCCACATCATAGTCTCTGACCTCGCCGTCGACGCAGCAACGGACGGTAGCCGGACCTTTTTCTACTTCATGTCGAAAACCTACCGGAAGTGCCTGGCTTTCGTCGTAAAGCCACACGTCGTCGGATAACGTGCCAAAGATGCCATTATCATTATTAGATTCGATTTTTCCCAAGATCTGACCATGTCTATAATCGATATTGCCGACCATTTCTCCCGGAACGCCGTTCTGTCCTTTAACAATGGACAGGATATTCGACTGATAGAGCCGACCGCCGCTGATGTCGATTCTCTGACTTGTATCCACATCGGTAATGCTGTGCCCCAGGGCTGCAAAGTTATTTTTAGAATCCACATAGCTTAAAGTTCCGATTCCCTGTGCATCCTGCCGGACCCATACACCGATTTTATATTTCGAATCTTCGGTACGCACTGGTGTCACCCGCACTTCCACAGTCTTATCATTCCTCAAAATTTTTAAAAGCATGTCTCCACCATTCCATTGTTCCAGTATATCTGTGAGATCATCTATGGACTGTATCGGTTCGTTGCCGACCGCCAATATATAATCACCACTTTGAAGGACATCTTCCGCCGGTTCCACCCGGTCGCCATCGTAAGTCGTTACTGTACCAGTGCCAAGGACCATCACGCCTTTGGTCCGGATATAAATTCCTACCGGCATTCCCAAAGGCATCAGTTTCATTTCATCGACCACGTCGACTTCCACATCTTTCAAATGAAATCCCATCCAGCGCAGTGAAAAATGGTATGTGCCTTTTTCTTCGATATTGACAGAAACCGGTTTATTTAAATTCAAATTTATCTGGTCCGACGGCACCTTCTCTCCATTTATACTGGCCACCGTCAGACTTTCCCCGTTCGCCTGCATTGTCAAAGGCAGGTTGAAATTTAAAGTTTCTTCTTCTCCCACCGTCAGCTTCCAGACATCCGGTATGGATGTGTGGATGGTATAAGAAAGATAATACAAAAAAGCGCAGATATAGATTATAAACACAACGATGAGCCACCTGCGGTACTTTTTCCGATTCATCCTATCGCCTCCATACAAAAAATAAAGGATATACGAGCTGCGTACATCCTTCATAGTATGTGACATATTTAGTTTTTCAAACAGGTTTTTCTAAACTGTTCTGCCATTTTTTTCATTTCATCAGCACTATCTAAAATGGTTTGAGTGATTTCCACACCACCCATCAGGCGTCCCACTTCACGCACCTGTTCTTCTTCGGAAAGCTCCCGAATCCGCGTCTGTGTCCGCTCGCCTTCCGCTGTTTTTTCAATCAGATAATGACTGTCCGCCATGGCAGCAATCTGCGGCAAATGGGTAATGCAAAGAACCTGATGGCTTCTTCCGATATAGGCCATCTTTTCAGCCACCTTCTGGGCCGTCCGTCCGCTGATTCCCGTATCGATCTCATCAAAAATCAACGTAGGAATTTCGTCAATCTCAGCAAGTACGGATTTGATACCAAGCATGATTCTGGAAAGCTCACCGCCGGAGGCTACCTGTCCGAGAGGCTTTACATCTTCACCCGGATTGGTGGAAACGAGAAATTCCACATCATCACTGCCGTTCTTTGTATATTTTCCCAACGGAGATATTTTTATCTCAAAACGTACCTGAAGAAAATTTAAATCTTTCAGTGAAGCTTCCATCTGTTTTTCCAAAACAGCCGCATATGCCTTTCGGATGCCACTCACCTCTCCCGACAGGGCTTTCATAACTTTTTCACTGGCGGAAAGCTTCGCTTTTGCTTCAGAGAGCCATTCATCATAGCCTTTCAGACGATCAAGCTCCTTCTGTTTTTCCGCCTGATAGTTTAAAATATCTTCAACGGTGGCTCCATATTTCGCCTTCAAACGATTGATCAGATCCAGTCGATCTTCCGTATCTCTGAAATCCTGTTCGTCAAAGGATAGTGTATCCATATATCCGGATAAATCCCGGTTAAAATCATTTAAAAGACTTTCAATATTTTCCAGTTGTTCACGGAGAAGGACAAGTTCCGGATCAAAGTCTTCCAGATTATAGAAATTTTTAAGTCCCCGTCCAAGCTGTTCACCGGCCGATGAAGCGTCATCATAACCTGTCCACTGATGTATCTGGGAAAGTCCCTCGATAATCTGACGTCCATGGGACATCTTCAGGTAATCGGCTTCGAGCTGCTCATCCTCTCCGACGGTCAGACGGGCATTTTCGATTTCCTCAATTTCAAATTCAATAAAAGCCATCTGTCGCAGACGCTGTTCATTGTCCATGGCCTGATTTTCAAAAGCATCCTTCCAGTGCATATATTCCTGATAAGCCTTTGCCAGCCTCTCCTTTTTATCGCCTAATGGCTCTCGGACAAACCGGTCCAGGATGGTCAGATGTCTGGACCTATCCAGCAGGGACTGATGGTCATGCTGGCCATGAATATCCAACAAAAGCTGCCCGGCCCGGCGCACATCAGCAGCAGAGACAATTTCCCCGTTGATCCGGCTCACACTCCGGCCTGAGGTCATCCGTCGGGATATGATGACCGAATCATCCTCCACCGGAATCTCCATTTCTTTCAGTGTTTCCAGCACCCGTTCATCCGATACAGAAAAAAACAGCTCTGCCAGGGCATAATCGGCCCCTTTACGAATCATATCCCGGGATATACGACCGCCAAGAGCCATATTTACTGCGCCCATAAGGACAGATTTACCCGCACCGGTCTCACCGGTCAGAATATTCAGATGATTTTCAAAATTCATCTCCACTTCATCGATTAATGCCAGATTTTTTACATGTACACTTAAAAGCATTTTATCTCCTATTTCAACATCTGATTAATTTTTTCCATCACCATATGAGCATCTTCATCGCTGCGAAGGGCACACATGATCGTGTCATCTCCGGCAATGCATCCGACCACACCCGGAAGTTCCATATGATCAATGGCCACCGCCACTGCCATGGCCATCCCTGTCACCGTTTTAATAACGATCAGGCTGGTAGCAACTTCTTTTGAAATGTAGCCTTCCTTTAAAACTCTGGAATATTTGTCGGTCATCTCCATGGTTGGTTTAATGAAAGCGACATATTTCTGACGTCCGTTACTGCCCGAAACCTTAGATAATTTAAGTTCGCGGATATCCCGTGAAATAGTGGCCTGAGTAACCGAAAAGCCGCTTTCATTTAATCGGTCTGCCAGCTCTTCCTGGGTTTCAATATCATATTTATCAATTAATTCCAAAATTTTTGCATGCCGTTTTGATTTCAAATCTGACACTTCCCTTCCGCATTATTATACATTTTTCATTTTATTGCGTAATATATCGCAGAAGCTTTTCTGACGTATATTTACAATCGGCACCTTTGTACTTGCCTGCACGATCTCCACCACATCTGAGGATTCCAGTTCCCATACCGTCTGACCGTCATAAGTGACCAGAGCTTCCTCCTTCTGAGTCTTACGCCTTCGGCCTACCTCAATCTTTATCTTTGCCTGAGCTGAAACGACAACGCTCCGGGCCGATAAAGAATGGGGACAGATTGGAGTAATGATCATCATTTCTGTTTCCGGGAAAACCACCGGACCGCCGGCCGAGAGATTATATCCCGTCGACCCCGTCGGCGTAGAAACAATCACGCCATCAGCAGCATATATATCCAATAATTGATCATTCACATATATTTTTAACTCTACCAGTCGTGAGAAACCAGAACGGGTCACAATGACATCATTAAAAGCAATACTTTTCTGGAGTCTCCGCCCCTCCCGATAGACCTGGCCAAGGAGCATGATCCGCTGCTGTATGCTGAATTTTCCATCGATCAGAGCATCAATACCGTCATGAAGTCCATCCACATCGATAGCCGCCAAAAATCCCACCGTTCCCATATTGACGCCGACCATCGGAATATCCAGCCCGGCAAAATCCCGAACTGTCTGAATAAATGTCCCGTCACCGCCAAGTACAATGACACAGTCCACGTCCTCCTGCAATTTACTCATATCCGTATAACCGGTCTGAAGCGGGTCGGTACCCACCAATGGTTCCGCCAGATGACATGTACAATCTCTGGATTCAATATATTTTTTGATTTCCTTTGTAACCCTCAGTTCCCTGTCCTTGTCCTGATTTGTCACGATTAAAAATTTATCCATCCGTTTCTCCTGTTACAGCGAAGCATGGGACTGCTCCACTACTCGTCCCACATCTACCGATTCATGGACCGGTACCTCATTCTCCGGCCGTTTTTCAAGATAAATCAAATACTCAATATTGCCCTCCGGACCTTTGATCGGTGAATAGTCCAGACCAAGCACCTTAAAATGAAGTCTGTCAGCAATGCCAATGACTTTTTCAATCACTTCGATATGTACGGCCTTATCCCGGACAACGCCTTTTTTTCCTACTTTTTCCCGTCCGGCCTCAAACTGAGGTTTGATCAGACAGACCATATGACCGTCTTCCGTTAAAAGATTTCTGGCTGCAGGCAGCACCAGCGCCAATGATATAAAGGAAACATCCACCGATGCAAAAGCTACTGCCTCGCCAATATCCTCAGGCGTCACATAGCGGATATTGGTCTTTTCCATACTGACGACCCGTTCATCCTGCCGCAGCTTCCAATCCAGTTGTCCCCGGCCCACATCCACGGCAAATACTTTTACTGCTCCGTTCTGAAGCATGCAGTCCGTAAAACCACCGGTGGATGAACCGATATCCATACAGACCTTATCCCGGACATCCACTCCAAAAACCTCTATCGCTTTTTCCAGTTTATAACCGCCCCGGCTCACATATTTCATTGTATGGCCTTTAATTTGTATGGACGCCTTTTCCTCATCAAAAGTTGTTCCGGCCTTATCCTCCCGCTGACCATTAACAAATACATTGCCGGTCATAATAATGGCTTTAGCCTTCTCGCGGGAATCAGCCAGACGACGTTCCACCAAAAGCACATCCAGTCTCTTTTTCATAATAATACCTCAGATAAAATCTTTGCGGATATGGCCCACGGGTCCATTCCCATGGACGTCTTTAATTGAGCCACATTACCGTGTTCTACAAATACATCCGGAATACCCACATGTTTAACAAATACCGGCAGTCCCTTCGTCATATAATAATCGGACACTGCTTCGCCGAAGCCTCCCCGAAGTACATTTTCTTCCATTGTCACGATCATATTGTGCTTTTCCGAAAGTGCGTCCAGCATATCCGTATCGAGAGGTTTGATAAACCTGGCGTTGACCACCGTGGCTGCAAGCCCCGCCTCTGCCAGATAATCTTTCACCTGAATGGCCGTCTCCACCATACTTCCCACAGCTACCAGAGCCACCTGTTCGCCCTCATAAAGCATCTCACTTTTTCCACAGACGATCGGCGCCCGATGCTGCTGTTCGCCTTCATAGGCATCTCCCCGCGGATAACGAATGGCCAGCGGATGTCCGAAATTCAGTGAAAACTTCATCATATCATATAATTCATATTTATTCTTCGGTGCGCAGATGGTCATTCCGGGAATGGACGCAAAAAAGGATAAGTCCAGGATTCCCTGATGCGTCTCCCCATCTGCCCCGACAATACCTGCCCGGTCAATACAGAAAGTTACCGGCAGATCCGGAATGCAGACATCATGAATGATCTGATCATAGGCTCTCTGAAAAAAGGAAGAATAAATAGCCACATAAGGTTTTAAACCTCCGGCCGCCAGACCGCCGGCAAAGGTCACCGCATGTTCCTCCGCAATTCCCACGTCAAAAAAACGTCCCGGAAATCGTTTGGCAAATTTTGTCAGTCCCGTTCCCGACGGCATGGCCGCACTGACAGCGACAACCCGTTCATCCTTTGTGCCGAGATATTGAATGGCTTTAGAAAAAGCTTCCGTATAGGTAATATTCGGACTTTTGGCAATCTCGCCGCTTTTCACGTCAAATTTGCCCACGCCATGAAATTCGGAAGGCCGGGTCTCCGCCGGTTCATAACCTTTCCCTTTTTGGGTAATAACATGGACAATGACTGCCTGCTTCTCCTTCTGAGCTGTCCGGATGACCCGGAGCAGCTGGTTCATGTTATGACCGTCCACCGGCCCCATATATTCAATTCCCAAATCCCCAAAAAATCCACCCGGAATCAGCCATTGCTTCAAAGAATCCTTTGACCGCTTCACGCCCCGGGCCACCGAATCACCGATGCCGGGAATCCGGCGAAGGGCCGTCTCCACATCCGACTTAAATTCCACGTAATTTTCATTGGTCCGGATCCGGTTCAAATACTGGCTCATCCCGCCCACATTTTCCGAAATGGACATCTTATTATCATTTAAAATAATAATTAAATTCGTATTCAGCCGCGCCGCATTATTCAGTGCCTCATAGGCCATACCTCCGGTCAGGGAGCCGTCTCCGATCACAGCCACGACCGTATAATCCTCTCCGGTCAATTCTCTGGCCCGGACATAACCCAGCGCCGCCGAAATCGATGTGGAGCTGTGGCCCGTATCAAAGGCGTCACACTGACTTTCCCGATGTTTCGGGAAACCACTCATGCCGCCATAGGAACGGAGACCGGCAAATTCTTCTTTCCGTCCTGTCAAAATCTTATGGGTATACGCCTGATGTCCCACATCCCAGATAATCTTGTCTTTCGGTAAATCCAGACAAAGGTGGAGAGCCATCGTCAATTCAACAACACCCAAATTCGAAGCCAGATGTCCGCCTGTTTCGCTGACTGAATGTATAATAAACTCTCTGAGTTCTTCCGCCAGAGCATCATACTGAGACGGATCAATTTTTTTTATATCATTCGCCTGTTTAATCTGCTCTAATATCGCTGACATAATCCTATCACCTGCTTATTTTTCTCTGTGTACAAGCTGACATATCAATTCCATTAAAAATGGATTCTCCATGTCCTTCGCTTCCGACATCTCTTCCAGTAAATCGATGGCTATTTTGGAAAAATGCTCCGCTTCAGCCCTCGCACCGTCAATGCCAAACAATGTCACGTAGGTCGTTTTATGATTTTTCTCATCACTGTGAATCGGTTTTCCGAGAACTTCCAGAGTTCCTGTCACATCCAGTATATCATCCTGAATCTGAAAACTGATACCAATATTTTTTGCCATCTGCTCCACTTTATTCAAAGAAACCTCATCCGCTCCGGCCAATACTGCTCCGATCATCATGGAACACTCAATTAATGCACTTGTTTTCATCTCATAAATAAAATCCAATACCGGTTTATCCAGAGGCTGTCCTTCCCGCTCCACATCCACAACCTGTCCGCCGATCATACCATAAATCCCCGGTTTGGACGACAATATCTGAAGCGCTTTGGCCACACATTTAAATTCCACTGGATCCTCTGCCAGATCAAAGGCTTTTGATGCTGTTTCAAAGGCATAATTTAACAGAGCATCTCCGGCAAGGATGGCCATAGCTTCACCAAATACAACATGAGAGGTCTTTCTTCCTCTTCGGTACTCATCGTTATCCAGAGCCGGCAGATCGTCATGAATGAGCGAGTAGGTATGTATCATTTCGATCGCCGCCATAAACGGATGAACCACCGCCTCATGGCTGCCTCCGAACAGCCGGTAGGTCTCCTGAATCAGCATCGGACGCAGACGTTTGCCTCCGGCCATCAGGCTGTAATTCATCGCCTGAAATATGGTCTTCTGATACCCCTCTTCTTTTGGCGCACAGGCGCTCAATATCGTCTCGATTTCTTGCGTTCTTTTTCCTAATTCTTGTTTAAAATCCATGATTTTTTCCTCATCACTGACTTCATCAGTTTATTCTTCTTCACTTACCTCAATCAGCTTCTTCTCCACTTTGTCCAGGGAATCATTGCAGTATTTCACCAGTTTCATCCCTGCCATATATAATTTAAAGGATTCCTCCAGACTGGTTTCTTTATTCTCCATCTGTCGGATTAAATCTTCCAGCTCTTCAAAGGCCGTCTCCAATGTCTTACTTTTTGCCATGCTCCCCACTTCCTTTCCCGGTTATTTTTCCAGTCACTGACTGCTTCGATACTTCTGATGCATCGGTATGCACTGCAGATACCACGGCTTCCAGCCGTCCGTCCAAAAGGCGCACCTGTATGGCTTCACCAATGGCCGTATCTTCCACAGAATGAATATCCTGTCCATCCTTTTTTCCGACCACTGCATAGCCCCGTTCCAATTGTTTCAGTGGCGATAAGCCAGAAAGTCTTTCACTGTAAATGGCCAGTCGATGCCGCTTCTCATTCAGCCGTTCCCATATCAACTGATCCAGCTGGTCTTCCATATGCATCAGCTGCTGGCGATAATCATTGATTCTTGAAAAGGGACTGACGTATTTCAACTGTTTTTCATACTGGCCCGTCATACTTCGATACCAGTTCAGTCGTTCTTCCATCTTCATATTCAGCCGGCGGCTGCCATCCTCCAGTCGCCTTAGAATCTCTGACCACTCCGGGACTGCCAGTTCGGCGGCTGCCGAAGGCGTCGGAGCCCGCAGATCAGCCACAAAATCAGAAATAGTCACATCCGTTTCATGTCCCACTGCCGAGATGATCGGTGTCTTACATCGGTAAATCGCATCCGCCACTATTTTTTCATTAAAAGCCCAAAGATCCTCAATGGAGCCTCCGCCCCGGCCCACGATCATAACATCCACGCCATAGGCATCCAGATACTTTATTCCCCGGACAATACTTGGCGCCGCCTGTTCGCCCTGGACGATCGCCGGATATAAAATCAGCTGAACATAAGGATTCCTCCGGGATGAAATGTGAATCATATCCTGAATCGCCGCTCCGGTCCGGGCCGTCACAATGCCAATCCGTTTCGGATAAGACGGAATGGGCTTTTTATGTTCCGATGCAAAATAACCGGACTGCTCCAACTCTTTTTTTAGCACTTCAAACTGCTGATAGAGAAGTCCCTGACCTTCCATGACAATCTCCCGGGCATAGAGCTGATACCGGCCGTCCCGCTCGTAAACACTGATATTACCCAGAACGATGACCTGCTGTCCTTCGCCCAGACGAAACTTCAGGCCACTCCTCGAACCTGCAAACATAACACAGGGGATGGCCCCTTCCCTGTCCTTCAGGGTAAAATAAATATGCCCGGAAGTATGATATTTGCAATTAGATACCTCACCCCGGACATAAATCCGGCTTAAAAAATAATCCTCCGAGATCAGACTTTTAATATATCGATTTACCTGTGACACGGAATATATATTCTTCAACCGAGTTTTCTCCTTTATCTTTATCGACTCTTCTGAGCCGTCTTATGTCCGGCCGTCTTCAGGCCAGTTTTGCCAGAACCGCATTGACAAAGGCCGGCGACTGATCCGTACCATAACGTTTTGCCAGTTCCACAGCTTCATTAATGGCGACCCCCGTAGGGACTTCTTCATCATAAAGCATCTCATAAGTTGCCAGTCGGATGATCGTCAGATCTACTTTTGTCATTCGTTCTGTTTTCCATTTATCTGCCACTCCGTCGATCCGACTGTCCAGGTCCACCTTTTTCCCCCGGATAGCATCTACCTTTCCCTGAATATAGGTTCGGTCTTCATCGGATATTTCACCAAGGTCGTTCAGATAAAAAACTTCCTGTTCTGTCATCTCCGCTTCCGAATGAAATTCCGTGCGGAATAACAGACGAAATATATGTTCCCGCAATTCTCGTCTGCCCATAATTTCCTCCTAAAACATACCCTTTATCACTGTAAAAGTGACGCAGGGTCGGAAAGGCCCTACGTCACTTATACTTCCACGCATACGTGAAAAATTATTCGTCTTCCAGATTCACACCGGCCACCCGGATATTTACGTCCTCAACACTGAGTCCGGTCATTGTCTCAATGGCATTTTTTACTCTATCCTGAACAGCACCGGTGACTTCCGGAATATTATATCCATATTCCATATTAATGGCCAGATCAACGCTGACTTTACCGTCAGATACTTCAATCTTCACGCCTTTGGAAAGATTCTTCATGCCGAGCTTTGCGACCAATTCATTGGTAATGTTGCCGTACATGGAAGCAACACCCTTGACTTCCGTCGCTGCCAGCCCTGCAATGATTGCAACAACTTCATCCGCAATCTGCACCTCGCCGATCACACGGTCATCATGTATTGAATAATTCATTGTGTTTTCCTGTTCTTTAGCCATCGGTCTCTACCTCCATTATTTTTAACACTTCTTATCTTGTATTATAACAAAATTATATGCTTTTGCAAAGAAATTTATCAATTTAATGTCGTGATGACCACATTTTCCGTACCAACATCGGTTTTTCTTGAAATAATATCTTCGATCTGTGCCCGTTCACTCTCCGTCAGGCTTTCCCGGCAGATAACTACATCACAGGAATCCTTTGTCAGACTCACTACTGAATTTTCAAAGCCTTTGGCAGTCAGCAGATTTTCCGCAGCAACTTCCATCTCTGAACGATTTGTCATATCCATCAGGTCCTCCATCGCTGACTGCTTCAAATCCTCAGTGACATTCTCATTATTAATGACATCAATGAGCGCTTCTTTATTTTTGGAACGCATCTGCTCCCGGTTTAATTTGGCCTGGGCACTGAAATTCTGAGCTGTCGCTGTACTTGTCAGCACTGCTTCACCCACGTCTTCCGGGCTTTCTGTTTCACTGTTCTCCAAATCCTCCATATCCTCCTCATCAGCAACTTCAATCTCCTGAGAATTATTTTCCGTCAAATCCAGCAGAACCTCGTCCGCTGCGGTTTCTCCTCCTTCGCCGACCGCCGCATTAGACAGTACCGAAGACTCCCTGGCCTCCGCTGCACCAGACTTGAAATTCAAATATCCGGCGACAACGATCATCACCGCCAGGGCCGCAATAATTACCTGATTTTTTCGGATACTTTTTTTCTTCAAACAGGACCCTCCTTATTCACCTTTCATTTTTACTACTTTAATTTTATGTACGGGAATATTAAATAGAACCTGAACCGCCTGAGTAATTTCATTTGCAACATTTTCATTATCGCCGCCCTCAGCCGCTACCAGAACCCCTTCGATCTCCGGCTCCATCTCCTTGATCACCCAGGGTACATCATTCCCGCTGCCATCCTTTGTATAAAGTGAACTCTCGCTTTTACTCGCCTCATTACTCTGACGGGTACCGCCCTGGGCATCCGTTTCATTGACCGTATTTGTACTGGTGGTCAGATCCTTCTCCACCACATATTCTTTCGATGCCCTTGCCCGAATCATCACCTGACTCTTTCCGACACCATCCATTTGTTCCAGAATGCTTTTAAGCCTCTGTTCCTGATTTTCCACATAAAGGTTTAATGTTGTCTCTGTAGAATCCGAAGATGTACCTCCTGCTGCCCCGGAACCTCTTCCACTTTCCGAACCGGACAGAGAATAGCCGCTGCTTCCCGATGTTTTTCCGGAAGTCGGCCAGACGACAATAAGGCACAAAATCCCTGCCAATACGATGATCAGCGCACTCTCTTTATTCCATTTCTTCATGATAATATCTCCAGCTCCAACTGTTCCACATCTATTCCAAACTGCAGCGTTAAATCCTTTGTCCATTGTTCTATTTTTTCCTTCGGCACAGAAGATTCCCCGGTCCCCTTCTTTACTTCCTCTCCGATGCGTATTTCTTCCACATACACATTTCCGCTTCTCTCCGAAGTTTCCCCCTGAGAAATATTTTTGTCTTTTGGCAAAATTCCCACCTTCATCCTATAAATTTGTCCGTAATCACTACTGTCCACATCTTCATTCATATCCAGTTCACAGTACTTGACCACCATGGCATCCGCTTCAAAGTAAGTCCTGACTTCCTCTTGAATCATTTGACGATATTCTTTGACAAAGGTTCCGTCCATTCCAAAAATTTCTTCTCCGGCCTGAGCATCTGCTGCCGAAATGCGAAAACTCTCTTTTATAAAATTTTGATAAATCCGCTGATCCATTCCTGTCAGCCGGGTCAGTGGTAAAAGAATGACCAGAATCAGGAGCAGTCCCATCGTAAGGCGTATATATTTTTTGTATTTTTCATCAGGAATCAGTTGTCCTGCCATAGTCATGAGCAGAAGAAATACGACTATATTCTGAATCCATTCCCGAAAAATCTCCATCTGTTTATCCTCCGAAAACTGCTCCTGAAGCCGCCGTCATCATTGCCATTGATAAAAAGAAAAGAATAAATACAGTCCCCTGGACCTTCAAAATAAGAAGCACACCCTCCGCCACACTGTGGAGACAGGCAAGCATCCGCTTGTCCGCCACGGGTTGAACAATGGCCTGGGTCACCTGATACATGAGCACGATCGCCGCCAATTTTACAGCCGGTATCAGAAATAAAACCGCCAGAACGATAAGCCCTGCTGTCCCCACACCATTTTTTATAAGTACAGCTGAACCGAGCACCGTCTGCATCGCCGCTCCCATGGCATCTCCCACACCGGGAACCGCCGAGGTAACCCGCGCAGCCCACCCGTTTTTTAATGAATCAAAGGCCGGCATGATCAGACTCTGTATAAAATTCAGGCCAAGAATGACTCCAAGAACCGTTTTCAGAGACCACCCGGCAATCGTCTTCATCAAATCGGCACATTTTGAAAGAGAATCTTCTTTTGAAAGCTGATTCACGAGAGATATCAGTACATACATATGAATCAATGTGAAAATAAATCTGGAAACCAGCCATTCCGTCAGTGTAATTCCGGTCACCATGGCCTGCTGATACCATATACCTGTCTGAATGTTTCCGGTCAGAGTCACTGACAGACAAAACACCGGGACCAGCGCCGACATGAATTTCAGCATGTTGCCCATCAGTTCCGATGCCATTTCTCCGGCCGTCATAAAGGAGGTCAAAAGAAGCGAAAAAAGTACCATATAGGTCAGATAAAACCCGGTCTCCGCAACAAAAGTCTTAGAAAAAGCCATGGAAAAATTAGTGAAAACGGCACTGATAAAAACAATGCCGAGCATTTGAACTAATATAGCTTTATTGCTCTTAATCTCATAAAAAAGCTGGTCCAGCAGATAGTCCTTCAGTTTTTCAACCACACCCTGAATATCACCGCCGACCAACTGACCTACCAGTTCCGAAAAGGATATATCGACGGATTCGGGCAGCATTTCATCCATGGCCTCCTGAATCTGTCCGTAATCCAGGGTATCATCCTCTGCCGCCAGTACTGCTGCTCCACCAAAAAACCACAGAGAAAGCGCCAATACCGCCATCCACCGGGAAAAACCCGTTTTTATCTGCCCCATCATTCCCCCATAAATTCCTGAATCGTTGTGAGAAGTGTCGTTAAAATCGGCAGACTCATTACAAGAATGCTCAATTTGCCAAACATTTCTATCTGAGAGGCAATACCGCCATACCCCGCATCCTTACACAGATTGGCTGAAAATTCGCTGACATAGGCAATACCGATCACCTTCAGAATAATACCGATATAGGCACTGTTCACGGACAGATACTGGCGTATCGTGTCAATGCCGGAAAAAATAACTTCCAGCTTGGTCACCGAGAAACCAAAAAGGACGACACAGGAGGCAATTCCTGTCAGCAGGGCATATTCCGGCTGGACACTTTTTAGTTTCAAAGCCAAAAACACAGCCATCAGACCGATACAGGCAATTCGAATCATCCAAATCCCTCCCAACTAAAGTGCAAACATCTGCTCCACGGTCTGAAACAATTCATAAATATAGGGAACAATCCAGAGCAGCACAAGAATCAACCCGGCCAGACTGACTAAAAACGCCTGTTCATCTCTTCCCGAATGTTTCAGCACCTGGGTTAAAATGGATATCAGGATGCCTACGGCCGCAATTTTATAAATGATATGAATGGACATAGACGCCCCCTCCCTAAATCAACAAAAGAACAAGAAAACCACCGATGGTCAATGAAAGCACCTGATATACTTTTTCCTTATCCGGCCGTTCCGACTCCATCAGAGAAATCCGTTCACGAAGTTCTCGAATACATTCTTCCACCGCCGCCGCCTGAATAACAACATCCTGAATGCCTATAAAATCCCCAAGGCGCCGAAAAAGTTCCCTGTCTTCCCTCTCAAACACATCCCCCATCTCTTCCACCGTCTGCTGCCACAATAGCGCGCCTTCCGGCTGCTCCTGCTGTTCAAAATGTCCGGCCAGTTTTCGGTAAAAATCAGCCATCGGCAGTTTCATCTGGCTGCTGATCCGTAAAAACACCACATTCAACGGAAGACGGTAGGTTCCTGTCAAACTTTTAAAAAGTATCAGACTCTGAATCATTTCTCTTAACAGCCAGATTCGACGCCGAAGCATCGCCCCCTTCTCCCATCCGAGAAAACCACAACCGGCAAGAATCAACAGGCTTCCTATACATTTCATCCACCACATGTCAGACCGCCTTATAAAGTATCCGGCCCGCACGGTCCAGTATCTGACATACATGTCCTGCCCGCTGCCAGCCATCCAGAAACACATATCTATCAAAAAGAAATTTGCCGCACCGCTGTTTCACATCCTCCGGACGACTCCCATGGATCGTTGTCAGCACCCGGCAGCCACTGTGAACTGCATAATTTACCGCATCCAAATCTTCTTTACCGCCCAGTTCATCGAAAGCCACCACCCGTGGGCCCATCGCACGGACCATCATCTCTATGGCCGCCGCCTTCGGACAATTTGCCATCACATCGGTGCGTATGCCCACATCATTTTGCGGTATCCCCATATGACAGGCGCCAACCTCTGATCGTTCGTCGATCAGGGCCACACTGACACCCGGATACCCTGAAAAGCCATTGGAGAAAAGCCGTATAAAATCTCTTAATAAAGTTGTCTTGCCTCCGCCCGGAGGAGAGACGATCAATGTATGACATGGGTTTTCTTCCTGCCAGAGATAAGAAAAAAAGGGCATCCCACACCCTTTGATCTGATGTGAGATCCGTATATTCAGTGAGGATACACAGGATATACTTTTAATTTTTCCCTGTTCTACCGCGGCCTGTCCGGCAACACCGATACGATGACCACCCCGGACAGTTATAAATCCCCGGCGAATCTCATCCTCATAGGCATAGAGGGAATACTGGCATATGTAAGCCATGCTCTCCTGAATATCCTCCGCCAGTACCCGGACTGCCCGTGTCTCATCTCTGCAAAATGTACCGGTTTCATCCAAAAACCACTCTTTTCCTCCCCGACAGACAATCAGAGGCTGTCTGCTGCGCAGGCGTATTTCCTGAATTTCATCCCAGGATTCCCGAAGCTTCGAAAAACTCCGCCGCAATCGGATTGAAAGAATATTCTCCAAAGGACCACCACCTGAGATTAATATATGTACAGGCCATAAAAAAAATACCTTCTGCCCATTTTTCAAAATGAACAGAAGGTATTAACTTCACCGAATTATTCTTCCGGTATGATGACTGCCGCCACGATATAGGCGATCAGTCCGCTCCCCGTAAAGCCAAGCAGTAAGCATAACAGCCGGATAATCGTAGGGTCCACATTCAGATAATCTCCGATGCCTCCGCAGACACCACAAAGTACACGATTATCTTTAGAGCGATATAATCTTTTCATAACTTTCACCTCATTTATTTTTTACATCCATTTTAATTTTACCTGCATCACAACTAAGCTCCCAATCTGCCGGTGCACTGTTGTCCAGCATCTGCTGATCCTCAAGCCCTGAAAATGATTTATCATTGATCGTCAGACTGCCCGCACTTACATTGATACTGTAATTATAATCCGTCACCTCAGCCCCAGTCAATACAACTTCGGCGGAGCCGGCGTCCACATCTACAACCCCGCCATCCGAAACCCGACCTTTAAAAGAAATTTTTCCTGCATCGCAGTCCAAATCCGCCCACCCTGCATTCATATCCTTGATCGTTGCAGAACCGGCATCCACATCCACATACAGATTACTGCACTCCATCGGTAATTCGATACTGCATCCGCCCGCATCTACGTCTACTTCAATATCGTTAAAATGAATATTCTTTGGAAGATAAAGCGTTGCCTTTACAGAATCCAGATCTCCCCAGTTCCAATGGTCACCGTCCGTATTACGGATCAGCAGCATATTTCCATCAAAACTCCACTCAAAATCATCGGCATGTTCACCGGCATCCAGATAGGCTTCATTCGAATCGGAAGCCTTCACCAGAAGGCTGCCGTAATCCATATCCACCTCAAATGTCTCGATTTCTGACGAAAGGCTCACTTTTTCACTGCCGTCCGCATTTAAATTGCCTTCCATCGAAGAGTGCCCGTTCCCGGAATTTTCTCTGTAATCATCCTCAAACCATCCGCTGTGAAATGGTCCGATACGCCATGCAAAATCTCCATCGTAAACCATCTGCCGGACTTCGTCAAAAGTAACGCCGAGAATTGCTGCCGAAAGGCATAAACCACCACCGACCAGCGCAAAAATCAGAGCCACGATCAGCCATACTTTGGTTCCTCTCTTCATGCATCCGCACCTCCTCTGCGAAATATCCTGCGAATCAGTCCGGCAATCCCCCGAACAATCCATGGAATCAGCCGTGTACAAATGGCCAATGTTGCTATAACGAACAAAATACCCAGTGCCAGAAGAAGGAAAGAACAACCCATCATCAAAAGGCCTTCCGGTACAGAAGCGATCATACGGACGATGCTCATCACAAAGAGAACCACACCACCCACAACACAACCGATAGCACCGCCGCCAATGCCGACCACAAGAGCAAGAATCCCACCGGCAATTCCCATAAGAATACCTACAACTCCGGTCCCGATACCGCCGATCAACGGAAGAGCTACAATGCAAAGCACAATAATCAACAAAATCTTACCCAGATTATTTCCCCTGATTCTTTCAGACTTTGGAGAGGTACTGTCATCGGTCTTCCACTCTGTACGTCCATCCTCTGATGTTTTCCCTTCAGAAGCTTCCTTCCAGGCCCCCTCTGTCTGTTTTTCATCTTTCTGCGCCCAGTCATCCCTCTTATAGATATCCGGCATATGTTTTTGGGGTTCCCAACGGCTGTCACTGACCCCCTGCTCACTGAACTCATTCTGCTCCTCATTGTCATCATTCAGAGAGGCCCGAATCGATATGGCAATTTTCTCCGGAACATCTAAGAGCCCATCTACAGAAGCAAACTCAGAGATACCGGCCTCGTCCATATAGTCTCTGTAATATTCCAGGGCATCATCCCTGTCTTTCTCATCGATATCCTGAAGCAAATACTCCAGTTGTTTCAAAAAGTCCATACGAGTCATTGCTTCATCTCCTCCCTGTCAAATAGCTGCGTAATTTTTGATGCATAAGATTTCCATTCATTTCGATACAAATTCAACTGTACCAACCCCGCAGGAGTAATTTTATAATATCTCCTGTTTCGTCCGCCAAACTGAACATCGTATGTTTCAAGGCACTCGTCTTTCTGAAGCCTTCGAAGCACCGGATACAGTGTGGATTCTGAAATATCAATCACCTGCCGGACATCCTGAGTGATCTTATAACCATAGGTTCCATCTTTTTCTTTTGAAACAACTGAAAGAACTATGGCATCCAGCAATGCGGCGCCTGTATTAAAAACCATCCAAACCTCTCCTTTCTCCACAAGATCATCCTACTTTCTAATACAATATTATTTTTATGGTTATATTATATATTGTATAATATTAGTTGTCAATAAATATTAATTAAATTATAATATTATTTTTCTTTCATTATTCTTACAGTAACTTACAATTGCATACTCTCAGCAAAACTGATAAAATATTTTATTATCGAATATGGAGGATTCGCTATGAAAGTTGTTATTGCTATTGATTCATTAAAAGGCAGCCTGAGTTCCATGGATGCAGGGCATGCAATTAAAGAAGGCATACTCAAGGCAACCGATGCTGACGTCATCATTAAACCACTGGCTGACGGAGGTGAGGGCACCACCGACGCCCTGATCGAAGGCATGGGCGGTGAAAAGATTTCTCTCACTGTCAAAGGTCCTCTGCAAACCCCAGTTGAAGCTTACTATGGATACCTTCAGGAAAGCAATACGGCCATCATGGAAATGGCTATGGCTTCAGGAATCACGCTGATTCCAAGAGAAGCTTTAGATCCGCTGAATACCACCACTTATGGCGTCGGCGAAATGATCAAAGATGCTGTTCATCGTGGAATCCGAAACTTTATTATCGGTATCGGCGGAAGCGCTACCAATGATGGCGGTACCGGAATGCTCAGTGCCCTCGGTTATGAATTTCTGGATACCAATGGACAACCGGTTGGCTTTGGTGGACAATGCCTTGAAAAAATTGCAGCCATTTCCGATAAGAATAAACTGGCCGATCTGGAGGAATGCCACTTCCAAATTGCCTGCGATGTGGAAAATCCACTGTGCGGCCCAAAGGGAGCTACCTATATCTATGGCCCTCAAAAAGGCGCTGCAAATACATTGCTGCCGCTTCTCGACGCAGGAATGAAAAATTACGGACAAATCGCGGAAGCCTTCACCGGCAAACAGACCATGGAAACGGCCGGCGCCGGAGCAGCGGGCGGACTTGGTTTCGCCTTTGTCACCTTCTTAAACGGTGAATTAAAATCCGGCATCGATTTAATTCTGGATGCTGTCGGACTGGAAGAAAGTCTGGAAAATGCCGACTTCGTCATCACCGGAGAAGGCCGTCTTGACCAGCAGACTGCCATGGGCAAGGGCCCGGCCGGCGTCGCAAAACTCGGCAAAAAATATGGTGCAAAGACAATCGCTCTGGCAGGCTCTGTCACCGAAGATGCATCCGCCTGCAATGCAGCAGGCATCGACGGATATTTCTGTATCCTTTCTTCAATAAGTACACTGGAGGAAGCCATGAATCCGGATACGGCACGCAAAAATCTGACCCTGACCGCAGAACAGCTCTTTCGTCTGCTTTAAAACACACAAACACCTTTCAGAAACCGTCGGTTTCCAAAAGGTGTTTATTTTTCAACTCACGCAGAGCTGTTTCAGATATTCTTTTTTATCCCGGTTGAGTCCAAGTCCTTTCTCAAGATATCCATCCATCGTCCCATAATGAACTTTAATCGTATCAAACATTTTCTCAATATATGCTCTGTGTACAATGAACATCTTCATTAAACCATCATGGATACGGTGATTGTTCATTTTATCTTCTACGGATCGACAGAGCTTTTCGTTTTCGTCACGCAGAAAATCGTTGACCTTAAAATAATCGGCTTCAACCACAGCCTCCGGAACATCCAGAGCACTCAACACAAGAATCGAAGCAATTCCCGCTCTGTCCTTTCCTGCTGTACAATGCCAGAGTGTCGCTCCTTCTTCCTGTGCAAGTAATTCATCAAACATCCTTCCGTATTGCCGGGTTGCATTATCACTGAGGATAATCTTTTCATAAATATCTGACATATAACGGGTCGCGTCAAACCCCGGTGACATCACTGAAGCTGCAAGCTGGTCCAGGAAATCTCCATCCTGACCCTCCCGGGTCACTCCTAAAGCCTTTTCATCCAATACGGGCATATGTAAATTGACCACGCCATCCATTACCGGATCCGGATGCTCTTCCCGCTCCTTTGCTGTTCGAAAATCAAGCACTTTTTTCAGATCATATTCCTGCATTAACACTTTTCTGTCTCTTTCCGTAGTCACGCAAAGTTCACAGCTTCGAAGCAGATGATGTGGTTTGATATATTTGCCATCTTTTGTCGGAAACCCTCCAAAATCACGAATATTTTTTGCTCCTTCCAGAGGGATTCTCTGGATTTCTATCTGTTCCCCAGAAATATCTTTTGTTTTTTTATGCGTATCCCTCATACGCCCTACACTCCCTTCATTCTGTTTTTCCAGCACAAAAAACAAGCGACTTAGTCCTCACAACTATGCCGCCTACTTCCTGCCTTACAAATTTCTTCTTAATGCGCACGCCACTCCAGATCCCCATGCTCAAGGCCCATGATCAGGGCTTCCGCCGTCGCAATATTCGTTGCCATAGGGATACAGTAAGCGTCACACAAATTCATCATCGCATATATATCCGGTTTTTCTGTTGCTGCCATCGATGGATTATAGAAGAAAATAACCATATCCATCCGATTATCCTCAATCATCTCCATAAACTGCCGGTCACCGCCGACACTTCCCGGTAAAAACTTATTTACCTTCAGATTCGTGGCTTCCTCAATACGGCGTCCTGTAACACCGGTTGCATATAACGTGTGTTTACCAAGAATTTTTTTATATGCAATGCAGAAGTTTTCAATCAGTTCTTTTTTATTGTTATGCGAAATAATACCAACATTCATGTTCCATATATTACCCCTTTCAATACTATATACCTTCCCCCATATATAGATAATTTCCTACTTTATATATTACTTTACTTTCATTTACTTTGTCAATAACATAGCTGCATCTAAATTGTTTCCATCTTAACAATTTCTAAACCGGCTGTCCCTTTACACTTCGCACACAATTTTGTGTCTGAGGCTGCTTTCCGCTGTCTTGACCAGATACTCCATAGCTTCTGCCGGATACTCGCCCACGGCCGTTTCTCCTGTAAGCATCAGGGACGAAGCGCCTTCCAGCACCGCATTATAAATATCAGACACCTCTGCCCGTGTTGGTACGGGAGAATGTTCCATTGAATCCAACATCTGAGTGACGACCATAAATGGTTTTCCGGCCCGCCGGCACTGAGCTCCGATCCGTTTCTGTACTGCCGGCAATTCCCATAGCGGCATGGCATTGCCCAAATCACCCCTGGCGATCACAATTTCATCAGCCAGGGAAAAAAATGTATCTAAAGCTTCAACCCCCTGCATATTCTCTATCTTTGCAAAAATCTTTATATGTCCACTGTGATTTTCTTCCAGTTTCTGTCTTAGACAGAGCAGATCCCTGTCGCTTCGCACAAAAGGCAGCATCACTCCGGTAACTCCATACTGCCCGGCAACCTTCAGGTTCTCCAGGTCCTTTGCTGTCAATGTTGGCGTCTCGATGATCGTTCCTTCCGGAGTAATACTTTTTCTTGACTTTAAAATACCTCCGCGGAGTACTTTTGCCAGCATCTGACTGCTGTTACATTCCAGAATTTCTACTTCCATCTTACCATCATCCAGAAGAAAACGCATCCCTTTTTTTCCCTGAGCCAACAAAATCTCCGGCACCGGAATTCCCCTCTGCCCAAAAATCACATGACTGTCCGTTTTCAACGTTCGATAACCGGATATATCCCCAATACGTAATTCCGGTCCCTCCAGATCAATTAAGATTTTTGTCGGCTTTCCAAGAGCTTTTGCTGCCGAAGAGGCCACATAAAGCCAGTTGGCATGCTCCCGCAGCATCCCGTGGGATAAATTCAGACGTACGCCGGTCATTCCCACTTCATACATTCGGGACAGCACCGGATGCAGACAGCAGGCCGGTCCCAAAGTTCCGTAAAAATCCATAATCCCCTCCTGATCTGCCTACCCTTCCAGATAAGCTTTCAGCGCATCATAATCTTTCATCATCTGAATATACCCGTGACGGTAGAACTCCATCAGTCGTTCCCGGTTTCGTTCCGTTCTTGAAATCGTCCTGATCTCCGGCCGGATGACAAAAATCTTTCCCTCTGACTCAAGACGATCCACCAAATCCATCTGCCGGTTATAAAGGGCATACCGCATCTCCAGCGTCTGAGCCAGTTTCGGATATTTTCGAAAATAACGATGCCATATCTTATCCACCCGGGGTGACGGCGATTTACGATACCCTTTATTTCGCGTCAACACCACAAAAACTTTATCATATCCGAAGGCCAACGTTCTTTCCAAAGGAACGGAGTCGGCCACACCACCGTCCACATAAAAATCATCACCCACACGAACCATCGGCGTTACCATTGGCATACTGCAGGAAGCCCGGCAAATCTGCATCAGTCGTTCCCGGTCGCTGTTTTCCGTAAGATATTCTGCCTTACCCGTCCGAACATTGGTCGCTACAATCTCACATATAGATTCAGAAGCAAAATAGGTATCAAAATCAAAAGGATAAATACCCTTCGGATACTTGTCAAAAATCAGATCCATATCAAAGATGCTTCTTTTTTTCAAAATAGCTTTTGGCGTCATATAATCATTTTCCTTCTCCGGCATGAGACAATGCCGCGTTCTGTCGAACTGTCTGGACACAAAATCCACCGCATTACAGCTTCCTGCCGATACTCCGATGATATACGAAAATTCCACATTTTTTTCAATAAGGAAGTCCAGCACCCCAGCAGTAAATATGCCGCGGGTAGAGCCGCCTTCAAGAACTAATCCTGCCTGATACATGTCTGTTCCACCTTTCTGTCCGTTGAAAGAAAAACCCCGCAGTGATTTGCGGGGTTTTATAAGTCCTGTCCATTCTTTATCCATTATACTCTGGATAAATATTCTCCTGTACGTGTATCAATCTTGATAACATCACCGATTTCAACAAATAATGGCACATAAACAAGAGCGCCTGTCTCAACAGTTGCAGGTTTTGTTGCTCCAGTTGATGTATCGCCTTTAAATCCAGGTTCTGTCTCCGTAATCTCAAGTTCTACAAATAATGGCGGTTCCATTGCAAACACTTCATTGTTATGAGAAAGAATCTTGACCATCTCGTTCTCTTTAACAAATTTCAATGTATCGCCAACCTGATCATTGCTCAGTGCGATCTGATCGTAAGTTTCTACGTCCATGAAATGATATAAATCACCATCACTGTAAAGATACTGCATATCTTTTCTTTCAATATGAGCCTGTGGGCACTTTTCTGTTGGACGGAAAGTTTTTTCAACAACACCGCCGCTCTTGATATTTTTTAATTTTGTACGAACGAAAGCCGCACCCTTTCCAGGTTTTACATGCTGGAATTCGATAATCTGATAAACATTGCCTTCATATTCAATAGTCAAGCCATTTCTAAAATCACCTGCTGATACCATGCTTGGAATCCTCCTTAAAAATATTGCATAAATAACTTATTCTAGTATAAATAACTTCCCGCAATTTTTCAACTGTTTTTTTCTCGCTGACGTTTCTTTTTATAAAAATATAAAACAATTTTTTCCAGTTTTCGCTTGAATACGATCTGAATCTCCTCTTTCGGATGAATTGGCTGAACAAGAATGCTGTAAATTCCCGCCATATGCGCTCCTAAAATATCTGTAAAAATCTGATCGCCGATAAAAAGGACTTTGTCCTTCGGCACATCCATCAGAGCTGCTGCTTTCAGGTAATTTACCGGGCTTGGTTTATGAGCATCGCACACCGTGTAAGCGTGGATATTTTCATTAAACATCTGAACCCTCGGCCCCTTATTATTCGAAATCAATGCAAAGGCAAAGCCAATTTCCTTTAAACGCGCAAACAAAGCTTCCGCCCGCGCATCTGCCGGCGCTCCGTGGGGTACCAGCGTATTATCAATATCAAAGATGATTCCCCGATACCCTTTCCTATATAACTTTTCAAAAGGTATATCATATGTGGACGCCACCCATGCGTCCGGATAAAGTTTCTCAAACATCCGGTCTTCCTCCCATAATCTGATATATTTTTTCCATATCCAGCGATTTCCGTACCAAATCTGCCAGCTTGTCATATTCCGCTTCTTTATAGGCTTTTACATCCTGGCGTCTGCCAAAGTCTCCATTTAGATGATACTTTTCCATCAGCGGTTCAATGAGACGGCTCAGGAAATCTCCTTCATCAAAAACACCATGTAAATAAGTTCCCATCACAGTGCCATCCCGGCTCGTTATTCCATCCATACGCCCGTCGTCAAGCCTGATCCAGGGCAGAAATCCGCCGTTGTTCCCATCTTTCATCCGGGTATCACCCATATGGATTTCATAACCTTCCACCGGACATCCTTTCAGGACGCCGTTGATCACTGCCCCACGTATCCGGGTCCGGGTCTTTTCTTCACGGAAAATCGTCTGTCCGGGAAGCAGGCCCATTCCGGCCATTTCACCTCCATCTTCCACCCCTTCCGGGTCCGAAAGCACACTGCCCAGCATCTGATAACCACCGCAGACGCCCATCACAGACACCCCGTCCCTTGAAAGACGTATGATCCGTTCTTCCAGGCCATTATTTCGCAGCCACCGCAGATCCGCCATCGTATTTTTAGTTCCCGGCAGTAAGATCAAATGGGGGCTTCCCAGCTTTGACGCCCTGTCCACATAGCGCAGAGATACGCCAGACAACCGTTCAAAAGCAGTAAAATCCGTAAAGTTTGATATATGGGGCAGCCGGATGACCGCCACATCCAGACCTCCGGTCATTTCTTCCGACAGCAGATGTTCCGACAGGCTGTCTTCATCGTCGATATGGATTTTTTCCATTGGCACCACGCCCACTACAGGGATATGCACCAGGTCTTCTATCATCCGGATCCCCGACTTTAGAATCTCCGGATCTCCCCGAAATTTATTGATAATAAGCCCCTGAATCCTCGCCTGTTCTTCCTCTTCCAACAATTTAACGGTTCCGTACAGAGATGCAAACACGCCGCCCCGATCAATATCCCCGACAAGGAGCACCGGCGCATCCGCCATTTTTGCAAGCCCCATATTGACGATATCATTTTCCTTTAAATTAATCTCGGCCGGACTCCCGGCGCCTTCGATGACAATAATATCATAATCCTCAGCAAGCCGTCTAAAGGCCGCCATAATATCCGGAATCAGCTCGGTCTTGTGTTTAAAATAGTCCATAGCTTTCATCTGTCCCCGGACCCGTCCATTGACGATCACCTGTGAACCGGTGTGGCTTGTCGGTTTTAAAAGAATGGGATTCATATCTGCCGTTGGCTCCACTCCGGCCGCCTCTGCCTGTACCACCTGTGCCCTTCCTATCTCCAGTCCGTCTTTTGTAATATAAGAATTCAGCGCCATATTCTGAGATTTAAAAGGCGCTACCCGATAGCCATCCCGGGCAAATGCCCGGCACAGTCCGGCAGTGATAAAGCTTTTCCCCGAATTCGACATGGTTCCCTGAACCATAATAACCTTTGCCTTCATATATCCAATTCCAGTTCTACCGGACAATGGTCTGAACCAAAAATTTCCTGATGGATAGATGCACTCTGAAGTTTATCTTTTAATATTTCCGAAGTCAAAAAATAGTCAATGCGCCATCCCGCATTATTCTTTCGTGCATTAAACCGATAGGACCACCAGGAGTATTCCCCCGTCTTATCCGGATAAAAGTACCGGAAGGTATCAATAAACCCGGCATTTAACAGTTCGGTCATCTTTGCCCGCTCTTCATCGGAAAAGCCGGCATTTTTACGGTTTGTTTTCGGATTTTTCAAATCAATCTCTTCATGGGCCACATTCATATCTCCGCATACAACCACCGGTTTTGTTTTTTCCAGTGCTTTTAAGTAATTACGAAACGCATCCTCCCATTCCATCCTGTAGGGCAGCCTTGCAAGACCATCCTTTGAATTCGGCGTGTAAACATTGACCAGATAAAATTTATCATACTCTGCCGTAATCACCCTGCCCTCCGTATCGTGCTCTTCGATGCCAAGACCGCAGGTTACTGAAACGGGTTTTACCCGTGTAAAGACAGCAGTCCCGGAGTAACCTTTCCGCTGTGCATAATTCCAATACTGCTCGTATCCCGGCAACTCCAATGTGATCTGTCCGGCCTGAAGCTTTGTCTCCTGAAGACAAAATACATCCGCATCCAATGTATGAAATATATCCACAAAGCCTTTGCCGACGACAGCACGCAGGCCATTCACATTCCATGAAATCAACTTCATTTCAGCCACTCTCCAATCTTTTCTATCAGCGTTTTATTCGCTTCATGGGTGTTAATCCCGATTCGATAAAAATTCTCATTTAAGTTTTCATAATCATCACAGCAACGAAGCATGATCCCCTGCCGGAGCAACCAGTCTCCCAGAGGTTCTCTGTCGCCGCAGGACACTTTAAACAGCAGGTAATTGGCCTGACCGGGCACGACCTTCAAACCCAACCGCACCAGTTCTTCATACAGCCATTCCCGCTCCGATTCCACGTAAGCGAGCACTTTGCTTTCATAATCCGCCGACTTCAATGCCTCAAGTCCGGCCGCCTCCGCCACACAATTCACATTCCAGTCACAGCCGAATTTATCAATCCTTTCGCCGAGCCCTTCCTCGCCGCACAATAAATACCCCAGACGCAATCCGGCAATACCAAACATTTTAGTAAAAGATTTTAGTACAAGCAGTTTTGAATGGGCCATCAGTTCCCCGATCATGGAATACCGCTCTCCCTGTCGGACAAATTCCAGAAAGCATTCATCCACCACCATCCACGTCTCCGTCGCTTCACACCGCTTTAACACCGATATGAGGAAATCCTTTGACATCAGAAGTCCGGTGGGATTATTCGGATTGCACAGAAATACGACATCGGTCTCCGGGCGAATCTGTCCACATATATCCGCCTTTACCTGAAAATCTCCATGATTTATCTGATAATACTCTATCTGCCCATTAACACACCGAAGAGCCGCTTCATATTCGGCAAAGGTCGGCGCCAACACAAGAGCCCGCTTCGGCCGGAGGGCAAAGACCGTCCGGAAAATCAAATCCGACGCTCCGTTTCCCACACAAATATTTTCTGCCGGCAGGCCATACTTTCTATTCAGCGCTTCTTTTAAATTTCTCTTGCTGTCATCCGGATACCACCCGGCCCTGGACAGACTCTCTTCCATCGCCCGCCGGATATTCTCAGGAATTCCAAGGGGTGTCACATTGACCGAAAAATCAATCATATCTTCTTTCCTTTTATCTGCAGCTATCGCACCATCCCGACGTTTCCCGCCGTGATGTATATTACGCCATGCTTTCATGAATCGCATCCAATACCTTTTCTAACTGTTCAGCCGGCATCTGCCCCGGAGCTGATGCCTTTACTCCGGCCCCAAAAGTGATCGCCGAACCAAAAGTTTCTCCGGCCAGACGGCTGATCAGCCCCATCGGTCCCATGGACATGGTCACCACCGGTTTTTCTGTGTAAAGCCGTCCCATTTCCTCTGTAGCCGTCAACAATTCCAGTACATCGGTTTTACTCTTTGGCATCACCGCAATTTTTAGTATATCCGCACCCATTTCATCCATAAGAATCAGTCGACGGGTCATCTCATCCTTCTCCGGCGTTTTGACAAAATCATGATTCGATGCAATGACGACCATTCCCTGTCTATGGGCCATATCGATAATCTCTCTCGTTATCTTACCATCCATAAATAATTCCACATCCAGCGCATCGACCTGTCCGGACGCACAGACCGTGCGGCTGACTTCCAGATACTGGTCCGGGCGAATCGGCTTTTCGCCGCCCTCCTGGATTGAACGGAAAGTAAATAACAAAGGTTTATCACCGAGCTTATGGCGTAATGACTGCAGCATCTCTTCCAGACTTGCTCTGTCAAACACATCATCATACCAGTCAGCCCGCCATTCGATCAAATCCGCCGAAAGCTTTCGGGCAATTTCCGCCTCCCTGAAAATGTCTTCTCTGTTTTTTCCGCAGACAGGCACACAAATCTTCGGTCTTCCTTCTCCAATCGCCAATTTTCTTATATAAACTGTATCCATACAAACCTCCGTCCAAATTGACATTCCGTCTTTTTTATTTTAATATTTATTTGATATAATGGCAAGCTTTAGATTAATCAGATAAAGGAGAACACTTATGAAATCAAGAATTACCGGACATACTGTCCTGACCGGTCTTTTAGGAAGCCCGGTCGCTCACAGCATTTCACCAATGATGCACAATGAATCTTTTCACCAGCTTGGCCTGGATTACGCCTATCTGGCTTTTGATGTAGGAACAGAAAACCTGAAAACCGCCGTCGAAGGTCTGAAAGTCCTCGGCGTCCGTGGATTTAATCTGACCATGCCGGATAAAAATCTGATGGCGGAATATTGCGATAAATTATCTCCGGCGGCTGAAATCATCGGCGCTGTCAATACGGTCGTTAACGATAACGGCATTCTCACCGGGCATACCACCGACGGCATCGGCTATATGCAGGCGGCAAAGGACGCCGGATTTGACCTGACAGGAAAGACAATGACGCTCCTTGGCGGCGGAGGCGCGGCCACGGCCATCTGCGTTCAGGCTGCCCTGGACGGCTTAAAGGAGATTCATGTCTTTAATATCAAAGACCAGTTTTTCCCTCGTCTCCAGGCCCTCGTTGATAAAATTAACGACCGAACCAACTGTAAAGTCACCCTCAATGACCTGGCAGATACTTCCGCCCTTAAAACCGCTGTCGGAAACAGCCACATTTTAACCAATGGCACTTCCGTCGGCATGAGCCCGAACACAGACGGCTGCCTGATCACCGATATGTCCATGTTCCGCCCGGATTTAATCGTTTCCGACGTCATCTATAATCCGGAAGAGACCAAATTGCTCCGTCTTGCCCGCGAGCACGGATGCCGGACCTTCAACGGCCTTTACATGCTGCTTTATCAGGGAGCAGCTGCTTTTACCCTCTGGACTGGTAAAGAAATGCCGGTGGATATTATTAAAGAAAAATATTTCAACCGTTAAGTTACGAAAAAAATCGAGGCTTCCAAAAAAAGTCTCGATTTTTTGCCTGTCTATACTCTCATGCTGCAACCGTTTTTCGCCAGTGCATAGGCCCCGGCAAACCATGTGGAGAAGTCATCCGGCGCCTGACTCAGCCATTGATCCAGTTCCTCCAGAGAAATCCACCGAATTTCCGCGACCTCATCCTCATTCATCTCAATTTTGTTTTTTATCATTTCATCCGGATAGTATATAAATACATGATCCATTTCGTACTCTGACAGTTCGCCATACCCGGAATAATATTTAAATCTGCCGGCATACCGGATATGATGCACATCCGCCGTCATGTCCTCTACGATCAAATCGTCCGCAAAATCCGGCCGGATTCCCAGTTCTTCGCCCATACATCTTTTGAAGGATTCCGCCCAGGTTTCATTTTTATAAGGATGGGAACAACACGCGTTGCTCCAAAGTCCCCCGGAATGATACTTATTCAGCGCACGTCTCTGTATCAGCATCTTTCCGTCGGTTGTGTCAAAAATAAAAACAGAAAAGGCGCGGTGCAGCTGCCCCAGTCGATGAGTTTCTATTTTTTCTCCATATCCAATGACTTCATCCTTCTCATTGACCCAAATTAATTGTTTTTCCATCTCGTCGATTCTGCGGATGATCTCATCACAGATATCTTCCACCCTTCGATGGTCCGTAGCCACGGCAATGTCCGCTGCCGCAGCATATTTCGGCCGGCGCTTTTCAAGCAATTCGCCGATAAAGGCCGTATTTTTATTGCCTCTTAACAGTGGACGGCTGTCGTCATTCTTCACCCGCTTTAGAATCGTTTCTGGTTCGGCTGTAAGCCATACCACGGTTCCTGCCGCTTTCATAATAGCCGCATTGGTATCCCGAAGAGCCATACCGCCGCCACAGGAAACGATCAGATCATGTGCGGATTCCAGTTCCTTTAAAAGCGCTGTCTCCATATTCCGAAATGCTTCTTCCCCTTTTTGAGCAAAAATATCTGAAATGCTCATACCTTCACGTTCCACAATTAAGGCGTCCGTATCCACTTCCTTCATATTCAGCCGCCTTTTCAGCCGGGAGGAAATCGTTGACTTTCCCGTACCCATAAAACCAATGAGTAATATATTTTTTCTATCCATTTTATCGTCATCCTATATCTGTTTTAATTATAAAAGCCATACAAATCCAATCAGGATTAAACAAAGAACGCTTGTCACGACCATCAATCGGTTTGTACGCCGTATATCCTCGGGCTCAGCCCGTCGTTTTTCATCGCCCAGAGTAGGTTTTTCCACCGGTTTTCCAAAATAATCATGGGTACCTCCGAGCTGAATTCCCAGGGCCCCTGCACAGGCGCTCTCCGTCTGAGCGCTGTTGGGGCTTAAATGCTTATTCCGGTCACGGACAAAGCAGCGCCAGGCCCCCGACGCATCATAACGGCATAAAAAAGCGGCAATGACCATCAGGAACCCGCCCAGACGAGCCGGAATAAAGTTGACCACATCATCGGCTCTGGCAGACGCCGTGCCAAAGTAGCGGTATTTGTCATTCCGGTAACCCACCATGGAATCCAATGTATTCACGGCTTTATAGGCAAATCCCAGGGGCGCGCCTCCAATCGCCATAAACAGCATCGGCGCGATCACCCCATCGGTCGTATTCTCCGCCACCGTTTCCACCGTCGCCTTAACAATCTCTTCTTCTGAAAGATTCACCGTATCCCGGCCCACCAGCCAGGACAGCCGTTGTCGGGCCAGGACTATATCCTGATGCGTCAGTGCATCGTATACTTTCAACGCCTCAACCTTTAAGCATTTCATTGCTAAAATCTGATACATCCAGAAAACTTCCAGAACGTATGCCAGCCACGGATGGAACTTTCCCGCCATAAAAATGATTCCGGCCGGCAGTCCAAAAGAAGGCAGGACCACCAATATCGTCAAAAACACGCCGGCCATCCTTTCCCCCCACAGATTTGCCGGAAAATATTGCCGCAAGAATTTTTCCGCCAGAGAAATCCATTTGCCGATCACGCGAATCGGATGATAAAGCCAGACCGGATCGCCAAGCAGAACATCCAGCACAAAAGCCAATATCAGTTTAATCATCATACTTTACTGCCTCCATTGCCCGTACAAAATTTTCTGCAATTTCCGGATTTGCGTAAAAGTATAAATGAGGGTATGCCGCATATAAGTATTTTCCGGCAGTACCGCCGCTCCAGCTGCGTCCATTGGATTTGGACAACAGAAAATCCTTTGCCCCGCCGTCCATCGCCGAATAGTGAAACTCATGGGCCATGAATCGTTCTCCGGCCGGTCCGATCAGACTGTCTTTCTGACCGGTTCCGGTCACATAACCAAAGGGCCCAAGCTTTCCCGTCATCCGACATTTCCCCGGAACAATTCCCACCATGGGCCAGAGCCCGCCTCCGCCATTTGATGTATCGCGCTTCTGCATGTTCTCATTCTGAATACTTTCCGACAAATACATATATCCACCGCATTCACCGATGATCGGCAGTCCCCTTCCGGCCGCCTGACGGATGTCTTCTTTCATCCTTTCATTTTCTGAAAGTTCCTTTGCATAAAGTTCCGGATAACCGCCGCCAAGATAAATTCCCCGGATATCTTCAGGCAGATGGACATCCCGTATCGGACTAAAAGGCACCAGCTCGGCTCCCAGACGACGCAGCAGTTCCAGATTGTCTTCATAATAAAAACAAAACGCCTCGTCCATCGCCACCGCCAGACGAACATGTCCCACCGGAGAAATAGTACCATAAGCATCCTCAGCCGCCATCGGCTCCGCTGTTTTTGCAAGAGCGAGCAGGCCGTCCAGATCCATATACTTTTCCGCCAGCCCGCCGAGGACCGACAGTTTTTCGGACAATCGCTCCTGTTCTTCGGCGGTCACAAGTCCCAGATGACGGCTTTCCAGAGAAACTTTAGAATCCTTCGGCAAAAATCCATAGACTTTCAGTCCGGTTTCCTCTTCGACCATTTTCCGGTAAAAGTTATACATCTCTTCCCGAACACCATTGAGAATAACGCCCCGAATCATAGAATCTTCCCGAAAATTTTTAAATCCCTGTATAATAGCCGCCACTGACAAAGCGGTTCCCTCCGGACGCACAATCAGTACGACCGGTGTTTTTGTGATGGATGCCACATGATAACTGCTGCCTTTGCTGTCTTTGGCCTGACCGTCATAATAACCCATCACGCCTTCGATGAGCGCCATATCCTTTTTCTTCATATGCCATGTGAAAATCCGACGAAGTTTTTCAGGCTCCAGAAAAACACTGTCCAGATTGATCGAAGGATTTCCCGTAATCCGGCGATGGAACATGGGGTCGATATAATCCGGGCCGCATTTGTAGGGCGCCAGTTTCATTTTCCGGGCCGTCAATGCCTGAAGCACCGCCGCCGTCACCGTCGTCTTACCGCAGCCGCTCCCGGTCCCCCCGAACATCAGCCTCGACATGGATACAGGCTCTTCCGGACGATTTCGAGATTTCCTTTTATCCAACAATTCAAAAGATTCTGTCATGTAAAATACACATCCAATCCAACCAGATTTTCCAAAATATCCTTTTCTTCCGGTCTACGGATCAAAATAACTGAAACTCCCTCCAAACGGGCCGCTTCCAGTTTTTCCGGCAGGCCTCCGGCTGCGCCACTGTCCTTTGTGACAAGCGCCTTCGCCCCGCATGTCTGCAAAAATCTCCGGTTGGCTTCCACATCGAAAGGCGGCATCTGGGCCTCCCAGTGGGTCTCATCCTCAAAAATCTCCCGACACCTGGCCTTTGACGTTTCATTACCCAATACCCGGGCATAACAACGCTCCTGAAAGCTCCTCACATGATTCCGGTAATCATCCAATGTCTTTACCCCGGTCAGAAGAGCTACATTCCCCGATAATTGATTTAAGACCCCGGCAGCTTCCCGGCCATCGGCCACAGAATAAATTTCCGGCATCAGATTGCCTCCCGCCGCTGCTTTTCCATCCTTCATTCTATCCCGCCGGGTATAGCGGATATAAACCAATCCCAGTTCATTGCAGACCCTTTGAACAATCTGTGTCACTTCCACTGCATAAGGATGAGAGGCATCCAGTACATGGGTGATTTCTGAAACCTGTATTCTTTTTGTAAACTGGTCCTGATCTAAATAACCGACCCAAAGTTTTACAGAAAAATCGACATAAAGAGCCGCTCCCATATCCGTTGCCACCGAGACGGTAACATCCGCCTTTTTTGACACCAGATACTTTACCGCATCCACCGACTCGGTAGTGCCTCCGATGACCAGCCACCGCATTATGCCTGCCATTGTCCCAAAGCCTTTCCAATGGCTGTTTCTGTCTTCCGGATATCCTCATCCGAATGGACACCACTGACAAACAAGGCCTCAAACTGGGATGGCGCAATGTAAATGTCTTCTGCCAGCATCACGGCAAAATATTCTTTAAAACGTTCCAGATCAGAAGATGCCGCAGAAGGATAATCTGTCACCGGCTGTTTTGTAAAGAAAATGCTCATCAATGAGCCGGCCCGATTGCACACCGCATCCACATGATATTTTTCTATATTTTCAAGAAATGCCTTTTCCAGTTTTTCTGCCTGCATCTCCGCCTGGGTATATATTTCCGGATGAGCTTTTAATATTTCCAGAGTTTTTACTCCGGCCGCTACCGCCGCAGGATTTCCTGAAAGGGTTCCCGCCTGATAGACCGGGCCGGAGGGCGCCACCATTTCCATAATCTCTTTTCGTCCGCCATAGGCCGCCAACGGCATGCCGCCGCCAATAATCTTTCCCATGGTCGTCATATCCGGCAGGACCTTATAATACCCCTGAGCACCGGAGTATCCGAGACGAAATCCGGTAATGACTTCATCAAAAATAAGAATGCTCCCGTAATCCTCTGTGATTTTACGCAATCCTTCCAGAAATCCCGGTTTTGGAAGAACGACGCCCATATTGGCGGCCACCGGCTCGACAATGAGGGCCGCGATCTGCTCTCCGCAGACTTCAAATAAAGCTTTCACACTGTCCAGATCATTATAGACTGCCGTCAGCGTTTTGGAGGCATAGGCCTCCGGCACCCCGGCACTGTCCGGCACATTCTGAGTCATCAGACCGGACCCGGCTTTCACCAGAAGGCCATCGGAATGACCATGATAACAGCCCTCAAACTTGACGATATAATCCCGTCCCGTATAGCCTCTGGCCGCACGAATAGCGCTCATGACCGCCTCTGTTCCCGAATTCACCAACCGGACCATTTCCACGGAAGGCACTGCATCGATGATCATCTCACAGAGAGTTACTTCGCCTTCCGTCGGCGCACCATAACTTGTTCCCCGGTATACAGCCTGACAGACAGCCTCTGCCACTTCCGGGTTGGCATGTCCCAGAAGCATCGGTCCCCAGGAGCCGATATAATCAATATAATCATGACCGTCCACATCATAAATATGACTGCCCTTAGCCCGCTCAATAAACCGGGGCGTCATGCCGACCGCCCGATAAGCCCGTACCGGACTGCTCACACCGCCCGGCATCAGCCGGCAGGCTTTTTCAAATATTTTCTGACTTTTATCCATTCTTTTTCACTCCTTCAGCCACCGGGCAATATCCAGCGCATAGTAGGTAATAATCATCTTTGCTCCGGCACGCTTCATTGCTGTCATTGTCTCCATGACAACCCGTTTTTCATCAATCCAGCCGTTGAGAGCTGCTGCCTTCATCATAGAATATTCGCCGCTCACACTGTAAGTACATACCGGCAGCGGGAATTCATCTGAAATAGTTTTTAATATATCCAGATAGGCCAGCCCTGGTTTTACCATAAGAATATCGGCCCCTTCTTCCACGTCAAGTTCCGCCTCAACGAGGGCCTCTTTTTTATTCCGCCAATCCATCTGATAGGTTTTCCGGTCCCCAAAGGACGGGGCTGAATGGGCCGCCTCCCGAAACGGTCCGTAATAGGCCGACGCATATTTGATACTGTAGGCCATGATCAACACATCCCCGAAACCTTTGTCATCCAGCGCCCGGCGCATATGACCGATTCGCCCATCCATCATATCTGACGGCGCAACCACATCCGCCCCGGCGGCTGCGCAGCTCAATGCCGCCTTTGACAGCATCTCCAAAGTTTCGTCGTTTAATATTTTACCGTCGCGAATCAGGCCGCAATGACCGTGATCCGTATATTCACACAAACAGATATCGGCAATACAGATCATTTCCGGATAAACCTCTTTTGTCAGACGTATGGCCCTCTGAACAATCCCCTCCGGATTATAGGCCTCGCTGCCCATCGCATCCTTGTGTTCGGGTACACCGAAAAATATAATCGCCCGCACACCGCTGTTCCATATTTCCTCTAAATGTATCCTAAAGGTGTCCAATGAATAATGATAAATTCCCGGCATAGATAGAATTTCTTCTTTCACACCTGTACCTTCCACCACAAAGATCGGATAGATCAAATCCGAAAGCTCAACATCATATTCATGAACCATATCCCGAATCGCCTGAGAACTTCTCAGACGTCTCGGCCGTCTTATCATATCCATTATTTTCACTCCCTGTTCCGGAGCTGACATAAACATTCGGTCAACCCCTCGATTGTATATTTTTCTGCCGTCGCTGTCACTGTCAATCCCACTTGTTCTGCTTCCTTAGCCGTCACCGGACCAATACAGATAATTTTCGGATATCCTGTCGTCCCAACCGTCATTTCGGCAAAGGCCCGGACCGCCGAACCGCTGGCAAAAGTCATATAATCTGCATCCCGCATCGCCCGAAGCAGCAAATCCTTTTTTCGCCAGTCGATACGGGTTGTGTAAGCAGCCACATCGTTGTACCTGATTCCCATTGCATCAAAATGCTGGTTCAAAAGTTTTGAGCCCTCTCTTGCCCGGAAGATAAGTACCTTTTTCATATCCCCTATCTGTCCGGCCAGGCCTTCCGCCAGACTTTCGGAAGTATAACTTTCCGGCATATAATCCGCTGAAAATCCATAGTTGTTCAGCATATCGCCTGTTCCTGGTCCGACAACAGCAAATTTCAAATGGGCCAGCCGTCGGTAATCCATGCTGAATCTCTTCATCGATTGAAAAAAAAGTTTGACGCCATTGCCGCTTGTAAAAACCAGCCATGAATAAACGTCTAAATCCCGAAGTGTTTCTTCAAGTATTTCTGCCGCCGCAGGTTCCGTATAGATCAGGCTCATATCAATGGCCTCCCCACCTTTTTCCGAAATACTCTGATGCTGCTTACGCACCAGCTCCCGTGTTCCGGTCAAAAGCACCTGCTTGCCTGTAAGCGGCAGTTCCGGCCGCCAATAAAGTTTTTCAGAAAGTCCTGCCACTTCACCGACCACAAGAATTCCCGGCGGTTTAATATCAGCCTTCTGACAGGCCTCTGTAATGGTTTCCAAAGTAGCTGCCACTTCCTTCTGATTACTTATCGTGCCGTTACAAATCACAGCCGCTGGTGTATTTTTATCTTTCCCATAGTGCATCAACGCACCACAGATCTCGGCCATCCTCTGAATTCCCATAAGAAACACCAATGTCCCACCGTAAGCCGCTAAAGCGGCATAATCAATGCCGTCGGCAGCTCCTTTACTCTCAGAAGACCTGCAGACCTTTACCTGCTCATGTCCGGTGATAAACTGGACCTGAGACGCTATTCCCCGATGAGTCACCGGGATTCCCGCATAAGCCGGCACACTATAGGCCGAAGAAACCCCCGGGACAACTTCAAAAGGAATCTCAGCCGCCGAAAGAGCCAAAGCTTCCTCGCCGCCCCGGCCGAAAATAAACGGGTCACCGCCCTTTAAACGCACAACCAGCTTCCCCTCAAAGGCTTTTTCCAATAAAATCTCCTGAATTTCCTCCTGAGACATATGATGATGTCCTGAGCGTTTTCCCGCATAAATCAGTTCCGCATTTTCACCAGCTTCATTTAATAAGGCATTGGATGCCAGATAATCATAAACGATCACATCCGCATGACGAATGCACCACAGTCCTTTAAGAGTCACCAGCCCCGCATCCCCCGGACCTGCACCGACAAGAAAGACCTTGCCGCGAGGGCTGCTCTGCAAGCTTTCACTGCAACGAAAGGCTTCCTGTTTAAGATTCTCTGCTAATTTTTTTCCTATTTTCTCTATGTCGGCCACATCACCTTGAACTTCATCAAAAATCATATGCCGACCATCCCAGGCAAACCCACCCTTCATATGAAGCTGGCTGCCGTCCAGCCACGAAAAAGCGCACACGGGGGCATTGCATCCGCCGCCGATATCACAAAGAAAACTCCGCTCTGCCAAAAGCTGATATTCTGCTTCATTTTGATTCAATTCACCACAGATTTTGGCAAACGCCTCATTCTTCAAAGCTTTTTCAGAGACTTCCACCGCCAAAATTGCCTGACCTGCCGCCGGCAAAAATTCCTCTGAGTTTAAAATTTCATAATGAAACTTGGTATAAAAATCGTCCCTCATTTCCTCTGACATTCCATATTTCTGTGCATCCCGGCGAAGCCGTTCAATTCCTGCCCGAGCCAGAACGATGGCGTCATACTGGCCTTCTTTCAGCTTTCGAAGCCGTGTCTGCACATTGCCGCGAATCTCTTTTGTCTGAATTCCCGGATTCAGCCTTTTAAGCTGCAGGCTGCGCCTCAGGCTTCCTGTACCAATGACAGTCCCCGAAACCATTTCTTTCAGAAGCTTTCCATCTCGTGTCACGATCATATCTTCCCATTCAGCCCGCTCAACAACGGCACCAATCGTAAGTCCCTCAGGAAAATCCATGGGCATATCTTTTGCACTGTGAACAGCCATATGAATCCGCCCATCCAGCAATGCCTGTTCCAGTTCCTTTGTAAAAACGCCTTTACCGCCAAAGCTGCCCAGCGATTTATCCAGACGCAGATCACCTTCTGTATTTATAGGAAGAATCTCTATTTCAATTCCCGGCGCTATCTCTTTGATTTTTTCGGCCACAATCCGGGTCTGGGCCTGGGCCAGCAGACTCTTTCGCGTTCCAATTCGGATTTTTTCAATCATTTTCTTCTCCCGACCGGTTTTCCCGGATAATTTTATCAATATCTTCCTCCGTCAAACGTCCCCTATCTTCCAAAGCTGCCCGAAGGACTTTAACTAAAATTTCTTTCCGCTCACCCGAATCCGACGTTGCCTGGTGAATTCGTTCTCTGGCTTCAACCCCTGTTTCTGCCAGAGTTTCATACCAATCTGGTAAAGTCTCCTGAATCTGCCGTGACACCATCCGGGACAATGCCGGCGTCCGACCGCCTGTGGATATGCCTACCATCAGATTCCCCCGACGTACTACCGACGGAAAATAGAAATCACAATCAGCCGGGTTGGTTGCCGAATTTGCCGGAATCCCATGCTTTCTCGCCCACAAAACCATTTGATGATTGACCCGTTCATCATCCGTAGCACAGATCAGCATAATTACATTTCCAATGCCTTCTTTTCTGGCATTTTGCTCCAGCCATACGGCCGCTGCCAGCGGACCTTCATTAATCTCATGACATTCCAGATTCCCTATTGGCACCGAACAGCATTCCCTGTTCTCCTGGCCAGACTGAAGTTTCAGCAGTTCCGGTTCAAATCTCCGGCTGATGACATGGACTTCCGCCCCCATATCCAAAAGCACCTCCGCCTTGCGAAGCGCCACCTTTCCGCCGCCAATGATCAGGCAGATTTCTTTTTCCAATTCAATAAACATAGGAAATACGGCCATCTTTATACCTCCTTCAAAACATATCCCCGCGGTGTTATCATCTTTCCGTCCCGGACATACGTCGTGGAATTGCCGATAATAACAATCGTAAACATATCTACTTCGGCATTATTGAGTTCCTTTAAGGTCGTCAACTCACAGGAACTATTTTCCCTTCCGACCCGGCGTACAATGCCCACCGGCGTTTCGGGTTTTCTAAAGTTCGACACAATATCCGAGGCTTTTTCCAAATAATCTTTCCGTTTCCGACTTTTTGGATTATACAGACAGATGACAAAATCACCCTCTGCCGCACATTTAACCCGCAGCATGATCTGTTCCAGCGGCACCATCAGATCACTTAAGCTGATTACCGCAAAATCATTCATCAATGGCGCTCCCAGTATAGAAGCTCCGGCGCTGGCCGCCGTCACTCCCGGAATAATCCGGACCGGAATATCCTCTCCTGATGCCTGAACAACCTGGAGCATAATCCCCGCCATACCATAAATCCCACTGTCACCACTACTGACCAGGGCTACCTGCTGCCCCTTCCCGGCCTCTTCCAGTGCAATTTTACACCGTTCCACCTCCCGTGTCATCGGTGTATTTAAAAAGGTTTTATCGGGGAAGATTCCCCGAATCAAATCAATATATGTCGTATACCCGACAATAAGGTCGGCAGCCTTCATCGCCTCAATGGCCTGAACGGTCATATATTCATAACCTCCCGGTCCAAAGCCGACCACGTCAATTCTCTTCATAGGATCCCTCAACTTTCTTCAAAGCTTCCATAAATATTTCCAACTGCTCCGGATCCAAACTTTCTTTCAGAGCAAAAAAGAAATGAGAAACAGCCTTGTCCATCCCTTTATTTTCGGCCTGCCTGCATATCTTTTCCTTCATCAGCTGCACAGCACCAAAAGATTTTTGAAAAATCATCCATTTTTTAAATTGAACCCGGTAATCTTCCAAAATATCCACGGCCGCCGCCGCTTCTTTTTCTTTCTTCCGATTATTTTCATCTGCCACCCGGGCAAAATCATCCATATTATAGTAACCTGTATTTGAAAGCTCCCGAACTCTCTTATCAATATCCGGTGGTACGGCCAAATCAACAAAAACCCGGCGTTTTTCCGTGATAAGGGCTTTTTTGACTTTCTCCAGAGTCATCGTATAATGGGGACTTGACGTCGCACTAATGATAACATCCATCTGGTCCAGCCATTCATAACGCTCACCATAAGGCAATTCCAGATATCGCCTGCCCGTTCCTCCATGACAATGCTGACGGGTCGTCATATATACGTGGGTCTCCCCTTCTGATAAAAGATTTTTGAAAATACTGTTTCCGATCTTTCCTGACGCACCGAGCAAAAGAACATTTTTTTCCTTTAAATCTCCCAAATATTCTCTGGCCGCCTTCACCGCAATGGTAGCCGTTGACACAGATGTTCTGGACAAAGCTGTTTCTGTCTTAACCTTTTTTGCCGCAGTGACCGCATATCGGAAGCATGTATCCAAAAATGTCCCCATAGTTCCTGCGTTCCTCGCCTGCTGCTGAGCTTCCTTTACCTGTCCTAAAATCTGGTCCTCACCTATAACCATGGAATCAAGTCCGGCTGCTACAAAAAAGAGATGACGTTCTGCTTTTTCACCTTCGTAAAATCGCAGATATTCTGCCCCGTCAATACCTGCTGGAAATGTAATCCGTCGAAGGAGGACCCGCTCCGCCTCTGAAAAGATTTCCCTCTGATTTTCATCTGGGCCATAAAGATATACCTCCAAACGGTTACAGGTCGACAAAAGGGCACATTCTTCAATGTACCCAAGGGAGATTGTTTCTTTTAAATATTCAATTTGCGTTTCTCTGTCCAGTGCAAAGCAGCTACGTATATTTAAATCCGCTGTCTTATGGCTGATGCTGATCAATTGTATGCTCATATGTCAATCATCTGTTTCATCTCTGCCACCGCAAAGGTGATTCCTTCATATTTTTGTTTTTTTATACTTAAACGCGCCCCTTCTTCTGGCACAATATAACGTCCTGTTTTATATTCACTCCCCACCATAGAGCGGGCAGCCAGATAGGCGCTGGCCTCTGCCACAGAACCCACGCCCAGATTTTTCTCTACAAAAGGCGAAAATTCTAAAGGGCCTCCCGGCACTGTATGAAAATCAAGTTTTCCTATCATTTTTCTGGAAATAATCATCAATGGAATCTCAAGTTTTTCAGCAAGAGACAAAATGGCCCTTTCTCCTGCTTTTACATCGACTGTTGCCACTGCCCGGATACACCGTACATCGGTCAGATATTCTTCGGCAAAGCTATAAAATGCTTCTATCATCCGTTCCGGTGACATATCTTTTTTGCACCCCACACCAAGGACCAGCGTCTGAGGTCTCAAACACAGTGTCTTTTCACCATCCACTTCATAAAAAGGGTCAATAACCACTTTCACTTCCTTCTTATCAAGCAGCCGTCCGCTGACATATTTCAGGGCAGATAGATTTTCAATCAATAATTGATTTCTTTTTGCCACCTCATCAAAAGCGACAATACCCTCAACATCTGTAGCGGTCGTCACTATCGGATGCCCTTTGGTCACCGCTGCTAATTGAACGGCCAGTTCATTGGCTCCTCCAAGATGACCGGATAAAAGGCTGATCACCCACTGCCCACGGGTATCCATGACAATAACCGCCGGATCCTTATCCTTTCCCCGGAGCAAAGGTGCAATATAGCGCACCACGATTCCCGCCGCCATCACGAACACCAGAGCATCTGACTGCCCCCATGCTTCTTCTATATGCTGTTTTAAATCGACTTTTGGAAAAATCCCGCCAGGCCAACGTTTATTCAACCGATGTACCAGTTCAAATCCCTGCTCCGTTAATGCAAAATATCCTATCTTCATTTTTTATTTTCGTTTCAAACTGCGAAGCCGGGCTTTTTTCTCCTTATCCACCCGATAAGATTCACATATTTTCTGAATTGCTTTATTGTGGGTAAAATCATCCAGCTGGTTTTCCCGGATGTAATTCTCTGTTATGTCCGGCAAATGGACATAAAATACGGAAACAGCCCAGGCTACAGCCATCTGAACATAATAGTCTGAATTCTTCATATTATCAAAATACTGAAAAACAAACGGAGTATATTCCGGCAGAACATAATAATCCAGAGCCATTACCGAAGCAAACCTCAGATCATAAGTTTTATCCGAAGTAAAGCAGGTTTTCAAAAACTCCCAGACCACCTCCCGATGTTTTTCAGTAAATTTCAGAGTAGAACAAAAGCAATCGCAAACTGCCCAATTATGAATACTCGGCAGAAACTGACGAATTCTTTCTAACCGCTCTTCCAAATCCATTTTCCCATAGCCGACCATAAAGCCCCGAAGCATGTCCTCTTCATAATACATGTTCGGCGCCGCCTCAAAATATTCCCGCCAGTCCTCTTTCACAAGCTTTCTCGCCAACTTCCGAAGTTCCGGTACCCGCACGCCGAGAATATTTTCCGTTCCCGGCACCAGTTTGCTGTGAAATGCCCGATAATCCTCATCTGCCAGATCTATCAACATTTTTCTTACGCTCTCAACATCCATAATCGCATTCCTTCCTATTGTTTTATCCGGCATGACTCATTTCCAGATCAAGCAGACGGCGTTTTACATCCAGACCACCGGCATACCCCACCAACTGTCCATTGGAACCGATGACACGATGGCACGGAATGATAATCATGATTGGATTGTAGTGATTTGCCATCCCCACAGCTCTGGCCGCTTTCGGTTTTCCAACAGCCTTCGCGATATCTCCATAGGTACGTGTCTCTCCGTAAGGAATATCCAACAACGCTTTCCAGACGCTTTGAAAAAAAGCGGTCCCATCCGGCTTTAATAATACATCAAACGATTTCCGAATTCCTGCAAAATATTCTCTGAGCTGTCGCTCCGTCTCCGCCAGAGCTTCCGTCTTTTCAGTCACCGCGGATTCAAAGGTCTCTGCTGTTTTAATAATCTTCCCTTCAGAATCCAATCGAGCCGCCGGCACATCCGTCCGGGATATTTCCTTAATAAAGCCGTCACTTTCAACCAGACGGAGCCGTCCGATCGGAGAATCCATAAAATATTGATACATCTGCCACATACCTCCTCTGTCCGTAAATCAGTCCCTAGTTTCAATTATTCTAAGTATACAACACGTTCCATTAACTGTCCAATAAAATTGTGTACTCATCTGCTGCACACCCTTTGGGTCAAAAAAAATGTGGGAAGGGGCACACCCACCGATAATTTTCTGGTAAACCATACAAAAAGCGTCTCTGACGCATTTCTCTGCATGCTATAGCATGTCAAAAGCCCCTGCGGTGGTGCAAACTGCAGGGGCTTTCGCGTATTTATTCTTGGTTTAAGGCAGGACTCTTATTTCACGGCTGGCAATAGCCATTGTCAATTTTATTCGTAAGAATAGAAGCCGCGTCCGGCTTTCTTACCAAGCCAGCCGGCTTTAACATACTGGCGAAGCAAAGGACATGGACGATATTTGCAATCCGCATATCCTTCATACATAACTTCCATGATCGCGAGTACTGTGTCCAAACCAATGAAGTCTGCCAATTGCAGCGGTCCCATCGGATGGTTCATTCCGAGTTTCATTACCGCGTCAATATCTTCCACGGAAGCTACGCCTTCATACAGACAATAAATCGCTTCATTGATCATCATCTGAAGGACCCGATTGGAAACAAATCCCGGAACATCACGAACTTCAACCGGTGTTTTGTTTAATTCCACAGATAAATTCCGAACAGCTTCATAGGTTTCATCCGAAGTAGCGATCCCACGGATGATCTCAACCAGCTTCATGACGGGAACCGGATTCATAAAATGCATTCCAATGACCTTTTCCGGTCGTTTCGTCACTGCTGCTATTTCGGTAATTGGCAATGACGATGTGTTTGAAGCTAAAATGCAGCCTGGCTTGCACACCTCATCCAATTTTCGGAAAGTGCTGGTCTTTATTTCCATGTTTTCCACAATAGCTTCAACAACGATGTCGCAATCTTTCGCATCTTCCAGAGAAACAGATGGAATAAGACGACTCATCGCTGCATCTTTCTGTGAAACATCAATTTTTCCTTTTGCAATATCCTTATCAAGAAGTTTGCCGATAAATTCTACCCGACTGTTGACAATATCAAGATTCACATCATTCAGATAAGTTTCTATTCCGGCCGCCGCCATAATCTGGGCAATTCCCCCGCCCATCTGACCAGCGCCAATGACCATTGCTTTCTTTACACTCATTATGTTATACCTCCTGTTATTCAACTTCCACCCAGACAGCATCCCCCTGGGCCATACCGGAACAAATTGCGGCTACGCCGCTCTTTTTACCAGATCGTCTCAGTTCATAAATCAATGTCATCAAAATTCTCGCGCCGGTAGCTCCAATCGGATGCCCCACCGCAACTGCTCCGCCGTTGACATTTACCTTTGCATCCATTTCTTCTTCACTCATTCCCAGGACTCCCAGACAACTCACCAATGGAACTGCTGCAAAAGCTTCGTTAATTTCCATCAGGTCAAAGTCTTTAACCGTCAGATTATTTTTCTCCATCAGATTCTGAATAGCCAGTCCCGGAACAGTTGCAATATAACGGGATTCTCTGGAAGCCTGTGCATAACCCCTGATGGTTGCCAAAATCGGAGCTCCGAGCTCTTCCGCCTTTTCCCGGCTCATAATAACAATAGCAGAGGCGCCGTCATTTGTTCCCGGCGCATTTCCGGCAGTAACCGTTCCGTCTTTTACAAACAATGGCGGAAGCTTAGAAAGACCTTCCATGGTTGTTCCCGGACGCGGAGCTTCATCCGTTTCAAAAATAATCGACTGCCCCTTTTTCACAGGAACTTCTACTGCAAATCGTTCATCATTAAATTTGCCCTGTGCTTCGCCTTCAGCCCATAATTTCTGACTCCTTACAGACCAGGCATCCTGCATTTCTCTTGTCACATTGTACTCGGAAGCAACCTGCCCTCCGATGACCGCCATATGTACATCATTTTCCGGACACCATAATCCATCGAATACCATGGCATCTTTTGCCTTAACATCATTCATACGTGCGCCCCAGCGCATATTCTCCAACACATATGGAACATTACTCATGCTCTCCATTCCACCGGCTACAATAATATCTGCATCGCCTGCTTTAATGATCTGGGCACCTAATGTCACCGCTTTCAGAGCGGAACCACAAACTTTATTAATAGTTACCACCGGTACTTCATGAGGTATGCCGCCCTTTACAGCTGCCTGCCGTCCCGGAATCTGCCCCTGTCCGGCAGGAACCACCATCCCATAAACCACTTCATCAACCTGTCCCCCCTGAATCCCGGCACGGCTCAATGCCTCCTTGATTGCAAGACCGCCAAGGTCTGTCGCTTTCAATGGTTTTAGTGTACCGCCCATCTTTCCAAATGGGGTACGTGCCGCGCTGACGATAACTACATCTTTCATTCTTTTTCCTCCTCACCATAATAATATAACCCTTTGACCAACTCTTTTTTGTCCGATTGGTTCTGTCTCGATTCTCTCATAACTTTTTTTAAAAAACAATGATCGGATATTCCCGGTTTTCTTAACGGTGAATTTAAGATTTTTTCTCATTTTACTTTAGAGAAACAATAAAAAAAGAAGAAATCTGACTGAATTTTATGAATCCTAACCAAATCTCTTCTTTTCATCTATTTATTGCAAAATCATTATCGGCCCAAAAAAGGCTTCGGAGTTCTTTTTTCCAAAAATGCTTGCATCGCTTCCTGTTGATCCTCTGTTCCATAAAGTTGGGCAAAAAGAGCTGCTTCAATCTGAAGTCCTCTCTGTAAATCACATTCCATACCATCCGTCACGGCAATCTTCAGGTATTTCATTGCCAGCGGGCCCCAATGAGCAATTTTTTCCGCCATAATCAATGCATCCTTCATCAACTCATCCGGTTCAGACAGTTCATCCACCAGGCCAATACGATAAGCTTCCTCCGCAGAAATCTTATCCCCTGTGAACATCAATTGTTTTGCTTTTGATACACCAACAAGTCTCGGCAAACGCTGTGTTCCGCCCCATCCGGGAATCACCGCCAAAGAAATTTCCGGGGAACCCAGAAATGCTTTTTTCGAAGCAATACGAATATCACAAGCCAAGGCAAATTCCAGGCCTCCGCCTAACGCATAGCCATTGATCGCTCCGATAATCGGTGCCCGGAAATGCTCCATTGTATCCAATACCTGAGCGCAATTTCGGCTGAATTGATATCCGGTGATAACCGTAGTCTGGGATTCTTCATTAATATCCCCGCCGGAGCAAAAAGCCCGGCCTTCACCAGTAAGTATTAAACACCGAATTTGTTCATCTTTTTCAATTTTATCCAACAATTCCCGCATTTCATTAACTGTTTCCGTATTCATTGCATTTAACGCCTGCGGCCGGTTTAAGGTAATCACCCCAATACTCTTATTTTTGCCGGCAATCTCATACTTCAATCCATTCATATGTTTCCCTCCTTCATTATTGATATATTTTTAACATTCGAAATCCTATTTTTCCTATCTTCATTTTCCTATATTTTTATTTAAAACGCAATTACCATATATTCAATAACTTTTTTACTTTAAGTTAATACTTTTTAAGATTATTTATGAACAGTATGGTATAATATTTTTATAAAAAATAGAATTCAAAGGAGAAAAAGATGGAATTAAGAGAATTAAATTATATTACTGCAATCGGAAAGACACGGCATATGTCCCATGCCGCTAATGAACTATATATTTCTCAGCCTGCATTATACAAGAGCCTGCGCAAAATAGAATCTGAATTTGGCACACCGCTATTTTACCGAAAAGGAAATGAACTGCTGCCTACGGACACCGGACAAATCGTACTGGAAAAGGCCGGCGAAATATCCATTTTAATCTCTCAGATGAACGACGCTGTCGCTGCGACAAAAAACTTAAAGCAGGGGAAGGTCAGTATCGGCTTCCCTTCTATCATCGGAACAATGTTTCTTCCAACCCTTCTAATTGAATTTCAGAAAAAATACCCGGATATTTCTTTACATACTGTTGAAGCCGGCGGCAATGCCCTGGCCGGAATGGTCATCTCCGGCGATATCGACATGGCTATCATTATGCGCCCGGTCTTCTCAGAACTTCTTAATGAAATCCCTCTGATCCGTGATCAGGTTACCGCAGGCGTCCTTCCATCCCACCCGTTGTCCCGGCGTTCCTATGTAACTATAAAAGATTTTGATAACCTTCCTTTCATTACCTTTGATAAAACCTTTAACATGCGGGCACAGCTTATGGAACTCTTTCGCACCGAAAAGTTTCGTCCGAATATTGCTTTCGAAGGCGCAAGCTGTCAATTTCTTTTTGAGCTTACCACTCTGTCCGACGGTATTCTTATACTTCCCCGGCCTATTATTGAATTTTACGCCCATGATTCAATGATCACTCTGCCTTTTAAACCGTCATTTCAATGGGAGCTTTCGCTGATTTTTCAGAAAAACACCTTTTTATCCACAGCCAGCAAAGCACTCATTAATCATATACAGGAATATTTTTTCCGAGTATAATTAAAAGCCCTGCGGCACAAGCCGCAGGACCCACTGTTATCTGTTTTATTAATATTCTTTCAACAAATGGTTTGCAATGACCACTCTTTGTATCTCATTGGTCCCTTCAAAAATCTGATAAATTTTTGCATCCCGCATGAGTTTTTCTACCGGATATTCCCTGCTGTATCCATAGCCGCCAAAAATCTGAATGGCTTCCGATGTCACTTTCATGGCCACATCGCCGCCATAAGCCTTAGCAATGGCGGATTCCTTACCATAAGGCCGCCCCATCTCCATCAGCGTACATGCATGAGCTACCATCTGACGGGCTGTTTCAATCTGAATTTCCATATCGGCCAGTTTAAAAGCAATCGCCTGATTGCTGACAATCGGTTTGCCAAACTGTATACGCTCTTTTCCATATGCAATGGCTTCTTCCATGGCTCTCTGGGCGATTCCTACCGCCATACAGCCAATAAAGGTACGACTGACATCCAATGTCTGCATAGCGATCTTAAAGCCTTCACCTTCTTTTCCAAGAAGGTTTTCCGCTGGAATACGACAGTCATCAAAAACAAGGTCACAGGTTCTGGAACCACGGATTCCCATCTTATCCTCATGCTTACCATACGTAAATCCCGGTGTGCCGTCTTCTACCAGAAACGCGCTCATACCCTTGATTCCTTTACTTTTATCTGTCATAGCAGTAACCACGTAAATACCGGCCACACCACCGTTCGTAATAAAGCATTTGCGGCCATTCAGTACATAACTTTCACCGTCTTTTTTTGCCGTTGTACGCCCGGCGGCCGCATCCGAACCAGCCTGAGGTTCTGTCAGAGCAAAACCACTGAATTTTCCGGAAATAATCGTATCACAGAATTTCTTTTTCTGTGCTTCCGTTCCTGCCATAAATACAGACTTTAATCCAATATTGTTGACGGAAAATGTCAAAGCAAAACCGGCGTCCGCTTTTGCCATTTCCTCCAGAATTGCAGCTATGGAGAGTTTATCAAGTCCAAGGCCGCCGTAGGCTTCAGGTATATCCAGCATATGTAACTGCATCTCCATAGCCTTATCATAAATCTCCTTCGGCCATTCTCCAGTCCGGTCATATTCCTTCGCCTGTTCTCTCACCTCATGATTACAAAACTCGCGTACCGCTTCAATTAATTCCTCTGTTTCTTCTGAACAAATATATCCCATATCGATCTCTCCTTTTTTTCTTCTATTGTGCTATGTTTTGCGTTAAAATTCAATGACAATTTATTCAAATTCTTTTTAACTTTTAGTTTATGGTTTTCCCGAATCCAAAGTCAAAAGTAGAGGCTCCACAACTGGTGCAAATTGCGAAGCCCCCACTGAATAAAGGAAGTTTTTGTTTCTGCTTTCGCAGAATATGAATTTTATTAATGGATTTTAGTCTATCAACCTATTTTTACAGTTTCTTTGTTGCCATGATCTTGGCCTGACCATCGACAACAACCGTACCATCCTGAATCGCTACAACGGTCTTCATGGTTAAAATTTTACGCTTTTCGTCCATGTCGATAATCTCAGCCGTTGCTGTGATCGTATCGCCTACATGAACCGGCGCTGTGAATTTCAGATTCTGCTCCAGGAAAATCGCATCTGCTCCAGGAAGGGCCATGCCCAATACGGTAGATATAAAGGAGGCTGTTAACATACCGTGGGCGATCTGACTGCCAAAACGGGTCGTCTTTGCATATTCCGCATTGACGTGCACCGGATTAAAGTCTCCGATGATCCCCGCAAAATTGTAAATATCTGAAGCTAAAATTGTTTTACTAAAGGATGCTCTCTGACCAACAGATAACTCCTGGATCGCATAACCGCTCATATTAATACTGTTTGGATCTAACATACTCATATAATCACCGGTCCTATTCTTCAAAACTTAAGTTCATCAGAGCATCTGTAAATATCTTTTCATCCATAACCTTGATCTCTTCGTCCATGATCGGTGTGAATTCCATTTTATCAAGAATATCTTTCTGCAGATCAACACCCGGTGCGATCTCAAGAAGTTTCATGCCGCCCGGAACCAGTTTAAACAATGCACGTTCTGTGATATAGTAAACGGTCTGTCCGGTCTCCACACCGTATTCACCAGAGTATGTGATCTGCTCTACGGCCTTTTTAAATTTAATGTTCGGCGCGTCTTCGATGATATTTAATTTGCCGTCTTTGATCTCCCATTTCATCTTACCGGCTGTAAATGTTCCGCAGAATCCTACAACCTTGGCATTCTGAGTAATATTGATGAAACCGCCAGGACCTACCATACGTCCGCCGAATTTAGATACGTTGACATTACCTTTTTCATCCACTTCAGCCAGTCCGAGGAAGGCCATATCGAGACCGCCGCCATCATAGAAATCGAATGTATCCGGCTGTTTTACGATAGATTCCGGATTCACCGTACCGCCGATCCCAAGGCCGCCGGTCGGAACACCGCCGAGGACACCGGATTCGATGGACAATGTGATCTGATCAGCAACACCTTCTTCGCCGGCAACTGCAGCGATCGCTTCAGCCACGCCGATACCCAGATTGACAACAGCACCCTTCTTTAAAAGCATAGCGCCGCGGCGTCCGCAGATCTTACGCGGATTTAATGGCATTGGTTCAATGGCATCCAGTGGGATATAGATCTCTCCGGTAAGTTCCGGACGATAATCCGGTCCCATAAAGGACTGGGGATGATTTTCAGGTTTTGCTTCAACAATATAATCTACCATAAAGGACGGAATCTTGATATCTTTTACAGGAAGACTGCCCTTCTGTACCATCTTTTCAACCTGGACAACAACGATACCGCCGCTGTTTCTTGTCGCCATCGCCATTTCAAGCTGATCTCCATGAAGTCCTTCTTTGACCATGGATACATTACCGGCTTCATCCGCATAGGTTCCGCGGATAAAGCAGATGTCCAGCGGAACGGACTTGTAGAACAAATAGTCCTTTCCGTCAACCTGGAGCAGCTGGACAACCTCATGACCGGACTGACGCGCTGCTTCATTGCCTTTACATGCTTCAACTCTAGGGTCCGCATAAGTCTTTAAGCCAACATGGGTGATGAGGCCCGGTTTTCTTCCGGCTGTTGCACGAAGGATATGACTGCATACACCCTGAGGAAGAATGAAACATTCCACTTTATTTTCCATACAGAGCTGTCCAAGCTTTGGCGCAAGACCCACATGGGCACACACAAGACGTTTGATCAGACCTTCATGACCCATATGATTCATACCTCTGTCTTTTCCGTCACCGATACCAGCGCCATGAAATACTGTAAGATTTTTTGGCTCTCCGGTTTCCAGATATCTTTTTTCAATGGCAACCAAAGCTTCTTCTGGTGTTCCGAAACCAACAAAACCTCCCATGCCAACACTCATACCGTCTTTAATCAAGGATGCGGCATAATCCGCTGTAACTAATTTACTCATTTTTGTAACCTCCATTTCACATCTTTATAATTACGGTAACATTGGGAACAGTTCAAATAAAACGATCGCCAATGCACAAGCCATAAATGGCAGAACAACCGTCAGCCAGAACAATGGCATATAAGCGTCTTTATGCGTTTCACCACAAAGATTCAGCAATGTTACAATATATCCATTATGTGGTACAGAATCCAGTGCTCCGGATGCAATGGATGCAACCCTGTGCAATGCAGCAGGTGCTACGCCCATTTCTACATATGTAGGACCCACAAGCGGAATAGCAATACCAAGGCCGCCGGAAGCAGAACCAGTCAGACCACAAATAACCGTTACTGCAATTGCCGCTCCGAGCAGCGCCGGTCCAGGAATATTTAACATGATACCCAAAATAGACTGGAATAATGGGATTGCTTTTACAACGGAACCAAAACCAACTACAGCACTTGTATTGGCAATTGCACTAATTGCTGATGTCGCGCCGCCTGCAAATGTACCTGCGATCATCGTTGGTTTATATGTTTTGTTTAATAATACAACACCAATAACGATGCTGATGAAGATAGCAACTGCTGCCGGAACCTTAAAAGCATTCATCAGGATGATCGTCACAATTAAAGGAACGAAAGAAAGACCAACACTCGGCATTTCGTCTTCACTTAACTGTGCTGTCTGTTCGCCTTCTTTAGCAACAAAATGTCCGCCTTTAGCCACTTCTTTTTTAATCATACTATTCAGCCAGATATAACCTACGACAAACATGAATATGCCGGCAATAATACCAACAACAGCGCCAGACATAGTTGTTGTTCCCAAAGTCTGAGACGGAATAATATTCTGGATCTGAGGCGTACCAGGACAGGTCATTGCAAAGGTAATCGAACCAAAACCAATGGTTGCCGGAAGCATATTTCTTGGAAGATTTGCTTCCTTAAATAAGCTGATCGCAATTGGAAAAATAGTAAAGCCTACAACGAATACACTGACACCGCCGTAACATAATACGAAACAGCTAAGTACAATCGCCAGAACAGCCTTCGATGCCCCGAGTTTCTTAACAATCCAGTTGGCAATAGCATCCGCCGCATGACTGTCATTCATAAATTTACCGAACAGAGCGCCTGCAAGGAACACCAGAAAATTTGATGTGATAAAGCTTGAAAATCCAGGCATATAATTTTCTGTCAATACTGTCCATACATTCATACCGCTTGTTGCAGCAAGGATCACTGAACAGATTAACCCAATTGCCAAAACATGAATTCCTTTCATAGCCAAAAAAACTAACAGGAACATGGCAATAATCAATCCAATAACACTTAACATTTGCATATTTTATCTTCTCCTTTGATTTCTTCTCCCTAAATCCCCTTAAATATCCCTTAGATACATTTTTACTTTACGCCAATAGCTCTGGAAATGACCATCTTCTGAGCTTCCGATGTTCCTTCATAGATCTCCGTGATCTTTGCGTCACGCATCATACGTTCCATCGGATATTCTCTTGTGTAACCATAACCGCCGGAAAGCTGTACACACTCACGGGTCACAAGGTTCGCCACATCCGAATTGTAGAGTTTCGCCATGGCCGCTTCCTTTCCATATGGAAGGCCTGCATCCTTCAGCATGGCGCAGCGCCATACGAGCATCCGGCCCGCATCCACCTTTGTCTGGAGTTCCGCCAGTTTGAACTGGGTGTTCTGGAACTGGGAGATCCGTTTCCCGAACTGTTTCCGTTCTTTGACATATTTGATCGTCTCATCGATGGCTCCCTGGGCGATGCCGAGCGCCTGTGTTGCGATACCCATACGTCCCGAATCCAGGCTGGCCAAAGCCATCTTTAAGCCCTGTCCTTCTTTTCCGAGGATATCATCTTTGCTGACGCGGACGTTCTTGAGGATCAGCTCACATGTGGCTGAACCGCGGATACCCATTTTCTTTTCGTGTTTTCCGACAGAAAATCCCGGCGCATCCTTGTGGACGATGAACGCGGTCATCCCATTGTTCTTCTTAGCACGGTCTGTCACGGCGATGATGATGTACCATTCTGCCTGTCCGGCCGTTGTGATGAACATCTTTGTCCCGTTCAGGATATAGTCGTCACCGTCTTTCACTGCTACCGTCTGTACATTTGATGCGTCTGTGCCCACGCCCGGCTCTGTCAGGGCAAAACATACCAGTTTATCAGTGAACGCGCCTTTCTGATATTTTTCTTTCTGCTCCGGCGTACCGTATTTTGCAAACAGTCCCATACCGAGACCGGCCTGTACGGAATAGATAACGCCGGTTGTCGCACATACTTTTGAGATCTCTTCAAGAGCGATGACATAGGCCAGATTGTCTCCGCCCTCACCGCCTTCCGACTCCGGATAGGCTGCACCAAAGAAACCATATTTAAACAGTTTCGGGACCGTCTCTACTGGAAATCTCTCTTCTTCATCCAGTGTTGCTGCTAAAGGTTTTACTTCCTTTTCAGCAAACTCTCTCGCTAACTGACGTACAAGTCTGTGTTCCGGTTTTAATAATGCATACATTCCTATTTTCCCTCCTTGTACTCTTTGATCGCTTCCGTAAGTTTCGGAAGTAAGGTATCCACATTTCCGACAACGCCAAGATCGGCGATGTCAAAGATCGGCGCACCGTCATTCTTATCAACGGCCACGATATATTCGGCACCTTCCATACCGGCAACATGCTGGATAGCGCCGGAAATGCCGCAGGCCAGATACAGATCCGGGCGTACCGTCTTACCGGTCTGTCCCACCTGGCATTCATGGTCGATCCATCCTGCATCGACAGCGCCACGGGAACCGGACACGACACCACCGAGGACTTCTGCGAGAGGGTCCAACAGAGCGTTGAAGTTTTCTGCATCGCTCATACCGCGTCCACCGGATACGAGGACCTTAGCCTCTGTGATATCCGCTGCCGTCCGCTCTTCCCGGATGACCTCAACGACTTCTACAGGCATATCCGCTGCACTGAACGCTACTTTCAATTCTTCAACTTCACCTGTCCGTGTGCTGTCTGCCGCAAGAGCCTTCATCACACCCGGACGTACCGTCGCCATCTGAGGACGATGATCTTCACACACGATGGTCGCCATGATGTTCCCGCCGAAGGCCGGACGGGTCATCAGCAGATTCCTGCTGGCTTCATCAATCGCAAGCCCGGTACAGTCTGCTGTCAGACCGGTATGTATCCTTGCAGATACACGCGGCGCAAGGTCACGGCCGATGGCTGTGGCGCCGATCAAAAAGATCTCCGGTCCTTTTTCCCGGATCACTTCAACGACCGCTTTTGTATAGGCTTCCGTCGTATATTCCGCAAGCATCTCATCCTGTACGAGTACGACCCCGTCAGCACCTGCTGCGATCAGGCTGCCGGCCTGAGCATCCATTCCCTGTCCCACAAGGACCGCATATACTTTTTCATCTAATGTATCGGCAAGCTCTCTTGCCTTTCCTACTAATTCATAAGCAACCTTCTGGATGTTTCCGTCGCGCTGCTCTGCAAATACATATACATTTTTGCTCATCGAATTCATCCTCCTCTAGATCAAATGCTTTTCAGCAAGTCTGCTTACGATAATGGCTACTGCTTCATCTTCAGGGACATTGATCTTTTCACCGGCGCCCTTTGCCTGTTTTGTAAAGGATTTCCGGACTCTTGTCGGTGAACCTTTAAGGCCGATGTTCGCCATGTCCACAGTGTCTTTCATATCCTCAAGGCCCCATACCTGGACATCCTTTTTATAAGCTCTGAAGATGCCGCCGATGGACATATATCTGGACTCATTTAATTCAGAAAGACACGTCAGGAGGCACGGGAGCTTTGCACGCAGGAGGTGGCTCCTGTCTTCAAATTTACGCTTGACAAGAAGTGTCCCGTCTTCAACTTTAATGTCTTCAACATAACTGATCTGAGGAATGCCGAGGTGCTCCGCGATCTGCGGTCCGACCTGAGCCGTATCACCATCGATCGCCTGCCGGCCGGTGATGATCAGGTCATAATCCAGTTTTTTCAGCGCCGCAGCGATCGTGGAAGAAGTCGCCCATGTATCCGCGCCGCCAAATGCACGGTCACTGATGAGGATCGCATCGTCAGCTCCCATAGCCAGCGCTTCTCTCAGAGCCACATCGGCCTGAGGCGGTCCCATGGATACGATCGTCACTGTACCTCCAACCTCTTCTTTGATCCGGAGAGCCGCTTCGATGCCGGCCTTATCATCCGGGTTAATAATACTTGGAACGCCATCACGAATCAAAGTGTTTGTGACCGGGTCCAAACGGACTTCTGTTGTGTCCGGAACCTGTTTTACACATACAACAATTTTCATCTCTCAATTTCCTTTCTTTATTAAATTCCGCACTCGTCTTGAACCTATTGCGGTTTTTCATTTAAAATTTGCAGGCCGCTTTTCAAGGAAAGCTGTCATGCCTTCTCTCTGGTCTTCTGTTGTAAAGGCCACTGCAAACAGGGAGGCTTCATGCTCAATTCCCTTCTTTAATTCCATTTCCATTCCTTCATTCATGGCTTTCTTACCCAAAGCAATGGCCGACATGCTGTTTTTACAAATCTGAGCCGCCAGCTCTTCTGCTTTTGCCAGCGGATTTTCATCAACAACATAATTCACAAGACCAATTTCCTTTGCTTCATCCGCATGAACCTTTCTTGCCGTGGCAAGCATCTCTTTAGCGATACCTGTACCAACCAATCTCGGCAGTCTCTGCGTTCCGGCAAATCCCGGAAATACTCCCAAAGTAACTTCCGGAATACCAATCTGAGATTTTGCGGAAGCAACACGAATGTCACAGGCCAGGGCCAGTTCACATCCGCCGCCCAGTGCAAAGCCATCGATTGCTGCAATGACGATCTTTGGCATATCCTGAATCTTGTTATAAGTCGTCTGTCCAAGTCTCGCATAGTCATACGCCTCGACCGCCGTCATATGCTGCATGGCAGAGATATCTGCTCCGGCTACAAAAGCTCTTCCGCCGGCTCCGGTGATGATCACGACTTTGGCGTCATCATCTTTCGCCGCCATATCCAGGGCTTCTGACAATTCTGTCAGGGCTTCTTCACTCAGTGCGTTCAGAGCCTTTGGTCGGTTGATCGTGATATAACCGATCCCATTGTTTGTTTCATAGATGATTGTGTTAAATGCCATTTTTTTACCCCTTTCTTTAAACAATGTTTCTCTGATATGTGATACTTTTATATTTCGCAATTCGGATGCCAATTTTTTCACAAACAACTTTATATAACAAAAAAACTGGAAAAAGCCTTGAATTTATCAGGTTTTTCCCAGTTTTTTTATTTTTTAAATTGATATTTATTATACTTTTTATTGAGTGATTTGCTGCTATAATTGTAATAATATATTACAAGATTTCTGAAAATCCCCATTTTTTGTACTGTAATGTCCCGTTACAATGTAACATTTTGATACTTTTTTAACTTTATAATTCCTCTGAGGAAATTTTTTCCATAATCCGATATAATCTTGGACGGGAAATTTTCAAAAAATTGGCGGTTTTTGTGATATTATTGTCATTTTTTCTTAAAGTTTCAATGACCAAATGTTTTTCCAGCTCCTCCACCATCGCATCCAATCCTTCTTCTGTCGTCTCAATCGGAGAAACGCGTTCCGCATAACGAATATGCCTCGGAACGTGGACCGCTGTAATTTCATCACCATCCGACATATAATATAACTTTGAAATAACATTATTCAATTCACGGACATTCCCCGGCCAGCTGTATTTCTGCAATATGGTGTAGACCTCTTTTGAAAGGACCTTTTTCGTACCGTTTTCATTCTTCAACCCCTCTAATATGTCTTCAACAAGTTCGGGGATATCCTCCAGATGCTCCCTCAGCGACGGCGCCTTAATGTTTAAAATATTCAACCGGTAATACAAATCCTCTCTAAAATCCCCATCCTGAACCATTTTTCCAAGATTCCGGTTGGTGGCTGCAATAATACGGACGTCGACAGGAATCGTCTGATTTCCTCCAATACGGGTAATCTCACGTTCCTGCAAGACTCTCAAAAGTTTAGACTGCATAAATACAGGAAGCTCTCCAATTTCATCCAGAAAAAGCGTTCCTCCGTTTGCCAGCTCAAATTTTCCTATTTTCCCGGATTTGGATGCGCCTGAAAAGCTGCCTCCGACATAACCAAAAAATTCACTTTCAAACAGATTTTCCGGTATAGCTGCACAATTGACCCGCACAAACATCCGTTCATGCCGTTCACTGCAATGATGAATCGAATGTGCGATCAATTCCTTTCCCACACCGCTCTCACCGGTGATCAGTACGGTAGATCTCACAGACGCCACCTTAACGATTTCTTCCTTCAAAGTCTGAATGACTACTCCATGACCAAGAATACTGTCTAAGGAATATTTTGAACTCTGCAGTTCAATAAACTTTGTCTTATAATAAGCCAATTCATCATTGATTTTCTGGTTTTTTTCAGCCAGAGCCATTAAATCCTCGATACTGGTGAACATCAATAAGCCAAAAACCGCCAGCGATTTACCGTTCTCTACGATTGGAATCCGGTGAACGATAATTTCCCGGTCTTTCACCTTTCCCTGGGTGTACTTATGTCTGTCCGCATATTCGGCCTTCTGGGTTTTTAAAACCAACGGCGTTCTTGAATTCTCGATAACTTCATAAACATGTTTACCGATCACACTGCTGGGTTCTATACCTAAAAATTCCCCATAGGACTTGTTCATAAAAAGGATATGCTCGTCTGCTCCCACCAGCAATACAGGCATTGGAAATACTTCCAGTGCTTTTTTGTATATACTTAGGTCATTTTCTTTATTCATTATATCTCTCCCTTCATATCATCACATATCAGAGAGAACATTTGAATTTCATGATTTGGGAATATCACCTACACCATTTAAAATAAGCCTTGGACGATATGGATACTCTTCCATTTCAGTTTTTGAAGTAACCCCGGACAGAACAAGACATGTATCCAGACCTGTTTCAATACCTGCGATGATATCTGTATCCATACGGTCGCCAATGATTGCCGCATCCTGGGAATGGACTCCCAGAAGCTGCAGTCCTGTACGCATCATTAAAGGATTCGGTTTACCTACAAAATACGCTTGCTTTCCTGTCGTCAACTCAATCGGTGCAATAAGCGCACGGCAGGCCGGAACAATTCCCTGCTCTGTGGGTCCTGTTAAATCCGTATTTGTTCCTACCAGCTTGGCGCCGTTTTGAACATGATGAACAGCCTGACAAATATTCTCATAATTATAATTATTAGTCTCTCCAATGATCACGTAATCCGGATTTACCGAATTATTCGTAATGCCCGCCTCACTCAATGCCAGAAATAATCCCGGATCGCCAATCACATAGGCCGAACAATTCGGTTTCTGTGAACTGACAAATTTTGCAGTGGCCAACGCACTTGTATAAAAATGCTTCTCATCCACGTCTAATCCCATACGCCCCAGTTTCTGCTGAAGCTCTTTTGGCGTCTTACCGCTGGCATTTGTAAGAAAAAGAAAATTTTTATTCTCCCTGTAAAGCCATTCTACAAATTCCTTTGCTCCTGGCAAAAGTCTGTCACCGTGATAGATTACGCCATCCATATCACAGATATACCCTGCTTTATTACGAAACTCTCTCATTTATAATTCCTTTCCTGACATTTTTTATACAAAAATTTTAACATTTTTCTCAATATAATTGAAGTCTTTTTAAACAATTCTTATGTAAAAATACGAAAGGGCAGAGTTATCTGAATATTCTCTGCCCATCTCTTTCTCTTTTAAACTGTTATTTTTTCTGCTTCTACATATTCTGCAATATTTACGGCATGATCTGAAATACGCTCCAGATTACTTAAAATATCCAGGAATACAATTCCCGTATCCGCCGAGCATAAACCTTTGGAAAGACGTTCCATATGATTATGACGCATATCTTCTTCCATACTGTCTACATCATCTTCCAGCATATACACCCGCTTGGCATCCATAATGGACTCCCGGTTTCTGGAACTGATGGCTAAATCTACAGCCTTTAAGACCACATCTTCGATATCCTTTAAATCTTCTACAGCATCACCGGATAATTGAAAATGTCCCTGAACGAGGCTCGAAGCAAGTTCTGCAATATTATCGCAGTGATCGCCAATACGCTCCAGGTCACTGACCGTAAAAAGCAGATGACTGACCGTCTGAATCTGTTTTTCTGTCAGAGACTCATGGCTCAAATGAACCAGATATTCCGTTAAATCCTTTTCAAAGACATCCAGTGTTTTTTCCAGTGCATCAGATCTGCGAATCTTTTCTTCACTGACATCAAAGACACTGCTCATGGAAATCTCCACATGTTCCCGGGCCAGTTCTCCCATATGAACGACCTGCTCTGCCGCACTCTGAATAGCAAAAGACGGTGAGCTCAAAATACGCAGATCCAGATGCGGACGTTCAAGGACTTCTTCATCCACAGAAGTCATAGATATTTCTGCCGCTGCCAGACGTTCCGGTTTTTCCCGGATAATACGTCCCGAAAAGGTAACCAGTTGTTTCGCAAATGGGAACAGGAGCAGTGTATTACTGATATTAAATACGGTATGGAAAATAGAAATACCCACGCTGGTCACCTGTCCTCCTGCAAAGACCGGATTCATCGTAAATATGGCAAACATCAAGATACCAAATACGACCGCACCGATAACGTTAAACAGAAGATGTATGACCGCCGCCCGTTTCGCCGTACGATTTGCTCCTGCACTGGATATGAGTGCCGTCACACAGGTACCAATATTTTGTCCCAAAGTAATATAGATTGCCGAATTCCAGGAAACCACGCCGTTGAGCGCCAGGGTCTGAAGTATACCTACCGACGCCGAAGAACTCTGGATGATCGCTGTAACTGCCGCACCCGTCAGAATACCAAGAATCGGATTTTTGCCAAGCACCCGGAAAGCCGTCGCGAAAATCGGCGCATCCTTATATGGTGTAATCGATGAGGACATAAAACTGAGTCCGATAAAAAGGACACCAAAACCGACAAGAATTTCTCCAACCTGACGATATTTTTCTTTATTGACAAACAAAACAATAAATGCGCCCACTCCAATGAGCAGCGGTGCAAAAAATTCCGGTTTCAGCATCTGGCCCCACTCGCTCATAGATACGAGCCATGCCGTGATCGTAGTACCGATATTGGCACCCATAATAACACCAACGGCCTGAGTCAGGCTGATAATCCCGGCGTTAACAAAACCGACGACCATAACTGTCGTCGCCGACGAACTCTGGATCACCGCCGTTACCAGTGCGCCTACCAGAACGCCCAGAATCCGGTGATTTGTTAAGATACCCAATAACTGTTTCATCCTGCCGCCGGCCGACTTTTGAAGTCCGTCCGCCATCACGTGCATGCCGTACAAAAACATACCGAGTCCGCCAACGAACTTAAACAGCATCTCAATATCTGCGATAGACATGTTATCTCTCCCCTCTAATGTCTTTTACAGCTTATTGATGTGAATCATCAATTGAACCGCCTGTCTTACGATATTCGGTTTCAAAATTCTGGTCATAGAGTTTTGACAGCTCATATTTATCTCCGAGGAAATCCCCGACAACGACCAGAGCTGTCTTTGTAATCCCTGCTGCCTTGACTTTATCTGCAATCGTCTCCAGGGTCCCATAAATAATTGTCTCTTCCGGCCAGCTTGCTTTGTAAACGACAGCCACCGGAGTATCCTTTTCATAAGACTCGCTCATTAAATGAACCAAAACTTCGATTTTACCTACACTTAAAAATATTATCATGGTAGCATGGTGTTTTGCAAGGCTAAGAATTTTCTCCTTTTCCGGCACCGGCGTACGACCTTCAATCCGGCTTAAAATCACGGTTTGTGATACCCCAGGGAGGGTATACTCCTTCTTCATGCTGGCTGCAGCAGCTAAAAATGAACTGACGCCCGGAATGACTTCATAGGAGATGCCAAGGTCGTCCAGCGCATCCATCTGCTCCCGGATGGCTCCGTATATAGACGGATCTCCCGTATGCACCCGGGCGACAGACTGCCCTTTTGCTTCTGCCTCTTTCATCACGCCAATGACCTCGGAAAGCGTCATGTAGGCGCTGTTGTAAACCTGTGCGCTTTCTTTACGATCTGCCAGAACTTTTTCATTTACCAGCGATCCGGCATAGATGATCACATCTGCCGAATCAATGAATCTTTTTCCTTTAATCGTCAGTAATTCCGGGTCTCCCGGCCCGGCGCCAATAAAATGTACCATCACAGACCGCCTTTCTTTATGATCAGAGTCGTAAAATAACCATACTCCCTATCTTCTTCCGGCGAGCCGATATATTCATCTGCCATGCCAATATTGCTGAGTACAACGGTCCTGTCTTCCAATCCCTGTTCTTTTAATATTTTGTTTATCTGTACCATGGAACTTCCGGCCTTCATCACAACAATATTATCGCACACCTTCAAAGCTGTTTCCAGAACTTCCGTTCCCTTTAAAGAAGAGAGGACCATCATATTCTGGTTGCCCTCCACGAGACTGACCTGCGCCAAAGCAGCCCCTCCGGAAAATGCCGAAATACCAGGAATATTTTCCGTCCTATAGCCCTTTTCACGGATAAACTTAAAAGCCAGATGATACGTACTGTAAACAGATATGTCGCCAAGCACGATCATGGCCACATTTTTACCCAAATCCAACTTTTCCATCAACTGCCCGGCCGCCTGTTCTCTGCAGGCTTTCCGTCTTGATATCGAATGCTCCATCGTAAAAACTACCGGCATAATCTCTTTTCCCGTCAGATTCACTGCCGGCTGTACGATCGACAACGCCCGGCTTTCTTCTCCCGGTGCTTTTACCGGCACTGCAATGATATCTACCGACTCCAGGACTTCCTTTGCTTTGAGTGTCAAAAGCTTCGGATCTCCCGGTCCGATACCCACGCCATATAATTTTCCTGTCATAAATCGCTCCTATAATGTTATTTATCTTTATTTTGTAAAATATACAACCAGGATGTATGATCCTTTGCCATAGGAATTCTCTGAATCCGATGTATCCAGGAATTTTCGGCTAATTTTTTCTCCATAAGTTTTCCATCTTCACTGTAAACCACCATAATTCCCTGAGGCGCCAGAAGCTCCCGTCCTCTTGTAAACAAAAGTTCATAGAGATAGGATGCCGAATCTCTCTGTCTCAGATTTTCTGTTCTCGGCATATCCGTTAATATTTCATCAAATTTATATTCATGTTTAAAATCGTTAAAATTCCGGTGTACCACATGTATGGTTGTTCCGGCCCGCCGACTGTTCTCCCGGGCGGCCTGTACTGCCTGCTCCGAAATGTCCAGCCCATACATACTTTTAAAGGATACCTTCGCTGCCCGCTCGATGAGCAACGTTCCCGTTCCACAAAAGGGATCCAGTATATTTGCTTCCGGCTTCAGATAAGTTTCCACATATTGCATGATGAGAGCAGCCTTCGCCGGATGCATCGATGTCGAAGTTGTATATTTGCGGTATAGAAACCGCTTGTCCGGCATAGACGTTAGTTTCAGAAAAACTCTGCTCCCCTTCGTTCCTGCTGCGATCACCCGGATTTCGACTTCATAAAAAGAAGGTTCATTGACGAGCATACCGCCGCTGTTTTCTTCCAGACATTTTGAAAGGGCCTTTGCCAATTGATTTTTTTTTGCAATATCTTTCATACCCTTTACATTCACCCGGAACATAAACGGCCTTTTTTCCACATGTCTATCTTCAATATAGGGTATCAGTCCTTCTTTTAAGATTTTCTTTCCTATGGTCTCTCCATCCATGGACGAAATCAGCGCCGGATAAAAATCAAACAAGATGGCCTGAAAGGTTCGTATCTGACGCACCTTCTCCAGATTCTTTGTTGTCACCAGACAGCCCCCCGTCATCACCCGCCCATGGGTTTCCGGAATATTTTCTACCTGTTTTAAAACCGTTTCCTCATGTCCTCCTGGAACAATCAGCAAAATTCTGTTATCTATTTCATCTCCGCAAAAGCTGTGAAACTTCGGCGGCTCTGCCTTCCATATTAGCTTTTGAAGCTGTTTCATCTCCTCTTCAGAATGCTTCGTCCGTTCCTGACCTTCCAGAATTCTATATCGTTTTTTTAACTCGGGAAGATAACTCTTATATTCAAACCCGGCCATAGCTGCCAGATAATCGCTTTTTAAAAATTGGGTTTCTTCCGCCTCATAATGCTGAAAAAGAATATCCAAAAGCACCGGGTCTCCAACCCTTCCGAGAAGCTTCACCGCATTTTTCCGCACCTTAGCGTCATCATTCTCTAAAAGTCCGATAAAACACGTCTCATGCTCATAGTATTCATCCAGAAAATCATCCAGAACAGATTCGGATTTTACCATTTGATTCAATTGAATCAGATTTTCCCGGAGGTTTTTTCCCTCATATATTTCCGCACATGTTTTTTTAATCATTTGCACTCTCCTTATTTTTCCTATCCGCCGCAGGTCCGGGCAATGAGCAACGTCACCGGATGACCGCCCTCCATTAAATGATAGCTGCCCACCGGACGTTCTTTTTCTATACGAATGGTCAGCTGCTCTGTCTTTTCCAGCTCTTCCATCGTCTCAGTCAATTGACAGGCTTCGATCATCGTCTCCAGTGTCACAGAGGCAATCACCACTTTGATACCTGGTCCCTTCTTGCAAAGAACCTTTAAAATATCTTTTAATGCCCGACCGGCACCACCGACAAACACATGGGTCGGTCGTTCCAGTCCCTCTAAAACCTCCGGCGCTGCACCTTCGATGATTTCCATGTTATCTGATGCCAGCTGCTTTTGATTTTCATATAAAACTTCCAATGCTCTTGGATTCTTCTCAACAGCGATTACTTTGCCCATTGGACAGTGTCTGGCGCATTCAACGGAAACGGATCCTGTTCCCGCTCCCACATCCCAGAGTACAGAATCCGGTAACAGATTTAACTTTCCAAGAATAATCCATCGAACTTCTTCTCTGGTCATCGGTGTTTGATTTCGAAGAAATTCATCGTCCCGCAGCAGCCTTTTCAAAGCACTCTGTTTTCCATCCATCGGCACAGGCTGCTCTTTATCATCCGATTTACTTTTTATCATTACAAGACTTAACGCCGGCCATTTGGTCCCAATCAACTGCTCCGGAGTGCCGGATATTATTTTCTCATCAAGATAGGATATCCGGCTGCCGGCTGACATGTCCACCGTCGTCAGGCCCATATCCATCAGCTGCCCGGCCACCCATCCCGGTGTCCGCTCATTATCGCACAAAATAAAAAGCTTCGGGTATTGATGAACCGCCGCCGCCAGAAATTCTCCTGTCATATTCCGTCCATGAGCACTGATAATTTTTGACTCCTCCATGGACTCTCCAAGCTGTGCGGCAAATGCCTGAACAGAACCAATTCCCGGAACAATCCGGACTTTCGCTTCCGGAAACGTCCGCCGTACCAACCGGAACATGCTGTATATCAGGGGATCTCCTGAAACAAGAATTCCGGCTTTTAAAGAATCCGGCTGCTCTTTGAGCCATTCCAGCCGTTTCATCATCGATCCCATTTCAAAAACGCGTTTTTCATCAACTTCCAGTCCAAAGGTCCGGAGCATCCGCCCATCTCCGATAATCAAGTCGCACTGTTCTGCCGCCTGCCGGGCTGCTGGAAGTATATAGGCTGTATCTCCTGGACCGCCGCCAATAATTCTAATATCTTTCACCCTGTGATTGCCTCCATATTCCTGCTTTTTCCTAAAATTCTTCCGGATTCATCCAGCAAAACAACTGCCACATCCCCGTTGCGGCCCATTCGGAGCCGGCACTTTTCAGCAGCTTTGTCACTGATCGAACTCCATATCTTCTCCAGACCATAATCTTTTAGAAGCCTCTCTGCCTCTGTTACAGTGCGGCATGCATAAAGCTGCTCGATCATAGCCTGTTCTGCACCGGCCAACGCAGCAAAGGTGCAGATTATCTCCATCCGCCCATCGGCCACATGACTGTGGGTATTCATAATATCCGCCGCCAGCTTGACAAGTTTTCCTGCAAAACCACCAATCAGGATTTTCTTCACATTCAGCCGGACCGCCTCATCCAGCATCACTCCCACATAATTGCTGATCTGGACAAATTCTACACCGGTCAGCGTCTTTTTCTGTGCTGTCAGCCATTCTCGCATCCGGCGTTCTCCAGTCTCTCCCAAAACAAAACAAATGTACTCCGGCTTTGAGACAGCCGCTACGGAAAGGCAGGTTTTCAATGACTCGATCACAGCCGATTCACTCATCGGCCGTACGATACCACTGGTTCCAAGAATTGACAGACCGCCTTCAATGCCGATTCTTGAATTAAACGTCTTTTCTGCCAATCTCTCCCCGCCGGGAATGGATATCTCTACCTCAGCCCCCACATCGCCAACATAATACCGAATCTCTTTTTCAATCATCTGACGGGGTACCGGATTGATGGCGGCCTCTCCTACCGGAACTTTAAGTCCCGCCCGGGTCACCCTGCCAATACCTTCTCCTGCTTTGAAATGAATATCTCCCTTTTCATCAAAAAGAGTTACCCTTACGATCACTTTGCATCCATCTGTTACATCCGGATCATCTCCCGCATCTTTAATCACGCCGCAGGCAGGAAATTCTTCCTGAATCACAGCCAAACAGACTGTCTTTCCCGACGGCAAATCTATCCGGACATTTTTCGGACATTGCCCGGAAATCTGCCACCGGACAGATGCCTGGACTGCAGCCGCTGCACAGGTCCCCGTGGTAATCCCCTCTCTTAAATTGCTGCCTGATGTCACTTTACCCAAACTTATCATTTCCTTCTTTTATCAAAACATCGGCATTGCAAAAGAAGGCCATCCCGAGGATAGCCTTCTTCTGATAATCACGTTATGACAATACTGCAAATTCTGATACTAACGATTTAAAAACTTAAATGTATGATATTAGAAAAGGCACATTGGTACGAACACTTGATTATAATTTGGTTACATTGGTTGCCTGAGGTCCTTTTGAACCTTCAACAACATCAAATTCAACTTCCTGGCCTTCATCAATTGTCTTGAATCCATTCATGTTGAGTCCTGTATAATGCAGGAACACATCATTACCTGTCTCATCACTGATAAAGCCAAAGCCTTTCTGGCTGTTAAACCACTTCACTGTACCTTTCATAATTAAATCCTCCAAATATCTACTGTACCCTAATGGTATTCAGTACTCCTAGAATAGCATAGTCATCTTGCAGTGTCAAACATTAATTGTCGACACTCTGTGAAAAATTTTTTGCTCTTTTCATAAAAATTCTATGGTATAACCGTCCAATTTGTATTATGATAGTAACAGTATGAAACCTAAGAAAGACAATGGAGGTGTCTATGAAACATTTAATTAATCCATTAGATTTTTCCGTTGAAGAAACCGAAGAACTTCTTCTTCTGGCTGAGGACATTGCCAAAGATCGGAGCCGTTACAGTGAAGTCTGTCATGGTAAAAAGCTGGCCACACTCTTTTATGAACCAAGCACCCGAACCCGCCTGAGTTTTGAAGCTGCCATGCTGAATCTGGGAGGAAACGTTTTAGGTTTTGCCAGCGGCGGTGACAGTTCCGCATCAAAAGGAGAAAGCGTTGCCGACACGATTCGCGTTGTTTCCTGCTACGCAGACATTGTTGCCATGCGCCATCCAAAAGAGGGAGCTGCCCTGGTTGCAGCAACTCATGCCTCTGTTCCGGTCATCAATGCCGGTGACGGCGGACATCAGCATCCGACTCAAACATTAACCGACCTTTTGACAATTCATTCCCTGAAAGGTCATCTGGACAATCTGACCATCGGCTTATGCGGCGACTTAAAATTTGGCCGTACTGTTCATTCCCTGATCAGTGCGCTCGTCCGTTATCCAGGCATCAAATTTGTACTGATCTCACCGGAAGAATTAAAAGTACCATCTTATATTCGTAAAGAAGTTCTTCAGAAAAACGGCATTGAATTTAAAGAGACCGAAGATTTGGAATCCGTCATGCCGGAACTGGACATTCTCTACATGACCCGTGTTCAAAGAGAACGTTTTTTCAATGAAGAAGACTATATCCGTTTAAAAGATAAATACATTCTGGATATGAATAAGATGGCTCTGGCCAGAGAAGACATGCTTGTTCTCCATCCACTGCCGCGTGTCAACGAAATCTCTGTAGAAGTGGACAATGATCCAAGAGCTGTTTACTTTAAGCAGGCTCAATTTGGCGTCTATGTCAGAATGGCATTGATCATGAAACTCCTGGGGGTAGAATTATGTTAAATATAAGCGGTATTGAAGAAGGCTACGTCATTGACCATATCCGCGCCGGAAAAAGCATGGATATTTACAAATATTTGAAATTGGACAAGCTGGACTGCCAGGTGGCCATTATTAAAAATGCTTCCAGCAACAAAATGGGAAAAAAAGATATCATCAAAGTTCAGGGCGACATGAACCTGAATCTGGATATTCTCGGCTTTGTGGACGACCAGATTACTGTCAACATCATCAAAGGCGGAAAAATTGTTGATAAACAAAAACCGAAACTGCCTCAGACCATCACCAATGTGATTCGATGTAAGAATCCCCGGTGTATCTCATCGGTGGAACAGGAACTGCCTCAGATTTTCAAATTAACAGATGCTGAGACACGGACCTATCGATGCATTTACTGCGAAGAGAAATTCGATTCAAAATAAAAATCCGATATAAAAATATCCCCACAGGATATTACAATGTTTTTGAAACATTCATTCCCGTGGGGATGTCGCTTTTATACAGATATCTTATTCTACAACTTTAAATTCGTCTTTACCAACGCCGCAGATCGGACAAACCCAATCTTCCGGTAAATCTTCAAAAGCTGTTCCCGGTGCAATACCGTTGTCCGGATCACCTACAGCCGGGTCATACACATATCCACATGGTTCACATTCATATGATTTCATAGTCATTCTCCTTATCTATTATTCAATGTCAAATCAGGCTTTCCAAAGTCCATGGAGGTTGCAGTACGCATAAGCAGCCACTACTTTATCACCTTCAGCCAATGCAAATTCAGCTTTTGGAGCTTCTTCCGGTTTTAAATCAACTTTCTGATAGCCTTTTTCTGTTTCAAGAACAATCCACTCGATATAGTGTTCTGCTGCCATTGGATGGGCTACGCCGCCAACTTCAACAACCACTTTCCGGCCATCCTGGTTGATTACAGGCACATGTTTTTCAACAGCCGCATCTGTTGTTCCAGGAACAAGTTCCACCATTTTCTGGCCGCAGCACATTACCGGAACTCCAGAGTTTTTTGCATAAGTAATAATATTTCCACAATGTTCACATACATAAAATTTCATATTTCATTCCTCCTGAACGTTTCTTTTTTCATTAGATGATTTTATTATATCTCGTTTTTTTATGTTTTCAGTTGCAATTGCAACTTTTTATCATCTGTGTTACAATTAATTCAAGAAAGGAGGCTATTCCATGGACAATATTCACATTTTTGACAACATTTCTGACCAGGAACTGGAAAAGATGATGGTCTGCTTCAAATCCCAGATCAGGACTTTTCCGGCTCATGAACAGCTTTTATCGTCTTCCTCATCTTCAAATCAGATTGGCGTCATCCTTTCCGGGGAAGCCGACCTGATCAAATACGATTACGATGGTTATCGAAGTATCATCGAACATCTGACCAATCAGGATATCTTTGGTCAACTCCTTCTTCGTCCCTTTGATGAAACTCCGATGGAAGTCTTATCCTGCACCAACTGCGAGGTCCTCTTTTTTGATTATGAGTGTCTCATTAAACGCTGTGCTCACGCCTGCGCTCACCACAGCATGCTGGTCAATAATGTACTCCAGATTTTTTCTTCTAAAACCCGTCAACTTCATACCCGTCTGGATATTTTAAGCCAGCGCTCCATCCGCAATAAGCTTTTAACCTATTTCCGCCACCTGGCCTACGAATATCATTCAGAAAGTTTTATCCTTCCCTTTACATTGAATTCCATGGCCGACTATCTCTTCATCGATCGAAGCGCCATGCTCCGGGAGATGAAAAAAATGCGGGATGAAAACCTTATTCAATCGAAGGGGCGTCGGATAACACTTCAACACCATGAATAAAATCCATAAATTCCTGGCCGGTGATCGTCTCTTTTTCAAGCAGATAATTTGCCGATTTTTCCAGAACCGCCTTATTCTCCGTAAGGATATTTATCGCTTTCCGATAAGCCTCTTCCAGAATCTTCCGGACAATTTCATCGGCCTTCACCATCGTCTCATCGGCGCAGGTCTTTACCGGACGGCCATCCATATACTGGCTGCCCGGAATCTCCAGGCCCATCATGCCAAACTCGGACGACATACCGTACATAGTCACCATTTTTCGCGCCAGGTCTGTTGCTTTCTCAATGTCATTGGACGCTCCGGTAGTGATACTGCCAAACTCAACTTCCTCTGCAGCCCGGCCGCCCAGATACGTTACCAGTTCATCCAGCATCTCCTGTTTCTTCATGAGAAAACGCTCCTCCGACGGCATCTGCATCGTATATCCCAAAGCGCCGGATGTTCTCGGGATGATCGTAATCTTCTGAATAGGCTGAGTATCCTTTTGTTTAGCCGCCACAAGCGCATGTCCGATTTCATGGAAGGCCACGATTTCCCGCTCTTCACGACTCATAATATGGTTCTTTCGCTGCTGTCCGGCAATGATCACTTCAACCGATTCAAATAAATCTTCCTGGTTGATCAGTTTTCGATTCATACGGACCGCCCGCAGCGCCGCTTCATTGACGATATTCGCCAGATCTGCGCCGGAAGCGCCCGATGTTGCCAGAGCAATAGCATCCAGATTGACACTTTCATCCAGTTTCACCTTCCGGCAATGCACTTTAAGTATATCGATACGCCCCTGCTTATCCGGCTGAGTCACATTGATGGTCCGGTCAAATCGCCCTGGACGACGCAACGCCTTATCAAGCACCTCCGGCCGATTGGTTGCTGCCAGAACAACAACCGCTTTACTGTCATCAAAACCATCCATCTCTGTCAAAAGCTGATTCAATGTCTGCTCTCTTTCGTCATTGCTTCCGAGCTGATTATCCCGGCTCTTACCAATGGCGTCAATCTCATCAATAAAAATAATGCATGGAGCCTTTGCCTCCGCCTGTTTAAACAGATCACGGACACGAGAAGCACCCATACCAACGAACATCTCGACAAAATCCGAACCAGCCAGAGAGAAAAAAGGTACTCCGGCTTCTCCGGCTACCGCCTTGGCAAGCAATGTCTTACCTGTTCCCGGAGGACCGACAAGCAATGCCCCTTTCGGAAGCTTTGCTCCGATTTCCCGGTATTTCTCCGGATGATTCAGATAATCTACAATCTCCATCAACGATTCCTTGGCCTCATCCTGTCCGGCCACATCCTTGAATGTCACCTTCGATCCTTCAGCCACATATTCCTTGGCACGGCTTTTTCCCATGCCGCCAAGGCCGCCCATACCACCCATGGGCCCCATGCTCTTTGCTGCCTTGCGGGACAAGGCTGACAGGAACCAGAAAGCCAGTAATAACGGAATGACCCAGGATAATAACGTACTCATAATTGAAGAAGTCTGGGTCGGAATTTCCGAATTTACATCCACGCCATATTCCTCCATCTTTTCCGCCAGAGAGGTATCTGAAGATACAATTCCTGTATAATAAGCCTGTATCAGTCCCCGATTCGTATCCTCATCGCTCGGATAAATAAATATCTGACTTCCGGCTTCATCAATACTGATGGCCTTAACTTTGCCATCCTTTGCCATTTCCATAAATTCACTATAACTAATCTGCTTTGTCGCCGTATCTTTGACAAAATTGTTCATACAACTATTAAACAGCATTGTCATCACGAGACCAAGCAGAAAGATCATCATCCATTTATCAATGGAAGGGCCACTTTGTCCCGTCGGCGCTCCGTTATTCTGTCCGCTTCCGCCGGGAGGTCTTTTTCCCTGTGGCGGCGGTCCTGTTTTTTTAAGTTCCGGTCCTTCGTTCTCGCTCATACTGCATCCTCCTTCGATGTTATTAGCACTCCATCTTCCCGAGTGCTAATTTTCATCTATTGTAACACTTTATCCGGAAAATTCAAGCCTTCTCCCATTTATTTTCGAAAGTTCATAGTTTTTTAAGAATTTCTTTTAAATCATCCAATGTAAATATGTAGTGACTGTTGCAAAAATGACAGTTCACTTCAATTGGCTGTCCGTCATCGATCATTGACTGAATTTCTTCCCGTCCAATGCTGATAATGGCCTTTTCCACCCGTTCTTTGGAACAGTTGCATTCAAAACTGGTCGGAACCTTATCCATAATTTCCACATTCATACCATCCAGTACTCTCCGAATGATATCTTCCGGCGTATTACCTTCCTCCAGCATCGTTGTTACTGATGGCAGTATCCCGATATTTTTCTCAAGCTTCTCAATCACTTCTTCCGTGGCAAAAGGCATGAGCTGCAAAATAAAACCGCCGGCCCGTTTTACTGTATTGTCTTTTTCCATCAATACCCCAAGAGCCACACTGGAATTCACCTGCTCCGAAGTAGCAAAATAATACGTCAGATCCTCGGCAATCTCCCCGGAAACCAAATGCGTCTGTCCCATATAAGGCTCCTTTAAGCCCATATCTTTAATGACGCTTAAGACGCCCATGTCCAAAGCGCCGCCCACATCCAGTTTCCCGGCTTTATTCGGCGGCAGCATGACCATCGGATTTTCCACATAGCCTTTCACCCGCGCCTTTCCATCAGCAGTTACAGTCAATCCTTTAATCGGTCCGCTGCATTTAATCTGAAGAGTGATCAGATCATCCTCTCCCTTCTGCATACTTCCCATCATGGCTCCGGCTGTCAAAAGACGTCCCAATGCCGCCGTAGCCACCGGACTTGTATGATGAATCTGGCGGGCATAATCTGCCATTTCCCGCGTGGTTGCCGCAAAAATCCGAACCTGATGGTCTGCACCGGTTGCCCGGATAATATAATCAACGCCTTTTTTTTGTTCTGGTTTATTACATGACATATCTTTTACATCTCCTCTGTTGTTTTACTTTTTCCCTGTTCTCTGGCAATAATATAAATCCGTTCCGAATCCTCCCGGACCGGATCCATCGTAAAGGCATCATAAGCCCCTTCCCACCGCAGCCCTGAAGCTTCGATCAGTTGACGGATTTCCTCCAGGTCATAGGCCCTCTGGTAGTGAACCTCTTCAAAGCGGTCATAACGGCCATCTTCGCCCTGAATAAAAAGATTTAAAACATATTCATTAATTCCGGACGAAATGTCGTAATAATTATCCCAGATAAAGCAGTGATCCTCCCGTGTTTCCCCAATAGTCTGCTCGCCGAGTATTTTCTCATATTTATAGCGTGTATTCAAGTCAAAGATAAAAACGCCATCCGGATCCAGATAATTATTGACCAGACGGAACACCTGTGTCAGTTCCTCCGGATCAAGAATATAATTCATGCTGTCACAAATACTGACGATTGCCCGGACCGTTCCATATAGTTCAAATTCCCGCATGTCCTGACAGAGATAAAGGGCCGGCTTAAGTCCATCCTTCATTGTTTCGCACATCCTGTCATCCGCCGCGGCGTTCTCTGTTTCGCAGGATATATTTTTTTCAATGGCTTCCGCCAGCATTTCTTCCGAATTATCAATGCCGATCATATCATAGCCCCGGCGTTTTAAAGCTTCGGTCATATTTCCTGTACCGCAGCCCAACTCCAGGACCAGACCATCCGACACGCCATACTGCTTTAAAAGCGTCACCAGATAATCACACCATTCCTCATAAGGTATATTGTCCATGAATAAATCATACACCTGGGCAAATTCTGAATAAGCTTCCATGCTTTATTCCCCGTTTCTTTTTTCTTTTTTCTTTTGATTCATAAGACCGCCGATACGTCCGGTCTCTCTCGCTGTAAGACCCTTCCAGCCAAGCGCCTCCACTTTATCAAGCAATCCCAGTTCCTCGGTAATTTCAAATTTAAGCCGTTCTCTCGCCTGCTCCTCCGGCGTCTTTTTTTTCCATTTGTCCGGCTCATTGAACTGCTCCATGACCTGCTGCCAGCGGGACTCCCTCTTCTGCTCCATGCCTCACACCTGCCTTTCCGTTATCTTGATTATGACCACGAAAAAGCAGGTCTATTCATCAGCAATGGATTTCTCTGTTCATTATAACAGAATATAAAATCCTGTCTTTCACTTTTTTTCCGGATATTTGTTCGATGGCCTTCTGGTAATAATCCAGCTGAGTTTTATACCGTTTGATCAGCAGTTCCTCCCCTGTCTTACCTTTCGGAATTCTATCGGTCTTATAATCCAGCAGAACAACACCGTCATCCTCTTCAAAGTATACGTCGATGACTCCCTGGATCAGAATCCGCTCCGAGGTCAGTCTATCGTTTTCCCTATCTGAGAATTTTTCGGAAATACCGGATATCTCCCACGCTGCCAGTTTCGGATAAATTTCCCGCACGGGAATTCCCATAACAAAAGGCCGCTCTCTGTAAAGTTTTCCATTTTTCTCTGCCCGGGCCATCCGCTGTCCCAACTCTGAGCAACAGAAATCAAACACCTTTTGTGCCGGAATAAGTTCTTCCCAGAACGCCGGAATCTGTTCTTTTTCCACACATTGACGGATAAAACTGACAACTTCATCCTCAGAAGAAATCTCTGCGAAAGGCAGTAATTCAAATATCTTATGTGTCGCCGTTCCCTTTTGCTGAGCTATATAAAGGGGATTCCCCAGATCCGGTAAAAGTTTTTCTACATTTTCCGGGTAAAGAACAATACCGTTCATCTCTTCACCGACCATTTTTTTCAATTCACTGACTGTCATTTTTCCCTGAAGCCGGGTCATCAGTTCCCGAGGATACTGCCATCGAAGCTTTTTATCAATAAAATCGTACAACGGTGTACATCCTTCTTTGATTTTCTCACAGCCGCGCAAAAATTCTTTTTCACCGTCCGACTGGATTTCTTCCCGGATATCCTCTGCGGCCATATACGCCGGATTGATACATCGAAATTCAAATCCCCTCTCTGCCCCCTGCCGTTCGTCAGACCACAAAAGAGGGCCGAGCCAATCCAGATAACTTTTGGCACGGAGCATACGGCTGTAGGTCAGAGGCGTCGGTGCCTTACCGGCCAGAGACCATTTTTCGGCAGTCTGCTCCATATCCTCCACCGTTCCTACAAGAATCAACTTTTCTCTTGCCCGGGTCAAAGCCACATAAAGTACCCGAACTTCTTCTCCCATCTGATCCAAAAGCAGTTTTCTGGCAAAGACTTTTTTCGACAGGCTGTGAATCTTGACCCGATGCTCCAGATCCACCCCGTCGGCCGCCACGCCATATCGGGCATGGATAACAATACGGCTCCGGGATTCGGTAAAATTCATGCTTTTTCCAAGACCTGCCACAAAACAGATGGGATATTCCAATCCTTTACTTTTATGGATACTCATGATCCGCACTGCCTGGCCTGCCTCTCCCGGAAGTACAGCGCCGCCCAGATCCTCTTTAGATTCTTTCAACTGGTCCACATAGCGGATAAAATGAAACAATCCCCGATAACTGGTATTCTTAAAATCTTTGGCATATTCTACAAGCCGTTCCAGATTCGCCCGCCGCACTTCGCCCCCAGGCATAGCAAACATCTGCTGCACATATCCGGTCATCTCATAGATTTCATGAATAAGTTCTTCAATGGAAAGATGAATTTTACTCCGGCGCAGCCGGTCATACACCATAAGAAAAGATTTCAGCTTTTCCACCAAAAACAAATTGTCCCTCTGCTTCAAGTAATCCTGAATATTTTCATACAAAGACACCGAACGATTCACCAGCCTCAGCTCTGCCAGCTCTTCATCCGTTAAACTGCCCATGGAAGATGTTAAAACAGCCGCCATGGGAATATCCTGAAGGGGATTATCCAGAATACGCAGCATATTTAAAATTCCCTGAATCTCCACTGTATCAAAAAACCCGGATGATGTTTCACCTACCGCCGGAATTCCCATGTCTTTAAGAATCCGCACATAATCCTCCGTCCAGTTTTTTACCGTCCGGAGCAAGATCACGATGTCACCGTATTCCGCCCTGCGGTATGCTCCGGATTCGGTGTCCATCACCCACAGTCCGGAAGTCTCATTCACAATCTCCCGGATACGCAGGCCCACAGCCCGGGCTTCCGCTTCCCGCTTCGTCATCTCCAGGTCATTTCCATGTTCTACCATAAGCCATTCAGCGCTCTCGGAAATTTTCTGTCTTGTTTCCGGATAATCAAGTCCCGGATAGAGAGCCGCATCCGCATCATATTCCATACCACATATTTCCGGTATCATTAAAGCTTCAAAAATCCGGTTGATGCTCTCAAGCACACAGGCCCGGCTCCGAAAATTTTTATGTAAGTCAATCCGCTGATGGCTCCCCTCTTGTTTTGTATAGGTTTGATATTTTCTAAGAAAAATTTCCGGTTCTGCCATTCGGAAGCGATAAATACTTTGTTTGACATCGCCTACCATAAAAATATTCGGCTGCCCTTCCCGCTCTCTGGAAATGCTGTTTAACAGTGTCTCCTGAACCTGATTACTGTCCTGATACTCATCACACATAATCTCTTCAAACTGCTCACTATATCCCTTTGCCACCGTCGTCGGTTCATGATGTTCATCCAATAATATATTTAATGCAAAATGTTCCTGGTCATTAAAATCAATTAAATTTCTCTGTCTTTTTTCTTCCCGGAATCTCTTGGAAAATTCCTCTGTCAAATGAATCAGCACAGCAAGTCCCGGTAAAATCCGTGCTTCTTTTGAAAGCACTTCCGGCAAGCTTTCAGCAAAATAATTCTTTTTAAGCCATCCAAACAGATCCTTGGCTTCCTGACGCAGGGCCTTCACCATATCCACGACCGAAGGGTTGGCTTCCGGCTGCTTTTTCCCTGACAGCCGCTTCCATTCCATATGTTGGATATGGTCATAAACATCTTCCCATGTTTTACATTCAAGCATTGCTTCCGTCTGTTCCAAATCCGATAAAAGCATCGGTTCATACAGGGACGGTCCTCCGACACCAAGGCTCATATCCAGAGCTGTTTTCAGAACAGCCTCCATCTCCCCGAGAATCCGATAGGTTTCTTCCATGATGAGACAGACCACCGGACTGTTCTCCACCTTTTGCTCCATGGCACCTGGATTCATCGTCAGTGACTTTTTAAGCCATTCCTCCGGCCAGGGATAACTTTGAGAAAAATCATAAATCCTTAAAATCCAGTCGGTCAGTCCCTTATCCAGTTTACCGCTTGAATAGGTCTGAGAGAAGGCAAGAAATTCCTCTGTTTTTTCTGCATAACAATCCTCCAGAAGCTGCTCTGCCACATCCTGCTTTAACAAAGTGATTTCCTGGGGATCTCCGACACGAAATCCCGGATCCAGACCGATGGTATCAAAATGTTCCCTCAGTACACTCATACAAAAACTGTCAATGGTGGTGATCAAAGCTGATGGAAGAAGCATTTTCTGCTTTTGGAGATGGGTATTTTCCGGGTCATCCAAAAGCCGGGCGTCCACAGCCGCCATGATTCGCTCCCGCATTTCTGCTGCCGCCGCTTTCGTGAATGTCACCACAAGTAATCGGTCAATGTCCACCGGTCGGATGGTGTCTGTGATTTTTTGAATAATACGTTCTACAAGAACTGCTGTTTTTCCTGAGCCAGCCGCCGCTGAAACAAGAAGACTGCGATTCTGTAAATTTATGACCTGCCGCTGTTCTTCGGTCCACGACTTTCCCATGCTTCTCTCACCTCCTCATAAATTCGCTGCCATACTTCATCAGCCGACAAATGCATCAAGCGATGGTACTCGCAGCCCTCCACCTGTTCGTCAAAACGACAGATTCCCCGATAACTGCAATAATCGCAGGCCGTCCGTTTTTTACTTCCATTAACCAACACATATGGATTTTTTGATATATCTCCCGACATCCAGCCTTCTGCCAGCTGCTCGATTCTTCGATGAACAAGATAACCAAGCACATCCAACTGGTCTTCACTGGCAATGCTGGAAGTTTTAGAAAAAGTCCCGTCCTTTTTCAAACTGACCGGCAATACCTGCGGCGCCTCAGAAAGCTTCTCATCCATCCATGCCACCACCTGGGGATCATCATTGACTAAGCCCTCCAACTTCAGCATGGACGCGATCTGACTATCTAATTCCTCAGGATTCTCCGGCATTTCCTCCAAAATCGGGTCCTGAATATGATAATAAAACATCCCGGCTTTCACAACGGGTTTCTCCGGATACCTGGCCGCCTCAATCTGCGCAATAGATTCCATGTAAACAACCAATTGAAGCGACAATCCATAAAAAATCTCTGTCAGATCAAATTCCTTCTGTCCCGACTTATAATCCACGATTCGCACAGCCCGCGCTTCTTCACCATCATAGATATCGTAACGATCCACCGTCCCGATCAACTGCACCCGCTCGCCAACAGAAAACTTTGTCTCAAATCCGGCAGGTACAAATTCTCCTTTACAGATCTGTTTCTGTATCGTCCAGGCCGTCCGTTTCGCCATACGGACCAATTGTTCCAGATAATGATGATAACGGGCATTCTCTAAAAACATGGCAGAACCATACTCCATCCCTGTTTCCCGAACACACCGCTCCATCGTTTCATCCCTGAACGTATCGGGCATTGTATGCCAGTCATAGGCACTTTCCTCCACCGCTTTTGAAAACCGCTCCATTGACTGGTGAAGAATATTTCCCAAATCCGGCGGAAGAAGCTTTGATGTTTTCCGCTCTTCCAGCCGCAGGCCCGCACTTAAAAAGTGAGCGTAAGCACAAGCCGCATATTTTTCCAATGTAGTAATACTTGCTCTTGGCCGTTCCCCATATAAAGCCTTTATGATTTTCTGAGACAAGGGACTCATACGCCGTATATCAAACATCTGGGATATCCAACCGGACAGTTTTTCCTTTGTCCCGTCATGTTCCGAAAACCACGCAAAAAGGGTCTGCCAGAAATCGTTCCGAAGCTCCGGCTTTTTCAATCCTTCCAGCAAATAATAACTGCTCTCCTGAATTCCGGTCAAAATCCGGCTTTCTTCCCATAGCTCCGGTACTTCCGGTCGTAAATCCGGAAATATTTTGTACACATCATTTAACAGTGTAGACGGCCGGATGGCCTTCCCACTGCCGTCCATCTGGGCATAAGTCATCACAAGTTTCTGCTCGGGCTTTGTCATAGCCGTATAAATATAGAATTTCTCGCGGAAATTATTCTGTTTCCCTGTCGGAGCCAATTCCACCGGACATGAAACCAGGACTTCCTTTTCTCTGTCATTGATCAGGCCTCCTGTCGGCACAGGCGTAGGTATGACCCCGTCATTGCATCCAAGAATAAATACAACCTTCACATCACCAAGACGGGTTCTCTTTAAATCGCCCAAAACCACCTGATCCAATGTGGGTGGAATGACACCTAATTGAATCTCTGCAAATCCGGCTTCCAATATTTCCATATATTCTTTCAGCGAGACTTTCTCATTCCCTAAAATCTGTTCACACTTTTCTAAAAGCTCGTCTACCGCTTCATATACCTGGGCATATTCCCGTTCACGCACGAAATCGCCCTGTGCCTTGAACCCTTCACTATAAGCTTTCAGCTGTTCCTCGCCATGAATTTCCTGTATAAAGGTCCGGAGAGCCTTTGTATAATCGCCTGCCGTTCCCTGACGTTCCATTTTAAATAAGGGCTTCAGTTCCCTGACAACCTGTTCCCGGGTTTCATTGATTCTTACAAAATCCTCCGGCCCAAAATCCCGATACCGCCGGATAAATTTTTCATTCCATCTTTTCCGTCCCCGGATTCCTGTGGCCAGCAGATAGTTATCCAGTACATCCACTTCAGATGCTGCTACAAGAGAATACCCGGAACGCAGATAACGAAAAACACTTTCATACGAAAAATCTTTGTAAATAACATCCATGCCACTCCGGAGCATTTCCACAAAACTGTTCTCCGAAAGATTGGCTTTATCATCAATAAAAAGCGGAATTCCCATACTGTCAAACCGGCGCCTGCACGCTTCCCTGTAACGACTCACATCACCTGTGATCAGGGCAAAGTCTTTATAAGACATGCCTTCGTCCATGACCATCCGTCGGATTTCTCCGGCAGCAAAACCAACTTCCTCCGCCGGATAACTGAGGGTATAGACTTTCAAATGTTCCGGTATTCCCTGCCACGGGTGGAATCTGTGAAACCGGAATAAATGTTCCTCCATAAAATTCAATTCGTCCCGGCCGGCCGCCCCCGGTGTATCCAGCAAAATATCCGGCTCTTTTTCAATATTCAGCCGTATACACATTTTATTTATCTTCCATAAAGTCTCCTTGGTCAGATAAAACAACTGGTATTCCTGGCCCAGTTCATAAGGTTTGTCATGAACATCAATACTCAGTCCGATCACCAGACGTTTACACAACACCATAAGCTTTTCCAAAAGACTATACTGTGACGGGGTAAAACCGGTAAAGTTATCAATATACATGATACTGTCTTTCAAAATTCCCGAATCCGGCACCTTCTGAGCCAAAACTTCCAAAAGTTCTTCCGACGTCATATAAGTATCCGACATATATTCTTTAAAGGCATCATACAATATCTGAATATCCCCAAGCTTTTTCCCAAGCATCGTATGTTCGCCAACCAGTTTCCGGCTCTCCGAAAGGTCGCAGGAACGAACACTGTACTGAAACAGCTCAGAGAGCATGGATTTAGCCTGGCCGACAAAACCGCTTTTGCCGACACTGGAGGCAAAAGCTTCCAGTTCATTCTTATGTTCGGATAAAAGTCTTCGGATGACCATACTCTTGCCTGTATCTTCCAAGATCGTTTTCCGGATACCCCCAAGTTCGTCGAACACCCGATAAGCCAGTCTCGGAAAACTGACAACATCCACATTCATAACACCGTGTCCCGGATGAAGTTCTGTCATCTTCATCTGGGTCTGCATCGTATACTGTTCCGGTACCACCAGATAAAAATTTTGCTCCGGCGCTGCCAGGGATTCTTCAATTAATTTCCGGTACATTATTTCTGAGCGACGGGTTCCGGCGCCGCCAATAACCATCTGAAGTGACATCTTATGACCCCTTTCTGTACTGTTACTTATCATAGCACATTTTCCATGCGCCTTCCACACCCATTCGGATGTCATATTCTTTTACCGACCTGCATAGGTTATATTAAAGTATTCTGAAGGAGGCCGATTATGGGTTCAAAAACACGCATCATTATTCTCCAAATGAAGGAAATCATCTATACTATCGTCTTCGTCGTGTTAGCCCTGCTGATGATTTTCCTGTTTATTTATATGTTTTTCCTCAGGGATAACGCAAAATCCAGCGAGCCGGCATCCGCACCTACATATACTCCGGGCGTCTACACCACCTCCATTGTTCTTGGAGACCACCCGGTCAGTCTTCAGGTGAGTGTAGACGCCGACCATATTAACAGTATTACGACCGCTCCCCTTGAAGAAAGTGTCACCGCTATGTACCCGCTGCTGGAATCCTGCCTTGAAGATATCAGCGCTCAGCTCACCGCCGGCGTTCCCATCGGTGAAGTCACCTACGACGATTCAAGCCAGTATACCGCTTCCATCCTGCTGAATGCCATTTCAGCAGCGCTGGATAAGGCATCCAATTAGACCAGACGCCGCAGGGCGCACATAAAAGACCTCCGGAACAGTCTTCTGTCCCGGAGGTCTTTCACTTGTAATAAATTAAATTTGAATTTTTTCAAGTTCTGCCTTCCACAGATGTGCGGAAGCGTCACTCGGCATCCGCCAGTCACCTCTTGGTGACAAGGCTACCGAACCGACCTTCGGGCCATCCGGAATACAGGACCGCTTAAACTGCTGTGTAAAAAACCGATGATAAAAATTCTTCATCCATTTTAAAATGATCTCTGGTGGATATTCACCCTCAAAAGCAATATTAGCCAGACGGTAAATCTTTGCCGGCGGACAGCCGAAACGCATCATATGATACAGGAAGAAGTCGTGGAGTTCATAAGGTCCGACCAAATCTTCTGTTTTCTGAGATATTTCTCCTTCCTTCGGTGGAATGAGTTCCGGACTTACCGGCGTATCCAGGATATCCAAAAGAACTTCTCTCAGGGTTTTTGATTCACAGATATCCGCATAATAACGCACCAGATGACGTACCAACGTCTTTGGAACCGAAGCATTTACGCCATACATCGACATGTGGTCACCATTATATGTGGCCCATCCCAAAGCCAGTTCGGACAAATCACCGGTACCGATGACCATACCGCCGCACTGATTTGCCAGGTCCATCAGAACCTGGGTCCGCTCTCTGGCCTGTCCATTCTCGTAAGTCACATCATGTTTTTCCGGGTCCTGACCGATATCTTTAAAATGAAGAGCGACCGCCTCCCGAATATTGACTTCCAAAAGCTGTGCCCCAAGTTCATGGACAAGCTGACAGGCATTATTGTAAGTTCTGTCCGTTGTTCCAAAACATGGCATGGTGACCGCTTTAATCTCTTTTCGATCAAGGCCGAGCAGATCAAAGGCCCGCGCCGTTACAAGCAGCGCCAGGGTCGAATCCAATCCTCCGGAAATACCGACCACCGCATTTTTACAATGGGTATGGGCAAGACGTTTTTTTAGGCCCATCGCCTGAATGGATAAAATTTCCTCACAGCGCTTACGCCGGTCCTCATCCGATGCAGGCACAAAAGGCCGGGGATCCACATAGCGATTAAGTTCCAGCGGCTCCGACGACATTTCAAAGCCCACACGTACATAGTCCCTGTCCTCATTCTGATTAAACGTGTTCATACGGCGGCGTTCGCTCAAAAGCCGTCCCAAATCCACATCGCCATAAACAATGCCCGTCTCAAAACGCCTGGATTCGGACAGACAGACACCATTTTCACAGATCAGATCATGCCCTGGAAATACCAGATCGGTCGTAGATTCGCCCTCACCGGCTCCTGCATAGACATACCCGCAGATCAGCCGTGCCGACTGACTGTTTACCAGTTCCTTCCGATAAACATCCTTTCCTGTCGTCTCATCACTGGCAGACACATTGAAAATCATCGTCGCTCCTGCCAGTGCATGGGATATGCTCGGAGGATTCGGCGCCCACAAATCTTCACAAATTTCACCGCCGATGACCAGTCCCGGCAGATTGGTACACGCAAAAAGAAGATGGGTTCCAAACCAGGTCTCCTGTCCGGCCAGCGAAATTAAAATCGGTTTCTCCGGTCCCCGCTCAAAATGACGGGCCTCATAAAATTCAGAATAATTTGGAATAAAGGTCTTCGGTATGACACCGAGAATAACACCTTCTTTAAAGACCACAGCCACGTTGTATAATTTTCCATTCACTGTGAGGGGCATGCCTACAACGCCAAGGATATCCATATTTTCAGACGCCTCAAGAAGCCTTTCCAGCGCATCCACACAGCTCGTCAACAACAGCTCCTGAAGAAAAAGGTCCCCGCAGGTATAGCCGGTCATACAAAGTTCAGGGAACACAATCATCCGTGCCTTCTGCCCACAGGCTTCTTTCAGCATCCTTTCCACCTGTTTCCGGTTATATTCACAGTCCGCCACCTGAATTTCCGGCGTTGCCGCCGCCACTCTGATAAATCCGTCCTTCATTCCTGATTCCTCCAAATTTCTTTATTTACCCGCATTTTCCCGAAGTTTACCATTTCTGTATGCCTTCAAGAGTAATTCCAGATCATCAATCTTCTGCTGAATCACCTTACCATTATCCGTATCTGCCACGTACTTTCGTTCGATCAGTTTTTCAATCACATTGATATCTTCACAGATATCCGTCTCCTCCTTAACGGCCTTTTCCGCACTTTCGAAAGGCAGATGGGTGACAAGCTTTAACCCATAGGAATTGTAAACCAGCGTATATCCGGCAATACCTGTGGTTTTTTGATATGCCTTGGAAAATCCGCCATCGATAATAAACAGTTTACCATTCCCCTTGACCGGACTTTCGCCTTTCTTCAATTTTACCGGCATATGCCCGTTAATGATATGAGAGTCTTTCGGATTCAGACCAAATTCCCGGATAATATTATCACAGACCATCTCACTGACATTCTCATCTTCGATCAAACGATAATAAGGGTCCTTGCGTTCCTCATGCGTATCTTTTTCGCCAAGGAAATAGCGCTCAAACGTAGCCATCTTCTCTTTACCGAATACCGGCGAATTTTCATTCGTCCATGCAAACCACATCAAATCCTGGCCATAGGCTTTTTCTTCCGACTCAGGCAGATAATAACCTCTCCGGACATTCTTTTCAAGAACATCATACAAAGCCTTACCTTTATAACCTTTTCCCTGAAGATAGACTTCCCTGAAACTGCCATCCTCATTCATCGGAACACAGCCATGATAATAAAGATTATTATTATAGCATAAATACAAACTGCCGGATTTTAATAAAAACTGAACATGTCTCTGAAGCTTCTCACAATTCTTGAAGTTATGAATCAAGCGCTTCATGACCTTCTCTTCTTCCTTAGACAGCTGATATGGATCGCTCCACATGATGGTCGGGAATTTCGTATCCAAAAGCTTATATGTACGGCCATCCACTTCCACAGTCCCCGTCTCCGGGTCAATCTTATCCAACAGAAGACGATTTTCCATGAGCATTCCCGGACGCTTTTTAATAAGCTGCCCCTCCAGCTTGAACTGGATAATGGAGATTGCCTTGTGCATCTTCATCTCCGTCTGTTCTTCAATGCGGCTCAGCATATCCGCATCTCCATGGTCCTGAACGTGGAACAGTTCACAGTCGTCATCGGCATAAACTTCCAGTGCAAAATTCGCCAAAGGCATAAGATTGATGCCATAATCGTCTTCCAGTGTCGCCAGATTCCCGTAACGAGCACAAATTCGGATGACATTGGCAATACAGGCTGCCTGACCGGATGCCGCACCCATCCAGAGCAGATCATGATTTCCCCACTGAATGTCCACCGAATGATAATTCATCAGATGATCCATGATGTCCGCTGCACCGGAACCCCTGTCATAAATATCGCCGACAATATGCAGATGGTCAATGACCAGTCGCTGGATCAATTCGCATAAAGCGATGATGAAGGCTCTGGAACGTCCGATACGGATAATTGTATCAATAATTCCATTGTAATAAGCCTCTTTATTTGTCATCTCTTCTTTTTCATTGATCAACTCTTCAATAACATAAGCGAAATCCTTCGGAAGAGCTTTTCGAACCTTGGAACGGGTATATTTGGAAGCCACACGCTTACACACCTGAATCAGCCGGTGCAGTGTGATCTTATACCAGTCGTCCAGTTCCTCTTCCTCTTTTTCAATCAAATCCAGCTTTTCCGCCGGATAATAAATGAGGGTGGCCAACTGCTTTTTGTCCCGTATACAGAGTGAATTCCCAAACTCATCGTCAATCTTTGCTCTTACCGCACCGGAGCCGTTTTTTAATACGTGAAAAAACTGTTCCGCCTCTCCGTGAATATCACTGAGTACGTGTTCAGTCCCCTTCGGCAGATTTAAAATTGCCTGAAGGTTGATGATTTCTGTCGACGCCGCCGCAATAGACGGATACATTTCCGATAAAACTTCCAGATACCGTGTCTGCAGTGTATCACGTTCACTTGTTTTTCTAGTATTTCCCATAATTGTAACCCCCCATCTGTTTTATCCGGCAATAACATTACTCATTGTATATATACCAGGCTCTTTATCTTTCAAAAATGCTGCAGCAGAAATAGCCCCCTTGCCAAAGATTCCTTTGGAATAAGCCGTATGCTTAATCTCAACAACCTCATCTGGTCCGCAGAAAAACACTTCATGTTCACCAACAATATTACCTCCGCGAACGGACTGAATACCAATCTCTTTTTTGCCCCGTTTTGCCCGTTCCTGACTCCGGTCTAATTTATAGGCATACTCTTTATGAAGCACTTCGTTCATCACATCGGCAATAGCCAGAGCCGTGCCTGAAGGCGCGTCCAGTTTCTGATTATGATGCTTTTCCACGATCTCAATATCATATCCGGCCTGTGCCAGCACCTGAGCCCCAAGAGCCGCCAGTTTGAACACCATATTCACACCAAGAGACATATTTGCCGATCTCAGGATGGCAATCTGTTTACCGGCCGCTTCCACATGGGCCAACTGTTCCTCCGAAAGACCGGTCGTGCACAACACAAGAGGAAGCTTCCGGCTCACTGCGTAATCGACCACTCCATCTACCGCCTTTGCCACTGAGAAATCTACGATCACATCTGCCGGAACATCACATTCCTCAATCTTTGTAAATACCGGATAACCATTGTCTATATTATCCTGAATATCAATTCCTGCCACAATCTCTGTCTCCGGATCTTCCTTTGCCAGTCGGGTAATCACCTGTCCCATAGCGCCATTACATCCATGCATAATAAATTTCGTCATTCTGCTTCTCCTTTCTTTCCAAAAAAGCTGTACCAGATTGTCAAAAATCTGACACAGCTCTCTCTACTGACTTATTCTTTTATTGTTATACCAAAATCTTTCATCGCCTGAATCAACCGTGCCTTATTCGCTTCTTCCATCGGTGTCATAGGAAGTCTCAGCGGTCCGACCTCCATCCCCATCAAATTCATCGCTGTCTTTACCGGAATCGGGTTGACTTCGCAGAACAGAGCATGCACCAAAGGCAGGGCTCTCAATTGAAGCTCACGGCTTCCGGCCACATCGCCATCCAGAAATCTGGCTACGATATCGTGTGTTTCCTGTGGACAGACATTAGATAATACGGAAATAACACCCTTGCCCCCGAGAGAAAGGATTGGCACGATCTGATCGTCATTACCGGAATAAACATCGATATCTCCTTGTGTCATCTGCATGATATCTGCTACCTGAGAAATATTTCCGCTGGCCTCTTTCACGGCGACCACATTCTCATGAACGCTCCGAAGCTCGGCAACGGTCTGCGGCAGAATATTGACACCTGTACGGCTCTGCACACTGTAAAGTATCAACGGCAGACTGGTATTTTGCGCAATCATGCCAAAATGCTGAACAAGTCCTTTCTGGGTAGCCTTATTATAATACGGTGTTACCACCAGTGCTCCGTCCGCACCGGCCTTCTCCGCCTCTTTCGTCAAATAAATCGCTGTTTTCGTACAATTAGAACCGGTTCCTGCAATCACCGGAATTCGCCTTGCCACCTTTTCCACAGCAAAACGAATGCATTCTACATGTTCTTCTTCCGACAAAGTGGATGCTTCCCCTGTTGTCCCTGTAATAATAATACTGTCTGTGTGGTTCGCAATCTGAAATTCAATCAACTCGCCCAGTTTATCATAATTCACCGTTCCATCCTGATACATAGGAGTCACGATTGCTACGCCAGCGCCTGTGAAAATGGCCATAATGAACCTCCTTGTCTTTATACTGCTGTCCTTATTATTTATATTATATTCCAAAACATGAAGATGAGCCGACGACTGCCGGCTCAATAAATATTTACATCTGAATCTGTATTACAAGCAGCTTTCTCCCTATCTTTGATAGTAGCATTTCTGCCATTTAATGTCAACCATTCGATGTTTTTTTAGGTTTCATCATCTGCTTTTTTTACGATATCAATTCGCGAAATATAATCAGCTTCACCGACCAGCTCTGCCGGTAAATTTCTTCCGGTAAGAATCAATTCCACTTCTTCCCGCTTTGTCTGAATTAAATGAATCACATCAGATACATCTAAAATTCCCAGATCAACTAATCCCAGAATTTCATCCAGGACGAGAACGTCACATTCGCCGATGGCCAATACTTTTTTTGCAAAATTCACACCATTCAGAATATTAATATTCTCCTCTTTCTGCTCATTCTCTGAAAGTTCTTCATAATAACGATCCATTTTCTCAAAGCGAAAAACCTTTACCTCCGGTTCAAGCCGTTTAAAATAATCCAACGTTCCCGTATGCCGGCCTTTTAAGAACTGTATCATAAATACCTCTTTACCTTCACTGGCACAGACCAGCGCTCTTCCCAGCGAAGAGGTAGATTTCCCTTTTCCTTCGCCAAAGTATATTTTGACTAAACCTTTCTCCACAATATTCACCTCATTGTATGTTAATATCATATTTTTGAGGCATCGTCAATCTTTTTATTCAATACACTCGATTTTACTCACCGAAATCTCATAGGCTGTCCGACGTTCCACCTGATCTCCTTCAATCCGTTTCTGGTAAGTCCGGCTCTGAATCCGTCCCCAGAGATGGATATGGGTCCCAACCTCAAATTTCCCTGCAAACCGCGCATTTCGTCCCCAACAGATACACGGAAGATAATCAGACTTTCCATAAGGCCGATTGACCGCCAGGAGCAAGTCCGCGATCTCCCGTCCAAGCGGTGTCATCCGGTACACCGGCTGTTTACAGATATAACCATCCAGAAAAATGCTGTTCGGTTTGACATTTTCCGGTTCCTCATCTAAAACCTCCACATCCCGGACAAAAACGGAAAGAACAAGCCGATTCCTTCCTTCCTCATGTTTATTATAGGAGCGAAACTGTCCATGGGCCTCCAGCGTACGCCCTATGTAATTTTGAGTAACGTCGATCAGCCTTTCGGAAATCATCAGTGGTATCCGGTCTACCATATTACTGAGTCTCTGCACAATGACCTCTACCACATAAAATCCTTCGCCGAAAACTTCATGACTGTACACAAATTCCGAATCTACAACCCCCACGATTGTTACCTGATTATTATCCAGCACCTTGTCTGCCATACTTTTGTTCCCCTTTCTGTATATACAAGTTTTCATCTCGTTTAATATATTTATTCGGTCCCGCATGGATTTAGAACCGAATTCTTAAATGACTTTAGCATGAATCTGTAATGAAATAAATTATCATTCATCGACAGAAAAATCCTGAATATGACAGCAAATGTGCAATTCCAGAATTCAATTATATTTTTCTTAATAAATTTTCTTGAAAAACCGTGGCATTATGGTAGAATATAAAAGTTGTCAGTAGTACTTGTATGAATGGATTGGAAGGAACGGAAACAATTATGAAAATCAAACGTGAAGATATCCGAAATATTGCGATTATTGCTCATGTAGACCACGGTAAGACAACATTGGTGGATGAGTTATTAAAACAGAGCGGTGTATTCCGCAGTAATCAGGTGGTTCAGGAACGTGTCATGGATTCAAATGATATCGAACGTGAACGTGGTATTACAATTTTATCAAAAAACACAGCCGTATTTTATAAGGATACAAAGATTAATATTATCGACACACCAGGACATGCCGATTTCGGCGGTGAAGTTGAACGTGTCCTGAAAATGGTAGATGGTGTTGTTCTTGTTGTCGATGCCTTTGAAGGTCCGATGCCGCAGACAAAGTTTGTCCTTAAAAAGGCGCTGGAACTTGAATTGGCCGTTATTGTCTGCATTAACAAAATCGACCGTCCGGAAGCCCGTCCTGATGAAGTCATCGACGAAGTGCTGGAACTATTGATCGATCTGGATGCATCCGATGAACAGCTTGACTGCCCGTTTATATATGCTTCTGCCAAATCCGGCATTGCTATGCTGGAGCTTGGAGAAGACGGTCAGGATATGAAACCGCTTTTTGAAACGATCATTGACCATATTCCTGCGCCGGAGGGTGATCCGGATGCTGAAACTCAGGTTCTGATCAGTACCATTGATTATAATGAATATGTCGGTCGTATCGGTGTGGGAAAGGTGAGCAACGGTACCATTCAGGTAAACCAGGATGCTGTTATCGTCAATGCCCATGATCCGGAGAAAAACCGTAAAGTCAAAATCAGTAAGCTTTATGAATTCGACGGTTTAAATAAGATTGAAGTAGATAAGGCCACCGTCGGCTCTATCGTTGCCATCTCAGGCATTTCAGATATTCATATCGGAGATACTCTCTGCTCTCCGGAAAAACCGGAACCAATTCCGTTCCAGAAAATTTCCGAGCCGACCATCTCTATGAATTTTCTTGTTAATGATAGTCCGCTGGCCGGTCAGGAAGGAAAATATATCACTTCCCGTCACCTGCGTGATCGTCTCTTCCGCGAATTAAACACAGATGTCAGCCTCCGCGTCGAAGAAACAGACAACACGGACTGTTTTAAGGTTTCCGGCCGCGGCGAGTTGCATCTCTCTGTTTTAATTGAGAATATGCGCCGTGAAGGCTATGAATTTGCGGTCAGCAAGGCTGAAGTTATTTACAAAAAAGATGAAAAGGGTAAACTGTTAGAACCTATGGAGACAGCTGTTATCGACGTTCCGGATGATTTCACCGGTATTGTCATTGAAAAGCTGAGTCTCCGTAAAGGTGAACTCACTGGTATGTCCAAAGCCAGCGGCGGTTATTCACGTCTGGAATTCAACATTCCATCCCGTGGTCTCATCGGCTATCGTGGTGAGTTTCTGACAGACACTAAGGGGAACGGTATTTTAAATACGATTTTCAATGATTATGGCCCGTACAAAGGCGATATTGCTTACCGCCAGACCGGTTCCCTGATCGCTTTTGAATCCGGCGAAACACTGGCCTATGGCCTGTTCAATGCTCAGGACCGTGGAACACTTTTTGTCGGCCCAGGTGAAAAAGTTTATGGCGGCATGATCGTCGGCCAGAATCCGAAAGGCGACGACATTGAACTGAATGTCTGCAAGGCTAAACACCTGACCAATACCCGTGCTTCCGGTTCCGACGATGCCCTTAAGCTGACGCCGCCGCGCATCCTGAGCCTTGAAGAAGCGCTTGACTTCATCGAAAACGACGAACTGGTTGAAGTCACACCAAAAAGCATCCGAATGCGTAAGAAAATCCTTGATACCAAGATGCGAATGCGGGCAAATCGCAAGTAATTTAAAAAAAACATCTGCCTCTTATTCCTTGACACGGAATTATCGGCAGATGTTTTTTATTTTATTCTCTATCCATTTTTTGTCGAATTATGCGTTTAATTGTGATTTTTGCAGCAACTCTTTATGTTATACTAATCTTGTATAATCTAAAGAAAGCGGATGCGATTTCAATTGCCCTCTAGTCTCCACGAAAGAGGGTGATGCCCATGAGTACCATGGAAGTTCTTACTTTAATCCTGGTTATTTTAGCGGCACTGACTTACATAGATCAGCATAATAAGAAATAGCATCCACCCGTCCAAAGTTGATGCTATTCCTTAATAGTATATCACTGAGGGCATCAGATTTTGCATCTGAGCACCTTTCTTATTTAGATTATACAATGGAGGCCTTGAGAAATCAAGGCCTCCTTCTCATTTTCAATATTCAAAATGTCTCTGCCGGTATGTATTTCTTTTTCCATTTATTTGTCCGGAATCTCAGGAAATAGATCAGTCCCCGTGAACATTCGTCAATGGCCATAGCGACCCAGATCCCCTGTAATCCCAGGTGAAGTACTCCGCCGAAAATATAGGACAGCAGCAAAGCCACAGCCCAGTGAAAACTGATGCCTACACAGATTGGCAGTTTGATCTCTCCGACAGAAATCAGGGATTTTGTCATCAGAATATTAATTGCCCGGCCAAACTCTAAAAAGATATCAATAAAAAGCACCTGTCTGCCTAAGGCCAGCATTTCCCCGTCCTGAGTAAAAATTCCAAGCACCGAAGGGCTGAAAAGCCAGATAATAAACATCATGCCGACACAGACGGCAATGGAGATTTTCAATGTCCACCAGACTTTTTTTCCCACTTCTTCCACTTTGCCGCTTCCGAGCAGATAACCGATCACAATCTGAACGGCTTCCGAAATGGCGATTGCATAGACATAGGCAAAATTTGCCAAAAGGCTGCAATAACCCTTTGTAGCCGTTACCGCAGCGCCATAGGGATTGATGATGCTCAATATACAAATCTGGGACAGATTGTAAGAGAAATTCTCCGCCCCCGATGGAATACCGATTTTCAAAAGTTTAAACAGCATCTCCTTACTGCCCTGCTTCAAATATTTAAATTTCAGTTTTATTTTTGTGTATTTACGAAAAACAATATAAATACATACAAGCCCGATGGTTTTACTGATGACCGTCGATATGGCAGCTCCGACAATTCCAAGTCGCGGAAATCCAAAGAGTCCATTGATGAGAATGGCATTGCCGATAATATTTAAAACATTCATCAGAATAGATACGGCCATAACCTCTTTTAAACGGGTATGGCTGCGCAAAATCGCCGCAAAATTCAAATATAATCCCTGCACCAGAGAGAAACCTCCGACAATCATCAAATACAGACAAGTTTCATGAAGAATGGCCGAATCAATATTCATGAGCCGAAAAATCGGGCGATTGAAAAACAGAGCAACACATGTGGAAAGTACGCTGACAGTGCCGATGACCATCATGGACAACACACAGAGCTGGTTGCTTTTATGATCATCTTCCGCTCCCAGACATTGGGTCAACACGACCGTTGTGGCCATAGAGAGCATATTCATTGTAATAATGATAATGTTCATAATCTGATTCCCATTGACAATGGCGGCCACCGATGCCTGAGAATAATGACTGACCATGATCTGGTCAATATTTCCCACCAGTAACTGCAAAAGCAATTCCACAAAAATGGGAAGGGACATTTTAAACAAATAGGAATTACGGGTCATTTTATCCATAGCTGTCAATCTCCTTTATCAAAAACAAAATATCGCGTTACATTCTATCACTGCTATTCATATTTTTCAATTGATTCTTTTATAAAAGTATATTATAATATTAATAACAATTACTATTTTCTATAAAAGGAGGATTAAAATGAACATTTATGTTTTAATGAAACAAGTTCCTGTTATCTCAGATATAAAGATTGATCACCGAACATTTACAGTAGACCGTTCCACTGCGGGAACGATGATGAATCCTGTAGATGCCCACGCTGTCTCAGCGGCTGTCGCCCTGAAAAAAAGTCTTGGTGGCACAGTCACCGTTTTATCCATGGGAAATGAGAGCTGTGAAGCCCAACTCCGCGAGTCAGCCGGCATGGGCGCTGACCGACTGGTACGCATTACGGATGAGGCTTTTTCCGGAGCAGACACACTTGTCACTGCAAAAGTGCTTGCCGCTGCTGTAAAACATCTCGGTGACGCCGACTGTATTTTCTGTGGGCAGGCTTCCCTGGACGGCGCTACCGGACAGATTGGAGCAAAGCTGGCTGCTCTTCTGAATATTGGTTTACTGAATTGTGCGGCCCAGATTGACATTGATGAGAAAGGGCTTACAATTCATCAGAAAGCCGGAAAAGGTTACGAAATCTGGCAGGCTGATTTTCCTCTCATATGTTCTGTGACCGAAGACGCAAATGAACTGGCGCCGATGACCCTTAAAGGAAAAATGGCTGCGAAAAAGGCCGTGATCACCTTATTATCCAACGCCGACTTAAATATTGCGCCAGAAGCCCTCCACTCGCCATCCCATATTGAAGCCCTCTTCCCTGCGTCCAGACAGGAAGTCGGCATGAAAATCACGGGGACGACTGAAAAAGAATCCGCAAGAAAACTCGCAGACATTCTCTTTGAGAGACATTTAATATAGGAGGATTTATCATGGGAAAATTTAATGATATATGGGTATTCATGGAAATATCGGAAAATGAGCCAAAACTTGTCAGCCTTGAATTACTGGCAAAGGCCCGGGAATTGGCAGATGAATCTGGTTCCCGCGCCATTCCTGTCATTTGCCCGAATGCATCCGAACATTCACCGGAGACAATCATCTGTGCATTGAAAGCTGCCATTGAAGAAGACAGTCCTTCCGCATTTCTTTTTGGTTCCACTCCTCTTGGCCGTGAAGTCAGTGCCGGACTTTCCGCCGTCATGAATCTGGGAATTGCTTCGGACTGTACAAATGTCATTTATCGTGAATCTAATGCGGACTTACTTTTTATTCGTCCGACCTTTGATGGCAAACTCTATGCTTCCGTCTCTCTGGATACAACACCCCAGATTGGGACTTTCTCCACAGGAATTTTCTCTCTGAAGGAAAATACTCCGGACATTCAGACGAATGCACGGACACTGAACCTGGCATCTGACGAAAATACTGTTAAAGCCCGTCTTGTAAAATTTGTCGAGGACGCAGGCCTGGCAGATTCCAATATCGAAGAAGCTTCCATTCTCGTTGCAGGAGGCCGCGGCGTCGGCAGCGCCGAAGGCTTTGACAAACTTCGCGAACTGGCCCGGCTTCTTGGTGGAAATATCGCTGCATCCCGTGGTGCCGTAGATGAAGGCTGGATTTCCAGAGACTATCAGGTTGGTGCAACAGGTAAGACTGTCACCCCAAAAATCTATTTTGCCTGCGGTATCTCCGGGGCCGTACCTCATGTCGTAGGCATGAAAGACTCTGAAACCATCATCGCCATCAATACCGATCCAGCCGCTCCAATCTTTGATGTGGCCCACTATGGCATCATCGGCGATTTACATAAAGTCATCCCGGAATTAATAGAAATTCTTAAACAGACAAAATAATAATGGAAAAGGGCCTTGAAAAAACAAGGCCCTCTTCTCTTATAAATATTTATCCATTATATGGCTGAAATCAAATGTGGCAAAGTAATCTGCCGGAGTTTCGGCGCGACGGATCATTTGTGTACCACCGTCCTCTTTCAAAAGAATCTCCGCTGAACGGAGTTTTCCATTGTAATTGTATCCCATTGCAAATCCATGGGCTCCCGTGTCGTGAATGATAATAAGATCACCCATATCAATCTTCGGAAGCTTCCGGTCAACGGCAAATTTGTCGTTGTTCTCACAAAGGGAACCGGTCACATCATATACGTGGTCACAAGGGGCATCTTCCTTACCGGCAACCGTAATATGATGATAAGAACCGTACATCGCCGGACGCATCAGATTGCAGGCACAGGCATCCAGACCAATATATTCTTTATAAATATGCTTTTCGTGGATTGCCCGAGCGATCAGATGCCCATAAGGTCCCAGCATGAATCGACCCATTTCTGTGAAAATTGCCACATCGCCAAGACCGGCCGGAACAAGTATCTCCTCAAAAGCCTGACGCACACCTTCACCAATTGCCATAATGTCGTTGGCCTGTTCATCCGGATGGTAAGGAATACCAACGCCGCCGGACAGATTGATAAATTCAATCGAGGCCCCGGTCTCTTCTTTTAATTCTACAGCCGTCTTGAATAGGATCCGCGCCAGAGCCGGATAATATTCATTGGTCTTTGTATTACTTGCCAGGAAAGCATGCAGACCGAAATGTTTAACACCCTTATCCATCATTTTTTTATAGCCTTCGGTCAGTTGTTCCCGTGTAAAGCCGTATTTTGCCTCTCCCGGCGTATCCATGATGCCATTGCTCAGTTCAAAATTTCCGCCTGTATTTAAACGGCAGCACATAGTCTCAGGCAGCTTTCCAAGAACCTTTTCCACAAAATCAATATGGGTAAAATCATCCAGATTGATAATGGCCCCAAGCCGGGCTGCCATCTCAAAATCTTCCGGAGGCGTTGCATTGGAAGAAAACATGATATCATGACCGCTGAAATCGCAGGCATCCGACATCATAAGTTCTGTCATGGAAGAACAGTCCGTACCACAGCCTTCCTCCTTTAAAATCTTTAAAATATATGGGTTTGGCGTTGCCTTTACAGCAAAATATTCTTTAAATCCCTTATTCCATGAAAAAGCCGCATTTACCTTACGTGCATTTTCACGGATACCTTTCTCATCATACAAATGAAACGGCGTCGGATACTGTTTTACTATTTCCTCCAACTGTTCTTTTGTCACAAAAGGGACTTTTTTCATTTTGATTCATTCCTTCCTGTCAATTCGATAATTTTTATTTCATTGCTCAATGAGTCTTTAAACAAATCTACCAGATTTTTTTTCCCGGAGTAGAGACAGGCGGACTGATCGCCGTTGCCCACATCCCCCGTCAGCACCGTCGCCGAATCCACAATGACGCCGATCTGCCCCGGTTTTCTGTCCGCCAGATAAATTCGGGCATTTGGAAGTTCATAGGGCGGATTCGTAATGACGACCACTTTCAGGCCTTCAGCCCCCCGCCGTTCAAGAATCTCCCGATAGCTGTCCAACACCTGGTTCTCCCCGGAAAAATATATACGATATACGGCATGTCCCAGCATATAAGAAACCTTATCTGATATATGGGCGTCTCCCTGGATCGTGATGTAACCTTCCATAGCCTCCGTCCGCACGGGAATCTGTTCCTGTAAAAACTGTTTCACCTGTCTAAGATGCTCCAGTTTATTATTACTGAACTCCTCAATCTCGACGGGAATATACCGCACCGGTGTTCCTTCCATCAGCCGGGCTGCACCCTTATCAACCAGACAGGCCAGAGCCGTGTAAGTGTTGGACCTGGAAATGCCTGTGCGTTTTGCTGCTTCATAGCCCGTAAGCGCCCCGTCGGACAGAAGCGTCAGATAAATCGTTGACTCCTGCCGTGTCAGTCCAAAACACATCAGAGCATCGTTTAAATCCATCGTATCACCTCTTAGTATTTCTTTACAGGAACACTATATTATAATATACAATAATTGTCAATATACTTATTTAAAAAACGCCCTCCGTCCAATCAGAGAGCGTTTTCATCTTACATATATTCAGTTAACTGATTTTATGGATCCAGCCTTCCGGCGCTTCGATGGTTCCCATCTGAATGCCGGTCAATGTATCATATAACTTCTTTGTGACCGGCCCCATCTCATCCATACCGCTCGGAAAACAGATATCTCTGCCGTGATCTACAATCTTTCCTACCGGAGAGATGACCGCTGCCGTACCGCAAAGACCGCATTCCGCAAATTCACTTATCTCGGACAATTTTACCTTTCTCTGGGTAACTTTCAATCCGAGATAATGTTCAGCAACATATACGAGAGAACGTCTTGTAATCGATGGAAGAATGGAATCTGACTGTGGTGTTACAATATCGCCTTCTTTTGTAACAAAGAGGAAGTTTGCACCGCCTGTCTCTTCAACATAAGTGCGTGTTCCAGGATCAAGGAAAAGATTTTCATCAAAACCATTGGCGTGAGCTGTCACATTGGCATGCAAGCTCATCGCATAATTTAATCCGGCTTTGATATGACCGGTTCCGTGAGGTGCGGCACGGTCAAAGTCACTGACACATAATGTAATCGGTTTTGCGCCCTCTTTAAAATATGGACCTACCGGTGTACAGAACAGACGGAACTGGTATTCATCCGCAGGCTTAACACCGATGACCGGACTTGAAGCATACATATAAGGTCTTAAGTACAGAGTGGCGCCGCTTCCGTAAGGAGGCACCCATGCTGCATTGGCCCGGACAACTTTCTCAACAGCCTCGATAAATCTTTCCTTTGGAAACGGTGGCATTTCCATGCGCTTCGCCGAATCCATCATACGTTCCGCATTTAAATCCGGACGGAAAGTAACAATGCTTCCGTCGGCTGTCGTATAAGCCTTTAAACCTTCAAAAACCTCCTGACAGTACTGAAGGATACCGGCACACTCATTGAGTACAAGCGTTGCGTCTCCGGTCATATAACCTTCCTGCCACTGTCCGTTCTTAAAATCAGCAACATATCTCTGATCCGTCGTATGGTAAGCGAACCCGATATTCCCCCAGTCCATATCTTTCTTTTCCATAACAATTCCTCCATTCGTCGTATATACATATATTCGTCATTGAACCAATTTTACTCTCATTAATTCATAAAATCAACAATTTCTTTTAATTTTGACTTTCGAACATACATTTTAAAACAATATTCCAGATCGAAATAAGTTTTTTCCTCGCTGTCCGCCGCCACAACAAAGTCTTCCATCTTATCCAAATTCGGGAACCATGTATCCGCCTGATAAGCATAATCCATCACCGTCACATGGGCCACATCACAGTAAGGAAGCATCTGTTCATATATACTGGCTCCGCCGATAACATAGATATCTTCGGACTTGAAAGCTTTCAGATATTCCAGAGCTTCCTGGACACTGTGGACCACAACGGCCCCCGGTACTTCATAATCTTTTTGCCGTGTAATGACCACATTGGTCCGGTTTTTCAACGGTCTTCCCTTTGGAAAGCTTTCCAGCGTCTTTCGCCCCATAACGACCACATGTCCTGTCGTTGTCTCCCTGAAAAATTTCATATCCTCCGGAATACTGTTCAATAACTTATTCTGAAAGCCAATTGCCCAATTTTTGTCTACTGCTACGATAATATTCATCCTTCGTCCTCCTAAACTGCTACCGGAATATTTTTGATCTGCGGTCCCGTCTGATAATTATCCAGCCTCACGTCATCCGTTGTAAAATCATAGAAATTTTTAATTTCCGGATTGATCCAGAAATCCGGAGCCGGGTAGGTCTCCCTTGAAATCAGTTCTTTTACCAGCGGAATATGTCGGTCATAAATATGGGCATCAGCAATGACATGCACCAGCTCTCCCGCTTTGAGCCCGCTGACCTGAGCGATCATATGCAGCAGCACCGCATATTGGACCACATTCCAGTTATTGGCCGTTAAAATATCCTGAGAACGCTGGTTTAATACCGCATTGAGCTTATCATCTGTTACATTAAAAGTCATACTGTAAGCACATGGATAAAGATTCATTTCATGCAGATCCTGATGAACATAAATATTCGTCATGATCCGCCGGCTGTAAGGATTTTCCTTAAGATCAAAGAGTACCCGGTCTACCTGATCCATCATACCTTCCTTATACTGATGTTTTACCCCAAGCTGATAACCATAAGCCTTTCCGATCGAACCGTCCGCATCTGCCCATTCATCCCAGATATGGCTTTTCAGTTCATGAATATTGTTCGACTTTTTCTGCCATATCCAGAGTATCTCATCCACAGCGCTTTTAAAGGCTGTCCGCCGCAATGTCAATGCCGGAAATTCTTTGGATAAATCATAACGATTGACAACACCAAACCTCTTGATCGTATAAGCATAACTTCCATCCTCCCACTTCGGGCGGACCTTTTCACCTTCCGTGCTATATCCATGATCCAGAATATCCTGACACATATCTATAAATAATCTATCCGCATAACTCATATTTTTCTCCTCCGTTATTAACGCATATTCAAAAAAATTTTAACATATCTGTCTGGTATTCGTCAAACCTTATAATTCTGACTCCATATTTTTTATTACCCAAACTAATAAATATATGATAGAATACTTATATATCTTAAAACATTAAGAACGGAGCAGTGCTATGAATGAACATTTGACAACGATTATGTCTGAATACTATCAGAACATTGACATTTACAAAAAACTTTCACACGACGTGAACGACATAATCAACACCCTGCTGGAAGTCAATCACATCAAGATTTCCAACATGGCCATCCGAATCAAATCGGAAGACGCACTTCGTAATAAAGTTATGTACAAAAATAAATACACCCATCTGGATGAAATTACCGACGTTCTCGGCGTCCGCATTATCACACTTTTCGAGAATGATGTGGACTTAATTCTGGATCTTTTGGAAAAAACCTTTGAAATCTGCGAAATTGTGGACAAGCGAAAAAAGGAACGTGAAAGCCGTATTGAATTCGGTTACAATTCTCTCCATGTAGTCGTCAAGTTTACAGATAATCGATGCGAACTGGTGGAATATCAGAAATACCAGGATATCCGTTTCGAAATTCAGATTCGTACTGTTCTCCAGCATGCCTGGGCCGAAGTGGAGCATGGACTTGGATACAAGTCTTTTTACGAACCGCCAATGAGCGTGAAGCGTAAACTGAACCGTCTGGCCGCCACCCTGGAGATTCTGGATGAAGAATTTGAAAATATCCGTTATGATATCGCCCTGTATAACCAGAGCTTCGACAAAGTGGAAAAGATATTAAAAACCGATATTAATAAGGATTCCCTTATCGCCTATGTCAATAACAGCGAATTTCTGAATCAGCTTGTGGAACGAATCGCAAAGGAGCAGAGTTACGAAATCGTTAAAGACCCGAGTTTTATCAGTCACCAGAAGCTGGCAACAAAGCTGACGATGTATGGTTATCAGTATATTCATGAGCTGGACGCGGATATCCATCGATACGAAAAGACGCTCTACCATATCGGACATGAAATGTGCGACCGGATTTATCATGATAATACCAGCATCAATCTTTACAGTTGTATCATGTGGTTTACCTTCATTCCCGTCATTAAAAACTTGATTTCCGGTATGGACTCTACCAGTGATGATATGCTTGAAGATGTGATCTTTGAAACCTTTAAAAAGAACAATAGCTCTATTTTCGAAGTATTTAATCAAAAAACCATACCCGAGACGATTTAGACCGTGGCATGTCAAAAGCCTGATTCGAAGCAAACTTCTGTTTCGAAATCAGGCTTTTTTAAATATCCTTTATATTTAAAATTCCAACTGGGCATAGACATCCTTCGGCACATAAGCCCGCACGAAAATACCGTCAGCCCGGTATTCTTCCTCCAAAAGCTGCCCATATTTCCGAATCACGGCGATATCTCCGGCCCGGCTGTACTCAAACACCCGCTCAATGAGCACCTTACTCTGACGCAGGATGTCCTCCAGAGCTTCCTTCACTTCATCCAGACCAATTTCTTTTTTAGCCGAGATTTTCAGCGTCTTTTCCGCCCGGAAATCTTTCATCACCCCATCCCCGGTCTCCATACGGTCTATTTTATTAAACAGGGTAATGACCGGTTTGTCACCAACTTCCAACTGATTCAACGTATCATAAACCACATGCATATGCACATCCATCTGAGGATTGGATGCGTCCACCACATGAAGAATTATATCCGCATATTTTGCCTCTTCCAATGTACTCCGGAAAGCCTGTATCAGATGATGGGGGAGCTTTCGGATAAATCCGACCGTATCCGTCAAAAGCACTTCCTGACCACTGTCCAGCTTCAGATTCCGGGTCGTCGGATCCAATGTGGCAAATAATTTATTTTCCTCTAGGACGCCAGCCCCTGTAAGTTGATTGAGTAAGGTAGACTTTCCTGCATTGGTATAGCCAACAATGGCTGCAACCGGTACAGGATTTTTGCTGCGCTGCTGCCGTGCGACCTCCCGGTGACGTTTCACCGCTTCCAGTTCCTGTTTCAACTGAGAAATACGATCCCGGATTAATCGCCGATCCACTTCTAATTTCTTTTCGCCCGGTCCTCGCGTACCGATACCGCCGCCCAGACGAGATAAAGAACGGCCAAGCCCGGTCAGACGGGTGGAACGATACCGGAGCTGATCCAGCTCAACCTGAATCTTACCTTCTCGGGTAGATGCCCGCTGAGCAAAAATGTCCAAAATGATCAATGTCCGGTCCATAACCTTCGTATCCAACATATCCTGAAGGTTGGCCAGTTGAGCCGGTGACAATTCATCATCGCAGATAATGCCTGTCGCATCTGTCTCCCAAATCAGTTCTTTTAACTCTTCAATCTTACCTTTGCCGAGATAGGTGCCCGGATGGGGTGCCTCCCGATTCTGAATCAATTTCCCAACAGTCCGAGCGCCGGCCGTTGCTGCCAGCTCGGCAAGCTCATCCAACGATTGTACGGTATCATCATTCTCCTGGAAGGATACGCCGACCAGAATGACCCGTTCCGTCAATTTTTTTGTTTCATATATTTCTGCCATAATACCTCTTCTATCGAATCCGTGTCTGAATAAATGTCTTTTCCCTTGCAGCGGCTGAATCATCCGAATACTTATCCAGATAGACGTTAATGTATTCCAAAGCTTTTTCCCAATGTCCTGCCTGCTCAGCTGCAAAAATCTGATTCTTAGAAATCATCCGGTCCAACAGACGATTATTCAGAGCCACACCCTGAGTAAAAATGGTTTCTGCTTTCGCAGGATCCCCCATTTCCATAAGGCACAGGCCATAATCATTATAGGCCTCCGCATTATCCCTGATCTCAGCCACATAAGTTTCATAATACTGACAGGCCAGCGTATAATCCGCCGGTGATTTCTGTGTACTGAGCTCCGCTAGACCGAGATTGGCCGAAATTTCTCCCTTATCCAAAGCCTTTTGAAGCTTTTCTTCTGCCATTGTCAGATCGCCAAGCTTCAAATAGATATTCCCCTGATTTACCAGATCTTTCGCCTTGTTGCCGCCAAGCCCCAAAGCTTCATTCAGCACAGCTTTTGCATCTTCGGTTTTATTCTGGGAAACCAGAGCTTCATATAAGGCCAAATATATTTCATAATTTTTTTTATCTTTTTTGATCGCGATCCGCAAGTCCGCTTCCGCACTGGTACCGTCACCAACTTTGACATATTCCATACCACGAAGCATATACGCATCCGCCGACTTTTCCGCATCTACGAGCTGTGTATAGGTCATGACCGCTTCCACATACTTGCCGGCTTTATCCTGAGTTTCCGCCTTATAGTATAGAATATCAATTTCCGTCGCAGAAAAACGACTCTCTTTTCCATCTAATGCCTGATTAAAACAATTCAAAGCCTCTTCATAATTACCCTGATATAATTGTGATATTCCCATCGCCCGATAAACAAGCTGGATATCTCTGTCACGTTTCATCAGTTCCAACGCCTTGTTAAAGGAAACCATCGCATCATCGTAAAGCTTTAATTCACTGCGGGCCATTCCCTGATTCATATAGTATTCACCATTACCGCCGTCATATTCGATCGCCTTTGTGAAATAATCATGCGCCGTCTCATAATCTGCCTGAGCATAGGCCTCCAGGCCTTTATTATTCAGCTTATTGCCCTCTCCGAAATTTCGCACTACATAAAAAAGAACACATACAAGTGCCACAGCCAATAGTACCTGGATCACTCGTCCGATGATATTTCTCTGATGGTGTCTCTTTGCTTTCACGCCGGAACTTTTTCTGCCTGTCGTCTTTTTCATCGTTTTTTTCTTCCTGTTTGAAGTTTCAAGTCTCCGGCTTCTCTCCAAAGCCTCTGAGTCTCCAAGTCGTTTCACCCTTCCTGAAGAACCCGTCGGCCTCTTTCTATTTGAAATTTCAGAATCCCCGCGTCTCTTTTTTTCTGATGACCCTGAAATATCTATTTTTCGCTTTCTACGCCGTTTTTCTTCCATAGTTACCTCCCTGTAATAATATTAATATTATAGGGGTTTGCTAAAAAAAAGGCAAGACTTTTCAAACTCTTTTCACAGACGGAAATTCCAACAACGGCACAGTAAGATCCATACAGGCAGCCGCAATAAATACACTGCTCACTCCAAGCCCCGCCCATTGGAACAAAAGGGTCATAATTCCGGTCATCAATGCAAAAATCCACCGTCCTGCTCTGGACGGAGGCATTGTCTCATAACTCCATACAAAATAAGCTGCTGCCAGAAATACGGAAGACGATAATAAGTTTTCCGGCGACCCAATGGCAAGTATACACAAAAAAGCCAATGGATAGACGACCGGACACATGCGTTTGGAAACCATCCATACCACACTGAATATGGCAAAGGGCCACAAAGATTCAACCAATGGAAGCGAAAAAGGTGAGAATAAAAGTTTTCCCAAAATAGCCGGATGAATCGGTGAACTGCCGATGCCGCCAAAAATCTGCTTGCCTGCAATAATCGCCGTCACCGAAGCGAGCGCCACTTTCCAGAGGGGAGTCTCTATCGGAAACAACAGGGTCAGCAGCAGACCGGTGAAAAGTGCTGAACCATCCTGAATCGATACATATTCATTGCGAAACATCTGCCAGAAATACTCCGACAACACGGCACAAAGTCCTCCGACAAACAGCATCCCGGCAAAATGTATCCGCCATCCCGGATTCTGATAAAAAACGGCCCCGATCAGTGGAAGAAGCCCAATAATACTCTGCTTCATCACATCGTAAATGGTTCCACGACGGTGTATATGCGGCGCACTCTGACTGCGTATTTCCAGAGGCTTTAACCGTCGGAAAATCTTTCGTTCCGACGGAATGTCAATATAATCCCCTGCTCGATTTTCTGAATTCTCCGAAAATACAGCCGCTTTTTCCCTGGTTCTGCCTTTTTTGACCTGACCGATGTACTCGGTCAGCCGCCTTCCGGAAGGACAGACATAGGAGCACAGGCCGCATTTCATACACTCCGTTGCCCGGAGATTTTCAGGAATTTCTTCTCCGGCCAGATATTTTTCCTCAATCCTGTCCGGCATCAGTCTCTGAGGACACACTTCCCGGCAGAGACCGCAATGAATGCAGGGAGAAACGGGCATTGCCGGCGGGTGCAGAACAAGAAGACCGCAGGTCTCCCGGGTGACCCATGCATTCGGTCCATCCACCGTACTGCCTCCCAATGGCCCTCCATGAATAATAACAGCCTCAGAAGGTTTTCCTCCGCAATAGTCAATGATATCCTGAACATTAGTGCCTATAGGCACCCACAGATTTTTAGGCATAGATACTTCCCCTGAAACAGTAATTCCTACACGGGTCCAGGGTTCACCATCATAAATTCCATCATATAGAGCTGCCATCTCAGCTACCGTCACTACGCAGGCCGTCCCCTTTTCCCGGCCCAGGACCTCTTTACGGAGCATCTTTTCATCGCCCTTCGGATAGCGCCGTTTCATTGACAGGACCCATATTGGCCGCTTATTTCCCATATTCTGCCCATATTTCTGTACAGTCCGCCGCATCCGCGCCACCGCATCAAAGGCATCCTCATTGATACATATATAAATCGCCTCTGCTTCTGCCACGATCGCCCCGAGAATTGCTCCAATCACAATCTTTCCCGGACTTTCCAGCATCAATCGATATCCGGATGTAATATAGGGTTCATTGGCGAATCCGTTAACAATAAGCACCTGGGATTTCATCAGACGCTTTCCTGAAAGACCAATCCGACACACCGCCTGAGCCAGAGCATCCCTGTCAAAATTTAAGGCAAAGGGATGCCATGTATTGGCCTTTTTGTTTTCTTTTCTTATTTTTACATAGGGTTCAAAAATACCAGGCGCCCTCTGATAATTTGTAATTTCCTCCACATATCCGGCAATACTCGCATGAACACAGGCCCGCTCCCCGGAATCCGTTTCTCCGATCACCTGTCCCAAACTGACATATTCCCCCGGAAGTACAGTCGGCCGACAGATAACTTCTCCATTATGACTCAGTGAAATACATACCTGCTCCGGTACATAGCCTTCAAAAGCCTTTTCCCTGGTCAGCTCCTCCCATGCTTCTTCATATACATTTATTCCACGGCTTCTGCCCATGCTGTCACACTCCATCTTCATATTTCTGGAATAGTATGTGTGCGGAAGATTTGATTTATGCGCATTTTTATCCGAATAAAAAACGCCTGATATCTATACGCTGTCCAAACGAATAAATATCAGGCATATCTTTCAATATATAGCTTTTTTAGAATGCAATGACGATACCGCCATCATTGGCATAAAGTGTTCCTACCCCCGCCGTGTCCGCGATGATAATCTGCTTAAATGGATAACGTTTTTCAACCTCTTCCTTTACGTACCGGGCCCGTTCCGGACAATTGCAATGAGAAATACCAAAAATGCGATTCTCAAAGTCCGATACCCGGCTTCCGACCTCTTCGATCATCTTCTTTAAGGCCTTTTTCGTTCCCCGTCCAATCGCGCACTGTTCAATCGTTCCCTCCGGTGTTCCCATCATGACCGGTTTAATATTCAGCACGCTGACCAGGGCCGCTTTCATTCCGGTCAGCCGCCCGTTTTTACGAAGCGTCTCCAGATTTTCCAGAACAAACAGGGTTTCCCGGCGACGAATATAGTCTTCGACCTGTTCAACAATCTCTTCAAAAGAAGCTCCCTTCCCGGCACACTCCTGAATCTTTAAAGCAACAAGTGTTTCACCGATACAGGCTGAACGTGAATTAAATACATAAACTTTTTTGTTAGGAAACTCTTCTTCCACCATCCGCTGACCCAAAACAGCACTGTTATAGGAACCGCTCAGCTCCGCAGATAACGTGACACAAAAAGTTGTTACCTCATCCTCACCAAATGCCTTTTTATACTCTTCCGGTGACGGACAACTGGACTTCGGGCACCCTTCAAAATCTGCCACCGCTTTAATAAATTTTTTCTGATCAAAAGAATCATCATCAATAAAGTCCACACCATCCACCTGCAACGTCAAAGAGACAATCTTGATCTTTCCTTCCTTTTTCATCTCCGATGTCAAATCCAGGCAGCTATCACCAACAATGCGATACTCCATTTTTATTTCCTCCACACATAGTTTTCATTACTACAAATCATAGCATAGAACCCTTTGCACGTCAACATTAGAAATCCAGTGAAAGGATAGAATCAGCCACATTGTCCAGAAATCTTCGGTCATGCTCTACAATGATCATCGTTGGACAGATGTCTTTTATCAAATTTTCGATTTGCATTCTGGAAAAAATGTCTATATAATTCAACGGTTCATCCCATACATAAAGATGGGCCTGTTGACATAGACTCTTCGCCAGAAGCACTTTTTTCTTTTGCCCGCTGCTGTAAGCCTGCATGGGCTTTTCAAACTGCTCCCGGGAAAAATCCATTTTTCGCAGCAATGTAAGAAACAAGGTTTCATCCAATCCATAATTTCGCACAAATTCTTTCAGATAACCCGTCAGCCATGATGTATCCTGAGGCACATAAGATATTTTCAATCCCTGAGCCGACAGGATCTGCCCCTCGTGGGGAACATCTTCACCGACAATTAATTTTAAAATACTGGACTTTCCGCAGCCGTTACTCCCTTTCAATCCAATCCGCTGTCCCTGATTCACTTTCAGATTTATATTCCGACATACTTCCTTTTCCCCATAAAAAATCCTCAGGTTTTTCAGTTCCACCAAACAGGACTTATAATGAGTCAGCGGTTTTAAGGATAAAGTTTCTGTTGTTTCCACATTCTTAAACAGCTTTTTCTTCTCTTCTATTTCTTTTTCCTGCCGATGCTCCAGATTCTTCCGGCGTTGCTGCATCCTTCGTGACTTTTCACCGACATAGTCTCTGTTTCTTTCATAAGCCAAAGATTTCTTACCAATTTTTGTCGATTCCACTTTGTCCGCCCATCGCTGCGCCTGTCCGGCAGCCATTTTCAGCCTTCGGATATCTTTCTCGAGGCGGGCATTTTCTGCCCGTTCAAAGGCGTCCCGGCGCTGCTTATTCTCCCACCAGCTGGAAAAATTCCCCTTTTCAATATCGAATTCCTGACGATTCACTGCTAAAATGTGATCAATACAGCCATCCAGGAAATACCTGTCATGGGATACCAGGATAAATCCTTCTTTCCCGCTCAAATAATCCCGGACAACGTCTCTGGCTTCCATATCCAGATGGTTCGTCGGCTCATCAATCAACAGAAAATGATTTTCCCGTGCAAAAAGAATGGCCAATAGTATTTTTGTCTGTTCTCCTTGACTTAAAGTATCAAAAGACTGCTCTAACACTTCCATTTCCAAGCCAATCTGTGTCATTTCCCGACAGACTTTCCAAAATTCACAGTTCGCATCCACCTCTCCGATAACTTCCATCACCTTTTTCTCCGGATCTGGTACTTTAAAAGGAAAATAGTCAAATATCGTATCCGTAATAATTTTCCCCTGATATTTCATCTTCCCCATCAGAAGATTCAAAAAGGTGGTCTTTCCCCGTCCATTCCGTCCGATCAGTCCAAGGCGCCATCGGGTATCCATCTGAAGATTCACGTTTTCAAAAATATAATCATAAGTTCCTTCATAATAAAAAGACAGATTTCTGACATCAATTAACGACATATACATGCCTCCCTCCCACACGCTTCCGCGCAAATACTGCGTGCAAAAAGAAAGACGCGGAAATATCCGCGCCGCAAATAGACAAGCATTATCACGCGCAACCTGAAGGAGCGCGCCCATACGAAGCATCTGACATACGGTATGCCCGGATGGGTATAATTTTCTCTGTCCCGTTTTTTATTTTATGACGAAAAATTTCTTCCTGCACGCACATCAAACAACACTGTAACACCAGTGCATCTGCTGTACCCATATAAAATTTTCATTTTATCTGCAGGAAATCTTCATTTTTTCATCTCCAATCTACTCAATCTTTATTCAATTTACCACGAATAGACCTATATGTCAATCCTCTGTCCTCCCTGTAACACACTGACTGAGAACATTGATCGCCATATCCATTCTTTCTCTGTCGACAGCTGAATAATTCAGCACGATCACATGCTGTTTTGCCTGTTCCGGCTGATGATAATATCGGGACAGACATGAAATTCGCAGTCCATTTCGACCGGCTACAGCCTCCAGAGCTTCATCCGGCAATTCCGTATCAATTTCCATCAGAAAATGAAGCCCGGAATTTTCTTCTTTAATCTGTATTTTATCGGACAGGCAGCTTTTCCGTATGCTTTCCAACAGAAGATCTCTCTGGTTTCGATAAAAATTGCGCATACGGTTAATATGTTTTTCAAAATATCCTCCGGAGATAAATTTAGCCAGGGTATACTGCTCAAAATTGGAAACGGTACAGGAGTAAAATCCAAGCTTTTCATAAAAATGTTCTAAAAGCTTCCGCGGCAGCACCATATAACTTATACGAATCGTAGAAGACAGGCTTTTGCTGAAAGTATTCATATAAATCACTTTATCCATCACATCGATGCTCTGTAAAGCTGGAATCGGCCGCCCAAGCAGCCGAAATTCACTGTCGTAATCATCCTCAATAATATATCTGCGGTCACTCTTTGATGCCCATCCAAGCAATTCATATCGACGGCTGATGGGTGTCACTGTTCCTGTCGGATAATGATGAGACGGAGAAAGATGAAGTATATCCGCTCCGGAACTTTCCAACATCTCCGTACAGACACCACTTACATCCATCGGTATATAACGTACTTTGACACCATGACTTATATATATCTGGGCAATCTTCTGGTAACCCGGATCCTCTATGGCATAGACCGCCTCATTTCCAAAAAGCTGAATGAGTAATCCGTATAAATACTCGGTTCCGGCTCCGATAATGATCTGCTCCGGTGATACACCGATTCCCCGAAACTGATACAAATGGTCAGCAATGGCCTTTCTGAGTTCCAGGATGCCCCCGGCCGGCGGCGGAAGCAGCAGCGTTGAATCCTGACCAGATAATACCTCTCTGGTAAGTTTCGCCCAGATAGAAAATGGAAAATTATCATGACTTGTGCGATTGCTTATAAAATCAGCCAAATATGTAACCTCTTCCGGCTTTTCGCACATCCAATCGATGTGTTCCGGTTTCTTTTCCGAAAATGTTTTCACTTCTGAAACAAAATATCCCCGCTTGGGCAGCGAATAAATATAGCCTTCTGCCATTAACTGGGCATAGGCATTTTCCACTGTAATGGTGCTTATATCCAGATTTTTTGCAAAATTCCGTTTCGACGGCAGCTTATCGCCGGACTTTAATTTTCCATTCATAATATCATTTTTAATGCATTTATATAAATGTTCATACAAACTGTCTGACCCTAAATCAACAAAAGAGTAGGTGAGCATTGGGCTTCTGACCTCCAATCTGACCATTTTAAATTATTCCTGTTTGGACATTTCCATATGGTCAAAATGAATTATAATTCATATCATAACTTTTGTAAAGTATGAAAGCGAAGGAGAATTTTTATGAATAATGAAAGATATGCGTTAAATAAAGAACTGGCACAGATGTTAAAAGGCGGTGTCATCATGGATGTTACGACACCGGAACAGGCAAGAATCGCTGAGGAAGCCGGTGCCTGCGCCGTCATGGCTCTGGAGCGTATTCCTGCCGATATCCGTGCCGCCGGCGGGGTTGCCCGTATGAGCGATCCAAAAATGATTCGCGGTATCCAGGAGGCTGTTTCGATTCCGGTCATGGCCAAATGCAGGATCGGGCACTTTGCAGAAGCTCAGATTCTGGAAGCCATTGAAATTGATTACATCGACGAAAGTGAGGTTCTCACTCCGGCAGATGATGTATACCATATCGATAAAACCCGCTTTAAAGTGCCTTTTGTATGTGGTGCCAAAGACCTGGGTGAAGCACTGCGCCGTATCAGCGAAGGTGCATCCATGATTCGTACAAAAGGCGAACCGGGTACCGGCGATATCATACAGGCCGTCAGCCATATGCGTCAGATGCAGCGTCAGATTGCTCAGATTACATCTATGCGTGAAGATGAACTTTTCGATGAAGCAAAAAAACTTCAGGTTCCTTATGACCTGGTGTTATATGTCCATGACCATGGCCGTCTTCCTGTTGTCAACTTTGCAGCCGGCGGCGTGGCAACCCCGGCAGACGCCGCTTTGATGATGCAGCTTGGCGCCGAAGGTGTGTTCGTTGGTTCCGGCATTTTCAAATCTGGTAACCCGGAAAAACGCGCCAATGCAATCGTCAAGGCCGTGACCAACTATACGGATGCAAAAATGATCGCCGAACTTTCTGAAAATCTGGGCGAAGCCATGGTTGGCATCAATGCACAGGAAATTGAACTCTTGATGGCAGAACGGGGGAAGTGATATGCGTATTGGAATCACCGCCGTTCAGGGCGCCTTTGCCGAACATGAACATGTCCTGGAAAAACTAAATATGGATTATGTGGAACTTCGAAAAGCCGAAGATTTAAATATCCCTATCGATGGCCTGATCCTTCCCGGAGGTGAAAGCACCGTTCAGGGAAAACTTCTGAAGGAACTGAATATGCTTCAGACACTTCAGGAAAAAATCCGGGACGGACTGCCTGTGTTGGCCACCTGCGCCGGACTCATCCTTCTCGCTGAAAAGCTTTCCAACGACGATCATATTTACTTTGGAACCCTTCCTGTCACTGTCCGCCGGAATGCCTACGGGCGCCAGCTTGGCAGTTTCCATACATACAGCGATTTTGGCTCTGAAAGGGATGTGCCGATGACCTTTATCCGCGCACCATTTATTGAAAATGTCAAAGATGATGTAGATATTCTGGCCTGCGTCGATGGTCATATCGTCGGCGCCGCCTACAAAAACCAAATCGGCATTTCCTTTCATCCCGAACTGGATTCTGATTTCCGAATTCACAGAATGTTCCTTGAAAGAATTTAAAAAGGGTGCTATAATAATAGCATCCCGCAGGGTTAGTATATCGGTAATACAGCGGCTTCCCAAGCCGCGGAGGCGGGTTCGACTCCCGTACCCTGCTTTTGGCGTATTTACAAGATAACATCAAAAACCTTGTGAATACGCTATTTTTATAAATACCTCTTGTCGCGCGAAGCTTGACGAAGCACGCCCATTAAGAAAAAATAATTTCGGCGGCACTGTCCACACGGATGTGCCCCTTTTCTTATATGTGATCACGAAAAATGAACCTTCTTACCATGTTCGACATATTGTAAATAAAAAAGGAGATTTTTCCATGTCAAACTCATTTTTTTCAGACCGCTGTGGATGTGAAAATCACGGTCATAGAGATAACAGACGGGATGACCGCAGAGACAGACGCGACGACAGATACGATGACCGCAGAGACCGGCGCGATGACAGGCATGATGACCGCAGAGACCGGCGCGATGACAGATACGATGACCGCAGAGACCGGCGTGATGACAGACGCAGTTACAACGACAATCGTCGTTGGTAATATTTAAATAGATGGAGCCGCTCCAGCGGCTCCGTTACATATTTATTTCGTGTATATTTTTTTCATTTTCATCTAATTATTTTTATAATCTTTTTATTTCTTGAACACAATTTAATCACATTTTTTGTGTACTATATAATTGTACTGAATAACAAAAGCAAAGAAGTAAAAAACATTATCCCCTCTTGAAAGCCGAAGCCTAACCACTTCGGCTTTTTCTTAGTTTGCGCGCCATGGCCGCGCAAACTAAGAAAGAGCACCCTGAAGGATACTTATACTTGCCTGTTCTTTGGCTCCACCGCTTCAGATCGGGCGTTATGCGTCTGGTTCTGATTCTCTGGTTTTGTCTTTTGAGTTATACTGTTAAATTTTTCATTAGATTTCTTTTGGCCCTTATCCATGATATCACCTCCAGGATAGTATCGGTCAAGAGCAACACAGTTATTCATTCTCGTAATCAAATAAACATTATTTATAAGTATTTTGCCAAGGTTCCAGTCACATCAACACCAAGAGCCTTTGCAATTCGGCCGACTGTCTCAGGTCTAACATCCGCATTCAAAGCACTGCACAGGGTTCCTCCTGGAATTTCAGCAGCTTGAAGCTCTTTTGGTCCCATGCAGGCCCTTGTTCTCGCAAATTCATATGATTTAATTAATTCATAAAGAAGCGTTTCAACTATGGGGATTGGACTAAAATTAAAAAAATATGTGATGATACCGATATCTAAATATATGAATTTTTAGACAATTATGAGGATTTTATGATTAAATATTATGACCCTGATACGACCGAGAATGATAAAACCATAGGCGCCTATATTAGGCCTCATCAAAAATTATACTCATTAAATTAAGGGTGTTGCGTTTCCCGACAACCTGGGAAATATCCCTCTCGTTGATAATGCCCATTTGGACCCGTCCGTTTTTCGAACAGACCAGAACCTTGAAAATATAATATACTTACCTGGGGAACCGGGGGACGTGCTTTCACCCAATCCGAGACCTTACGGAGGGTGGTGATTATTATATGAAGAATTTCGGATTATTCTGAGCATTGCTCTTTTAATCGTCTCTATTCTGAATCTGAAAAAAAAGAAATAGCCGTCCTGCTCCTGACAAAAGTAGACGACTATTTCAATAGTTTAATGCTTATTCGCCGGGTCGGGTGATGTGCGCTCACCTTCCGGCTCCCTTGTTAAGTATACTATATCAAATATACCAAAAATGTCAAACCTTCCAGGCCCGCCGGCCAGAATGAAAGGATTGATATTGCCGAATACCTGAAAGAGCTGGATAAAACAGCATCGGACAAACTTGAATGTATATTACTTTCTTCGACCAAATCCCGGTAGTCAATCGGTAGTCAAACAGCAAAAACCGCCCATAACTGGACGGCTTATCTTATGTCTAAAAAGCAAAAAAGCCTTGAAAATCAAGACTTTTTCAAATGGAGCATAGGGGACTTGAACCCCTGACCTCCACACTGCCAGTGTGGCGTGCTCCCACTGCACCAATGCCCCAAAATTCAAACACTGCTGAACGACATTTACAGTATGCCATTTCAACTAAGCTCATCGTTCACCTTTGGCTCCGATTCACTAAGTTTCCAGGTATGCGTTCACACTAAGCTCGAAAATACCTGCTCTGCACACTTTCGTACTAGACTCAAAAATACTTCGCCAAGTACTCAATGCGTCGCTAAGTGTTTACAGTATATCACAAATTGTCCGGAATAACAAGTTTTTTCCTATTATTCCGGACTTTTTTATATAACGTCTCACGGTCTTTATGCACCGAATTCCTCCGCACATTTTTTTAACATATCCCGAATCGGCAAATTATACGGGCAACGTGTTTCACAGGCACCGCAGTCCACACAATCGCCTGCCTTCACAGGCATAGCATTGTAACGATCCTTTGCCCAATCACCAAGACCGTAACGATCCAGATAACCCTGGAAAAGGAAACAACCGGAAATGTTAATACCGGCCGTACATGGCTGACAATAATTACAGCGGCGACAGAAATTAGTGCCGAGCTGTTTGCGAACCTGCTCCATATCTGTCAGCTCTTCTTCGGTCAGCGGTCCTGCTGCTTCAACGGCTTCCATATTTTTTTCAATCTCGGAGACATCATACATTCCCGGAATGACTACGGTCACATCCGGGTTGGCACAGACAAAACGCAAAGCCAGGCGGCCATCCTCGATGGCACCGCCAGCCAGAGGCTTCATATCGATAAAACCAATATTTTTTTCACGGCATCTATGTATAAGCTCTTCACCCTGACGTTCCACAATATTATATGGGAACATGATGGTTTCCACCCAGTCCATATCAAGGGCCTTTTCAAATACTTCCAATGAATGGGCCGTCAGGCCAAGGTGACCGATTTTGCCTGCAGCTTTTGCTTCCATCAGAGCCTCCAAAGCACCGTCCGGTCCGATCACCTGCTCAAGCTGCTCCATATTCGGATTGTGCACCTGATATAAATCAATATAATCTGTACGGAAATTGTTCAGGCTCGTCTCAATATCCTTTGCCATAGCTTCTCTGGTACGAGACATGCTTTTCGTTGCCAGCACAAATTTTTCACGCATCCCCTCAATACCCTCGCCGATAAAGCTCTCACTGACCGTATATCCTCTGGCCGAATCAATATAGTTAATCCCCTTTTCTGCCATCATTTCCATTAATTTTTTTGTACCGGCCGCATCAATCCGCTGAATCGGAATGCCGCCAAAGCCCATGCGTGAAATCTTAAGTCCGGTCTTTCCAAGTGTTACATACTCCATTTTTCTAACTCCTTCATCAATCTTTTCCTTATGTTCTACTATACGATATATAATATTTATTTTCAATTAGCATTTTAAAAATAGACTGTCTTTTTTTCATCAGATGTGCTATTCTGATTGGGATAACATATTTTTTCTTTATCAGGGAAAATTAAGGATACAAGAAAGGAGTAATATTATGGCTGTTATTGAATTGACTCAGGAAAATTATCAGAAGGAAGTCATTGAATCTGATAAACCGGTCCTCATTGATTTCTTTGCCACGTGGTGCGGACCTTGCAAGATGGTTTCCCCAGTGGTGGATCAGATTGCAAACGAGCGTCCGGACATTAAAGTATGCAAATTGGACGTAGATAAGAATCTGGATCTGGCAAGAACCTTCCAGGTAATGAGTGTTCCGACACTCGTTGCTATGAAAAACGGCAAAATGATCAACAAAATCATCGGGGCAATGCCAAAGGCACAGATTTTAAAAATGTTTGATTGAATCAGAGAAAAACCCCTCTCAAACGGCCGAGAGGGGTTTGCTTTATCTTCAATTCCATATATGAATATTTTCATGGCTATCCCCTCCCGACTCATACTCTTTCTTTATTGTCCAGATAAAAAATCGCTGTACCACAACCTGAAAAGCTATGATACAGCGATTCTTCATTTTATAATACTTTTGACAAAAAATCTTTTAGTCGATCATTCTGTGGATTTCCAAAGAATTCTTCCGGTGTATTCTGTTCAAGAATATATCCGTCAGCCATGAACATGACTCTTGAAGCCACCTCTCTGGCAAAGCCCATCTCATGGGTAACGACCACCATGGTCATTCCCTCATCGGCCAGCTGTTTCATCAGGTCAAGCACTTCACCCACCATCTCCGGGTCCAGTGCTGACGTAGGTTCATCAAAAAGCATGACCTCCGGATTCATGGCCAGGCTCCGCACAATGGCGATACGCTGCTTCTGTCCACCGGAAAGCTGAGCGGGATAAGCATCTGCTTTATCTTCAAGGCCGACCCGTTTCAAAAGCTCCATCGCTTTTTTGTCCGCCTCTTCTTTTGTCATGATCTTAAGCTTTATCGGAGCCAGTGTAATATTATCTTTAATCGTCAGATGAGGAAACAGATTAAAATGCTGAAACACCATTCCCATCTTCTGACGAATCTGATTTACTTCTTTTGATTTCGCCTCGGTGATATCCTTTCCCTCAAATACAATATGTCCGGAAGTTGGCTTTTCCATCAAATTCAGACACCGTAAAAATGTACTCTTGCCCGAGCCGGAAGGTCCAACGATAACGACCTTTTCACCCTGCTTAATATGTTCATTCAAGTCTTTAAGGACATGATTGTCACCAAAGACTTTATCAAGATGCTTAACGTCGATCACTCTGGGCCAGCCTCCTTTCAAATATTGACAATAATTTGGTCAGGATAATGACAACTACCAGATACATAGCCGCTGTGATCAGAAGCGGAGGCAGCAGATCATAAGTGATCGCACCCACATTCTGGGCTGCCTTTGTCACGTCCCGCACTGCAATCGTTCCTACAATAGCTGTTTCCTTGATCAATACGATAAACTCGTTGCCGAGAGCCGGCAGAATATTTTTTATCGCCTGCGGCATAATGATACTGATCATCGTCTGTCCCCATCCAAGGCCAAGGGAACGTCCCGCCTCCATCTGGCCGACATCCACCGCCTCGATTCCCGCACGGATGATCTCCGCCACATAAGCACTGGAATTAATACCGAAACAGAGGACAGCCGCCACGATCGGTGAGGTATCCATCTTCGCAAAGATAATAAAGTAAATAATCAAAAGCTGAACATAAACCGGAGTTCCCCGGATAATACCGATATAGATATTGGCTATCCAGTTGAGAAGCGTCAATATGATATTTTTCTCTACATGATTTGCCGTATATTTGATGATCGCCAAAATCAATCCGACAGCTACACCAAGCAATACTGCAAAAAGTGATATAATTAAAGTCGTCTTAAAACCATTCAGATAAGCCGCATAACGGCCGTTCACTAAAAATGCTTTTTCTATTCTTTCCCATGCTGATATTAACCAATTACCCACATCATTACCTCAAATCCTATTTTGTTGTATGATTGATTGTAAATTCGTCAATCTTACCTTCATCAATGAGCTGCTGTAATACTTCATTCATCTGATCAAGAAGCTCTGTATTACCTTTCTTTACTGCAATGGCATATTTATCTGTAAAAAGCTCACCATCAAGGATTTCCAGGTCGTCATTGGCAGCCACAAGCTGCTCAGCTGGAAGAGAATCCATAACGATACAGTCTAACTTATCATTTTTAAGTTCCAGAGCTGCTTCCGCATATTTACCAAACTGTTTTACTTCGCATCCCAGATCATCTGTGCAATAGAAATCACCAGTCGTTCCCATCTGAACGCCAACAATAGTTCCTTCTGTCACATCTTCTACAGATTCAATCTTTCCGGCATCTTTTTTCACAACAACCACCTGTTTGGAGGTCGCATATTCAATAGTAAAATCCATCTCTTCCTGACGATCCGGTGTTACAGAAATACCTGCCGCCGCAAAATCAACAACGCCCTGCTGTACAGCCAGTAACGCGCCATCAAAAGTCATATTCTGGATTACCAGTTCTTTACCCATAGCTTTTGCAATTTCATTAGCAATATCCACATCCACACCAATAACTGTCTCTCCATCTTCTGTATATTCATATGGAGCAAAACCAGCCTCTGTAGCCATGATCAACTTACCGGAATCTCCGGCTGCTGCGCTTTCAGCGCCAGTTTCCGCTGTTGTATCGGCAGTCGTCTCTGCTGCCTTTGTTTCTTCGCTTTTTGAGCTGCAGCCAGCCATCACGGATACGGACAAAGCCAGCACACATGCTAAACTTACTATTTTTTTCATTGTTTCTCTCCTCCTGATAAATTAAATCTAAATATTTAACATTCTACAGTATACAATAAATGTTCCATAAAATGCAAGCATTTTCGCATAAAAATACATCAAAATACAATAACTTCACCATCGGCGGCGGCACAATAGCACTCTTCCAGTTTTTCAAGCTCCACCTTTCCACTCGTCGCCTCCACTATTTCTTTGCAGAGCCCGTCAAAAAGCCCTTTTTCTATCAGTATTTCAACAACCACCCGTTCTGTGTAATCCGTACTGACAGTAATTGCCCGACTTTTTCCAAGAATATATTGAATTTTCCCAATACCATTATAATCTGTATAAATTTTCATTCGACAGCTCATAATCTTCTCCACGATCACGCTGTTTGCAAGCCCTTCCTGAACGGCCTGACTATAGGCCCGCACAAGACCTCCCGTTCCTAAAAGGGTCCCCCCGAAATATCGGGTCACGACTACGCAGACATTGTGCAGCCCCGACCCTAAAAGCACGTCCAGCATAGGTTTCCCGGCTGTCCCCGACGGCTCGCCGTCGTCACTGCATCGAGAAAGCTCATTCCGCTCCCCGATCACAAATGCATGGCAATTATGCCGGGCATCCCAATATTTCTTTTTCATTTGTTCTATAAACTGTACTGCGTCTTGTTCTGAATTAACTGGGCATACTGTTGCTATAAAACGAGATTTTTTTTCAACAATCTCTCCTTCTCCGCCCTGATAAACGATTTTGACTCCATCCATCCTGTTCAAATCCTTTCAGGTTTATTTCAAATTTTTATAATATATTAGACAGTGTACCATTAATTCAGCAATAATTCAAAATTTTCTTTGCTTTCACTGCATATATTTGTTATAATGTACATTTGTAAAGGAGGCTATAATTTTATGGACTACAGTAAACACGGAACGCAAAAAAAAGAAAAACACATACGTTCTGATATTCCTAAAGCTAAGCATAAAGTCAGTTTTAATATATTCCGCATTTTTATTTTTGCTCTGATCGCCATCGGCGTTATGGGTATCGCAGCCGCAATCGGAGGTCTCAGAGGCGTATTAGACAGTGCTCCGCAGATCAGTGTGGAAGATGTTATTCCTGAGGGTTATAAGTCCTTTATTTATGACAGGGACGGTAACCTGCTGACACAGCTTTATCAACCGGAAACTAACCGTATTCAAAAAAGCATCAGCGAGATGCCGGAAGTTCTCCAGAACGCTTTTATCGCCCTGGAGGATGAACGTTTCAGAGAGCATAATGGTATTGACCCAAAAGGTATTGTTCGTGCCTTCGTTGTCGGTATTACCTCCGGTGATTTCTCCGAAGGTGCCAGTACCATCACACAGCAGCTTCTGAAAATTAATGTTTTTGGCGGCGGTGATGAAGATTCACTGCTTTTAAAATTCAAACGTAAATTTCAGGAACAATATCTTGCCCTTGAACTCGAAAAAACGATGTCCAAGGATGAGATTTTGGAAGCCTACTTAAATACCATCAATCTCGGGGCCTCTACCTATGGGGTTGAAGCAGCTTCCCAAAGATATTTCGGTAAATCCTGTTCGGAAGTCAATGCTTCCGAAGCGGCTGTTCTTGCAAGTATCGCCAAGAGCCCGACCTGGTATGATCCGATGTACTATCCGGATAATAACAAAGAACGACGGGATAAAACCCTTGGAAATATGCTGGAGCAGGGTTACCTGACCCAGGAACAATACGACGAAGCGATCGCCGATAATGTCTATGAACGTATTGCTGCCCGGGCTGAAGAACAGGGTAATAATCATCGTGTTTTCACTTATTACGAAGATGCAGCGATCCGTCAGGTACTTCAGGACCTTCAGGATGAGCTTGGCTATACCCAGGAGCAGGCAGTCAACAAACTATACGGCGGCGGCCTCAAAGTCTATCTGGCACAGGATAACCAGATGCAGACGATTGTTGACGAAGAATATCATGATGATTCCAACTTTGGTTATAATAACGCTCTCGGCCTGGAATGGCGCTGCTCCGTTATGGAAGAGGACGGAAGTACCTCAAACTACGACCAGTTAACGATGCAGTACTGGTATTGGAACAATGAAAACTCCAGCTTCAAACTGATTTATAATAATGCGGACGAAGCCTGGAATGATATTAACCATTATAAAGAAGCCCTTGGCATCACAGAAGAGAATACCCTTGCTGAAACCTTTTACCAGCCATATGCGATGCAGTCCTCTTTTGTACTGATGGATCAGCGGACCGGGGAAGTAAAAGCCATTGCCGGCGGACGTAATGAGAAGCAGGAAAGCTTATCCTTCAGCCGTGAGACTCAGGCCACACGTCAACCGGGTTCCTGTTTCAAGATTCTTGGATGTTATCTTCCGGGTCTGGATGCCGCAGGGCTGACGCTTGGCAGTACAAAAATGGATGCGCCGTACACCACACCATCCGGCTACAGCCCGGTCAACTGGTATTCGGGATACTGGGGACTGGCTACGGTGCGTTATGCCATTACCCAGTCCATGAACGTTGTAACGACAAAATTCTTTGTGGAGGATGTTACACCAGAACTTGCCATTGACTACTGCCGGAAACTTGGTATTACTACATTGACCGACAGCGACTATGTAGAATCCTTTGCTCTTGGTGGTCTGACCTATGGTGTTACCAACCTGGAAATAACCGGAGCTTATGCTGCCATTGCCAACGGCGGTAAATATGTCCGTCCGGTCTTCTATTCTAAAGTCGTTGACCGTGATGGTAATGTCCTTCTGGATAATACGAATCCTCAGGGTGAACAGGTTATTAAAGAAACAACTGCTTACCTTCTGACCAGCGCCATGCAGGACGTTGTCACCAAAGGTACCGGTACCGCCTGTGCACTTCATGACGGTATGGATGTCGCCGGAAAGACCGGTACAACTTCCGACAGTAAGGACCTCTGGTTCGTGGGCTATACTCCATATCTGACTGCTGGTATCTGGCTTGGTTACGATCAGAGCTATGCAATGGAAGGTGAGTTAAGCGAAACTGAACATGAATATCTGTGGGCAACAATCATGCGCCGGATTGATGCAGAATGCGGCTATGAGCCGACTTCCTTTACTGTACCGGAAAATATCGGTACACGGACCGTCTGCTCCAAATCCGGAAAGCTTGTCGGAACCTCCGCATGTACACCGGTCACCGAATATTTTGATTTAACATCACTGCCAAGCGGTTACTGTAATGACCACATTGGTGCAACAATTTGTAATGTATGCGGTGGTATTGCAAATGGGAACTCGAAGAGCACTTCTTATAAAGAATATAGTTCTTCATCAGAAATACCTGGTTACTACTGCACATGCCCGCCGGAAACAACATCTGTTGAAAGTACAACGTCTGAAACGACTCCGACGACAACTCCAAGTACGGAGCCATCTGGTGAAACTCCAACGACACCGCCAACTCCAACAGATCCGACAGCGCCAACTCCTGTTGGCTGATCAACGAGATGAAACACGCTTTGCGAGTTTCACTCGTTATCGCGACAGTCGCCAAATATCCGCACAAGTGCGGCTGTCTGGCTCGTTGCTCGCGTAAATAAAAGAACGTCCCCAAAGTCATCAAATAACTTTGGGGACGTTCTTTTTCATTTACTTTTTCATCTTTGGATTAAAAATGAGAGATGCCAAATAAGAAATCAACAGAGACGCGCTGATTCCAATCGACGACGCACTAAATCCACCTTTAAAAATCCCAATAAATCCTTCATCATTGATCGCGCCTTTAACGCCTTCCCACAAGCTGTAACCAAAGCCGCACAGTGGTACGGTAGCCCCTGCTCCGGCAAAATCCACCAATGGTTTATAAATACCAAGGACTCCTGCCGCGATTCCCAGACAGACGAGCAGTACCATAATGCGTCCCGGAAGGAGTTTGGTCCGATCCATCAAAATCTGAATCAGTCCGCAAATCAGACCTCCCACTAAAAAAGCTTTAAGAAACATCATTATACATCTTCCTTTCCATCCCACAGTCCGACCTGCGGGCTCTTATGGAAAGTATGTGCAAAAGTCACCGTAATATACCCGGGAACAATCAATTTACTCTATTCTTTAAAATACCGCTTTCATCAATAATTTGTACGATTTTTTCCATCGTCGGAACATCACGCACCAACGCAAATCGAACATAACGGCTTCCCAGACTTCCGAAACTGCTTCCCGGCGTACAGATAACACCGGTTTTGTCCGCCAGGTCCATACAAAATTGTTCGGAGGATACATACCCGTCCGGAATCGGCGCCCAGGCGAACATGGTCCCCTCACTGTCCGGTACATTCCATCCGATACGTCGCAAGCCTCCGCAAAGTGCATGATTTCGCCGTTCATACTCAGCACACTGCTCAAGCACCGCATCCTGAGGTCCGTTCAAAGCCGCAATGGCGCCATACTGTACCGGTTTAAATACGCCGTAATCGATCTGAGACCGAACCGTCTTAAACTTACTGATAATCTCCTTATTGCCAATCACAAAAGAAATTCTGGCTCCTGTCAGATTATAGGATTTGGAAAGAGAGTAAAATTCCACGCCCACATCCTTTGCCCCATCATACTCCAGAAAAGAACCGCCCTTTCTTCCGCCGTAAATGATATCTGAGTAGGCATTGTCATGCAGGACAATAATCTGGTATTTCTCCGCAAAACGAATGAGTTCTTCGTACATCTGATCATTTGCCGTCACACAGACCGGATTCAGCGGATAAGATACGATCATAAATTTTGCTTTCTTTGCCACTTCTTCCGAAATGCTGTCAAAATCCGGCAGAAAATGATTCTCCGGACGCAGATCATAGGTCACAGGCGTAGCACCGCATAAAAATGGTCCGACTGAGAAAATCGGATATCCTGGATTCGGCACAAGTACCACATCTTCCGCATCACACAGAGCCATGGCAATGTGGGCGATACCTTCCTGAGAACCGTTAATGGACATAATTTCATCATGTTCAATATGTACGCCATACCGACGCTCATAATGGCCGGCCACCGCATCTAAAAGTTCCGGCATGTCCACCAGAGAATACTTATAGTTCTCCGGGTCCTGACATGCTTTACAAAAAGCTTCCATCACATGGGGTGCCGGTTTAAAATCCGGCGTTCCCACGGACAGATTGTATACTTCTCTTCCCTGCCGCAGAAGCTCCTCTTTTTTCTCATTTAATATGGCAAATATCCCTGCCTCAAAGCTGTCCAAATGTTCGGCAAAATGGAATTTCATCCTCATCGCTCCTTTAAAATTTTATCATATTGTATTTATTATAGACCAATCATCCGTCTTTTTCAAGCACTACACCGTGGGCAATCCCCGGAATGCTCAACCCCTCGTTAAAACTTATTTTTGACAACAACGCTCCCGTCGGAACAAAAAGGACCCGTTTCCACTCTCCGATTTCCATCTGATGCATGACATAGCTGCATAAAGTCACAGCTGAACATCCACATCCACTTCCCCCGGCATGGGTATCCTGAGTCTCATGGTCAAAAATTTCAATACCGCAGTCCATATGAGACCCTTCAATATCGTAGCCTTCCTCACGCATCAATTCAAATAAAATTTTCTGACCGACAGTCCCCAGATCTCCGGTAATAATCCGGTCGTAGTCCTCCGGTTTCCGATTCATGTCCTTTAAATGACTGGCAATAACAAAGGCGGCAGCCGGCGCCATACAGGCCCCCATATTCTGTGAATCCTTAATGCCATAATCCATAATTTTTCCTGTCGTTATCCCATGAACACGCACACATTTTTTTGCCGCCTGCTCCGAACATTCCTCCGCGCTTTCCAAAACAAGGGCACCACTTCCTGTTACCGTCCATGTAGACGCTAAAGAACGCTGATTACCATATCCCAGAGGATAACGAAATTGCTTTTCAGCACTGGCAAAATGACTGGAAGTCACCGCCACCACACGACTGGCAAAACCGCCATCAATCGCCATAGACGCCAGACTTAGAGACTCTCCCATAGTCGAACATGCACCATAAAGACCAAAATGGGGAATCTGCAGCTCCATTACACCAAAGGAAGTGGCAATCGTCTGACCGAGCAAATCTCCGGCAAACAGATAATCGATATCCTCCGGCCGTAAAAATGCCTTATCCAATGCTTTTAATACGGCCGTGTATTGAAGCTGACCTTCCGCTGCCTCCCAACTGTCCTGTCCCATCATCGGGTCTTCGCATACGGTGTCAAAATAAGACCCTAAAGGTCCTTCTGATTCCTTTTCTCCCACAATAGCCGCATAGCTGCGGATCAGCGGAGGTTTTTCAAACATCACTGTATATCTGCCCTGTCTCTTTGTTCCCATAACTGCCCTCCTATACCATTCCGATACTCATAAGTATCCAATAAATCAAGCCAAAAAACCAACTTGTCACTATCCCATATAAAATGACCGGCCCGGCAATATTAAAAATCTGACTGCCGATACCAAATACCTGTCCTTCACGCTTAAATTCAATCGCACAGGAGGCCACCGAATTGGCAAAGCCGGTAATTGGCACGAGATATCCGGCCCCGGCAAATTTTGTAATCGGTCCTACCAGGTTAAATCCTGTTAAAAGGACACTGATCAAAATCAGTATAAGTGTTGTGTAATTATTCGCCAGTGTGTGCATCATACCCTGGGATTTAAACCAGTTGTACAGACACTGGCCGATCACACAGATGATGCCGCCGCTGACAAAAGCCTTGAAAAACGAAAGCCATCCATTAACTTTCGGCGTTACCTGTTCTACATAGTCCTGATATTCTTTCTTATTCAATGCCTTTTCCTCCTCACACAAAAAAGTCTATGATTCCCCCGACAGCTTTTCCCAGAGCTATGGCCCAGATAAATGCTTTCATCCCCTCCCTTAGCCGCAGCCGGTGAAATAAAATCGGAAATACATTAACGACTTCCGCCAATGCCCCGATAAAACAGCCCACATATATTCCCATGAACAGACCAAAGATACCCATCTCCCATGATAAACCCACCGGTATATGCCACTGATAAATCCAAAGCAAATTTCCAATGATGCCTCCGGCCATAAAGCATACCTCATACCATCGAATCAAAGAGGCACTGTGAGTCAGCTGAGCTAATCGGTTCAATACACCAATGGTGGCGATCAGAGCAAACAAGGCTGCTGCCACTGTAAATCCGGAAGATACACCAATAAAAGCCAATGCAAGGTTTTTCATATTCTAATCCTCCACATCCAGTGATTTTCCCCGACGGTCCGAAGATTTTACATAGGCATCCACCATATCCTCTTCATACTTATCCATTTGAATTTCCATAGCTGTTGGATTCCGGCGCCCCTTCTTTTCAAAATGATTAAAAAATACAAGAATGCCAAGTGCAATTCCCACTGAATAGGTCACCTCTAACACACCATTTCCGCTGTCTGGTCCCAAAAACATTTCATACAGCGTATCAAAAAGATCTTCCACTCCTGCGTCCTCATTATAGGTCATGATAGAAAAGGCTGCTCCGAAAAATGTGACCAGACTGACCAGAACGACCTGAATATGACTCCATAGACCAGATGGCCTCTTTCCGGAAATCAAGTCTACCAGACAGTCACTGCTTCCTGTGGAATGAATCTGTAAATCGCTCCCCAAAGACCTGTAAATTGCCTCATAAACATAGAGAATAGAGATAACCTCTTTTTCTCCATCCGTTTCCTGAAATGAAAATACCGTCACATTCTTCACCCGCTGCGTCAGTTCCTCATCGCTGCAGTAAATGCTGGCCATATCCTTCAGTCTGACCTGCCTCTGGTCCACACGGACATGGGCATCCAGCTTAATATAAATATCTGATTTTATATGCTCCAAAGAGTATCCTCTCCTTCCTTTGGCGCATGATCTTCTATTTGTACAAAAACCGCATCCTCATAAGTTGTCTGACCCACATTGGAGGCAAAACGATTCCACACACTAAGCCAGAGAACTGCAGCGACAACTGTCAATATCAGGCATATGAAAATTTTAAAACCCCGTATTTCATGCATTTTCATCACTCCTTTGAACCTTATTATTCCTGACCAGCATAAAAAAATACATCTTTTGAAAAAAATGCTTGTTTTTTCAAAAGATGTATTCATAAAAAGCTATTTAATTATTTACACACATTCACCGGTGAACCGTCCAGATAAGCATACACATTATCAAAAACAATCTTCGCACGGCGAATCATAGATTCCTCAGAGATAAAAGCCTGATGCGGTGTCAGCAGCGTATTCTTTGCGGAAAGAATCGGATAATCTTCCGGAATCGGCGGTTCCATATCAAATACATCCAGACATGCAAAACCTAATTTATCTTCATTCAATGCCTTTGCCAGCGCCGCATTGTCCACGATCGGTCCGCGGGCACAGTTGATAAATACCGTATCCGGTTTCATAAGCGCAATCTTATCTGCACTGATAAATCCCCGTGTACTGTCATTCAGCGGCATATTCAAAGAAACGATATCACTTTCGGATAATACTTCATCCAGTGATTTATATTCAATACCAAGAGCTTTGGCTTCCTCGGTCTGACTCCGGTTATAAGCAATAACCTTTGCGCCAAAAGCCAGGAACAATTTTGCAGCAACCATACCAATCTTTCCAAGACCGATAATACCTACCGTACGTCCACAGATTTCGCGGCCGCCGATACCTGCACTTGTACCGCCTTTACGAACCACATCATTTGCCTTTGCCACATTTCTCAGACCAGCAATCGCCATACCGATCACCAGCTCTGCCACCGTCTGATTCGAATAACCGGCCGCATTACAGATCATAATATTCTTATCTCTGCATGCCTGCACACCAATATGATCGATTCCTGTAAATGCTACAGAAATCATCTTTAAAGCATCTGCAGATTCCACAACCTCTGCCGGATATGGATTGTTGGCGATCATGACAATGTCACATCCTGCGGTACGTTTTTTAAGTTCTTCCACATCTGTGGTCTTTGTATCATAATAACAGAATTCATGACCCCTGTCCTTCAACCCCTGTGAAAGTTCATCCAATACTGTCTGTGATACTCCAATCGGCTCTAATAAACTGATTTTCATACTAAAATTCCTCCTCGATGTAATCCTTATTATACTACTTTCAGGCGGATGCCCGTGTCTCTATAATACACCCAAATGCAGGTGAAATGCAATCCCAATTCTGGGTATGATCACTGGTCGATAATCTCCCTCATCCGCTTCAGAATCCGCTTTTCCATTCGGGACACCTGCACCTGAGAAACACCAAAATGTTCAGCAATTTTACTCTGAGTCTCATTACAATAATATCTGAGAATAATCAGTTCCCGCTCCCTCGTATCCAGATTCGCCAACAATTCCTCGATCAGCAGATGGTCTAAAAGTTCTCCATGGCTGTCTTTCTTTTCAATCAGCTTATCCACCAAATGTACCGGCTGACCATCACTCTGGAATATCACCTTATTTAACGATTCAACCTCTGACCCGGCTTCCATGGCTGAAATAATATCCTCCGGCTCCAGACCGGTACAGGCACAAAGCTCACTTAACGAAGCTTCACGACCATTCTGATGGTTCAACGTCTCTCTGGCTTTCTGAATTTTCCACGAATGCTCTTTCAGAGACCGACTGACCTTGATCATTCCATCATCCCGGAGAAACCGCTTGATCTCTCCGGAGATCATCGGCACCGCATAGGTAGAAAACCGTACATCATAGCTCGTATCAAAATAGTCGATCGCTTTCATCAGACCGATGACACCGATCTGAAACAAGTCCTCCGCTTCATATCCCCGATGAGCGAAACGTCGGACCACACTCCACACAAGTCCCATATTTTTTTCTACAAGTAAATCTCTTGACTTCTTATCTCCTGATTTAGCGGCTAAAAGTAACTCAAGAAATTCCATAGATTGTCAGACCACTCCCAGTCTCTTTTTCATAACGATACGGGTTCCCTTTCCCGGTTCGGACTCTACCTGCAGTTCATCCATAAACGCTTCCATAAAAGCGAATCCCATACCCGAACGATCAATATCCGGCCTTGTCGTAAACATTGGCTCCATAGCCTTCTCAATGTTTTCAATACCCACACCAAAATCCACAACTTCCACGGTCACCTCCCTGTCATCAATCCGGCCATACATTTCTATATCGCCCTTACCTCCGCCGTAACCATGAATAATACTATTTGTTACCGCCTCAGAAATCGCTGTCTTTATATCCGCCAGTTCTTCCAGCGTCGGATCCAGACGGGCCACAAACGCAGAAATTACCATCCGGGCAAAGCTTTCATTTTCCGAACAACTGTCAAATATTACTTTTATTTCATTTTTGTCCATTGAAAACATCCTCCACTTCCGAATAGACCCGAATAATTTTATGCAGACCGGACACATAAAAAAGCTTTTCCACCGCCGGACATACGCCCGCCGCACATACCGTACCGCCGCACATGGAAAGATCCCGATACCGGCTGATCAGCATCCCCACACCGGAACTGTCCATAAACGTTGTCTTTGTAAAATCAAAAATAATATTCCGAATATCCCGTTCTCGTCCGATACGTTCCAGTACCTGCCGTATATGCTCTGCCTGATGATGATCCAATTCCTTTCCTACCTGAATGATCAGATAGGGACCTTTCACCTGATATTCCATTTCCATTGTCATACCTCCTATACAGCAAAAAAGATGAGACCCCCACATGTATGAGTTTCTCATCTTTTGTTTCTCAATTTCCGTTTTATTCACTTTCCGATATACGGCTCTCGATCTGGCTCAGATAAGTCCGCGCATCATTCGCATAATCACTGTCACCGTAATTATTAATGATCGTATTATAACAATTTCTGGCCTGTTCAAAATCCGTCAGGTACTGATAAGCCCGTCCCATATTATACCAGGCCTCCACCGAATCCGGATTCAGATTCAGCACCTTACGGAAATAGGTCACCGCATTCATATAATCCTTCTGATCGTAATACTCACAGGCCTCCTCATAAAGCTGATTAACGACCGTATCTTTGGTATTTGTCAGCAGAAAATCATAAACATCCTGAGCCTCCTGGCCATCCAAAAGCGTCTTATCCACATCCGCCAGCACTGTTCCGGCCGTCACAAAATCATTATCCAGATAAGACTTCATCGCCTGAATCAAACGTTTATCATTCTGCTCACTGTCCGCCCCGCTTCCTACACTGTCCATATTATTTTTCAATTTATCATTTTCATCGGTCAGCGTATCCACCTGATTCTGAAGTGACGTAATTTCCTTATTTCTTTCGGAAATCTGACTGCTATACCCAACCACCGCCTGATTGTATTCCGATGCTTTCGTCTTCTGAATCGATGGTACGAGCAAAAGACCAACCACTGCAGCACCGATAATAATACCGATCAGTATGTTTACAAAGGAAAGCGTACTTGTATTAAAATCCGTATAGCCTCCCGATGTTCGCTCAATAACGATAGGATTCGGGTCTTTAATCTGAACGTAGGCAGCTTTTTCCCGCTCCACGTCCCCACCTTTCCGCTTCTGTCTGGAATACCCGACCAACTCATTCATATAGCGAACGGTTGTAATATTATTCCGGTCCAGCTTCAGCGCTCTGGATAATATCTTCCTCGCCGCAGAATATTGCTTATGTTGAATATATAAAAGACCTAAAAGCTGATAGGCCCGAATATAATTCGGATTCAGGTTGACTACTTTTTTTAATTCAATAATGGCCAGATCACCGTTGCCTTCCTCCAGATATTTCAAAGCCAGATTATAATTCTGAATCGTATTGTTGATGACCTGGAGCTGCCCCTGATTATTCTGAACCTTTTTAATATAATTCCGGGCAACATTTCCTTTACTCTGAAAATGGACACTAATGACCCACTCACTCAAGGCAGATACTGTTTCTCCCATCTGAAAATAAACCAGACCTAAAAGATTCCGGGCCTTTGTATTACGTTTATTGTATTTCAGACTCATCTGCAGTGACGTGATGGCGCCGCTCAGATCCCGTATCTTCGCTTTACTTAAACCTACATTATAATGATAATTCGAAGCCCGGATAATCCGCTTCATCGTCGGTTCTTCATATTCACATTTCGGACAACGGTATGTATTTTCAAGGGGCGTACCGCATTTTGGACAATTCATACACGTCCCTCCTAAAACTGTTTAAAACCCTTTGGATCACTGCGGAATTCTTTCATCATCTCCTCAACAATATCGATGACATCCCTGAGGTCATTTCTTTGAATTGCCTCTTCCGCCTGATCCACTTCAAGACTCGGTTTGTATTTTTTAAGTTCTTCATCAAAGTTAATCATCTAAATCTCCTCCCAGAAGCTCTTTTACATGGCCAACCAGATAGAGAGAGCCTGTACATATAAGAACGCCATCTCTGCCCTTCCATTCCTGTCCGGTCATAATGGCCTCACTTACATTATATGTGCCCTGAATATTTCCATGCCAGTTTTTTTGAAAATCTTTCATTACTTCATGAAAATCCCGGCGCCGGCCATTATCAATTTCGGTCACAATGATACCTTTCAGCCGGCGTATACCGCACAAATGTCGGACCATCTCCTGATAATCCTTATCCTCTGCTACAGCAAATATCAGATAAATATCTCTCTGTGAAAATATCCGGTCCACCGAACGTACCAGTTCCCGAATACCATCATCATTGTGAGCGCCATCCACATAAATATCTCTGCCCACCGGCTCCATCCGTCCCGGCCAGGTCATATGCCGGACACCCTTCAAAACTTTCTCACGAAAATCTGTCTCTGCCATCTTCCAGTCTGAAAACTCTCGGAGAACTTCCATGGCTGTCACTGCCAAAGCCCCATTTTCGACCTGATACATGCCGCTGGTATTAAGCATTATATCATACTTTTTAAAATATGGACACACTAAAGAGAACTGTATGTGAGCTTCCTCTGCGGAAATGTCTTCCATCCATTCCGGTTTCACCGGATAACACATGGATCTCTCCGAAAGATGCTGCTCATTAGCCCGCGTTTCAATCACCCGGACGGCATCCGGACGGGCCGCCAGATAGACAAGAGGCACTCCCGGTTTGATGATACCCGCTTTCTCCGCCGCAATTTTTTCAATTGTGTCACCAAGTATGGCCGTATGATCCAGTCCAATGGAGGTGATGACAGTCAGATCCGGCGCTTCCACCGCATTGGTCAGATCCAGCCGACCGCCAAGTCCCGTTTCAATGACGCCATATTCAATCCCGGCTTTTTGAAACGCACACATAGCCATCAGATAAATAAACTCGAAAAAGGTCGGGTGGGCAATCCCCTCGGCCGCCTGGGCATCCACCAATGCCTTAACTGTATAAAAAGCTTCCGAAAAAGCCTTGTCACTAATCTCTCTGTTGTTGATACGTATCCGCTCATTGATACGGACCAGATGGGGTGAAGTAAAAAGCCCGGTCTTAAACCCCATTTCCCGCAGACAGGATTCCATATAGGCGCAGACCGAACCCTTGCCGTTGGTTCCCGCCACATGAATATAATGAAAACTCTTTTCCGGGCTTCCGAGAAGTCTTAAACGCTCCCGGGTCTGTTCAAGACCCCCGGTCCTTGCGAACCGGGGGATATTATACAAGTATTCAACAATATCATTCATCATCCGTTTAAAGCTTCCAATCGTTCTTCAACCTGCTTTAACATCTGGGTGTATTTTTCCAGCTTGTCCCGCTCGGCCTGAATCTTTGCTTCCGGCGCTTTGCTGACAAAGTTCGGATTATTCAACATTCCCGATGCTCTGGCAATCTCTTTGTGAAGCTTTTCTTCCTCTTTGGCCAGTCGGGCTTTTTCTTCGCCAATATCCACCAGCTCGGCAAATGGCATATAGATAACTGCCTGATGGATCACTGCGGATACGGCATCCTTTTCAATGCCTGTCTTATCGGCCTGAATCAAAACATCGCTGGCATGGGCCAATGTAGCAAAGAATACTTTACCGTCTTCAAAAACCCTGCGAACAGCTTCGCTTTCAGAAACAACGATGACCTTTGCCTTTTTGCTCGGCGGCACATTCATACCTGTTCGCACATTACGGATACCGCGGACAGCCTCTTTAATCGTCTCTACCGCATTTTCATCCGCTTCAAAATTCCATTCTTCCCTATATTCCGGCCAGGAAGAAATCATAATGGATTCCTCTTCCTCCTGAACATTGCAGAAAATTTCTTCTGTGATAAACGGCATATATGGGTGAAGAAGCTTTAAGGCCTGGATGAGGACCGTCTTTAATGTCCAGAGAGCCGCGGCCTTCGTCGTATCCTCATTATTGTACAGACGTGGTTTAACCATTTCGATATACCAGTCACAGAATTCTTCCCAGATGAAATCATACAATTTCTGAACGGCAATGCCAAGCTCGTATTTATCCATATTGGCTGTAACGTCTTTTGCCAGTGTATTTGCCTTGGATAGTATCCACTTATCTGCCTGGGTCAGATCATCTAATGTCACATTGTCTATAGAAATGCCTGCTTCTTCCGCCTGCTCAAAATTCATCAGCATAAACCGGGAGGCATTCCATACTTTATTCGCAAAATTACGGCTGGCTTCCACCCGCTCCCAGTAGAAACGCATATCGTTTCCAGGCGCATTGCCTGTAACAAGGGTAAACCGCAGCGCATCGGCACCGTATTTATCAATAACTTCCAGCGGATCGATGCCATTTCCAAGAGACTTACTCATCTTCCGTCCCTGGGAATCTCTCACAAGACCATGGATGAGAACCGTATCAAATGGAACCTCGCCCATATGCTCAAGACCTGAGAATACCATACGGATAACCCAGAAGAAAATAATATCATAGCCGGTAACAAGAACATTTGTCGGGTAGAAGTAATCCAGATCTTCTGTCTTATCCGGCCATCCCAATGTGGAAAACGGCCACAGAGCCGAGCTGAACCATGTATCCAAGGTATCTTCATCCTGAACAATATGATGACTGCCGCACTTACAACAGGTTTTCGGTGCATCGGCTTTTCGGGCCACCATGATCTCGCCGCAATCCTGACAATAATATGCCGGAATCCGGTGTCCCCACCAGAGCTGACGGGAGATACACCAGTCGCGGATATTTTCCAGCCAGTGAAGATAGGTCTTATCAAACCGTTCCGGAACAAATTTTAAGTCACCTTTTTTCAATGCTGTAACGGCCGGTTTTGCCAGCTCCTCCATCTTAACAAACCACTGCTGCTTAATCAGCGGTTCTACCGTCGTCTTGCACCGGTCATGGGTACCTACATTATGATTGTAATCTTCAATCCGTACGAGCAGACCGAGACGGTCCAGCTCTTCTACAATGGCCTTACGGGCCTCATAACGGTCCATACCGGCATACTTCCCGCCGTTTTCGTTGATAGTGGCATCATCGTTCATGATGTTGATCTGTTCCAGGTTGTGTCTCTTACCCACTTCAAAGTCATTCGGGTCATGTGCTGGTGTGATTTTAACCACTCCAGTTCCAAATTCTTTATCTACATACTCATCTGCTACCACTGGAATCTCTTTATTAACGATCGGCAAAAGAACCTTCTTTCCGATGAGATGTTGATAACGTTCATCCTCCGGATGTACGGCTACCGCCGTATCACCCAACATGGTTTCCGGGCGGGTTGTGGCAATTTCCACCATTTCATCAGAACCAACGACCGGATAATTGATATGCCAAAAATGTCCGGCCTGGTCCTCATATTCAACTTCTGCATCGGAAATGGATGTTTTACATACCGGACACCAGTTGATAATTCTTGCGCCTTTATAGATCAATCCTTTTTCATGGAGACGTACAAACACTTCCTCAACGGCTTTATTGCATCCTCCATCCATGGTAAATCGCTCTCTGTCCCAGTCACAGGAAGATCCCAGTTTTTTAAGCTGGCTGATAATACGTCCTCCATACTCTTTCTTCCAATCCCAGGCCCTCTCCAAAAAAGCTTCCCGGCCTAAATCTTTTTTGCTGATACCTTCTTCTTTTAACTTCTCCAGAATCTTAACTTCCGTTGCAATACTTGCATGGTCTGTTCCCGGCTGCCAGAGGGCATTATATCCCTGCATCCGTTTAAAACGAATCAAAATATCCTGTAATGTATTGTCAAGGGCATGACCCATGTGAAGCTGTCCCGTGATATTTGGCGGCGGAATCACGATTGTAAACGGTTTCTTACTCCGGTCAACCTCCGCATGAAAATATTTATGGTCGAGCCATTTCTGATAAAGCTTATCCTCAATGGCTGACGGATTGTAGTTTCTCTCCAACTGCATCTTTTTTCCTCCTTAAAATTGAAAGAGCTTCCGCCCCCATAAGGGCGAAAGCTCGCGTTACCACCTTAATTATACGGAAAAAACAGAATTCCCGTACATCTCTCCGGTCTTTAACGGAACCGCCCGTGACCGGCTACTTGCCAAACCTGATTTCACCTGTCCTGTTCAAAAGCTACCTTCGGAACCCACTTCTTCAGATGACCTTTCAGCCGCCGGGCCATCCTCTCTGTAAAGGTTCTGTTCCTACTCCTCTTTCTCGTCACATTTGCTATATAGAATACATTTTATTCAAAATCATTGGAAAAGTCAAGTCCTACATTTCTTCCACTGAATTGACACCTTCCAATCCTTCAATAAAAGTATGTACATCTACGCCTTTAGATTTAGTGCTGACTTCCAGAGACATGGTTGCATTGACAATATCATCCTTATTTTTTTTAGATTTACTGAGTTCCAGGCTCAGAAACTTAAAGCCCCTTTCCTTCATGGCCGACATAAACGGTGTGATGTACTTTCTGGACTCGAACTCCACATACAAATCATAGACCCGGGAATGTTCATAAGCAAATTCATCAATTTTCTGCATATAGTTATAGACAAAAAACACAATCGCCGTACAGATAATGGCACCGGAATAAAAGCCAATGCCGATGGCCAGACCAATACCTGAGCAGGCCCAAAGACCGGCCGCCGTTGTCAGACCTTTAATCTGATTTCGTCCGGTCACCATGATTGTTCCCGCTCCCAGAAAACCAACCCCACTGACAACCTGAGCAGCCATACGAGCTACATCACCGGTTCCATTGGAAACAAAACGAAATACATATTCCCCTGTCATCATGATCAGCGTTGCTCCAAGGCATACGAGTATATGGGTCTTAAATCCGGCGCCCCGCTTTTTCATACTGCGAAAAAATCCAATCACGCCGCCACAGATCGTTGCCAGAAGCAGACGGATCAAAACAACGGGTATACTAAATGTGTGGAGATATTCATTTATCGCTTGTAATACTTCCATGTTCATTCTATCACCACCAGAACAATGCTTTTTACAAAGCTTCTACATTTTTCGTTGCTACTATGGAAACACCCGTCCCGGCAACATTTTCCATGATCACGTCACCAATATGCACCGGCGCTTCCACCTGAATGCTCTGAAGTGCTTTCGCACAGTCAAAAATCTTGCTCTTCGGAATATCCGACTTTGTTTTTACAGAAACCATCGGAATCTTACCGCCGTTTACCCGCACGATCGATGTCACAATACGGGTCGGATTCGTCACTTCTTTCCGTGCGTATTCCTCTCCCCTTTTACATGTATGTCCGGTAACCCGAAGAATTTCCTTTCCTTCCATCTCTACTGTCACGGCGCATCCCAGAGGGCATCCGATACAGGTTAATTCTCTTTTTTCCATATGCTTACGCCTCCTCGACCTTAAAGATAATCTGTTTCAAATCCGGATATTTCAAAAGCTGTTCCTTTTTCAGCTTGACCTCTTCCATCTCACCAGGCGCCACCACCGGACGTCTCCGGCGCATAACCCGTTCATCATCAAAATATGTGGACACATAACAGTTCTTCTGAACAGCCCCCACACGGAAACGAACGGTAATCTCGTCATCCATCCGGTCTACATTCAATGTTTTAGGCACCGTATAACGGACAATACCCTGTGGACAGAGCGCTACGGTTTCATGGGTTGTCTCCGGCTCTTTACTGCCGTTCCGGATATATTTAGCTGCATTTCTTCCAGCCGCTGCCGCTTCTTCCGAAACGAAGTCTACCAGATCATGGACATGGAGGACATTACCGCAGGCGAAGACTCCCGGCACGCTTGTTTCCAGACTTTCATTGACCACCGGTCCATTGGTCACCGGTTCAATATCGACACCGATACCCCTGGACAATTCATTTTCCGGAATCAGGCCACAGGAAAGAAGCAGTGTATCACAGTCATAATGTTCTTCCGTTCCCGGAATCGGTTTACCTGTGCTGTCTACCTCAGCCAGAGTAATTCCTTTTACCCGCTCTTTACCATCAATATCTATGACCGTATGACTCAATTTCAGTGGAATGCCGAAGTCATCCAGACACTGAACAATATTTCGTTTCAATCCACCGGAGAAAGGCATCAATTCTGCAACCACTTTCACCTTTGCCCCTTCCAGTGTCATACGCCGGGCCATGATCAGCCCGATATCTCCGGAGCCTAAGATAACCACTTCCCGTCCCGGCATAAAACCTTCAATATTCACCAGACGCTGTGCGGTTCCGGCAGAATAAATACCGGCCGGACGATATCCCGGAATATTCAGCGCGCCCCTTGGACGTTCCCGGCATCCCATAGCCAGAATGACAGCCTTTGCCTGAATCTCAAACAGACCGTCCTCCCGATTCATGGCTGTCACCACTTTATTTTCTGAGATATCCATAACCATCGTATTTAATTTATATTCAATCTTTAAATCCGCCACTTCATCAATAAAACGCCCCGCATATTCCGGTCCGGTCAGCTCTTCCTTAAATGTATGGAGACCAAAACCATTGTGGATACACTGATTCAAAATACCGCCAAGCTCATGATCTCTTTCCAGGATGATGATACTTTCCAGACCATTTTTTCTAGCAGATGCTGCGGCTGCCAGACCGGCAGGACCGCCACCGACAATGACTAAATCGTAATTTAACATTTCTCACACCATCCCTTCTATAACCTGTCTTTTACCGTACCGACGATCAGTTTGGAATCTCCGCCGGATTTTGTAATATCCGCCATACTTACATGAAGCTCCCGTGCCAGAATCTCCATCGTTCTCGGTGAACAGAAACCTGCCTGACATCGTCCCATTCCGGCCCGGGTCCGGCGTTTCACACCATCTAAAGACCTGGCGCCCACCGGACGATGAATCGCATCCAGAATCTCACCCTCCGTGATCATCTCGCATCGGCAGATAATATTGCCGTATTCCGGTTTCACTTCAATCAATTTTGCCCGTTCTTCTTTGCTCAGCTCAGAAGGGTTTAAAATTCCCCGGCGTGTTCCGATAAAATCCGGATTCTCAGCCAGCCCCATCATCCCGGACACAATATCTGCCACCATCACACCAATGGCCGGCGCACTGGTAAGTCCCGGAGACTCGATGCCAGCCACATCAACAAAGCCTTTGGCATCCTTTACCTCACCAATGATAAACTCATGGTGGTCTTCATGGGCACGAAGTCCGGCAAAGGAAGTGATCACCTGCCGCATTGGAAGATCTGCCACAGCTTCTCCCGCTTTGCCAGTGAGAAAATCCAGTCCCTCTCGTGTTGTTGCCGTAGCCTCTTTATCTTCGATGTCAATGGCCGTTGGTCCGACGAGCAGATTGCCGTGAACCGTCGGTGTCACGAGCACACCCTTGCCAAACTGATCCGGCAATGGAAAGATTGTGTGAGACACATGATTTCCGGCCGTCTTATCCAGGAGACAGTAATCGCCCCGCCGCGGCGTAATATGAATTTTTTCTTCACTGACCATATTATGGAACCGATCCGCATAAACACCGGCTGCATTGACAACAACCTTCGTCTCAAGGATACCCTGATTCGTAGTCAATACATAACCTCCATCGATTTTTTGAATATTCTGAACCTCTGTATTTAATTTAAATTCAACGCCGTTGACTGCTGCATTTTCAGCAAAAGCGATGGTCATGCCAAATGGACATACGATGCCGCCTGTCGGCGCATAAAGGGCTGCCACCACCTGTTCCGTCAGATTCGGTTCCAGTTCATGGGCTTCCTTTGCATCAACAATCCGAAGATCTTTGACACCATTTTTCTTTCCCCGTTCCAAAAGCTCTTCCAGCTTATAAACATCCTCTTCATGTACACAGACGACCATAGAACCAATTCGCTCAAACGGAAAATCCAGTTCTCTGGCTACAGCGTCCATCATCTGATTTCCCTGGACATTCAGCTTTGCCATCAGTGAACCCGGTTCTGCATCATAACCTGCATGGGCAATGGCACTGTTTGCTTTGGAAGTTCCGGCACAGACATCCTCTTCCTTCTCAACCAGACAGATATTGGCTTTATAACGTGACAGCTCTCTGGCTGCCGCACAACCGGCAACACCGCCGCCAATAATAATAATATCGTACATCTTTTCTCCCTCCTGCATGTTTATCGATATGCTTTCTGAATCTCACGGACGATATCCGGATAATTGCCAATGACCGAATCCACACCCCGCTCAAACATTTCTTCAATTTCCTCTTTTTCATTGACCGTCCATGTATTGATCTCCAGATTATGGGACTTAATCTCCGCCACCACTTCCGGCGTCATATTTTTATACATCGGATGGTAACACTCCACACCGGTGGAAGCTACATAGGCTCCCGCATTGATCAGCCAGGACTCTTCCAGAAGGCCGCATTTTATCGTCGGGTCAATGGCTTTCATACGAAGAATGGAAAAATGATTAAATGAAGAAATAATCATTTTATCCTTCAGCCCATATTCCTGAATCATGTCATACACTTTTTTCTCGATACCGTCATATTCAAACACACCGGTTTTCAATTCGATATTGGTAATGATGTCTTTATCCTTCACCAGTTCCAGATATTCCCGTAATGTCGGAATATGCTGAAAACCATATTCTTTAAAGGTATAGGAAGCATCCAGCTTTGCCAGTTCATCATAGGTAAAATCCTTTACCCATCCGGTTCCGTCGGTTGTCCGGTCCACCCGCTCGTCATGAATGATAACAACAACGCCATCCTTTGTCAGATGAACATCGTTTTCAATGCCGTCGGCTCCGGCCTCAATGGCCTTTTCAAAAGCCAGCATCGTATTTTCAGGGTATTTGCCGCTGAATCCTCTGTGCGCAAAATTCTTCGTCATCACTTTTCCCTCACTTTTTTTAAAAAAATGTAAGGCGAAACAGATAGCCCCGTCGAACTACCCATTTCGCCTCTCTCACTCTCTAAAGCGTTACACTATATATTTTTATAATAGCACTTCTGCCCTTTAAATGCAATGGTCAAACACATATTATTGCATTTTCCACAACGTTCTGTTCGTCGTGGAGATGGCATCTGCACCGGCAGATAAAGCACTCATAACATCCTTTTTATCTGTTAAAAGTCCGCCTGCGATCACAGGAACACTGACAAAATTACGGATATCCTTCAAAATCTTCGGCATGATTCCCGGCATGATCTCCACACAATCCGGATGATATACTTCAATCTGACGCTTGGAATTCTCCAGTGCAATCGAATCAATGATGAAAAATCTCTGAATTGTCAGAAGCCCCAACTCTTTTGCTCGCTTCACCATCATTGGTTTGGTACTGATGATACCATCTGCCTGAGTTGCTTTTTTTATAAAATCCACAGAAATTTCTTTGGAGCTTAACCCCGTGATCAAATCCATATGGACGATCGCTATTTTACCGCTATCCTTTATCCTTTTGACGATCCCGCCAATATTACATACGTTACCAAACAGGATAAAGATGACCTGACATTCCGTTTTCAGGCATTCGGCCAGTCCCTGTTCATCCTTAATCGCCGCAATCACCGGCGAATCAATCAATATCTCTGCATCTAACATCTCTTTCATGCTATAAACCCCGATACTCTCCTTTCTCCTTTTCCAGCCATGCAAGTACCTCCGGACAGATTTCATCCCATTGACTTTCACTGTGTATATCTTTCATTTTTTCCAGCATTTCGCTGACTGGCTGCGCTTCAAAACTATGCTCCGCATCTTCCAACCGCTGATTGATCCGCTCAAGAATATCCGGTGAAAGTATCATGCGATTCGTCTCCTGGAGCATTTCTTCCTCTCTGCCCAGAATTTTCAACATCATCAACCAGGCGTCTCTGGAAGCCTCCGAACCATTTCCCTCATAAGCCTTTTTAAAACAGGCCAGAGCCGCTTCCCCATTTGCCAGACGCGCAAAGGCAATTCCCATATTATGGTAAACATTTCCCTGGAATTCCTTTGTCACCATGTCTTCCGAATCTTCCATCATCAAGTCTACCTTTTTATACACAGCCAGGGCTTCCAGCGGACGTCCATAACGCAGATAATTATCCGCTTCCACCTTACGGGTTTCAATCGGATTCTGCATCTCAATCTCTTCGATGGTCTTTTGCAACTGGTGTATCTCTTCTTTGGAATAATAATCCACCGACATAAGAATGAGCCGCACCATCTCTTTCAGTGTCCGCCGATTTTTCTTTGCATCTCTGAGACGTTTGACCAGTGCCCTCTCTCCCAGATTTTTCTCAATCCAGTAAAACAAGTCATCGCCGAAGGTTTCTGCACTGACCGTATAGATATGATGATAAATGTAATAACAGAGCTGCTCCAGACTGTAGACGCGTATACCGCTTAAGCCAAAATAATAAGGCACCATATTCTGCCGTCCATCCGTCAGAATCAGACGGCCCGGCTCATGAACCTCCTTGTCATCAAATGTCTCGTCATAAATATCAAATACATGCTCCACCACTTGATCAGATGCCGGATAAAACTCCCCAAATCCCATATCTTTCAGCGAAACCCGGCAATTGGATGCATCATCAAAGCAAAGTTGGATATGAACATATCTTGTTTTATCCGGACGTTTTTCATCCCCACCAAAGCTCTGCAGCGGAATTTGAAATGAACGTTCTCGTTTACTTAAGTAATCCATCAGATGAATGGTCACATGATCCATACCATCCGGTATAAAAAAGGCCTCTGCCTGGACATCGTACCAGATCTGACCCGCCTGAACAAGCTCCAGATTAATCATCTCTCGTTTTTTACTGCCCCGAATATAGATGGTCTTGGAAATCACATCGTCATTAAGCGCAATAAAACTGCCCTCTTCCAGCAATCCTGCTGCCAACAGGCTATAGTAACAGGCTCCCCGTGAAAAAATATTGGAACCAATAAAGCCCTTGCGGTGATGACAGAGATTTTTCAGCGAAATCTTTGCCCAATTGCCTTCAAATCCTTCGCCGGTCAGATAAACCGTAGAAATAATTTTATTTGCTGTTACCTGCCGGACGACTTCTAAAAATCTGCGGTCCAATTCAGGCGGTGCCATCTGCCCGATCTCGCTGCCATCAAAATATTCGGTGAGCGGGACTGTCGTCGCCATGACGGTCACCGGCATCCTTTTTTTTGATATAGCCAGATGATAGTAAGTCATCCCCCTGTGGGAATAATCAAATAATCCCACATCATGCTGCCACAATTCATGTTTCTGGTTCAGAGCATAATGCTCATAGGCCGAAACATGACTGATCACAGATAACCGATTCTCATCAAAATTCATCTCAACGCTCAGTGCCTTCAGTGCCTCTACTGTATTTTTTCCCAGTTTCTCCACTGACACGGTCAATTGCCCCACTGCCCAATGGGGATAATACTTGGTCAATAATTTCAGGCTTTCCTGCATAAAAATCCGTACCAGTCCGGCACTGGAATAGATATCGCCGTCAACCGTAATGCTCTGTTCCGGCTCCAGCGCATCGACAAAATTCTCCACCAACACCCCCCGATGTTCATTGACTGCTTTCCATGCCTCATAACCGCAGACCCATGAACGATCGGAATAGAGACGGCAAAGAACCGCTGGAATCCGGTCCATCATCTTTTCTCCGATATAACAGATGGTATCCATATCCTGTGTTTTCTGGTTATAGCAGCTGATCTGGATATAATCATTGCACAGATCGTATCCTAAAATCAGTTCTTTTATTCGATTATCCATAAACACGTCCTCTTCTCTAAAGTACATCAAACACTTCGCCTGCTAAAGCTTTTCTCCGGCTATATTCGCAGGCTGTCCGATAAAGTGCATCATAGTCATTGAAATCTTTCTGAAGAATCATTCGGTTAATATAATCCATACCGCCGACAGGTGTCCGCTCTCCATCAGCTTCCTTCTGAATCTCCCGGCTCTCTGTCACGGTAATGTCTTCTCCATCATCATCCAGCGCCTGCCAGATAAGTTTCTCACCGGCAAATAACGGCCAGGAGCTGACAAAAATACCGCCGTATACATTCTGCATATTTTCTTCTTTCCATTCACTGTCCTGTGCATCTGACGCAATCCGGTAACGCACCTTGACCGTATGCTCTGGATTCGTTATGAATGTAACAAACACTCTATCCAACAGTTCCTGCGGAATATCCGTCAGATCCATAAATGATTTAAACCACGGAAGCATGATACCCCGGCTCATAAATCTGCGCACTTCACGACGAATCCAATCGCTGTACTGATTCTCACCATGAACAGGCTCCGAAAGATATTTTAAGATTGCCAAACTGCAGATATCCCGTCCCCGGTCCATCTGATCCATTTCAATCTCCATATACTGTAAAAGATTCTCTTTTAGTTCCGTATCTTTCACCAGACAACTATAGGCATTGTAAGCAAGATAGGCCCGGACAATTTTAATATTCGGCCGCATCCGGTAATAGGAATCAAACACAGGACTGCTTTCTTCTACCATATCCTCAGTAAATAAAACCTGACAGAGCATTTTTTCCTCTAATTGATGGACTTCCACCTCAAAGCCGACGGCTGCTTTCCAGATATCCATATAATCCTTCGTTGTTCCAAGATAATACCGATTCAGATATTCAAGGATACTCTCGTCATATTTGCCCGCCTTAAATGTATAGAAAGCCATCTCTAAAAGAAGCCCATCCTCTTCATAATTTCGCTTCCGGATCATCCGGGAAGTCAGCCGCATCAGCCGTTTATCCCGGATATTTTCATAACCATATTCACTGATGGCTTCCAGGGCTTTTTCATAAAAACCCCGCTGGATATAATATTCAATGATGCTTCCCCGTTCTTCACTTCCAAGCAGATGAATATCCAAGCGGATCAGGTATTTTTCAAGAGTCTCTCCTTCATAATTTTCATAGTAAATATCAATCAGATTTTTTAAAATATTTTTCTGATACTCATTGCTGATATAATGAATCTTTAAAGTTCGTTTAAAGATTTCGATGGATGTATCATCAATCATCTGATATTTCAGCGCCCGTTCGCTCCGGTTCATCAACACCTTGACATTTTCCGGACACAATTCATAACAGTCCTTGATAAATTCGGACTCGTCCATCAATTTATCCATAGTATATTCCACGGTGCGCATATATCGGTTGCCATCCATATCCTCAAAGGCGATATTATACTCATCCATGAAAATATCCACATAGGCTTTGCCATTCTCCACCGGATAAATAAATTCCCGGTCTACCTCCCGCATCGAGACCACCACGCTGATGATCCCCGGATGACTGCATTGAATCTGATATTTGAACATGATATCCGGCAACTCTCTGGCCAGCTTACTGTTCATCTTATCTCGGGTAATATAAAACTTGTAAAGTTCGGCAAGATTGGCATCAATATGTCCCAGACTGAGCTGTTCATAGGTAAAGGCTTTCATAATATTCTCATAGGAATAATAAATCCGTTCCTGACTCTGGCGATGACGGATAATATATCGATATAAAAAGGCCTTCCGCTTCCAGTCCAGCTGATTATTATAATTAAAATAATAAAGCACTGCCGACGGAAGTTCCTTCACCGTTTCCTCATCCAGGGACTGCATATAAAATTCATATAGCCGCGCCAATTTTACAGAATGAAGAATTCCTTTCAGATACCATTCATTATATTTTTTATCAATCAAATGTCCTTTCATAAGCATGCTGCATACAGCCGCCAGAAATTCTTTATTCTCATGGCGTTCGCATAACCGCATCATAGACCGGAGCACCAATGGACGATACTTCCGCTCTCGCACAGCCAGATCTGCGAACTGATACATCAGGGAAGTGCTTAGCGTCTCATACCTTGTCCCCCAATGAAGCAGCTGCGCCTCAAAGGCATCCAGTTCCCGCACCATCGACGGATCCTCGTTGGCCAGATGCAGCGCCTCCTGATACATCAAAGGACTGTGGCATCCCCGTTCAAATTCCGCTTTAATCCGTTTGAAAGTATGAACGCCGCCCCCCATCAGCCGCTCATCCAGCTGCATCAACATCCATAAAAGTTCCCATCGATCACACTGGCCTTCATAAAACTCCCACATCCTCTGAATAACATAATGGGTATAATCCGGCTCCCTGCGATAGAGAGATGTAATATACATATAATAACAGTATTCCAGCAGACAGTTTCTCCGAAGTTCCCGACCATTGATGTGGCTGACAATATCCTTTGCCCCCTCTTCCTCACCAATGGTCATCAAAAAATGAGCCTCCAAAAGGGCATAACGGACGGAATCACTATTATTCCGGCAGCAATCCACATCTTCTCTGCTCTCCCGGCTCCACGTGTCCATATCAATTTTTCCGGCTTTCCAGTCCAGATACCGCCGTTCAATGTTGTAAATGCTGCTGCGAATTGAAGCATGCGGTTCATCCTCCTCACGAAAAACCTCCTGATCACAGCATACTTTGATCTCGATAGACTGGGAAAAGGTCGAAAGCACAATACGGCCGCAATTACGGCCCCGCTTTAAAAATTCTGGATTGATAAAATATTCCAGTTCATAATAGCTGCCCAGAAAATCCTGAGTTGTCAGCCGCTTTTTATAAACGCTTAAAAAATCTCCCTCGGCATGAATAAAAATCTCCTGATAGCCCCAAGTGTTCTTTTCCAGAACCAACTTATCACTGAAAGCCTCCGACAGATTATTTTGAATAATTTCCCGCTGAGTTACCGAAATCGTCACCTTCTGTTTTTTCTTTAATGTATAAAGAAATTCCTCCAACGCCTGATTGACATTCCGGCTCTTCATCAGTTTTTCATAAATATGGGCATGAATTTTATTTATGAGGAAGACTCTCGGGAAATCTGCAGACTTGAACAGATTGACAGCTTCCTGCCAATGCTCGGCAGCCAGTCTTGAAAATTCTTCCAGGTTTCCAACTTCACCAAAGCTGGTCATACAGTAAGGAGAACGCACAGATACCCGGTATGGTACCTGAAGCTCTCCTCCATTGCTGATAATACTGATATGTCCCTCCGCCTTGTCTCCCGGCTCCATATTCTCCGCCATAAACGTAAAATGAATCCGGTTATCCGTTCCAATAATATCTGTCTCCGTGCAGCGCATTTGCTTATTGGAAGAAAAGACTTTGGCACGCACATCAATACCATTCGTAGCATAGACCCGGAATTCTCCCGAAAAGCTGCTGCCTGCTTCAACCTCCAGACAAATGGATTCCTCCGAAACATGAATATCCGGACAACCATATTCAAATATTCCTTTCGACAATAAATTTATCTTTTCTTTCAATGTTTCTCTCCTGTTTATCATTTGCATTTTTAAATGAAATGTACTAATATAGATTATACCACTACAATGAAGACTGGTGCAACAAAAAGTAATGAGGTGTAATATTATGACACAGAAATCCGAACATTTTCATGGCAGCGACCTTGAGAAAATCGAGGAAATTTACCATATTCCGAGGGAAGAAATTACCAGCTTTTCAGCCAATGTCAACCCCATTGGTATTTCTCCGAAGCTGCGCGCGACCCTCGCTCAACACATTGACGATATTACCGGCTATCCTGAAAGGGAATATACCTCTCTGAGAAAATGCATAGCTTCCTATGTGGATACTGATTTTAAGAATATCATCGTGGGAAACGGCTCCACTGAGCTGATCTCCCTGTTTATTCAGATATTAAAGCCCCACAAAGCCCTTATTCTCGGACCAACATATTCCGAATATGAGCGTGAAGTCACTCTGGCCGGCGGCACTTCCCGCTATTATCGACTGGACGAAAGTCATGGCTTTTCCATCCATGTAGACGCACTTTCCAGACAATTGAACGAAACCATTGACTTACTGATCATATGTAACCCGAACAACCCGACGTCCACAGCCATTTCCCGTTCCGATATGCGCCAGATTCTGGACACATGCAAAGAGAACGGTATCTATGTTCTTGTGGATGAGACCTATGTGGAATTTGCCGAAAATCTCCAGGATATTACAGCTATTCCGCTGGCCCAGTATTATAATAATATCATCGTTCTTCGAGGCATCTCCAAGTTTTTCGCCGCCCCTGGTCTCCGTCTCGGCTACGCTGTCTGCGGTAATCGGGACCTGATCAAAGAAGTCGTTGGACACCAGGACCCCTGGGCGATCAATACCCTGGCGGCCATCGCCGGTGAAATCATGTTTACCGACGAAGAGTATATTGCCCATACCCGCCAGCTCATCTCTTCTGAGAGAGAACGAATCTGCAGAACACTGGACAATTTCAGCGGCCTTACCTATTATCCGCCAAAAGCCAACTTCATCCTCCTGAAAATTCTAAGAGATGATGTCACAGCTATGGATATTTTTGAAGCGGCTATTCAGAAAAAACTTATGATTCGGGACTGCTCTGACTTCCCATTTCTCAATAATAAGTACTTCCGCTTCTGTATCATGATGCCGGATAAAAATGACGAACTACTGGCTGTTATACAAAAACTACTTGGATAATTCTTATTAAAACAGGGAGACTATGACACTTAAGCATCTTAGTCTCCCTGAAATTTTTATTCGTTATGAAACTTCTGCCTTCGGCACCAACGCCAATACGGATCTGAAAATCGGCGGAATATGAATACTCTGCTTATAAGTCATGACCACATGCCCCGCATCCAGCCGTTCTTTCATATCCAGCTGATCCGCCAGCAGATCGCCCTTCCGCCCATAAATGGACCGGACCGATAAATCAAACTGTATGTAATCGTTGCTGTTATGCACCTTGAATCGCTGACGCTCATAATCCACAACAACGCCAATCGTTCGAAGATTCACTGTAATTTCTAAATACAGATTTTTTAAAAGAGGATAACTGCTTTCCTTCAACCACCGTACATCACCCCTGAAAATTTTCCGACACTCCTGAGCTGTTATCGGTGCATAATCTTTATAAATCATACCGGATCTACGGCTTTTTCGCTCAACCATCAGATGCTCCGTATCATAATCCACCATGACAATACTGTATACATCTTTATCCGAGGAAGCATTATCCAGACCATCCTCCAGATAATTAATATCATCGTTAAAATATATTTTACGGATTTTGCTGATCTTACTCAGACGGTTTTCCGGTGTGTTTTTAATCGTTTCCATCATTCGTTCATAATCTTTCAAATCAAGAACATTATTGCTCTCGTAATATACTTCTCTATCCATCAGTTATTATATTCACCCTTTCCAAAAAGTGTTTCCCCATTGACCTTTCCTACTCTTATTATTATATTCGGAAGTTGTGAAAAAATGATGTATAAATACTGAAGAATTTCTAAAAAGACTCGAAAAAATTCGTTGAGCCGGCAGAAAAATACTGCCGCACCTGTGATTTACCAACCACTGATGCGGCAGCGCCGCTTTACCTTTTACAGGAAAATACAATCGTCTTCTTTGAGAGACAGATATACATCCGTATTATTTTCAATCAATGTAGCTTTTTTGAATAATACGTCCACATCCACTTGCTTATCACCGCAAAGTACTGCATAACGAAGCACATTTCCATGTGGAAGGCTGACGAAAACTCTTCCCTTCATCGTCAGATAACCTTCTTTTTCTATCGGTTGCGTACTGATTTCCACAATCTCAGGACGGAAAGCCACATCTTTGGCATCCGCCTGTTTTCCGGTCAATTTCTGGAAATCTTCCATCGGCATGATGTTGTAGTGACCGATAAAAGTTGCTGCAAATTTGGATACCGGCTGGGTATACATCTGAGTTGGTGCGGCCGACTGTTCAATCTTGCCCTTATACATCAGATGAATCACATCGGACATAACCATCGCCTCGTCCTGATCATGGGTTACAAAAATCGCTGTAATATCCATCTCCTTCTGAATACGGCGAATTTCCACCTGAAGCGAATGACGGAGCAATGCATCAATGGCCGACAATGGCTCATCGAGAAGCAACACCTTTGGATGGGTCACCATCGCGCGGGCCAGGGCAGCTCGCTGCTGCTGACCGCCGGACATCTGAGCCGGATAATGATGCAGATGATCGGACAGACCAACAATATCCACCATCTCTTCCACCCGTTTTGTTATTTCTTCCTTCGGAACCTTTTTTAATTTAAGGCCAAAGGCCACATTCTGGGCTACGTCCATATTCGGGAAAAGACTGTACTGCTGAAATACCATACCGATATCTCTGTCCTTTGGATTGACATTGGTAATATCCTTACCATCGAGATACACTTTTCCGGAGGTCACCGTTTCAAGTCCCGACAGACATCGGAGTAATGTACTTTTTCCACAGCCGGAAGGTCCCAGGAGCGTCACCAACTGTCCCTTTTCCACCTCCAGGTCAATATTCTTCAAAACTTCATTCTTTCCAAAACTCTTACTTATATTTTCAAATCGAATATATGACATTTCTCATCACTCCTTTATTTTTTCTGTACTCTGTTTTTACCTTCACGGCTCTTCAGGAATAATACGACCGCCGTGATCACAAAGGTCACGAACATAATAATCACAAATACAGCACTGGCCTTTGTACTATCACTCTTCATTGTCTGATAAAGGAATATCTGCATATTCGGAGCAGATGTTCCAGCAAGATTTCGAATCAGAACATAATCACCAAAGATGATACCAACAGCCAAAAGCGATGATACGATAATTGCTGAAATAATATTCGGTACAACGACTCTGAAAAAGGCATAGATCTTTGAAGCTCCGAGCATCTCAGCCGCTTCAATCAATGTTACCATATTTACAGCGCGCATTCCGTTTCGGATACCCTGATAAATATAAGGCAAGATTACAATACAATATGCGCCCATCAACATCACCATACGATTACTGAGAACAGATTTGTTTCCTACATATAAGGATAAGATGCTGACAGAAAGGATAACCCCCTGAATGGTATATGGAATCATACAGATAATCTGTACATATTTTTCAAGTTTAGGAAAATAAATCGTTGTTACAAACAGGGCCAGTAAGACGATAACGATCGTCAATAAGATCGGCACGATACACATACCGACCGAACGTCCCACCGACGCAAGGAAATTAGGGTCTGAGAACAACGAAGTATAGTTGCCAATACTAAAGCCTTCCGGAAGGATACCCGTCCATTTTTTGAATAAAGAATAAATGATGGATATAACCAGAGGAATCAACAAATAAATCATGACAAGCAGCATAACGGCTATAGAACCTGCACTTTTTTTCTTCATTTTCTACGGCCTCCCTTCTGGAACTGTCTGCTCAAACCATTCGTAATGAGAATCATGATGACCATGATCACCATCATCACAACGGATAACGCACCACCAAGACCGGCGCGGATCTTCACCTCACCTGTGAAGCATCCCGCAATCTGAACCGGCAGAAGGGCAATATTGTCCATCATCAACGCATAGATTGTTGCGTAAGCAGCCAGCGCGTTGGCAAACAAAACGCTAAACGTACTGAGAATACTCGGCATCAATACAGGAATTCCGACTTTTTTCCAGAAAATCCCCTGCGTGCCGCCTAAAAGGGTACATGCTTCCTTCCACTGCTTTTGCACGCCGTCAAAAGCCGGTATCAAAAGGAGGGTGGACAACGGAATCTGAAAATAGATATAAATAAGACTCATGCCATTCATTGTATACAGATTATAATTCGCCAGCATATCAATGCCAAATTCTTTGCCGATACTTACGATGAGTCCGGCATTTCCCAAAAGAATCATATAGGCAAAAGCCAGCGGAATCCCGGCAAAGTTAGACACCATATTCAACACGGCCATAAAGACATGATTCATCCGTCCCTGATGCTGATGGGCAGCCCGTGCCCCAAGAAAGGCAATAATGATACCTACGATTGCCGATACTAATGATATTTTCAAACTGTTAAGAATTGCTTTTTGATAAAGTAATTTTGAAAACACAGCCTGATAGTTTTCGAGCGTAAAGCCTGTTCCCCCATCGGACTGAAAACTCTTTAAAATGACTGTAAGCAAAGGTACAATCTCATAGAGCATCGCAACGATCAAGAATGGCACTAACGCAAGTAAATATATATACGTTTTCCTTTTCATTCAATTCAACTCCTGTCTGATGCTATCGTTTTGTTTACCTGGATGCGCCAGATTCCTGTTTTATAATCTAAAAATGGGGGTGCAGGAATTTGCACCCCCATAAACGACCTCAGATTAGATTATAATAGTTACTGTACAAGCAACGGAGCGACTTCTTCTTCCCAACGTGTTTTTGCTGTTTCACAAGCTGCGGAATATGCATCTGCATCTGAAATCAAAACTGCATTTGCAACCTCTTCTTTGCTGATAACCTGATCTGCATATTCTTCTGCAATTTCAAAATCCTCTCTTGTAGGAATAGCACCAGCCAGAGCCAGATATGTCTGACCTTCATCACTGAACATTACTTCTCTTGTCAGAGCTGCTGCATTTGGATGAGGTGCATATTTATTGATAACAGATGCGTATCCGTTCTGGAGAGAACCATCGGATGGAACAACTGCTGTCATGTTATACTGGTCAATATTCTTGCTGTAAGGAATACCCTGGAAGCTCCATACAACACCGACTGCGATTTCACCGGATTCGAAGTTAGCCTGGGTAATATCCAGTGTGTTAACTCTTCCTGCTTCAGCCATTTCTGTCCAGAATTCAAAAGCAGGCTCAAGGTTGTTCATGTCACCGCCGAATGCATAAGCAGAAGCGATAAATGCGCCCTGTGCATTACCTCCGGTAAGAGGTCCAAGTGCAACTTTATAGTCGCCTTCACGGATATCCTGCCAGGATGTCGGTACTTTATCAACCTGATCTGTGTTTACAAGGAATGTTGTAACACCTGTGTAGGCAACCATCCATTTGCCGTCTTCGCCTTTAGCCCAATCCGGAACTTTGTCCCAATAGGATGTTTTATATCCCTGAACAAGGTCTTCGGAAACTGCCTGGCCTGCAAAACCATAACCAACGTCTCCCATATCCTTTGTTCCGTTTTCTCCTTCTGTTTTGAACATCTGCAATTCTTCAGAAGAACTCATATCCGTATCATTATGAGCAATAGCGTATGTATCATTCATTGCCTGCCATAATGAACCCCAGTCTGCCCATTCGTCCGGCATACCAACAGATTCTACATGGCCTTCTGCTTTTGCATTTTCAGTGATTTCATCCACTGTTAACGCATTCAGATCAACAGCGCCATCTGCTGATGCAGTTGTTTCTGCACTGGATTCAGCTTTTGTTTCTGCAGTGGTCTCGGCCTTTGTCTCTTTATTTCCGCCGCCACAGCCAACCAATGCCAGGCACATTGCTCCAGTCAAAGCAACTGCCAATGATTTCTTAGTCATTCTTTTCATAGTTTCTCCTCCTTTTTCATGGACTTTTCTCGTATAAAGTCCTTATAAACTATAAAAAGAGTCGAAAGGAACACCTTTTTGACATTCTCTCTCCAACTCTATCGTCAAAGTTATTTTACCATAAATTGTCCGAATTGTAAACCAATGATTGTTTATTTTCCATAATCTTTTGAAACTTTTAACATTTTTTATATATTTACGTTATATTTATGCAATTTTCATGCCAACTTTTTACGTTTATCGGGAATCCTCGGTTTTTTATGTTAAATTTTTTTAACATTCTGATTTGTCTAAATTTTCACAATGCAAAAAGGCATAAAGGTGTTTTTTCATGCCTTTATGCCTTTTATTATTAATTTTGTTTTATCGGTTCAGGCTGCTCTGTCGATGAATAATTTCATGGCGTCCCGGTCCGTTGGAAACCATCGTAATCGGAACTTCAAGCTCTTTTTCGATAAATTCGATATAGTTCCGGCAGTTTTCCGGAAGATCTTCATATTTTGTGATACCGCGAATCTCTGTTTTCCATCCAGGCAGCGTCGTATATACCGGTTTTGCCTTTTTAAGCTGTGGTGTAGCCGGGAAGTCACGTGTCACTTCACCGTCTATCTCATAGCCGACACAAATTGGTAATTCATCCAGGTAACCAAGAACATCCAGAACAGTCAGAGCCACTTCTGTCGCCCCCTGCATGCGGCATCCATATCTGGAGGCCACCGCATCAAACCATCCCATACGTCTCGGCCGTCCGGTCGTCGCACCAAACTCGCCGCCATCACCGCCGCGTCGGCGAAGTTGATCGGCCTCATCTCCGAAAATTTCAGATACAAATTCACCTGCACCTACAGCACTGGAATAAGCCTTTACAACAGTGACCACATCTTTAATCTCATATCCCGGGATACCGGCACCGATGGCACCGTAGGATGCCAGTGTGGATGAAGATGTGACCATCGGATAAATACCAAAATCCGGATCCTTCAGGGAACCAAGCTGACCTTCCAGTAAAATCTTCTTACCTTCTTTAATAGCATCCCGAAGGAATACGGAAACATCACATACGAACGGACGAATCATCTCTCTGTATTTCAGAAGTTGCTGGAAAATTTCTTCCGGATCGATCGGAGCTTTATGATATAAATGTTCTACAAGAACATTCTTTGTTTCCAGTACCTGATAAACCTTTTCTTTCAACACATCTTCATCTTCAAAAAGTTCATTGACCTGGAAGCCAATTTTGGCATATTTATCTGAATAAAATGGTGCAATACCGGATTTCGTGGAGCCAAAAGATTTGCCTCCCAGACGTTCTTCCTCATACTGATCAAACAGAATATGGTACGGCATAAGAATCTGTGCCCGGTCCGACACAAGGATCTTCGGCTGCGGAACTCCCTGTTTCACCAGAGAATCGATCTCATCAACCAAATTCTGAATATTCAACGCCACACCATTACCAATGACGCTGGTTGTGTGATTATAAAACACGCCTGATGGAAGGATATGAAGAGCAAATTTACCATAATCGTTAATAATAGTATGGCCCGCATTGCTTCCGCCCTGAAATCTGACAATAATATCGGACTCTTCCGCAAGCATATCGGTAATCTTACCTTTTCCTTCATCTCCCCAGTTTGCGCCAACGATTGCTTTAACCATAATAAAATCTCAGCTCCTTAAAAGTATTCGTACAACAACTGTAAACGAGGCTACGTTTACATACTCTTACATTTTATGCTATAACCCACAAAAAGTAAAGCTAAAAATGCGGTCAGGGAAAATTCCCTGACCGCAAAGCCTCTTTATTTATTCAGCAAAAGAATTAATATTTGAAGAATCCTTCGCCAGTCTTTCTTCCAAGTTTACCGCCGCGAACCATCTGTCTCATCAAACGGGAAGCACGATATTTGGAATCACATGTTTCAGCATAGAATGTATCCATGATATGTAAGCAGGTATCCAGACCGATCAAATCGCCCAGAGCCAGAGGTCCCATCGGATGATTGCATCCAAGTTTCATGGATTTATCAATATCTTCTGCGGAAGCCAGTCCTTCCTCAAGAACGATAGCTGCTTCATTGATCATCGGAATAAGGATACGGTTAACAACAAATCCAGGTCCTTCTTTAACTTCTACAGGATCTTTACCGATTTCTTTGGAAAGTTCATAAACTGTATCAAAGGTTTCTTTGGATGTATTCAGGCCATTGATAACTTCAACTAATTTCATAACTGTAGCCGGATTGAAGAAATGCATACCGATCACTTTATCCTGACGTTTTGTAGCAGATGCGATTTCAGTAATGGAAATAGAGGATGTGTTTGTTGCTAAAATTGTTTCAGGTTTGCAGAGTGCATCCAGTTTTGCAAACAAATCTTTTTTAACCTGTACGTTTTCAACGATAGCTTCAATAACAAGATCAGCGTCTGCTGCTGCATCCAGAGCAACAGATGTAGAAACGTTACCCATGATTTCAGCTTTCTTTTCTTCTGTCATTTTCCCTTTGGAAACCATCTTGTCAAGGCTCTTTTCAAGTTTTCCAACCTGAGTTGCTAAGATTTCCTCGGACATATCGTTAAATACTACCTGATATCCGGTTTTAGCCATAACCTGTCCAATATCCAGTCCCATCTGTCCTGCGCCCACAATAAATACTTTTTTCATAGTGCCCTCCTACTGTGAATTATTTTATATATTGTTTTCTTATTTCTCGTGTAAACAGCCTATTTGATATTTATTTAACTTCTTTTTTAGTTACTGTTTACCACTGACTTCATTTTACCTCAATTTATCCTAAAAGTAAAGTTATTATTTCACTATTATTCACAACTTTTAGTATATATTTCAATAACTTTTGTGCATAATCAAGCTTTACCTGTTGTTATCAAATTAACAACTTTTAGATATTATCTCTTTTTTATCCTGCCACTGCAACGACTTCGATTTCTACTAATGCCTCTTTGGGAAGAGCGGCAACCTCAACACAGGAACGGGCCGGGGCATCTTCCGTAAAATATTTTGCATAAATTTCATTTACTACAGCAAAGTCATCCATACTGTCCAGAAATACTGTTGTTTTAATGACATCGGTATAAGTCAGCCCGACTTCCGCAAGGACAGCGCCGAGATTTTTTAATACCTGCTCTGTCTGAGCAGCAATTCCCTGGGCCAATACACCCGTCTCAGGAATGAGGCCGATCTGTCCAGATGTAAATACATAATTTCCGGCTTTTACCGCATGTACATAAGGGCCTACTGCGGCCGGGGCATTTTTTGCATCTATAATTGTTTTTTTCATAATATTTACCTCCATTTTTAGTCTTCATGTATGCCTTCAGGCTACTTTAGTCACTTGTCCCCTCAATGAGCACATCCATAACACCGCCGCAGACCATGGCGTCCTCTTCGCTGACATCCTTTGTCATATCTACCGTCATTATTGTATATCTGCCTGTCCCGATATATTTCAGTGCTTCCCGTATCACCTGAGCTTCCGCACAACCGCCGCCGATGCTGCCATATATCCGGCCTTCCTGGTAAATGATCATCTTTGCACCGCTTCGCCGGGGAGTGGAGCCCCTGGCGGAAAGCACGGTAGCCACCGCATAAGGTTCGCTTTCTTCCGCAAGTCGTTCAAGAACACGAAAATCTGCATCTGCTGCGGGCATTTTAAAAGCAGAAACGGTATCGCGGCGCTTCTGAATCATTTCCGCAAGAATGGATACAGCGATTTCCGCCGGAGATAAGGCTCCGATGGAAAGTCCAATCGGCATATGGATCCGGTCAATGGCCTCTTTTTTGTATCCTTCGGATAATAAAAGTTCCCGGACGCCAGCTACCCGCCGCTTAGAACCCATCATTCCCACGTATGTCGGTTCTCTCCCGGAAAGCAATTTACGAAGGCAATCCATATCATAACGGTGTCCCCGAGTGACCACCGCCACATAATCATTTGATGTTACATGAAGTTTGTCAAAGCATCGTTCAAAACTCTCACACAGAATCTGCCGGGCCTTCGGAAAACGGTCCCGATTTGCAAAAGAAGGCCTGTCATCCACCACCGTCACGGCAAATCCGCATTCCGCCCCAAAAAGCGCCAGCGGCCATGATACATGACCGCCGCCAAGAATGATCAGCCGTTCTTCCGGTTTATAATATTCCATAAAATCAGCCTCTTTTTCCGCCGGATCGCCAGGCCTGGAAAGAACCCATTTTATCGTCCGCCCATTTCCTGTTTTACGTGTACATAAAACAGCCGGATTCCCTTGCCTCAATACATTCAACAATCTCGAATACGCTTCTTTCATAGCTATTCCTTCGGCATCCGTTTCACATCGGCCACTTTATCACTGTGTACCGTAAGCTGCCACAACGCCTGGGTCAATTTTTCTACCTCTTCTTCCGTATTAAAATAATTAAATGAAAATCTTGCGGTGCCTCTTGGGTAGGTTCCCAATGTTTTGTGTGCTTCCTCTGCATTATGAAGGCCAGAACACATGACAATGCCATACTGGTTTTTCAATGCTTCTTCCAACTCCGATTCTTCCATAAAATCCGTCTGAATTGAAATTACCGGAATCCGGTCTTTATAACCCGGTCCGATAATATGGACCCCGTTAACATGCTGAATCTTGCGTATGAACTGTTCTACCCGTTGCCGTCCCATACTGCTGAGCGTATGCAATGTCTTTTCTTCAATAAATTCAAAGGCTTTATGAAGTCCGGCGATCGCCGCTGCGTCTAACGGCTTCTGTTCAAATTTTTCCCGCATATCCGGTCCGCCGAGCATGGCCGCCGCCCGTTCACTGGCAATAAATCCGCCGATTTTTTCCGAGGCAAAAAGTCCATAACCGCCGGAAAAAGTCATCAGATCGACGCCCCATATGTTCATAAATATTGGAACGCATCCGGCCGTCTGTGCCGCATTGACGATCACAAGAAGCCCATGTCTTCTGGCAAACTCTGAGATTTCTTTCGCCTGCAGGATGGTACCGCAAACTTCTGAAGCATGATTGACGATCACTGCCTTTGTATTCGGACGAAGCAGTTTTTCTACTGCATCAAATCCCTTTTCTCCCTTTACCGGATCGAAGAAAATAAGCTGTCCTTTTTCGTTACATGGTATCCGTGTATATTCCACGCCGCCGGATACACCCTCATCCGCCTCATGTCCGATGGCATTCAGAGCATTCATGACCGTATCATTTTCCATCGATGATATGAGAACATGGTCTCCATCTTTAAAAAGCGCCCGAATCAACCCATCCAACGCGGCGTCGACACCCGATGTGAAAACAACCGAATCTGCCCCAGGTCCGTGAAACAGTTTATTTAACTGTTCTCTTGTCTCATCCGCCATCGTCTGAATATCGGATATGTCCATATTGACAGCAGCTTCCATCGCTTCTTCCACACCATCCCCCTTCGGCATCAGGGTTGTCAATTGATCCATATAAATTGTATCCATTAAATTTCCTCCTGTCTTTCTATTACTTCCATTTGCTCTCGCTTGTCAATATCCTGAAGCTCCCTTTCATCATTAACTTCCAGAAAGCGAACATTTTCTCTGTGACGCGCCATCACCTGGCGTCCGCCTATATCTCCGGATAATTCACTCAGTTCCTTCAAATATTCCCTCGAGAATATCACCGGATTCCCTCTTCGTTCTCCGAAGCTTAAAGCCAGAATACCACCGTCAAATTCCGACATGAGCCGTACCAGCGTTGTTTTTTCCAACCACGGCTGGTCACAGACCATAAAAAGTATTCCATCCACTTTCCTGTCTTCTTGAATGACCGCTTCAATACCAAGACGAATTGAAAGGGATATCCCCAGCTCTGGTTGTCCATTGAATATGGCGATCATCCCTTTTGCCTCAGCCGCCGAGACGATTTCCGGCGTCCCGGTCACAACGACAATCGGCAGCTCCGTTTTCATTTCCTCTATATTTTCCATAGCCCACAGATACATAGGCTTTCCGCGAACCTGAGCAGTCAGCTTATTTCCTCCAAAACGCTTTCCCACACCCGCGGCCAGCAGAACAATTCCCAGTCGCATCATTTCTCCAGGGCCAGCATGCCCATCTTAATTCGCTCCGCTGTCATTGGAAGTTCACGCAGACGCACGCCACAGGCATGGTAAATCGCATTTGCCAATGCCGGAGACGGTGTATTGATAACGATCTCTCCGATGGATTTTGCGCCAAAAGGCCCCGTCGGCTCATAGGTGCTTTCAAATTCTACCTGAATTTTCCCCATATCGATCCGTGTTGGAATCTTATACTGCATGAAGGAATTATTCATCATCATCCCATCATCTCTGTACTGTATATTTTCAAAAAGTGCCATGCCAATTCCCTGAACGATACCGCCCTCCGTCTGAACCCGGGCCAGATTCCGATTGATCGGCGTACCACAGTCTACAGCCGCTGCATAATCGATGATTTCCACCTGCCCCGTCTCTTTATCCAGCTCTATTTCAACAATTCCTGCCATAAACGGCGGCGGTGACACCGGTGAAGTAAAGCTTTCTGACGCACTCATGACATCATTTCGATTAAAATGACTGGCATCAGCCAAATCCGACAGGGATATTTCTTTTTCATCTTCCATCGAATAAAACCGTGTACCGTCAAATTCCACATGTTCCACCGGACAATCCATTTTTTCGGCCGCCAAAACCGTCATTTTCTTTTTCAATGTCTCACAGGTCTTGATGACGGCGCCGCCGGTCACATAAGTCGTACTGGAGGCATAGGAACCGGTATCATAAGGCGAAACATCCGTATCCACGCCGTGAACCGATATTTTATCCAGATCACATTCCAGACATTCAGCCGCCATCTGGGCCAGTATCGTATCGCAGCCCGTTCCCATATCCGTAGCACCAATGAGCAGATTATAGGTGCCCTCATCACCAAGACGGATTTCTACCGCCGCCTGGTCCACGCCGGAAATTCCCGAGCCCTGCATGGCCAGAGCACCGCCGACAGCCCGAACTTTTCCATTGCCCATATCTTTTACCGGATATTTTTCATCCCAACCAATCATCTCTTTCGCCTTCTTAAGACACCGCTGAAGTCCGACGGATTTAAAGGTTTCTCCATAATAAGAAGCTACCGGCACATCTTCCGGTATGATATTTATTTCCCGCAGCTTCATCGGATCCATATCCATTTTGGCTGCCAGTTCATCCATCGCCGATTCCAGAGCAAAAATCCCCTGGGTAGCCCCGTATCCCCGATAGGCTCCCGCTGACATGGTATTTGTGTAGACCACCTCTGCTGTAAAACGACTGGCTTTTAATGGTCCGTACAGGGATATGGACTTGTGTCCGGAAAGTCCGACCGTTGTCGGTCCATGCTCCCCATAGGCCCCCGTGTTCGATAACGTATATAAATCAATCGCCTGCAGCCGTCCGCTTTTATCCGCGCCGATACGAACAGTCACTTCCATTTCATGACGGGATGTGGAAGCGATCATCACTTCTCTTCGGGTAAAGATCATCTTGCATGGCTTTCCTGTCAGCCAGGTGACGATTGCAGGGTAGACCTCTGAAACCGCCGTCTGCTTGGCCCCGAAACCGCCGCCGATCCGCGGTTTGATCACACGGACCTTGGATTTTGATATACCAAGAGCCCGGGCAACAATCCGACGGACATGAAACGGAATCTGGGTCGCACTGGTCACCACCAGACGGCCATAAGCATCCAATGCAGTACTTGTCACAAAGGGTTCCATCATCGCCTGATTGTTTGCCAGCGTATGATACGTTCCTTCCACCACATAAGCACAGTCCGCCAGTACAGCCTCCACATCTCCATCCGTATAGCCATCCGTGGCGCAGAGATTGCGCAGGTTATCCGCACCAACCGGCATCATGGAAACCCAGTCTGCCTCCGGATGTACAAGCACCGGATGATCCTTTGCCTTTCTAAAATCCAGTACCGGCGTCAGAATTTCATATTCCACTCTGATTAATTTTAAGGCTTTATTCACCGCTTTTTCTGTTGTTCCCGCCACCAGAGCTACTTCATCGCCCACATACCGGACCATATCTTCCAGAATATACCGATCATAAGGGCTGGCTTCCGGATAGGTCTGTCCCGCTTCCGTAAACCGGATATGCGGCACATCCTCATAGGTCAGTACACACTCGATTCCCGGAACAAGCTTTGCCTTCGACGTATCAATGGACACAATCTTAGCAAAAGCATGAGGACTTCGGAGCGCCTTTACGATCAAATAATCCTTTGTCGTCAGATCATCGGTAAACAAAGGCTTTCCGGCCATCAAGGCCATCGCATCTTTTTTTACAATCCTTTGATTAATGTAAGATTTTTTATCGGACACCCTCAATGACCTCCCCTTTTTCAAATAATTGATAATTGGCCCGGGTTGCTCCCAGATAATTGCGAATTGCCCGATACTGACCCTCATAGCCCGTACATCGACAAAGATTTCCGGCAAGATATTCTTTAATCTCCTGTTCCGTCGGTTTTTTCAATTCCTTTGCCATGGCGAGCACATTCATAATGAATCCCGGACTGCAGTAACCACACTGCTCCGCCCCCTGCGCAGCCATAAACCGGGCGAATTCCTCCGCTTCTTTTGCTACACCTTCCAGGGTGGTCACACGATGTCCATCTGCCCGGGCCACAGGAACTGAACAGGATAATACCGTCTTTCCGTCCAGATAGACCGTACATAATCCGCAATTGGTCGTATCGCAGCCGCATTTCACACTTTTAAACCCCTTATCCCGGAGATAATCCAACAGCATTGTATCCGGCTCAACATGATCCTCATATACTTTATTATTAATCCAAAGTTTTATCTTCATTGCTGTGACACCTCTACATTTTTTCTTCTTCCGACTGGGATAAAACATCCCGTACCGCTCTGTAAATAAGAATCTCCGATAATATTCGACGATATTCGCTGCTGGCTCTCATATTGCTTCCAAAACGCACCTTTTCACTGACTGCCGACGCAAACTGCCGGATAGCTGCTTCTGATGCCTCTTTCGTTAAATTTTGTGAAAGTATTTCCGACAGTTTTCCTGAATTTTCTGCAACCACTGCCCTGGCCGGACGGGCCCCCACGGTGATTTTCCACTGACTGTCCAACCGGGACACACCCACTGAAAGCACTGGAAAATCCGTCTTTGTATTACGGAAACTTTGATAAGCCGCCTTCCGTCCGTTTTTTTTCACATGCACCCGCACCAGAATATCCCTGTCATAATCCATGGAAACAAATTTATCCAGAGGGATCCTGCCTCCGGCATACATTTCTATCGTCGTGTCCAGCGCCAAAAAAGCTGTCAGCGGATCGGAAAATCCAAAACGCTGATATAAGCTGCCGCCGAGCGTCGCTGTATTCCGGAACTGAGTACCAACAATTCCCCTCAACGTCTCCTTCATCATTCCATGGAAATACCGGTTCATTCCCTCATGGCACTCGATATCTCTGAGGGAAGTCATACAGCCGATAATAAACGCTTCCTCCGTCTCCTCAATCTTATCCAACCCCAGATCACTCAGATCAATGACCTTTCCAATCGCACGATTCCCAAGGCGAAGCCACATACCGCCGCCAAAGACAGCAGAACTCTTTTTCTGATTCAATTCATAAGCTTCTTTCAGGCTTTTTACTTTTTCATAGCCTTGTATGGTATACATCTCTTCCTCCTATATTCCATGCTCCCAGCCACAGACGGCTTCCAGCACGCCGCCGCCGATAGCTCTGGCTTTATCTGATATGGTAAAACAGTGATTCCGTTCACACCGGGCGTCAATATCTCCTGCCTTCATACCCTTTGTCACCAGAACCCCTTCCTGCAAAATGCCCCGCACAATTCCGGAAATCTGTGCCTTCACTGGCACATTCCCGGACATGGCCACTATCTGCCCGGCTTCGACCCGGTCACCGATGGCCGTCAGAGGCATGAATCGTCCGTCTCCGGAAGCACGAATAATCCGTTCCACCGTATAGCCACCGATATTTCCAGGAATCCCTGTATTCGGTATAGCGCTTCCAGAATCAATCACCCGACCCAGATAATGCCCCCGTTTCGTCTCTATAACCCGGTGGCAGTCAATGCCGGCAGTAAACCCCGGACCCACACCGATGACAAACGGTGCATCCGTTATTTTTGTGCCAAGATTTTTCTTTGCCATAATGGCATCCACGAGTACATCCGGTTTAAAATCTTCCAGAATGACCGCTTCCGGATCCACAAATACCGGTATGCATCCCTCCGAAGATATCTTTTGTCCGTCTTTCAGACTATCTGCAAGCCTTGCACGGATACCTTCTACTTCCGCTTCGCCTTCGTAGACCGCCCTTGAAAAAGACACGCTCCGCCGGACAGCTGTTGGCACCGCCAGGTCCGTCATCCATACCCGGTATCCGGCCCGGAAAAGACGCCAGCCGATACCTGTCGCCAGATCTCCGGCTCCTTTGATCAATATCTTCACACCCACTTCTCCGTTTCATTTATTTTTTATCCGTACAAAAAAGAGCTGCTCCACTCCTTTTTGCCGAAGCTGTTTTCGAATATACTGTATTTCGTGATAGATAAAATCATTATCCACCTGATTTATGACAAGGCCATACCATTGGCTCCCTTTAACATTCTTTCGTAAACCTTTTCGACTGGAGCCTATCTCAACAAGATCTTCCGCTGTTATCCGGTGTTCCGGCCCGCATTTTAAAATATCCATCACCCGTTCCGGTCGATGGCAGCTCTCAATCACGCTTCCTCCAAGACAGGAAGCACCCAAAACCCCAATGACATGGGTGGTTTCCGGTCTCAGTACCGGCTCCCACATTTCCGGCGCTTTGCATGGTAAGCCACGAGAGCCGTCCGCTTCGATCAAAACCGGGATTTTCTCAGTCATCAATTCTCGAATATCTTCTTCTTCCGGCATTCCTATTTTCCCTGATGCTGTCACAACACCCAATATATGCCGAAAATTTCCGTCATTCACAGGCCACATATGGGTCGTCGTGAAAATTCCATGCCGAATCTTCCGAAATGCATATTCTTCGGATAGACTTTCAATCAGGCTTGTCTTACCGCCGGCGCCAACAATCGAGATCACCGGTGCCTGAAGATGTTCCAACCCGGTCGCCTTTAAAAAGCTGTCCGTTGACGAGTCATAAATTTTCATCATGAATTCCTTCCTATTTTAGCATACTTTCACCGCATTTGATACATACTATTCTCCATAAAAATAAGTTCTCTTCAGGAAAAGGAGTATCACCATGCAGATTCTTTATATCATCATACTTTCTACAGCATCCATTATCGAACTCTTTATCTTATGCAAACTTATGGGCTACCGTCAGCTTTCTCAGCTCAGCATGTTCGATTACGTCAATGGCATCACTATTGGAAGTATTGCCGCCGAAATGGCAACCTCCCTGGATGACAGCTTTGTTGAGCCTCTCGTTGCCATGATCGTCTATGCTCTGGCCGCCCTCCTTCTATCCTGGTGGAGCAGCAAATCCATCCGGGCCCGACGCTTCATTTCCGGAAGGCCGACGCTTCTTTTAAATAATGGCAAACTCTTTGAAAAAAATTTCCGAAAAGCCAAAATCGACTTAAATGAGTTTCTGTCCCAATGCCGGATTAATGGGTATTTTGACATATCCAAGCTGGAATCTGCCATTCTTGAAGAAAATGGACATATCAGCTTTCTTCCGAAAAGCGGAAACCGGCCGCTGACGCCGGGGGATATGCAGCTCACTCCGGAACGGGATTCTCTTGTCGCCAATTTGATCATCGACGGCCATATTATGCCCCATAATTTAAAAGCTTCCGGCAAGGATGAAAAATGGCTGTCCGGTCAGCTCAAAACCTATGGAATTTCTGATGTAAAGGAGGTCTTTCTGGCCACCTGTGATTTAAATCAGAAATTTACCGTCTACACTTATACAAAGGGGGAAATTCCACCGGACGTCCTCGCCTGAAAAAAGGATTTTCACGCATTAAAACCTACCCGCGGACTTCATTCACCGGATGACCATTTAAAAATGCATGGATATTCTCAATAAGAATATCCATCAGGCGCTGCCGTGTTTCCTTCGGCGCCCATGCAATGTGAGGGGTTATCCAGATATTTTTCGCCTGAAGCAGCGGATTGTCCGGTTTGATCGGCTCTGTCGACGCCACATCCACACCGGCTCCTGCAACCTTTCCGCTGTTCAAGGCATCTCGTAAATCGGCTTCCCGAATCAATTTTCCCCGTCCTGTATTTAACAAGATCACACCATCTTTCATTCGACTGATGGTTTCTTTATTGATCATTTCTTCATTTTCTGCCGTCAATGGGCAATGCAGCGTAATGATATCCGCTTTCTCGTAAATCTCATCCATCGTCGCCATATGGCAGTGTTCCGTTTCCATGGACCAGTCCGGTGTTCGGCGATAAGCCAGGACTTCCATACCAAAGGCTTCCGCTTTACGCGCTACCGATTGTCCGATGGCTCCATAACCGATAATTCCCATCGTCTTTCCGGCCAGTTCCATCAACGGCCTATTCCAGAAGCAAAAATCCAGACAGGATGCCCACTGTCCCTGCCGAACCGCTTCCGCATGCATTCCCACTCTGGAGGTAATCTCCAACAAAAGCGCCATCGTAAACTGCGCCACTGCTTCCGTACCATAGGTCGGAATATTTGTCACCACAACCTCCTGTGCACTGGCTGCCGCCACATCAATAACATTATAGCCGGTCGCCATACAGCCAATATAACGGATGGATGGACAGGCTTCCAGCGTTTCCTTTCGAATCAGTGTTTTATTCGTCAAAACAATATCACAGTCTCCAACACGTTTGACCACATCTTTCTCTTCCGTCCGGTCATAAATCCGAACTTCGCCCATCGCTTCAAGTTCCGCCCAGGACAGATCTCCCGGATTTAATGTATATCCATCCAGAACAACAATTTTGTGCATCTCTTTTCCTCCTGATTTTATTTTTCAAACCAACGTTTGACTTCCTCCACGTTGCCGGACAAGGTTCCCTGGATCATCTGGGCTGTACCGCCGCCTTTTCCCTGATACAGTGACTGTATCTCTTTGCCGAATTCTCTGGCCCGCTGTCCGCCATCAATGAGCACATAACGGTACAGGCTGCCGTTTTTGGCCAGAACCAATACCCGCTCTGCCCGGTCCGCAAGAAGGTTGGCATACTCCCGGAGTTCATTGCCTTCCAGCTCATTTTCCAGAACACAGACCGCTTTGCCTTCCACCGGTTGACCGGCAGCTTTCATCGTGAGCATTTCCCGTTTCATCTGGACCATTCTGAATTTTAAATCGCTGATTTCTTTCTGAAGTCGTTCCACAGCTCCGGAAATCTCTCCGGTTTTCGCCGATAAGAGATGGGAAATCTTCACGACGTTCTCATGCTTTTCCATATAATCCTCCAGCGCCCGCTGACCGGAAAGCATGGCGATACGTACACCGCCCTTATAATTCTGTACGGATAAAATCTTGATCAGCCGGATCTCTCCCGTTCGGGATGGATGGGTACCGCAGCAGGCGCACCGGTCATATCCCGAAATTTCAACAATACGTACATTCCCGTCCAGAGCCTTTTTACTGCGATACGTCATCTGTGCCAGCGCATCTTTGGAAGGAAGCATTGCCTGAATCGGAATATTTTCTTCAATGGCCTGATTGGCCTCCGCTTCAATTTCCTGAATCTGCTCCTCCGTCAGTTCACCGTTGATATCCAGTGTGATTGCTTCACTTCCCATATGAAATCCCACATTGTCATAACCGTATTTTGCATGGATCAATCCGGAAACAATGTGCTCCCCGGCATGATTCTGCATGTTGGAAAAGCGAAATGCCCAATCCAGCCGTCCCTGAACCCCGGCGCCGACCGCCAGCGGTCTGTCGGCATAATGCCATACCTCTCCATCCTTCTCATGAGTATCGGAAACAAGCGCCGTACCAATCCATCCTCTGTCTCCCGGCTGGCCGCCGCCTTCCGGAAAAAAAGCCGTTCTGTCCAGTCGTATTCTATATGTACCATTTTTTTCCTCACATTCCAGCACCCGGGCATTAAATACACGAATGTAAGGATCCTGTTCAAATAATCTATCTGTCATTGTTTTTACTCCTGTAATCTTCTGAATCATATACATTAATGTTACATTCATATTCTACTGTAGCAGGTTTAAAAAATCAATGGATTTGCTGAGCATAAAAAGCTCAGGACAAAAAGAAAATATCGCTCCATCATCTGATTTGATGATTTTGCGATATCCCCATTTACTTCACATATTTTACTGAAAACTTTTCCGTCCGCTGGCATCTTTAACGCCCATTTCTTCCCGATACTTTGCAACTGTCCGACGGCAGATTTTCACGCCGCGCTCTACGAGCCGTTCCGTGATCACCCGGTCACTCAATGGTTTTTTCTTGTCTTCTTCATCGATAATTGCCATCATCAATTTTTTCACCTGCTCCGTGGTGATTTTTCCACCGCTGTTTCCGGCCGCAATGCTCTTTGAGAAGAAATAATTCAATGGATAAATTCCCCATGCACACTGGAGGTATTTATCCCGGATCGTCCTGCTGACTGTGGACTCATGAACATCCAAAATCTCGGCCACATCCTGAAGTCTCAATGGTTTTAAATGACCTGTACCCAGTTTAAAAAACTCTGCCTGATAATCCACAATACATTTTGCAACACGCATTAATGTAGAGTTTCTCTGTCCGATACAATTCTGTATCCATTCTGCCTGACGGATTTTTTCAATGATATAATTCTGGGTTTCCTTTGAAGATTCTGTCTCTAAGACTTTTTTATAAAAATGATTAATACCAATCTTCGGATATGTATATTCATTCAACAAGATTTCGTAGTAATTTGCCAGTTTAACCACTGTCACATCCGGTGTAATATATTTCAGATGCCCTCTCGCATCAAAGCCACTGCCTGGTTTCGGATTCAGTTCTTTAATATGATCACAGGCCTCGATCACCTGCTCCATCGGCAGCTTCATCTTTTTGCTGATGACATGAAGCTGATTTTTCCCTAAAAGTTCCAGATAATCTGAAACAATCTTCCGGGCGATTGCGTCTTCCTCGTCTTCTCTGTCCAACTGTAAAAGCAGACATTCCCGAAGATTTCTGGCACAGACTCCTGCCGGGTCCAATCCCTGGAGAAACTTCAGCTGCTCTTCTACAAAGGCAACGTCCGTGTCAAACCGTGCAGCCACATCCTCCAGATTTTCTTCCATATATCCTTTAGAATCCAGAGAATATACCATAAACTGAATCACATCATACTGCAAATCTGTCAATTCCACCGTCAAAAGCTGGTGAAGAAGATATTCGGATAACTCTTCACCCATACTTTCACTGTAATCCATCAAACGCTTATCGTCCGAATCCTCACCACCATATTCCTGACGGTAATAAATACGATTGCGTTCGTCGATTGAATCCAGCCATTCCAGCTTTTTTACCAAATCTCCGGCCTTATCCGGTGTCTCATAGGCATCCTCAATATCCACTACCGGATTTTCCAACGAAACCTCTTTGATATATTCACTCAATTCCTGAGAACTCATCTGGAGTATCTCCATCGATTGTATCATTTTTTGAGATAATATTTGATTTTGAGTCACCGACAATCGAATATCCATAATTCACCATACCTTTTCCAAAGCCTCGCCTTCGGCTCTTTTCACACTCCGTGTTCTTTCGGGTATCGCCTTGTCCTGGTCGGACAAGCCGCGAAAATAGCCTCGCCTTCGGCTCGGCTATTTTCCATTATACCTCATTTTCTTCAGAATGGCAAAAGTATTTAAAAAAGGATGTGATTTGTCATTAATGATAAAGCCGAGAAGCTGTTTCCAGATTCTCGGCCATTTTGTTTTATCTTCAGATATGTTTCACAGCTTCCGCAATCATATTGACTGTACCGTCAATACCAAATCTGGAGCTGGAAATAGACATATTGTAGGATGCGCTCCGCCCCCATTTGGCTTCACTGTAGTAATTATGATAGCTGGCACGCCGTTTGTCAATTTTGTTCATCAGGCTCTCGGCCCGCTTTTTATCAACATTCTGCCGTTTCATGATTCGTTCTGTCCGGTCGGCTTTATCGGCATGAATGAAAACGGAAAATACATTTTCCTGATTTTCAAGAACCGATTCGGCACAACGCCCGATAAAAATACATGAACCCTCCGCTGCCAGTTTCCGGATCGTGCGGCTCTGCATAATAAACAGGCTATCATTCGTCAGATAGTCCATCGAAGTGATCATCGCTGCATCTGCTGTCGGATTTCCGGAACAAAAACCGTTTAAAAGCCAGCTTGTGCGTTTTTCATCGGCATTTTCAAACAAAGACTGGGTCAGACCGGAATCAATAGCCGTCTGCTTTAACAATACTTTATCGTAACATGGAATACCCAGTTTTTTTGACAGTTTTTCGCCAATCTCCCGACCTCCGCTGCCATACTCTCGTCCAATACAAATAATTACTTTTTCTGCCATACCAAAGCTCTCCTTCCGTTAATTACTGCGCTTTGAATTGATCCGCCCATTTACCGCGCCAATAGAAAATTACCGACAATGCGGTAGCAATGGACCAGCCGATCGGCCAGGACATCCATATACCTGTGACGCCAAAAGATGCCGACATTATGTAAGATAAGATCACTCTCAGAATCAAATCCGTAAAGGTGGCAATCATAAAAGAAGCCATTGCTCCTGCACCCCGAAGCATACCATCAATCACAAGCTTGATGGAAATGACAAAATAGAACGGAGCCACGATTCTGAGAAAGGTAATCCCTGTATCCGAAGCCAGGACAGATGCATCACCGCTCATAAATAATTGTACCATATTCTGGCCAAAAATAAAGAAGGCAATGAAAAATGGCACTGCTGTCAAAAGCCCCATTTTGATACCTGCACTCAAACCTTTTCTGGCCCTGTCCACCTTACCCGCTCCCAGATTCTGGGCTGTAAAGCTGGACACACCGTTCCCCAAGGTCGTAAAACAGGTAATGGAAAAGGTATTCAGTTTAATCGCTGCCGAATATCCGGCAATGACGGAAGAGCCAAAAGAATTGACCAGACTTTGAATAAAAATATTTCCAACAGAAACAAAACTCTGCTGCAAAATACTCGGCACAGCGATCATGCTGATTTTTTTCAACATACTCAAAGAAAAAATGTCATATTTTTCCGCTGTTTCGACTGTTTGAAGACGTTTAACAAGGGTTAAAAGCGCCAGTACACAAGCAATTCCCTGTGCGATAAAGGTAGCCCAGGCCACACCGGCCACTCCCCATCGGAAGCCGGCGACAAACCAAATATCCAGAACGATATTTCCCAGAGAAGAACCAATCAGAAAATACAAAGGCGTCTTTGAATCGCCCAGCGATGTGAATATTCCGGTGGCCACATTATATAAAAACAGGAAGAGAAATCCGCCGACATAAATTTTCAAATACAGAGCGCCGTCAGCAAAGATATTCTCCGGTGTGCGAATCATCTCCATCAGCCCTCTGGTTCCTAAAAGTCCTGCAACCATTAACACAATGGATAAGACTACCGACGATATCAGCGTCGTAAATACCGCTGTTTTCATTTTTCCATATTCTTTTGCACCAAAAAACTGAGATATGACGACAGCGCAGCCTACATTGCTTCCTACCGCGATCGCCATAAATATCATTGTGATCGGATACGAAGCCCCGACAGCCGCCAATGCATCCTCCCCGGCAAATTTTCCCGCGATAACACTGTCCGCAATATTGTATAATTGCTGGAAGATCACGCTGATGAACATCGGAATTGTAAACTGCCAGAGTACCTTTTGAGGATTACCTTCTGTCAAATCTTTTATCATGCTTTTCATCCTTCCCTTATTGCTTTTATTTCCGAAGGGAATTATACTATAAAACAGACAATAAATAAAATCAATGGATTCTATATACTTCATTAATATTATCTATGGAAAGGACAAGCCCTTATGAATTTCGATTTTTACCGTACGTTTTATTATGTTGGAAAATACCAGAGCATCACGGCTGCCGCCCGGGCTCTCTATGTGACTCAGCCTTCGGTGACCCATGCGATTCAGTCATTGGAGCGGGAACTTGGCTGCCCCCTGTTTATCCGTTCTCAAAAAGGCGTTCATTTTACACCGGAGGGCGAAAAGTTTTATGCATCTGTCGCTGCCGCCTGCGAAACCATTTTTCAGGCAGAGGCCAGCCTTGAAGCGGCGAAAAATCTTTCAGAAGGTCTGGTCGCCATCGGAGCCAGTGAAACCACACTGCACCACTATCTGATACCCATCCTCGCCGATTTCCGGAAAAAGCATCCGGGTATCCGTCTGAAGCTTTTTAATTCCAGCACTCCGGAAATGCTGAAGGAAATACTGACCGGACATATTGATTTCGCTGTCCTCGTTATCAACAGCGGCTACCGGCATGAAGATTTATCCTTCACTCATCTGACGGATTTTCAGGATATCATGATTGCCGGCCGAATCTTTTCAGACCTGTACGGACGCACTGTCTCACTGAAAGAATTAATGGATTATCCCCTCGTTTCTATGGAAAAAGGAACCATGACCCGTCAGTTTTTCGACCGTTTTTTCCAAGACCATCACCTCGACCCGGAACCGGATATTGAACTGGCGACCACCGATTTGATCGTTCCTGTCATTACCGGAGGACTGGGTGTTGGTATGGTTCCGGAACCCTTTGCCAGAGAAGCTCTCTCTCAGGGACATATCTTTCGTCTGGCTCTCAAAGAAACCATTCCACGCCGTGAAATCTGCCTTATAAAAAAGAAAAAGGCCTCCCTTTCCCTTACAGGTGAAGCCTTTATTCAATATCTTTTGTCAGATAATCGACAAGTTCTTTGACGCCCTCGCCGGTCATACTGCATATTTTAAAAATCGGATGAGCGCCGGCCAGGGTCAGACTTTTTTCCGCCCGGATAAGCTGCGCCTCATCTTTGATCAGGTCACTCTTTGTGATGACCCCCACCATCGGTTTCTGAAACATGGCCTGAAGTCCCGGTGGAAGTGTAAATGTCATGTCTGTCGGGTCCTGGAGAAGCAATACCACATCCGCCCCGAGGGATGTGACCGCCAACGCCTGATAAAACTGGCGCCGCTCCACATATTCCCCCGGCGTATCGATGATATTATCCGTCACTTCCAGTGCCTGGGTTTTCTTATAATTGATCGCCTGATTGGTCAAATACTGACACAGGGTTGTTTTCCCACAGGACACCTTTCCAATGAGCATTAACTTTTTCATACTGCGTCTCCCGTCAAGTCCGGGTAATCCGGGCCGGACTAAAGCCCAGGACATCGGCCAGAGTATCATTGACTGCGATCAATGCCGCCTCCACGCTGGATACATCACCACAGATCACCAGAGAGCCGCTGAAACGATCCACAAAAACAATATCCACCGCTGCCGCTTTCGTCGCCACATCAGCACCGATAATTGCCGCCTCGCTCGGCGTAATGGTCATAATTCCCAGAGCGCCCCGATTCTCCGTAATGACACCCAGTTTGGTGTACAGATCCTCCTTTGGATTGGCGATCAAATGGGCCATGGTCGTCTGCTTGCCGGGTACATATTCCTGAATAACCCTTTGTTTATCTTCAAAAACATTTTCCACGTTGTTCACCTCTACATCAGGCTTTCAAAAATTTCCGGACGCGGGCTCGGGATGACCACGCTGGAAACAAGTAATCCATTGTTTTTGCCTTCTTCGCTGCCGGCTTCCACAGAAGCCTTCACCGAAGCTACATCACCGGTCATGACCACAAAGGATTTGCCGCCAAGCCCCATACCAAGACGCACATCAAGCAAGGTCACGTTGGCCGCCTTCACCGCCGCATCGGCGCCATAGACCGCTGCTGTAATGCTGAAAAACTCCATCACACCGATAGCCCCTGTGCCATGAAAATCCGTCGCCTGATGAATCGCTTCGATCACCTGGGGATGCACTCTCGGAATAACGGTGGAATCCACCACATGACTTTCTCCGACGGCCATTCCCGCATCCAGAGAAGCCTTTACCGCCGCGACTTCACCCGTAAACAATATACTATACTTTCCGGGACATACAGGTTTTGCAAAGGTCAGTTCGACCTGGGCAGCCTTTAAGATAGCATCGGCAGCCTCCACCCCTTTGGCAATACTGTTCAATTCAAGAAAACCTACCGTCTCGATCATCGTCATCCACCTGTCCTTTCAATGATGATCCGTTTGTCAACGGAAACCACCTTTCCGGAAATGCTGGCATGGATATTGGCTCCCATAGCCCCTTCCGGAATTCGTGCGATCAACTGCCCTTCTGTCACCCGATCACCCGTCTTAACGACCGGTTCCGACGGCGCGCCAATATGCATACTGACCGGAATCTCTACTCTGTCCGGCATTCCTTCGGCACAGGTATCAATCTTTAAATCGTACCACGGCATCACTCCGACACGAGCCGCTACCCGTCCTGCCGGAATCTTCCGTCCTTCCCGGTTTCTGTCCGCCGTATATACAGTCTCTTCCCGCGTATAACGGATTCCCGCTTCTCTGAGTGCTCCCTTAAGTACCTGATTCACCCGTTTTGGCTGCAGGCCCATCGGACAGGCATATTCCTCACAGATGCCGCACTCACAGCAGATGGCCGCATTACGGACATCTTTATCATTCAGAATCTTTTTCATATCACCGGACATTGAAAGCTTTCTCATGATCTTATGGGGCTGAAGCGGATGGCCGATCAGATGTCTCGGGCACATCTGCGTACAATAACTGCACTGGATACAGGCGGACCGGGCCCGGTTCAGCATATGCTGGAGGGAAATCTGAGTCTTTCGTGCGATACTGCTGTCCTCCGGAAGAATGAGAATACCGGAGGTCGTCTTCGTCACCACCGCCGTCTTTGCCTCTTCCATCGTCATCCGGGCGCCCATCATCGGGCCTCCGGAAACAACAAAATATCTGGATTTCAACGTTCCGCCGGCCATTTCAATACAGGTTTCAAAAGATGTTCCGACAGGCACATGGAGTACCGTCGGTTTTTTTACTTCTCCTGTGACCGTTAAATATTTTTTTGTAAATGCTTTGCCTTCCATTGCGTCACTAATGCCGAGCATCGTTGCCACATTGGAGACCACGCAGCCAACATCCAGGGGAATTCCTGCCGGAGGCACCACCCTTCCGGTTACCTCATAGACCATCGTCTGTTCATCTCCCGCCGGATAAAAGCTGTCCATTTTCGCCAGCTTTACTCTGGAACTCCGGTCTTTTAACACCTTTTCCAGCGCTTTAATTTCCTCTGTATATATTTTTTTCAGGGCAATCCGGCATTCCTTTGCCCCAAGCATCTCTCCGACCGCTTCCACTGCAGAAATGACCCGGTCTCCCAAGTGTTTCATAATATATCTGTCCGTACGGAGCAGCGGTTCACACTCAGCGCCGTTGACGATCAGATACTCCACCGGACCTCCTGCATATTTGACATGGGTTGGAAAGCCGGCACCGCCGCAGCCGACGATGCCCGCCTCTTTAATACAATTCAATAAGTCCATGGATTCACTTCCTGTTCTTGTTTTCTTTCATGATTTCCATAGAATCTATAATGCCCACGATCGCACTGTCCACCGGAACGCCTTCCTTTCCGGCAGCCCGCCGGGCCGTACTGCCTGTGACAACAAGCACGTCCTCACCCACGCCGGCGCCGACCATATCTGCAGCAACAAAGACGTCCCCTTTTCCCTGAGCCGTCTCCGTCTCCTTGACGATCATAAGCTTCTGTCCGTTTAAGGCTTCCTGTTTTTTGGTCGCCCATACGTGTCCGATTACTCTGCAAATAAGCATACAAGTCCCCCTAAACGATTTCTATCTTTTTATGTCCGGCTTTTAAAATATCCTTTGCCGCCGGTGTAAGGATCGTTCCCTTTGCAAAACGAAGGGTCCCGCAGGTACAGTCCTTCACCAGCTCCTTCGCCATCTTTTCCGTCACCAGCTTCTCACGGATCACATCGTCCCCACATCCGGTTCCGGAAACGCAGGTCTCCGTTCTGCCAGGGCATGCCGCATCGCTGCCTGCAAGACCGCCGCAGTTCTTTCCCTGCTGCTCTTCATTCAGTATGGCACAGACATTTTTTACCACTTCATTAATTAATTGTTCCATATCCATTGCTGACATCCCCTTACTTTCACATGGCGTGCCATAAAGGATAAATGCTTCGGTACCCACCCGGTATCCGCAGGCGTTGGCTTCATCAAAGTCGATATGCATGGCCGGAGCAAATTTTTCGCTGACACGAATCGGTACATCTTCAAAGATAACCTTCCGGTCGCTTTCCACTTCCACCCGGACCCGCTCACCGTCGCCTACTCCGTATGCCTCCGCATCCTGAGGACGCATATGGATGTGATTGCGCGCCACGATAACGCTGCCATTGGCTTTCATCTCGCCATGGGAACCAATGATCATCACATCCGACGCTCCGTCAAGATTCCCTGACAAATTTACCGGCGCCGTCAATCCGAGCTTCCGACAATCTGTCTTGGACAATTCTACCTGAACAGCCTCTCTCGGAGGACCGAGAACAGCCACATTTTCCACACAGCCATCTTTGGTTACCAGTTTCACCCTTTGTTCGCTCAAATACTCTCCGGGCTGAGATAAATCCCGCCGTTTTTTCAAAACAGCCCCTTCGCCGAAGAGGGTCTCGATCGCGGCCTGAGTTAAATGGACATGGCAGCCGGATGCTTCGATCAAAATTTTCTTTTTCTCTACGCTCATCACTTTCTGCCTCCCTCATAATAACCTGCCAGCCACCGGCAAAATACAATATAAACGCCGCTGCTCAGACGATTCAGGTTCCGGATAATATCCGGCCGCTCTACGACGCCCTCCGCCGTCATAAAGGCACGCGCCGCCGAAAGCTCCGCTTCCCGCACTTTTGCCCGGAGACGGTTCAGCTCCGCCGCCATCCGCCCCATCGTATAGTCGGGTATCGGATGATCTATTCCCAGATATTTTTTTACATTGTGGGAATTCTCCCGCAGCTCTTTATCGGTCATGCCGAGAATCTTCATCGGCTCCAGGGGTTCTTCCTTCACCTCGGCGCCCAGAATACACCGGACGCCATAAAGAATATCGCCCAGGTCTGTCACCAGCTTTTCCTGTTTCCTGTCGCAGGCTTCTGCCTGAAGGCAGATGATCTCTGCCTGCAGACTGTCAAGCTGTCCCCGAAACGCAATGCGCGGATGGGTTTTCGGCACGAGAAGATTGCCCCGCAGGTGCGTCATATGTTCCGGCTTTTCACCGTATCCCGCACCGGTCTGTGCATCAATATATGTACGCTGTCCATGGCCCGGAAGAGGCGTCCTGGTCATCACCGCCGGCTGACGTTCCATGATCACCAGAGAAATGCCCCGGTCCCGGAGATATTCTTTGGCAAGAGGCGTCACAAACACATCCGGTTCAACTCGATATTCGGTTGTACTGTCCGCAAGGGTGGCGGCTCTCAGCATGGTCTCTGTCAAAATTTTCATAACCAAACCTCTTCTTTGATCCGTCCGGACTTATTATTTTAAAGTAGGAAGGATGTATTCTACTTCTTCGTGTGGACGTGGGATAACATGAACGCTGATCAGTTCACCCACATTCGCTGCCGCGGCTGCACCGGCATCCGTAGCTGCCTTTACAGCGCCGACATCACCGCGGACCATGACGGTTACAAGTCCACCGCCGACATGAACCTTGCCGATCAATGTAACATTTGCTGCCTTCACCATTGCATCGGCCGCTTCAATTGCACCAACCAAACCTTTTGTTTCAATCATTCCCAAAGCCTGTATAACATCTGCCATAATAAATATCCTCCTTAAAATAAATATTTAAATTTTTTCTTTATATAGTATGTCTCTTTTGAAAGAGAATAACTAACCTCTCAGTTTTGCCAGTACCGCCCGGGTAATGGCTTCCACATCCTCTGCCGTCAATCCGGATGCCTGTCCGGCACTTTCCGTCCCATAACAGCATGGGGTCTGCTCCGGTACCGGAACATTGTATTTCTTCCGGATATCCGAAAGTTCTGTCACTCCGCAGGCTACCCGGCGAATATTGATCAGATTCATCGGTGTGATATTATCCGATGTGGCACTGCCGCCGACCGCACCGCAGCCCAATGTCAATGCCGGAGCCAGGTTCGTCGTGCCGCCGACACCTCCCAGGGCTCCCGGCGTATTCACCAACAATCGGGATACGGGCTTCTTTAAAGCAAATTCCCGAATAACATCCGTATCCTGAGAATGAATCGTCATCGTATGACCTGCACCCTCATTCTGAAGTATCTGAATACTTCGCTCGCAGGCTTCCTGCCAGCCTTCTTCAACAAAGAAAGCTAAAAGTGGACAAAGCTTTTCACGGGTATATGGATTCTTCTTAGACACTTCCGTCTGTCTGGACAAAAGTACCCGGGTTCCTGCAGGAATCTGTATTCCCGCCATATCCGCAATGGCCTGAGCCGATTTTCCGACAATCTTCGGATTCATCGTGCCATTGTCCCGAAGGATAAATCGTGCCACCTTTTCCGACTGGGCTGTATCCATAAAATAACCGCCCTGCCGCCGGACCTCTTCCACCACCTGGGCTTCGATACATTTTTCCGTCACAATGGACTGTTCCGAAGCACAAATCGTCCCGTTATCAAAGGTCTTACTGTCAAATATACGGCGTACTGCCTCCGGTATATTCGCCGTCCGCTCAATAAAGGACGGACCGTTGCCCGGACCAACACCGATGGCCGGATTACCTGAACTGTAGGCCGCATGTACCATCGCTTCACCGCCGGTGGCTAAGATGACGCCGATATTCGGGTCTTTCAGCAAAGCGTCCGTGGCCTCCATCGTCGTAAGCCGTATAACGCCCACAAGCCCTTCCGGCGCTCCCGCCTTTCTGGCCGCCTCCTGAATCACACTGACAGTTTCCAGAATACAGTTCTTTGCTCCCGGATGGGGGCTGATCACAATGGCATTTCCTGCCTTTAACGCGATCAATGTTTTATACATGACCGTAGAGGTCGGGTTCGTAGAAGGAATCAGTGCAGCTATAACCCCCATCGGAACTCCCACTTCCATAATTCCCTTCGCGCCGTCCTCGTGAATCACACCAATGGTTTTCATGTCTTTGATGGATTCATAGGTAATGGTACTACCAAGAAGATTTTTCAACACCTTGTCCTGCCAAACGCCAAATCCGGTCTCCTCGACTGCCATTTTGGCCAGCCGCTCCGCATTGGCCGCACAGGCTTCTGAGATGGCTTTGACAATCTGGTCAACCCTCTGCTGACCGAAAGTTCCAAAAACTTCCTGGGCCTTTTTGGCATCCCGGATTAAATCCCGGACTTCCTGGATTGACTGCAAGTCCATATCAAGTCCCATATATATTCTCCTTTCCGGCTTATTTTAGTTTAATAGATCAGCGGAGCATCCGCAATCTTATTCACACATTCTGCAAATGCTTCACAGGCTGCTTTGCACGCTGCCTGTTCTCCCGTAAGCAGCCCCCCGGCAAAGTTTGTCTCCGACGGCGGTCCGTAAAACACTTTCATCTCCACCTGAGCTGCCTTTAAGGCCGCATCCAGACCGACCATCGCTTCCAGAGGCGGTGCGATCAGATAGGCCATAGCCGTTCCCTCCGGAACACCGGCTGCCCCGGATAAATAACTTCCTGTCCTGGAAATGCAGTGGGCAAAATAGACAATAGAATCATCCTCATTGGCACTGTAAAAACAGGCATCCTGCTCAATATACAGAATCGCTGCATCCAGACCGCTCCGCACCTCCGCCGGATTTCTTCCGGCAAGAATACCGATGAATTCACCGGCCAGCTTTGTACTGGCATTTACCGCTCCCGCATACATACTTCGGGCATAAGCTACCCGCACCTCCGCCTTTTTTGTGGCTTCATCCAGAGCCGCATAGGATACATCATCAGAGTCTGTCGTGAGCAGACCAAGGCTCCGCTCATCTTCCCGCAGATTTAAGGCTTCCCGCAGCATCGGATCCGCATTTGGAATCATTTTTACACTGAGGACCGTCGTCTTTATCTTATCATGTTTCATATGACGTCCTCCTATTTTTTCAGTTCAACCCCACTGGCTTTGGCTTCCAGAATCTTCTGAATCACATCCACGATATAGGCGCCGGCTTCCACCGCCGGAATCCCTCTGGAATGGATGTTGGAAACGACCGTCCGCCGGGCCTCCGGCATCCCCACCGTCGCCTTATAAGCTATGTAAGCGCTCATACTTTCCGCCGTCGCCAGTCCCGGCCGCTCGCCGAGCAATACGCAGGTCACCGTGGCATTCAGCGCCTCCGATATCTGATCCATAGCGGCCACCCGTCCGTTTTTAACAAAAAACGGCGTTCCGACTTTCAGACCTTTGGCTTTCAGGCCTTCTATAATGATTGGTAATATATTTTCAAGATTTGCTTCCACCGCCGTCGATGACAGACCATCAGAAACATAAATCTGCACATCGATGTCATGGACACATTTGGATTTAATGGTTTCCAGTCCCTCCGGTGGGAAAATACGTCCCAGATCCGGGCGGGTTAAGAACTGAGTCTTATCCATGCACCGGGTCGCCACTGTAAAAAGATTCATTCTGTCCAAAAGCTCCTGACTGACATCCATAAATACCGCGTCTCTGGCCGCCGCATGATCTGCACGAAGGGTCAGCATGGTCCGTGTCTTTAACCGCGGTCCGCAGTTGCCCACGCCGATGCGCGCCGGAGTCCGGGCTATCATCCGTTCCAGTCCTTCCCGGTCCTCCACATGGTCCAGCAGAGGTATGGCTTTGACTTCCGGCGATGTGATATCGATCAGTCCTTCATTATCTGCCAGACCGTTTTTTTGTGAAACCTTTTCGGCCGGAGACTTTTCCATCATAAAGGAGGCGTCCATCGGAACGACCTCCGAAGCTTCCACCGGCCTGTCCTTTTTTATCTCTGTCGTCCGGTGCATCCTTCGTTTTTCTTCCGGGGCTGGCGCCGGTTTCATGCTTTGAATGACCGCTTCTGCAATGGCGTCAATCTGACTTTGTGTTAACATTGGCATCCTCCCCTATTTTCTGCTCAGGAATATGGTCGGATCACCGGCTCTGTCGGTCAGCCGTCCATTTTCCATAATTTCCATCTTCTCCAGCCAGATTTCAAATTCTCTGATTGGACGTTTTCCTAAAGTTTCCCGTACCGCATTCACATCATGATAAGCATTCGTCTGATAATTCAGCATAATATCATCACTGCCCGGTACACCTAATATGTAGTTTACGCCGGCTGCTCCGAGGAGCAGGGCAAGATTCTCAATGTCATTCTGATCTGCCTGCATATGGTTCGTATAACAGCAATCACAGCCCATCGGCACACCGGAAAGCTTGGCCATAAAATGATCCTCGAGTCCGGCCCGGATGACCTGCTTACTGTCATAAAGATATTCAGGTCCGATAAAACCGACCACCGTGTTGACCATAAACGGAGCGAACTCCCTGGCATAACCATAGCAGCGGGCCTCCATCGTCACCTGATCCGCTCCAAAGTGGGCATCGGAAGAGAGTTCGGAACCCTGACCCGTCTCAAAATACATCACATTCGGTCCAACCGCAGTCCCCTGCTTTTTAAGCAGGGCTTTTGCCTCCCGAAGGGTATCCGTGGAAAAGCCAAAGGCCTTATTCCCTTTTTCGCTTCCCGCAATCGACTGGAAGATCATATCACAGGGTGCCCCCTGTTTTACCGCCTCAATCTGGGTCGTTACATGACCAAGCACGCAGATCTGGGTCGGTATTTCGAATTTATTCTTGACTTCGTCAAACCGCCGCAGGACTTCTGCCAGACTGGACACCGTATCATTGACCGGATTCAGACCGATCAGAGCGTCGCCACAGCCATAGCTTAATCCTTCAAACAGGGAAGCGGTAATGCCCTCCACATTATCCGTCGTATGATTCGGCTGAAGCCGCGTCGCCATCGTTCCCCGAAGGCCGATGGTCGTATTACAGCGGGCCGGAACCTGTATCTTCTGAGCTCCATAGATCAAATCCAGATTGGTCATCAGCTTTGCCACTCCCGCCACCATTTCACTGGTCAGAGCGTGGGACATGTCCCGGAGCTGACGCTCCGTCGTGGAATAGCTTAAAATCCATTCCCGAAGATCGCTGACCGTCCAGTTTTTTATCTTATTATAAAAGACTTCATTGATACTGTCCTGATTTAACCGGGTCACATCATCTTCTTCATAGGGCACTGCCGGATTCTCTCTCAAATCTTTCAGCAACATATTTGAAAGCACTTCCTTTGCGGCAATCCGCTCCAGATCGGACGAGGCTGCCACTCCGGCTAAAATATCCCCGGATTTTTCTTCATTGGCCTTCGCCATGACTTCTTTCACCGAATCGAAGGTAAACATCTGTCCGCCTAATAATGTTTTGTACGCCATACTGCACCACCTTATCCAAATATCAAGGTTTTAACCACCACCGGAATCACCAGACCGTCCACCAGCGGTTTTCCCATATCTACAAAATCATTCTGATCCACCTGGACCGAATCAATACAAATAACATCTCTCGGATGCACTGTTGGAAGCTGCATCATCATCTGCCCCAGAGCCTTTGCCATATCACACTCCAAAACGATCAACATCGGCTGACCTTCCGGCAGCAAAGCATCCAAAACACTCACAAGACAGGCGGCCAACTGTTTAACTTCCATATAGGAAGGATCTGGTTTTCCTTTCATTGCCAGAATAAGCTGCCCGGAGTTGCTCTGGCTCTGCATCCACCGAAGCTTTTCCGTCAGACCTTCCGTCTGGCTCAAAAAGCAGGCCTGCTGTTCTTCGTCACTCAATTTTAATACGGGAATATTTTTCAGTGGAAAAACATCCCTGTTATATGTGATCGTACTGCCGGACACGGAAGTCGTATAACTTCCCGCTCCTACAACCGTCGCCCGAATAGTTTCTTTTGCTTCGATCACCCGGAAATCAGAAAACAGACGGCTGGCCCGAATGGCCTCGCCAAGCACAACGCCCATATCGCCATACCGCATCCATGAACCTTCGACCGGATGATAGATACAGTCCGCTACGCCGCCGGAAAAACATATGGCCCGAATCGGTTTATGAAATTTAAATTGTGAGCTGCCCGGTGTTGTGATCGATGCCAGCAGCCGGTCATCCTCCCGGCACAGCCATCGATACAAAAGCTCCGCCATGATCTCGCCAATCCGGTAAATCTTCGTATACTGGGCTTCATCGCCAATATTTAAAGACAATCCGTCGGACGCTGTCATCTTCAACACACTGTCACTGATGTATTCTACCCGGCCATCGGAGGTTACCTTTACCAGGCGGCCGCCGATATCCACGCAGCCTTTGGCAATGACTTCCCCCGCATCAAAAAGTACCACATTTGTCGTGCCGCCGCCGATATCCAGATTCGCCACCGTACATTGATTATCAATGGAATACTGTCTTGCACCGCTGCCCTTTCCGGCGATGATTGCTTCTAAATCCGGCCCCGCCGTTGAAACGACGAACTCTCCGGCAAAATCACTGAGCTCCCGAAGTACGATTTCTGAATTTTCCTTTCGCGCTGACTCTCCCGTGATGATAACGGCCCCTGTCTGGGTATCTGTCGGCTTGTAGCCCGACTTTCGGAACTCCTCAGCCACGATATTCCTGACCTTTTCGCCGTCGATCATCACCCGATTTTTAAGGGGCGTCATATGGATATTGCTTTTATAAACGACTTCTTTATCCACAATAGCGATATGCGGCACAGCAAAATATCCGGCCGAATTTTTAAATGTCAGCCGGCTGAAAATCACCTGGGTCGTGGAAGTGCCGATATCAATTCCGACACTTAAAATCGTTGATTCTTCGCTCATAGCTTATTTCGCCTTCATATGTCTGTTTTTTGAAAAAGCGGAAATATATTCCGGCGCCTTACCAGAGATATTTCCGCTCTATTTACTCCATAAATATCATGGTACTATTTTACCTTGTTTTTGGAATTTATGCAAGTTTTTGTACCTATATTCTGAATTTATTTTATTCTGCTTTTGGAAGTCCGGCAAAACCTGCGGCCAGGTCTTCATCCGTCGGGATATAGTCGCTCATTTCACCGTTGTTGAATTTTTCATAGGCAACCAGATCAAAATATCCGGTTCCTGTCAGTCCGAAGACAATCGTCTTTTCTTCACCGGTCTCTTTGCATTTCATCGCTTCATCGATGGCTACCTTGATGGCATGACTGCTCTCCGGCGCCGGAAGAATACCTTCGATGCGGGCAAATTTTGTCGCTGCTTCAAATACAGACGTCTGTTCAACAGAAATTGCCTCCATAAGATGATCATGATATAACTGGGAAAGTGTGGAGCTCATTCCATGATATCTTAAACCGCCGGCATGATTTGCCGATGGAATAAAGCCGCTTCCCAGAGTATACATTTTAGCCAGCGGACAAACCATACCTGTATCGCAGAAGTCATAAGCAAATTTGCCCCGTGTAAAGCTCGGACAGCTGGCCGGTTCTACAGCGATAAACCGATAATCCTTTTCGCCTCTGAGCTTCTCGCCCATGAAAGGAGAGATTAATCCGCCCAGGTTGGAACCGCCTCCGGCACATCCGATGATGATATCCGGCTGAATATTATATTTATCCAGAGCAGCCTTTGTTTCCAGACCGATAATGGATTGATGCAAAAGTACCTGGTTCAAAACGGAACCGAGTACATAACGATAACCTTCATGGCTTGTGGCGTCTTCAACAGCTTCAGAAATGGCGCATCCAAGACTTCCCGTAGTTCCCGGATGCTCTGCCAGAATCTTACGTCCCACATTGGTCGTTTCGGACGGTGACGGCGTTACGTTCGCGCCGTAGGTACGCATCACTTCACGACGGAACGGTTTCTGTTCATAGGAACATTTTACCATATACACTTTACAATCCAGTCCGAGATATGCACAGGCCATGGAAAGAGCAGTTCCCCACTGTCCTGCTCCGGTCTCCGTCGTCACGCCCTTTAAGCCCTGCTGTTTTGCATAATAAGCCTGGGCAATAGCCGAATTTAATTTATGACTTCCGGAAGTATTGTTTCCTTCAAATTTGTAATAAATTTTAGCCGGAGTATCCAATGCCTTTTCCAGACAATAGGCCCGGACCAGCGGTGACGGACGATACATCTTATAGAAGTCCAGAATTTCCTGTGGAATATCAAAATAAGCGGTTGTATCATCAAGCTCCTGTTTTACCAGTTCTTCGCAAAATACCACGCCCAACTCGTCGGCTGTCATCGGCTGTAATGTCCCCGGATTTAAAAGAGGCGCCGGTTTGTTTTTCATATCTGCGCGGACATTGTACCACTGTTTTGGCATCTCATTTTCTTCAAGATAAATTTTGTAAGGGATTTGCTTGTTGTCTGTCATTTCTTTCCTTCCTTTCCTGTAAAACAAAAAAATCCTGTCCTATAATACAATAGGACAGGTAAATTCTCCTGCGGTGCCACCTATATTCATTCTGTTTCAGAATGCTCTCAGCCATGTACAACCATACATGTTCCATAATAACGGTCGGATTCCGTCGCTCCTACAATCAGCCCTGGCCAACTTCGGTTTGCCCTCACAAGTCCATTCACTTTTACTCATATATCACGGTCTCACCTCTCCGCGACTCTCTGGGAATACACCATAAAAGTTACTACTCTTGTTCATCGGTTTTTTAATTGTTATTTATTATAATTCAGTAAAAAAAATTTGTCAATGGTAAGTTTTCAGATTATCGGTTTTCATAATCCATATTTTCCTACAGCAAAGCATCGCCCCGCTCTGCGACAAGCCGGTAACCGGTTGATAAAACTCGCTGTTCCAGGCAGTCCCGACATTCAGCTGCTTCTTCGCCTGTACATATCTTGTTGTCATACAAGTCATATTGTTTTCTGTTTTTCACCGGAGAAAGGTTGGGCATGACCACATTGGCGCCCGCCGCCAACCCCTTTTCCCGTCCCAGAGGGTCCATCGTTCCAAGGGCTGTTGTGGCCGGAAGAAGAACCTTTGGAAGCAATATGCGAATGACGGACAAAAGAAACAAGGTCAGCTCAACGCTGCCTGCCGTCTCATTTGCAAACCGGGTTTCATGATGCGGAATAAACGGGCCGATTCCCACCATCTGGGGCTGAAGCTCCTTTAGAAAAATCAGGTCTTCTGCCAAATGTTCCATCTTTTGTCCCGGTGAACCGACCATAAATCCGGCGCCCACCTGATAGCCGAGGGCTTTTAAATCATATAAGCACTGTTTTCGATGGGAAAGAAGCATTTCTTCCGGATGAAGCCGGCGATAAAGCTCCTCGCTGGCTGTTTCGTGGCGAAGCAGATAACGGTCTGCCCCCGCTTCTTTAAATAATTTATAACTCTCATAGGATTTTTCACCGATGGAGAGCGTGATCGCACAGTCCGGATAATCTCTGCGAATGGAACGAACAATATCTGCCATCCGCTCATCTGTATAATAAGGGTCCTCGCCCCCCTGAAGGACAAAGGTCCGAAATCCCAGGGCATAACCGTTCTCACAGCAGTCAAGAATTTCCTCTCCGCTCAGCCGATATCTTTGGGCATGTCTGTTTCCCCGACGAATACCACAATAATAACAGTCATTTTTACAATAATTTGTAAATTCAATCAGTCCCCGTGTATAGACCTTATCTCCATAATACTGTTTTCGAAGCCGGACGGCTTCCTCTGTCAGCTTTCTGGATACCTTCGGGTTTTCCCATCCCTTAAGAAGTTCCATATATTCTTTTTTTGAAAGTTCATGATTTTGAATCAATTTTTCTGCAGCATCCATACGAATCTCCTGTCTCGTCCGGTACGATCATAAAGAATATTGATCATTCAGCGAATAATGGCGTGGAATAATATCTGTCGCCCGTATCCGGAAGCAGGGCAACAATGGTCTTACCTTTATTTTCCGGACGTTTTGCCAGCTGAATGGCACCATATAAAGCCGCGCCGGAAGAGATACCCACTAAAACGCCTTCATGCTTCGCAATCAGCTTGCCTGCAGCGAAGGCATCTTCACTTTCCACGGTAAAAACTTCATCATAAATCTTTGTATTCAACACCTCCGGCACAAAACCGGCGCCGATACCCTGAATTTTGTGCGGGCCTCCTTTGCCTTCGGAAAGCACCGGAGAATCAGCCGGTTCAAGAGCCACGATCTTCACATCCGGTTTCCTGGATTTTAAAAACTCACCGACACCTGTTAATGTTCCTCCTGTACCAACACCTGCGATAAAGATATCCACATTGCCATCCGTATCATTCCAGATTTCAGGACCTGTCGTTGCTTTGTGCATTGCCGGATTGGCCGGATTTACAAACTGTCCAGGAATAAAGCTGTTCGGAATCTCTTTTGCCAGTTCATCTGCTTTTTCGATAGCGCCCTTCATACCTTTGGTCCCCTCAGTAAGAACCAGCTCGGCGCCATAGGCTTTCAAAATATTTCTGCGTTCAATACTCATTGTTTCCGGCATTGTCAGAATAATACGATATCCCTTAGCTGCTGCGATGGCGGCAAGACCAATACCCGTATTGCCGGAGGTTGGCTCGATAATTACTGAGCCTTCTTTTAAAACGCCTCTTTCTTCCGCATCTTCAATCATTGCTTTGGCAATTCTGTCTTTAACGCTTCCTGCCGGATTAAAATACTCAAGTTTTACAAGAATGGTTGCTTCCAGCCCCAGGGCCCTCTCAATATTTGTCACTTCCACCAGCGGGGTATTGCCGATCAATCCTAATGTTCCCTTATAAATATTTGCCATTTTTCCTTCCTCCTATATTCCTATTGGTTTACTATGATTATTTATGTTGTTTGTATTATATTTATGTAATTCCTATTTGTCAAGTAGGTTTTATATGTTTTTAAAGAAAAAACCTGTCCTGTGAATGAACTAAAACCGTCTCACAGGACAGGAGTCTTGTAACGCATGGGTATTATTTTTTATCTTTTGTCTGGTACAGATTGATTTCCGCCCGCGCCATATCTTCCAGAGCGGAATAAACATCGTCCATTTCGGAAAAATCCATCATCTGTTCTTCCAGCATTGCATCGCCGCTGAACAATGTCTGCATAGACTTTTCAAGGCCCCGTACAGATTCAGGAACCTCCGCCGATTCTTCACTCTCCGGAATACCTTCATCCATCGGTCTGTCCGGTATAGCTGCACCCTGCAAAAATGCGATAATGTAATCCAGTTTATTTTCCGGTATAAGTTCAAGAAGCTCTATGGCCTGTTGTCTTTTATTCATCATAATCTCCTCTTTCTGTACATTATTCATATCTAATTATAATATATTTTCTTTAAGTTGTCTCCCTGATTTTCTGCCGTACAGGCAAAACCATCGCCGGGGATACGGAAAGCTCATCCATTCCCATCCGGATAAAGGTTTCTGTCAGCGATATGTCCGCACCAAGCTCCCCACAGATACCGACCCATATACCCGCTTTATGGGCATTGTCCGCTACCATCTGAAGCAAGCGCAGGATGGCCGGATGGTGCGGGTCAAAAAAGATGTCCAGCTTTGGATTCTGGCGGTCAATGGCCAGCGTATACTGGGACAGATCATTGGTTCCGATGCTGAAAAAATCCACCTCTTTTGCCAGAAGATCACTGATAAGGGCAGCGGCCGGAGTTTCAATCATAATTCCCTCTTCCACATTACCAAAGGATATCCCCGCCGCAGAAAGCTCCCGGCGGATACCGGCAGAAATTTCTTTAATCTTCTTAACTTCTTCCACCGAAATGATCATCGGATACATAATAGAAATATTCCCATAGGCACTCGCACGATAAAGGGCACGAAGCTGAGTTTTAAATACATCTTCTCGATCCAGGCAAATGCGGATCGCCCGATAACCCATAGCCGGATTTTCTTCCGGTTCTATATTAAAATAATCAATCCGTTTATCTGCGCCGATATCCAATGTCCGGATAATAACCTTCTTTCCGGCCATGGTCTCTGCCACAGTTTTATACACCTGAAACTGTTCTTCTTCCGTTGGATAATGGTCCTTTTCCAGATATAAAAACTCGCTTCGGAACAAGCCGATGCCGGCTGCATCATTTTTTAATGCAGTCATCACATCCGAAATATTTCCCACATTCGCATAAAGATTGATTTTCTTTCCGCCAAGTGTCACATCTTCTTTACCTTTTAAAGTTTGCAGCAGCTCCTGTTTTTTCTGCTCCTTTTGCTGTTTTTCTTCCATCTCACGCAGTAACTCCGGTTCCGGTTCAATGTAAAGACAACCGGAGGCACCGTCCACTATCCCGATTTTCCCCTCGCAATCTTCAGGAAAATCCGCAGAAATAATGGCCGGAATGTTCATCGTCCGGGCCAGAATCGCCGTATGGGAGTTTGCTGAACCATAACGCGTCACAAAGGCAAGTATTTTTGATTTGTCGAGTTGGACTGTTTCACTTGGCGCCAGATCATCCGCCGCCAATATGACCGGCACATCCCCCTGCAGCATGTCATCCCCCTGACCGCTCAATATCTGAATCAACCGATTGGAAACATCCTTTACGTCCGCTACCCTGGCCCGCATATAATCGTCATCCATCGTTTCAAAAAGTGTGGAAAAATTATCGCTGGTCATGGCAATGGCATATTCCGCATTTACATTCTGCATTCGAATCATATTCGTAATAGATTCCACATAATCCATATCCGACAGCATCAGCTGATGAACATGAAAAATATCCGCATCGGCCTCGCCAACTTCATTCAGTGCTTTATCATAAAGCTTCTGGAGCTGACTTTCTGCCTCTTTCGAGGCGTCCTCATAGCGTTTAATCTCTTCTTCTACCTGCTCCACATGATTGCGAATCACTTTTTTATCCTTTTTCCTTAAAATTCCTATCGGTCCGATGGCAACTCCGCCGAAAACAGACTTTCCCTGAATCTTAATCATTTATCCAGCCTCCTAATGGATTTCATTACTCATAGAACACTTCATCCAGGAACAGCCCCTGAGGCGGCAATGTCATTCCAGCCTTTTCCCGGTTCTTCGTACGGAAAACTTCTTTAACCGTCTCCGGCTCCCTATCTCCGGTTCCAATCTCGACAAGCGTTCCCGCCATAATACGCACCATATTGTAGAGAAATCCATTGCCCTCAAATATCAAATCAATTTCCCGTTCTTTTACGTCAATATCAATCTGGCTGACTGTTCGGACAGTGGATTTATTCGTCTTTTTCACCGAAGAAAAACCTTTAAAGTCATGCTGGCCCGTCATCAGAGCCGCGCCTTCCTTCATAAGTCCCATATCCAGCCGGTCAAAACAATACCACGTATAGTGACGATCAAAGACCGATGGCACGTCCCCAATGGCTACCCGGTAGATGTAACGCTTCGATTTTGCATTCAAACGGCTGTGAAACCGTTCCGGCACATCCGACACATAAAGAATTCCGATATCCTGCGGCAAATACCGATTCAGATAATATTTCATCTCCCAGCATTTCATATCGCTGTCCGTATGAAAATTTGCCACCTGTCCCCGGGCGTGAACGCCTGCATCCGTGCGTCCTGAACCAATGAGTTCGATCGTCTCCCCTGTCATTTTCGATAGCACCTCTTCGATTTTGCCCTGTATCGTCGTTCCACTGTTTTTCTTTCCGAGACGCTGCCATCCGTCATAACGGCCGCCGTCATATTCCATAAGTAATTTAATATTCCGTTTCATAATATTTTTATTCCCCTGCATTTTCTTATAAGATTCATCTGTAAAAAAATTTCATTATTTTACAAAAAGCAGGGTATGTCCATGATTATGTACATCCCTACCTAAAATTATTCTTTCCACGATGATTCCTCTTAAACAGTATATCATAAAAAACATGCCCGATGCACAGTAAATTACCTGCATCGAGCATTTTATAAAGCTATGATTGATATTTAAAACATTTGACCCAATGCGGATCTTGCCCCTCCGGATTCAAGTTGATTCGTTCCGGCCGTTTTTCACGGCACACATCGCTCCGACTCATGCAGCGATGATAAAATGGGCATCCGTTCGCCGACGCATCCTCCCGACTCTGTTCCACATCGGTAATCTTCTGGAGCTTACGTTCATCTGTCAGTATGGAGTGGAACAAAAGCTGTGTATATGGGTGTTTCGGATCCTCATAGATTTCCTCAACCTCCGCCTCTTCTACAATCTCTCCCAGATACATGACAATGACCCGGTTACAAAAATGCCGGACAATATTCAAATCATGAGAAATAAATAAATAGGTTAACTGATGGGTCCGATGCAGATCCAGAAGAAGATTGAGCACCTGAGACTGGACAGTTACGTCCAGGGCCGACACCGGCTCATCTGCCACGATAAATTTAGAATTCAGAATCAGAGCTCCGCCGATACTGATTCTCTGCCGCTGACCGCCGGACAATTCATTCGGATACCGGTCGGCATAGGATGGGTCCAGGCCAACCTGGGTAAGCATCTGACTGACAAGCTCTTTTCGTTTTGCTTTGTCTTTCATTCCATGGACCTTTAAAGGCTCCTCGAGAATCCAGCCGATTTTTTTCATCGGATTCAGGGAACTGTAAGGGTCCTGAAATACAAGCTGAGGATGTTCCTCCCGGATGTCCAGAGTACCCGTATAGTTTTTATTCAAACCGACAATACATTTTGCCAAGGTCGACTTGCCGCAGCCGCTTTCTCCAACCAGACCAAGAATCTCGCCCCGTCGAATATGAAAGTTCACATTCTGCAGCACATGTTTGTTTTCCTTTTTTCCAAACATTCCCCGTTCCTTCACAGAATAATAAACATTCAGATCTTTTGCCTGCATGACCAGCTCGTCTTCCCGGATGTCTTCCTTATTCCGTGGGATGGATGCAATCAAATGTTTGGTATAATCATGTTTTGGATGATACAGGACCTCCTCCGTGTACCCTCTCTCCACAATCTTTCCCTGATACATGACAATGACTTTCTGGCAGACTTCCTTGACCACATTTAAATCATGGGAAATAAATAAGATAGATGTATTCGCTTCCATATGGATTTTTCGAAGCAGCTGGAGAATCTGAGCCTGAACCGTCACATCCAGCGCTGTCGTCGGTTCATCGGCAATCAACAGCTTCGGCCAACAGATCATCGCCATAGCGATCATGACACGCTGACGCATACCTCCGGAAAGCTGATGCGGATATTTCTGGCACAATTCTTCCGGCTTCGGCAGTCCTACATTGGCAAGGATCTCCACAACCCGGCCATGAATTTCATCATCCGGCATAGATGTATGGATTTTTAGACTTTCCGCTACCTGCCAGCCAATTTTTTTCACCGGATTCAGGGACGTCATCGGCTCCTGAAAGACCATAGACATATCATTTCCCTGGATTTTTGACAACTCTTCATCCGACATTTTCAATAAATCTTTGCCATTAAAGAGAATCTCTCCCGATAAAATATGGGCATCCCGGTTTTTGAGTCCCATGATCGTCTGCACTGTCATACTCTTACCAGAACCAGATTCACCGACAATGCCGACAATCTCCCCATAGCCAACAGTAAAACTCACGTCATCCACTACGGTACGCATTCCCGTTTCTTCCGGAAATCCAATGGTTAAATTTTTTACTTCTAAAAGTTTTTCTCCCATGGTTTTCTCCTATCTCGCCTGGTATACGCGCAGCCCTTCGCTGATCATACTAAAACCTAAAATAATCATAACAATTGTAAGTCCCGGAAAAATGGCATACCACGGTGCAATCTGCAAAAAAGCCTGTGCATCTGAAAGCATCAGCCCAAGACTCGGCTCCGGCGGCTGTACACCCAGACCCAGATAACTCATACTGGCTTCTGCCAATACGGCATTATTGAACCCCACCGTTGCCGAAGTCAGCATGCTGACCAGGGCATTCGGTAATATATGCACAAAAATAATCCGAAGTTTTCCTGCTCCCATTACCTGGGCACTTTTGACAAACTCCAGCTCTTTATAACGGATGATCTCGCTTCGGACAATACGGGCAAAGCTCGGAATAAACAGAATGCCAAGAGCAAAAATGATATTATTGCGCCCCGGCCCGAGAAGACTGATAAATATCAACGCCAGAAGGACACTCGGAAAGGCACTGAGGGCATCATTCAGACGCATGATGATCTCATCCAGCCATCCGCCGAAAAATCCTGTAATGGCTCCGATAATAGTTCCGAACACAACACCGATACCTACCGTACAAAGGGCAACAAAACAAGTCGTTCCCATACCGTTCATAATACGGCTTAAAATATCCCTTCCGAAATTATCATTTCCAAAAGGATGGGCCAATGACGGCGCAGCGTTTTTCAACATCGAATTCATATCTGTCGGCCCATAGGGGGTCCAGAAATGTCCGACCACCGCCATTAAAACAACGATCGTGGTCAAAATCAATCCGATGGTCAAATTATAGTTCCATTTCTTTCGCTTCATCTTATGCTCCTATTCTGTCCGCACCCGTGGGTCCACAAACTGATAGAGAATATCTACAATAAAATTAATAATGATAACAATCACCGTAATATACAGGACGACCGCCTGGACGATCGGGTAATCTCTGTTTGAGATTGCCGTTACCAGAAGTCTTCCCATTCCGGTCACACTGAATACCTGCTCCACCACAATACTGCCTGCAAGAATCTCAGCAGCCACCATGGCGATAAAGGTAATGACCGGAATCAGAGCATTCTGAAAAACGTGTATATATAATACTTTCTTCGTACGGTTTCCTTTGCTGTAAGCCGTGCGAACATAGTCTTTTTTCACTTCACTGAGTACAGAATTTCTTAAAAATTTCACGACCATGGCAATCTTTGGAATTGCAATGGCAATGGCCGGAAAGATCAAATATCGGATACATGATCCCAGATTCTCCTGAGGCATGACAAATTTCCCCGGCTGAAAAAATTTAAAAGTCAGTCCAAAAAAGTAGGTTAAAATCATTCCCAGGAAAAAAGCCGGTATCGCCATCGTTACCTGGGTAAACAAATTTATAAAGACATCAATCCACGTGCCTTCCTTTCTGGCTGACACAATTCCCATCGGAATGGAAATCACCAGAATGATAATGAAAGCCATGACGGCCAGAATCGCCGTCACCTGAAGTCGCTGGTTAATAAGTTCACTGACCGGAGTCCCTGCGTACTGATAGGATTCCCCGAAATCACCGCGAACGGCTCCGGAAAGCCAGTCAACATAACGTTCCGGAAGGGATTTATTTAAGCCCATCTCTTCTCTGAGGGCTTCTACCCGCTCCGGCGTGGCATAGGTTCCCAACTTTGCTAAAGCCGGATCTCCCGGAATAACAGAAAAGGCCACGAAAGTAACCACGGATACAAGTAACAAAGTTATAATGAGAGTTGTTATTTTTTTAAGCATGTATTTCATGGTTATTTCGTGCCCTTTCTATTCATTTAAAACGGATAATTCAAATCCGCTGTTCTGTATTTATTCTACAAAATGTACCCCGGACATATCCTGAGCTGCACATGGATAGAATACATAGCCATCCAGCTTCTCATTGACTGCCACCAGGTTTGCGGCATCCTGAATATAAACAGATGCGGCATCTTCAGCCAAGATCATCTGACATTTCTTATAAAGTTCAACCTTTTCGTCATCATCAACGGTTGCCAGTGCGGCTGCATAAGTCTCGTCAAACTCCGCATTGCTGTAATTTGTGAAGTTCTTCGGCGCATCGCTTGGATTCTTTTCCAGCCAGCTTCCCGGAGATAATGTTCCGTCAACAGCAACGATGGTTGCCTGGAAGTCACGGCCGGTGTAAACTTCTTCAACCCATGAAGAAAATTCATCCAGCTGAATCGTAGCATTGATGCCGACTTCTTTCAGGCTTTCAACGATGATTTCTGCTGTGCTTTCATGTGGTTTATAATTGTCCGGAACACGGATAACTAAATCAAATCCGTCCGGATATCCGGCTTCTGCCAGAAGCTCTTTTGCTTTCTCAACATCTCTTGTGTAGACAGTTTCTGTCTCTTCGTTATAATATTTGGAGAAAGCCGGAATCATATTCGTTCCAATGAGGTGGCTCTTGCCGCCGAACAACATTTCATTGATCTGGTCCTTATCTACGGCGTAGTTCATCGCCTGACGGACACGAACATCCTGGAATGGCTCAAAGCTGTTATTCAGGAACAAAGCCTGAACATAGTTTACATTACCCTGCAGAATATTGAATCCGCTGGTAAGCGTAGCAACCTGGTCATCGGTCAGGTACTGCCATACATCCAGTGTACCAGCCTGAAGTTCTGTTACCGCCGTATCTGTATCAGCCACGATCTTGAATGTCACTTTATCCAGATATGGCAGTTCCGGATTCCAGTAACCTTCGTAAGCTTCAACAACAAAACTCTGTCCTGGTGTAAAAGAAACGAATTTAAAAGGACCGGTTCCGATCGGCTGAGTCTCAAAGTTTGCTTCATTGCTCTGCGGAAGAATAGCCAGTGTCAGGTTTGCAAGGAATTCGGAATTTCCTTCGGTCAAATTAACCTTTACTGTCTTCTCATCAACGATCTCCACACTGTCCATAATAGAAAATGCGGAGCCTTCACCCTGAATCTCCGCATATCGTTCAATCGAATATTTAACATCTTCCGCGGTGACTGCTGAGCCATCGTGGAATGTGATTCCATCTCTCAATGTGAAAGTATAAACTTTCGCATCTTCTGAAACCTCATACTCGCTTGCAACTGCAGGTACAAGGTCTCCGCTCTTATCCGGCTTTACAAGGCCTTCAAAGACATTGAATAAAACTTCCTTAGTTCCTGCATACACCATTTTGTGTGGGTCAAGACTATCCAGATCCTGGGCAATACCTACGGTAACTTCGCCGCCTTTAACAGCAGTACCCTGGGCTGTGCTTTCAGCTTCTGTGGTCGTTGTTTCCGAAGAGTTCTTACTCTCTGCAGAAGACTCGTCTCCCTTGCCGCCTCCACATGCGCAGAGTGCAGCAGTTACTACAAGTGTCATTACGCTCAAAAGAATCTTGTTTGTTCTTTTTTTCATAATTTTCTCCCTCTCAATAAGTAATTCCTCTCATTATGAAATTGTCACATTCATTCTATACGATTGATAAAAAAAAATCAATGGATTATTGATAAAAAAACAATAAATTATTATACTGATAGTATCCGATTTTGGATAAACTTAACAAAAACAGGAGGAATTATGATGATAAAAACCGATAGCGTTCCAAATCGCTCCGAAATAAGCAGCGAAAACACCTGGGACTTAACACTTTTATACGCAGACCGTACAGCATTTTCCGAAGCTTTTTCTGCAGCGGAATCAAAAATCCCTATTTTGGCCTCTTATCGGGGCAAGATCAGCCAATCTGCCGCGAACCTTTACGCTTATCTGAAAGAAAAGGATGCACAGCTTCTAGTCGTTGACCAGCTCTACAGCTACGCCTTCCAGTATTCGGATCAGGATACGGCAAATACAACTGCCCAGGCCATGAAGAATCAGGCGCTTGGACTGTACACCCGGCTCTTTTCAGCTATCTCCTGGGAATCACCGGAGATTCTCACCCTCACGCAGGAGCTTCTGAATGACTGGTATGCGGAAGAACCAGGCCTTGAAAATTATCGGCATTTTCTCAATGATACCCTGCGCCAAAAAGCTCATACCCTTTCAGCCGGAGAAGAAGAACTTCTTTCTTTAAGCGCTGATATGAGTTACGGTCCACAAACTATTTTCAATATGTTTAATAACGCCGACTTACATTTTCCTGCCATTGATGACGGAAACGGCCACCCAATCGAAGTCACCCACGGCCGTTTTATCACACTCATGGAAAGCCGGAACCGTCAGGTGCGTAAAGATGCTTTTAAAGCTCTCTACCATACCTACGGCGCCTATAAAAATACCCTGGCCGCGGCCTACAGCGCCAATGTAAAAAAAGAACTTTTTTACACCCGGGCACGAAAGTACACTTCCACCATGGAAGCGCATCTTGACAGTTATCACATCCCAACCGCCGTATATACTCAGCTCATTGATACGGTCCATAGCTTCCTGCCGTCTATGTACCGTTATGTGAATCTCCGCAAAAAACTCCTTGGCCTGGATGAACTGCATATGTACGATGTTTATACACCGATCATTGAATATCATTCCCCGGAAATTCCTTTTGAAAAGGCTAAAGACATTGTCCTTGAAGGTCTCGCTCCGTTGGGTGACGACTATTTAGCCCTTCTCCGGGAAGGCTTCAACCATCGCTGGATTGATATTTATGAGAATCAGGGAAAACGCAGCGGCGCCTATTCTACCTGTGTCTATGGCACTCACCCTTACGTCTTACTGAATTACCAGGGAAATCTGGACAATGTTTTCACTCTGGCGCATGAGATGGGGCATTCCCTCCACTCCTGCTATACCAATGCCACCCAGACCTATGTCAATTCCAATTACACCATTTTTGTAGCTGAAATTGCCTCCACCTGTAACGAATACCTGCTTATCTCGCATTTACTGGAAAAAGCAGAGAGCAAAGAAGAAAAAGCCTACCTTTTAAACCATCTGCTGGATCAGTTTAAAGGGACCCTTTTCCGCCAGACCATGTTTGCCGAATTTGAAAAAATCACTCACGAAAAGGAAGCGGCCGGGGAAGCTCTGACCTGTGATACACTCTGTGAAATTTATAAAGACCTGAATAAACTCTATTTCGGACCGGACATGGTCATTGACGATGAAATTGCCATGGAATGGGCGAGAATTCCTCATTTTTACACCCCATTCTATGTCTACCAATATGCCACCGGCATTTCGGCCGCCATCGCCTTCGGCCGTCGGATTCTGTCCGGTGAGCCCGGCGCTCTTGCCGACTATAAGCGTTTTTTAAGCGGCGGCTGCTCCATGGACTGCATCGATTTACTGAAATCCTGCGGTGTCGATATGACCACCACCGAACCGACAACGGCAGCTTTACAGGTCTTTGATACATGTCTGGGTGAACTTGAAAATTTGTTTTGATAAATTGTTTGAAAATTTTTCGGATTTTTAAAAAAGTTTGTGGGGTTTTCCCAAAAATAAATTTTTTGTCAATTTTCAATTGACTTTCCGAATTTTGAGAATATAATAAAACACAAGTTAAGACAAAGACGTCTTCAGATGGGAAACCTCATCCGAAGGCGTCTTTTTCTTTTTGCTGAACAGGGATGGTCCGGTTCCGCAGGAAATATCAAGAGGAGGAAAAGCATATGAAAAAATTAGAAATGGTCATCAAACCGGAAAAGCTTGAAAACTTAAAATCAATTCTTGATGATTCTCAGGCAAGTGGTGTCATGATAACCAACATTATGGGTTATGGTAACCAGAAAGGTTTTACCCGGATGTACCGCGGAACAACCTACGCTGTCAACCTGCTTCCAAAGGTAAAGGTTGAAACCGTTGTCGCTGATGATGCCGCCGAGGAAATCATATCCCGGGTAGTCAAAGAAATTACAACCGGTAATTACGGTGATGGAAAAATATTCATTTATGATGTTCTGGATGCCGTTCGTATCCGTACAGGCGAGCGGGGCACAGACGCTCTTTAGAATTTTTGCCCCAAACATGTTGCTTTACGATTGCTTTTATTTTAAAGGAGGCTACCCATTATGGAATATAATTTATTAGATATTGTATGGACAATGATCGCCGCATGTCTCGTCTACTTTATGCAGGCCGGATTCGCTATGGTAGAAACGGGCTTTACCCGGGCAAAAAATGCCGGTAACATCGTTATGAAAAATATGATGGACTTCGTTATCGGTTCCATTGCTTTCTATCTCATCGGTTTTGCTTTAATGTTCGGTCAGGGCAATGGAATCATCGGTTTATCCGGTTTCTTCGATCCTTACAGCCTTGAATCTTCTCTCCAGTCCGGACTTGGTCTGGCGCTTCCGATTGGTGTATTTATGATTTTTCACACTGTATTCTGTGCAACTTCGGCAACAATTGTTTCCGGCGCCATGGCTGAGCGTACAAAGTTCTCCGCCTATCTGGCCTACAGTGCATGTATCAGTATCTTCATCTATCCGATCACCGGGCACTGGATCTGGGGCGGCGGTTGGCTGTCCTCCATCGGTTTCCATGACTTTGCCGGTTCCACAGCCGTACATTCTGTCGGCGGATGGTGTGCTTTGATCGGCGCTGCAATCCTTGGACCTCGTATCGGAAAATATCGTGCAGACGGTAAACCAAATGCCATTCCAGGACATAATCTTCCACTGGGCGCTTTGGGAACATTTATTCTCTGGTTCTGCTGGTTTGGATTCAACTGCGGTTCTACAACCGCTGCTACTCTGGAACTTGGCAATATCGCCATGACAACAAACCTGGCAGCAGCAGCAGCGACCTTAGTTGCTCTCTTCTTCACATGGATTCGTTACGGAAAACCGGATATTTCTATGACAATGAACGGTGCGCTTGCCGGTCTGGTCGGTGTGACTGCCGGCTGTGATATCGTATCTAATTATGGTGCGCTTGCCATCGGTGTCATCTGCGGTTTTGCTGTTGTTCTTGTTATCGAATTTGTTGACCGTATTCTTAAAATTGATGACCCTGTCGGTGCCACCGGCGTTCACTGGGGCTGCGGTATGCTCGGTACGATTCTGACTGGTGTATTTGCAAAATCTTCCGTCCTTGAAGAGTACGGTATGAGCCGTATCCAGTTCATCGGTGTGGAAGTCCTCGGTGTTGTTGCTGTCGGTGTCTTCACAGTCGTTATGGCCTTCATCATCTTTAAAGTCATTGACAAAACCATCGGACTTCGTGTTACCGAACAGGAAGAACTGGATGGTCTTGACGGACACGAACACGGGAGCAGCGCTTACGCAGATTTCCAGATTAAATTGTAATTATCTCTAATCCCTTTTAAATTATAATATACATAGAAAAAGACCTGCAATTTCCTCTCCGCAGGTCTTTCTCTTTTCCATTCAAATTTAAAATATACTTTATCGCACGCAGCTTGACGGCGTGCGCCCATGCGTAGCATCTGACATACGGTGTGCCCGGATGGGTATACCTTATCTGTCCGGAGTCAGTCCTTCTCCCAAGAGAAGAAGTAAGGTTCCGGCAAATACAGCCAGATCGCCCACATTGTAAATCACGTTACGGAACTTCTCCGTACCTACATTAAAACGGATATAATCGGTCACCTTACCGTATTTCAATCGCTCATAGGCATTGCTTCCGGCACCGCCAAGCATCATCGAGAGTCCCAGTTTCTGGAGGCTGTGTCCACGTTTTCCGGCAACCATCATCCAGGCTCCGGCCAGACTTCCAACGCCAAAAATGGTCATCCCTTTCAAAAGCTCCGGGTTATCGGCCATTGCTCCGAGCATGGCACCTTTATTAAAATATTTTGTCAGAATCACTTTGTTTCCGACCAGATTTTTCCGGCTGCGTTCCGCCACATTCTCTTTCACATAATCTTTAATGATCAAATCTCCGCCGCAAATGGCTGCTGCAAATCCCAAACATCCCATAGCCATGATTCATCTGCCTCCTCATATTTATCATGTGCAGTATAAACAAATTTTATAATGTAATTCCAAGAAAATCAATAGCGATTCCGGCAGCAACACCGATCACATATAAAATTGCAGTAATTTTTAAATTCTCTCTCAGAGAATCATTGGTCCGGTAAAGAACGATCAGACCGACACCGGCGCCGACCAACAGTCCCGACATCATAGCACCCAAGCTCATGGCCCCGTCTAAATACAGTTGAGTGATCACCACCGATGCTGCACAATTCGGTATAAGCCCCACAATTCCGGATATCAGAGAGCCGATCAGCGGCTGGTTTAAAACGATCTCTGTCAGACTTTCTTCACCGATCCCGGCAATGACTAAATTTAAGATAAAAGAAACAAGAATGATAAAGAAAAAAATCTGAGCCGTATGTACAAAGGCCGATTTTAAAATACCATCCTCACAATGGCAATGATCATGCTCACACATATGGTGAATATCCATTTCCTGTTCCGGTTCTTTTTTCACCATCAAAAATATAACATCCACAAGAAATCCGGCCGCCATACCAATGACCACCTTCATTCCAAGCACAGACAAAATAACTTTTACCGGTACCTGCTGTGAAATGAATACCGGAAGCATCTCATCCGATGTGGAAAGAAAAATGGCGATCAATGTACCGCGGGTAATGACCCGCCCCGCATACAAACTGGCCGCCGCCGCCGAAAAACCGCACTGGGGAAAAATGCCGGCTATACTTCCGATAAGAGGGCCGAATCTTCCGGAAGCCTGAACCACCCGCCGGGTACCGGCGCTCATCTTATGCTCAATATATTCCATAACAATGTAAGTTACAAATAAAAAAGGTAAAAGGCGGATACCGTCCATCAGCGTATCCAGAATAATATCGTACATTGCAAACCTCTTTTCCTGTCTGTCGATAGTAACTTTTTTATATTATCCTATGGATATTGCCTTTGTCAAGTATCCGCCTTTGTTTTTAATATGTTATTTTGTCAAAACCATCATGATCTTATTGCTCCGCTCAATAAATGCGGTCATGGCCGAAGCTTCCAGCGGTTTATGACTGAGTAAAGCCAGATCATAGAGCTGCTGGCAGATCATATCCGTATATTCACCATCCGTATGCTCCAGTACATACTGTACCAACGTATTGTTGGCATTCAAAATCAGTGTTTCACCCTCATTACCGAACATGCTCATATCTGTCATGCCATACATCTTCATCATATCCTGCATCCGGCGGCTCTCTTCATTTAAAGTAATCATAGAGGAAGTCTCTGCGTTCTTCAACTTCTCTACCTTTACCTGGATATTATCCCGTCCGAGAGCCTTCTTAAAGATATCAGTCAATGTCTTTGTATTTTCCTCCAGGGCTTTGCCGTCTTCCTCATTGACCTCTTCTTTGAAAATATCTGCCAGGTCTGTATCGATGCGATGGAATTTCACATTTTCCTCATCCTGTTCCAGAACGCTGATGAATGGCTGGTCAATGGCATGTTTCAGAATGACCGCATCCATCTCCTGCTCCTTAAACATGTTGATATACTGTCCCTGCTGAACTTCATCCGTCACATAGAATACCTGATTCTCATGTTTTTCTTTGGCAGCTTCCAGATAATCCTTCAAAGTCAGATATTTGCCTTCCAGGTTCTTATAAAGAATATAATCTTTCATCTTGCCTTTGAACTTTTCATCTTTAATATAACCATATTTAATGAAAGGACTGATATCATCCCAGTATTTTTCATAATTTTCCCGGTCGGTCTTGCACATACCGGAGAGCTTGTCCGCCACTTTCTTCGTAATATAATCGGAAATCTTCTGAACAAAACCGTCATTCTGAAGAGCCGAACGTGAAACATTCAGAGGAAGATCCGGACAGTCGATAACGCCCTTTAAGAGCATAAGAAATTCCGGAATGACTTCTTTAATATTATCCGCGATAAATACCTGGTTATTATACAGCTTAATAGTTCCCTCAACAGCCTCATATTCCAGATTCAGTTTTGGGAAATAGAGAATACCCTTTAAATTAAACGGATAATCCATATTCAGATGAATCCAGAACAATGGCTCTTTATAATCATTAAATACTTTCCGGTAGAAAGCCTTATACTCCTCTTCCGTACACTCATTCGGATGCTTTGCCCAGAGCGGATGAATATCATTGATCAGGAATGGACGACGATGAATCTTTGCCATCTTTTGCTCCGGTGTGATCTCAACCGTTTCCTTCGTCCCGTCCTCATTCTCTTTTTCCTCTGTTTTGGCCGGTTCCGTATAATATTCAATAACCTTGTCTGTATCAAGAATATCTTCTTCTTTTACGTTCTGAGTTTCCGGTTCACCGCCTTCTTTAGAAATATAGATTTCCACCGGCATGAAAGCACAGTATTTATCCAGAACTTCTCTGGCCCGATATTCATTAGCGAATTCCAGGCTGTCTTCATTCAGATACAGTGTGATCTCTGTACCGCGGGTTTCTTTGTCCCCTTTAGTCATGGCGTATTCTGAATCGCCGTCACATTCCCAGTAAACCGGTTCGGCATCCTCTTTGTAGGAACGTGTCTGAATCGTTACACGGTCCGCAACCATAAAGGCCGAATAGAATCCCAGGCCAAAATGTCCAATGATCTGATCTTCATTCGTCTTATCTTTATATTTTTCCAGGAAATCCGTAGCACCTGAAAAAGCAATCTGGGTAATATATTCTTTCACCTCATCGGCTGTCATACCGATACCATTATCCCGTACGATCATTGTCTTATCTTCTGAATTAACGATAACTTCAACTTTCAGCTTTTCATCCTCGGCAATTGTACATTCACCCATCATCTCCAGCTTTTTCAGCTTTGTGATTGCATCACAGCCATTGGAAACTAATTCTCTGACAAAAATATCATGATCGGAATATAACCATTTCTTTATGATTGGAAATAAATTTTCACTGTTAATGGATAAGCTTCCCTGTTCCTTTATTGTCTCTGCCATTAAAATCACTCCTTAAAAATTATAATCTAATTTTTTATCTGAAACATATTGTAATACCAGTTCGTCCGATTGTCAACAAAAAATTAGCACTCACTTTAAGTGAGTGCTAATTTTTTATTTACATCTGCTCCACCGTTATATGATTCTGTTTAAAATACTGGCAGACTGTATCATCCCAACACTGTTCCAGTGTTTTATCCATCACAAAGGTCTTATAAGAAACACCGGAGGTACACACTAATTTCTCATGGTCATAAGTAATATTCATAAACAAGCCGCCCATATCCTCCGGATTCACCGGAAGGTGATGCCTCTCCAGAAGCCACCGGGTATTCTCATCCGAAAGCTGAAATACGAATTTAAAACGGACCGGAAGCTTATGCCCTTTGATCAATTGAAAGGCGAAGGGCTTCACCTCAGACCAAAGACACAGTTTCCGTCCCGCCAAAGCATCCCATTCCTCCGAATCGAAATAAGGGCGGTTTAAATAACCGCCCAAATGAAATTCTGTGAATGTCTGAATCTCTCCGTCCCGCAGATAGAACTTATCAAACATCGTTCCGGTAAGAATTCCCGCCATGAAATTTTTAATATCCAAAACGGATAATCCAATCATGCGCTACCACTCCATATTATACATTAATTTCTGCCGTCATACCGAGAACTTCTTTATTCTCATCCAGAATCGGCCGAATGACCTCATTCAAAAATTCTGTTACCTGTTCCGGCGCACGTCCGACAAAGTTTCTCGGATTCATAATGGATTGTAACTCTTCCATCGTTGTTCCGAAAGCCGGGTCAGCTGCAATACGCTCCAACAGGTCATTTGGCTTTCCTTCGACTTTGACCATACGTCCTGCTTCCATAGAATGGGTACGAATACGTTCGTGAAGTTCCTGACGGTCTCCGCCGCGTTTTACTGCATCCATCATGATATTTTCAGTCGCCATAAATGGCAGTTCACTCATCAGACGCTGTTCGATCACCTTTGGATAGACAACAAGGCCGTCAACCACATTCATATACAGGTCCAGCACCCCGTCAATAGCCAGAAATGCTTCCGGCACACTGAGCCGTTTGTTGGCCGAATCATCCAGTGTTCTCTCAAACCACTGAGTTGCCGCTGTGATCGCCGGATTCAATACGTCGATCATCACATATCTGGAAAGAGATGCAATACGTTCACTGCGCATCGGATTCCGTTTATAGGCCATTGCTGAAGAGCCAATCTGACTCTTTTCAAACGGCTCCTCAATCTCTTTCAAATGCTGAAGGAGACGAATATCATTAGAGAACTTATGCGCACTCTGGGCAATGCTGGCAACAACATTCAGCACGCGGGTATCCAGTTTTCTTGAATAGGTCTGACCCGAGACCGGATAGCAGGCATCAAAACCCATTTTCTGTGCAATGCGGCGGTCCGCTTCTTTACATTTTTCATGATCTCCGTCAAATAATTCCAGAAAGCTGGCCTGAGTTCCGGTAGTACCTTTGGAACCAAGCAGTTTTAACTGGGAAATCATATAATCCACATCGGATAAATCCATGACCAGGTCATTTAACCAGAGACTGGCACGTTTTCCAACGGTCGTCGGCTGTGCCGGCTGGAAATGGGTAAATGCCAGTGTCGGAAGCTCTTTATAGGTATCTGCAAATTTTGCCAGCTCACTGATCACATTCAAAAGCTTTTTGCGGACAAGATACAATGCTTCACGCATAATGATCACATCCGTATTATCACCTACATAACAAGAGGTCGCTCCCAGATGAATGATACCCTTTGCTGTCGGACACTGCTGTCCATAGGCATATACATGAGACATAACATCGTGACGTACTTCTTTTTCTCTGGCCTTTGCTACATCATAATTAATATCATCCTTTGCCGCCTTTAACTCAGCAATCTGTTCCTCCGTAATCGGCAGGCCAAGCTCTGCTTCTGTTTCAGCCAGGGCAATCCACAATTTTCTCCATGTCTTGAATTTCATATCCGGAGAAAAGATATACTGCATCTCTTTGCTTGCATATCTTTCCGATAACGGACTCTGGTATCTATCATTCATGTTTTATCCTCCTAAATTAAAATTCCATATCCCCGCGAATATCCCGGGTCGGCGGCGCCAACGGATAATCCCCGTTAAAGCAGGCCTGACAATATTTCAGGCCTCCCACCATCTCACCCATGCGGTCCAGATCCAAATAGCCAAGGGAATCCGCTCCCATCATCTGACCAATCTCTTTCACCGTATGATGATTGGCAATGAGCTGATCTCTATTTGGAATATCCGTACCAAAATAGCACGGATATTTAAACGGCGGTGAACTGATTCTGACATGAACCTCCGTTGCTCCTGCATTCTTAAGCATCTGGACAATATTACCGCTGGTCGTTCCGCGGACGATTGAATCATCAATCATAATAATACGCTTTCCCTTTACCGCATCTTTTAAAACATTCAGCTTGATCTTAACACTCTGCTCTCTCATGCTCTGTTTCGGTTTAATAAAGGTTCTGCCAACATAATTATTTTTTACAAAAGCCCGGCCATACGGAATTCCCGATTCCAGAGCATATCCCATAGCCGCATCATTACCCGATTCCGGCACACCAACCACCAGATCTGCTTCCACCGGATGGGTCTGAGCCAAAATCTTTCCGGCCATGATTCGGGAATTAAACACACTGACCCCATCGATGACACTGTCCGGGCGGGCAAAATAAATATATTCAAAAATACATCGGCCGGATTTCTCAGCCAGATTACAATAGCGCCGATCCGATGCCAGACCTTCTTCATTAATAACAATGATCTCTCCCGGTTCAACATCCCGGATAAATTCCGCACCGACCGTGTCAAGTGCACAGGTTTCCGATGCTACCACCCATGTATCGTCTCTTTTTCCAATACAGAGCGGTTTAAAGCCATACGGATCCCGGGCTGCAATCAATTTCCGCGGACTCATGACGAGAAGGGAATAGGCCCCCTGAATATATGGCATTGCTCTGAAGACCGCTTCCTCAACAGAAGGGCAGTGCACCCGCTCCCTGGCCACCAGATAAGCAATCACTTCGGAGTCAATCGTTGTCTGGAAGATGGCACCATTCTTTTCCAGTTCCTCACGCAGATCCACTGCATTGACCAGATTGCCATTATGGGCAATGGCGAGCTGTCCTTTGACATATTTGGTCACCAATGGCTGAGCATTGGCGCGTACACTGCTGCCTGCTGTCGAATACCGGACATGGCCGATGGCGATATCTCCATGAAGTTTATCCAGATTTTCCGGCGTAAATACCTCATTGACCAGTCCCATATCCTTATAATATCGTATATCTCTGTTTTCACTTACCGCAATACCGCAGCTTTCCTGACCACGGTGCTGTAATGAAAACAATCCATAATAAATCCAGGAAGCAATATCCTCGCCCTTTGTGTTATAAGCACCAAAGACACCACATTCCTCATGGAGTTCTTCTTTTATCTGACAGGAGTCTTTCTGCTTGATCATAATTATAATCCCAGTCTTCTGTAAACTTCTTCGTAAGCTTCTTCTACCCGTCCCAGATCTCTTCTGAAACGGTCTTTATCCAGTTTTTCATGGGTTTCCGAATCCCAGAAGCGGCATGTATCCGGCGAAATCTCATCTGCAAGGATGATCTCACCTTTATAACGTCCAAACTCTACCTTAAAATCAATCAAGTCAATATTCTTTTCAGCAAAATAAGCCACAAGAATTTCATTGATCTTAAACACAAGTTCTGTAATACGATCAATTTCTTCCCGTGTAGCCGCACCAATGGCAATCGCATAGTAATCATTGATCATCGGATCGCCCAACGCATCATTTTTATAACTGAATTCCAATGTTGGTACAAGAAGGCGGAAACCTTCTTCAATTCCAAGCTTTTTAGAAAAACTTCCTGCAGCCACATTACGGACGATAACTTCCAGCGGAACAATTTCTACTTTTTTTACAGCTGTTTCTCTGTCGCTTAATTCCTCTACAAGGTGCGTCGGAATGCCTTTTTCTTCAAGCATTTTAAAAATATGGTTGGTCATCCGGTTATTTACAACACCTTTACCGACAATCGTTCCTTTTTTTTCACCGTTAAATGCGGTTGCATCATCTTTATAATCAACAATTAATACGTCTTCTACATCCGTCGTATAAACTTTTTTTGCTTTTCCTTCATACAGCATTTCTAATTTCTTCATTTGAATCTGACCTCTTTCTTCCATATGCTTTTCCGGTTGTTATATCCGCCCTTATTCTATCGCAATATTTTTTTTAAATCAATAGATTCCCCATTAAAATTACTTATAAAAAATCGCGGCATCACTTATAAAGACAAGGCAACATCCAGAATCATCATAATCAAAAACCCCGCCATGCTTCCTATGGTTCCCCTGTGGGACCGTCCCGAATCATTGGCTTCCGGAATCAATTCTTCCACAACGACATAAATCATGGCCCCTGCCGCAAAGGATAAAAGCCAGGGCATCGCCGGCCGGATAAAACCAGACACCAGTACGACCATCATCCCGAACATCGGTTCCACAGCCGCAGATAAAACCCCATAAAGAAAGGCTTTCTTTGCCGACATTCCCTCCTGTCTCAGCGGTAAAGAGACTGCTGCACCTTCGGGAAAATTCTGGACACCAATGCCCAGAGCCAGAGCAAAGGCAGCCGCGTATAATTCTCTCTGGTCTATATTCTGGGCTGCCAGAGCAAAAGCCAGACCAACAGCCATCCCTTCCGGAATATTATGGAGTGTCACTGCAAATACCAGTAAATTGGCCCGATTCGCCTGATTTGTACATTTTGCAAAAATGCCATCCACTATCAAAAGAAACAGGCCGCCGAAAAGGAAGCCGAGGGCGGCCGGAACCCACGGCAAGCCCCCCGACGCCTCAGCCTGCTCAATTGCCGGAATAATCAGCGACCATATGGAAGCGGCAATCATAATTCCCGAAGCGAACCCGAGAAAAATTTTCTGGAGTCCCTCATTTACCTGTTTTCGAAACAAAAATACGGTTGCCGCGCCGGACACCGTCATCAAAAATGCAAATCCGGTTCCCAGAGCAGCCCAAATCAAAGATTGTATCATGGTCTCCCACCTTTTTATTTAAATTTTCCACGAACAGCCAAACTCTGCCTGCTTATATTTATGATATGGAAAATTTAATATCCGGTGAGAAGGTTCCTGCATCAATAATTTCTCAGAGCCGATATGGTCGCTTCCACCTCATCCATTGTATTAAAATTTGAAAAGCTGAATCTCACGATCCCCTGTGCCTCCGTTCCAAATCGCCGATGCATCAATGGCGCACAGTGGCCTCCCGGACGCGTGCATATCTCATATTCCCGGGCCAGCCAGTCACTCACTTCCGCCGAATCCTCATCTCCAAGATTCAGTGCGACAATGGGAGCTCTCTCCATCACTGAATAGTCTCCGTAAAATCGAATACCAGGAATATCCTGCGCCCTTTGATAGAACTCACGGGCTAATTTCTGCTCCTTTATTCGAAGCGTGTCCATTCCCTGTTCCTGAATAAAAACTATCGCGGCATTTAAGCCCGCAATTCCATGACCATTTAATGTCCCTGCCTCCAATGCTTCCGGCATTTGAAGGGGATGGATCTTGTCAAATGTCTTTATGCCGCTGCCTCCGGTGACCAAAGGACGGACTTGAAGTCCTTTGCGCACACAGAGGCCGCCGGTCCCCTGGGGTCCCATAAGGCTCTTATGTCCGGTAAAGCATAAAACATCCACAAAATCTTCCTGCATATCTATAGGAAATATTCCCGCTGTCTGGGAGGCATCCACCACAAAAAGAGTGCCTGCCTCCCGGCACCATCCACCGATTTTCCGAATATCGTTGATATTTCCCGTCAAATTCGACGCATGTGTACAGAAAACAGCCCTGGCCCCGAAATCAATTGCCTGTTTCATCGCCGCCATATCCAAACGTCCCAGATCATCCGTTCCGACAATTTCCAGACAGATTCCCTGCCGTTCCATCTCATACAAAGGACGGAGCACGCTGTTATGCTCCATCACCGTGGTAACAACCCGATCACCCGGTGTCAGTATCCCTTTGACGGCCATATTCAGACTTTCCGTAGAATTCGCCGTAAAAATGACCTGCTCCGGGCCATCCCCATTGAACAGATTCGACAGCATCTGACGGGTTTCAAAGATCATCCTGGCCCCTGTCAGCGCCGCCGTATGTGTACCCCGGGAAGAATTTCCCAGAGTTGTCAGCGCCTGGCACACTGCTTCGACCACCTGAGCCGGCCTGTACAGGCTGGTTGCTGCGCTATCCAGATAAATCATCCAATCTCCCCCAAACGTTTCTTATGGACGAATAATCTTTTTGGCCTGCAGGAGACTTTCTGTAATATCATACATATTCGTCACACTGCCGACCTGAAGCTTGTCCTCCAAATGATAGTGGTTCAGACATGTACCGCATGTCAAAATTTCTACCCCCTGAGCTTCCAGTTCCTTCAAATCCTCCAGGGAATCTGAACCTTCACAGGAAAGAAATGCGCCACTGTTATACATCAGCACCTTCTCCGGGAGCTGTTCCTGATGGCTGACCGCATAAATAAAACCTTTCATGAGAAGTTTTCCCAGGACCTCATCTCCTGAACCCATCTGATCCGAAGAAAGAACGATCACCAGACCATTGGATTTTCCGTCCGGTGTACAGGCAATCATCTCCGGTTTCTCTTCCGGTACGGAGACTGAAATCTGCTCCTTTGCTCCAGCTTCAATAACAACAGAAAATTCCCGTTCACCCTTTTTTTCAGCCGCCGATTTTAATTGTTTATGTTTCGCCATTTTTGTCAGATTCTGAACTGCGATTTCATTGTCCACGATCACCTCGATCATTTCTCCCGGTGCTGCCTCTGCCAATGCCTGTTTTGCTTCAATGACCGGCATCGGACACTGCTTTCCACGTTCATCTAATTTTCTCATTTCCATCCACCCCTATCCTCTTACAATAACTGTTTTTTCTTTTCTGGCTGTCACCTGACCTACAATATTACATGGCAATCCAAGTTTTTTCAGCTCTTCAAGTGCCGCCGCTCCATCCTCCGGCGGCATACTTACCAACAGACCGCCGGATGTCTGGGCATCAAACAGGATTTCCTCCATGGCAAAACTGCAGTCGACAAATGCTATCTGACTTTCCACATGATTCCGATTTCTCTGACCTGCAGCCGTCAGGTAAAACTCCTCCACATACTCGGGACACTCCGGTATATACGGAATAGCCGAAGCGTCAATACAGGCGCTGTACTGATCTGTCAGCATTTCACACAGATGCACGAGAAAACCAAATCCGGTCACATCCGTACACCCATGCACCTGATACTTTTTCATAATTTCCGAGGCATACTTATTCAGTGTAGTCATAGACTTTACAGCCAGTGCCATGGCGCTTTTTGAAGCTTCCCCGAGACGATTTGCCGTACAGACGATTCCTGTCCCCAAAGGCTTTGTCAGCAGAAGCACATCCCCTTCTTCACAACGGTTATTTGCAAAAATCTTCTCTGGATGAATGACTCCTGTGACGGACAGGCCGTATTTTACATCCGCATCTGCAATCGAATGGCCGCCGGCCAGAACACCGCCAGCCTCCCTGACCTTCTCGCTTCCTCCCAATAAAATCTGTCCGAGAACATTCAAATCCATGGTTTCAGGAAAACAGACAATATTCAACGCCGTTTTTACCTCACCGCCCATCGCATAAACATCGCTCAGCGCATTGGCTGCTGCTATCTGTCCGAAAATGTACGGATCATCCACCATTGGCGGGAAAAAATCCAGTGTCTGGACAATTGCCAGATCCTCTGTCAGCTTATACACCGCCGCATCGTCTGAATTTTCATAGCCAATCAAAAGATTCGGGTCCTCTGCTTTAGGTATCTGACTCAGCACCCTGCTCAGAACGGCAGGTCCAAGCTTTGCTGTACAACCTCCGCCTTTACAAAAAACAATCGGTTCCTGTTCCATCATTCACTCCCCATTCTAAAACATTTTATCTATAGCAAAAGCTCATAAACCCCTTCAACTTCAATTCCTTCCTGAGATATCATTATTTCCAGCGCTCTCTTCGAATCCGGAACCGCTGCCCAGGCCATCCCGCATCCGGCAGATATCTGTTTCGGCACCGGAATAAGCCGCCCGTCCAGGCCATCCCGTTTACAGCACTGCTCCATCTTAAGAGCCTGAACCGTCGACGGAAATGTAACTACCACTTTCATCCTCTTAACTCTTGGCATAATCATCTACTCCTCTCCGGACTTATCGAAAAAACAAATATACAAAAAGTCCCCTGTTGAGTCCATTGTGATGGCCCTGACAGGGGACAGTCTCGTCTATGATTCTTTTTCTTCCCGGTTTTCCCGATATCCGCAGGTTACATCCGCACATACCAGTTTCTGCCCTTTTATCAGCAGTGCATTACCGCACTTCGGACAATTTTTTCCAGAAGGCCTCTGCCATGTCATAAAATCGCACTCCGGATTATTTTCACAACCGTAATATTTACGTCCTTTCTGCGTCTTCCGGATAACAATATCCTTACCGCACTTTGGACAGCTTACGCCTATTTTTTCAAAATATGTTTTTGTATTTTTACACTCAGGAAACCCCGGGCATGCCAGAAACTTTCCGTGAGGTCCATATTTAATGACCATATGACGACCGCACTGGTCACAGATCACATCTGACACTTCATCCTCAATCTTTACCTGTTCCAGTTCCTTCTCGGCAGTCTGAACAGCCTCTTCTAAATCCGGATAGAAGTTGCGGACAACTGTCTTATAATTGACACAGCCCTCTTCAACTTTATCCAAAAGAAATTCCATATTCGCTGTAAAAGAAACATCGACAATACTCGGAAATGCATCTTTCATAATCTGATTTACTACTTCGCCAAGCTCAGTCACATAAAGATTTTTATTCTCCTTCGCCACATAACGACGGGCAATGATGGTCGTGATCGTCGGCGCATAGGTGCTTGGCCGTCCAATTCCCAGTTCTTCCAATGTCTTAACAAGGGAAGCCTCTGTGAAATGTGCCGGTGGCTGAGTAAAATGCTGTTTTCCTTCAAAATCATTGAATGAAAGCTGACTATCCTCCGTTAATTTCTTTAAAAGGACATTGGATTCTGCCTTATCCTCCGTATGCTTATACACCGAAAGAAAACCTTCAAATTTAATCTTTGATGCCGTGACTGTAAAAATATAGTCATTGCAATTAATTTTAACATTTGTCGTCCCATAAACTGCATCGGCCATCCGGCTGGCAACAAATCGGCTCCAGATGAGCTGATACAGCCGAAACTGGTCTCTGGACAAGGATTCCTTAATCTTTGTCGGCGTCAGTTCACTATTGGACGGGCGGATCGCCTCATGGGCATCCTGGATCTTCCCGCTGTTTTTACTGTCTTTCATCTGACCGATCACATACTCCGGTCCATAGGCATCGCCGATAAACTGACGCACAGCGGCGTCCGCTTCCTCAGATATACGGGTGGAGTCTGTTCTAAGATAAGTAATCAGACCAACCGTTCCATTTCCTTTAATATCCACACCTTCATACAGCTGCTGAGCGATACGCATCGTCTTCTGTGTTGAAAAATTCAGCAGTTTAGAAGCCTCCTGCTGCAGGGTACTCGTTGTGAACGGCAATGGCGGTTTCTTTGAACGCTCGCCATTTTTTATATTATATATCTTGTATGGATGACCGTCCAGATCCGCCAGAATTGTCTCTAACTGTTCTTTGGAATGAATCTCCATTTTTTCCTTATCTCTGCCATAGAATTTGGCTGTCAAGGGCTTTTTCTCCCCCTTAACATCCAGCAGGACATCCAGTGACCAATATTCCTCCGGAATGAAGGAATCGATCTCCTGCTCTCTGTCACAGATAATACGAAGGGCTACGGACTGCACACGACCGGCACTCAATCCCCGTTTGACCTTCGCCCAGAGCAGCGGGCTGATCTTATATCCCACCATACGGTCCAGTATACGCCGGGCCTGTTGGGCATCTACCAGATCCATATCAATATCTCTGGCCTGTTTGATAGAATTTTTTACAGCTGTCTTTGTAATCTCATTAAATGTAATACGATGTATCTGTTTCTGTTCCAGTTTCAAAGCCTGAGCCAGATGCCAGGAAATTGCTTCTCCCTCCCGGTCCGGGTCAGTTGCAAGATAAACTTTATCCGCTTTTTTTACTTCTTTACGAAGCATGGCAAGAATGTCGCCTTTTCCGCGAATCGTTATATATTTCGGTTCAAAATCGTTTTCAATATCAATTCCCAACTGGCTTTTGGGTAAATCACGTACATGTCCATTTGACGCAACTACCCGATAATTCGATCCAAGGAACTTATTAATGGTTTTGGCTTTCGCAGGAGATTCCACAATAACCAAATATTTAGCCATAATACGCCTCCACTATCTCATCTCTATTGTCAAAACCCTTTTATACACGCCTAAATGTTGCGTATATACAGGTTTTTTCCCATCGGACGTATCCACCCTTCCAGTTCAAGATTGAGTAAAATCTTCCAGGTTTCCGATAAAGTAAGTCCACACTCTGCTGAAATGGCATCCACATCTTTTGGGCTTAAACTTAAACTAGCATACACCAATTGTTCTGAATTATCAAGTGCAAGTTTTGTTTTTCCATGCCGGCTTTTCAGACAATTTGAGGAAATGTCATAATCCTCCGCAATATCTTCCGGCTTAAAAACAAGCTTGGCCCCGCTCTGAATGAGTTGATGACAGCCCTGGCTTAATGCATCGTTAAAGCGCCCGGGCAGAGCATAGATATTTTTTCCCTGTTCCAGTCCGGCTTCCGCCGTAATAAGGGCGCCGCTTCGCTCCCTTGCTTCAATAACAAAAATTCCGTCAGCCAATCCACTGATGATCCGGTTACGCATCGGAAAACGCCAGGGCTCCGGCTTCACATCCAAACCATATTCACTTAAAATCCCGCCCCGAACCTTCATCTGTTCAAAAAGACTGTAATTTTCCCTCGGATAACAAATATTCAATCCACATCCGAGTATCCCCCACGTCTGTCCCGCTTCGAAAACATTCTCCGGTAAACTCCGGCTGTTCTCTAATACCCCCCGGTGAGCTTCTCCATCCACGCCCCGGGCCAATCCACTGATAACATCGATTCCCATTTCCGCAAGCGCCCCGGCAAAGTATCTGGCGGAGGCCAGACCATATCCACTGGCTTCTCTCGCTCCCACGACAGCAATCATCGGCCGCTTTTTTTCAGGAAGATGACCATAGTAAAACAGTCCGGCCGGTGCGTCATAAATATGTCTGAGCTTTTCCGGATATTCCCTGTCTATACGACATACAAAATGACCGCCTGATTTTTCAAGCCGGGACATATCCCGCCGCAGCAGTGTTTCATCCTTCTCCACACACTGCTCAAGCCGTTTTCGGATGTTCTCACTTAAGCCCTTAACCTCCGTATATTGTGAGTTTCTTCCATAATAAATATTCTTCGCTGTTTTAAAATATCCCAATAGTTTGTCAATAGAACGAACGCCAAGCCACGGACGGCTGCACATCCAAAACCAACATTCTCTTTCCGTCAGCCCCATAGGCCACCTCCATAGGTTTCATCAGGCAGTCGATACCCAACAGCTTCTGCCACATGCTCCATCTGAATTTTGGGGCTTCCTTCCATGTCACTGATGGTCCTGGCCACTTTAAGAATCTTCTGATAAGTTCTGGCAGATAGATGAAATTTTTCATATGCCTTTTCCAGAAAACGCTGTGTCTCCTTGTCCAGGCCACAATATTTTTTCAGCATCTGTCCTTCCATTTCGCTGTTATATCGGATATTTCCTCCGGAAAATCTTTCCTTCTGTATCTGGCCGGCCCGTTCTATCTTCACCTGCATTTGGCGACTATCCATGCCGGAACCTTCGTCGGTCATATGACGATAATCCACACGGCGAATATATACACACAAATCCAAACGTTCCAGCACTGGTCCACTGATCTTCGCCATATATTTCTGAATTTGGCTCGATGTACAGCGACAGCGCTTTCTGTCCGGATAATATCCACAGGGGCAGGGGTTCATGGCCGCTACCACCAGGGGCTTTGCCGGAAAACAAAAATCTCCCCGTACCCGGTGAACAAAGACCTCCCCGGATTCCAACGGCTGACGCAAAGATTCCACTGCACTTCTTGAAAACTCAGCAAATTCATCCAGAAATAAAATACCTCCATGAGCAAGACTGATTTCCCCCGGAGTCGGAGTTGCTCCACCCCCAACGAGCGCTTTGTCAGATACCGAATGATGAGGTCTCCGAAAAGGGCGGCAGGTCATCAATCCACTTTCTGGTTTCAGTTGTCCCGCTGCGCTGTGAATCTTTGTCACCATCATCTGTTCTTCAAACGTCATCTCCGGCAGGATATAGGGAAGACGCTCCGCCATCATTGTCTTTCCACTCCCCGGCGGCCCAATAACAAGTAAATGATGATGCCCGGCCACACAAATCTGCATGCATCGTTTTGCCGTCTCTTGCCCGCGGATATCCCCAAAATCCATCGGATATTTTCTCTCTTTTTCATTTTTTTCCGACGTCAGAACCAATATTTGAGATAGTTTTCTTTTTCCCTGGAGATGATCAATGACTTCCGAAAAAGTTCTGGCGCCAAAGACCCGCATTTCGGATACGATTGCTGCCTCTTCGGCATTTTCCGCTGAAACAAAACAATTACTGAACCCCTCTTTTACAGCCTGGCTGACCATCGGAAGAATCCCTTTGACCGGAACAAGTGTACCATTTAAGCCCAGTTCACCAATAAATATACTGTTTTCAAGAAATTCTGGAGAAACATGCTCAATGCAGCATAGAAGTGCCACAGCAACAGGCAGATCAAAACCGGTTCCCGACTTTCGAAAATCGGCAGGTGCCAGATTAATCAGATAGCGCTTGGGAGGCAGTGAAAAACCTGAATTCCGCATGGCGGTACAGATCCGCGCACCAGACTCACGAACTTCCGAAGACAGTTCCCCTACAATCTGAAATGCCGGAAGACCGTTGCTCATGTCCGCTTCTACCCGGACAATGCATCCTTCAATACCCAAACAAAGCGCACTATAGACTTTACAAAACATAAATCCCTGACCTTTCTCTCGAAAGGCAATACCTGATTCTATTTTATCAATTTGTACCCCTTTCTTCAACTATAAAGCATCTTCCTTTTTTTACATTTTTCATCTCATATTTGACGCTGCCGCTCCCGCCAGATATAATAAAAACAGGCCGCATACGGCCGCAGGGAAAGGAGTTATTACGATGAAAGCAGTTATACAGAGAGTCAGCCGGGGCAAAGTAACGATCGACGGACAGATTCACGGAGAAATCGGCAGAGGATTTGTTATCCTTCTTGGTGTAGCCAAAGATGACACCACAGAAGATATGGACTATCTGATCAAAAAAATTTCCGGACTTCGTATATTTGAAGATGCCGAAGGAAAGATGAATCTTTCCTTAAGAGATGTCGACGGCCAACTTTTGATCATCTCCCAATTTACATTATTTGCAAATACAAAGAAGGGAAATCGGCCAAGCTTTATTGATGCCGGTCTTCCTGAGCCTTCCAAAGCTTTTTATCTGGATTTTATAAAAGCCTTCCGAAATCTGGGATTCACCGTAGCCGAAGGTGAATTTGGCGCAGACATGGCTGTTGAGCTGGTCAATGACGGACCTGTGACGATTATCATTGATTCAAAAAATAAATAGCAGAAAACAGGCGGAATCCCTCAAAAAAGGACCCCGCCTGCATAAATTCTTATTTTAAAATTTTTTTAATCTCATCCATAAAGGTATTCACATCTTTAAATTCACGGTACACAGAAGCAAAACGGACATAAGCTACTGCATCCAGATCCTTCAGCCGATTCATAACAACCTCACCAATATCCTGAGCCGGAATTTCCCGCTCTTCCCGATTAAAAATTTCTGTTTCAATCTCATCAACCAGTTTATTGATCTGATCCGCCGAAATCGGCCGTTTATGGCAGGAGCGGATGATTCCTGAAGCAATCTTCTGCCTGTCATACGGCTCCCGGTTGTTATCCTTTTTAATGACAATCAAAGGAATCGTTTCAACTTTTTCATAGGTTGTAAACCTTTTCTGGCAGGCATTACATTGTCTGCGCCGACGTATGGAACTTCCATCTTCCGCCGGACGAGAGTCAATAACTTTTGAGTCTGCCTCCCCACAAAATGGACACTTCATCTTTTTACCCTCCTCAATAAATTCATTATAATCGAGGAAATAAAGGTGGTCAATAAAAAAATCCCTTTGAATGTCGTTTTGTCGGTCTTTATATCAGAAGGTCTTTTGTAATCATTGTACAGACTTTCGTCAGATTTTGTGAAATAGTTTTTAAAATATAGCTGCTATATCCTACGTGCGTCCAAAACTGTTCGGATATCAAAGTTTCAAAAACTCCAGAATATTTAAGAAAAAATCTAACCTGCTTTTTCGGGAACTTCTATTACAGACATTTTTTCAAACGCCCATAGCTTCAAAAATGTCTGATTTTATCCCCGAAAAAGCAGGTTGTTTTTTTACAAATATTCTGGAACATTTTTACCATTTGATATCCGAACAGTTGCGTTCGCGTAGGATATAGCAAATAAGCATTTTTAAACTATTTCACAAAATCTCGAAAGCTGGCACGTATTACAAAAGACCTTCTGATATATTTCCGATAAAGCGGCATTCAAAAGCATTATTTTTGTCCGCTTTTATTGTTCTTTTTTATCCTTCGCAATGGCGCATGATCTCCTCCATGCAAACGTCCACCAGAATGATATCCGCACCAATCTGCCGGACGCATTTCCAGCCAATTACATATTCTGTGTCCCTGCCCAGAAGGCCGCACCATTTTCCCTGACCGGGAATGATCAGCTGACAAATGTTTCCCGTCTTGGGATCAAATTCCACATCCACCACAAAACCAATGCGCTGACAATCCCGAACATTAATGACTTCTTTCTGGCGAAGTTCGCAAATACGCATGCCGCACCCCATAAAATACTTCTTAATTTTATGTTATGCGCCACTTTCCGTCCGGTGACTACCGGATTTGCTTTTACTTTTTATTGGGTAACATCTGCATAAACTGCTTCGGTAAAATCTTTTAATTCTTCCGGATGAATAATAATCTGCGTTCCCCGGACACCACCGCTGACAGCGATCTCGTCATAAAGCATGGCCGTTTCATCAATCCATGTCGGGTATTTTTTCTTCATACCAATAGGCGAACATCCGCCGCGTATATAACCAGTCAAGCCAAGCAGTTCTTTGACATGGGTCATTTCAATTTTTTTATCTCCGGCCGCTTTCGCTGCCTTTTTCAAATCCAATTCCATAGTCACCGGGACACAAAAAACCATGATGCCCTGCTTATCCCCGCGGACAACAAGGGTTTTGAAAATCTGGTCCGCCGGAAGGCTGACCTGGGAAGCCACATGCTCTCCGCTCAAATGTTCTTCATCAAATTCATAGGTTTCTATCCGAAAAGCTATGCCTGCCTGCTCTAAAAGCCGCATGGCATTGGTTTTATTGACATCAGCATCTTTCTTTTTTGCCATTCTGATCGCTCCTTACTTTCCTTTTTCTTGCAATACGGAGTAAATTATACTATAATTTTTCTCATAATTCCAGTGAGGTGTAGGAAAATGCAATTCAGACCATGTATCGATATACATAATGGCAAAGTGAAACAGATTGTCGGCGGCAGTTTAAAGGATACAGGCAACCAGGCTAAAGAAAATTTTGTGTCGGAACAGGATGCAGCCTGGTATGCCAGCCAATACAGGAAAGATGGAATCTATGGCGGTCATATCATTTTGCTGAACCCGGAATCTTCGGAATACTATGAGGCAGATGTGGCTCAGGCCCTCGGCGCCCTGACGGCCTATCCGGGCGGACTTCAGATCGGAGGCGGTATTCATCCCGGAAATGCCCGCCGTTTCCTGGATGCAGGAGCTTCCCATGTCATTGTAACTTCTTATGTCTTTAAGGACGGTAAAATCCATTTTGACCGTTTGAAGGATCTGGCAGAACTGATCGGCAACGAACATCTTGTTCTCGATTTAAGCTGCCGAAAAAAGGACAATGACTATTACATTGTCACTGACCGTTGGCAAAAGTTTACATCTGTGAAAATGAACCTGGAAACCATGGAAATGCTGTCCCCATACTGTGATGAGTTTTTAATTCACGCTGTCGATGTGGAAGGCAAGGCCTCCGGTATTGAAAAGCCATTGGCAGAGCTTCTCGGCAGCTTTACTGTCCGTCCGGTCACCTATGCGGGCGGAGTGGGTTCTTTTGAGGACCTTCGTATATTAAAAGAGCTGGGACAGAACCATATCAATGTGACCATCGGCAGCGCGCTGGATTTGTTCGGCGGTCCGATTCCCTATGAAACTGTCAAATATCTTGGAACAGAAAACGAGGTGACATTATGATTGATATCAAAGATGTTATGCCCATCTCCTTTTTAAAAAAGGAACCCTTTACCGGCAGCTATCAGGGAATGCGATACCGAATGGAAAAATCAGAAATCCCTCTTGCTGAGAATTCTCAAGAAAAAAAAATCGTCTTAAAAATCTGTATTTGGCCTCAGCCCTTTTGTTTTGACAAGACCGACGAGGCAAAAAAGACGTGGGAAACCTTCGAATTTTCGCCGGAAGGACTGACCCAGGCCGTCAACTGGCTGAATATAAAATATAAAGATGAAAAAGAACGCTGGACACGGGATTAATTTCCTGTCCGGCGTTCTTTATTAAAATATTTTTATTGTTGAAGATAATTTCGCATACTTTTCAGAGCATTTTTTTCAATTCTGGAAATCTGCGCCTGGGATATGGAAAGTTCTGAGGCTACTTCCATCTGAGTTTTTCCCTGATAAAAACGCATTTTGATAATTTTCCTCTCCCTGTCACCAAGTTTATTTATGGCTTCCTGCAGGGCAATATTCTCAACCCAGGCTGCCTCCGTATTTTTCGGGTCCCTGACCTGGTCCATAATACACAGTTTATCGCCGCCTTCCGTATATACCGGTTCATATAGAGATACGGGACTCTGAATCGCATCCATAGCAAAAACAATATCCTCTTTGCTGATACCGATTTCCCCGGCCACCTCCATGACCGAGGGTTCCCGGTTATTTTTTTTGATAAATGCTTCTCTGGCATAAATTGCTTTATAGGCAGTATCACGGAGAGAACGGCTCACCCTGATACTGTTATTATCCCGAAGATACCGTCGGATTTCACCAATGATCATCGGTACGGCGTAAGTCGAGAATTTTACTCCCTGGCTCAAGTCAAAATTGTCGATAGCTTTCATCAACCCGATACAGCCAACCTGAAATAAATCATCCGGATTTTCATTGCTGTTGGAAAAACGTTTAATGACACTGAGTACCAGTCGGAGATTTCCCTTGATATATTCTTCCTTTGCCTCCATATCTCCTGCTTTAATACGTAAAAACAAAGCTTCCTTCTCCTCTTCTTTAAGGAGAGGAAGCTTTGACGTATTAACACCGCATATTTCAACCTTACCCTGAGCCATAATAAGAATCCTCCTTACCACACTTGTTTGTCAACTGAAGTACAGTAAAGATTTTTCACATTATGAAATTTTATTATACGGTTTTCTTAAAAATAAAAAAATTATTGGGGCTTGACAAAAAAGAGAGTTTCAACTCATTCTGCTGATTTCTTTTTTTAACCGATTCATAATTTTTTTCTCCAGACGTGATATATAGGACTGAGAAATGCCGAGCAGATCTGCCACTTCCTTCTGTGTCCGTTCATATCCGTCCTTCGTATTCAGCCCAAAACGCAGCCTGATGATCGTCTGCTCTCTTGGAGACAGCTTATCAATTGCTTTATTTAAAAGCATACGGTCAACTTCTCCCTCAATGCCTTTATAAATAACATCCTCTTCTGTGCCAAGAATATCTGACAAAAGAAGTTCATTGCCATCCCAGTCGACATTCAGCGGCTCGTCAATGGACACTTCCATGCGCGTCTTATTATTCCTCCGCAAATACATTAATATTTCATTTTCAATACAACGCGACGCATAAGTCGCCAGCTTAATATTTTTTTCCGGATTAAATGAATTAATCGCTTTGATCAGTCCAATTGTTCCTATAGATATTAAATCTTCCACGCCGATTCCCGTATTGTCAAATTTTCTGGCAATGTATACAACCAGTCTCAGATTGTGTTCAATCAGTACCGCCCGGCCATCCTTTTCCTTTTCCGTTCCAAGCATTCCTATAGCTTCCGCCTCAGCTTCATTTTCCAATGGCACCGGCAATACATCTGCGCCTCCGATATAAAAAATATCTCCACCACTTTGACGAATCATCTTCTGAGGATTCCGACGCGCCGCGTATCGGAATTTTCCCGGTAATGCTGCACTACATATCATAACTTGCTCCTTCCGCACACATTACTTTTTCAGAATATCCGGATGCACAATAGCACTAAATTCCCCACTTTGGCTAAGTTTTCCTTTATAAATGCCAACAATGCACCCACTCTGCTCATATTTTCGTCCCTGATTTTGAAAAATCAGCTTATCCACCGTAACTCCCAGTAGCACTCCATGTTTTTTCCCAATGGAGTGATACGGAATCGCCCGAATTCCCGGAATAACCGTTCCATTCTTCAGGCAGGTCTTTAGACGTCCATATTCCACCAGACAAACCGGTTTGCCGGTCAGCGGTTCATATAAACAATTTCCCGTATCTAAAAGCGCTTTGATGGTCACAATACGTCCGTTCAGATGTATTTGTAGATTTCCACTGCAATTTTTTAATCGATATTCTCTTGTAAAATGGGTGTGGTAGAAAATGATTGGGCACAAACTTCCGATCAGAAAGAAGCACCCGCATAAAAGAATCTGGTGGTGAACAGATTTTATCGGATGAGAATGTGAGAAAGAAAACTTTATTCTATTTGACAAGCGGTTAATAACGGGTTCAAATCACCTCCTGAAAATGATTGATCCTATTATAACGCAAAGGAGAAAAATATTTTGTCAAACGGTTGTCCCGGTTCCATAAAATGTTTCCGCCGCTTTCTACAAAACGTGCAAAAAAGAAAACAAAAAAGTGTTCTTTTCCAAACCTTGAAACGGTTTTTCAAAGAACACTTTTTTGTTATTAATGAAGTCCGGTCGTGTCGCCAGAAATGCAAAACGAATCTCCATCATTTTGGTGATTTTCGCAGTGCTTACCTATATAGACCGACGTGAATAAGAAAAAGCATCCCGCAACTACTCTTCCAAATTCAGGATGGTTTTTCCTTCCTTTTCCCATGAAAAAATGCCTCAGGAAACCGTTTGACGGGATTTCCTGAGGCATTTTGTGCTAAATATTATTTCTTCTGTAAGAAACTTGGAATCTGGATGGTACTTGTACCAACAGTCGTCTCACTCTTTGTGATCGGTGTTCTCTGAGTCGGAGCCGATGTCTTGAATGAAGATGCACCGCTGTTAAATGCTGGACGCTCATTTGCTTTCTTCATGAAAGTCGAAGTCTGTCCGGCACTCTCCTGTGCTTCCAGGCCAGTTGCGATAACTGTGATCGAACATGTATCCGGTGTGCTTTCATCATACATCGCACCAAAGATGATGTTTGCAGATTCGCCCGCCAGCTCTTCAACATACATAGCCGCTTCGTTTGCTTCAATAAGGCCGATATCACCGGAGATATTAATAACGATATCTGTGGCACCTTCAATCGTTGTCTCAAGCAATGGACTTGTCGTAGCCTGTTTCACAGCATCCAGAGCTTTTTCATCACCATGACCTTCACCGATACCGATATGGGCAATACCCTTGTCTTTCATGACTGTCTGGATATCTGCAAAGTCAAGGTTGATCAGTCCTGGAACATTGATCAGGTCAGTGATACCCTGAACACCCTGCTGCAATACTTCATCCGCTTTTTTCAGAGCTTCCGGCATAGAAGTCCGACGATCAACAATTTCAAGTAATTTATCATTTGGAATGATAATCAATGTATCTACATTTTCTTTCAGATTTTCGATACCCATATTGGCATTTACCATTCTCTGCTTTGCTTCAAAACGGAAAGGTTTTGTAACAACACCAACCGTCAGACATCCCAGGCTCTTTGCAATACCTGCAACTACCGGAGCTGCACCAGTACCTGTGCCGCCGCCCATACCGCAGGTAACAAATACCATATCGGCGCCTTCGATCAATTTTGTCAATTCATCCACGCTTTCCTCAGCAGCCTTTGCTCCTACTTCCGGTTTTGCTCCAGCGCCAAGTCCCTTTGTCAACTTTTCGCCAATCTGAACAAGCTGATTGGCCTTGCATAACTGTAAAGCCTGTCTATCTGTATTTACGCCAATGAATTCTACACCGACAATATTTTCTTCGATCATTCGATTTACTGCATTATTTCCGGCACCGCCGACACCAATGACAAGTATTTTAGCTGCTGCATCCATTTCGTTTGTTTTTATCTCAAGCAAGGTAGTTCCTCCTTTTAATATTAATATCTTTTTTCTCAATTTGCACTATCATATTATATAATATAGTTTTTCGTAAAAATAATCAACCGTTTCTTTTAATTTTCTTTCGTAAATATAATAGAATTTTTTGTCGAATCATAGTTCTCCAGATGCAATATTCCCCGAATCTGGTCTGTTTCCTGCATATTAAGGAGTTCTGGCAGTATATTGGCCAATTCTGTGGCTTTTCCTTCCAACAGAACCGGCGCTCCAAACCCTATCCGGATTGCTTCGTTTATATAGACTGTAAAATATCCATCTTCTCCAATCTCTATCTCTTCTGGGGCAATATCATGATCCACAAGCAGCTGGCATAATTCTATTACTCCTTTGTAGACTGTCCGATTTTCTATGGATATAGTCTGACCGATCTCCAGGTCGCCGGCTTCAGCACCTGTGATCAGCGGAACTGTATCCCTCCGCTCAGACAACACCTCCTGAACCACACCATTATCATCAAAATAGAAATAGTTTTTTCCCTCTTTCAGGCATCCAAGAATATCCGTCTCACCAACTTCAATACAGATCATATTTCTATTTTCTATTTTCACCTGAACATCTTCCAGAAATGGAATATCCTCCACTTTGTACCTGAAATATTTCAAATAACAGATTAATGTGTTCGGAGCATCTTCAGGAAAGCCAATCCGTGTTTTAATTTCATCGGCCGTGTAATTTTTATTACCGATCACCCGGACTTCCTCCAAACGAAAGCCATAGATCACAACACCCACGGCCACCGCCAAAATGATAAATATGCCAGCAATGATTTTCAGTCCGCGATGGCGTTTTGGAATAGTTCTTCTATCCCTTTCCTTATCCCAAACGGCTTCCCCATCTTCATCATTTTCCAATTCCTGTTCTAAATCTTCAAAATCTTCAAATTCTTCAAACTCTTCAAGCTCTTCATCCTGATAATAATTCTTATCCACGGTATATCCACCTATTTTCCAATAATCTCACCCTTACGGGTATCCCTGCAATGTCGAATTTCTGCACCAAGTTGTGTCAAATCTTTGCATATATCCTGATAACCACGTTCTACAAAGATGGAGTTCTCGACGATAGTATCACCTTCCGCCATCAGGCCCGCAATTATGAGCGCCGCTCCGCCCCGCAAATCTCTTGCAGATACATGACAGCCCTTTAATTTTCCGACGCCGCAGATCACAGCCCTGTTATTTTTTATTTGTATATCCGCCCCCATTTTCCGAAGTTCTTCAGCCGTCCGGAAACGATTTTCAAAAATATGCTCATAAATCGTAGTTTCTCCCCTGGCTGTGGAGAGGACCGCCATCAGTTGAGATTGCAGATCCGTTGGAAACCCCGGAAATGGTTGGGTATGAATATCTTCAATCGCAAAAAGCCTCCGGGCAGATTTGAGAAAAATTCCCCGGTCCGTCATTCGGACTTCACACCCCATGGCTTCACATAAATGCAGCAGGCAGTGGATATGCTGCTCTGCCACATCAAAAAGTTCAATTTCGCCGCCGCTTCCGGCAGCTGCTAACAGATAGGTACCAGCGACAATCCGATCTGTCATGACCGTGTATTCAGTGTCCCGCAACGGACATTTGCCCAAAATGCCGATTCTGTCCGTCCCGGCGCCGTAAATACTTACACCCATCGCCTCCAGAAAACCGGCAAGGTCTGTCACTTCCGGTTCCTTCGCCGCATTTTGTATCCATGTAATTCCCTCGGCCATTGCTCCGGCCATCATCAGATTCTCCGTTGCTCCGACACTTGGATAAGGCAGTACGATTCTCGCTCCTGATAATCCATCGGTCTCACAATAAATCTCCCTATCCTGTTCCTCAATATGTACACCCATCTGTTCTAAAGCCCGCAGGTGGATATCTACCGGACGCGCTCCTATGGTACAGCCTCCGGGATAATCCAGGACCATATGATGGCAGCGCCCCAACACTGCTCCTAAAAGCAAAATTGAAGAACGCATCTTTCCAATACATTCCCGTGAAAGATTTTCCAGATGGATTTCCGACGCATCAATGCGAAGCATATCTCCCTGATGAACTACCTCACAGCCAATACTGCGAAGTATTCTCACCATGTATTTTACATCCAGAATATCCGGACATCCCCGGATGACCGTCACTCCCTGATGTAAAAGTGATGCGGCAATAATGGGCAGAGCCGCATTTTTTGATCCATGCACATGAAGCTGGCCGCTGAGCGGCCTGCCGCCAGATATCAGATAGGATGACACATCAATTACCTCCGAACACAGACTATAACATATTCTATGCGGAAGTCTTTTAAATGTTCCTGTTATCGTTTAAATTTAATACTCCGCGAAACGCTCAATATTAACCCTACTTCGCAGAGAAGAAAGGTAACCGACGTACCGCCATAACTGATGAACGGCAGCGGTATCCCCGTATTCGGCAGTGTATTCGTAACAACACCGATATTAATGATGACCTGAAGGCCAATCTGGGCCATAACCCCAATAACAATAAGGGCACCATACAGGTCCGGTGCATTATTTGCAATAATCATACATCGCCAGAGCAGTAAAATAAATAACAAAATAATGGCAATGGCTCCGAACAGCCCCAACTCCTCACAAATAATTGAAAAAATCATATCATTGTGAGCTTCAGGAACATAGGAAAGCTTCTGAATACTCCGTCCCAGGCCTTTGCCAAAAACACCGCCGGAACCAATGGCATAGAGCGCCTGCCGTGTCTGGTAGCCATACTCGGAAGTCTCCACATGCAGCCAGGCTTCGATACGGTCCATACGGTAGGCCGCCACCTGCAGGAAGATAAACATAACACCGATACCGGCCCCGACAACACCAAAAAATATTTTATACTGATTGCTTGCAACAAAAATAATAATAAATGAAATTCCTAACAGAATGATTCCCGTACTCAGATTGGAGACTGTAACAAGCAGAACCATCGGAAGCGCCAGTGCAAAGCATTTGACAACCCCCCGCCAGCTCTTAAGCTGTTTTACCGCCTGGCTCGCCACATGGGCAAGGAAAATGATCAGTACAGCCTTTGCCACCTCGGAGGGCTGGAACTGGATCGGTCCAATCTGAATCCATCGACGCTGTCCGTGACTGGCCACACCGGATATAAGAACCAAAACCAAAAGCAGATTAATGACAATATACGCCATAAACGTAAACCGTTTCCAAAAATGATATGGAATACGACTGATCACCGCCATTCCTGTCAATCCAAGAACCGCCATCATACACTGCCGCTTCAGATAAAAAAAGGAATCCCCGTTATTTTCAATCTGTGAATTGTAAGCACTAGTACTATAAATGATTACAAGGCCAAAACAGACCAGAAAGATAACGATGAACAACAGACTATAATCAAAATACTTTTCAGTCTTTACCCGGGCTCTCTTCTTTTTTTCTTCAGTTGCTGTCATTTCCCGCGCCACGTTCATCACCTCTACTCTCTCAAGTTTCAATCCGCCAGTTTATGGACAAATTCTTTAAACATTCGTCCCCGCTCTTCATAACTCTTAAACATATCCCAACTTGCACAGGCTGGAGAAAGCAATACCGCATCTCCCTTCTCAGCCTTTTGTGAACAGACCTTTACTGCCTCTTCCAGGCTTTCTGTCATGATTATATTTTCAAATCCATGACGACGGGCACATTCGGCAATTTTATTTGCCGTTTCTCCAAGGAGCACAAGATAACGCACCTTATCGCCGAAGGCTTCTATCCATTCGTCATAGGTACTCTGCTTATCATAACCGCCGCCGATGAGCAGTGTCGGACGTACCATCGCCTGGACCGCTTTAATAGCCGCATCCGGATTCGTTCCCTTAGAATCATTATAATAGGAAACTCCCCGTTTTTCTGTCACATACTCAATCCGGTGTTCCACACCCATAAATGAGGTGATCGTCTCCCGGATTTTTTCCATCGGCACGCCAACACACCGTGCCATAGCCACAGCCGCCATGATATTTTCCATATTATGAAGGCCGAGAATTTTGAGTCCGCCGGCACTGCAGATAACCTCCAGAGCACCGTCACAGGCATAATAGATTTTCCGATCATGGAAAAAATATCCATTCTCCAAAACCTGAGTGCTGGAAAAATAGATTACCTGAGGTACAGCAGTTTCACCGATGGCCCGGGTCAATGGGTCGTCATAATTAAGAATGACATAATCTCCGGCCGTCTGATTTTTCATGATATTTTTTTTAGCATTAACATAGCCTTCCATTGTGTGATGTCGATTCAGATGGTCCGGCGTCAAATTCAAAATAGCACTTACCTTTGGATGAAATTCATCTACGGTTTCCAACTGAAAACTGGAAGTCTCAGCCACCACATAACCTTTATCCGTTGTATCCATCGCAACACCGGCATAGGATGTTCCAATATTTCCCACAACATGAACTTCTCTGTAATAATTTTTCAATATTTCCCCCACCAGTGTGGTGGTCGTCGTCTTTCCATTTGTTCCGGTAATTGCAAGAACGGTTCCCTTTGCAAACTGATCCGCCAGTTCGAGCTCACCCCAGATCAGGACCCCCGCATTCCGCATTCGGTTCACAAAATCCACATCCGTCGGAATTCCCGGGCTCAAAACAGCGATATCCAATGTACGGATAATTTCATCCGTCAACTCACCGATAATAATCTTGATATTTTTTTTCTCAGGAAGCTTTGCCTGGATTTCTTCGGCTGTGAGTTCCCTATTTCCATCGTAAAGAATCAAATCTGCATTTGTTTTCATAAGCAGCCCGGCTGCGCCTATCCCACTGATTCCCGTGCCGGCTACAAGCACCGTCTTATTTCTCAAATCCATATGTGTTTTCCTCCCGTTCATCCCGATTTATTTTCTATTAAAGCGCTAAAAAACCAATAAGACATAAAATAGCTGTCACAATAGAAAAAATAGCAACAACCTTTGTCTCCGGCCAGCCGCACAATTCAAAATGGTGATGAATTGGCGCCATTTTAAAGAATCGTTTTCCTCCGGTCTTTTTGAAATATGTCACCTGAATCATAACAGAAACAACCTCGACCAGATAGATCAAGCCAAAAATGATGATAAATAACTGCATATTCATCATACTGGCTGTGGCAGCCACAAAGCCGCCCAGGGCCAATGACCCTGTATCTCCCATAAAGACTCTCGCCGGATACACATTAAACAATAAAAATCCTAAAAGGCTGCCTGCGACCGCCGCTGTTATCGGTGATAAGCCGCTGTTGATTCCCATGGATACCACGGTGAGGAATACAGCCACCAACACAGTCACGCTGGAAAGCAGGCCGTCCAGCCCATCTGTAAAATTGGTTCCGTTCACTGTCCCAAGAAATACAATAAACATAAAGATAATGAACAGCCACCATGGCAGATGGATGTATAATCCATTTTCAAAACCACCAGTAAACGGAATGAGAATTCCGGTACCAGCATCTGTGAAATTCATCAAATAATAGATAAACACACCTGTGATCACGAACTGTCCTGCCATCTTCTGCAAAGGCGTCAGCCCGAGATTCCGTTTTTTGACCACCTTAATATAGTCATCCATAAAACCAATAATACCAAATCCCAGTGTAGAAAAAGCAACCGGTATAATGGCCGGATAATCTTTCATATAAAACAGTGATGTGACGATCACACTGACAATAAAAATGACACCGCCCATGGTCGGAGTTCCTGACTTTTTCTGATGAGCTTTTGGTCCCTCATCGCGAATAAACTGTCCAAATTTTAATTTTTGAAGAAATGGAATGACTACAGGGCACAACAGTGCGCTGATCACAAAAGCAATGATTGCCGGTAACACAATTGTATATTTCATAATGACACCTCTCGTTGAATTCTTTCGTATTCTGTCCAAATTAAGAATTATAATACCTTACCCTAACCTTGTAAAGTCTTTCAGGACAAATCGTCCCCTGTTTCTTCCTGTGTCTCTTCCTGTTTATCCTCAGGAAACAGATAGGGCAGGACCATTTCATAAATTTCACTCATCACAGGCGCTGCGATCGTACCGCCATAATAGGTTCCCACCGGCTCATCGATCAGAATGATACCAATGATCTTCGGATCTTCCACCGGTGAAAATCCGATAAAGGAAGCAATATACTTCCCGGAACCCCTCGGCAATTTCTGGGATGTCGCAGTTTTTCCCCCGACATCATATCCGGCTACCTGACCATTTTTTCCGGTACCCTCAGATACGACCAATCCAAGCAATTCTTTCATCGTCTCCGATGTTTCTTTGCTAATTGCCCCGCTTTTTACCGGATAATCGAAAACCGTCTGCGTATTTCCTTCCCCATCGGTCGTATACATACCCAAATGAGGAGTTACCAGATTTCCTCCGTTAATGACTGCACTCACCGCCCGAAGAAGCTGCAGAGGCGTAATCTGAAAGGACTGACCAAAGGATATGGTCGCCAGTTCCACAGCGCCGACATTTTCTATCTTATGCATGATAGAGGTAGCTTCTCCCGGAAGATCCACTCCGGTCTTCTCAAACAGCCCAAGCCTTTCAAAATATTCATACAGGCCTTCAATCCCCACCCGGGCTCCCACATCCATAAACACCGGATTGCAGGAATTCATAAAGCCCTCGGTAAAGGTTTCACTTCCATGCCCACCCGTCTTATGACACCGTATTTTCCGGTCCGCCACGATCCGAAAACCAGGGCATGAAAATGTATCATTTAAGGTTACCACATTTTTTTCCAGAGCCGATGTGGCCGTAATGATCTTAAATGTGGAACCGGGTTCATATGTATCATTAATGCAGCCATTACGCCACATTTGATTCAGTAAATCCTGAGTATTAACACCTCCATCATCTGTAATGGAGTCAATCAGTGTAAAAGGCTCATTCAGGTTGAATTCCGGTACATTGACCATGGCATAAATCTCACCATTCTGTGGGTTCATAAGGATGACCGAAACGCTTTTTGCCTGTTTCTGCTTCATGACTTTTTCAGCCACCTGAGTGACATAGGATTGAATATTATAATCCAGACTCAGGTGAAGACTCTCACCCACCACAGGATCCACCCGGGTCTCCGCACTGTTTTCAACTTCGATTCCCCGGACATCTGTCACCGTCAGAATTCGCCCTTCGTCTCCCTGAAGATAATCATCATACATGACCTCCAGACCGATGATCCCCTGATTATCGCCACCGGTAAATCCAATGGTTTTTGCTGCCAGTGCATCAAATGGATAATATCTGGAATAATCCTCATCCACCATAACACCGGCCAGTTTATAACTTCGGATCAGATCACCGGTTTCTTTCGGAACATTTGAGCGGATTCTCTCAATGGAAGATACTTTTTCCACCCGCTTCCGGACCTTTTCCTCATCCATCTCCAGTGTTTCAGACAACACCTGAATGACTGCTTCCGGATCCGTGATCTGATTGTGAATGACGGAGATGGTACATACCGACTGATTTGTAGCAAGAGCCACTCCATTTCTGTCGTAAATAATTCCTCGTTCCGCTTTGATTACCCGCTCCCTTTCATGCAGATCATCCGCCCGCTCTTTATAATGTTGGGAACGATTGACCATGATATACCACATGCGGGCAAGGAGTACCGCCAGCAAAAATATCAGCATCAACAGGACAAACAGCATTTTCCTGCGCTGATAGGTTTTTGTTGTTTCCATGAAACATGAAACCTTCCTACGGACATTTAGTATACTATATTAATATTCTTCCGTGTTTATACCATCCAGGTCTGTTTATTCCGTCGAATCACTCGAGTTCAACATAACCATCGCCAGCTTCATCCACTATTTCGTTATCCTCTATATCTTCATCTTCTGTATCTTCATTTTCAATCGGTGTACCATCTTCATTTGTTTCTGGCTCTGCACCCCACTGATAATTTCCCGGATCACCACTGGTCTCTTCCGATCCTTCGCCATTATTTGGGAATATCTGAAGATAAGGAAGGACCTCCTTTAGAATATCGCCGGCCATTTTTGTCGGAGCACTGCTGTCTTCCTGATTATCCTGAAGCTCATCAATAACAACATATACAACGACCTGCGGATCTTCTACTGGTGCAAATCCAATAAAGGATACGACATATTTTCCGGTACCACGCGGTACTTTTTCTGCCGTACCGGTCTTGCCGCCGATGGTATAACCGTCAACTCTGGCCGCTGTACCCGTGGTATACACGCCGTCATCAGCAACAGTCTGATGCATAGCTTCCTTCAGCCAGTCACAGGTTTCTTTTGAAAGGGTATTGCGCACAAGTACCTTATCAAAGGACTTCACTACATGACCGCTTTCTGTTGTAATTTCTTTAACTACATGGGGCTGATAATAGTGTCCGCCATTTACAATTGATGAAAAGGCCGCGATCATCTGAACCATCGTCAGGTTAAAGCCCTGTCCAAAAGCACTGGTCGCCAGTTCAAAGCTTCCCATCGTGGATTCATTAAATACCAGACTTTCTGCTCCGGCTTCTCCCGGCAGATCAATTCCCGTCGCCCGGCCAAAACCATACAAACGATGGTATTTCAGCATATCTGTTGTTCCAATCCGATTTCCTATCTGCATAAGAGCGTCGTTGCAGGACCACATGATTGCCTCCTGAAGCGTCGTCGTTCCATGTCCGTAGGTATAATGACACGGAATATGCTGCGTGCCCACGCCATCAAAAAGGTCCTCTCCGCCATCGCATAAGAAACTGTCCCCGGTAGAAACTTTATTCTCATCCAACGCCGCGCCGATCGTCAATGGTTTCATCGTTGAACCTGCCTCAAATGTATCGCTGACACAGAAATTCCGCCATACATCATACAGAGCATTCGTTTCTTCCTCATCGCTCATATTTGCAATCTCTTCTTCGCTGTAATATGCTGACAAATCCCTTGGTGAATTCAGATTAAAGGTCGGTGAATCTGCCATTGCAAGAATTTCTCCCGTATTCGGATTCGCCACAATGACACCCGTATGCTTGCTTCCCCGTTCCTGGCCCAGCTGTGCCACATACTTTTCCACAATCCGTTGAATATTCAGGTCAATGGTCGATACTACATTATAACCATTGATTGCCGCCACTGTCGTACGCTCAAAATCAGATTCGTCCGACAGATATCCGTATTCCCGTCCATTCGTCCCATTCAGCATATCGTTATAATAGCCTTCCAGCCCCCAGGTCCCCTGATTGCCGCTGACTGTAAAACCGATCAGAGAAGCAGCCAATGAGTCATAAGGATATTGCCGCAGGTATTCCTCTTCAAACCAGATACCTTTAACCAGTGCACTATCCTTCTGATCCTGCTCATCCTCCGAATTCATAAAGTCCTGATAAGCTTTTACCGTATCGTAATCTAGTTTTTTAGCCAAAACAATGTAACGGCTGTCCGGATTCTCATCCAATGCATCATAAACCGTTTCTTTGTCTATGCCAAAATACTCTTCAATAGCTTCTGCCGTCGGTTTCTCACAGTCGCCATTGGAATTTAATACGACATAGGGATCCAGCACCAGATTATACACCTTTTCACTGGTTGCCAGAACCGTTCCATTTCTATCCTTAATGTCTCCCCGCTTAAAGGGAATACTTTTACTATCATAATCCATCTGCGCCATAACAATACGCGCATATGTATCGCTGCTGGATAAATTGATATACAACAATCGTCCGATCAAAACACAAATAAATATGAGCAGCACAATAAAAACAATCAACAATTTTTTTCGATTGTTGTTGCCAAACTTCTTTTCCTGTTTTCTACGCTTTTTTCTTATAGGTCGCTTCGGGAATTGATTTTGATTCACCAAGATGTCACACCGCCTATCTATCTAAGTAAAAGCCCTCAGTAAGCTGAGGGCTTTCATATTCTAGTCATCCGCCGGAATCTGTCGATATTGCTTGACATAATCCTGATTTTCGTTGGAATAATAATGGATCTGCCCTTCCGTAATAGCCGTCATGCCAAATTCACCAACGGCCCGCTGATACACTTCTGACAAATCAACCGCACTGTTAATACGTTCTTCCATCGCCACATTTTCATTTGTAATAGTACTCAATTCAGATTTCAGGTCGGATACCTGCTGACTTGTACGAAGGACCTCATTTTGAAGGCTTAAATAAAAGACGCAGGCGGCTACTGTCACTACAACAGAAAAAATCAAAAACAATGTATAGGTAAGATTCAGACGTAATGCACGCTCCTGATTTTTACGTGCTATTTCTTTTTTTCTGCTTTTTTCCGCGTGACGACGACGTTCTTCTGCAGTCAGACGCCGTTGTCCGGCCGGCCATCCTTCTGCTGTCTGTCGCCGACGTCTGGTTGGATGTTCTTCCGGCGCCGCCTCCAATTTGCGAACGGTGCTGCCTTCGACATAATATCCTGTCGGCCGCATCTGCTGTCGTCTTCTTCTGTTGTCCGTCATAATCACCGCCCCTTTCCTGAATTATCTGCGTTCAAAAACACGCAGCTTTGCGCTCTTAGATCTCGGATTCATCTCCAACTCCTCCTCTGACGGGAGAATCGGTTTTCGTGTGACTACTTTTCCCAGAGATTTTTTTCCGCAGACACACGTTGGAAAATTCGGAGGGCATTCACATGGATTCTCACATTTACGGAAAATGTTTTTCACGATCCGGTCTTCCAGAGAATGAAAAGTAATGATACAGATTCTTCCATTTTTATCAAGGAGTTCCACCATTTCATTCAAATGGCCCCGGAGCACTTCCAGTTCCTGATTCAGTTCAATCCGAATCGCCTGAAAGGTCCGCTTGGCCGGATGTCCACCCACAGCCCGAAATTTCATTGGAATCGCCGCCTTAATGATCTCTGTCAGCTCATCCGTCGTTTCCACCGGCTTATCTTCTCTGGCGCGTACAATATGTTTCGCTATATTCTTAGCAAATTTATCCTCACCGTAATCCCGGATCATCCGGTATAATTCCATCTCACTGTAACCATTGACAATGTCTCTGGCCGTTTTCTCCTGCCGCTGATCCATACGCATGTCCAGCGGTGCATTCTCTCTGTAACTGAACCCCCGCTCTGCTGTGTCCAGCTGATAGGAGGATACGCCCAAATCCAGGACAATGCCATTCACCCTGAAAATTCCAAGGTCACTTAACACCTGTTTCATGTCACTGTAATTGCTTCGCACAATCGTGACTTTATCGCCAAAAGGTCTCAACCGTTCGCCTGCGGCCTCAATAGCTGCCGCATCCTGGTCAATCCCGATAAAATGTCCTTTTTCGCCAAGCCGGCTGCACACCTGAAAAGCATGTCCTCCACCTCCAAGGGTCCCATCGACATAAATGCCGTCCGGCTGAATATTTAAATTATCAATCGTTTCCTCCAGCAAAACAGATTGGTGCCTGAAATTCAATCGTACCACCTCTTTCTTTTGCTGCTATAAAGAAATTCCGATGTCTTCCATATGCTGAGCGATATCATCCATATCATCCACATCCACATCGTTGATTTCTTCCCACTTATCCTTGCTCCAAATCTCAATACGATTAGAGACGCCGACTAAAACGGCTTCTTTTTCAAGCTTTGCAAATTCTCTTAAATTGGCCGGAATTAAAATACGGCCCTGCTTGTCAATTTCACATTCGGAAGCTCCTGCCAGAAAAAACCGGCTGAACTTACGGGCATCTTTGTTGGTCATCGGAAGCTCATGGATCTTACTCGTAAAGCTTTCCCATTCTTCCGTAGGATACACAGAGAGACAGCCATCCAGCCCCTTCGTCAGAAAAAATCTTTCACCCAAAGATTCTCTCAATTTTGAAGGAACGATCAGTCTGCCTTTAGCATCTAACGTATGATTATATTCACCAATAAACATACAGACCACCTGTCTCTCACTTTTGGCTCCTATGGAAACCAACTTTCACCACTTTGTTTCACTTTCTCCCACTTGTAGTTTTATTCTATATTATTTGGATTGAGATAGCAATACCAATTTTGGTTTTTTCAAAAAAAATTCATTCTTTTTTAATACATTATGAATCATATGGTTTTTTTCTAAAATATATGATAAAATGGGTGAGAATGTGTGAAGAAGCGGCATTTTAACTGCTGCTTTTATATAAGAAAGGACGTATGAATATGAAATTAGGTATTGTCGGTCTCCCGAATGTGGGTAAAAGTACCCTCTTCAATTCGCTAACAAAAGCCGGCGCTGAATCTGCCAACTATCCATTTTGTACGATTGATCCAAATGTGGGGATTGTTTCCGTACCGGACCACCGTCTGGATGTACTGGCCGATCTTTATGATTCCGCTAAAATTGTTCCGGCCGTCATTGAATTTGTGGATATTGCCGGTCTGGTGAAAGGAGCCTCCAAAGGCGAAGGTCTCGGGAACCAGTTTCTCTCCAACATCCGCGAGGTTGATGCCATCGTCCATGTTGTCCGTTGTTTTGAAAATGACAATATCGTCCATGTGGACGGAAGCATCAATCCATTAAGAGATATCGAGACTATCAATCTGGAATTAATCTTCTCCGATATTGAAATTATGGAACGCCGCTATGCCAAAGTAAGCAAAGGCGCCCGCAATGATAAAGCCCTCGCCAAAGAAGCCGACCTGGTCAAACGAATTATCGACCATCTGGAAAGCGGTAAAATGGCCCGTTCTCTTGAAATTGATGACGAAGAAGAACAGGCTCTTTTGCAGAGTTTCAATCTTCTTACAGGCAAACCGGTCATTTATGCGGCCAATGTTTCCGAAGACGACCTGGCCGATGACGCCGCCAGCAATGAATTCGTTGCTTCCGTTCGGGAATATGCGGCTTCAGAAGGTTCCGAAGTCTTTGTCATCTGCGCCCAGATTGAGCAGGAAATCGCCGAACTGGACGATGATGAAAAGAAAATGTTTCTTGAAGATCTGGGGCTTTCCGAATCCGGTCTGGAAAAACTTATCAAAGCCAGTTACCGTCTGCTCGGCCTGATCAGCTACCTGACCGCCGGACCAACCGAATCCCGTGCATGGACCATTAAAAATGGCACCAAGGCACCTCAGGCCGCCGGAAAGATCCATTCCGATTTTGAACGCGGATTTATCAAAGCCGAAGTTGTCAGCTATGACGACCTGATGGCCTGCGGCACTTACAACGCCGCCAAAGAAAAAGGACTTGTCCGTATGGAAGGTAAAGAATATGTGGTAAAAGACGGAGATGTGGTCCTGTTCCGATTTAATGTATGAGAAAATGGCTGTTGCACGATTTTCGTGCTGCAGCCACTTTTATTATCCGCTGTTTACTTTTTTTCTTAATTCAAATATAATGTAAATATACAAATGAATAAAATCTCCCTGATATACAAAAGAAGGAACATACGAACACGAGAAAAAGGAGTAAACAATATGTATCTTAAAGCATGGGAGAACTTGGATATTACCGACGATTTTCTTTTTGGCAAGGTCATGCGGAATCCTGAAATCTGCAAACAAATGATTGAGGCTATTTTGGATATTCACATTGAACGTATTGAATATCCTGAGGAACAAAAGGTTATTGATATGACCGCGGATTCAAAAAGTGTGAGACTGGACGTTTACGTCAAAGACACCAAAGATGTTATATATAACATCGAAATGCAGCCCGTAAAAAAAGACAATCTGCCTAAACGCAGTCGCTATTATCAGGGCATGATTGATTTAAATCTTATCGAAAAAGGCGATTCGTACAAAAATCTCAATCAAAGCTACGTTATTTTCATTTGTTGTTTTGATTTATTTGGACGTAACCAGTGTATGTACACATTTGAAAACCGCTGTATTGAAGAACCGGATATTTCCCTTAACGATGGCACCGTAAAAATTTTCTTAAATTCCAAAGGCAATTTATCCGGCAAAAATACAACACTTAAAGCGTTTCTGTCATACATAAATAACGGCACCTTAGCCGAAGATAGTTTTATTACATCATTGGATCACGAAGTAAAAAAAGCCAAGGAAAATCTGGAATGGAGGCGAGAGTATATGACATTATTTATGCGAGATCAGGAAAATAAGGAACTGGGGCGTTCTGAAGGCAAACTCCTGAATACCATTGCTCTTGTACGTAAAAAGCTGGTCAAAGGTTTGTCTCCTGAAGATATCGCGGATATTCTTGAAGAAAATGTAGGAACCATCGAAATGATGACACATTTCATTCTCGAATATCCTGAATACAGTGATGAAGACATTTTAAAAGAATTCAAAAAATAACAACAGATAGGGGGATAGCAACTTCGCATTGCTATCTCCCTATTTCCCTGTGTTCACGCGCGCCGTTGTATCTACCTGCGAATAGATGGCAACACCGCCGATAGCGATGACTCCGCCAATGATGACCAGTATTCCCGGAATCTCTCCAAAAATAAAGAAGCCAAAAAGAGACGAGAAGAAGGACTCCATCAGCTTCACAGTTGATATGTAGGAAGCGCTGAGATATTTCAGTCCCCAGCTATAAACGCTATGCCCCAAAAAAGTACAAAAAATCGTCATTCCAAAAGCAGCGCCATAGTTCACCAGTCCATAACCGGTGAAAGCTGTCCTCGAAATAATCATCACAAGACAGACGGTCAGACAGGCAAATCCATATACAAAACATGTATAAACTGAGGTGGATATATGGGTTCTGCAGGCTCTTCCAAACAATGTATAGGCCGACGCAAAAAAGGCCCCGAGCAAAGCAAGGATATCTCCAAAAATCACATTGCTCCCACTACCCATGTCAGAAACTGCAATCAACACCGTACCGAGAAAGACAGCTCCAATCCCCAGTATCCCTTTCACAGGAATCTTTTCCCCACACCATAAAACCAACGTCAGGGAAACAATAAATGCTTCCATATTAACAAGAACAACGGAGGCGGCGATACTGGTATATTTCAGTGATTCAAAAAACACGGTGAAATGCAGACCAAGAAACAGACCGCCGCAGGCACAGAAAAGAATATCCCTCGCCTTTAGATTCTTTATTTCATCGCGAAATTTTACCAAAAGCACCGGCAATAAGATCAAAATAGCGAAAAGCATTCGGTAAAACACAAGAACAATGGACGGCGCCGATGCCATGCGGACAAAAATGGCCGACATGGCAATGCTCACCGTCCCCAAGATCATTCCAATTTTTTTCATCGTTTTAATCCCTGGATAAAATCATCCATGCCAATCCTTCCTCTATAGTGATTCGGCCTTTTTCAGCAACAAGTTCATTACTTACACAAAGGCTTTCGCCGAAATGGGTATTTGCCTGATTCAGCGGATATTTAAATCCTTCCAGCGTAATTCCAGATAAATCCATAGTTGCCGGAACGAGGGACATATATTTTCCAAAAATTCCCTCTTTTTTCAGTTCACAGCCTCCCCGAATCATCTGAATCTGATTGTTCTTGTCGATCAATATTCCCTGAACACCGGCCTCCATAATATTTTTAAGCATCTGGAGATTGGCCAGCACATGATCCAGACGGCTTCCCGTACCTCCTAAAATGTGGAGAATCTTTTCATCGGCCGATTGAGACATTTTACACGGACAACTGCTGACTGTCGTCTCCCTGCAAGGATTCTCATCAAACAACTGCAGCGCCAGCTTCACTGCAATATCAGTGTCTGTATAATCCTTCTCGGGAATAAACTGATGCACACAGATATCCTTCCGGTGCACATATTTTTCCAATGTTCCGCCATCAATGGTATCAAAATCACCAACCAGATGGGTAATGGTCATTCCGGCTCTGTCGGCAAAGGCCAGGCCGCCGTCGACAGCAATCACCTCATCATATTTACTATTTTTTAAAAAAGAGAAGGCAAAATCGTCATCGATATTGCCTCCTGTAATGATCAATACTTTCATTTGTATTTTTTAAATACCTCCAGAAATCCTTTGACATTATCTTCCACGGAACCTTTATAGACCGCTGAACCTGCAACAAAAATATTGGCTCCGGCTTCAATGAGCATCTCCACATTGTCCAACGTTACGCCGCCGTCCACTTCAATATCCACATCCAAATTTCGATCTGAAATCATCCGACGCAGCCGACGTACTTTATCCGTTGTTGTTTCAATGTATTTCTGTCCGCCAAATCCCGGATTGACACTCATCAAGAGAACCATATCCACTTCCGGCAGAATCTCTTCGATTGCCGAAAGAGATGTCGCCGGGTTTAAAACCACACCGGCTTTAATACCATAACTTTTGATGACCTGAATTGTCCGGTGGAGATGTTTACAGGCCTCTGCATGGACCGTGATCACATCCGCTCCCGCATCCGCAAACTCTTTGATGAACCGCACCGGTTCATCAATCATCAAGTGAACGTCAAACACCTTATCCGTCACCGGCCGGATGGCCTGAATCACCGGCATTCCAAACGAAATATTCGGCACAAACTGTCCGTCCATCACGTCAATATGAATATACTCGGCACCGGCCTGAGCAGTTCTCACCACATCCTGACCCAGATTTGCAAAATCCGCCGATAAAATCGACGGAGATAAAATCAACATCATCAATACCTCCTCTGTTCCTTCAACTCCTGATACATCTGCGTATAACTTTCATAGCGCACCCGACTGATCTTTCCTTCTTTGAGCGCCCGTTTCACACCGCAATCCGGTTCGTTTAAATGATTGCATCCTGCGAAACGACATTCTTCCTCATAAGAAAGAAATTCGGGAAAATAGAGTTTCAATGTCTCATCTGTAAAATCATTTAAATAGAGAGAGCTGAATCCCGGTGTATCAAAAAGATAAGTTTCCTCACCGAGATAAAACAGTTCAGAATGACGGGTCGTATGCCGCCCCCGCTTAATCTTTTCGCTGACAGCTCCTGTCTCCATTCCGGCCTCCGGCAATAACCAATTCATCAAAGACGACTTCCCAACTCCGGAAGGTCCGGCCAGGACGGTCGTCTTTCCGTTAAGCAAAGTTTTTAATTCATTCATTTCAAGAGACTCTTTCACACTGACAAAAAGCATCGGATACCCACAGGCACGATAAATGTTTTCCAATTCCTCCCGTCTGGACCTGTCGATCAGGTCGCATTTGTTAAATCCGATGAGCGTCGGAATGTGTTTATAGGTCATCTGAATAAGAAATCGATCTAAAAGTCCCAGATTCGGCTCCGGCTGAGCAGCGGCAAAAAATACCAATGCCTGATCGATATTTGCCACTGCCGGCCGAATCAATTCATTTTTTCGGGGTAAAATATCCCGGATATTTCCTTTTTTATCCGTCTCATCAAGAATATCAATCTCCACATTGTCACCCACCAGGGGTTTAACTTTCCGGTTTCTGAAAATTCCCTTTGCTTTACATTCATAAATTCCCTGGTGCTCGATGTGGATATAATAGAATCCGCCGATTCCTTTAATAATCTTTCCCTGCATAGACGCCTCGACTAACTAAAATAAATCGAATAGGACGCGAACTGAACACCCTCAACATAGGCGCGTACCGTTGCGGAGGTTCCAAGTTCGCCACTCACTGTCGTACCCCATCCGGAATCATAAGCATCTGGAGAACTGCAGTACGCCGCATATACAGTTTCAACACGGCCGTCAGCATATTCCACCTGAACGGTTACCGTACCCGAATCGAATGCGGCCTGGTCTCCAATGTCATGACCAAACGGATTATCGCCCGGCATATAGACAGATGCGCTTCCCTCTGCCGGTTCCGTTTCTTTCGGACCCGTACTTATGACAAGGTCCACATAGGTTCCTTTATCCACCTGAGAATTGGCATCCAGTCCCTGTCGGATAACATAACCTACCTCTACGCTATCACTGTTCTCGTAGGATACACTGCCCACCTGCAGATTTACATTCGAAAGAGCAGCTGCAGCGTCATCATAACTCTTGTTCACAAGATATGGAACTGTTGTTTTGCCTCTGCCCTTGCTGACTGTCAGGGTCACCGTTGTGCCAAGCTTTACCTTCTCTCCGGATACCGGAGATGTTTTAATAACATGATTTTCTTCTACTGAATCATCCTCTACGTTCTCTACCTTTACCTTCAGGCCCATGCCTTCCAACTGAGATTTTGCCGCCTCCAGAGACATATTGACCACATCCGGCATGTCAGGAGATTCATTGCCCTTGCTGACAAACAAAGTGATAATTGTTCCCTTATCTACCTTTGCACCCGCCGCCGGTGTTGAACTGATAACAACACCTTTCTCTATGGAATCATCTTCTTTTTCCTGAATCTTATAATCCAGTTCCTTTTCCTGAAGAAGTGTAATGGCTTCATCCTGAGTCTTTCCGGCGCAATCCGGCACTGAGACCTGACGGCTTTCCGTCGAGATATTTCCCGATGTGCGGGTCGATTTCGTTGTATTGCCAAAACCTCCGAACAGACCTCCGGCCCGTCCGATCAGGAAGAAAATAACAATCACGATAATTACCGCACCTACGATGCCAAAAATGGTCATTGTCTTATCCAGTGCCGGATTGACATCGTCTTCATCCTCATCCTCTTCTATGACAGGCTCCGGTTTCTTTGGCTTTGGTTTCTTACGTTCATGATGATTATCATATTCTTCATATTCTTTACGCTCTTCTTCCAGCTGACGGCGCCGCCGTTCTTCCGGTGTCAGCCGTTCTGCCCGTCTGGCCGATTCCCGGTCTTTATGAAGAGATGCGTTGCGAAGTTTCTGTACATCATTTTCATCCATGACCACCGTCGTACTGTCGCCCACGCCACCGGACGGAGTTACCGTGCCGATGACCACATAGTTGCCATCCGGTTCTGCCAGAGCCCGGCGCAGATCCATGATCAGCTCTTTTGCTGAACTATAACGCAGATCCGGCTTTTTCTGAGTACACTTGAGAATAATCCGTTCCACACTCCGCGGAATATCCGGATTCAACTGTCTCGGCGGTACCATATTACCCTGAATATGCTGAAGCGCCACAGACACATTGTTCTCACCATCATAAGGTACTTTTCCGGTGACCATCTCATACATCGTGATACCCAAAGAATAGATATCACTCTTCTCATCACTATAACCGCCTCTGGCCTGCTCCGGTGAAATATAATGCACCGAACCGGCCGCATTGGTCGTCACCGTCGTCGAATCCGCCGCCTTGGCAATACCAAAGTCCGTCACTTTTACTTTGCCGTCTCTGGACATGATGACATTCTGCGGTTTTATATCTCTATGAATAATCCGGTTGGCATGGGCGGCTCCCATACCGGAAGCAATCTGAACGGAAATATTCAAAACTTCCCGGATATCAAGCTTTCCTTTTCTTTCAATATAATGTTTCAGAGTGATTCCCTGAACCAGTTCCATAACAATATAATAAATCCCGTCTTCCTCACCAACATCATAGACATTGACAATATTCGGATGGGATAATCCGGCGGCCGATTGAGCTTCCACCCGGAATTTTTTTACAAATGTAGCGTCTGCACTGAATTCCGGCTTCAAAACCTTCACAGCGACAAAACGATTCAATTTCTGGTCTTTGGCTTTATACACATTCGACATGCCGCCAGCGCCGATTCTGCCGACAATCTCATATCTTCCCGCCAAAAGCGTCCCTGCTGTTAACATCTATTCACCTCCACATCAAAAGGGTCAATAACAATGACTGCAATATTATCTAAACCGCCGTTATGTTTGGCTTCATCGATCAATTCATCGACCACATCGCCAATATATGTATTCTTTACAATATCAAACAGCATATCATCTTCAACCATATTTGAGAGTCCGTCCGAACACATGAGAATCTGATCACCTCGTTCCAGATCCACCTCAAAGAAGTCAATCTTGGCATTCTCTGCTGCTCCAACAGCCCTCGTGATGATATTTTTATCCGGATGATTCCTGGCCTGTTCCTTTGTCAGTTCACCGGCTCTCACAAGTGTTGCAACAAAGGAATGATCCTCTGTTACCTGATTAATCTCTTTATCAAGAAGATAGAGACGACTGTCTCCGATATTTCCCACAAAAAGCTGATCCTCCTCAATATAGGCTACGACCATCGTCGTCCCCATACCTCTCAAAGATTCATCTTCGGCCGCCTTCTCGATCAGTTTACGATTGGCATATTTCACGCCCTCATCCACCATACGAATCAAAGCGTCCGGTTTTGAAGTTTTTATATATTCCAAAAAACATTCTACGGCATATCGTGAAGCAAAATCGCCCGCATTATGGCCACCCATACCGTCAGCCACGATGAACAGATTCGGGAAAGCGCCCACCGGTTCCTGAGAATAATATATAAAATCCTGATTTATTTTCCGGACCAGACCTACATCTGTTTTTCCATATACCCGCATCCTATACCTCCTTTTTTCCAGTCTGAGTCATATATCTGCGGCGTAACTGGCCACAGGCTGCCTGTATATCCCGACCCATTTCTCTTCTTATAGTAACATTTCCCCCATATTTTTCAAGGTTATTTTTGAAATTCACAATGGATTTCCTGTCAGACTGGATATAATCCCGCTCCTCCACCGGATTAATAGGAATCAGATTCACATGCCACATGAATCCCTTCAAAAGATGTGCCAGCGCTCTGACGTCCTCCGGCGAGTCATTCACGCCGCCTGCCAGGCTGTATTCAAATGTCAGCCGCCTGCCATTTGTATCGTAATAATAGCGGCAGGCTTTTAAGAGTTCTTCAATCGAATATTTATTGGCGATCGGCATCATGGATTTTCGTTTCTCATCATTGGATGCATGCAATGAAATTGCCAGAGTCATCTGCAGATGTTCATCCGCCAACCGATAAATTTCCGGTACAAGTCCACAGGTAGAAAGGGTAATGTTTCTCTGACTGATATTCAGCCCTTTGTCATCAGAAATCATCCGAATGAACCGGACGGCCGCATCATAATTATCTAATGGTTCTCCGGTTCCCATAATGACCACATTGGAGACGCGCTCACCCGACTCTTTTTGTATTGCATACACCTGTCCAAGCATCTCTGCCGCTGTCAAATCACGTTCCAGGCCCAGAAGTGTAGACGCGCAGAACCGGCAGCCCATACGGCAGCCAACCTGAGAAGAAATACAAACAGAATTTCCGTGTTTATATTTCATCAACACACTCTCAATAACACTGCCATCTTCCATCCTGAAAAGATATTTTCGGGTGCCGTCGATGTTCGAAACCAGACGGTCGACCATCGTCACCGGATAAAGCGTCGCTTCACATTTCAGACGTTCTCTCAGATTTTTCGAAAGATTCGTCATCTCATCGAAACTCTGAACCAGTTTCACGTGCATCCAATCATAAATCTGACGCGCCCGAAATTTTTTATCGCCGAGTCCGTCCGTTACAAAATGTTCCAGCTCATCCAAAGTCATCGATCTGATATCTGTTTTTTTCATAATCCATCTCCTTCGGAACCGGGCAATGAAAAATCCATCTGTGCCATATTCTCCCGGCATCAGCTGGATATAGCCCTGATCTATCGTATTGGAAGAAATTCCTTCCGGCAAAAATTTTTTTAAAGACTCTGTCTCAAAAGGGAAATGCTCCTGAAACCACCGAACATTTTCTTCATTTTCCTCCGGATTCACTGTACACGTACTGTAGATCAGACAGCCTCCCGGTTTCACATAATCAGAAACCACCGTCAGTATATCCCGTTGCAGTTTGGCCAGGGTTGCTATATCCTCCCGGTTCACCCGATATTTAATATCCGCCTTCCGGCCGATCACACCAAGTCCGGAACAAGGCAGGTCAGCAATGACCACATCAGCCATTTCCTTATCCTCCGGGACATATACAAGTGCATCCTGACATTCGGCCTGAATATGATCCGCATTCATCCTCTGAATGTTTTCTTCAATCAATGCGACCTTTGATTCGGTAAGGTCTCTGGAAATGATCCGCCCACCGCCGGTTAAAAGCTCGCTGATCTGAATACTTTTTCCGCCCGGAGCCGCACACACGTCGATCACCCTGTCTGTCGGTTTCACCCCGGCCGCCTTTGCCACCAACATGGAACTGACATCCTGAACAGTACAGATTCCCTCTCTGAATTCCATAAGCGCCCCGAGATAATTCAATCCTTTCAGTGAAAATGCTTCCTGAACTAACGTACTTTGAACAGCTGTAACGCCCTGAGCCTCCATTCGCCGAATAAAATCTTCCGGCGGCAGCCGATGTTTACACAATCGGACGGTCAGCGGCCGCTCCTCCAGAAACCATTGGAACATTTTTATCGTATTTTCCCTGCCATAACATTCCGTCCAGTAATCCACCAACCACTCCGGCTGAGAATAGTAAATCGACAGATTATCCTCTGGCAATTTGGATTTTTCCGGATTCCGAATCATATTGCGGAGAATTCCATTGACAAAACCAGAAAGATTTTTGAACCCCCGCTTTTTCGCCAGCTTTACCGCTTCATTACATACGGCTGATTCGGGAACCCCATCCATATATTTGATCTGATAAACCGACATCCGTAAAATTGTCCGAATGACCGGTTTCATTTTCTTTACCCTTACACTGGAAAATCGGTCAATCATCCAGTCCAGCGTCATCCTGCGTTCCAGTGTCCCCCGGGTCAGACGACTGATAAACCCCCGTTCTCCGCTGCCGAGATACTGGTACTTTTCCAGCATCCGCCGAATCGCCACATGGGATGGTGCCTGTTCTCTTTCAATCTCCAGAAGCAGATCACAAACGATATCCCTTAAATTTTCTGAATTAGTCATCATCACGCCGTCCTCTGCCGCCAAATAATATCAGTAATCTCAAAAGTTGTAAAATGCTCGCCGCAGCTCCGGCCACATAGGTTAAAGCCGCTGCACTCAGGACCTTTCTAGCCCCCTCATTTTCATCACCCTGTAAAAGTCCGGTAGAAGAAAGAATTTTAAGTGCTCTGGAAGATGCGTTAAATTCCACCGGAAGTGTGACCAACTGAAAAAGAACCACTGCAAAAAAGAGAATGATTCCGGCACGAATCAGGAACTGATTCCACCCCATCAAAACACCGATCAAAATCAACGGCCAGCTGATGGTCGAACCAAAATTGCAGATTGGCACAAGAGACGCCCGTATCCGAAGCGGTGCATAATCCTGCTGGTCCTGAATGGCATGTCCGCATTCATGCGCAGCAACACCAATTGCCGCAACACTGGTTGCTCCGAAAACACTGTCGGACAACCGGAGTACCTTGGCCGCCGGGTCATAATGATCCGTCAGACTTCCTGAAATTCTCTGGACACTGACATTATAGATACCCGCCTGATGAAGAATCGTTTCCGCCGCCTGAGCACCGGTGATCCCACGGAAATTTCTCACCCGGTCATACCGGGCAAAGGTAGATTTCACTCTGGCCGAAGCCCACATGGAGAGCAAGGCTCCAATAAGAATTAAAATATAGGTAGGGTCGAAATAAAACCCCGGATAATAATACATACCACCATACATAGAAACCCCTCCTATCCCAGTATTTCTCCTGCTGTCAACGGACATCCCCGAAGAAAAGCACCAGCGTCCATCCGCTTCTTGCCTTCCATCTGAAGTTCCAATATCTGAAGCGCACCATCCCCTGTCTGGACAGTGAAGCCTTTTTTATCCACTGCCAGAACCTGGCCCGGCACAGCCTCTCCGCCCGGAACGACTCTGGCCTTCCACAACTTCATCGTTTTATTATTATAGGATGTGTAAGCGCTCGGCCACGGATTCAAACCACGGATCAGCCGTTCAATCTCTTCTGCCCGCATAGAAAAATCAATCTTTCCAAGGGATTTATCAAGCATGCGGGCATATTCCCCGCTCTGACTGTCATCCTGCTTTTCCGGAACGATTGTTCCGGCCTCAAGTCCTTTCAGCGTCTCAATCAATAAATCGCCACCGAGAACACTGAGTTTATCATGGAGGCTTCCTCCGGTCTCATCTTCCGCCAGAGGCACTTCTGCTTTCAGCAGCATATCCCCCGTGTCCAGTCCCACATCCATCTGCATTGTCGTCACTCCGCTGACCTTTTCTCCACGGATGACGGCCCACTGAATTGGAGCCGCTCCCCGGTATTTCGGAAGAAGTGACGCATGAACATTGACACAGCCGTATTTCGGAATATCCAAAAGTTCTTTTGGCAAGATCTGACCAAAAGCGACGACCACCATCACATCCGGATTCAATGCCCGCATCTGTTCAATAAATTCCGGCTCTCTGGCCCTTCGCGGCTGATATACAGTCAGACCGTGTTCCAGGGCCTTTTCCTTCACCGGCGTATAGACAACCTTCTTTCCTCGTCCCTTGGCCTTATCCGGCTGAGTGACCACACCGACCACTTCATGGCCGGCTTCAATGATACACTCCAATGTCGGTACGGAAAAATCCGGCGTTCCCATAAAAACAACTCTCATGCTCATTCACCTTCTTCATAGACAACATCTTTCAGCCCACCTTCAACCTTCTCAATGTAAAGGTGTCCGTCCAGATGATCAAATTCATGGCACATGGCCCTTGCAAAAAGTTCGGTTCCTTCCACTTCAAATGGATTCATATTCTGGTCCAAAGCCCGTGCTTTTACATAATTCGGGCGGGTAACCACACCGGATTTGCCCGGTACACTCAGACAGCCTTCCTCTCCGGTCTGTATACCACTGGATTCAATAATCTCCGGATTAATAAATACATAAGGTCCCTCGCCCACATCAATGACACAGATACGTTTTAATATACCCACCTGGGGCGCTGCCAGACCCACGCCATTTTCATGGTACATCGTATCCAGCATATCACCGATCAATTCCTTTGTCCGCGGTGTAAGCTCCTTGACTTCTTTTGCAACTTTATTTAATACAGGGTCTCCCTCATATCTCATTTTTCTGAGTGCCATCGTTCTTCCTCCATTTTAATACAAATTCATCGGATTGATATCAAACTGAACGTTCATCTCCCGGAACAGGGTATCGCTGTGAATAAGCGACTGCGCCCGCTTCCGGCACTGAATCAATCCATTTATCTCGTTGCTCTTTATATAAATCACCTTTCGGTAATAATCCTTCTCTTTTGCCCGGAAGCCATCTGCCGGGGGCAGAACCTGAATTTCTTCATCCGCCATCACTCCCGCAAGAAGGATGGCTCCTTCTCTGGCCATCATTTCATCCATATGCTCCACAACCACCGCCATCATATGGCCTGCCGGCGGATAATGCATCAATCGCCGATATAAAATCTCCTGACGGTAAAAAGCTTCATAATCCTGAGCCGCCGCACAGGTTACCGCATAATGCTCCGGCTGATAGGTCTGAATCACTGCCAGGCCCGGCTTTTCGCCCCGGCCTGCTCTTCCTGCCGCCTGGGTCAATAACTGAAACGTCCTTTCTCCGGCCATATAATCCCCGGAAAACATGGACAAATCTGCTGCCAGAACACCAACCAATGTCACGTTTGGAAAGTCATGCCCTTTGACGATCATCTGGGTTCCCACCAAAATATCCGCCTCTCCTTTGGCAAAGGCCTGAAACACTTCTATGGAACTGTTTTTCCGTCGCATCGAATCTCTGTCGGCACGAAGAATCCGTGCCTGAGGGAATCGCTTTGCAAGCATCTCCGCCACCTTCTGCGTCCCCATGCCAAATGCTCCGATATAGCTTGAACCACACTCGGGACATTTGTCCGGCATCGGCAATGTCATCCCGCAATAGTGGCATTTTAAAAGATTTTGCTCCGCTTTATGCAGCGTCATGGAAATATCACAATGGGGACATCGAATGACATGACCGCAGCTCCGGCAGGATATAAATCCCGCATATCCCCGGCGGTTCAAAAACAACAGAATCTGTTCCTTTCTTTCCAGCCGCTCTTCCATCTCTTTCTGAAGCCTCCGACTGAAAATCGAGTAATTTTTCTGTTTTAATTCTTCTCTTAGATCAATGACACAGGTTTTTGCCATTCCCGGCCCTCCGGCCACTCGATCCTCAAGTCGATGCAGTCCATAGATTCCCCGCATGGCCCGGTCGTAGGTGACTACTGACGGTGTCGCTGAACCGAGAACCACTTTTCCGCCGCACATCTCCATTCGCTGAATCGCCACATCCACCGCATGATATTTCGGCGTTGTATCACTTTTATAAGCTCCGTCCTGCTCTTCATCAACAATCAGCAATCCCAAATTGGGAAAAGGGGTGAACAGAGCGGAACGAGGACCGATCATAATATCAATTTCCCCATTTTTTGCCTGGATATACTGGTCATAGCGCTCGCCATCCGACATTCGGGAATTCATGACCGATACCCGGCGTCCAAATCTCTGCCGAAAACGTGCAATGTTCTGATAAGTCAGAGAGATCTCAGGAATCAGCACAATCGCCTGTCTGCCCGACGCCAGAGTCCGCTCGATCAACTGCATATAAACCTCTGTCTTGCCGCTCCCCGTAACACCATAGAGCAGATGTACCATCCGCTCATCTTGACAAATGCCCTCCACTGCCTGCTGCTGTCCCAGGGTTAGATGCACTGTTTTCCCATCCTTCGCTCCCGAATAGGGAATCCGGTAATCCGAAGCTTCCCTCACTTTGATCCAGCCGTGTTTTACCAGCGTCCGCAGAGCAGCCGTCGGCGACGGCACTTTCTTCTTCATCTCAGTTTCAGAAATTCCCTGTCCCTCATTGTCGTCCAGCAGTAATGCCAGCAGCGCAGCTCTGGATGCAAATCTTGGCTGAACCGCCAGTTTTTTCATCTCAGCCTCGGCTTCGGCCCTTGATACAGCCAGGCAATAGACTTTTTTCGTACCGCCCCGAACTTTTCTCCGAACGCTCAGCACTGTTTTTAAGGATTGGGCGCGTGTACATCCATACATCCGGCTCATCCAGTCTGCCAGTCGAATCATCTGGGATTCCACCACCATAGAGCCTTTCTGGATGCTCTGTATTTCTTTTAATTTATCCGGCTCATACTCCGGTTCTTCAGAAAAACCTATAACATAGCCCCTGAGCACTCGATTCCCCTTTCCAAAGGGAACCAGCACCTGACTGCCGACCTGAATATCCGACACGAGTGTCCCCGGCACAATATACTGAAATACCCGATCCAGCGCTTCCAGAGATATATCCACGATAATATCTGCGTATTTCACTCTGTACCTCCAGTATCCTTTTTTGAACAAGAATACCGCAGATGACCTCGCTTTAAAACGCAGGCATCTCCGGTATCCCACAGTTCGTTATAATATTATGCAAGAAAATCCTTTAACTTCTTGCTTCTCTGCGGATGACGAAGCTTCCGAAGCGCCTTCGCCTCAATCTGACGAATACGCTCACGGGTCACGGAAAATTCCTGACCAACTTCTTCCAAAGTTCTGGCCTTTCCATCTTCAAGGCCAAATCTCAGACGGATGACCTTCTGTTCTCTCTCAGTCAACGACTGAAGCGCCACCTCCAACTCTTCCTTCAGCATCTCATCCGCTGCATGCTGTTCCGGCTGAAGTGTGGATTTATCTTCAATAAAATCACCCAGATGGCTGTCTTCTTCCTCACCGATCGGTGTATCCATAGATACCGGTTCTTTTGATATCTTCAAAATATCATCTACTTTTTCCACCGGAACACCCATCACTTTTGCAATTTCTTCCGAAGTTGGTTCACGGCCATACTCAGCCAGTAATTTACGGGATACCCGAATTGTTTTGTTAATTGTTTCTACCATATGTACCGGAATACGAATGGTTCTGGAATAATCGGCCAGTCCACGGGTAATCGCCTGACGAATCCACCAGGTCGCATAGGTGCTGAATTTATAACCTTTTGTATAATCAAATTTATCAACAGCCTTCATCAGTCCGATATTTCCCTCCTGAATAAGATCCAGGAAGCTCATTCCACGACCCACATATCGTTTAGCAATACTTACAACAAGGCGCAGATTGGCCTCTGTCAGATGTTTTTTGGCTTCTTCATCGCCTTCGCCCATCCGCCGGGCCAGCTCAGCCTCTTCCTCCGCAGACAGCAACTGAATATTACCGATTTCTTTCAGATACTGGCGCACCGGGTCTTCAATATTAATACCATCCGGCACAGATAAGTCTGTATCATCCACATGCACTTCATCCTCATCATCTAAAAGAAATTCCGCATCGCTGTCATCATTACTGACTCTCAGAACATCGATTCCCTTGCTTTCCAGATAATCAAATATCTGCTCACTCTGGTCCGCGTCCAGGGACATACTGCTAAATGCATCCATAACTTCCTGATATTCAAGGACATTTTTTTTCTTTTTAGCATTTGAAACCAGTTCTTCCAGTTTTTTTGTAAACAATAACTTATTGTCTTCCATACAAAATTCCCCATATCTCTATTTTCTGCAGTACAATTAAATTATAATGAATTTTTCGTCATATAACAATACGAATTGTAAATTTAATTTGAATTTATGCTTCTGTTTCAGTCTCTGCTTCATCGGTTGTTTCTTCGGCTTCTTCTTCTGATATTTCAATCTCCTCTTCTGAAATATCCTCAGCTAAATCCAACATGTCGCCGCCGATTTCCTCGTCTTCACCAAGAATCTTAATTTTTCCCGAATACAATTCTTCAACAGCAATAGACAACGGTTTTTTCCCCGCAGCATCATCCACGAGTGGCTCAGCACCGGAAATCAGCTGTCTGGCCCGCTTTGCCGTTGCAATGACGATGGAGTAACGGCTCTGGACTACCGGAGCTTCCCCCTCTTCCACACCACTGTTTACAACTTCTATTAAATCTGAATATGATGGATGTAACATAAATTATTCCCCTTTCTTATATGCGGCAAGGCCTTCTGTCAATTGTTCAACCAATTCCCCGCCATAAACAGCTTTTCTTTTTTCAGCCTCAATGATCTGGTGGATGTTTTCAGCACATTCAACCACCTTTCCATTCTCATTGAGAACGATATAATCGTACTTATCCATATAAGTAACTTCTTCGGAAGCCCGTGACAGACGTGACAGGATGACTTCTTCTGTCTCTGTTCCACGTCCTCTGAGCCTTGCTTCCAGTTCTTCGGCCGTCGGCGGCGTCACAAAAATCAACACCGTCTCCGGATAGCGTTCTTTCACTTTCAAAGCGCCCTGCATCTCAATCTCCAGTATAACAGAAATTCCCTGACTCAGCTTATTGAACACAAAATCCTTTGGAGTTCCATAATAATTATCCACATAGCAGGCATGTTCTAAAAACCGTTCCTCCTGAATTCTCTGCTCAAAGACCGATTTATCCAGGAAAAAGTAATGTTGTCCATCAACTTCGCCTTCCCGTGGTATCCGTGTCGTTGCTGAAATCGACAGGCAGTATTCCTGCTCATGCCTTGTCAAAAGCTCTTTGACAAGCGTCCCTTTACCGGCGCCGGAAAATCCCGAAATAACTGCCAGTATACCTTTTTGATCATTCATCTTCCTCATCCTTATTCACAACCTTGCCGGCGAAACGTCCGGTCAATGTCTCCGGCTGCAGAGCCGAAAGCACCAATTCATTATTTTCCATGACGATCACCGCCTTTGTCCGGCGTCCCTGAGTGGCATCAATGGCCATTCCTGCATCCTTTGCATTCTGGATCATCCGCTTGATCGGCGCCGAGTCCGGATTGATAATAGCGATCACCTTACTGGTGTTCACCACATTGCCAAATCCTATATTCATAAGCTTTCCCAAAAATCATCTCTCCTGTTCAGGATTATTCAATATTTTGTATCTGCTCTCTGACTTTTTCAATCTCTGTCTTCAGATCAATCGCCCGATTGGCCACTTCCAGGTCATTGGCCTTGGATAAAATCGTATTGGCCTCCCGATTCATCTCCTGAGCAATAAAATCCAGCTTTCGCCCGATGCTGCCGCCTTCCAGCAATGCCTTCCGTGTACTTGTAATATGGCTGCGCAGACGGACGATTTCTTCATCCACACAGATTTTATCTGCAAATATGGTCGTCTCTGTGATAATGCGGCTTTCATCGATCGTGGAATCGCCAAGAAGTTCTTTTACTTTGGCTTCCAGACGCTGACGATGTTCTACAAGAATCTCGGGCGAACGCTTTTCAATGAAATCCACAGCTTCAAGCATACCGTCCAGTTTACTGATCAGATCATTTTTCAGGTTTTCACCTTCGACCAGACGGGTCTCCACAAACTGTTCGCTGGCTTTATGAAGGGCTTCCTCCAAAACGCCCCACAGTTCATCCGTATCTACTGTCTGCTCTTCCAGCGTAAGTACATCCGGATAACGTGATAAAGAAGACCCCCGTACATCATTTTCAATGCCAAACTGTTCACTCATCCGCTGCAGGACACCCACGTATTCTGCTGCAAGCTCTTCATTATATTTAAGGACCATATTATTCTCCGTATAATCCTCATAAGTGATGAATACATCCACCTTACCCCGCTGGATGTATTTTTTCAGAAGATTTCGGATGCCTGCCTCAAAAATGCTCAGCTTTTTAGGCATCTTAATATTGATATCACAGTAGCGGTGGTTGACCGCCTTCATCTCAACCGTAATCTTCTGACGTTCGTTTGCGATTTCGCTTCTGCCGAAACCTGTCATACTTTTCAACATTACATGGTTCTCCCATCTATTTAATTTGTAAGTTATATCTTTCCATAGTAAGGCTATTGTATAACCATATCAATTTATTATAATTCAAATAAAAATTACCGTCAATAGTTTCGCCCGCCATCTCTTGTACAAAATTTTAATATTTGTTATACTAAAAAAGATTTTTTAATCTATATTTCAATGAAGGAGAACACTTATGGCTTTTGATGGAATCGTAATTTCCAACCTTGTATGGGAACTGAGCGAGCGGCTCACTGACGGCCGCATTAATAAAATATATCAACCGGAAAACGACGCAATTGTTCTGACGATAAAAAATAACCGGAACAATTATCGTCTGCTGCTCTCCGCCAGCCCGTCCCTGCCTCTGGCCTATCTGACAGAGGACGCAGGAACCAACCCGATGGTAGCGCCGAATTTCTGTATGCTGCTCCGAAAACATATCAGCGGAGGCCGTATCGTTTCCATCGTTCAACCGGAGATGGAACGAATTTTAAAATTTGAGATTGAGCATTTAAATGAATTGGGTGATTTATGTACCAAATTCCTCATTGTGGAACTGATGGGCAAGCACAGTAATATTATTTTCTGCCAGCCGGACGGCACAATTATTGACAGTATCAAACATATTTCTCTCAATGTCAGTTCGGTCCGCGAAGTCCTGCCGGGGCGCAGCTATTTCATACCGAACACCATGTTAAAAATGAATCCTCTGACCATCAGCGCCGATGAATTTATTGAAAAGACGTTATCCAAACCGCTGCCTGTGGGAAAGGCCCTCTACACCAGCCTGACCGGTATCAGCCCGGTCATTGCCGAAGAAATCTGCTTCCGTGCTTCCATTGATTCGGGAATGAGCACCAGCGGACTGAGCGATGCAGAAAAGCTTCATCTGTTCGGTGTTTTCAGCCGTCTTATGGAGGATGTTGAAAACCATTGTTTCACACCGTTGATCATTTATCGCGGCAAAGAACCCATAGAATTTTCTGCTCTGACGCTGACATGCTACGGCGACTGCGAAAGTCATGCCTTTGATTCTATTTCCACAGTGCTTCAGACCTATTATGCGGAGAAAAATGCAACGAGCCGCATCCGTCAGAAATCCCACGATTTGCGTCATGTGGTGAGTACCGCACTGGACCGTACCCGTAAAAAATATGACTTACAGTTAAAACAATTAAAAGATACGGAGAAACGGGAAAAATACAAAATTTATGGTGAAATGATCAATACCTATGGTTACGGACTGGAAGAGGGCGCTAAAAGCATGACCTGTCTTAACTATTATACCAATAAAGATATGACCGTTCCTCTGGACCCCCAGCTTACACCTCAGGAAAATGCAAAAAAATATTTTGAACGCTATGGAAAATTGAAACGTACTTTTGAAGCCCTGTCCACTCTGACAGAAGAGACCCATGACGAGATGGAACACCTGGACTCTGTCAGTACAGCTCTGGATCTGGCCCAAACCGAAGGGGATCTGGCTCAGATTAAAGAAGAATTGATTCAGGCCGGTTATGTGAAACGTCATACCGGCGGCAGAAATGTAAAAAAACAGAAGCTGACCAGTCAGCCTCTCCACTATATCTCTTCCGACGGTTATGACATGTATGTTGGAAAAAATAATCTCCAAAATGAAGAACTGACCTTTAAATTTGCAAACGGCGGTGACTGGTGGTTCCATGCCAAAGGAATCCCCGGTTCCCATGTAATTGTCAAATCCGGCGGAGACGAGCTTCCCGACCAAACCTTTGAAGAAGCCGCCCGTCTGGCTGCTTACTACTCGAAAAACCGGACCAGTGAAAAGGTGGAAATTGACTATATCCAGCGCAAGCATGTTAAAAAGCCAAACTCGGGAAAACCGGGATTTGTCATCTATCATACCAATTATTCCATGATGATCGAACCGGATATTTCAAATATCCAATCCGCCAAATAAAACGAAATCGGACCCCAAGGTCAAAAAATGACCAAAAGGGTCCTTTTCTTTCAATCACCCGTATATAATCTCTCTGACCTTTTCTGCCAGAGCCTCAGCCAATCTTAAATGGCCCTCCTCCATCAAATGTATACTATCTGCCTCCCCAGGTTCCGCCACCAGAGCCGCATCAAAAAATTCACAGCCAAACTGTTCCGCGACAAGCTTATACCAGTGGGCCATACGCTTTGAATTTTCAACAGCAGCTTTGCCCTCAAAAAACTCGGCAAAAGGAGAGGTCTCTATCCCCTGACCCATATGTATTGGTGACACAATGAGAATCTTTGTATCCGGCTGATCACATTTATATTTCAAAAAACCTGTCAGCCTCATCATCATATTTTGAAGGCCTCCGGCGATATCTCCCGCCGGAAGATGAAATTTCTTCTTTAATTCATTGGAACCGAGCATAATGATCAACATGTCGAAAGGTACATGACTTTCCACCATCGGCAGGACATAATCCATTCCCTTTTTATTGCCCCATTCCCACGGGTCCTCACAGGAAATGGTCCGTCCATTCTGCCCTTCTTCAATAATCTGATATTCATCACCTAATATCTGTTGCATTCGCATCGGCCATCGGGTATTTTCATCATAACGACCACCTGTCACCGGATTGTATCCCCATGTATTTGAATCTCCAAAACATATAATCCGTTTCTTTTCCATAGTTTCATCTCCTTCGATATATTGCCTGTACAATGCCATACAAAGCAGCAAATAAAACGCCCGCCACCGGCCAGACGATCCAACTGATCTCCCAGTTATTTAAATAAAAGCTGATTCCAAGATAAATGGCCGTTACCAGACACCAGTAAATTCTTGGAAAATAAGAAGTTTTCCGGCCAAGCGCCTTCTTTTCTTCTGTATAATCCCCCCGTTGGAGCAGTTTTTCATAACTTTCATGAACCATACCATAACGAACAAAAAGATGTACGCCGATGCAGATCAAAATCAAAAGAATATCCACACAGCAGACATAAACAAATTCATTCTCTGTAAGCCCAAAGGCCATAAGCAGAGGAATGACTCCGATCATGCACAAAAACACGCCTATTGTCACAACTACACGAAATTTTGGTTCAAAAGCTTTCCGCTTTTCTTCTACCATTTCCGCAAGACTACGTTCTATAAATATGGCTTCTTTTTCCAGATATTCAAATTCGGAAAGCTGCATTCCATTAAGAATCAGAATGGCAACCCCAATGGCGACTAAAATCAAAAGAATGGTCACGCCAAGGCCTCCGGCCATATTCTCCGTCAAACGAGTATGTTTATATTCCGCCACTCCACCTAAAAACATCAGCGGAACCGGAGACAAAATAAATAAAGAAACAGCAAAAGCAATCCGCCCGGACAGCTTTTCTGTCAAATCCATAAACAAATTGGCCTCTTCCGCCGACACTCGGCGTGCTGATGGCTCCGACACTTCCTCAAAAACTTCGGATACATTGCTGGAAATTTCCCGAGCATCATCCTTCAGCAAATAATCTGTTGTCACATCGAAAAGCTCACTGAGCCTTATGATCTTATCCAGATCCGGTATGGATGCCCCCAGTTCCCACTTGGAAACCGACTGTCTGGATATATCCAGTTTGTCTGCCAGTTCTTCCTGGGACCAACCTTTTCTTTTTCTCAAAAAAACAATTTTTTCTGCCAAAACCATCCTCTACTACCTCTCTTTGTCTTATTTCTGGCTTTAGTTTAACAGAATTTACAGTTGACAACCACCAAGTGCGCTTGGAAATGTCGCACCTGACAGTTGCATCCAACATTTATTGTCATGTTTTCACAAAACACAAACGGCCCTCCGGATGAAGGGCCTGTAATAGAATCAGATGACATTATAAGCAATCTGTTTTTGTGAGAAAAGGCACTCGAACCCGTCCAGCAGATGATTCGGCAAATACAGAGATTCCTTTTTCTTTAACTGAACCGCTCCGGACTTTGATAATACCTCAGCCACAAACTGAGAACAAAAATATGCGTTTTCAAACTTATGCGGAATATGCAAAAGGCACAATATAACGCCGAGACGCGAATAGGTATAGATATCTTTCTGCTCCAGAAATCGCTGGATTTCTTCTGCTATATCATGGCAAATACTTTCAGGCACCCGCATGCGTATACAAACGCTGCCTTCTTTTCTCCGCCTGGATTTCCGTTTTTTCGGTTCCTCAACAACAACACCCTTGCCGTTAAAGCTGTAGAACACCTCTTCCGTGCCATCAATAGACAAAGACGCATGAGAATAACCACTTCTGCTGATCACCCGAATGAACCGTCCAAACCAGTCCGAGTATCCCGTCAGCAAGATAGTGATCGTCTTCATTCGCTCCTGTTTTCTCTTTTTCTTTTTAATTCCTTTTTTTCCCATTAATTCATCCTAACCCATTTTATAAAGTATATGTCAAATGACTGTCATCTATGATCATTCACTGCGAAAATCCCATTAAATCCATTTCCTTCTCCATCAGAAAACAATTGATTAAATCATAGGTTTTTTTCACCTGTGAAAAACGAACCGGTAAAGAAAAATATCCGTGAAGTGCATTCGGCATTCTGAAAATCTTCACCTTATTTCCTGCTGTCTCCAGCGCCTTTCCATAAGCCTCTCCTTCATCCCGCAGCGGACAATATTCTGCTGTAATGATCAATGTATCCGGCTGATTGGTAAAGCTCTTTGCCGCCAGCGGCGCATAATAGGGATTCATTAAATCTTTATCCGACGAGCGATACAACTCCATATAGTCCCGCACACGCTTTGTCGTCAACAGGTAACCTGTGCCATTTTCCCGCACCGAGGGAAACGGGGAAGAATCCGAATGATCATTTCCCGTAGCCGGATAGATGAGTATCTGACGAGAAGGAAGAAATTCTCCCCGATCACGGGCCATCAGCGAGACAGCTGCAGCCAGATTGCCTCCGGCACTATCTCCGATCAGCACGATTTCCTTTGCTTCCGTCTCTAAAAGGTTCTCATCAAGAAATATCTCCCTTGTGACCGCATAACAATCCTCCAGCCCGGCCGGAAACGGATGTTCCGGTGCCAGCCTGTAATCCACGGAAACGACCACACGTCCTGTCTGATTTGCCATATCGGCGCAGACAGCATCATAACTATCAATACTTCCGGTCACCCATCCACCGCCATGAAAAAATATAAATATTCCCTGATGTTCACGGGCGGAAGGCATAAAAATCCGTACCGGTACCTCATGGTCTCCGTTGATCACCTTATGCTCCCAAATGTGATAGAGCGACGGCTTTCTCAGCCGTCTTGCGGAAATCTCTTTCAGCCACCGTTCCATTTGATAACTTTTTTTAATATCCGCTTCCGAATAAGACAGCACAGACAAGGCCGCCCGCATCGCTTTATTAATTGCCATAAATACCTCTTTTCCCAAATTGTAACAGACAGAGGAGAAGATTACAATCTTTTTAAACAGGTTGTCACAATTTCTTTTCCAGACATACAAGCTGAACGCCTATAATTCCATTAAACGTACACGGAACAATCCCTACTTCCCTGTAACCCAGTTTTTTATAAAACTGCCGGGCACGTGTATTTTTCTGATTCGTATCCATCCTCAGATAACTGCAGCCATGCTTTCTGGCAAAGTCTTCATAAAAAGAAACAAACGCTCTGCCATATCCACGATTTTCTATGGTTGGCGATACCACCAGCGTATGTAATACCATGACCTCCTGTTCTTCGGCATCATATTCCCAATCCGCTTCTGCATAGGAAGGTTCCTGCTGTTGATTCAATCTTCCCGCCGCCACAACAACACCATCTTCTTCCAGCACATACAGATCACCCATTTGCAGAGCCATTTCCGCCGTTTTCTCTGTTGGATAGATATCTCTTATCCATCCGATCGTCACTCGGCCGGCCTCTTCCTCCGTATGAATTTCATCATAAATATGGGAAACCGCCTGAATATCTTTTTCTGTTGCTTTTCTGATCATAAAGTTTATCCCCACAAATTTAATAATTTTTAAACGTATACTTTAGTATAATTGATACCGGATATGAAATCAACAGGGTATTTTTTTGAAATCAGGCTGGCAGGTCCAAATGCCGATCCTGCTGCACTTTCTGCATCTTTTACAATCTGCTTCTTCCCCTGTCCGTGCAGATCACAAGCTCGCTCTTTATGCCATTCAGCTCTATAATATTCTCCGCATCAGGTGTGTCAAACCGTTCTGTCTGCCGTCCGCCGTTCTCATAAGAGATGCTTGTTCCGATGCCCTTCGTAACGGCGGTAAAGACGGCATCCTCTGGGATATGGATTTTTGAGGTTGCCGACACTTGGTTGATTGCGACCTCCCCATTTAAGGAACGGCAGACAACCTCCATATCCAGATTGCAGTTTATCTCTAATGTGCCAGAAACATCCTCCAGAATGATGTTTGGCGTCTTTACATCAAGCTCTATACTGTCACACTCCAAAGAACGGATTTCCACGCTTCCTGCATTAACCGCACATTCAATTTTCCCGATATAGGGTGACGGGATTTGGACGAAGATACTGACTGCTTCTTTTGCTGCCGCTTCGGATACACCGTTCCTGCGATTTACATCCACATCAATCCGTTTTCGGATGTCGTCAATCTTCACTTTAAAATCATTCTGGAGCGTGGAGAGGGTATTGGATGCCAGACGGACACGGATTTTCTCGCCCTCATAGCCTGACATCTGGAATTGCCTTGCCCCTCCAAACTTCATGTCGTAACGTTTTGGCTCATCAATATCGTACTCTGTAACACTCTCGAAAAGATACTCTGTCGCTTTTTGGGTTCCCCTTTCGTTAGAGAGCAGCTCGTCAATGGAAATGTCAAACAGGGTGGAAATTGCCATGATGTTCTCAATGTCGGGAATGCCCGCATCTGTTTCCCATTTTGTAACCGCCTGTCTTGATACACCGAGCTTCTCCGCTAACTGTTCCTGCGACATTCCTGCCTGCTTACGGATGGATTTCAATTTTTCTGCAAATGTCATATTCATGACCTCCTTATTTTGATATACACAGTATAGAAAAGCGTATTTTACATTACAAGCAAGCAGGAATTACATTTCGTTTTTTCCGCTACTTTGCGTGGCATTTCCTTAATCATATCCCATATATCCACCATCGCCAATTTCTCTGGCTGAATGTTCACACATACATTTCCTCCATTCTTAATGTCCTACGGATGGTTCCCCGTATCATAACACTATCTGGCAATATCAGCAATCAGCTCTGACGGAATCGGGCAGCGCCAGAATATAACCCTCCACCGTTTCCGGTGCTTTCCCGCAGTAATGGCTCTGGTTCTGCTTTTTAAAAGTACGCCCGCACTTCGGACATGTCCACATCTTCCCGACCGCCTTTATTCCCTTTCTCTCACTGTTACCCTTACACTGTCACCTGGCTGCTTCCCGATCCGGGAACGTATCTCTTTCCGTACACCTATAATATAGCAGACACTTCCGTCCGCATTTTTTACTCCCATATTTACAATACTGCCGTCATATTCTTCTCCGTCAAATGTGGCGTGTACTTTTACCCGTCCCCGTCCGAATTCTTTCCTGATATCATAGGGAAAAATGACATAAGCGCCGCCTGTTTCACCTGCTCCATAAAGCAAGGATTCGTATTCATACACTGTACGGTTCACTACTTCACCTCATCCAATCTGTTTTCTCCAGTGTAGCCAGTTGAGTTCTTATATTCTTCATATATCCACATGCTGCTTCCTCCGCAGTATATGGATATGCGGCTTCTATCGACTCTCCTACCCAAATAGCAACATCATGAAATAATTCAATTGCAATCTCAATCGCACACCAAAAATTCTCATACTCTCCATTTGTATATGTTTTTAAATATCTCTGATAAATTGCTTCTGAAAGATACTTTTTAAAGTATTTGTTTAACTTTCCAGTTGAAACTGCAAAATCTGTACGCGTACCAATATACCAATTTAACATTAATTCCATCATATTTCGCACAAGTGTATTATAAGTTGTCATAGCAAATGGCATTTCATCTCTCGCAATTCCTTTTGATACATCACAAATACACCAGAAAAATTCATTACAACAGCCTTGAAATTGTTTTATAGAAGGTTTCTTAACAAAAAAATCTTCATCTGTTGGTGCTGGAAGTTCTGGTAAACAACCAATTTTGTCTAATAGCGGCAGATAAAGTTTATTTCGATTAGTTCCTTTATTCAGTGCGTTAATTGTTTCTATCCCAACATCAATACGATTACCGTCACTAAAGAGTAATAACCATGAATAACTTTCATCATAGTTGGCTCTGATACCGAATCTTTCTCCGTAACCATAATCATCATCTTGTTCTTGCTTTAATACCACTTTGCCAAAAAAATTAATCCAGGAAGTATCCATTATAAAACTGTCTGTTTCTTTTACAACATACATAATATCAAAATCTCTATAAATATCTTTAGGTACTTTAGGATTTGTTCGTGAACCTTTCATATATGCTGCTAAAATCCTGTCATCCTGTTTTGCTTTTGTGATAATTAAACTCATCATTTCTTTCTCGCTTCGCATTTTGAATCCCTCACAAAAATGAATCATTAAAAACTTTATGATTCTATCCTACAAATTCCAGTTTATCTTTCAAATCCTCTGAAAACCCCATATTTTCAAGGCATTCCGCCTGTCTAACGCTCAACCCTTATGTATCTGCCCTTGTTTTTGCCCTTACGAGCCGAAACAAGGGCCAATTTTTATTCCCCGCCGACTACCTTATCCAGCAGCCTTGCGGAAGTACGCTTCGCTTCCCTTGTAGCGTGAGCGTAAATGTTCATCGTGGTACTTACATCGGCGTGTCCGAGAAGCTCCTGCACATCTTTGGGCGCTGCTCCGTTAGAGAGCAGATTGCTTGTGAATGTGTGACGAAGCATATGGAAATGGAAATCCTCTAACCCCTCAACCTTTTTGCTTGCCGTCCTACACATAATCCCTACCGTACTCGGCGATTCATACGCCCCATCTGGTCTGAGACATACAAAGGATATTTCTTTGTAGCTTTCGGGCGTTTCTTCTGTCCTCGGCAAACTGTAAACCTCATAATAGGTGCGGTCTTTTTCTTTGACCTCCGTATAATAGTTAAGATTGTAAAGTTCTCCGTATCGGAAGTGGTTTTTGTGCTGTTCGGTTTTCGCCGTCCGCAGGATTGCCGCCAGCGTGTCGCAGAAGTCCACGGTACGGACTTTCTTCCGCTTTGTCGCTCCTATCTCGGTCTTATGCCTTGCCCCGTTGTAGCGCATACTGCGGCGTACCGTAAGATACTGCCCGTCAAGGTTAATGTCCTGCCAAGTCAAGCCGCAGACCTCGCCAATACGAAGCCCCGTGTAGTAAGCAATCTGAATGGGCAGCAATGCGGGATTGTCTTTCTTTTTCAGAAATTCCTCCAGCTTCAAATACTGCTCATGGCTGAGTGTGGGAGTGGAAGCTGTATCCCCGTCCTCGTCCGAGAACAGGTCATAATCCTCTTTCTTGCCCCGCCATACCACATACTGCATGGGATTAAAGGAAATTAACCGTTTCGGGAATACCGCAAAGCGGAACGCCCCTTGCAGGACAGCCGAGAATAACCGCAGATACCCTTTGCTGAGTGCCTTTGCGGTTGTGCCGTCGGGATTTGTCCCGCCGAAACTGAGATAATCCATATACGCCTGCAAATGGTCAGCGGTAACGGTTTTCAGCTTTCGGTTGCCGATGGGGTGCTGCTTGATACGGTTGACTGTTCCTTGATACGCCATGACCGTACCGTTGCTAAGGTTGCCGGGCTTTAGTTCTTCCTCTACCCACATATCCAGTAAGCTGCCTACCGTGGCATTTTCGGATTTTGCTACGAATTTCTTTTCCTCATAGTCCTCCATTGCTTTACGGAGTATGGCTTCCGTTTCGGCTTTGCTCTCCGTTCCTGCAAACTCCTTTTGAATTTTCCGACCGCTTTCATCTTCGATATAAAAGCGTCCGTACCACTTTTTGCCTTTCTTTCTTACAGAACCTTTTGCCA